>ERZ1026884.10-NODE-10-length-115273-cov-8.396865_pt1 | contig 115273 bp, 100 predicted proteins | sample MGYA00380172_ERZ1026884 | MGnify/ENA primary metagenome ERZ1026884 (study PRJEB33269, sample SAMEA4719808) | human gut metagenome | biome: human-associated habitat; feature: organic feature; material: feces | place: Cameroon | collected 2013-10 ... | reverse complement strand
GGCTGACGGGGTGCAGGGGGAGAAAAAAGGAAGCGCCCGGGCGGGCGCTTCCTCTGTATGTTATTCGATGGCCACGATGTAGTAGTACACCGGCTGGCCGCCGGGGAGGGCGGCGACCTCGGCATCGGGGCAGATCGTCTCGAACACCTCGGCGGCGCGGGCGGCATCGTCCTCGGTGACGCCCTGGCCGGAGTAGACGGTGATGAACTCGGCGTTCTTATCGGCGGCTACATGAGCCAGCTTATCCAGCAGCACGTCCAGGCTGCGGTCGGTGCCCAGGAGCTTGCCGTCACACAGGGCCAGATAGTCGCCCTCGTTGATGGCGAAGCCGTCGAAGTCGGAGTTGCGGGCGGCGTAGGTGATCTGGGCGGTGGTGACATTGGTGGCGGCCTCGGTCATGGCGGCCAGGATGGCCTGGGGATCGTCGTTGTCCGGGTCCACGGCCATCATGGCGGAGATGCCCTGGGGCACGGTGGCGGTGGGCACCACGATGACCTGCTTTTCCGTCAGGCCCACGCACTGCTGGGCGGCCATGATGATGTTCTTATTGTTGGGCAGGATGAACACGATCTCGCTGGGGGTGCGGTTGACCTCCTGCAAAATTGCCTCGGTGGAGGGGTTCATGGTCTGCCCGCCGGAGACGATACGGTCTACGGTCAGGTCGCGGAACACGGCCTCGAGCCCCTCGCCGGCGCAGACGGCCAGAAAGCCGTAGCGCTTTTCCGGCGCGGCCACAGCGGCCTCACCGCGCTCCAGCTCGGCCTCGACGGCGTCCAGATCGTCGGTGGACTGGGCCTTCTTGCCGGCGGCCAGGTCGGCGGCCTGGGTACGCATATTCTCGATCTTGGCCAGCTCCAGCGTGCCGTATTTCTGGGCCTCGTTCAGGGCGTCACCGGGGGTGTCGGTGTGGACGTGGACCTTGAAGGCCTCGTCGTCCTCGCCAATGACCAGGCTGTCGCCGATGCTGCCCAGATAGGCGCGCAGGCCGTCCAGGGGCTTGTCGGAGGTCTTGCGGACGATGAACACGGTGTCGAAGGCGAAGGTGATGTCCTCGTCGCCGATGGCGGCGAAGTCCGCCTTCTCTTCGGCGGTATCGGCCACCTCGGGCACGGGCTCGCCCCGCAGGGCGCGGAGCATACCCTCCAGGATGATGAGGTAGCCCTTGCCGCCGGCGTCCACTACGCCGGCCTTTTTCAGCACGGGGTTCATCTCGATGGTCTCCGCCAGGGTGGTATAGCCGGTCTTGATGGCCTCGTCCAGTACGAACTCGGCGTCGTTTTTCTCGCCGGCGGCCTCCAGCGCACGCTGGGCGGCCAGGCGGGAGACGGTGAGGACCGTGCCCTCGGCGGGCTTCATCACCGCGCCGTAGGCGGTGGAGACGCCCTCCTGCATGGCCTCGGCCAGCAGGACGCCGTCGGCGGTGTCGTGGCCCTTGAGGACCTTGCTCATGCCGCGGAACAGCAGGGACAAAATGACGCCGGAGTTGCCCCGGGCGCCCCGGAGCAGGCCGGAGGCCGTCAGCTTGGCGGCCTCGTCCACGGTGGCGGGCTCGGCCTTGCGGAGCTCGTTCACCGCCGTCTGGATGGTCAGGGACATATTGGTGCCGGTGTCGCCGTCGGGCACCGGAAATACGTTCAGGTCGTTGATGGCCTGTTTCTGCGCGGTGATGCAGGCGGCGCCGAAGGCGACCATCTGCTTGAAGGCGCCGCCGCTGATCTTATCTGTCATGTCTGTTCTCCTTCCGGGCGCGTCACACGGTGACGGAATCCACGCAGACATTCACCGCTTTGACGGTGACGCCGGTGTTGAGGTTGACCACATACTTGACCTCGCCCATAATGGATCGGCAGACTGTGGCGATGTTGACGCCGTTTTCCACGACGATGTGCAGCTCGATGGACACGGTGCCGTCGTCATTGTACGTGACCTTGACACCCTTGCTCATGGCCTCGGGCCGCAGGAGATGCACCAGCCCGTCAGTCATGCTGCGCTGGGCCATGCCCTTGACGCCGAAGCAGTTGGTGGCGGCCGCGCCGGTGATGGTGGTGAACACGGCGTCGCTGATGGTGATCTCGCCGTTTTCGGTGGGGACTTTTATCATAGCGGACTTCCTTTCTGCGGAAATGGCATAATAACACACGATAATATGGAGTATTATATACTACTTTCTCCGGGATTACAATAGAGATTTTACCGGGGCGGCATATGGGCAGGTTTCCCGCGCGGCTTTGAAGGCGCGGCGAAGAAAGGGAGCGCCCCGCGGGGCGCTCCCTTGTGCGTTACTGCTTGTAGGGTACGTGCCAGATGGTGTCGGCGTACTGGGAGATGGCCCGGTCAGCGGCGAAGACGCCGCTGCGGGCGATGTTGGTGAGGCTCATGCGGTTCCACGTCTCCCGGTCGCGGTAGGTGTGGCGCATCCGGGATTCGGCCTCGCAGTAGGCGGCGAAGTCGGCCAGGACCATGTACTGGTCCGCCTGACCGTCCATGCCGGTGACCAGCCGCTGGAACAGGTCCTCGTAGGTAACGCCGTCCCGGAAGCCTACCTTCAACTGGTCCAGCACGCGGCGCAGCACCGGGTCGCGCTGGTAGAGCAGGTTGGGGTCGTAGGTGTGGCGCAGGTGCTCCACCTCATCGGCATGAAGGCCGAAGAGGAACATATTGTCGTCGCCCAACAGGTCGTGCATTTCCACGTTGGCACCGTCCAGGGTGCCGACGGTCAGCGCGCCGTTCATCATAAACTTCATATTGCCGGTGCCGCTGGCCTCCTTGCCGGCGGTGGAGATCTGCTGACTGACCTCGCTGGCGGGCATGAGGACCTCGGCCAAGGAGACGCGGTAGTTCTCCAGGAACACCACCTGGAGCCGATCTTTGCACAGCGGGTCGCTGTTGATCTGGTCGGCCAGAGAATTGATGAGGTGGATGATGCGCTTGGCCACGGCGTAGCCGGGGGCGGCCTTGGCGCCGAACAGGAACGTCTGGGGCGGTAGGTCCAGGCTGGGGTCATCCTGCAGGCGCTGGTACAGGTAGATGATCTGCAGAGCGTTCAGCAGCTGGCGCTTGTACTCGTGCAGGCGCTTTACCTGCACGTCGAAGATGGCGTCGGTGTTCAGCACCACGCTCTGGTGCTTCCTGGCGAAGGCGGCAAAGGCAAGCTTGTTCTGATGCTTGATGTCCTCCAGACGCTGAAGGACCGCCTTGTCACCGGCGTAGGCCTCCAGTTTTTTCAGCTCCTGCGGATGGGTGAGATAGCCCTCGCCGATCAGGTCACGGAGCAGTCCGTCCAGACCGGGGTTGATCTGGGGCACCCAGCGGCGGTGGTCGATGCCGTTGGTGACATTCTTGAACTTGTCCGGCATCATCTGGCAGGCGTCCTTGAACAGATCCTTCCGCAAAATCTCGGAGTGCAGGGCGCTGACGCCGTTGACGGCCATGCTGCCGGCGATGCACAGGTTGGCCATGCGGACGCCGCCGTCCCAGATAATGGCCAGCTTGGCGGTCTTGACCGGGTCGTGATAGAATTCCTCCACCTGCTGCTGCCAGCGGCGGGAGATCTCCTGCAATATCTGCCACACGCGGGGCAGCAGCGTTTCGAACAGCTGCTGCGGCCAGACCTCAAGGGCCTCGGAAAGCACGGTGTGGTTGGTGTAGGCCACGCAGTGGGTGGTGATGTGCCAGGCCTCGTCCCAGCCCATGCCGGCATCGTCGATGAGGATACGCATCAGCTCCGGGATCACCAGCGTGGGGTGGGTGTCGTTGATCTGAATAACGTTCTTCTCGTGGAAGTTCTTGAGGGTACCGTACTGCTGGATGTGCTTGCGGGTGATGGACTGAATGGTGGCGGACACGAAGAAATACTGCTGCTTCAGCCGCAGGGACTTGCCCTCGTAGTGGTTGTCCTCGGGGTAGAGCACCTGACTGATGGCGTCAGCCATGGCGCGCTCCTCGGCGGCGTGGAGGTACTGGCCCTCGCTGAAGAGCTTCATGTCGATGGGCTTGGGGCTGCGGGCCTGCCACAGGCGCAGGGTGTTCACATGGTCGGTGTCGTAGCCGGCGATCTCCATGTCGCAGGGGATGGCCAGCACACGGGTGTAGTCCTCATGGACCACCATCAGGTGGTTGTTGTCCCAGCGGGTGCGGACCTTACCGCCGAAGCGGACCTCCTCCGCCTCCTGCAGCTTGGGCAGCAGCCACGCGTCGCCCAGCTGCATCCAGTCGTCGGGCAGCTCCACCTGCTGGCCCTCCACGATCTTCTGCTTGAAAATACCCAGCTCATAGCAGATGGAGTAGCCCGTCGCCGGGATCTCCAGGGTGGTCATGCTGTCCAGATAGCAGGCGGCCAGGCGGCCCAGACCGCCGTTGCCCAAGCCGGCGTCCGGCTCCATGTCGAAGATGTCCGCCGCTTTGAAGCCCAGCTCGCCGATGGCGGCGGTCAGGGGCTCCAGCAGCGCCAGATTGAAGGCGTTTTTCATCAGGCTGCGGCCCATCAGGAACTCCAGCGACAGGTAGTGGACCTTGCGCTTTCCCTCGTGAGCCGTCTCCTCGCGGGTCTGTACGCCGTGCTCGGCCATGATGTCCCGCAGGACCATGGCGCAGGCCTTCATCATCTCGCCGTCGGTGGCCTGCTGCTCGGTGCAGCCGTAGTTGAGGCGCAGCTTCTGCACGATGGCCTCTTTCAGGGTCTCTTTGTTGTAGGTCATATCGGGTAACTCCTCCTTGGGTCAAAGGTTCTCATAAATGTGCCGGTAGGCCGCCGCACTGCGGCCCCAGCTGAAGTCCGCGGTCATACCACGGTATCGAACGGTGTCGAAGCCTGTCCGGTCGCCCCGGTACAGGCCGGTGGCCTGACCGATGACGGAGAGCATGGCCCCGGTGTCATAGTCGCCGAACAGGTAGCCGGTGCCGTCCTCCTGCCCCACCTGGCAGGAGCGCACGGTGTCCGCCAGACCGCCGGTGCTCCGCACGATGGGCACCGCGCCGTAGCGCATGGCGATCATCTGGCTCAGGCCGCAGGGCTCACTGCGGGAGGGCATCAGGAACAGGTCGGCGGCGGCATAAATGCGCCTGGACAGGTCCTCGGCGTACAGGATCTGGGCTGACAGGCGGCCAGGGTACTGACCTGCCTTCCAGCGGAAGAAATCCTCATACCCCCGGTCGCCGGTGCCCAGCACCACGAACTGGCAGCCGGCGGCCATGATGCCGTCCATGGCCTGCTGCACGAGATCAAGCCCCTTGTGGCCCACCAGCCGCGTCACCATGGCGATCAGCGGTGTGTCCGGCTCCTGGGCAAGTCCGAGGGCAGCCTGCAGGGATGCCTTGCACACGGCCTTGCCGGCCGGGTCTGCCGCCGTGTAATGCGCCGGAAGCGCCGGGTCGGACGCCGGGTCGTAGGTGACGGTGTCGATGCCGTTGACCACGCCGTGCATTTTCCAGCCGATGGCGTCCACCACGCTCTCCAGCCCCTCGGCATAGGCCGGGTCATGGAGTTGGGCGGCGTAGGTGGGGCTGACGGTGGTGACGGCGTCCGCCATGAGCATGGCACCCTTCATCAGGTTCACGTCGCCGTCCATGCGGAGGGTACCGTCATCGTACCAGCCACGATCCAGACCGAAGAGCTGGTCTACGCTGTCGCTGCCGTAGCGGCCCTGATACTCAATGTTGTGAATGGTGAACACCGTGCGGATATGGCGTATCTCCCACCAGCGGGTGGCCGCGTCCTTGAGATAAATGGGTACCAGCGCCGTCTGCCAGTCGTTGCAGTGGAGGATGTCCGGCATCCAGTCCAGGCTGGGCAGCAGGTCGACGACCGCGTGGCTGAAGAAGGCGAAGCGCTCGCCGTCGTCAAACTCGCCGTACAGGCGGCCGCGGCGGAAATACTTTTCGTTGTCCACGAAGTACCAGGTCACGCCCCGGTCATGGAGGGAGAACAGGCCGCAGTACTCATGCCGCCAGCCCAGGTCCACGTAGATATACCGGCGGAAGGTCATTTTCTCCCGCCACTGGGGGCCGATCTTGTCGTACAGGGGCAGAATGACGGCGGTCTCGACACCCTCCGCCGCCAGGGCGGGGGGGAGGCTGCCGGCCACATCGGCCAGGCCGCCGGTCTTGCAGAAGGGATAGGCCTCGCTGGTCACATACAGCAGCTTCATGGCAGGCTCCTTTCTCTCACACCGTCGCGCCCTTGGCGATGACGATGGGATAGCGCTCGTGGCCCATCAGGGTCACATTCTCGCTGACGGTGACGTATTTGTCGGTGATCACGCCCCGCAGTATGGCACCGCGCTTGACCACCGTGTCCTTGAACAGGATACAGTTTTCCACGCTGGCACCCTTTTCAATACGCACGTTGCGGAACAGCACGCAGTTTTTTACGCTGCCCTGGATGTCGCAGCCGTCGGCGGCCAGGGAGTTGACGCAGCCGCCCCCCGGGTCGATGTAGCTGGAGGGGGAGTCGTTCTCCTTGCCGTATACCGGACGGTCCGGGCAGAACAGGGCGCTGCGGGTGGCGGTATCCAGCAGCTCCATGCTGCGGTCGTAGTAGTTCTGCAGGGTACTGATATGGGCGGCGTAGCCGTCGTAGACGTAGCTTTGCAGATGGAGGCGGCTGCTCATGCCCTGAAGGATATCCCGCCGCAGGCTGTAACGGTTGTGGCTCAGGCACTCCGTCACCAGCTGGATGAGCAGCTCGGTCCGCAGGACAAAGATGTTCAGGCAGCGATAGCCCTCCGGCGTGTGCAGGCCGTAGGCCGTGTCGGTGATGCGGCCCTGGGCGTCCAGCCGGAAGTAGGTATCCTGCCCGTCGCCGGGGACGGCGGTGCAGACGGCGGTGATGTCCGCGCCGGTGTCGATATGGCGGCGGAGCACGTCCTCCAGGGGCGCGTTGATGACCGTGTCGCTGTCGGACAGCACCACGTAGTCCTGACGGATGCTCTTCAGGTAGTTCATCACGCTGCCCAGGGCATCCACGCGGCCGCGGAACTGGCCGTCGCCGCGGTGCTGCTCATTATAGGCGAAGGCCGGCAGCAGCGTCAGACCGCCGAAGTTGCGGCTCAGGTCCCAGCTCTTGCCGCTGCCCAGGTGGTCCAGCAGCGACTGGCACTTGCCGTGCATGATGACGCCCACGTCCGTGACGCCGGCGTTCACCATGCTGGAGAGGATGAAGTCGATGATGCGGTAGTCACCGCCGAAGGGGATGGAGCCGTGGACGCGATTTTCGATGAGCTCCCGCAGACCGTTTTCCTTGTCGTAGGAGAAGATGATCCCGTGCATTCCGTTCATGGCCGCACCTCCTTGCCGTTTTCGCCCAGCATCATTTTCGGTTCGATGACCGCGCCGTCCGCCACGGAGGTCCGGGGCCCCAGCACGGCGATGCCCCAGTCCTCAAAGGGGACGCTGCCCGGGGCGCCGCCCACCACGGCGTTTCTGCCTACGCGGCAGCCCTCGCCCACGATGGCGTAGGACACCTTCGCGCCTGCCTCGATGACGGCGCCGGGCATGACCACGGAATAGGAGACGGACGCGCCCTCGGCCACGGTGGTGCCGGTGCTGAGGACGGCGTTCTTTACCTCGCCCAGCACGGTGCAGCCCTTGGCCACGGCGCTGTTGCCCACATCACCCGTTTTACCGATGTAGGTGGGCGGGCAGGTGGGCGTGCGGCCGTAGATGCGCCACTTCTTGTCCAGCAGGTTCAGCCCGGAGCCGGGGGAGAGCATATCCATGTTGGCGTCCCACAGGGAGTCCAGCGTGCCCACGTCCTTCCAGTAGCCCTCGAAGCGGTAGGCGGACATCCTCTCGCCGTTTCGCAGCATAGCGGGGATGATGTTTTTTCCGAAGTCGTTGTCGCTGCGGGGGTCAGTCTCATCATCGATGAGGTACTGGCGCAGCTTTTTCCAGGTGAAGATATAGATGCCCATAGAGGCCAGGTTGCTTTTCGGTTCCTTGGGCTTCTCAGCGAACTCGGTGATATTATCATCACCGTCCACGGCCATGATGCCGAAGCGGCTGGCCTCCTCCCAGGGGACCTCCATGACGGAGATGGTGCAGTCGGCGCCGGTGGCCTTGTGGCGGCGCAGCATCAGGGAGTAGTCCATCTTATAGATGTGGTCGCCGGAGAGCACCAGTACGTACTCCGGGTCGTACAGATCCACGAAGCCGATGTTCTGGTAGATGGCGTTGGCGGTGCCCTTGTACCAGACGGCGCCGCCGGCGCTCTGGTAGGGCGGCAGGATATGTACGCCGCCGTTGACACGGTCCAGCTCCCAAGGCTGGCCGCTGCCGATGTAGGTGTTCAGCTCCAGCGGCCGGTACTGGGTCAGCACGCCCACGGTGTCGATGCCGGAGTTGGTACAGTTGGACAGGGGAAAGTCGATGATGCGGAATTTGCCACCGAAGGGCACGGCGGGTTTGGCCATGCTGCCGGTGAGCACGTACAGGCGGCTGCCCTGGCCGCCGGCCAGCAGCATCGCCACACACTCTTTTTTCATCCTTGCGTACCTCCTGTGTTCTGTTTTTTCCGGGGGCGTTTTCCCTCCCGGCGCAGCAGCACCGCGCCCAGGGGCGGAATGGTCAGGGAAAGGGACGTCTCCCGCCCGTGGGAGGGGATCTCGTCCACGTCGATCCGGCTGCCCGCCGGAAGGGCGCAGCCGCTGCCGCCCCAGCAGGCGTCGTCCGTGTTGAACAGTACCTCGTACCGCGCCGCCGCCGGCACGCCGAAGCGGTAGTTGTCCCAGGGCACCGGCGCGAAATTCACCGCACAGATCAGCTCGTGGCCCCTGCGGTCCCGCCGCAGAAACACCAGCACGTTGTTGTGGTTATCATCGGCCACCAGCCATGTAAAGCCGTCCCAGTCCCGGTCGTTTTCCCACAGGCACCGGTTGCGCTTATACAGCCGGTTCAGCTGCCGCAGGCACTCATGGCTGGCCCGGCAGGCGGGATCGTCCAGCAGATACCAGTCCAGCTGGCCGCGGAAGTCCCACTCGTGCCACTGGGGCAGCTCGCTGCCCATGAACAGCAGCTTTTTGCCGGGGTGGCACAGCATATAGGCCCAGAAACTCCTTACACCGGCCAGCTGCCGCCAGTCGTCGCCGGGCATCTTGCCCCGGAGAGAGCCCTTCATGTGGACCACCTCGTCGTGGGACAGGGGCAGGACGTAGTTTTCCGAGAAGGCGTAGACCATGGAGAACGTCACGTCCCGGTGGTGGAACTGGCGGAAGTAGGGGTCCATCTTCAGATAGTGGCACAGGTCGTTCATCCAGCCCATGTTCCACTTCAGGTTGAAGCCCAGACCGCCCTGCTCCGGCGGATAGGTGACCAGCGGCCACGCGGTGGACTCCTCCGCCACCATCAGCGCCGCCGGGTCGGCGGCGAAGGCCGCCCGGTTCAGATCCCGCAGGAAGTCGATGGCCTCCAGGTTCTCCCGGCCGCCGTCCTTGTTGGGACGCCACGCGCCGCCCTGCCGGTCATAGTCCAGATACAGCATGGACGCCACCGCGTCCACCCGCAGCCCGTCGATGTGGTATTCCTTCAACCAGTAGACGGCGGAGGACAGCAGGAATTCCCGGACCTCCGGCTTGCCGAAGTCGAATACACGGGTGCCCCAGCCGGCGTGCTCCCATTTCAGGGGGTCGCCGTACTCGTAGAGGCAGGTGCCGTCAAATTCGATAAGCCCGTGGCTGTCCTTACAGAAGTGGGCGGGCACCCAGTCCAGTATCACGCCCAGCCCCGCCCGGTGCAGGGCATCCACCAGGGCCATGAAGTCGTGGGGCGTGCCGTAGCGGCTGGTGGGGGCGAAGTAGCCGGTGCACTGGTAGCCCCAGCTGTCGTCCAGGGGGTACTCCGTCACCGGCAGCAGCTCTACGAAGTTGTAGCCCATGGCCTTTACATAGGCGGGCAGCTCCTTTGCCAGCTCCACATAGCTCAGGGGAGAGCCGTCCTCGTGGCGCTTCCACGAGCCCAGATGCACCTCGTAGATCAGCAGCTCGCCGTTCACCGGCGGCTTTTCCAGCCGCTGCTGCCGCCAGTCATCGTCCCGCCACTGGTATCCGGACAGGTCGTAGACCTTGCTGTCTGTCCCGGGACGGGTGGCCGCGTGGAAGGCACAGGGATCGGCCTTCCAGACCACCCGGTCGTCCGCGCCGGTGACCACATATTTGTAGGCGTCGTAGACCTTGGCGTTCTCCGCCGCCGTTTCCCACACGCCGGTATCCAGCCGGGTCATGGGCCGGGGCTGCCAGCCGTTGAAGTCCCCGGCCAGCGCTACGGCGCGGGCGTGGGGCGCCCACACGCGGAAGGTGAAGCCCTGCTCCGCCGGGTGCGCGCCGAGGTAGGTGTAGATGTCGTGGGCCGGGTGCCGCGTCATGTGCTCAGCTCCTTTTCTCTCACTCTGCTCGTCTGCTCTATGGTAGCACGCCTGTTCCGTCAAAGGACGCGAAACAGGTCGCTGGTAACGTTACCGACATTGTACCCCATTTTTCCCGTCCCGTCAACAAACAAGGCGCTTTTTGTGCCGCGGCGGGGGCGGAAAAGGGCCGCAAGCACAAAAGGGAAACGCAGGCGCGCTGCGTTTCCCTTTTCGTTTACTCATCCCGCTGCTGCACGGCGCTGCTGCCGTTCAGGCCGAAGTCGTCCGCTACGCTGGCGGTGTCCCGGCGCAGCATGGTCTCCATCACCCGGATATCGCTGTCGATATCCATGGCATCGGTACGGTACAGCTCGTCCAGCTGGTGCTCGAAGCCCGCCACGATGCTGTCCATGGTCTTTTCGATCTTGGCCTTGGCCTGGCTCAGGTTCTCGCCGCTGACGCCGGCCTCCTCGAAGCTGGCGTAGTTTTCCAGCAGCTTCAGGGTGGTGGGCAGGTAGTAGTTCAGGAACGTGCCGGCGGCGTCACGCTTGGCCTCGTCCTCTTCAATGAGCTTGAAAATACGGCCGGATACCTGCTCCATGCGGTCCAGCTTGGCGCTGATGGCCTCGTCGGCGATGCGGTCGTTCAGCTCGCGGATCTGGGCCAGGATGGCGGCGTAGCCCGCCGGCGCGGGCGCGGTCTGTGCGGGCTGACCCTGCTCCGCCTTGGCGCGGTGGGCGGCATCAAAGTACGCCGTGGCGGCGGCCTGGGACTTGAAGAGCATACCGCTGCCCATGTCGATATAGGCCTCGTCACCCCAGAGGCCCTTTTCCAGCATCAGGTTCACGTCCTTCTCCACCCGGCGGCGGGACACGTCGGCGGCCCGGGCCAGATAGTCCAGGGGCACGGCCTGCTTCTGCCCGACGGTGCGGAGGTAGGTGGCAAAGCGCCGCTGGCGGCGCTTCATGGCGCCGCTGCCCAGCAGCAGGGACGCGCCGCCGGCCATCATGCCCAGGGGATAGAACAGCTGCCGCAGCAGGTCCATCCATTCATGCCATTTGATGGCGTAGCGCAGTTCAAAGTAGTCCACCTGCTGCACCAGGAAAAACACGCCCAGAATACCCAGCACCGCGCCGATGATCTTCATGGTTTTGGCGCCCTTGTCGGAGTAGTTCGGCGTCTCTGTGACCTTGCGGACGGTGTTCTTCGCCGCGGAGGCGCGCGCCTGCGCAGGCTTCGCCTCGGCGCTGCCCGCCGCTGTCCGCTGCCACGCATCCCGCGCCTGCTGGCGCATTTTCCTGCCGCCGCCCTCGCTGAGCTTGCTCAGCAGCAGGATCAGGCCCACAGGCCAGGCCACGGCAAACATCACCGCGATGAATATCCACGAACCCAGGTCGTTATTGTTCTTTTTCGGCGGCTTCGGCTGAAGACCGTTGTTCTCGTCGTATTCGTAGCTCATGCTTCCCCTTCTCCCTTTCCCTGCAGCTTTCGCTTGTTGCCCTTTTCGTCCACGATATAGGTATTCTCCAGCACGCTGCGGGCATTGGCCATTACCGCGTTCAGGTACTCCTGCCGCAGTGCAGCGCGCTCCTCGATCTCCGCGTCTGTCAGCCCCTCGGCCTTGGCCTTGCGGGCCAGCTCGTTGATGCGTGCTATCTTCTTCTCGTCCATAGCTGTTTCTCCCTTATATGTATCGCCGTATGTCCACCGGCAGGCGGCCCTTTTTCGTGGGAGCGCCCACGCTGTCCAATACGCATTTTCCCAGACCGCGGCAGGTGATGGTATCCCCCGCCGACACGGGCTTGTCCGGCTTCACACAGGTGACGTAGTTCACCTGTACGGACCCCTTTTCCACGGCCTCCGCCGCCCGGCCCCGGCTGAGAGAAAATCCCGCCGCCAGCACGTTGTCCAGCCGCAGGGAGGAGACGGTGTCCCGCAGTTCCTTCACCGCCGCATGGGGGACCGCCAGCGCCGAAAGCGGCAGCGGTGTTACGGTGAGTTTCTCCCGGCCGGCGCTGTCCCAGTTCTGCAGCAGGAAATCCGTCATGGACGGGTCCAGCAGCACCTGACAGCCGCCTTTTTCCACCAGTATATCGCCTATCTTCTCCCGGGTCAATCCCAGAGCCATCAAACTGCCCAAAAAATCCCGGTGGGTCAGGTCGCCGCCGCTGCGGCACGCGGCCCGCACCGCCGCGACCTGGTCGTCAGGCGTCTCCAGCCAGTCCGGCAGGAACACCAGCCGCCGGCGCTCCGCGCCGTCATAGCCGCCCCAAAGCACATAGCCCTCCCGGCACCCCAGCGCGTTCAGCAGATGCTGCGCCGCCGTCTGTTCCTGGGGCGAGAGAAAGCCTGTGGCCGTGGGGATGTTCCGCGTGCGGCACTGCTCCCACTTGTCCCACACCCGGCTCAGCAGCAGCCGTTCCTCCGGGCTGTGGGCGGCTCTGTCCAGCAGTTCACGTTTGTCCATGTTATTCTCCCAAATTTTGCGTGCGGTACAGCGTGGCGTACACGCCGTTCTTCGCCAGCAGCTCCTGATGGGTGCCCTGCTCGGCGACGACACCGTCCTGTATCACCAGTATCCGGTCGGCCGAACGAATGGTGGACAGCCGATGGGCGATGATCAGTGTCGTGCGGCCTCGGGCCAGACGGTCAAAGGCACCCTGGATGCGGGCTTCCGTCACGCTGTCCAGCGCGGAGGTGGCCTCATCCAGTATCAGAATGGGCGGGGCCTTCAGAAACACCCGGGCGATGGCCACCCGCTGCTTCTGCCCGCCGGAGAGCAGCGCGCCCCGCTCACCCACATAGGTGTCGAACCCGTCGGGCATGGCGCAGATATCGTCGTAGATCTCCGCCTGCCGCGCTGCCTGCTCTACCTCAGCATCGGTGGCGTCGGGGCGGCCGTAGCGGATATTCTCGCGGATGGTGTCGGCAAACAGGAATACATCCTGCTGCACGATGCCGATGGCCCGGCGCAGGGAGCGCTGGGTAACGGCGCGGACATCGCGGCCGTCGACGGTGATGCTGCCGCTGTCCACGTCGTAAAACCGGGGCAGCAGCTGGCACAGGGTGGTCTTGCCGCCGCCGGAGGGCCCCACCAGGGCCACCGTCTCGCCGGCGGGGATGTGCAGCGTCACGTTGTGCAGCACCTCGGCCTTTTCGCCGTAGGCGAAGGAGACGTCGTTCACGTCCACGCGGCCCTGTACATGTTCGAGGGGCTGCGCGTCCGGCGCGTCCTGGATGGACGGCTCGGTGGCCATCAGCTCAATGAAGCGGTGCAGGCCCGCGAAGCCGTTGGAGAACATCTCGGCGAAGTTGGCCAGCTTGCGGATGGGACTGACGAAGGCGGTGACGTACAGGGAGAAGGTGATCAGATCCACATAGTCCATTTTCTCCCCCATGATGAGCCAGCCGCCCACGGCGATCACCGCCACCGGCAATATGCCGGTGCAGAACTCCATCACCGCGTTGAAGCGGCCCATCTCCTTGTGAAAGCCACGCTTGGCGGTCTTGAACACCTCGTTGGCCTCGTCGAACCGCTGCTGCTGGGCTTCTTCGTTGGCAAAGGCCTTGGTGGTCCGCACGCCGGACAGGCCGGACTCGATGGCGGCGTTGATGGTGCCGGTCTTGACCTTGGCGGCCCGGGAGGCGGCGCTCATCTGCCGGCGGCGGCGCAGGGCCATGGCCAGCAGGACAGGCAGCAGCACCAGCAGCACCAGCGCCAGCTCCCAGCGCAGGGTGAACATCACCGCCAGCGCGCCCACGATGGTCACCAGGGAGATGAACAGGTCCTCCGGCCCGTGGTGGGCCAGCTCCGTCAGCTCAAACAGGTCACTGGTCAGGCGGCTCATCAGCTGGCCGGTGCGGTTGCGGTCGTAGAAGTCGAAGCCCAGCTCCTGAATGTGGTGGTACAGGTCGCGGCGGATATCCGCCTCCACGCGGATGCCGAAGGTGTGGCCCCAGTAGGCCACCACAAAATACAGCGCCGAGCGCAGCACATAGGCGGCCACCACCACCGCCATGACGATGAAGAATACCCGGAACTGCCGCTGGGGCAGCCAGGCATACATGGCGGCGCGGGACACCAGCGGAAACGCCAGGTCGATGCAGGCGATGAGGAACGCGCAGGACAGGTCCAGAGCGAACAGCCGCCGGTGGGGTTTGAAGTAGGAGAGGAATATCCGCAGGGGGCTGCGGGTCTGATAATCTTTCGTGGTCATGGTACGCCTCGCTTGGTGTTTTTTTTGGACATATAGTATAGCACATCGGCACGGCGTTCGCAATAGCACGGCGCCCCGGCTTGCGTGTCGGGGCGCTGCGTGTTATAATTGGGCCATGACCTGGCCGATAGGGCCGTCGATGGTGACGGCGGCGCCAAGACCGCTGCCGGCCCCGCCCTTGTTGATGACCGCCAGCTTATGGCCGCGGTAGTACTGTATCAGCCCGGCGGCGGGATAGACCACCAGCGACGTGCCGCCGATGATGAGCACGTCTGCCTGCCGGATATAGTGGATGGCGCGGGCCATCACGTCCTCATCCAGGGACTCCTCATACAGCACCACGTCCGGCTTAATGATGCCGCCGCAGGTGCAGCGGGGAATGCCGCGGCTCTCCGCGATGCGCTCCACACCGTAGAATTTCCCGCAGCGGGTACAGTGGTTCCGCAGCACGCTGCCGTGGAGCTCAAGGACCTCCCGGCTGCCGGCCTTCTGGTGCAGGCCGTCGATGTTCTGGGTGATGACGGCCTTCAGCTTCCCCTGCCGCTCCCATTCCGCCAGCTTGCGGTGGGCTGCGTTGGGCTGGGCATCCAGGGCCAGCATTTTGGCCCGGTAGAAGTCGTAGAATTCCTCGGTGTGCGTCTCGTAAAATGTGTGGCTGAGCATGGTCTCCGGCGGGTATTTGAATTTCTGGTGATACAGGCCGTCCACACTGCGGAAGTCCGGTATCCCGGACTCGGTGGATACGCCGGCGCCGCCGAAAAACACGATGTTGTCACTGGCGTCTGTCAGTTCTTTCAGTCTGCGGATGGTGTCGTCCATACTGTCCCTCCATTTCTTTTGTAAGGAGCATACGCTATGAATATTCAGATCTTCGGAAAAAGCAAGTCCTTCGACACGAAAAAGGCGGAGCGCTGGTTCAAGGAGCGCCGCATCAAGTACCAGTACATCGACCTTGTGAGCAAGGGTGTATCGCCGGGGGAGTACCGTTCCATCCGGGCGGCCGTGGGCAGCTTCGACGCGCTGGTGGACAAGGACTGCCGGGCGTATGAGGCGCTGTACATGGCCTATATCACGCCTCAGGCGGCGGAGGAAAAGCTGCTGGAATACCCGGAGCTGTTCGCCGCACCCATTGTCCGCAACGGGAAGCAGGCCACCGTGGGCTATTGCCCGGAGATATGGCAGACGTGGGAATAGGAATAAGGGCTCTCATCCGTGCGCCGCAGGCGCACGGTTTTTTTCGGGCAGCACCGAGGCTTTCACTGTGCGGTGTTGCCCTTAGTCCGTGTAGCTGTGCTCCACCGTGACCACGGCGTAGTAATTGCCGCCCATGGCGCGGACCAGAGCGCGTATCTCCTGCGCTGCCTGGGCCGGGGTCTTGCTGCTGGAGAAGGGCAGCACCGCGTCGAAGATCAGGTTATCGTGTGTGGTGCCCCGGACCACGCGGAAGTCGTGGATGGTCAGACCGGGATCCACCTGCTTCACCAGTGCGGCCACCTGTTCCTTCAGTGCGGTGACGGAGCCGTCGGTGACGATGGGGTCCATGTGGATGACGGCGTGGCAGTGGAGCTTCTCCATCAGTTCCTTTTCAATATTGTCGATCACATCGTGCATGGCCATGATGTCCCCGTGGGCGGGGACCTCCGCGTGGAGGGTGATCATCAGACGGCCGGGGCCGTAGTCGTGGACCACCAGATCGTGTACGCCCAGCACTGTGTCGTTGGAGAGGACGATATCCCGTATCTGCTGCACCAGCGCCGGGTCGGGCGCCTGCCCCAGCAGGGGGGACAGGGTCTCTTTTGCGGCCTTGTAGGCGGAGAACAGGATGAACAGCGCCACCACCAGGCCCACATAGCCGTCCACCGCCAGACCGGTCCATTTGCCGATGAGCATGGCAAGGAGCACCGCCAGGGTGGAGACGGTGTCGGAAAGGCTGTCCGTGGCGGTGGCCTCCATGGCGGCGGACTTGATCTTCCGGCCGACGGCCCGGTTGTACAGCCACATATAGACCTTCACGCACACGGAGGCGGCCATGATGGCGATAGCCATCAGGGAAAAGGTGACGGCCTCCGGATGGAGGATCTTGTCAAAGGAGGACTTGGCCAGCTCCACGCCCATCAGCAGGATCAGGCCCGCTACGATCAGGCCGGATATGTACTCGATGCGGCCGTGGCCAAAGGGGTGGTCGGTGTCCGGCTTTTTGCCCGCCAGACGGAAGCCCAGCAGCGTCACCGCCGAGGAGCCGGCGTCGGACAGGTTGTTGAAGGCGTCCGCCGTGACGGCGATGGAACCGGACAGCTGTCCGGCGAAGAATTTGCCGATGAACAGCAGAATATTCAGTGCGATGCCCACAGCGCCGCACAGGGTGCCGTAGGCGCGGCGGACGGCGGGGGAGGACACGTTGTCCCGGTCAGGAATGAACCAGCGGCTCAGCAATCGTATCATAGCAGTCGTCTCCTTTCGGCGGGTAGACCCGGCGCTTTGTCAGCCAATAGCACAGAGGGATGGCGTACAGCAGTATCTCGTAGGGGATGGCGGACATGTCCGCGCCCAGCATGGTCAGCGGGATGGACACGGAGATGTTCCAGGGGATCAGCGGCGAGAGGACGATGCCGGAGTTCTCGATGTCAAGGGCCATCTCGCCCCTGCCGTGGCCGCGCTTGGTGTAGTCGTCCTCCAGCAGCTGGTTGCACACCACCGCGCAGGTGGACTGGTTGCAGAACACCATGCTGCACACCACGGAGATCGCCGCGCAGGCGGGGAACCGCCCGGCTCTCCGGGCCAGGCGCTGGGCCAGATGCGCCGCGCCGTTCAGCACGCCCATGCCGCCCAGCAGCCCGGCGTACAGCCCGGCGCTGACGGCCATGATGGTGGCCGAGACCATGGACATCATGCCGCCGCCGGAGAGCACGTCGTGCAGCGCGCCGGGGGCGGGGAGGTAGCCCAGCACCGCATCCCGCAGGGTGGGCAGCAGAGCGCGGCCCTGGGCGAACACCGTCACCAGCAGCGCCGTCAGCGCACTGACGGCCATGGTGGGCCGGATGGGGACCTTGCACAGCGGCAGGATCAGGATCAGCAGCGCCGGGATGGCCGTCCACCAGCTGAGGCTGAAGGTGCCGGACAGCTGGTCCAGCACACCGCTGTCCACCATGGCCAGCGGGTGCGTTACGGACAGGGCGGCGTAGGCCGCGAGGCTGACCAGATAGGGCAGCCAGCCGGTGCGGTGCATCATGTGCAGGTTGTCATAGAGCTTGGTATCGGTGGCGGCGGCCACCAGCGTGGCGCTGGAGGAGGCTGGCGAGCAGCGGTCGCCGAAGTAGGCGCCGGCCACGATGGTCCCCGCCGTGATGGCCACGCTGACGCCGCCGGAGCGGGCCAAGGCCATCAGGATCACGCCCAGGGTGCCCACCACGCCGAAGGACGTGCCCAGGGCGTAGGAGATGAAGCTGGTCAGCAGGAACGTCACCAGCAGGAACAGCTGCGGCGTGATGATGCGCAGCCCGTGATAGATGAAGAAGGCGATGGTCCCGGCGCTGCGCCACAGGGCGGTGATGGCGCCGATGAGCATGTAGATCACGATCACGCAGCACATTTTGCGGCCCTGCGCCCAGGCGGCGTCCCACATGGCCCGCACGGTCATTCCGCGGCGCAGGCCCAGGGCGGCGAAGGCTGCTATGCCCACCCATATCGCAAGGATCAGGGACTGGCCCAAAAGGATGCAGAGACCCACTGCGGCCAGAAACAGCAGAAAACAGAAGACAGCGCCCATGTTACCTCCCCGGGATGGTCAGCGTCATGCGGCAGCACAGATCATCCAGGTCGCTGTCGGTGGCGGCGGGAAGGCGCAGGCGTCCCCCACATTTGGCACAGGTCAGGTCCACCGCGCCGCGGCGCACCTGCATGGTATATTCGCGGCTGCCGCAGGCGCAGGCGATACCGCCCCGGGCGGCGATGTCCTTCAGCTCGGACAGCACCTCGTACATGATGACGTTGTCGGTGAAGGCCTCATCGGGGGACGCTTTTTCCTTGGCCACGCGCAGGGCCAGACCCTCCATGGCCTTTCGCACCTGGGTCTCCTCACCGATGTAGCAGCACAGCTCCTGCTTTGCCGGACAGGCCAGGCCGATGCCCCGGCCGTGCAGCAGCGCACCGGCGTCGCACTCCGCCTGGTGGTGCCCACCGCACACGCCGCAGGGCACGTTCAGCCGGAAGCGCAGGCCGTCCGTCTCGGCGGTCAGAGCTTCTTTGCCGCATTCGCATTCCATCCGCGCCGCGGCGGCGTTCAGGGCGAAAACGCTGCGGCTGTGCAGCACGGCCTTGCCGCAGGCCGGACAGATATATCCAAAGCTACGCATTTCTTCCATGACATACGCTCCTTTGTCAACCAAAAGTCACAACAAGTTCCTGTATTATATACCATTTATTCGCTGTTTTCCAGTATTGCGGGAAAAAGAGTTTTACATTATAATGGCGCCGTTATCCCACGCTTCAAAGGATGTGATACCGTGCAGAACAGGAGCTTTGCCGCGGCGGTGAAGGCGGCGTTTCCCCATACCATCCCCATTATGACCGGCTATCTGGCCGTAGGCATGGCCTACGGCGTGCTGATGGCCTCCAAGGGTTACGGCTTCCTGTGGGCCGGCTTTGTCAGTGCCTTTGCCTTCTGCGGCAGCATGCAGTATGTGGCGATCACACTGCTGACCACGGCCTTCGATCCACTGCAGGCCTTTGTGCTGAGCCTGATGGTCAACGCCCGGCACCTGTTTTTCTCGCTGGCGCTGCTGCCCAAGTACCGGGGACTGGGCAGGCTGCGGTATTTTATGATCTATACCCTCAGTGACGAGAACTTTTCCCTCTCCTCCTCGGTGGAGCCGCCGGAGGACACGGACCCCACACTGTTCTACTTTGCCATGAGCTTCCTGACCTGGCTGTACTGGGTGGCGTTCTCCATGCTGGGTGGCCTGCTGGGCGGGCTGATCACCTTTGACATCACCGGCATCGACTTCGCCCTGACGGCGCTGTTCGTGGTGCTGTTCATCGAGCAGGTCGTCAAGAAAGAGAACCGTGCTCCCGGCGCTGCCGGTCTGGTGTGCGCTGTGGCGGGTCTGGCCGTTTTCGGCGCGGACAACATGGTCATCCCGGCTATGGTGCTGACCCTGGCGGTCCTGCTGCTGGGAAGGAGGAAGCTATGCGCCTAGACACGATACATTCCCTGATCATCGTGGCGATGGTGGCGCTGGCCACCCAGATCACCCGATGGACGCCGTTCCTGCTGTTCTCCGGCGACAAGAAGCTGCCGAAGGTAGTGGAGGACCTGGGCAGGCTGCTGCCACCGGCCATGATGGGCCTGCTGGTGGTGTATAGCCTGCGCAGTACCGACCTTCTGGGCGGCAGCCACGGCATTCCGGAGGCCATCGCCGTGGCGGTGACAGCCGGGCTGCACCTGTGGCGGCGGAACACGCTGCTGTCCATCCTGGCGGGCACCGTCTGCTATATGCTGCTGGTGCAGCTGGTGTTTTGAAGATCTGCGAAAGCGCCGTCCTGCGGGACGGCGCTTTCATATTTTCCCGCAAACAGCGCACACTACGGCCAATGCTATGTTTGCGAGGTGCGTATCATGGATGTGAAGCGCTTGAGCCGGCAGACCTGCCGGTTTTTGCAGCCGCCGGGAGTGGTCAGCTTTGCGGCGGTGGCGGGAAAGCTGGAGGGCGAGGGGCCGCTGGGCGGCTGCTTCGACGCTGTGGGGACGGACGCCTTCTGTGGGAAAAAGACCTGGGAACAGGGCGAGGCACAGATGCAGGCGGATGCCCTGCGTCTGGCCCTGCAAAAGGGCGGGTTGGCGGCGGAGGACGTGGACTGCGCCTTCGCCGGGGATCTGCTGAACCAGAACATTGGGGCCACGTTTGCCCTGCGGGATTTCAATATTCCCTTCTACGGGGTATATGGGGCCTGCTCTACTATGGGGGAGACACTGTCGCTGGCCGCTATGGCCGTGGCCTCCGGCGCGGTCCGTATGGCGGCGGCGCAGACCTCCTCCCACTTCTGCACGGCGGAGAGGCAGTATCGGATGCCTCTGCCCTACGGCAGCCAGCGTTCTCCTACTGCCCAGTGGACGGCCACGGCGGCGGGGTGCTGCATTCTGGGGGCCCAGGCGGAGGGACCGTATATCACCCATGTGACCCGGGGACGCATCGTGGATCTGGGTGTGACGGACATGACCAACATGGGCGCGGCCATGGCACCGGCGGCCTTCGACACCCTGCAGGCGGTGTTCCGGGACACCGGCACCGCACCCGGGGACTATGACCTGATCCTCACCGGCGACCTTGGCGATGTGGGCAGCCGCATCGTGCTGGAGCTGTTCGCCCGGGAAGGCGTGGCGCTGGAGAATTACACCGACTGCGGACTGCTGCTCTATGACCGGAAGAGACAGGATATGCACGCCGGCGGCAGCGGATGCGGCTGCTCTGCGGCGGTGCTCTGCGGCTATCTGCTGCCGGAGATGCGCCGGGGCCGGTGGCGGCGGGTGCTGTTCGCCCCCACCGGGGCGCTGCTGAGCCCCACCAGTTCATTTCAAGGGGAGAGCATACCGGGCATCTGCCACGCGGTGGTGCTGGACCGGACGAAGGAGGATGCGTGATGGAGTATCTCAATGCCTTTCTCTGCGGCGGGCTGCTGTGCGCCGTGGGCCAGATCATTCTGGACAAGACAAGCCTGACCCCGGCCCGTATTCTGACGGGCTATGTGGTGGCAGGTGTGCTGCTGCAGGCTGTGGGTGTGTATCAGTATATCGTGGACTGGGGCGGCGCCGGGGCCACCGTGCCGCTGACGGGCTTTGGCTACTCCCTGGCGAAGGGCGTGGCCAAAGCGGTGGCGGAGGACGGCTTGCTGGGTGTGCTCACCGGCGGACTGACCGCCACCTCCGGCGGCATCGCCGCGGCGGTGGTGCTTTCCCTGTTGGCGGCACTGCTGGTGCGGCCCAAAGAAAAACGTTGACAAATACCCGGTGGGGGTATATAATGTGGCCGTGATCAAAAATACCCCCAGGAGGTATACGACTGTGGAAAATACTTGTTGCTGCTGCCAGGGAAAGACCAAGCACCGCACGCCAGAGGAGCAGAAAAAACTCCTGAACCGCCTGTGCCGCATTGAAGGGCAGGTGCGGGGCCTGCAGGAGATGCTACAGAAGGACGCCTACTGTCCCGACATTCTGATACAGGTATCCGCCGTGGGCGCGGCACTGAACAGCTTTAGTAAAGAGCTGCTGGCTACCCACATCCGCACCTGCGTGGCGGACGGTATCCGACAGGGGGACGACGAGGTCATCGACGAACTGGTGACCACGCTGCAAAAGCTGATGAAATAAGGAGATGGCAGTATGACAGAGAAATTCGTCATCACCGGCATGACCTGCGCCGCCTGCGCCGCCCATGTGGAAAGAGCCGCGGCTTCGGTGCCCGGCGTACACAGCGCGTCGGTAAATCTGATGCTGGGCTCCCTGGTGTGCGACAGGGACGAAAATGTGGATCCCGCCGCCATTGTGGCCGCCGTGACGGCGGCGGGCTACGGCGCGGCGCCGGAGAGCGAGGCCCGGCGGGACCTGCACGCGGAGCAGGACGCGGCGGTAAAGGCCATGGGCCGCCGGCTGCTGTGGTCGGTGGTGTGTCTGGCGCCGCTGTTTTACCTGAGCATGGGACACATGATGGGGCTGCCGGTGCCCATGTTCATGCACACGCGGCCCCTGCTGTCGGCCTTTGTGCTGCTGGCGCTGACGGTGCCCATACTGATTTTGAACCGCAGTTATTTCACCGTGGGCTTCTCCCGGCTGTTCAAGGGTGCGCCCAATATGGACTCGCTGGTGGCGCTGGGCGCGGCGGCGGGGCTGGTGTACAGCCTGATCGAGATGGGCCTGCTGGCGGCGGGAAAGGTCACGGGTATGCCGGACCTGTACTTCGAGTCGGCGGGCATGATATTGGCACTGGTGACGGTGGGCAAGTACCTGGAGGAGCGCTCCAAGGGCAAGACGACCGGGGCCATCACCGCCCTGCTGGCGCTGGCGCCGGAGTCCGCCGTGGTGCGCCGGGACGGCAAGGAGGTCACCGTCCCCACCGAGGACATCAAGGCCGGCGAGACGGTCATCGTCCGGCAGGGGGGGCGTATCCCCGTGGACGGCACCGTGACGGCGGGCAGCGGCACCGTGGACGAGTCCGCCCTTACCGGCGAGAGTATGCCGGTGGAGAAGACTGTGGGCGGCAAGGCGGTGTCCGCCACCATCCTCACCGGCGGCTATCTGGAGCTGACGGCGGACCGGGTAGGTGCGGATACCACTCTGTCCCAGATCATTCAGCTGATGGAGCAGGCTGCCAGCGGCAAGGCACCTATCAGCCGTCTGGCGGATAAGATCAGTGCCGTGTTCGTGCCGGTGGTCATTTCCATCGCGCTGCTGGCGGCTATCCTGTGGGCTGCGGTGGGCGGCATGGGTGTGCGCTTCTGCCTGTCCATCGCCATCGCCGTGCTGGTGATCTCCTGCCCCTGCGCTCTGGGCCTGGCCACGCCGGTGGCCATCACTGTGGCTACGGGCAAGGCGGCGGAGCAGGGTATTCTGGTAAAGTCCGCTGCCAGCCTGGAACTGATGGGCCGGGTGGATACGGTGGTGCTGGACAAGACCGGTACCGTCACCGAGGGTAAGCCCCGGGTGACGGATCTGCTGTGCGCCGGCGGCATGACCGAGGATACGCTGCTGTCCGCCGCCGCGTCGCTGGAAAAGCCTTCCGAGCACCCGCTGGCCGGGGCCATTGTGGCCGAGGCGGAAAAGCGCGGTTTGGTCCTGCGGCCGGTGTCCGACTTTGCCGCCGTGGCCGGTGGCGGTGTCGCCGCCCGGGCGGAGGGTATCGCGCTGCTGGCGGGAAATGAGGCATTTATGGAGACGTCCGGCGTGGCCGTCAGCGAGGAGATGAAGTCCGGCGCGGCCAGACTGGCGGAGGACGGTAAAACGCCGCTGTTTATTGCCGCAGGTACATCGCTGCTGGGGGTCATCGCTGTGGCGGACGTGGTCAAGGCGGACAGCGCCGCCGCCATCGCCGCCCTGCGGGAGATGGGCTGCGACGTGGTGCTGCTCACCGGCGACAACCAGCGTACGGCGGACGCCATTGCCCGGCAGGTGGGCGTCAGCCGGGTCATCGCCCAGGTGCTGCCCCAGGATAAGGCCCGGGTGGTGCAGGAATTGCAGGCCGAGGGCAAGAAGGCAGCCATGGTGGGCGACGGCATCAACGACGCCCCTGCACTGGTGACGGCGGATGTGGGCCTGGCCATCGGCGCAGGCACAGATGTGGCCATCGAGTCGGCGGACATCGTGCTGATGAAGAGCAGCCTTATGGACATCGCCGACGCGGCGGCCCTGTCCCGGGCCACCCTGCGGAACATCCGTCAGAACCTGTTTTGGGCGTTCTTCTATAATTCTGTGGGCATCCCGGTGGCGGCGGGTGTGCTGTACCCGGCCTTTGGGATCACCCTGAACCCCATGATCGCCGCCGCGGCCATGAGTCTGAGCAGCGTGTGCGTGGTCAGCAACGCCCTGCGTCTGCGGGGCTGGAGGGGCCGCAGACGGGAGGGAACGCCGACTGCAAAAGAGCCACAGCTGGTGCAAAATATAAATAATAACGAAAGCAGTAAGGAGGATACCGCTATGAAAAAGACCATCACCATCAAGGGCATGATGTGTGCCCACTGCGTCTCCCACGTGGAGAAGGCGCTGACCGCCCTGGGCGTACAGGCGGACGTGGATCTGGCGTCCGGCACCGCCGTCGTCACCGGCAACGCCAGTGACGAGGCGCTGAAGAAGGCTGTCACCGACGCCGGTTACGAGGTCGTGGAGATCAAGTGATGCAAAAAAGAGCACCCCCGCAAGAGGGTGCTCTTTTTTATGCGCTTTTACGCGGCACCGTCAGTCTCGGTTTCCTCGACAACGGGAGCGGTCTGCGCGGCGGTGCGGGTGACGCTGTCGGCGGTGAGGATGGTGCCCTCGCCGTCGGCGAAGCGGATGGTGACACGCTCGCCGGTGTTGTAGATGACCACCTCCGGCTGCTGCGCGGCGGAGATGACGTAGTAGTGCTCGTCACCGGTAAGGTGCAGGTAGTAGAGGGTATTGCCGTCCACCACGGCGGAGCGGATATCCTCCAGCACACCGCTGACTTCGTTCTGGCCCGTCAGGGGCAGATCGGCGTCATCGGCGGATACCAGACCTTTCTCCGCCAGGATGCGGCGGTAGTTGGCCTCACACTGGGCCACCGTGTCGCCGGTGGCCACGATCTGGTACTGGCTGACGTTGACCATGGCGTACATCTTCACCAGCTCGGCGGCGTCCTTCAGCGCCATGAAATACGTGGGCTGGTCGGAGATATTCAGCAGCAGGGGGAATGTGGCCGTGTATTTCATCTGCTGTACCTGACCCTGGGCGCTGTCCATGGCGGAGTACTCCTTGGCGCCGGCCACCAGATAGAACCGCGTTTCCTTGGTGCGCTGGTTGGACAGGATAAAGCCAATGTTGGACTCGTCGGATACCACGGAGGTGACACCGGTGTACATATACACATCGTCACCGATGGCGATGTAGTTATAGCCCTCGGTGGTGACGGTCACGTCCCGCTGGCCGAACAGGGAGTTGATGAAGCCGTTGACATACGCGCCGTGGTAGTCGTACTGCTGCATGATCAGCTCGGCGGTGTAGACGTGATCCACCCAGTTGGGCACGTCGCCGGTCTTGTAGTAGGCGCTCTCGCCGGTGACGGCATTCACCAGCACGGCACCGATGATATCACGGCCGCCGAACAGGCCGATGGTGTGGCTGACACGGGGGCAGACCCACCACGGGTCGCCGTTCTCGTCGATCTCGAAGGCCGGCTCGTCGAACATATAGGTGGGGTAGTGGAAGCGCAGATGGCGGTACAGGTTGCGGCTGAAGTGCTCGGCGGTGGTGTAGTGGATGCCCTCGTCCAGACGGATGACCTCCACGTTCTGGGTCACCATGTCGATAAGCAGATAGGCGGGCAGGCCGTCGGCGCGGTTGTTCAGCCACTTGATGATATCGCCGTAGCGCAGGGGCGTGACGCGGACAGGGCGGCCCTGGTAGTTGATCTGGGTATAGTCGTCGGCCACCTCGAACTGGGAGACCATGTCCGCCAGCTCGCCCAGCTTGCGGTTGCCCAGCTTTGTGGCGGAGTTGGCATCCAGCATGGGGATCTGGTCATAGCTGATCTCCTCCACCTCCGCGGCAAAGTCGCCGTCAGTGACGGTCAGCAGGTCGCGGTAGTCCCCGGCACGGAACAACTGCCAGCCGATCACCGCGCCCACCAGCGCCGTGGCGATCAGCGCGGCGGCCGCGATGAGGGGCACGGTGCACTGCTTTTTCAAAAAGGTGAAGTAGCCCTTGGCACCGGTGCCCTGAAAACCGGAGGTCAGTATGGCACAGCCGCCGTACACGGCGCACACCAGCAGTACAAAGACGTAGAAATCCTCGCTCTTGAGACTGATAGGCGGCAGAACGATATAGAAATACACCGCGGCGAACACCAATGTGACGGCGATGTTCAGCAGCGTGCGGCCCAGGGGCGTGCCCACGGCTTTGCGTTCCTTTTTCGGGCGGGGCTGGCGGCCGAAGCCCTGAAAGTTGGGGTCGTTCCAATTTGTATTCTTCATAGACGGTTCCTTTCTCTGTTGATATGCCTGTTGGTGCTATTATAACCGATGTAGCTTCGTTTGTATAGCAACTTCAGGTTGCAAACGGCAAAATTGCCGCAGAGAGATGCATTTGGCTGTTCACAAATTGTTTACAATAAAAGTCAAAGAAAGTCAAATTACCCTATTGACAAAGTAGGAAAGGCGGTGTAATATATGTTCAAGGTCAAAGAAAGGCAAAGTCAAATGAGCCGAACTTGACCGAGAGATGCAAACGAAAGGCGGCGAGGATTTGGGTATTTCCGATATTATCGCTGGATTTATCCAGCAGGAGTTAGACCAGGCGGGCGGTGCGCTGGAGCTGCAGCGAGCCGACCTGGCGCAGCGGTTCAACTGCGTGCCCAGCCAGATCAACTACGTGATGTCCACCCGGTTCTCGCCGGAGCATGGCTACATCGTGGAGTCCCGGCGGGGCGGCGGCGGCTACATCCGCATCACGCGGGTGCAGGTGGACCGCCAGACGCTGCTGATGCACGTTATCAACAGCATCGGCGACAGGCTGGACGCGGCCAGCGCACGGGCGATCGCCCAGAACCTGGTCCAGTCCGAGGCCATCAGCCGGGAGCTGGGACAGGCGTTGCTGTCCGCCACCGGCGCACGAGCCTTGCAGGCGGCGCCGCCGGATAGCCGCGACGCGCTGCGCGCCGATATATTCAAGCAAATTCTGATCCATTCCGTCTGACGGCGGAGCAAGGAGGTTATGATTATGAAATGTGATCGCTGCGGTAAGAACGAGGCTACGTTCTACTATAAGAGCAATATCAACGGCAGAGTGACCGAGACGCACCTCTGCCCCGACTGTGCCCGGGCCATGGGCTATGCCGGTTCCATGTCCGGCCGCATGAGCAGCTGGTTCGATGACGATTGGTTCGACCGGCCCTTCCGTATGCTGGAGCCGTTTTTCGGCGGCTTCGGCAGCCGGATGCTGACGGAGTTCCCTCAGCCGGTGGACGTGCTGGAGCAGGCGCAGAGCGCCGGCCCGGAGAACAGCGCCGCCGAGGAGCTGCTGCCGAAGGACGAGGCTATGTCTCTGGCGCTGGAGCGCAAGCGCAACGCGCTGCAAGCGCAGCTCCACAACGCCGTGGAGGAGGAGCGGTACGAGGATGCCGCCTGCCTGCGTGATGAGCTGAAGGCTCTGGGCGGCAAGGCGTCCTGACGCCGTTCCGCTATGTTAAAATAACAAATCGAAAGGAAGTGTTCCTTTATGTCTGAGAATAAATTTACCCCCCGTGCAGAGGAAGTTCTGCGTTTGAGCCAGGAGGCTGCCGAGGATCTGGGCCACGGCTATGTTGGCTCCGAGCATCTGCTGCTGGGCCTGATCCGTGAGGAGGAGGGCATCGCCCACCGCGTGCTCAGTGAGTTCGGCGTCACCGATGAAATGGTCTGCTCCGTGCTGCAGCGCAGCGTGGGCAAGGGCGTTTCCGGCGCCGCGCCCAGCCAGGGCCTGACGCCCCGCGCCAAGAGCGTGGTGGAGCTGGCTGTGTCCGAGGCGTCCCGCATGGGCAGCAGCGCCATCGGCACCGCCCATCTGCTGATGGGCCTGCTCCGTGAGGGCGGTAACATGGGCCTGCGTATCCTGCGTACCGTGGGCGTGGACCCCAATAAAATGTACAGTGCTGTGCTGAAGAAGCTCAACGATATGCCCCGGGCTGCCGCTGGCGGCGCCTCCGCCCCTAACCGCGAGGCGGACAAGAAGAACAAGACGCTGGCCGAGTACACCCGCGATCTGACCGAGGCCGCCCGCAGCGGCAAGCTGGACCCCGTTATCGGCCGCGATACCGAGATACATCGGGTCATCCAGATTTTGTCCCGCCGCAGTAAGAACAACCCCGTACTCATCGGTGAGCCCGGCGTAGGCAAGACTGCCATCGCCGAGGGCCTGGCCGAGCGCATTGCCGCCGGCGATGTGCCCGAGGAGCTGCTGGACAAGCGCATCCTGTCGCTGGACCTCAGCGGCATGGTGGCCGGGACCAAGTACCGCGGCGAGTTCGAGGAGCGCATCAAGAACACCCTGAATGAGGTGAAGAAAGACGGCAACGTCATCCTGTTCATCGACGAGCTGCACACCATCGTGGGCGCAGGCTCTGCTGAGGGCGCCGTGGACGCTGCCAACATCCTGAAGCCCGCCCTGAGCCGCGGCGAGATCCGCGTTATCGGCGCCACCACCCTGAACGAGTACCGCAAGTACATCGAGAAGGATGCCGCGCTGGAGCGCCGCTTCCAGCCCGTCACCGTGGGCGAGCCCACCCCCGAGGCCACGCTGGAGATCCTGAAGGGCCTGCGCGACCGCTATGAGGCGCACCACAAGCTGACCATCACCGACGAGGCGCTGGACGCTGCGGTGCAGCTGTCCAAGCGGTACATCGGTGACCGATTCCTGCCGGATAAGGCCATCGACCTGATGGACGAGGCCGCTTCGCAGGTCCGCATGACCGCCGAGAGTTCCTCTCCGGACCTGAAGGCCCTAGAGGAGAAGATCACCGCCCTGCACCGGGAGAAGAACGATGCCATCGCCGCCCAGGACTTCGAGAAGGCCGCGCAGCTGCGCGATATCGAGAAGGACTATCAGGAGCAGGTGGACATCGAGCGCGACAAGTGGCGCAAGAGCCTGTCCCAGAACCGGGGCACCGTCACCGCGGACGACATCGCCAAGGTGGTGGCCGGCTGGACCGGTATTCCCGTCACCCGCCTGACCGAGGATGAGTCCATGCGCCTGCTGAAGCTGGAGGAGAAGCTCCACCAGCGTGTGGTGGGTCAGGACGATGCCGTGACCGCCGTGGCCAAGGCTATTCGCCGCAGCCGTGTGGGTCTGAAGGACCCCAAGCGGCCCATCGGTTCCTTCCTGTTCCTGGGCCCCACGGGCGTGGGAAAGACTGAACTGTGCAAGACCCTGGCGGAGTCCATGTTCGGTGATGAGAACGCCATGGTGCGTATCGATATGTCCGAGTACATGGAGAAGCACACGGTGTCTCGCCTGATCGGCTCGCCTCCCGGCTATGTGGGCCACGAGGAGGGCGGCCAGCTCACCGAGAAGGTGCGCCGTAAGCCCTATTCCGTGGTGCTGTTCGATGAGATCGAGAAGGCCCATGAGGATGTGTGGAACATCCTGCTGCAGATCCTGGAGGACGGCGTTGTCACCGATTCCCAGGGCCGCCGGGTGGACTTCAAGAACACCGTCATCGTCATGACATCCAACGTGGGCGCCCGGAACATCACCGATGCCGCCGCCAAGCTGGGCTTTGACGGCGACGAAAAGGGCGGGAAGGAAACTGAGGAGGCGCGCTTCGCCCGTATCCGCGAGGCGGTCATGACCGACCTGAAGCACACCTTCCGCCCCGAGTTCCTGAACCGTATCGATGAGATCATCGTGTTCCGTCAGCTGACCCAGGAGAACATCGTGGAGATCGCCCGCCGTATGCTCACCGTTACCGGCAAGCGCATGGCGCAGCAGGGGATCACCCTGATCTCCGACGATGACGCCGTGGCTGAGTTGGCCCGTGACGGCTTTGATCCCCAGTACGGTGCCCGTCCTCTGCGCCGGGCCATCCAGAACCAGGTGGAGGATGCTGTAGCGGAGTTGATGCTGGAGGGTAAGCTGAAGTCCGGCGATACCGCCCATGTCCGTCTACGGGACGGCAAGGTGGTCATCGACAGCGAGGCGGTTCCTGCTGAAGCTGTGTCTGCGGCGGAAGCGCCCGCCGAGACGGCCGCTGTTCCTGCGGAGAAGTAAACAAAAAGGAACGCCCTTGGGCAATGGCCCAAGGGCGTTCCTTTTTTTCCCCATTGCTTCTTCGTGCGGAGAGAAGGTTTACAGGGTGTCAAGTGCCTGCTTCAGGTCGGCGATGAGGTCCTCGGCGTTCTCCAGACCCACGGACAGACGGATCAGGCCGGCGGCGATGCCGGAGGCGGCCAGTTCCTCCTCGGTGTAGGTGGAGTGCGTCATGGAGGCGGGGTGCTCGATCAACGTCTCGGCGTCGCCCAGAGACACAGCTACCGTCACCAGGTGCAGGGCGTTCACCAGCTTCACGCCGGCGGCACGGCCGCCCTTGACCTCGAAGGACAGCATACCGCCGAAGTCACGCATCTGGCGGCGGGCGATGTCATGGCCGGGATGGTCGATCAGGCCGGGATAGTAGACCTTCTCCACGGCGGGGTGGTCATACAGGAACTCTGCAACGGCCTTGGCGTTGGCGCAGTGCTTCTGCATACGGATCTCCAGGGTCTTCAGGCCGCGGAGGATCAGGAAGGCGCAGAAGGGATCCATCACTGCGCCGGTCATATCCTTCAGGCCGAACATACGTACCTCATTGCAGAATTCGGCGGAGCCCACCACAAAGCCCGCGATCACGTCGCCGTGGCCGTTCAGGTACTTGGTGGCGGAGTGCACCACCACGTCTGCGCCCAGCTCCAGCGGCCGCTGGAGGTACGGGGAAGCGAAGGTGTTGTCGCAGATGACCTTGATGTCCTTGTTGTAGCCGTGGGCCAGTGCCGCCACGGCAGAGATGTCCGCGATCTTCAGGTTGGGGTTGGCGGGCGTCTCCAGATACACCGCGCAGGTGTTGGGCTTCAGCGCCTTGCGCACGGCATCCAGGTCGGAGGTGTCCACAAAGCTGACCTCCACGCCGTAGCGGGTCATGCCGTGGTTCAGAAGGGCGAAGGTGCAGCCGTACAGGGTGCCGTCGGCCACGATATGCTTGCCGGCGCCGGCTACGGTCCACAGCGCGGAGGAGATGGCACCCATGCCGGAGGCGGCGGCCACGCAGGCCTCACCGCTTTCCAGGGCAGCGACCTTGGCCTCCAGCACCGAGGTGGTGGGGTTGGACAGGCGGGTGTAGATATAGCCCGCTTCTTCACCGGCGAAGCGGCGCCCGCCCTGCTCACAGCTGTCAAATACGAAGGTGGAGGTCTGGAAAATAGGGGTGGTCAGTGCGCCGTACTGGGTGTCCTTCACGTTTCCGGCGTGAATGGCTTTTGTACCGAAGCCGCAATCCTTGTTCAGCATGGGTCGTCCTCCTTGTACTATAATGTAACAATAAAGTATACAGAACCATACGGCCCTTTGCCATAAGGGTAACATATCTGAACCCGACGGTGGTAACGGTAAAATGCGCCAGCTCGATATCAATTGAAATTGTAGCTAAAACGGATAATTTCGGAATATATTTTTGTGCAGAACGCTGCGCTGCGATGAAAACACAAAAAATCTTAGCGGAAATTAGACATCGTGCCGGGAAATACGGCAAAATAGCGGCGGATTTTTGTCGGGGAACATGATAAATGAAACAGATAACGATGGGCGCGATTTGCGGGAAACGGTTGCCATTTCCGCCGGAATGTGGTATAAGAGAGACAGAGAGTGCGCCCGGTGTCCGCCGGGTACATGCAGCTTACAGGAGGTCATCACCATGAAGAAGATCATTGCCACCACCAATGCCCCCGCCGCCATCGGTCCCTATTCCCAGGCCATCGACTGCGGTAGCTTCCTGGTCACGTCCGGCCAGGTGCCCTTTGACCCGGCTACCGGCGAGTTCGTCCCCGGCGGTATTACCGAGCAGACCCGTCAGGTACTCACCAACATCAAGGCCATCCTTGAAGCCGCCGGTTTGACCATGGACAATGTGGTCAAGACCACCGTATTCCTGCAGAGCATGGGCGACTTCGCCGCCATGAACGCGGTCTACGCTGAGTTCTTCACTGAGGGGCAGTACCCTGCCCGCAGCGCCGTGGAGGTCGGTGCGCTGCCCCGGGGCGCACTGGTGGAGATCGAAACCATCTGCGTGAAGTAAGCAAAGATCTCCGCCGATATAAAACGGCAAAAATAAAGCGAGGAAGTCCGGCAGGGCTTCCTCGCTTTATTTTTCGTAGCGTATCAGGTCGGCGGCGGTGCAGTCCAGGGCAGAGCATATCTTTTCCAGCACGTAGCTGTCGTAGCGGACGACCTTGTTCTTATAGTAGTTGTCGATGATGGGGTAGCGGATGCCAGTGCGCTTGGCCAGCTCGTAGCGGCTCATACTGCGCCGGGTCAGTACCTCGTCCAGCGTCAGGTAGACCTTGCCCATGATACACCTCCTGAGATATTCTGCTATACATTTTATAAAGTGTATATGGGCTTGACAATTTATTCATTGGAGTATATATTTATATAAGGGTATAACGAAATATCCAAAAATTGCCAAAAATAAGAGGAGGGTATTTATGAAAAAGTTGTTGGCGACTATCCTGGCGCTGGTCATGGCCATCGGCGTCACCACCACCGCGTGGGCGGACGGTGAGGGAACTACTGCGAATGTCGCAAAAATCGGCGAGAACGGGTATGCGACCCTGGCAGAGGCTATCACGGCGGCACAGGCGGGCGAGACCATCGTGCTGCAGGCGAATGCTGCGATAAATTCCAACACTCAGATCACGAAGGATGTGGCTATTGATCTGAACGGCAAAACCGTGACCGTGACGACTGTTGGCACTCAGAACGCTTTTGAAGTCCAGAATGGGGCTACGTTTACCATTAAGGACAGCGGGACTGGCGGAAAGCTTGACTTGGGCAAGTTTGGCATTATGCTGATGAACTCGAAACTCAAGATCGAGGGCGGCGAGATCAAAGTGAGTCCGGCTAACCCCGGCGCAGGTGTTGTTGTGGCAGCTATCGGAGACTCTGAGGTTACTATGACTGGCGGTAAGGTAGTTGCGACGAACACGGCCTGCTTCAATGCCGGCTATTTTGGTACGCAGACCTTCAATATTTCTGGCGGTACGCTGGAGAGTAAGGGCGCTTCTACCGCATTGATGGGTATTAGCAACAATTACGGTGGCCATACGGAAATGACCATCAGCGGCGATACGCAGGTGGTGATGAAGGATGCTGCGGGCAATGCTGGCAGCTTGGTTTCCGATGCGACGGGCAACGATGTGATCAAAGTTGTTGGAGGCACCTCCGATAGCGATATTACGGCCTATACAGAAGAGACTGCGCCTGTTGTTTTGACGGGTGATGGTACGTATCACATTGGAACGACTGCGGCGAACGCGGCTGTGCGTAATGCGGCAAGCGGTGAGACCGTTACCGTAGTCAAGGGCAATGCGGCTTTGACCGATGTGCCGGTTGGTGTGACTGTGGCCAACAATGGTGCTGGTACAGTGACAGTTAACGGCAGTGGTGCGATTACTGAGGGGAACCCTTACACTGTCCCTGCCCGCTACTACTACAACTCCACCACTACTACCACCGACACCAAGGCGGACGACACCAAGGGCAGCCCCAAGACCTTCGATGCCGGTATGGGCATCTATGCAGTCAGCGCTCTGCTGAGTGTCACCGGTATGGCCTGCGTGGGCAGGAAAAAGTTCTGATCTGCTCTCGACGGCGGTGTGATACCCCGGGCCGCCGAAGAAGATAAAAGGAGAGACCGGCGGGGCCGGTCTCTCTGCTTTTTTTATTCATTCCCCCGTTAGCTCCGACAGTGTGTGCTGCAGAATATCCACGAATTGCTGGCCGTAGTCCGTCAGCGGTACGTCCCGGGGCCGTATGACCCCAAGGCGCATATCCGGCACGTCGCCGATCAGCGGCAGCGTCATCAGCCGGTCGTCGCCGTAGCCGTCCGGCAGTACGCCGCTGCCGGTGGAAACGCAGTCCGTGTGGGCCATGACATTGTAGGCCGTGGCGCGGTCGCTGACGGACACTACCCGGTCAAACTCCGCGCCGGTGCCTACCACCGCCTCCTCGGCGAAGTGGTAGTTGCTGTCCGACTGGGTAAATACCGCGTAGGGGTAGGCATACAGCTGCTCCAGCCGCACGGCGCGTTCGCCGGACAGGGGGTGGCCCTTCCGCAGAAACACCCGGGGGCGGATGTCCACCAAAGGCTGGAACGTCAGGTTCTTCTCCCGCAGGATACGGCCGATGAAATGCTCTGTCATGTCCGACACGAAGATGATGCCGAAGGCGCTGCGCCGCGCCGTCACCTCGTCGATGACCGCCGCCATCTCCATCTCCTTGAAGCTCACCTGGATATGCGGCTCGTCCAGCAGGTGCAGGAACTCCACGAATGCCTTGGCGCAGAAGGGATAGCGCTGTGATGCCACCGACAGGGATACCCGGTCGGCAGCCCGGCGCTCGCTGTAATAGCGCTCCAGCTTCCGGCTGCGCTCCACCAGCGGCGCGATCTGCGCCGTCAGCTCCCGGCCCTCCTCCGTCAGCGTCACGCCCCGGTTGGTCCGCAGAAAGATGGTCACGCCCAGCTCCCGTTCCACCTCGGCGATGGCCGCCGACAGGGCCGACTGAGACAGAAACAGGTTCCGCGCCGCCCGGTTCATGGACCCGCAGCGGTCCACCTCCAATATGTAGCTCATTTGCAGCAATGTCATCGCGCCGCGCCCCTTTCCCGCCGTTTCTTGCCTTTACTATACCAAAAACCGCGCCCCCTGTAAATAGAATTGACAGATATACGGCCCATCGTGTATAATCGCCGGTGATATACCGTATATATTGCTCTATATAGGAGGCGTACTATGAAACGAGTTATCACCGTCCTGTTGGCGGTCCTGCTGGTCCTGTCACTGGCGGCCTGCGGCAGCGGGGTCGAGACAAAGAAGCTGGCGGGCACCTGGACGTGTACGATCGATGTGACTGACCGCATGAACGCGGCGGCGGAGCAGGCGCTGGGTCTGTCCGCGGCGGACGGCGCGGCGAAGATGCCGCTGCAGCTGGTCCTCACCGTGGCCGAGGACGGCGCCTATACCCTCCGCTACGACAGCGACGCCGTCCGCACGGCGCTGGATGCCTATGCCGCGGCGCTGCACCCGGCGGCGGTGGAGAGCGTCTATGCCGCCGCGGAGGAGCAGGGCTTCTCCCGTGAGGAATACGACGCGGCCATGGAGAAGGCCGGCATCACCATGGACGATATGGTGGCGGCCATTTTCGCCGGGGTGGACGAGGAGGAGCTGCTCTCCCTGCTCACCGGCCGCAGCGCCGCGATCACCGGCTATTGCAGGGCGGAGAGCGGCCAGCTGTATCTGGCGGATACCGCCGCCGACCTGACCGAGACGGCGGACTGCCTGAGCTATACCCTTTCCGATGGGACCATGACCTGGACCGACGCGCAGGGCGAGCTCAGCAGCCAGCTGACGGAACAGGAGCAGGAGCTGCTCCGCATGCCCCTGACCTGGACAAAACAGGCGGAGGAGAGTAAATAAAAAAGAGCGCCCGCAGGGCGCTCTTTTCCTTTGCCTCATGTCTCAAAAATCCAGCTCCGTGCGGGTGCAGATCTCCTTGATCTTGGCCTGCAGGCGTTTCAGATCCTCGAAGGTCTCCGGCTTTTTCCGGGGGTCCCGCAGCAGGGCGGCGGGGTGATACAGCGCCATCATCAAGCAGCCGTCCTTCTCGAAGAACTGGCCGTGCTCCTGGCTGATCTTAAAGTCCGGGCGGATGATCTCCATGGCGCTGACACGGCCCAGACACACGATGATCTTGGGCTGCATCAATGCCCGCTGCCGCTGGAGATAGCCCTTGCAGGCGTCCTTCTCCGTGTTCATGGGATCCCGGTTCTCCGGCGGGCGGCACTTAACGGAGTTGGTGATATACAGGCGGCTGCGGTCCAGCCCGATCATCTTCAGCATATCGTCCAGCAGCTTGCCGCCCCGGCCCACGAAGGGCTCGCCCTGCTTGTCCTCGTTAGCACCGGGGGCTTCGCCGATGATCATGATCTCCGCATCCTCCCGGCCCACGCCGAAGACCACGTTGGTGCGCGTTTCCGCCAGTGTACAGGCGTGACAGCGCAGACATTCCTGCCGCAGGGCTTCCCACTCGGTCATAGTCGTTTCTCCTTTATCTCTCCGCGAACGGGCTTACTTTTCCAATCTGGACAGCAGCCACGCTTCGATGTTCTTCGTAATATCCGCAGCGTATGCCTTTTCGTTGAGTATCTCATGCCGCAGGCCCGGATACAGCTTCAGCGTGCAGTCCCGCATACCGGCAGCCCGGAAGGCGTCATAGGTCTGGCGCACGCCCTTGCCGCAATTGCCCACCGGGTCCTTGTCGCCGGCTACGAACAGCACCGGCATTTCCCTGTCCATCTGCCGCAGATGGCTCTGCCGCTGGTTAAAGCGTATGCCGTGCAGCATCTGGCGGAACAGTCCCACCGTGGCGTCCGCGCCGCAGAGGGGGTCGGCGATGTAGTCGTCCACGTTGCTCTCGTCGGCGGAGAGCCAGTCCACCTTCGTGCGGTTGGGGGCGAACAGCTTGTTGTAGCTGCCGAAGGCCAGCTCCGTCACCAGCTCGCTGGTGGCGTTCTCGCCGCTGACGGCGGCGATGGCATTGGCCAGCGCCAGCCCGCCGGTGATGGCTGCCCGGGGCTGCCAGCCGGTGCCCATGATGACCGCCGCCTTCACCGTGCCGGGATAGCGGATCAGGTATGTCCGGGTCAGAAAGGAGCCCATGCTGTGGCCCATGATGCACAGCGGCACATCAGGATAGCGCTGCTTCAGCCGTTGATGCAGCACGTAGATGTCGTCCACTACCGTGTTCCAGGTGTTGCCGTCGCCGAAATAGACGGGGGTGCCGCCCTCCGGCAGCGACTTCCCGTGACCCAGATGGTCGTGTCCGGCCACAACGATGCCCTGCTCGTTCAGCGCCTGGGCAAAGCCGTCGTACCGGGCGATGTGCTCGGCCACGCCGTGACAGACCTGCAATACCGCCCGGACAGGGACCGCCTCCGGCTCCCACAGCATTCCGTGGAGCTGGGTTCTTCCGTCGGTGGAGAGAAAGGTGAACTCAGTCATTTTTGTCATGGCAATTCCGCCCCTTTCGTGGTATAATCCATTTCAACAGTAGTGTACCACAAAAATACGAAAAAGAAAAGAGGGTCCGTCATGTCGCAGTACATATTGGCGCTGGACCAGGGTACCACCAGCTCCCGTGCTATCGCCTTCGACCGGGAGGGCGCCATCGCCGCCGTCAGTCAGCAGCCTTTGCCCCAGCACTATCCCCAGGCGGGGTGGGTGGAGCACGACCCCCTGGAGATATGGGATACCCAGCGCCGCGCCGCGGCGGAGGCCGCCGCGCACCTGCCGGAGGGCAGCGTGGCAGGCATCGGCGTCACCAACCAGCGGGAGACGACGATCCTCTGGGATAAGGCCACCGGTGAACCGGTGTACAACGCCATCGTATGGCAGTGCCGCCGGACGGCGGAGCTGTGCGAGGACCTGAAGCGCCGGGGGTTGGAGGAGCGCATCCGCTCGGCCACGGGGCTGCTGATCGACGCCTACTTCTCCGGCAGCAAGATCCGCTGGATACTGGACAATGTGCCCGGCGTCCGCCGCCGGGCCGAACGGGGCGAGGTGCTGTTCGGTACCGTGGAGAGCTGGTTGATCTGGAAGCTCACCGGCCGGCATGTCACCGACTACGCCAACGCCAGCCGCACCATGCTTTTTGATATCCACCGCCTGGCCTGGGATGAGGAGCTGTGCGGCATTCTGGGGGTCCCTACGGCCATGCTGCCGCAGCCCGTGCCCAACAGCGCCGTCTACGGCACGGTGCAGCCCAGTATCCCGGGGCTGGAGTCCCTGGCGGGCGTCCCGGTCTGCGGCGCGGCGGGCGATCAGCAGTCCGCCCTGTTCGGCCAGACCTGCTTCGCTCCCGGCGAAGCCAAGAACACCTACGGCACCGGCTGCTTCACCCTGATGAACGTGGGCGAAAAGCCTGTGCGCTCCCGCGCCGGATTGCTGACCTCCGTGGCCTGGCAGGTGGACGGAAAGACCACCTATGCCCTGGAGGGCAGTGTGTTCAACGCCGGCAGCACCATCCAGTGGCTGCGGGATGAGCTGGGTATCATTTCCTCGGCGCCGGAGATCGACGTGCTGGCCGCCACAGTGCCGGACAGCGGCGGCGTGGTGGTGGTACCGGCCTTCACGGGCCTGGGTGCGCCTTACTGGGATATGTACGCCCGGGGCGCTATTCTGGGCGTCACCCGGGGCACAGGACGGGCGCACATCGCCCGGGCGGTGCTCAGCTGTATCGCTGCCCAGGTCACAGATCTGATGCTGGCCATGCGCCAGGATGCCGGCTGCGATATTGCCCTTCTGCGGGCGGACGGCGGAGCCAGCGTTTCTGATGTGCTGCTGCAAATGCAGGCAGATCTGCTGCGTATCCCTGTGGATCGGCCGGAGATGGTGGAGACCACCGCCTTCGGCGCGGCGGCGCTGGCGGGGCTGAGCTGCGGCTTCTGGCGGGATATGGATGAGATCGCCGCCCTGCGCCGCAGCCAGAGGATGTTCCTGCCGGAGCGCCCGCAGGCGGACTGCGACGCCTATTACCGTCTGTGGAAACGGGCTGTTTCCCGGGCCGCTGACTGGATAGAGCATTAAGTAAACAGTGTGTAAATTTCGCCATATAGCGCTTGCAACCGCTGAAAAAACGCGCTATACTGGCGTCAACAGGAATACATGCCGTGCACTGTCCCGCGTGTGTACGCGGCGGGAGAGCCGGGAGATATGGAAAGGAGCTATTATCTATGGGTATTCTCAATGACATCAGCAAGAAGGCGCAGGAGTACGCCGGCATCGCCGTGGACAAGGCCAAGGACCTGGCCGAAGTGGCCGCGGACAAGGCCCAGACCCTCAGTGACACCGCCAAGACCAATATGGCTATTATGAACGAGCAGCGCGAGCTGGAGAAGAACTACCGCGCCATCGGCGAGTGGTTCGTGGCGGAGCACCAGAGCGACGTCCCCGACGCCGTCAAGGACGTGGTGGCTGCCGTCAACGCCAGCAAGGAGCGTATCGCCCAGCTGGAGGCCAGCAAGCCCCGGAAGGACGAGCCGGCGGTGGACGAGTCTGAGGTGACCTTCAAGGTCTGCCCCGTCTGCGGCGCCGCCAGCGACAGTAAGTTCTGCCCCCACTGCGGCGCGCCCATGGGCGAGTAAAATACAGAAAAAAGAGGACCGCCGCCGGCGGTCCTCTTTTGCAAGCGCTTCATAAAAAGGAAGGCCCGCGAGGGCCTTCCTTTTACTTTTCGTTGGGCATCTTCCAGCCGTTGTGGTCGGTGTGCAGCAGATGGTGGGACTTTTCGCCCAGCGGAGCTTTCAGGAATTCCCGGTACAGCGCCTGCACGTCCTTGTTCCGGTGGGAGAACCGCACCTTGGCACTCTTGTCGATGCTCCACAGGATATCGCCGCGATATGCTGCCAGCTCCTGCCCGTCGTGTATGGGCTGCCCGCCGCCGCCGGCGCACCCGCCGGGACAAGCCATCACCTCAACGAAGTCGTAATCCACATCGCCCTCGTCGATGGCGTGCATCAGCTTACGGGTGTTGCCCAGTCCGCTGACCACTGCCACGCGGACGTTGCCCGCGCCGGGGATGGTGAATACGGCCTCCTTCCAGCTGTCCATGCCGCGTACGGCGGAGAAGGCGTCCGGCTTCGGTTCCTTGCCGGTAATGAGATAGTACGCGCTCCGCAGAGCCGCGTCCATCACGCCGCCGGTGGCGCCGAAGACCACCGCCGCGCCGGTGCCGGTGCCCAGCGGACTGTCAAAGGGTGTTTCCGGCAGCACCGCGGGATTGATCTGTTCGCCCCGCAGCATCCGCACGATCTCGCGGGTGGTCAGCACCACGTCCACGTCCGGGTCGCCCTGCTCGTCCTTCATGGTGGGCAGCGCACACTCCGCCTTCTTGGCGGTGCAGGGCATGATGGACACCACAAACAGCTTCTTGGGGTCCACGCCGATCTTCTGGGCAAAGTAACTCTTGGCGACGGCACCGAACATCTGCTGGGGGCTCTTGGCGGTGGACAGGTTTTCCGTATACGACGGGAATTGTCCCTTCAGGAACCGCACCCAGCCGGGACAGCAGCTGGTGAACATGGGCCAGTGGTATTTGTTCCGGTGGGTAAAGCGCTCGATGAACTCACTGCCCTCCTCCATGATGGTCAGGTCGGCGGCGAAGTCTGTGTCGAATACATAGTCGAAGCCCATGGTCTTCAGCGCCGTCACCATGCGCTCCGCCGTGGCAAACTTGGGGTCCAGATGATAAAACTCCGCCCAGGCCGCCCGCACCGCCGGTGCGACCTGCACCACGGTGATCCGGTCCTTGTTCGCCAGCGCGTCGAACACCTTGCCGGTGTCGTCGTGCTCCTGCAGACCGCCCACGGGACAGTGGGTGATGCACTGGCCACAGAAGGTGCAGTCGCTCTCGCCCAGGGTCCTGGTGTGGGCCACGCCCACGGTGGTGCGAGTACCGGTGCCCATCAGGTCCCAGATGCCCATGCCCTGGATCTTTTCGCATACCTGGATGCACCGCATACACTTCACGCAGCGGTTTTCGATACGCACCACCGGATTGGAGTAGTCCGTGGGGATGTTTTTCAGGTCGTCAATATAGTGGTCGCCCAGCAGGTTATAGTCGTTGGTCAGCTGCTGGAGCTTGCAGTTGCCGCTGCGGGTGCACTTGGTGCACTTCGTCTCATGCTGGCTCAGCAGCAGCCGCAGATTGACTCGCCGGGCCTCGCGGACACGGGGTGAGCTGGTGTACACCACCATGCCTTCGCTGACAGCGCTGTCGCAGGAGGGCACCAGCCGTGCGTAGCCCTCCACCTCCACCATGCAGATGCGGCACGCGCCGATCTCGTTGATGTCTTTCAGATAGCACAGGGTGGGGATGCTGATCCGCAGGGTCTGGGCCGCCTCCAGAATGGTGGTGCCCTCCGGCACCGATACGGTCCGCCCGTCGATGGTCAGAGTTACCATTTTTCGTTCCTCCCTCCCCGGAAAATGCCGTAGCCGTAGTGGTCGCACCGCAGGCAGCGGGACGCCTCGGTTCGCGCGCCCTCCTCGGTGAGCCCGCACTCGATATCCTCAAAGTCGCACCGGCGCTCGCAGGCCTCGCGTTCCGTGGTGTTGATGCGTCCGTGGGGTGCGCGGTTGTTCAGCCGCGGTGCCGGGATGTCCAGCTCCACCTTGATCTCATGCCGGAAACCCAGGTGCTCGTCGATGTTGGCCGCCGCCACCTTGCCGGCGGCAATGGCGCGGATGGCGCTGGCGGGCCCGGTGACGCAGTCGCCGCCGGCAAATACGTTGTCCATGTCGCCCACTTGGCCAGACAGTCCCGCCACAAACGTGCCGCGCTTGATGGGCACGCCCGCCTGCTCGAAGCCCTGGATCTCGATGCCCTGGCCGATGGCCACCACGATGATGTCCGCCGGGATGCGTACCTCCGGCAGGTCGGCCTTGTTGGGCCGGGGCCGCCCGGACTTGTCCGCCTCGCCAATGATCTGGGGCTGCACCCACAGCGCGGCGGCATTGCCATCCTCGTCGGCCTCGATGTGGGAGGGGGCCATCAGGGCGGCGATCTCTGCACCCTCGGCCATGGCGCCCGTCACCTCGTCCGGCAGGGCGGTCATGTCCTCGATGCGGCGGCGGTACACGCACGTCACCTTTTCCGCCCCCAGGCGGATGGAGCTGCGGGTCACGTCCATAGCCACGTTGCCGCCGCCGATGACAACTACCCGCTTGCCGGTGAAGTCCGGCATCACGTCGTCGCCTATGGAGCGCAGCATCTCCACCGCGGACATCACGTTCTTGCTGTCCTCGCCGGGGATGCCCACTTTCTTGTCCTGATGGGCGCCGATGGCGATGTACAGGCAGTCATACTCCTTCAGCAGGTCCTCTATCCACAGCTGGGTGCCAACGGTCACGCCGGTGTGTGCCTCAATGCCCAAAGAGAGGATGGAGGCGATCTCCGCATCCAGCAGGTGCCGGGGGAAGCGGTAGTTGGGGATGCCGTAGCGCAGCATACCGCCCAGCTTCTCCCGTTCCTCGAATACCGTCACCTTGTGACCCATCAGGGCCAGGTAATAGGCGCAGCTCAGGCCGCTGGGCCCGCCGCCGATAATGGCCACCTTCTTGCCGGTGGGCGGCGCGCAGGGGGGCTGGGGCACGTCTCCGGCATTATCCACGGCGTAGCGCTTCAGCCCGCGGATGTTGATGGCATCGTCGATCATATTCCGGCGGCACCGCGCCTCGCAGGGGTGCTCGCAGATGTAAGCACAGGCCACGGGGAAGGGATTGTCCTTACGGATCAGCCGCACCGCATCGGCGCAGCGTCCCTCGCCTATCAGGGCCATATAGCCGGGTACGTCCACACCGGCGGGACACAGGGCCACGCAGGGCACCGGCAGCTGCAAGCCCGCCAGACAGCGGTGGTGCAGGATGTGTTCCTCGTAGTCATCCCGGAAGCCCTCCAGCCCGTCCAGCACCAGTCGGGCGGCGTCGCGCCCGATGGCGCAGTCGGCGGTGTTCACCACGGTCCGCGCCGTTTTCTCGATAATGGCCAGGGTGCCCATGTCGGCGGTGCCGTCCAGCACGGTGGCGATGAGCTTGCTCAGCTGCCCCAGACCGATACGGCAGGGCACGCACTTGCCGCAGGACTGGGCGTGGCACAGCTGCAAAAACGACAGGGACATATCCACCGGACAGAGGCCCGGAGGACTGGCGGCGATGCGGCGCTCCACGTCCCGGTAGAGATTATCCACCACGGTCTGGGCGCGGCTTGGGTTCTTGATGTCGAGTCTGCTCAAGGGGGTCACTCCTTCCGTCTGCACTGCGCGGAGGCATGTCCGCGCGGCGCTTGGAAATTATAAGTTAAACAAAAGAATGACACAAAATCAACCAAAAGTCAACATAAGAAAAAAGATTGTTTTCATAAGAGGAAATTATCGTAAATTGCCTGGTTTTTAACGTTATTTGTGCAGCAAACGGCCCAATTTGATTGGCTGTTTTTTCCTAAAACGAAAAAATCCCCGGCACACTGTGCCGGGGATGAGAGAGGGCGGCTGTCACAGACGGCTGTGCCGCAAGTACCGGTAGTCGCTCTTGATGATGTTGCGGAAGAAGGGGATGCACAGCACCGTATCCGCCGCGATCCACGCCATGGGGTCGGCGGCGCAGAGGGCGTAGAAGGCCATGGCCGGTGCATCGGCGCTGACGGCGCCGCCGGCAAACAGCCCCGGCAGCACCAGACACACGGTGATACGCGCCACCAGCTCTGCCGCGCCTGCGCCCAGCACGAAGCCGCTGCGCCCGATGCCCTGCACGCAGTTGCGCACCACAAAGACGAAGCCCAGAAACAGGTACATGGAGAAGTCCACATACAGCAGCGAGTTGCCGTAGCGCACCGCGTCCGGCGTCACCTTGTCGGCGCTGAGGAACACATGGTAGCAGAAGTCGCCCCTTGTCAGCAGCAGACCCGTGCCTGCCGCCAGAATCGCCAGAATGGACACCATGCCCAGCGCCTGCAGCGTGCCCCGGCGAATGCGGTCGTACTGACCTGCGCCCAGATTCTGCGCCGTGAAGCTGGTCATGGCGCCGCCCAGCGCGTTCATGGGCGTGGCCACCAGATTGAACAGCCGGTTGGCTGCGCCAAAGCCATTCTGCGCCGCGTTGGACACCATCACACCGTCCCGCATGTCGAATTGCACCACGCCGCCCTGCATGACGATGATGCCCACCGCCAGCACGGAGAATTGCAGGCCAAGGGGAATGCCGCGGGTCAGGTGCCGTTTCACATCCATCATGGTGATGCGCCAGTCCTCCCGGTGCAGGCGCAGCACCGGATAGCGCACAAAGGCGTAGATAAAGCAGCCGATGGTGCTGACCAGCTGCGCCAGCACCGTGGCAAGGGCTGCGCCCGCCACGCCCCAGCGGAACACCAGAATGAACGCCAGATCCAGCCCCACGTTCAGCACCGTGGAGAACAGCAGGAACAGCAGCGGTGTCACGGAATCGCCCATGGCGCGCAGGAAGGAGCAGATGAAGTTGTAAAACAGCTGCGCGCCGATACCGGCGAAGATGATGGCGCAGTAGGTGTACGCCGCGGTGTATACCTCGTGGTTGTCCGGCGTCACGTTGATCCACGCCAGCATGGGATCCAGCAGCACCAGCGCCAGGGCCGTCAGTGCCACCGTCAGCGCCGCCGACAGAAGGATCTGCGTGGCCAGAGAGCGCCGCACGCCCCGTTCGTCGTGCATGCCCACATAGTAGGACGTGATGACGCAGAAGCCCGCGCTGACGCCGAAGGCGAACTGCAAAAAGATGAACACCAGAGAATTGGTATCGTTGACACCGGCCACCTCGGCGGCGGTCAGCGTCTGACCAACGATGGCCGCGTCGCTGATGGAGTACACCTGCTGCAAAAGGTAGGACAGGATCACCGGCAGAGAAAACAGGAGGATCACCTTCCAGCACGGCCCCTGGGTCAGGTCGATGGGCTCCCTTCTTTTATGTGCTGTTTTCACAGAAATCGCTCCCTCCTTTTGTGTAGTATAGACAATTATCTCTCTCAGAGCGCCGATTATAATACCTTGCGGCGCCATTGTCAAGAGCTCTTTTATAAAAAATCCGGCCAGCGGTCATTCCCGGTACCGCGCTGCCGTTCTTCACGCATTTTGCGGCGCATTTCCGCTTTCCGCCAGTGGACACAGCCGGTATTTCGTTGCACTTTCTGTCACTTTGTGGTAAGATACCATTGACACAAATGAAACGGGGAGGTCACTTGATATGAGATCCGATGGCACAAAAAAGTCGCCTGTGCGTATGCTTGTCTACCTGCTGCTTCTCGCGGCGGTGGTGGCCCTGGGCTATTTCACCGACATCGTTGACTTCACGGAGCTGAAGGCTGTTTTTTCTCTGAAGCTCACCGCCCTGCTGAAGCTGGCTGTCATGGTCCTGCTGGTGCTGCTGGTGTCCAACCTGGTCATCTTCATTCTGCACGGTATCAAGCCCCGCACCCACCGCGGCGGGTCTGTGCTGTCGCTTCTGAGCAGCCTGGTCAAATATGTGGCCGGCATCATCATCGTCTGCCAGAGTCTGTCCCTGCTGGGCGTTAACGTGGGCACCATCATCGCCAGCGTCGGCGTGCTGGCCCTGGTGGTCGGCTTCAGCGCCGAGAGTCTCATCGCTGACGTGGTCATCGGCGCCTTCATGCTGCTGGAGAACCAATACAACGTGGGAGACATCGTGGAGGTCAACGGTTTCCGGGGTGTGGTCACCAAGATCGGAATCCGCACCACCTCCATCACCGACGGCGGCGGCAATGTGAAGATCATCAACAACTCGGAGATGAAGAATATCCTCAACCGTTCCGATAACAACTCCTGGTCTGTCAGCGATATCTCCATCCCCTATGAGACAGACCTGGAGAAGCTGGAGGCGCAGCTGCCCGCCCTGCTGGAGGAGATTTTCCGCGCCCGGGGCGACGTGATGCTGGATACGCCCCAGTACCTGGGCGTCCAGACGCTGGACGCCTCCGGCATCGTCCTGCGCTTCTGGGTGAAGGTGGCGGAGAAGAACATCTACGCCGGCGCCCGCGCCCTGAACCGTGAGCTGCTGCTGGGCTTCCGCCGTCTGGGTGTGGAGTGCCCCTTCCCTCAGATGGACGTACACATGAAATAAGCCATGGAAGAGAAGAACAAGGAGTTCACCCTGGCGCAGGAGCACGCCGCCCCTCCACCGGAGTGCGCTGCCCTCCCGCCGGAGGTCCTGCCGCCGGACACCGTCCTTCCCGGCGAGGCCTCCGCCGCGGAAAGTGCCGCCGCGCTGAAAAAGAAGACCGCCAAGTGGAAAAAGATCGCCATTATGCTGGTGGGCCTGTCGGCCATGACGGCGGTGGCCGTCACCGGCGGCGGCACGGCGGAGGATCCCGTCCCCGCAACGCCGGACACCCCGCCGGTCCAGCAGGAGCCATATGTTCCGCCGGAACCGGAGCCGGAGCCCCTTGCCGGTGTTCTGCACTATACCATATACAACGATACATTCGACGACAGCGGCGTGCCCCTGATCCTGGCCGAGGGCACCGTGGACATGGCCGTGCTGTCCGATACGCCCCTGGCGCTGCCCCAGCCGGAGACGCCGCCCAACGGCGGCTATGCGTTCCTGGGCTGGGTGGGCCGGTATGACACCGCCGGCGGAAAGGTCTGGACGACGGTGCCGGACCCGCTGACGGCGGACTTTGCGGCGTCCATCAGACCCGGAGATACAGGGGAGAGGTCGATCGTGCTCCGCGCCGCCTGGCGGCTGACGGAGCAGAGCCGCTATCCCTGGTCCCTGACCCTGGACGACGGCGTCACTGCCGTCACCTATGAGGCGGCGGTGCCTATGGCCTCCGGCGGCAACGTGTACCTGTGCGCCTACCCGCAGCCCACCCGCGACGGCTATCGCTTCGCCGGTTGGCTGAACGCGGCAGGGGAGAGGGTGGACCTTCTGCCCGCCTCCGCCTTCTTTGCCGAAACCGCCGACGGCGAAACGGACTGGCGCACCACCGTCCCTGTCACCCTCACCGCGGACTGGGAGAAAGCATAACAAAAAAGAACAGCCCCCTTAGGCCAGGCGGCCTAAGGGGGTCGTTCTTTTTCATTTCTCTGATTTTAGTACGCCACGCCCCAGTAGATGTCGGTGGTGCATTCCTTGCCGCACACCACGCACTTGCCGGTGGTGCCGGACTGCTTCAGCGGCATACAGCGGCTGGACACGCCGGCCTTCTCCTTCATGGCCAGCTCGCACTCCAGGCTGCCGCACCACTTGGTACGGGCGAAGCCGCCCTTGCCCTGGGCCATCTCCTTGACCTCCTCCCAGGAGGTCATATCGAAGGTGTTGTCCTCCAGGTTCTTCTCCGCCATGGCGTACAGGTTGTCGTGCACGTCCTGCAGCAGCTGCTGCACGGCGCTCTCCAGCTCCGTCAGGGGGACAAAGGTCTTCTCGCCGGTGTCGCGGCGGGCGATGCAGCACTGGCCCTTCTCCATGTCCTTGGGGCCGATCTCCACACGCAGGGGCACGCCCTTCATCTCGTACTGGGCGAACTTCCAGCCGGCGGACTGGTCGCTGTCATCCATGCTGACGCGGATGCCCGCGGCGGTCAGGCGGTCGCGCAGGGCGGCGGCGGCCGCCAGCACGCCCTCCTTGTGCTGGGCGATGGGGATCACCACCACCTGCGTGGGCGCGATCACCGGGGGCAGTACCAGGCCGTGGTTGTCGCTGTGGGTCATAATGATGGCGCCGATCAGGCGGGTGGACGCGCCCCAGCTGGTCTGGAAGGGATATTGCAGGGTATTGTCGCGGCCGGTGAAGGTCACGTCGTAGGCCCGGGAGAACTTGTCACCGAAGAAGTGGCTGGTGCCGGACTGCAGGGCCTTGTGGTCCTTCATCATGCACTCGATGGTGTAGGTGGCCTCGGCGCCGGCGAATTTCTCCTTGTCGGTCTTGCGGCCCTTCACCACGGGCATGGCCAGCGCGTTTTTGCACACGTCGGCGTAGCAGTTCAGCTGCTGCTCCGTCTCGGCCTCGGCCTCGGCGGCCGTCTCGTGGATGGTGTGGCCCTCCTGCCACCAGAACTCGCGGCTCCGCAGGAACGGGCGGGTGGTCTTCTCCCAGCGGATGACGGAGCACCACTGGTTGTACAGCATGGGCAGCTCACGGTAGCTGTGCAGCACGTGGCTCCAGTGGTCGCAGAACATCGTCTCGGACGTGGGGCGGAAGGCCAGACGCTCCTCCAGCTGCTCGCTGCCGCCGTGGGTGACCCACGCCACCTCCGGGGCGAAGCCGGCCACCAGCTCGCCCTCCTTCTTCAGCAGGCTCTCGGGGATGAGTACCGGCATGGCCACATTCACATGGCCGGTCTTCTTGAACTCCGCGTCCATGTACTTCTGGATATTCTCCCAAATGGCATAGCCGTAAGGTCGAAGGATCAGAAAGCCCTTGACGCTGGCGTAGTCCACCAGCTCCGCCTTCAGGCAGATATCCGTATACCACTTGGCGAAATCCTCCTCCATGGGGGTGATCGCCTCTACATTTCTCTGATCCTTAGCCATAGCTTTATACCATTCCTTTGTTAGTATATAGGGTGTGTGCCAACTTCACATTTTACCCGCCGCCATGTGACTTGTCAAGTTGCCGCCGCAAAAAGGCCGCAAAAAAGCGCCCCGCAGGGCGCTTTTTCAGCAATTCCGGCCCAGCCGCCTGTCGCGGCGCCGGCCAACGATGACATACACGAACACGTAGGCGATGGCGCCGGTCAGCAGTCCGGCCAGCACGTCGATGGCGGCGTGCTGCTTGACAAACACCGTGGAGACCATGATGAGTATGCCGTACAGCGTCGCGCTCCAGCGCCACGCCGGCTTCTTCAGCCCCGGCGTGTGCCACACCGCCGCCACAGCCGCCATGCAGCCCAGCACGTGCACGCTGGGGAACACGTTGGTGTTGGTGTCGATGGAATAGGTGTACTCCACCAGCCATGTGGCGGCATTGTGGTGCGCCATCACCGCCGGACGCAGATCCTGCCCGTTGGGGATCAGGATGCAGAACACCACCGCCGTGGTGAACGTCACCATGATGTACCACATATACCGGCGGAAGCCCTCGGCGTCCTTCAGGATCAGATAGATCCCCAGCGCCACCAGCAGCGGGCTCCAGGACACATAGGGGAAGATGAACCACTCGCAGAAGGGGATATAGGTGTCCAGCACCGTCTGTGTGGCCCAGTAGTTATCGGTAATAAAGTGCTCGATGGTAAAAAACATCGCCAGATAGACCGGCAGATACGCGCCCCACCAGGCGTGGGGATGGGTTTTGAAGAATTGCTTGATCACCTGCATACGACTACTCCGACAAACTTGATGATTTCGTATCCCGTATTGTACCAGAACCGCCCCGGAAAAGGCAACCCCCGCCCCGCAAATATCACAGAATTTTTACAACTCAGACAAACCACCGCAGGTGTTGAACGGACTGGACAAACCGGGGCGGCGTATAGTATACTGTCTCCAATACAGACACAGGAGGAACTGCCATGCAGATCATCAAGCGGGAGGAGCTTCCCGAACAGCGCCAGGTGCGCCTGACTATCGCCGTGGACAAGGACACCTGGCAGGCGTCCCTGGCCAAATGCTACCAGGGCGTCAAGTCCGTCTGCCCCGTGGCCGGCGAGCCTACCCGTGAAAACCTGGAACAGGCCTACGGCCCCGAGTTTTTGTACCAGGAGGCCGTCAACGACACCTATCCCCAGGCGCTGGTGGAGGCCATCAGCCAGAGCGATATCCAGATCGCCGGGACGCCCACCCTGTCGGTGGAGACCATCGGCCCCGACGGCTACACCTTCGCCGCCGTTATCGATCTGTACCCGGAGGTGGAGCTGGGCCAGTACAAGGGCCTGTCCGCCGTCTATCCCCAGGTGGAGCTGAGCAATGACGATACCGAGGCCGCCCTGGACGAGTACGCCCGGGCCAACCCCGAGGTGCAGCATCCGGAAAGAGCCGCCATGGGCGACGAGGTGACGCTGGACTTCGAGGGCTTTGTGGACGGCGTGCCCTTTGAGGGCGGCAAGGGCGAGCAGTATCCCCTGCTGCTGGGCAGCGGCTACTTCATTCCCGGCTTTGAGGAGCAGGTGGCCGGCGCCGCCGTGGGCGAGGAGCGCGACGTAAAGGTCACCTTCCCCACGGAGTACGTCCCGGAGCTGGCCGGCAAGGACGCGGTGTTCCATATCAAGGTGCACCAGATCACCCGGCGGGCCATGCCGGAGTGGGACGATGATTTCGCCCGCCGGCAGGGCTTTGCCGATGTCTCTGCCCTGCGCCGGGCCGTCATGGAGACGGCGGTGCAGAAAAAGCAGGCCCAGGCCGCCGAGCAGTTCGCCAATGACCTGATCCGCCAGGTGACGGAGGCCATGACCGTTACCATTCCCGCCGCCATGGTGGAGAACCAGCTGGACGGGCTGATCAACGAGCTGCGCGGCCACCTGCAGGCCCAGGGCGTGTCCCTGGAGCAGTATCTGGAGATGGGGAACACCACCATGGAGCAGCTGCGTGACCACGCCCGCGAGCAGGCCGCCGCGGCGGCGCGCTATGAGCTGGCCATGACCGAGATCGCCCGCCGCGAGGGAATCGACATTTCCGAGGCCGACGTGGACGCCAAGTACGCCGAGCTGTCCAGGCAGTACGGCCTGTCCGTGGAGTTGCTGCGCCAGCAGCTGCCGCCCCTGCGCCTGCGCCACGACCTGAAGCTGGCCGCCGCCCAGGCGGTGGTGGTGGACTCCGCCAAACGCAAATGACCGTCCCGCGGGCAGCAGCCTGCCCGCGTACCGATCAATGAAAAGCAAGGGAAGGCCCGTACGGGCCTTCCCTTTTTGTATATCGAAAACCACTCGCCCAGTGAGTGGTTTTCAGGATACAAAGGGCGGCGGACAGATACTGCCCGCCGCCAGATCGCTTTGTCGCTTATATGCCCTACCAGGGATAGAAGTAGATCACCGTGTCCGGCTCCAACTGAATGGGCAGATAGGAGCCGTGCTGCCCCTTGTCAACGGACAGATAGGTGTAGTCCTCGAAGGCCATGGGAACCTGCACGATGAAGCCGTCGTGGATGATCCGCTCCGTCTCGCCGGGCGTGTATCTTTTGCCGCCGGTGCGGGTCATATCCAGCATCAGTACGCCGGAGTATTCCCCGTTGGCGGTCAGCCCCCAGTCACCTGTATAGACCTCCTCCGGTGTGACGAAGTCACTTTCGTACCACCAGGTGAAGGTCGCCGCGCCCCAATAGTCCTCCTGACTGCTGTTGGCGTGCAGCTCCAGAGTGGCCAGAGCGGGCTTATCCGTATGACCCTGCCACGCCCATATCTCCTGCGTCAGCTGGGAGCCGGAGGGGCACGTCCAGCCGATGTCGCTGCCGAAGCCGTCGTTCCCCTCCTGTGAGTAAAAGGTGAAGTCGTAGCATAAAGAGAACTTTCCCGCAACAGCATGCGATAGTTGCCGTCCAGCTCGCTGTGCTTAGTAATTCTGACCGCGAAAAATGTCATAAGGTCTTTTTGAAGATTTTTTTGAGGAAGAAACGGAGCAGGCGTAAACCTGCTCCGAGGATAAGGGTATTCAATCGAAGTATTTATTAAAAACTTGATTTACGGTTTCGACATAAACATTAAACGACGGATGATTATAATCTTGGCGGCAGAGATACAGGTTTTTCTTTTCACGATATTCATCAATTACTTCGTTCCAAAGATGTTTGCCTTTGATGTCTGTAACTTTATCAAGCAAATCCTTTGAATCGGGCACTAAATTCCAGTAATACCTGTCCAAAGCGGTAAAACCGGTTTTCTCATGAATCAATCTATGCCAACCATTACGATCGTTGAATACTATGGCGAGATCAATGCTGAATTCGGTGTGGTTGCCTTTGGTAAAATGCCGCTTTTCTGTTGTCAATACAGAAGTTGAGTCCATGCAGTCACTCCATCCGTTTTTATTGAGAATTACATTGAACTGCTTGCGGATATATTCCTTGATTTCTCTACCGCTGTTGATTTCAGAATGAATTATCATCAAATTATAATCGAGATCAATCGGTTCATTGGAATTTTGCGTGATAAGATTTTTTGCACCGCTGCCGACAAGGTGAGCTTTGACTTCCATAAGGGAATCGTTGTTAATGAGCTGAACAAGCTGGTTGATGATATTGGAGCATAAGTATTTCATATCTTTAAGAAATACCTTATCTTCAATATAGTGATACATAATAACAATCTCCTCTTCGCCCATGCCACCCATTCAGCGTTTTTCGCTAAATCATCATAGTATACTCACGAATGATGCCCGTGTCAATACTTTCAGGTAAAAAAGAAGCGGATGTAACTGAAATCAGTTACATCCACTCAAGATGGTTGCGGAGGCAGGACTTGAACCTGCGACCTCCGGGTTATGAGCCCGACGAGCTACCAACTGCTCTACTCCGCGATATAGAGTTTTTGCGGAATTTAGAGCTCCGAAGAATCGGAAAAGTCTCCGGGTTATGAGCCCGACGAGCTACCAACTGCTCTACTCCGCGATATTGTACTGTACCGGGTGGTGCCGGTGACCGGACTCGAACCGGTACGGCATTGCTGCCGGGAGATTTTAAGTCTCCTGTGTCTACCATTCCACCACACCGGCGGATCAGGCATTTATTAGGATACCACACCGCCCGTCCTGTGTCAACACCTTTCGAAAAAAACATTTCGACAAAGTCGCAAAATCCCGTTGCGCGCCGCGCTTTTCTGCGCTATAATGTGTCCACGGAACAAACTGGAACAGGAGGAACATCCTATGAATATTTGGCATGATATCGCGCCTGCGCGGGTAAAGCCCGAGGATTTCTGGGCGGTCATCGAGATCGAAAAGGGCTCCAAGAACAAGTACGAGATGGACAAGGACACCGGTATGCTGCGGCTGGACCGTATCCTCTACACCTCTACCCACTACCCCGCCAACTACGGCTTCATTCCCCGCACCTGGGCCGACGACGGCGATCCCCTGGACGTGCTGGTGCTGTGCAGCGAGTCCATCCGCCCCATGAGTTTGGTGCGCTGCTTCCCCATCGGCGTCATCACCATGGAGGACGGCGGCGACCTGGATGAGAAGATCATCGCCATCCCCTTCGAGGACCCCACCTATCATCTGTACACGGATATTTCCGAGCTGCCTGCCCACGTGGCCAGCGAGATCAAGCACTTCTTCCGGGTCTATAAGAGCCTGGAGGGCAAGGAGACCGTGGTCAGCGACGTGCTGGGCCGTCAGGCGGCGGTGGATATCATCATCAAGTGCCAGGATGCCTACATCGAGAAATACTGCAAGTGACATACCGCGCCGCCATCCCCGCCGATGGCGGCGCTTTTTCTGCGGGCGGGAAACCTTTTCCGAAGGAATTGCGTCTATATAGCAGATGAGCCTTTTGAAAGGAGGCGGATCCTATGAAAAAACGTGCGGCGGCGCTGGTGCTGGCGCTGCTGATGCTGCTGGCCCTGCCCGGCTGCGGCATCAAGGCGCAGGCACTGACCAAGGATATCGTGCCCCAGGCACTGGACACGACAACCGACCTGACCGCCGGAGGCGAGGCAGTGTCGGCCTTCGCCCTGTCACTGCTTCGCAGTGAACGGGCGGGAGAGACGGGCCTGCTGCTGTCACCGGTGTCCATCCTGAACGCACTGGGCATGACGGCCAACGGCGCCGGTGGAACTACCCTGAAGCAGATGGAAACGGCGGCGGGCATGAGTCTGAACCAGCTGAATGAATTTCTGTACACCTACCGCATGAGCCTGCCTGCTGCGTACAAGAGCTGCGCCGTTTCGCTGGCCAACTCCGCGTGGGTGCGGGATACCTTCCGGGTGGAGGACAGCTTCCTGCGCGCCTGCGTCAACTACTACAATGCGGAGGTCTATCGTTCCGCGTTCGACGGCAGTCTGGTCACCGACCTGAACCGCTGGGTCAGCAAGGAGACAAACGGCCTGATCGACAAGCTGCTGGAGCAGGCGCCCGGCGAGGCTACCATGCTGTATCTGGTCAACGCCGCCTGCTTTGACGCCCGGTGGGAGACGCCCTACGAAGCGTCGGATATCCGCGAGGGCGGGACCTTCACCGCCGCTTCCGGTGCGCGCCAGACGGCGGATTACCTGACCAGCAGCGAGAGCATCTATCTATCCGGCAACAACGTTACCGGCTTCCTGAAGCCCTATGACGGCGGGAAATATGCGTTCGTAGCGCTGCTGCCCGACGAGGGTGTGACGCTGGAGGAGTACCTGAAGAACCTCACCGGCGAGCATCTGTATCAGCTGATCACCGGTCACCAATACGCCGATGTGCAGGCGTCCATCCCGCGGTTTACCGCCCAAACGGAGTTGGAGCTGGAGAAGGCGCTGACGGCTATGGGTATCACAGACCTGTTTGACGTGTCCAGAGCTGATCTGCGGGCCATGGGCAGCGCGCCCAGCGGCAATAATCTGTACGTCTCCTCCGTGCTGCACAAGACGTATCTGTCGCTGGACGAAAACGGCACCAGGGCCGCCGCGGCCACATCAGTGCAGGTGAACGGCGGCAGCGCGCAGCCCACCGACGTCAAGACCGTCACCCTGGATCGCCCCTTCCTCTACATGGTCGTGGACACCCACGCCTGCGTGCCCCTGTTCATGGGCACCGTCACATCTATGGAATAAGCGAAAAAAGAACGCCCGACAGGGCGTTCTTTTCGCTTATTCGCCGCCGTTCACATAGTCGTGGGGATCGATGACCGCCCCGTCCCGGCTGACGGAGAAGTGCAGATGCGGCCCCATGCGGCTCTCGGCGGCGGAGGTGCTGCCCACATAGCCGATGACCTCCCCGGAGGCCACGGTCTGGCCCTGCGCCACAGGCGTATTTTCCTGTAAGCTGCTGTACTGGGTGGCGTACCCGCCCTCGTGCTGAATGACCACCGTGGTGCCCATCAGCTCGTCGTTGGTAACGGACTGTACGGTCCCCGCGGCGGCGGTCTTCACCGCCGCGCCCTCGTCAGCCTGCACGTCGATGCCGTCGTGGGTGCGCCAGTCGGCCATAGTGGGGTCATATAACAGCTCCGTCATGCTGAACACCGTCACTGTGGTGCCGTCCAGAGGGGATACCACCTGGGGCAGCAGCTCTGCCGGCTCGGTGATCTCCACCTCCTCCACCGGGTCGGGGATGACCACCGGCGCGGGCTTTACCACCGGCTGGGTGGGGGTGACGGGCTGGATATCCAGCACCGGCGGCGTGTCCGTCTGCTCCACGGTCACCGGGCGCTCTCTCAGGGCAAAATAGCCGATCGTTCCTGCGGCCACAAGGCACAGGGCGATGGCTATGTAATAGCCCCGCCCGGCGAACATGGCCCGCAGCCGTTCGTTTCGGGAGTCCTTCATATGCGTGTCCCTTTCCTGGCGGGAAGTCCCGCCGCCGCCCCTTCCGGCGGGCGGCACGCCGAAATAAAACATCCTCTGCCCGTATTGTCGCCGGACAGAGGATGTTTTATTCATATTCAGTCGTCGAATTCCGCCCGCAGGCCCCGCCGCAGCAGGGCACTCAGCTCTGCCCGGGGATCGGCGCTTTCGTACAGGATGTTGTGTACCGCCATGCATATCGGCAGCTCCACGCCGTACTTTTCGCGGAGCACCATCAGTGCCTCCACTGTGTAATAGCCCTCCGCCAGCCGGTGGTAGTCCTGATGGCGGATGAAGGACTCGCCGAACTGTCGGTTATGGCTGTAGGGCGAGAACACCGTGGCCTCGTAGTCCCCCAGATGGCACAGCCCGTAAGCGGACAGCTCATTGCCGCCCATAGCCTTGATCAGCCGCGCCACCTCCCGGGTACCCCGGCTCATCAGCGCGCCCTTCAGGCTGGACATCTCCACGCCGTCCAGAAAACCCGCCGCGATGCCTACCACGTTCTTGGCCGCGGCGCCTACCTCGTTGCCGATCATGTCGCCGCCATAGTAGAAACGGATCAGGTTGCTGGAGAATTCCTGCACCAGCCGCCGCTTTACGGCGTCGTTCCCACTGTCGATGACCATGCAGTTGGGGATGCCCCGGTAGAACTCCTGCACATGGCCCGGCCCCAGCCAGACCGCCACGGTGTTGCTCTCATGCAGCAGTGATCCGGCGATAACGCTGAGCCGTTCGCCGGTGCCCATCTCCAGGCCCTTCATGCACAGCACCACCGTCTTGCCCCGCAGGGCCTGCATGGGGGCCTCTGCCAGCAGAGAACGCAGGCTCTGGGAGCCGATGGAGATGATGACCGTCTCCGCCTGCTCCACGTCCCGCAGGTCGGTGGTCAGCCCCACGGAGTCTGGCAGCGTCAGCAGATCGTTCTGCCGGGTGGCCAGAAAGGACTGCATACGGGGCGAGCTCTGCCGCCCGTACAGCGTCACATGATGGCCGATGTGATCCAGATACCAGGTGATGAGGGAACCCCATCGCCCGCAGCCGATGACAAATATGTTCATGGGTTTGTCTCCTTATAAGGAAGTCCCGAAGCCGCGCTTCGGGACTTCGCGTAAAAGCGGATCGTTCACTTTACTTCACGATCAGCGTCTTGCCGTCCATCTCCTCCGGGCAGGCCAGACCCATCACGTCCAGGATGGTGGGCGCGATGTCCGCCAGCCGGCCGGGCCGCAGCTCTGTGCCGGCGCCGCACAGGATAAAGGGCACCGGATTGGTGGTGTGGGCGGTCATGGGGCTGCCATCGGGCTGCTTCATATCCTCGGCGTTGCCGTGGTCGGCGGTCACCATGGCGATACCGCCCATCTTCAGCGTGGCGTCCACCACCTTGCCCACGCAGGTGTCCACCGTCTCCACGGCCTTGATGGCGGCCTCCAGCACGCCGGTGTGCCCCACCATGTCGCAGTTGGCAAAGTTCAGGATGATGACGTCATAGGCGCCTGACTCGATGCGCTCCACACACTTGTCGCACACCTCGAAGGCGCTCATCTCCGGCTGGAGATCATAGGTGGCCACCTTGGGAGAGGGCACCAGCACCCGGTCCTCGCCGGGGTACTGCGTCTCCACGCCGCCGTTGAAGAAGAACGTCACATGGGCATATTTCTCCGTCTCGGCGATCCGCAGCTGGGTCATGCCCATGCGGCTGAGGTACTCACCCAGCCCGTTCTTCACCGCGATGCGGGGCCACGCCACCAGCACGTTGGGCATGGAGGCGTCGTACTCCGTGTTGCACACATAGGTGGTGGGGAAGAACTCCCGGGCAAAGCCGTCAAAGTCCGGGTCCACGATGGCCCGGGTGATCTCCCGGGCCCGGTCGGGCCGGTAGTTGAAGAAGATGATGCTGTCATTGTCGCTGACGGTGCCGTCGCCGTCCACCACCACCGGCTCCATGAACTCGTCGGTGATGTTGTTGGCATAGCTCTCCGCCACGGCGGCCACCGGGTCGTCGCTGCGGCGGCCCTCGCCGTACACCATAGCGTCATAGGCCATCTGTACGCGCTCCCACCGCTTGTCGCGGTCCATGGCGTAGTAGCGGCCCATCACCGTGGCGATCTTGCCGATGCCCAGCTGGGCGCACTTGTCGGCGAGCGCCTGCACGAAGCCCTTGCCGCTGGTGGGGGACACGTCCCGGCCATCCAGGAAGCAATGGACGTACACCTTGGTCAGCCCCTTGTTCTTAGCCATTTGCAGCAGGGCGAACAGGTGCTCGATGTGGGAGTGTACGCCGCCGTCCGACAGCAGACCGCACAGGTGCAGACTGGTGCCCTTCTCCAGGCAGTTGTCCATCGCCTGGTTATAGGCCTCGTTCTTAAAGAAGCTGCCGTCCTCGATAGCACGGCTGATGCGGGGCAGGTCCTGAAACACCACGCGGCCGCCGCCGATGTTGGTGTGGCCTACCTCGCTGTTGCCCATCTGCCCGGCGGGCAGACCCACGTCCAGTCCGCTGGCGGACAGCGTGGTGTGGGCATATTCCTGAAACAGCTTATCCAGCACCGGCGTCTTGGCCAGAGTGACGGCATTGTCGTCCACGGGGGGCGCAATGCCGAAGCCGTCCATGATGATGAGGGTGGTAGGGGTCTTGTTCATGCCGTTCCTCCTTGGAAATGCTCAGCCTTGGTTGGCAGCATTGATGATGGCGATAAAGTCCTCAGGGTTCAGAGAGGCGCCGCCGATAAGGCCGCCGTCGATGTCCGGCTGGGCCAGCAGCTCCGCCGCGTTGGCGGGCTTCATGGAGCCGCCGTACTGGATGGTGATGCTGCGGGCGATACGGGCGCCGTACAGGTGACGCACGGTGGTGCGGATGAAGGTGCAGACCTCAGCGGCCTGCTCGGCGGTAGCGGTCTTGCCGGTGCCGATGGCCCACACAGGCTCATAGGCGATCACGCACTTCCGCAGCTTCTCCGCGGGCACGCCGGCCAGGGCGGACTTGACCTGCAGCGCGATCAGCTCCATGGTGATGCCCAGCTCCCGCTGCTCCAGCGTCTCACCCACGCAGATGATGGGGTGCAGACCCGCCTCCAGCGCGGAGAGCACCTTGCGGTTGACGGTGAGATCCGTCTCGCCGAAATACTGGCGGCGCTCAGAGTGACCGATGATGACGTACTTTACGCCCAGGTCCTTCAGCATATCGGCGGAGACTTCGCCGGTGTACGCGCCGTTCTTCTCATAAAACACATTCTGTGCGCCCACGGACACGCGGGCATCCTTGAAGCCCTTGATGGCGGCGGCGATATCTACGGAGGGTACGCACACCACAATGTCGCACCATTTGGCCTTGGGCAGCAGGGCCTTCAGTTCCTCGGCAAACTTCTTCGTCTCGCTGGCGGTCTTGTTCATCTTCCAGTTGCCGGCGATAATGGTCTTGCGATATCTGCGATTCATAACAAACTAACTCCTCGTCTTTTACTTTTATATAGAAATGGGGATATGCACACAAAATAAAACGGTTTTCGCCAAAGCCCGCGCGGCCGATCCGCTCCGCTGGCCGCGGCGAAGATGCCGGACCTTACTTGTCCAGCAGGCAGGCCACGCCGGGCAGCTCCTTACCCTCCAGGAACTCCAGCGACGCGCCGCCGCCGGTGCTGATGTGGGTGATCTTGTCGGCAAAGCCCAGCTGCTCCACCGCCGCCGCGCTGTCGCCGCCGCCCACGATGGTCACGGCGCCGCTGTCAGCCAGCGCCTGGGCCATGGCCCGGGTGCCGGCGGCGAAGTTGTCAAACTCAAACACGCCCATGGGGCCGTTCCACACCACGGTGCCCGCGCCCTTCACGGCGCCGCAGAAGGTCTTGATGGTGTCGGGACCGATATCCATGCCCTCCCAGCTCTCGGGAATGGCCATGGTGCTGACCACCTGGCGCTTGGCGTCATTGGAGAAGTCATCCGCCGCCACGGTGTCTGTGGGCAGCAGAAGCTTCACGCCGTTCTTTTTGGCCTTTTCGATCATTTCCAGGGCGTAATCCAGCTTATCCGGCTCGCACAGGCTCTTGCCGATGCTGCCGCCCTGGGCCTTGGCAAAGGTATACGCCATGCCGCCGCCGATGATGATGGTGTCTGCCTTGTCCAGCAGGTTGTTGATGACCGCGATCTTGTCGCTGACCTTGGCGCCGCCCAGCACCGCCACAAAGGGCCGCTTGGGGTCGTCCAGGGCCTTGCCCATGACGGACAGCTCTCTGGCCACCAGGAAGCCGGACACCGCCGGCAGGTATGCCGCCACACCGACGGTGGAGGCGTGGGCACGGTGCACGGTGCCGAAGGCGTCGGACACATACAGCTCCGCCATGTCCGCCAGCTCCTTGGCGAAGCCGGGGTCGTTCTTCTCCTCGCGGATATCGAACCGCAGGTTCTCCAGCAGCATGATCTGGCCGGGCTGCAGGGCAGCGGCCTTGGCTTTGGCATCTTCACCCACGATATCCTTGGCGAAGATGACCTCCCGGTCCAGCAGCTGGCTCAAACGCTCCGCCACGGGCGCCAGCGTCAGCTTCATCTTCCACTCGCCCTTGGGCTTGCCCAGGTGGGAGCAGGCGATGACCGCCGCGCCGTTGTCCAGCAGATACTTGATGGTGGGCAGTGCCGCCACGATGCGCTTGTCGCTGGTGATCGCGCCCGTTTCCTTGTCCTGGGGCACGTTGAAGTCGCAGCGCAGCAGGACCTTCTTGCCCTTGACGTCTACATCCTGTACCGTTTTTTTGTTGTAATTCATGGAATACGCTCCTCTCGCGTGAAATTCATATATTTGCCATCTCGCCGGTTCCGGCGAGACCGGGAAAGCCATTCTGCCGCAGCGCCTCATAGGTGAGGATCGCCACGGAGTTGCTCAGGTTCAGGCTCCGCGCCTCCGGGCGCATGGGCAGCCGTATGCACCGGTCATAGTGGGTCCTGCGGAAGTCCTCCGGCAGCCCGGCTGTCTCCTTGCCGAAGAACAGCCAGCAATCCGGCGAGAACCGTGCCCGGGTGTAGTCCTGCGGCGCCTTGGTGGTGGCCAGCCACAGATCGGCGGCCGCCTCCGGGTGCCGCGCAAACAGCGCTTCCAGCCCGTCGTAGTCCTGTACGTTCACCAGGTGCCAGTAATCCAGTCCGGCACGCTTCACCGCCCGGTCGGAAATATCAAAGCCCAGGGGCCGCACCAGGTGCAGCTGGCTGCCGGTGGCGGCGCAGGTACGGGCGATATTGCCGCAATTCTGGGGTATTTCCGGTTCGACCAGTACGATGTGCAGCATGACCGTATCACACTCCTGTTACATAAGCGACAACTATTGTAAAACAATGTAATGGGAAATGCAACTATAAAATACCAAAAGCAGGCGATATTTCTCCGAAACATTCAAAATACTTTCTGTTTGACCCACCAAAAGACAGACGAACGCCCACGGACCGCCGCCGAAAAAATTATTGCCGAAAAAAACGGGAAAAATACTGGATTTTCCCGCAGGACCTGTTATAATAGGGGCAGAGAACAATGCAGAAAGAGGTGAGTGCCAATGGGCCGCATTCGCGCCGACAAGTGCAATACCGTCCATGACCGCGCCCGCCTTTCGGGTGCCGTGCCGTCCACGCTGTACGCCGCGCTGTAGAGCGCACTGTCAGTGGGCGGCATTTTTGTTTTCTTTTTAACAAGCGCGGAACAGCGCAGCTGTTTGCAATATATCTGTACCTATAAAAATTCGGATAGAAAGCGAGAGTACGCACCATGATTTCTCACGGCAAGGATATGAAGATCTTTACAGGCAACGCCAATCCCGCGCTGGCACAGGAGATCTGCAAGCTCATCGGCATCAAGCTGGGCGAGGCAGAGGTTAAAAGCTTCGCTGACGGTGAGGCGTCCGTCTCCCTGTACGAGACCGTCCGCGGCAGCGATGTGTTCCTCATCAACTCCACCTGCAAACCCGTCAACGACAGCCTGATGGAACTGCTCATCATGATCGACGCCTGCAAGCGTGCCAGCGCCGGCCGTGTCACCGCCGTGATCCCCTATTTCGGCTATGCCCGTCAGGACCGTAAGGCCAAGTCCCGCGACCCTATCTCCGCCAAGCTGGTGGCCAATATGCTCACCGCCTCCGGCGCCGACCGCGTGCTGACCATGGACCTGCACGCCAGCCAGATCCAGGGTTTCTTCGATATCCCCGTGGATAACCTGCTGGGCAACCCCGTGTTCGTGGACTATTACGCCAAGAAGTTCGGCGAAAAGTGCGAGGACATGGTGGTCGTCTCTCCCGATGTGGGCTCTGTGGCCCGCGCCCGCACCTTCGCTCAGAAGCTGCATATGGGCCTGGCCATCGTGGACAAGCGCCGCCAGAAGGCCAACCAGTGCGAGGTCATGAACGTCATCGGCGACGTGGAGGGCAAGGACTGCATCCTCTTCGACGATATGATCGACACCGCTGGTTCCATCTGCAACGCCGCCAAGGCTATTGTGGAGGTGGGCGGAGCCAACAGCGTATATGCCTGCGCCAGCCACGGCGTGCTGTCCGGCCCCGCGCTGGAGCGCCTGAACAACAGCGTCATCAAGGAGGTCGCCCTGCTGAACACCATTCCCGAGTCCATGGGCGAGGGCTGCGATAAGATCAAGTATATCTCCGTGGCCCCCATGTTCGCCGAGGCCATCGAGCGCATCTATCAGGAGATCTCCATCGCCAAGCTGTTCAACTAAAATACTTTCCAAACCCGAAAAACGGTGCTATAATAAGAGGACTGCGTCTGCAGTCCTCTTATTTTGTGCATGCAAGGAGGCGACAGCCTTGTTTTTTAATCGGAACGGCAGCGGAGGCGTGGAGTGGCTGCTGGTGGGCCTGGGTAATCCCGGCAGCAAGTATGAGTCCACCCGCCACAATATGGGCTGGCTGGCCCTGGACAGCCTGATGGAAAGGGAGAAATTCACTCTGAATAAGCTCCGCTTCAAGGCATGGACCGGTATGCTGGACTATAAGGGACATAAGATACTGGTGATGAAGCCCCAGACCTACATGAACCTCTCCGGCGAGTCTGTGGGCGAGGCCGCGCGGTTTTACAAGGTACCCGCCGACCATGTGCTGGTCATCTCCGACGACGTGTCCCTGCCGGTGGGCAAGCTGCGTATCCGCAAAAGCGGCTCCGCCGGCGGTCACAACGGGCTGAAGAACATCATTCAGCACCTGGGCACCGATGCGTTTCCACGTATCAAGGTGGGTGTGGGGATGCCCGATCACCCGGATCATGAGATGATCGACTGGGTCATCGGCAAGCCCCAGGGCGAGGAGGCCAAGACCCTCCGCGCTGCCCTGGACCGTGCAGCCGATGCCGCCTTGTCCGTCATTGATGAAGGCCCGGACCGGGCTATGAACAGATTTAACTGACCGGCCGAAGTCCCTCTCCGTGCGGAGAGGGACCGGCACGAAGTGCCGCCGGAGGGGAAAGGAGGGATGCCCCGTGACCGGATTGTTAGACAAGTTATCTGCTCTGCCGCAGCTTCAGGAGCTGCTGGCGGCGCTGCACAGCAGCGCCGTTACCTGCTGCGCTGCCGTGACGGGGCTTGCCCCCGTCCACCGGGCCATGTTCTCCGCCGCGCTGGCGGCAGAGACGAAGCGTCCGCTGCTGCTCCTGTGTGCCGATGAGAAGGACGTTCAGCGTCAGGCGGCGGATATCCGCGTTCTGCTGGGCGTGGAGCCGGTGTGCTTGCCGGAGCGCGAATTGCAGCTGCGCCCCGCCGCTTACAGCCGCCAGTGGGAGAATGCCCGGCTGTCCGCCTTGTACCGTATGGCCCGGGGCGACGCCCCCGTTGTGGTGACTACCGCTGCTGCTCTGGTGCAGCGCTGTCTGTCCCGGGAGGTGCTGCTCGCCGCCGCTTTTTCTCTGGAGGTGGGTGCGCGATACGACGTGCAGGACCTCTGCCGCCGCCTGACCGCCGCCGGATACACCCGCACCGATCAGGTGGAGGGGCCCGGCCAGTTTGCCCTGCGGGGCGGTATTCTGGACGTGTTCTCCCCTGGGGAGGAGCGCCCGCTGCGTTGTGAGTTTTTCGACGACGAGCTGGATAGCCTGGGCGAATTCGAGACAGCCACACAGCGCCGGGTGCTGAACCGCCGCCAGGTGTGTATTCTGCCGGCATCTGAGCTGCTGCCCTTTGCCGAAGAGACCACCGCCGCCGACGCCGCCGGGCGCATGGAGGATGCCGCCCGGCGCCTGAAGAAGGAGCACGCCGCCATTCGTCAGCGTCTGCTGGACGATGCCGAACTGCTGCGCCAGGGGATCGCGCCACCCGGCGCGGACCGCTATATGGCCGCCGTCTGCCCGGACAAGACCACCGCGTTTGACTATCTGGCTCCGGACACCATTCTCTGTGCCGGCGAGGCCGGCCGGGTGCAGGAGACGCTCCGGGCCTTTCTGTTCCAGACCCGTCAGGATGTTACCGCCGCCGTGGAGGCCGGTCTCATGGCCGGCGCCTTCGGTGACCTGACCCTTACGGAGCCGGAGCTGGAGACGGTTCTCTCCCGCTTTGCCCTCTGCCAGCTGGAGAGCCTGCCCACCAGCCGCTATCTGCTGCCGCCCCGCCTGCTGCTGGACGTCAGCGCCAAGCAGCTCTCCGGCTACGGCGGCAGCCTGGATGCCGCCGCCACTGACATCACCCACTATCTGACCGCCGGCTTCGGCGTGCTGGTGCTCTGCGGCGGCGCGGTCCGCTGCCGTAATATGCAGGAGTTTCTCCAGCGGCGCCATATCCCCGCTGCCCTGGCGCTGGAGGGCGATGCCGTCCCCGCCCCGGGCCAGACGCTCGTCTCCGTGGGGGCGCTGTCCGCCGGCAGCGAGTGGCCCGCCCTGAAGCTGGCCGTCCTGACGGAGGGGCAGCTGACCCGCGCCCTGTCCGGCAAGGCCAAAAAGCCCCGTCCACCCAAACCCGACAGCCGCCAGCGACTGCTGAGCTATGCCGACCTGGAGGTGGGCGACCTGGTGGTCCACATCCACCACGGTATCGGCCGCTTTGCCGGGATGATCCGCCTGCCGGTGGACGGCGTGGAGAAGGACTACATCAAGATACAGTATGCCGGCAGCGACTGCCTGTACGTCCCCGCCACCTCACTGGACCTGGTCAGCAAGTATATCGGCGGCGGGGATGACACCGAAAAGGTGAAGCTCAACAAGCTCTCCGGCGACCAGTGGACCAAGACCACCCGCCGTGCCAAGGCCGCGGCCAAGGACTTGGCCGACGGGCTCATCAAGCTGTACGCCCAGCGCCAGCGCTTGGGCGGCCACGCCTTTTCACCGGATACCCCCTGGCAGCAGGAGTTTGAGGAGGCCTTCGACTATACGGAGACCGACGATCAACTGACCGCCATCCGGGAGATCAAGGCCGATATGGAGAAACCCGTGCCCATGGATCGGCTGCTCTGCGGCGACGTGGGCTACGGTAAGACGGAGGTGGCCCTCCGTGCCGCCATGAAGTGCATCCTGGACGGCAAGCAGGTGGCGCTGCTGGTGCCCACCACTGTGCTGGCGCAGCAGCATTATGCCACCGCCGCCGCCCGGTTCCGGGCCTTCCCGGTCACGGTGGAGGTCCTGTCCCGCTTCCGCACCCCCAGGCAGGTCAAGGATGTGCTGGAACGGGTGAAGGACGGCCGTGTGGACCTGCTCATCGGCACCCATAAGCTGCTGGGCAAGGGTGTGCAGTTCAAGGACCTGGGGCTGCTCATCATCGACGAGGAGCAGCGCTTCGGCGTCACGCACAAGGAACGTCTGCGTCAGGTGGCCCGGCAGGTGGACACCCTGACCCTCTCTGCCACGCCTATTCCCCGGACGCTGAACATGGCCATGTCCGGCATCCGCGACATGAGCACCATCGAGCAGCCGCCCCAGGACCGCCAGAGCGTCCAGACCTACGTGCTGGAGCATGACTGGGGCCTTCTGGCGGATGCCATCCGCCGGGAGTTGGGCCGGGGCGGACAGGTGTATTACCTGCACAATCGGGTGGACAGCATCGATGCCACTGCCGCCCGTCTCCGTGACCTGCTGGGCGAGGACGTTGCCATTGAGACGGCCCACGGCAAGATGGCCGAGGGTCAGCTCAGCGACGTGATGGCCCGTATGTCCGAGGGTGAGATCGACGTGCTGGTCTGCACCACCATTATCGAGACCGGAATCGACATCCCCAACGTCAATACGCTGATCATCGAGGACGCGGACAACATGGGGTTGAGCCAGCTGCACCAGCTGCGGGGCCGCATTGGCCGCAGTCCCCGCCGGGCCTACGCCTATCTGACCTACCGGGCCGGCAAGGTGCTCACCGAGGTGGCCGCCAAGCGTCTGACCGCCATCCGCGAGTATGTAGAGTTTGGCTCCGGCTTCAAGATCGCCATGCGCGACCTGGAGATCCGCGGCGCGGGCAATCTGCTGGGTCCCGAGCAGTCCGGTTACATGATGTCCGTGGGCTATGATATGTACCTGAAGCTGCTGAACGACGCGGTGCTGGAGCAGCAGGGCAAGACCGCCCCCACCCGGGTGGAGTGTTCCGCTGACATCACCGTGGCGGCCTATATCCCGGAGTCTTACGTTCCCGCCGCCCGGCAGCGCATGGACCTCTACCGCCGCATCGCGGCCCTCCGCACGCCGGAGGACGAGTCCGAGCTCACCGACGAGCTGCTGGACCGCTACGGCGACGTGCCGCCGCCGGTGACGGCGCTGCTGCGGGTGGCGCTGCTCCGCGCCGCCGCTATGGACTGCGGCGTCACCGATATCACCCAGAAGGGCCGCCAGCTGGTGTTCAGCTTTGACGATCGGGTGGATGCCGCCGCGCTGCTGGCGGTGTGCACCATGGCAGCCTACCGCAGCCGCGCGCAGCTGTCCGCCGGGGCAGCGCCCCGCCTGACGCTGTATATGCAGCCCGGGGAGGAACCGCTGGCCGCCGCCGGCGCGCTGGTGGAGGCCCTGCGGCTCCACGAGACAGATACACAACAAATGAACGGGGCGCAGCCCCCTGAGGAGGCAAAACATGAAGAATAACTGGATCCGTTTTCTGGCGGGCGCGCTGGTGTCCGTCATGCTGGTGGGCGCGTTTGCCCTCACCGGCGGCATGAAGGGCGGTAAGAGCACCGAGGGCCTGCTGTATCAGGCCAGCGGCCTTCACCCGGACGGCGAGATGCTGGTCGTCGACGGTCAGATCGTCACCTGTGAGGAGTACCTCTATTGGGTGGACTACGTCTGTACCTATCTGGCGAGCCAGCTGCCGGACGTGGACTGGAACGCCGCCGTGTCCGAGGGCGGCATCACCTACGGCGACTATGTAAAGCTGGAGGCGGTGAACGCCGCCAAGCGCTTTGCCGTCACCCGCGCCTGGGCAGAGCAGGCGGGCATTGCCCTCACCGACGGCGACATGGCCGCCCTGGCTCTCCAGCGGCAGGAGCTGGTGTCCCTTTACGGCGAGGAGGGCTATCAGCAGCAGCTGGCCCTGATGGGCATCAGCGAGGAGACCTTCGACGGTATGCTGGCCGCCCAGTACCTGAACAGCAGCCTGCAAACGGCCTATGGCCCCGGCGGCAGCCTGTATGACGAGGATGCCGTCCGCGCCTACGCCCAGGAGCAGGGCTATGCCAGCGTCTATGTGCTGACCCTCACCGGCGAAAATGCCGAGACCATGGCCGCCGATCTGCTGGAGCGCTGGCAGAAGGCGGAGGACAAGGCGGCGGAGTACGCCGCCATGTGCGAGGAGCTGCAGCAGGAGACTGTGGGCGCCGTTACCCTGACCGCCGCTGAGGGCGATCCCCTCAGTGACGCTATCATGGCGCTGGAGCTGGAGGAGCTGACCGCCGTCATTGATCCCTACGGCGATGGGGCCTGCTATGTGATCCTGCGTACCGATCTGGACCTGTCCGTGGCCGCAGACGCCTATTTCCAGCAGGTCCAGAGTGACCGGCTGGCCAACGCCTCCGTGGTGTCCAATGCCAAGCTGTACAGCAGCCTGGACGTGGGGGCTTTCTATGACCGGATGACGGAGCTCCGCGCGGAGATGCAGGCTGCCATGGCGGAGGCCGGTGGTCATACCGCCGATGATGGCCATGACCACAGCGCCGACGCCGGTACCGACACGGCGGGGGAGGACACTGCCGATACCGGAGCTGACGCCGAACCGGCGGCATGAGGATGCGTCATTTCGTCAAAATGACGGGAAACCGCCATTTGATATGCTCGATTTGACGATTTTTTAACGAAGCTGCGATTTGGGATTGACTATTGTTAAATTTGTGACTATCATTAGGGATAGACAGGCGTGAGCCTTTGTTGTATACTATCTTCAACATATTTTATAGGAGGTAACTTTCATGAAAGACCTGTATGTTGTCAACTGCTGCCGTACCGCCATCGGTTCCTTTGGCGGCTCCCTGAAGAACACCCCTGCCGCCGAAATGGGCGCCGTGGTGGTCAAGGAGGCTCTGAAGCGCGCAAACGTGGCTCCCGAGAATGTGGATGAGCTGATGTTCGGCTGCATCCTGACCTCTGCCCAGGGCCAGAATGTGGCCCGTCAGGTCTCCATCAAGGCTGGTATCCCCTATTCCGTCCCCGCCTATACCGTGGGCATGGTCTGCGGTTCCGGCATGAAGTCCGTCATCGAGGGTGCCCGTTCCATCCTGGCCGGCGACAGCGACATCGTTGTCTGCGGCGGTACCGAGAACATGAGCGCTGCCCCCTATGCCGCCCCTGACGCCCGCTGGGGTGCCCGCATGGGCGACAAGAAGCTGGTGGACACCATGATCAAGGACGGTCTGTGGGACGCGTATAACAACTACCACATGGGCACCACCGCCGAGAATATCAACGACATCTGGGGCATCACCCGTGCCGAGCAGGACGCTTTCGCCGCCGCCTCCCAGCAGAAGGCCTGCGCCGCCCGCGATTCCGGCCGCTTTGACGATGAGATCGTCCCCGTGATGATCAAGGTCAAGAAGGACATGGTTCCCTTCGCCAAGGACGAGTATCCCAAGGAGGGCGTCACCGCCGAGGGTATCGCCAAGCTGAAGGGCGCGTTCCCCGTGGGCCCCGAGTCCCCCAACCCCGTGGTGGTCAACACCTTTGAGCCCACCGGCTGCCAGGATGCTCCCGATAAGGGCACCCAGCGCGTTACCGCCGCCAACGCCTCCGGCATCAACGACGGCGCTGCCGCCATCGTGCTGGCCTCCGGCGAGGCTGTGGCCAAGTACGGTCTGAAGCCCATGGCCAAGCTCATCGGCTGGGGCCAGGGCGGCGTGGATCCCAAGATCATGGGCGTCGGCCCCGTGGTCGCTTCCCGCAACGCCATGAAGAAGGCCGGCGTCACCATCGATGACATCGACCTGATCGAGGCCAACGAGGCCTTTGCTGCCCAGTCCATCGCCGTGGCCCGCGAGCTGCACTTTGACATGAGCAAGGTCAACGTCAACGGCGGCGCCATCGCTCTGGGCCATCCCGTGGGCGCCTCCGGCGCGCGTATCATCGTCACCCTGCTGCACGAGATGCAGAAGCGTCCCGAGGCCAAGAAGGGCCTGGCGACCCTGTGCATCGGCGGCGGCATGGGCACCGCGGTGGTTTTCGAGAAGTGCTGAACTGAATGAAAAAGAAGCGGCTCTTAAGAGCCGCTTCTTTTTGTACACCGAAAAAACAGGGAGGCCGCGCAGCGGCCTCCCAAAATCTTTATTTCTTGATCTCGCCGTTGGCGGCGGCGGTCAGGTACGCGTTGATGAACCCATCGATATCGCCGTCCATCACCGCCTGGATGTTGCCCATCTCATAACCGGTGCGGGTATCCTTGGCCAGGGTGTAGGGCATGAACACATAGGAACGGATCTGGCTGCCCCACTCGATCTTCATCTGCACGCCCTTCAGATCGCTGATCTTCTCCGCGTGCTGCTGCAGCTTCAGCTCCGCCAGCTTGGCCCGCAGCATCTTCATGGCGTTGTCCCGGTTCTGGAACTGGCTGCGCTCCGTCTGGCAGAACACCACGATGCCCGTGGGAAGGTGGGTCAGACGCACGGCGGAGGACGTCTTGTTGATGTGCTGGCCGCCTGCGCCGGAGCTGCGGCAGGCCTGCATTTCGATGTCCTCCGGCCGGATCTCGATCTCGCTGTCGTCATCCAGCTCCGGCATGACCTCCAGCGCGGCAAAGCTGGTCTGCCGCCGCGCGTTGGCGTCGAAGGGGCTGACGCGCACCAGCCGGTGCACGCCGTTCTCACTCTTCAGATAGCCGTAGGCGTTCTCACCCTCGATAAGGATGGTGGCGGACTTGATGCCCGCCTCGTCGCCGGCTTCATAGTCCATCAGCTGGTAGGTGTACCCGTGGCGCTCGGCCCAGCGGGTGTACATCCGGTACAGCATCTCCGTCCAGTCCTGGGCCTCGGTGCCGCCGGCGCCGGCGTGGAAGGTCAGAATGGCGTTGTTGGCGTCGTATTCGCCGCTGAGCAGCGCCGCCAGCCGGCGCTCGCTGATCTCTTTTTCCAGCGTCTCATATCCGCTGACGACCTCCTCCAGCTGGCTGGGGTCGTCCTCCTCCTGGGCCATCTCGCACAGGGTCAGGGTGTCCTCCCACTCGGAAACCAGCTTGTCATGCTTCTTGATCTTGTTCTCCAGGCGCTTCACCTGCCGGCTCACCTGCTGGCTGCGCTCCAGATCGTTCCAGAAGCCCTCCTGCTCCGTCTCCTTCTGCAGCTCGGCCAGCTCCTCACGGGCCTTGGGGATACCCAGCGCCTTCTCCAGCTCGCCCAGGGTGGGCTCCAGCGCCTGCAGCTTCTGTTTATACTCGTCGTACTCGATAACGGCCATATATTGTCTCTCCTTGTGCCTGTAAATTTCCTTAGCCTTACTATTATACCAAAAAACAGCCGTTTGTAAAGGGGACAAAACAGGCGTGCGCGAAGCGCACGCCTGTTTTCACTTACTCAGCTTGAAATAGTCTCCCGAGCCCGCCAGGTTCGTGACCTCCGTCAGCACCAGAATATCGTCGGCCTCCGCCGCCAGCTCTGCCATGCTGCCCCGGTAGTACCGCAGGTCGATCATGGTGATGGTCTCATAGTCGCCGGTGAGGAACGGTACGAAGGAATTGGCGAAGGAGTCCTTCACCAGCAGCAAGTGCTTCCCGTTCTCCGTGCCGGTGGTGATGACGCACTGGCCGTAGTTGCCGCCCAGAAACAGCTCATACTTATCCTTCTGCTCCAGGGCGGACAGGTCGTACAGCGCGCCGTCTTTCCCGTCGCACACCACGCTCTCCACCGTGATCTCCGGCGCGTAGTACACGCTGTCGTATACGCTGTCCGGCAGCAGCACCTTGGAGTACAGCGTGCCGCGGAAGCTGTCCGTGGCCAGCGTCAGGTCATAGCTGCGGGCGGTGTGCCCCGTGGCCTGTGCCCACAGTGTATAGGCCGCCTGCGCGCCCATGGTGGTCCAGTGGTGGTCCGTGTGGTAGTAGGGATCGTCCACCGCCGATAGCGTTTCCCGGCTGTCCAGCAGCGTGCTGCCCAGAATATCGCCCAGCCGGCCGAAGGCCTTGTCCTCGTTGAAATACGGCGCGTTCTCCGGCAGCATATCCCTCAGAATTCCGGCCGGGCTGGGCACGATCAGCGCCGTGCAGGGCTTACCGCTGGCGGCAAAGAAATCCCGGATATACCCGGCGTTCTTCTCCAGCCTTACCCAGTCAAAGCTGTCGTCGGTCACCTTGGCAAAGTACCTCCCGTCCGCGCCCAGATAGGTGCCGCTGATGTCCTCCTTGCCCTCGGCCCGCTGCAGCACCGACCGGGCGGCGGTCCAGAAGTCCCGGAAGACGATCTGGTCACTGGTATAGTCCTCCACGTCCTCCATGAAGTCGCCGGACATGATGCGGTCCCAGGTGAGTCTGGGCGTCAGCTGCAAATAGCGGTTCTCGTTCTCCGAGAATGCCCGGTCCGGCGTCAGGAAGAAGCTGCCGACAGACAGCGCCAGCAGTGTGCCGCCGATGGCGATCAGCGGCGCGATGCCGCTTCGTTTTTTCATGGCGCCGCCTCCTTAAAATCTAAAGTACAAAAACGGGTTGTAACTGTCGCCCACCAGAAACGCCATGCTCACCAGCAGTACGACGACTACCCACACCGTTCGCAGTCCGTCCGACAGGGCGGGGGAGAGGGCCTGTTCCCGCTTTTCCCACAGCCGCTTGGGAAGGCTCGTGCAGCCGATGATGCCCAGGACCAGCAGCAGCCAGTCGCACCGCAGCAGATAGGCGGTGGTGCCGTCGGCAAAGGCGCCGGAGAACATGTGCCCCAGATACGCGCCCAGGGCGCTGAAATCCGTGATGGCGAACAGCACCCAGCCCATGACGAAGCAGAAGCAGGTGTACACGTGCCCTACGAACCGGGGCGCCTTGTCCAGCCACTTCAGCAGGAATGTCTTTTCCAGCAGCAGCAGTACGGCGTAGTATACGCCCCACAGGACAAAATTCCAGCTGGCGCCGTGCCACAGGCCGGTCAGCAGCCAGACGATGGCAATGTTCAGGAGCTGCCGCCCCTTGCTCTTGCGGTTACCGCCCAGGGGGATGTAGACATACTCCCGGAACCAGGTGGACAGGCTGATGTGCCACCGCCGCCAGAACTCGGTGACGGAACGGGACTCATAGGGATAGTTGAAGTTCTCCAGGAAGTGGAACCCGAAGAAATGCCCCAGGCCGATGGCCATGTCCGAGTAGCCGGAGAAGTCAAAATAGATCTGGAACGTGTACGCGATGGCGCCGATCCACGCCGTGACCGCTGTGGGGTCCGACATGGCGGCGATGTCCTCCCAGATGGCGCCCATCTGGTTGGCGATGAGCACCTTCTTGCCCAGACCGATCACCAGCCGCTGCAAACCCTCGCTGGCCTCGCTCACCGACTCCCGCCGGTGCTCCAGGTCATAGGCCACCGTCTTGTACTGCACGATAGGCCCCGCGATCAGCTGGGGGAACAGCGTCACGTACGCGCCGAAGGCCACGATGTTCCGCTGGGGCGGCACCAGCCCCCGGTACACGTCGATGGTATAGCTCATGGTCTGGAAGGTGTAGAAGGAGATACCGATGGGCAGCAGCAGCCCCAGCGCCGGGATGGCTGTGCCCAGCAGACCGTTCAGGTTGCTGATGGCAAAATCCGTGTACTTGAAAAAGCCCAGGATCGCCAGGTTTCCCACCACAGAGATGACCAGCACCGCCTTGGCGCCACTTTCCCTTCCCCTGTTCCGGAAATGGCCGATGGCCAGACCGTTGCAGTAGTCGAACACCGTGGAGAACAGCATGATCAGAATGTACTTCGGCTCACCCCAGCCGTAAAACAGCAGGCTGAAGACAAGCAGCAACCCGTTCCGCAGCTTCCGTGGGCAGATATAGTATAAAATAGCCACCAGCGGCAAAAACGCCAGTAAAAATGTGGTGCTGCTGAATACCATGTGATGTGCTCTCCTTTGCGGATAGTCAGAAAAAGGAACAGGGCGGGCTTGCCCGCCCTGTTCAAAACAGATGTCACTTCACGCCGGCCAGCTTACCCATCTGATAGCTGCCGCGTATGGCGGACAGGTTGTTGACGAACAACACGTCCGTCACACCCTTGGACTTGGCCAGTGCGCTGACGCTGCCGCCGTAATACCGGTAGTCCACCACATACACCGTCTGGTAGTGGTCCACCAGAAACGGTACAAAGGCGTTGCCGAAGGACTCCTTCACCACGATGCAGCTCTGCCCATTGCTGACTTCGGGGTTCTCGATCACGGTGAAGGGGTTGTCGCCCATGATGAACGCGCCGTATTTCAGGCTGGCCGCTGCGGTGGACTCGTCAAAGATCACCTTGCCGCCGGTGAGCTCGCTGTCCTCGCTGCTGCCGTACTTCATGGCGGCGGTGCTGCTGACGGGATGATAGGCGTTCACCGTATCCGGGTCATCCGCCATGGCCTGAGGCTTGCCGCCGTCGTTGTAGAACGAGCCCAAAAAGCCTGTGTACTGGCTCACCTCATAGTCGCTGAGGTCGTGGGGCGTAATGCCCTTGACATTGCAGAACTGTACATAGGCGTAATAGGCGCCCAGCGCCGCCCAATGGTGGTCGGTGCGGAAATAGATGTACTCCGTCCGATGGGCGTTCAGCGCGTCATGCAGGGGCACCGTTTTTATATTCTGCCCCATTCCCGCCAGAATATCCTTTTCGGCCTGTGCCTGATCGCTGCCGGGTATGTCGCTGAGCAGGCTGTCCGGCAGGGTGATGCTGCTGGACAGGGGGATCGCCATGGCGTAGACATTGCTGACGCCGCTGAGGCTGTCCGCCACGGCGTTGACCGTGGACTGGTACTTCTCCGCCAGGGAGCCCACATAGTTGTACATCTCATATCCGGCATTGCCCACGATGTATACGCCGCCGGACTGATAAGGCGTGGCGTCGGTGGTGATCACATTGGAGGCTGCCGGCTTCGTGGTGGCCACGGCGGGCTTGTCGGGCTTGCCGCCGTTTTCCCCGCCCTGACTGCTATCCTGGCCGTCGCCTTGGCTGTTCTCCGGGTCCTTCGCGGTGTTGTCCGCGTCGCCGGTCCCGTCAGGCTCGCCGTCCGCGGGCTGGGTGACGGCAGGGCTGTCTGTATCCTTGTCCGGCGCCTTTTTGCCGCTGAATACATCGGTGAAGATGGCCAGCACCGCCACCACCAGCGCCGCGGCGGCGATCAGAAGCAGCAGCGCGCCGCCTCCGCCCCGCTGCCGCCGTTCATAGCGCGGACTCATCCTACATACTCCTTGATGACCGCATTGGCGGTGTCGGTGTCAGAGGTGACGCACAGCACCACGCAGGTGCCGTAGGTGCCGAAAACCGCGCTGCCCAAGCGCTCAGCCTCCTCGGGCTGGTAGCGCTCGGCCTCCTGCGTCTGGCTGTCCAGCAGGGACTGCATGGCGATCTTCACCGCTGATGCGTCCGTCTTATCCTTGCAGGACACCACAAAGATCTCCTCCATGGTGCTGCCGTCAGACATATAGGCGGCAGCGCTGCTGCCCTCGGGCAGTTCCAGATAGTCTCCGGCGTCGATAGCGCTCATGGTGCTGTCAAACTGTACGCGCTCGGTCAGCGCCTTGCCCAGCCCCTCGGCATCCACCGTGGCGGAGGACTTGTCGCCGCAGGCGGCCAGGGACAGGACCATCAGCATGGCCAGCAGCAGGGTCATAAAACGTTTCATAGAATTGCTCCTTATCATTCACTCAAGACTGTTTTGCCCGCCGGTATATGAGATACCGGCTCAATACATCATTATAATACAAACCGCGCGGAAGTAAAAGGGGGTAAATACAAACAAGCCATTTATTTTCCGCCAAGGCTTTCACTACCTATGACGGAGCGACCCCGCCGCGGGTTCCGAAAAAAAGAGACCGCAAAGCGGTCTCTTTTTCAAAAGTCAATGGTCCCGTTCAGTACCTTCAGGTCGTAGGGCTCGAACACCACCCTGCGGTAGGCGTCCACGTCCATCTTCACGCCCGTCCAGTCGCTGTGTATCTCGCCGTTCTGCTTAATGAGGATGTCGTACAGAATGTCGTAGGTCACGCCGTCCGGTCCCTTTTCCTCGATGGTGGAGTAGGGCAACGTCTTGTGGTACGTCATGTGCAGGCCCTTGTACTCGAAGTGGAAGCCGTTGCGCATCCGGCAGCCGTCCAGCCCCTTGTAGGTGAACAGGCGCTTCAGGTCCTGCAATATCTTGTCGTGTTCCTCTTCGTACAGGTTCTCCGGTGTCGTCTCGGTATAATCATACCGGAACTGGATGGGAATACGATAGGGCAGGAAGCGCTCCACATAGTCCACCAGCTTCGCCGCCGGATAGTTCTTGTACAGCACGCAGTTGATGCGCGTGGGGCAGGCGATCTTTCCCAGCACCTCGTCGGGGCTTTCCTCCACATAGTGCTGCAGGTGGCGGGAGATGTTCATGCAGGTGATCTTGTCCTTGTTCCTCTCCGTGAAGGCCAGCATTTCCTCGAAGGAGGTGTGGGCCTGGGCGGGAAAGGTGGTGTTGATATAGATCTTGTGGGTGGCGGGGATGGCGTCCAGCATCTGCTGCAGTGCGTTCAGGTCGGCCAGCGGCTCGCCGCCGGTGAACACAAAATCACACCGGGGAGTGATGCCGTCCATCACCCGGATGCTTGCCAGTATCTTCTCCAGACTGAAGCCGGAGCAGTCCGCGTATTCTTTTTTGTTGATGCAGAAGGGGCAGTTGTTCTGGCAGTCGTAGGGTACGAACACCGTCACGGTGGCGCCGCCTTCCCGCGTTTTATAGGGATGGGCCATGTTGTTGACAACCTCACATAAAAATGTACCAAAACATTGTAAAACAAACAGTGATGGAAAGCAAGGGAAATGTTCAAAAATCTATTGTTTTCTTCTTAACAAAGCACCTGCGCTCCGCCGTCAGTAGGCGCTGTCCGCCAGCTCGGCGCGAATGGCGGCAAAAGCGGCCTCTTCCCCCCGCTCCTTCAGCAGCAGGAGCCAGCGGTCCAGCAGTGCCGCCGTCTCCGGATGCATGAAGCGGCTGGCGTCCGTCCGCCGCAGGTCCTTGCTCCGCTGGTAGTAGTCGTAGGGGGAGGCGTCCGTATATGCGTCGCCCTGATAGACCCGGCAGGCGGCGATCCGGTCGCAGAACATTTCCGCCACATACTTTTTCGGCATTTTGCATCCGCCGATATAGATGGTCCCATCCTCCCGGCGGCAGTAGTCGATCCAGTACTCAAAGTGGTGGCGGTTGCGCCCCTTGTGGTGCAGCCACGCCAGACTCACGCCGTTTTCCAGGCGCTCTTGGTCGTTGGGGCTGCGCCAGCCCTGGTAGTATTTTACGCCCCGCCAAAACTCCGTGGGGCTGTATTTGCTCAGGTCGTGGGTCAGACCCTGCCACACCAGACCCAGCTTGAAGCAATAGTGCCGCACCAGGCGCCGGTGACGGTTGACGGTATGTAAATGCGCGCGGAATGGCATGGGGGCACCTCCTGAAACAAGCTACCTGACAGTATAGCACATCCGGCGCGAAAAGGACAGGGGAAATTTCCACCGGGGCATAAGACGGCGCAAAGCGCGGCAGACTACGTGGGAGGTGAGACGTACATGGTCGATATGGCATTTTTTCGCGGCGGACTGGGGCGCTGGCTGCCGCCGTCCGTACCGCCGGTGGACGAGGCGGTGCTGCTGCGCCGGTGCTGGGAGCTGTTGGTGCTGGACCGGCCCGGCACGGCGCGGCTGGCGGCGTTGGGCCGCGCGCCGCTGTGCCGCACGGTGCTGCTGCCCCAGGAGAACACCGCCGCGCCTCTGCGGGCGCAGCAGGTGGTGGGCTGCGGCCTGTCGCCCCGATGCAGCCTGACGCTGTCCGGCCTGACGCCCCGCCCGGTGCTGTGCGTGCAGCGGCGGCTGACGGCGGTGAACGGCGCGGCCATCGAGCCGCAGGATATCCCCCTGCCCCTGCGCTGGGGGCGGCTTCCGCCGGAGGCGCTGCTGCTGGCCGCCGGCGCCTGGCTGCTGGCGGAGGGCCGTCTGCCGGACTGAAAAGCAAGAGGAGCGCCCACATGGGCGCTCCTCTTGCTTTCTCCCCGGTTTCCCCTGTCGGTGTCAGCATAAGGTATCCAGCTTTTCGGTGAACAGCTTGTCGTTGATCTGGAACAAGGTCATGCTGTGGCTCAGACCATAGAGAATGATGGCGTCCCGCCGGTCACGGGTGTACAGCGGCGCGTGCCGCGCCTGCCGCAGCAGGCCCTGGGCGTCCTCCACCGATGCGCCCAGGCCGAAGCATACGCACAGCAGGCGGTTGCGGGAGGGGAAGCGGCAGCCGGAGAACAGCTGGTGCAGATATACCTCGCTGATGCCGGACTGCTTGGCCAGCGCGGCCTTGGAGAGGCCGGTGGTGGTATAGAGCCGTTGCAGCGTCAGCTGTAGCGGCGTGTCCCGGAAATTTTCATTGTTCTCCGACAGAAAGCGGTCCAGATTATTGCTGCTCGGCAAATTCAAATATATGTGGGTGTATTTGAAGTGATTTCACAAGAAAAACTTTCGCAAATATGTTAATATTTCACCTGCTATTTAGGACACCTCGTTTTCTTAGTATCAAAATAGTATCACAGAAAGCCTGCGATTGCAAGGGATCTAGGCTTTGCAAGCCCCTGCCAAAATTGGCCTCAATTTGAGGCCAATTTCGGCTACTGACCTCCGCCCAAAATTAAAGGAGGCGGGCAAGCACCCCTAGGGCTTGCCCGCCTTGATAACCGCAGGGCAAGACCGGGCGGGGCGGTCAATGGCGGCGCACTTGTGCGCCGTTCATCTCGACCATTGACAGCCCCGACAGAGGTTGCTGCTCCTCGATAAAATTCGTATTTGTTACTCGATACTGAACTCAGCGAATAGGTAAAAACCATCGTCTGTACCATAAGAGCCATCTTCTGTCGATGGATAAAAGAACTTAACGACTCTGTATTCTCCCGCCGAAAGCGAACCATATATTTCAGACCAATTGATATTCAAATCTCTTTCTCCTTGAAAAATATATGTTTCGGTGTCAGTAGTTCTATCGCCGATCTCTTTTACTGGTGACCATTTATCATCTTCCTTTTTTTCAATAGAAAAATCGTAATTGATCCCGCCATTGATATCAATTCCTGTGTTATTTGAAATGCGAACTGTCAAACCTGAAGGAGTTACACTTCCCTCTACAACTTTCATCGTGACATCCCCAAAATTGATATTTTTATTCTGGACGCAACCTGCCATCCATAGTGCAAGTACAAAGCAAAGTGATAATACGAGAATCTTTTTCATTTCATATACCTCCACAACAAATCCATCATTTTTCTCCACTACTTTTATATGATATTTCGGTTTACCATTTATTTTTTAGAACAGCATATCATAAACCTATAGGAAAATCTACTTTTTTACCTACCTCCCCGGTCAAAAGTGCGCTGTGTTCGATTGCCACTTTTCTCTGCCTGTTCCCGCTGTTTATCGGCCCGTACTGCCGCCTTCACCTGCTGGCGGCGTGCCTTGCCGCGGTACTGGTTGCCTTGGCGGTCTGGCTGTGGCCGGCCGCCGAAACGGAGCCGCAGCGCCCGAACAGCGCAGCCGATCCGGCCGCTGCGACCGATCCGGCCCCGGATCCCTATTTGGCGGCCTGCCAGACCTACTACACCGGCGCGGACGGGCGGGAGTACCATGTGTTCACGGCTGTGACGCCGTCCATCGAGGGCCGTACCGACCCGGTGGGGTATCGCTCGGAGCTGATCCCGGCGGGCGGAACGGTGGACTTCCCCGCCACCGTCATGGTGGAGGACGCCGTGACCCAGGACTACGCAGCGGAGGATTTCGCCGCGCTGCTGGACAGCTGGGACGTGTCCGTCACCGCGCCGGAGGGCGTGAGCCGGGTGAAGCTGTGGGACGCGGAGGAGGAAACACCGGAGTCCCCGGCGCTGCTGTACCGGCGGCTGCGTGCGGATCCCACCTGCACCCACAACGAGGTGGTCTGGACGCTGCGCATGAAGAGCGGCGACGTGCTGCACCTGACCATGACCGTGGAATTTGAGGAGCAGCAGGCGCTGCGCATCACGCCGGAGGACGCGCCGCTGGAAACGGCGCAGGAGCTGCAGGCGCTGCTGGATCGGCTGGCGGAGGAGTACAACGCGGACACGTCCATCACGGTGGAGCTGCCGGACGTGACCTATGACGCGCCGGTGTCGGTGGGCTGCGCGGTCACGCTGAAGGGCAGCGGCACCACCTTTGCCGCGCCGGTGACGGTGACGCCCCTGAGCGACACGGAGCGGTGCCACGCCTACGTCCGCTTTTCGGAGGTCAGCTTCGAGGGAGACGGAGGCGGAACCGGCGTGACCGCCAGAGCGCCCACCTATCTGGAGAACTGCCGCGTAACCGGCTGGGACGTGGGAGCGCTGGCCGTGAACGGCGGCTGGGTCTATCTCCACGGCGGGTATATCGGCGGCAACGGGGTGGGCGCGCGGTACGACTCCGCGTACAGCAACTCCTATACATATACCATCAGGCGCATCGACTTTTTGAACAACACCACGGCGCTGGAGCTTCTGTGCCTGCCGCCGAACTCCTATGCGGCGCTGGATGACTGCCGCTTCCGGGGCAACGGAACGGATGTATACAACCCCGGCGGCTACCGCATCGAGGTGAACAACGGCACGGAGGTCACCTTGTGAGAACGTAAAAAAGAACCGCCCGAAGGCGGTTCTTTTTTCGTGCGGGAAGGGCCGTTTACAGGTTCTTCTCGTAGGACTCGATCATCTTCTTGAACGTGTGACCCGTAGAAACTTCGGGATCACCAGTCGGTGAAAACGCCGCGATCGCCGATGGCACAGCGGTTTGCACCGCTGCCTGACGCCGCAGGCTTTGCAGGTGCTTTTCACAGGTTTCACCGGTAAATATCTTGATGTCCAGCCGCAGAGAACCATCCTCCTCCGGCGTGGCAAAGATCTTGTCAATATACCGGGTGACAAATTCCTTGGTAATGACACCTTTGGCGGCATCCTTCTGGGCGTTACGCAGAACGGAGCGTATGGTGTCCAGTTGCTGCTTCATGTTTCCGGTGGATTCCTGCTGCGCCAGCGCTTCTGCCAGCTGCGTTTGCAGTTCCTTTGCCTCAGCGGAGCACTTTTTGTTCATGGCAAGGAAATCCGCATCATCCAGCTTGCCTTGGGCGTTGTAGGTCAGCAGCTTCATGCGCTTCTGTTCTACTGTTTCCAGCTGCTTTTGCAGAATGGTGATCTGCTTCCCCAGCCTGCCGCCGCGATCCAGGGACGTAAACATCTCCACGTATTCTTCTATCAACGCCTCTGCGCTGGCCTCCGTATCGCGGAACACATCCAGCAGCAGGGGCTTGATCTCGTCCTCGTAGATGGGGAAGGAAGCACAGGAGTCTGCGCCGTTTTTGATCTTGCCGGAGCAGACCCACTTGCTGTTTTTGTTGCCCTGTCTGTCCTGAGACTCCCGGCGGTAATAGGCGGTGCCGCAGCAGGTGCAGTAGAGCTTTCCGGTCAGCAGATTGGCGTGGTTGCAGACGCCCTGCCGGTTCTTTACGTCATCGCTGCGGCGGCGCAGAACCGCATTGGCCTGCTCCCACAGCGCCTCGGAGACAATGGCGGGCACGATCTCGCCCGTCTCGTCCTTGAACATGACCCATTCCTCCGGCGGGAGGAATTTCTGCTTTTTGGTGAACATGTCCACCACCTTAACCTTGTTGCCCACATAGTACCCCTTGTATTTGGGGTTGGAGATCATGTTGGACATGGTGGTATGGGCGATCTTCTTGCCGTTGAGATTGCGGTAGCCCTTCTCCCAAAAGATGGTTTCGATCTGCTTCATGCTGTATTGATCCGTGGCGTACAGCTCGAACAGTTCCCGCACCATAGGTGCCTGTTCCTCGTCGATGACCAATCTGCGATCTTCCTTACGATAGCCGAAAATACGGCTGTTGCCCAGCACCACATTGTTCTTTATGGCCTGCTGATGGCCGAATTTCACGCGGCTGCTGAGCTTGCGCAGCTCGTCCTGGGCAATGGAGGACATGATGGACAGCCGAAGCTCGGAGTCCTCATCAAAGGTGTTGATGTTGTCGTTCTGGAAGAACACGCCCACACCGTAGCCAAGGAGCTGCCGCGTGAACTGGATAGAGTCCAGCGTGTTGCGGGCAAAGCGGGAGATCTCCTTGGTGATGATCAGATCAAATTTATCCTCCGCCGCGTCATCGACCATGCGGTTGAAGTTCTCCCGGTGCTTGGTGGAGATGCCGGATAAGCCCTCGTCAATGTAGCCGGGGACGAACGTCCATGCGGCGTTCCGGCGGATGAGGTCCTCATAGTATTGGATCTGATTGCCCAGCGAGTTCAGCTGCTCGTCAGACTCGGAGGACACACGGGCGTAGTACGTCACCCGCAGGGGAATGTCATATATGCTTTTTGTCCGCAGCTGCTGGCGAATGTCGTGAATGTCCATGGTGTGCCTCCGAATGATTTGTTGTATCATGTTTCATATTTTATCAAAATGTATAGAAGAAATCAATTGCAAAAATAGGAAGTACACTTGAAAAATTTATATTATCATGTTATTGTATTTTTGTAATTTTATAAAAATAAAAAATTATAGAAAATACCGGCTGATTTTCTGCACTTCTAATACATTTAATATTATAAACCTGATTTGCGGTATTATATTTTGAAAAGGTGTGGAACAATAGAATACATATTGAATCGAGGAGGCTATTGTAGTGCATAACAGTAAAAAGAGAAAGATCACTGCGTGGGGGTATCAGTATGATAACGGAGAGGTCGCGCTGCTGTATCACGATGCTGGCAGCTGGCGTGGGAAGAAAATCAATACGGTTCAAAGTGAATACTATCAGAACCCACACAAGGCCATCGCGCGTATACGCGAGCTCGAAGCTAAAATCCCGGGTAAGGACAACTTCACTTTCCAGAAGCGGAACTTTGAAGCGGGGTTAGAATATCTTTCGGATCGGTGTGATATGGGAACACCTATTGAACAGCGATCGAAGGAAGCACAGCGTCATGCTTGTGCAGCACTGCTGCAGATGCTGAATAGCTGTGGATCGGATGTGGATGGCCGCAGGACGATCTTACAGGTTGTCAGTGCAAGCCTTTCTGGGTATATTTTTCGACTGTGCAGTGAGTGGGAACTTTTTACATATGGCGAACCTGTACCCTATGAAACCGCCCCGCGCATCGTGTGCTCACGGGCGGATGGGGCAGGAAACGCACTTCGCCAGGTCATGGCATCGCTGTTCCTTGACACAGAAGAGCTGCTTACAGCTGGTGCTGCGGCAGGAACTGCGGAAAGCCATCTGCCGGCGTATTTGCCGTCGGTCGGTAATGAAAGGCAGATCACCGACTGTGCATACGCACAGGTCTGTAAGGGTGAGCGAGATAAGGAAGACAATGAGAAGTACTTTGATGAACCTTTAGCGGCGCAGTATCGGGACACTGCTGTCGGAATCGACACAGCATTCTTTAGGGCTCCAGATGTTGAAAATTTTGTGCGCAGAAACCGATGGGTCACGATCATCCAACTGGGTAATAAGTGTGAGTTGGAGCTGCCGATACGGATAGAGGGAAAGATTTTGGCGCGGTCATGGTGTGGGGATGCCTGGGATATTGCGGCGGTGCGGTCATTGATTGATGGCTTTTTGAGACGGATATATACATGTGGGCTGTCGGAGACGGAAGGAGAAAAACAGGAAGTAATCAATAAAAAGGAACGGGAAAGAAGCTTACTTTTGGAACACCTGAAAGTAGCCAGTCAGAGGATCGATACGCACAATAGCAGGCGCGGAACAGAAAAATATCGGGGCCTACAGAGATTGTGGCTGGAGACGCAGATCGTTGTTCTTGGGGAGTTGATGTCGTATATGAGCATGCTGGGATTTTGGGAGGAGGATGAAGGCCAGGCCACGCTGAACGGATGGTTACACGCACTGCTGCCCGCAGTGTACTCACCACCCATAGATAACCTTCCGGTGGACGATCCGAAGCACCTTCTAAACTATGAGGCCGATAGCCAAATGCTATTCAAAAACCTGCTGACCGCGATGGTTACGCCAGGAAATTATAAGCACTTTATGGCCGTTCCGGTCAAAGGAGAATTCCCAATGAAAAAAGCGGACGGCACTGACATTTGGGGCTATGTTCGTGGATTTCAAGTGACGGGAAAAGACGGGCATCGGCATCGAGTGCCAACGCTGCAGATCCGAGAAGACATGCTGACTGAGATAGCGCCAATGCTTATGCCACTCGAATGTGACTGGCTCACGGTCATCAAGACGGTGAGGGGACAACAGCCGGACTATTTGGTAGGCAAGAGCAGAAATGTTCGACTGCCAGTCGATGGGGAAAGCAGACTCTGTGCAACACTGGTATTGTCCATTGAAAAGCTGTCATGGCTGTCAGCGGAAGCACAGAATATACTTCGGGATCTGATCACGCTAATAGCGCTACAAAAGTGAATAAAAAATGACCCCTACGGAAAAGATTGCCATGGGGGTCATTTCTTTTTTGAAGAATGGAAAAACAAAAATATACACATCGAATTGCGAGGTGATGTGGAGTACATACAAATGAGGAGGCCGGACAATGACAGACCGGACACAGACGCGAGACAATGCCTACCGGTGGGGAATGCTGATGTGGTTCAATCAGCTGCTGCTGGATCAAGGGACGATAACCGAGGCCGAGTTCAGGCAGATGCGGCTGAAAATTGAAGATCATGTGAAGCAGGCAAAAGACCGGCGGTGCTGAGGGACGAAGGAGTCAGTAGGCACCGTCTTTTTTTGTACTGAAACCTATTGTTAAAAAGAAAATAGTCACACAAAAACACGACAAATTGCGCTATAAGTTGGTTTAACGGTAAAAAAGCAATACAGTTTTGGAGGTATAATCAATGAAAAAGGAATCCGGGATGTTTAAGTTGGAGCCTGATAAATTCTCAGTACATACCTTTGAAATCAGTAAAAAGTTGACAAATCAAGATTACAAAAGAATGCGAGAGGGACTATATCGCCAATGCCCTAAGGGAGAGGTGTATCGAGACAGGGATTGGCAGGGGGAAGGAGAACGCCATCGATGCCGCTGGTTTCAGCGAAATGGGGTGAGAATTAGTTTGGAGAAGGATGTTCACGGGCAAATTTCGACGTGTTATTTGCGCATTGCGGTGAATCCGCGAAAGCTGATCGACCCGAACTCCTCATACCTGGGCATCCTTCCACCGACTGAGGAGAGCGTGCAAGAGGTTTCTAAGACATTCTTTGCAGCGCTGAGAGACTCGGGGCTGCCGTGTGTGCTGGATGCCTATCAGCTTTCCCGGATAGACCTGTGCGTGAACATCCGATGTGACTCTACGGCACTGTTCAAAGAATTGCTGCGTGTCACACGAAAGCTGCCGACACCGCCGAAGTATGAGCGAGCCGAGTTTAAGAGTGAGGACAGGAGGGTTGCCAACAAGTACAACAAGCACCACATCACTTTAAAACACAAAACACGCGAGTTGGTGATTTATGACAAGACATACCAAATTATGGAAAACGGTTTGCTGCTGGACGAGGAAAAACTGCCAAAAGGTGTCCTAAGATTTGAGGTACACGAGCAGAGAGAGCGAATATCGAAGACGGAGAAAAAACTGGGTACAGGTAGTGTAGTAAGTCTGCTGCACTACTATGTTAAGCAGAGCGAAAAAATCATCACGCGCTGCTTCGGACGGGCGTATCCGGATAAGAAGTTCATGCAGCCCGACCGACTCAGAAGCCTGATCCATGCAGAAGCAGATACAGCGGTGGGGGATGGCATGGTGCGATTGGCTGAGGTGATGGTGCGAGTAAAAACGTTGGAGAAGGGAATCAAGAAGATAGGGAAGGAGGGCTATGATGTAGTGGCGGTCCTGGCGCAGTTTGCAAGGCTTGGCATCAGTCCGGTACCGCTGAGAAAAAAATTTTGCGCCGAGTCCATGCCGGGGGTTTCCGTTTTGCTGGAGAGAATCGCTCATAGGAATGTGCAAATCTGGCACAAGTAGAGCGATATTTGACGAATTATAAAATGAATTAGCTAACATTACTATAAGGAGGCGTGAGCTGCGCGGAAAAATATCGAATCACATGCGCAAATCTTATTTCACGTCAGAAGGAGGCAAACTGCCATGGTGCCTTATATCAATTATAATGAACTTGATGAATTTTACACCCTGAAAAGCGTTTGCAATTTGCTGAAAATGGATAAGGAAACCTTGAAGCAAAGCTGCAAAAGATATGGCATCAGCCCGCAGAAGAACGAAGTGGGAGACTGGGGCTTGACCCGGTTTGATGTTCGAAAGCTGCACAATTTTTTGTACTACGAGGACAAGAAAGATATAGGCGGTCGAAAGGGTGATGACCCGTGGGCATGACCGAGCTGCTGACCGTAGCGGAAACTGCCGCGCTGCTGAAAACCACCAAGCAGCAGGTACGAAAAATGATCGCACAGCAGCTGATCCCGGCGTTAAAGATCGGGAGGGAATGGAGGGTGAGCAAGGAGTACTTGGAAGCGTTCCTACGAAGCGAGATGGAGTAAGTCCCCCGTAAAACAGATGACAGCCGGGGGCATTATACCCCCGGCTGTGTCGCGTAGCGTTCGTCATTACCCCATGGCTGCGGCATATCCGTCCGTTCCTTTTGTTGCAAGCTCAGCAACATGAAGACCGTTTTCATCGGTATATTCTTTTGCGACGATCATATAGTCCGGCTGAATCAAGACCTCACGCAAGTATTGCCTTGCGTCTGTAATGATAAGCACATTTGGGTCGGAAGCCTTGATCATGTCCAGGTACGGATATATATCTGCCTCGCTCATCGGGCCTGTTGAAGTGGAAAGGAAGCCTACGCCGTCAGAACCCATATAGGCATCGTCTGCCAATACGTGCTTTTCTACGTTTTGAAAGCCGTATTTAATAACTTCTCTAGCGGTTAGATCTGCGGAACTGTAATAGCTGAAGCGGTCATAATACTGATGTCCATCGACATAGTAGGCGTTAATTATCTCCAATCCGAGGTTGTTGCTCCAGTATACCTCATTGGCTGGATCAAACCTGCCGGACTGAGCTTCTACGGTTATAGGTGACTGGCCATATATGGGATCGCTGGTGAGTATCTGCCAAGCACCGTCGGCAAAGGTAGCGGTCACATACGCGGAAATAGTACCGGTAAAGTGCAGCGCGTCATCACGGTAGTCAAATGTTCCCTTCAGTTTACAATGGGTTTCGTCCGATGCGATACCCTCTACGCTTGTTTCCTGCAATGTGCCATTTACTTCTGCCATAGCCATGTTCCAAAATGTAGAGGCAAGAGAGCCGTCGGGAAGCTGTATGTCGGAATAAGAGCCAGGGCTGCCTTGCAGTATACGGGCCAGCACGTAACCCTGTCCTTCGATATAGTCATAACTCGCACTGAGTACCCCAGTATAGGTGGCAACGTCCGATTGTGCAGTCACGGAGACGCTAAGCACATCATGCTCCTCTGGCTCGGTGAATTGCGCAAGAACTGTGACATCCGTCAGGCGGTAGGCATCGGGAGCCGCCGGGGCGACCATGTTCCAAAAGGTCTCGCTTTGCTCCAGATCCCGTTTGACATCGGCTTGAGTTCTTGGCGAGTTGGACGTAAAGGATGTACTGTTCCCGCAAGCGGATAATAGCAGGATACACAGCATGGCGGCTGCAAACAAACTGCATTTCTTCATGTTACACATCCTTTCCTACAGGCGGATCGCATAACCATTGGTTTCCATCCAGATAAAGGCAACACTTATGCCAATGGCCAGCAAAAGAATGATGATCCACTTGGCAATGCGCTTTGGCTTCATTTCCTTGACTTTTGCAACATTCTCCTCGCGTTCCTCTTCATTAAAGTTGAATTTCGAGACTATGAAAGGGATAGGCGCTGAGATGAGGTAGCCCACATAATACCCCAGTGTAGCTTTCTGGGAAAATGCCAGCACAATGGTGACGCAATAGTGTGCAACAGCGAAGAACGCGTATTTCATAAACACCCAAAGCAAACCCAGGACAGCCCATACCATATTGAAAAGAAAGCCGTGGTTAAATCCGGCAATATAATCATAAAATGCCCCGACAAAGATCTCTATGATCGCATGTCCAAAAATCAGAACGCCGTTCCGAAGGCCATCCACATAGCCAAGATCATTGGAAACTTCCTGCGTGGTCATCACCAGGTTCTGACCCAAGAACGACACGTTCTTAGATGCCAGGGCGGGGGTGAATTTCAGGCCAAAGGCAACGGTGCAAGCCACAATGACAAGCAAAATGACTCCGCTTATGGCAGACAGCCTTTTTGCAGCTTTTAGTTCCTTTTCATTTTCGTTCTCAAACAATGTGTCCCGCAGCTCTTCCTGCTGGGCATCCGGAAGGTCGCTTTGCGCTATGGTATTGCGAAGATCCTCGGCAGTCTTTTTTGCCTCCGGCGCGGCAACCTGTTCCCGCAGTGTATCATAAGCAGCCTTAGCCGCCGCTGCGCGTTCCCGCGTAGGGTATTCAGTGCCGAACACAGTTCGCTTTGCGCGGTCAATGTCCGCCAGCAGCCGGTTGATCTCTGATAAATAGAGATCCTGTATCTGCGCAGGATAGCCAACTCTTATCATATCGTTTTTAAGAGCAGCAAGAGCCGTTTCCGCCTCAACGCCTTCACCGCATTGCTTTAACCGGGCATATAGAATGTTGTCATATCCCCGCAGAGATTCGGCTTCGTCTGCATCATCGCAGACGATAGGTTCAGTCCCCTCTAATCGGGGTTCGACAGTGCGCGTTGCAAGCTCAGCAGCTTGTCGGCGCTTGCCAATTTCGTTTTGCGCATCAACTGCTACCTGAGAATGGTACTGTGACAATGCAGTCTCCGCTTGCTTCAGCGCCGACAGATCATCGCCATCGGCAGTACGAAGAATTCGGCGGACATCGGCAGACTCTTTTCTGGCCTGATCAGCCGCTTCGCGGGTGCTGCAGACAATGCCGTCAACAGTCCGGTATTCCTCATCAAACTTCTTTACAGCTTGTAACACCGTCTGCGTTTCCAGCAGTGGCTCAAAATATGCCAGCTTTTTGCGATAGGCGTCGATCTTCTCCTGGGCAGCCAAGGCCTGCTGTTCGGTGTCAATGACGAACGACTCTGCGAATTTTGCCAACAAGGAACGTTTTTCCTCATCGACTGTGAGAACGCCGAAGTAGTGGGCGGTGTTGGAAAGCTGCCCATCCTGATCTCCGTAGTGCTGTAAAACATAGCTGTACCAACGCGCCTGATAGGGGTCGAGGTCAAACACGCGGAGCAGTGCAGCCTGTTTGTCATCTTCCGTGGGCAGCTTGTCCACATTGGAGAGGATCGCTTCGCCCTGACGATGCTCCTCCGGGGTGACAAGTCCGCTGGCCGGGACGTGATCAATGTCCAGTTCATCCAGGCAGCAGACCAGCGCAAAGTGTAGGTTAAACACGGAGAGCCGAAGGCCCTTTAACAGTGTCTTGCAGGTATTGGGATCATCGTAGATCTTGGATAATTTGAAGCTGGTAGCAATGGACGAGAAAGTCCTGCCAATGGCGTTGAATACCATGTGGCCAGCCCCCATTACTAAGTTCAGTGCACCGGCGGTTACAGCACCGGAGAGTGCACCGGCCAAGCCAAAGCCACCGCCCTGCCATCTGGCGCGGCCTTCCCTTCTCGCCTTGCGGTATTCATTCAACTCCTCTTCGTCCATGACTACTTCGGCATAGCGGTCATATACATCGTTGAAAGCCTCGGCGCACGGCTCTGCAAAGGACTGATAGCGCTCCGCAAAGGCCTGCACATCTATGTCGATCACGCCGTGCTGTATCAATGTGGTAATGCAGTGATCCAATGCTGGGGCAAGGCAATCGTGCATTTGCTCACCTAAACCGTTAATGACCTTCTGAATAGAGCCATCCTGCTTATATAGCTTTTCATACTGCGCCGCCGCTTCGTTGGCCATCTTTATGAAGTCCATGCGGATGCTGTTGTAAGCGACACGATTTGGTGGGACTTGTACCGTTTGGCCGAAAATGGTTACTTCATTGCACGCATTCATTTATATCCCCTCCGAAAACGCAATTGCCTCTTTAAGATGCGTAATCTCCCTTTTCCCACTTTCCGGAATAAATCACGCTTCCATCTTCATCGTAGAGCGTTCCCTTTCCGTCATAGAGATCATTCTTCCAGTTTCCGTGATACTTTACCTGCCCGTTAGCATAATAGCTGGTTCCCTCTCCATTCAGGAGTCCATTTTTAAGCTTGGCGTCAAAGGCTAAGGCAGAACCCTCATACTGCAAAAAATCACCGGTGGCTTTTTTGCCTTTGTAATGCTGTACCAATGTAATAGGTGTGCATTCATTTGCCCAATAGCCTGCGGGACAAGGGCGGAATAAATCGTTGTATCCAGACGATATGGAGTAAGAAAAGAAAAACTCATTAGCATCGCCAGAGAGCTTGCCTTTCTTTCGAGTTCCCTCTTCGGTCACGAAAGAAGAAAGGTATACTTCCAGAAGATCGGTATCCGCCTGTTTTATATAGCCATCGCGAATAAGCGGCCAAGCGGCTTGTGCATTTACAGCACCATTTGACTTATTACCATGACAGAATTTAACGCCGTAGCCAGAGAGCAAGCCTTTTTTGAAACCGCCGGCATAGATCAAGCCTTTGGCAAAAGTACAGTCTTCCACTCTGTCAATTGGTCCGGAGGCTAAAATGCCAGTTCCATTGGGACGATTCTTTTTAACGTCCCCATAGTAATAGTAGTCACCAGTAGAAGAAACGGCAAAGTAATCTTTGCGGAATAGCCCGCCATCCTTAAGTGAGACCATGATGGGTTCTTGTTCCAAGAGAGAAACCATATCCTCTATAAGCGCTTTGCGCTCTTTTTTATAATGAATTTTAAGTCCAGCCTGTTCGACCAAAGGCTCATGGAACACAACATTCAGCACTTCTTCTCTGGTCGAATACGTGGGCTTAGAGGACTGATACAGATAGCCGGAGTTGTTGCTGGAGTCAAAATAAGCAACGGGGGTACTATCGGTAGTTGTTGAAGGCTGTGAAGGAACACTGCCGCAGGCGGTCAGCAGCGTGATTAGCGCGAGGAACAATGTGATGCATTGGGTTATCTTTTTCATAAAACATCTCTCCTTTCGGCTGCTTTGTGCAGTACGATGTGGCTATGTGCAGCAGCAAATTTGGTAAATTTTCCCAAATCCAAAATTCCATTCCTGCTGGCATATAATCATATCTGACAGATATAATACTATAATTTGCGGTTCATGTCAAATGTTGCGCGTTTCCGATACCATATTATCGGGAGTTGATGCTAATGAAAGAGCAGTACGCTGACAAATATTTACAGTTGGGATTGAAAATTGCCTATTATCGTAAGCTGCGGGGGCTGACACAGGAGCAGCTTGCCGAGGAGCTTGGGCGAAGCCCGGCGTTTATCGGACATGTGGAAGCACCTAATATCAACAAAGCGATTTCGCTGGATACACTGTTCGGCATTGCAGAAGTGCTGGACGTGCAGCCCTATAAGTTCTTGCTTTTTGATGAGTGATACCGGGAGAAGAATCCTACATTTCCGTTTTGACAGGAAACTCCAAATATGTAATATATAAGTGAAGGCCTCCGGGTAATTCCCGGAGGCCTAACTTTATATTTTGGAGGAATTTTGCTATGACCGAACCCCGCACCTGTGCCCACTGCGGTACTGCCGAAGGCGAACTTACCGAGTTCAACGGACGACTCTACTGTGAGGACTGCTTGGACAACCTGACCCTCGTCTGCACCGACTGTGGCAGCCGTTTCCTGCGCACCCACAATCGCAGCGAGAATGATGACTTCCCCATCTGCCCCGAATGCTATGACCGGAACTACACCCGCTGCGTCCGCTGCGGGCGCATCATCGACACCGACCACTGCTGGTATCCGCTGGACAACGACGATCCCTACTGTGCCGATTGCTGCTCTACCATCGAGAACAGCCCCATCCACGACTACTACTTCAAGCCCTACCCCATCTTCTATGGCGAAGGACCGCGCTATTTCGGTGTGGAGCTGGAGATCGATGACGGCGGTGAATGCGACAGCAGTGCGGAGGCGCTGATGGACATCGCCAATCAGTCAAAAACGCTGGCCTACTGCAAGCACGACGGTTCGCTGGACGACGGCTTCGAGATCGTCACACATCCCATGTCGCTGGACTGCCAGCTGCATGAGATGCCCTGGGCGGAGGTATTGGCCAAGGCCATCAACATGGGCTACCTGTCACATCAGGCGGGTACCTGCGGCCTGCACGTCCATGTCTCCCGCAAGGCATTCGGAGACACGCGGGACGCACAGGACAACGCCATTGCCCGCGTGCTGTTCTTTGTGGAGCGACATTGGGCAGAGTTGCTGCGTTTCTCCCGCCGCACCCAGCGGCAGTTGGAGCAGTGGGCAGCCCGCTACGGATACCGGGATCGACCGGGTGAAATGCTGGAACACGTCAAGAAAGGCCACGGCAGCCGCTATACCTGCGTCAACCTCACCAACGCGGACACCATTGAATTTCGTATGTTCCGTGGCACATTGAAACTGAATACGCTCATCGCCACATTGCAGCTTGTCGACCACATCTGCGATGCGGCGATTTTTATGTCCGATGATGAGCTGCACGACCTTTCATGGAGCAGCTTCGTCAGTGCCATCAAAGAACCGGAGCTGGTGCAGTACCTGAAGGAGCGCAATCTCTACATCAATGAGCCTGTGGAAGGGGAGGGGGAAGTCTGATGTGCTGCTTGTTTGGAATTTACGACTACGGCCATAGCCTAACCGCCGCGCAGAAGAAACGTCTTGTCTCCGCGTTGGCCGTTGCCAGTGAGGACAGAGGAACGGACGCCACCGGCATTGCATACAACCACAGCGGTCACCTGACGGTCTACAAGCGTCCCTACCCAGCGCACCTGATGCGATTCAGACTGCCCGATGATGCTGTCTGCATTATGGGGCATACGCGCATGACCACCCAGGGGGACGAGAAGCATAACTACAACAATCACCCCTTTGAGGGAGCAGCGGGTATTCCCTTCGCGCTGGCGCACAACGGTGTGCTGTACAATGACCTGACGCTCCGCAAGGACAAGAACCTGCCCCCTACCCGAATCGAGACAGATAGCTATGTGGCCGTGCAGTTGCTGGCGCAGCAGGGCGAGCTGAGTTTCCGGAGCATCCGCAGCGCCGTAGAGCCCCTCAGAGGTACGCTGACGCTGTCTGTTTTGGACAGCCGGGACAACCTCTACATCATCAAGGGTAACAATCCGCTGACGCTGTACCACTTCCCACGGATAGGCTTATACGTCTACGCCAGCACAGAGCAGATACTCAAGAAGGGACTGAAGAAGGGCATGCCGCGCACGGAACAGCCCTTTGAGGTAACGCTCCGGGAGGGGGATATATTGCGGATAGACCGGCAGGGGCAGTACAGCGTTGAGCGCTTTGATACCCGCAATCTCTGGGACGGTACGGCACACTTCAGTTGGCCGTATTGGGACGTGTACGCCGGACAGGACGAGTATATCAACGATCTGAAATCCGTGGCGCCCGCCTACGGCTACACACCCCACGACATAGACGTGTTCCTTAGTTATGGTCTTTGCCCGGAGGAGATAGAGGAGATCATGTGCTGCGGGGAGGTATAAAGGTCGGGTAACAATTTGGGCGCGAAAGGAGGATGCCTCGTGAAGTGGAACTGGAAAATCGCATTAGAACTTTGCGGTATCGTATTGGCGGCATTGCTCAAGCTCTGCATTCCGCAGGACGATGACCCCTATTGATGTGCCAATAGGGTGTACCCTAACGGTACATAGAAAAAGAGTCCCAATAGGGTCGCTTCCCGCATTTTGGCACGTGCCATCTGCGGGAGGGACTCTATTGGGACTACGTTATTGTTCGGCGGCAATGATTTGTTCGCAATATGCCTTTAGTTGAGGAATTTCATCCGTGATAATTTCCCATGTGATTTCGGGATCGACAGTGCCGTAGCTATGCGCGACAATATTCCGCATAGCCTTGATTTGACGCCAAGGCACGGCGGGGTGCTGTTCACGGAATTCGTCTGTCAGCTTACCCACCAACTCACCGATCTGCAAAATACAAAGTGCGGCGGCATTGCGGTAAATGGGATCGTTCTGAAATGTCTCAGCGCTGTTGCCGAAGCGTTCAACAGTCTGCTCGATTTGCTGGCAGTAGACAACGATATGCTCCAGAGCACCGATGTTGCGGTCAAGAGGCCTCATACAGCAGCACCTCATCTTTCCGTATGGAGTCAAGAAAATGTGAATCAAGGCTGGTGGTGGGGACAAGATCTACCGGCACGCCAAGAGAGTCCTCCAGGTCGAGCAGAAGCCCTGCCAACTGAAAACCGCGGATGCTGCCTTTGTCAATCCGCAAATCAATATCACTCCCGCTTGTCATATCTCCACGGGCATAGGAGCCGAACAGGTAGATGCGCTCCGCGCCATATTGCCTGGCAAGACGTGACACAATGGTCTTAATTTCGCTTAGAGTATATGTTTTCATCGAGGACACCTCCCATCAAAACGCCATTTTGTATGCATAGTATAACAAAATAAATATGAATTTACAAGGGAAGGAAGTATTGCAATTGAAAATCGGCTATATCCGTATATCCACCACCGACCAGAATATAGCACGGCAGGAGCTGCTGATGGAGCAACTTGGTGTAGATGAGGTTTACATTGACCGTATGAGCGGCAAGAATACCAACCGCCCAGAGTTACAAAGGATGATGGAATATGTCCGGCGGGGCGACACGGTGATTGTGGAGTCCATCAGCCGTTTTGCCCGCAATACCCGCGACCTGCTGGAGCTGGTGGAGAAGCTATCCGCCAAGGGCGTGGAGTTCGTCAGCAAGAAGGAAGCCATCGACACCACCACGCCTACCGGCAAGTTTATGCTGACCGTATTCGGAGCGGTGGCGGAACTGGAACGGGAATATATCCTCCAACGCCAGCGGGAGGGCATCGCCATTGCCAAGGACAACGGCGTTTACAAAGGGCGCAAGCCTATTCAACCGCCGGAGCTTGAGAAAGTCATAGTTAAGTGGCGGCGTGGGGAGATCACCGCTGCCGAGGCTATGCGGCGGTTAGGGATGAGCAAGAGCACGTTCTACAGACGTACACAAGAATTTAGAGAAAATGGCGTGGATAATATATAGGTGAAGAACAGTAGTGAGATGAAATAAGGGTTTTTGACATAGGACGACATGAAGTAAGTGATAATATCAAATGCGATGTATGAAGGAGGAATTGACATGTATGGATGGGTACGGTACAATAACATCATAAAAAACGCTGAAAAAGGGGATGTTGTTGTGAATTTAGATGCGGTTCTAGAAAAATTGGGGAAAGGTGTAGGCATTTCGCTTGAGGCGACTTGTCCCAATTCTGTTACGGTAGAAACAGATAAACGTTTTTACATTAAACCGACTGTTAAGGACATCGAATGCCCGCGTGATAGCAAAATCATGCTTTTTTCTGCCCCGGGTGCGACGGGAAAAAGCGCACTGGCACATTATATCTCTCACAGTAGACAAGCGCTGCTGTGGGATTTAGCAAAGGAAAAAATAGCAAATCATAGTCTATCAGGCATGCTTGTTGAGGCACTTGGGACTAGTTACTTCTCCACGTTTACGACGGGTCTTAAAGATGGAAGTGCCGTCCTTGTAATTGATGCCCTCGACGAGGCAGAAATGATTTCGGGGCACCTTGCGCTTGAGACATTGCTCGCAGATTTACGTCAGTTAGTCAAAGATTCAAGTGGCTGTAATGTTGTGCTGTGCGCAAGGACGGAAACGGCTCATTTTGTAAGAGAGTACTATGCTCAAAGTGAGAACAAGCTGTCAGTTAGTCAGTATGAAATTAGTTTTTTTGAAGAGACAAACGCGGTTGAGTTTGTAAAAGGATGCATTGATGGTAAGCAAAAAAACTCTGGAATAGCTGATGCGTGGATTCAAGCACAGTTTGAACAGATTAGGCAAATGCTGGAAGGGGAAAAGGAAGAGTTTGGTGCGTTTGTTGGGTACGCGCCTGTACTCGAGGCACTTGCAGTTTTCTTCGTCAGTGAGCGTAATGGAATGAAACGTTTACGGGACACGCAAGTGATGTCAAGCGGGATAGCTGTATTTAATAAAATTGTTGAAAAAATCCTGCAGCGAGAGCATGATAAGGTGGTCGCGGGATTCAAAGAACGATGTGGGAAGGATTATCCGGAGTTTGATAAATGGGATAATGTCTATTCAGCCGAAGAACAGTTGGCGAGAATTGCGGACTATTTGATTTTTGAATCGTGTGAATATCAAAACTACGAATTGGACTTTTTGCCCCAGGAATTGGCAATCGAATACGGTGAGAGTATTGGCAGTTTTCTTAAGGATCATCCCTTTGTGCGGACAACAGAACAGAATGGTAGCGTGCATGTAGATTTTGCCGGGGCAGCTTTTAGGGATTATACACTTGCGAAGTTGATGGAAAGAGAAAAGTATGATTCATACGCTGAGCACTACTTTTCTGAGCACAATCACAACGCAAGGTTTCCGTCGCAATTGTTTTTCGAGTTTTACGCGCTGTTTTCGGCAGGTAAAATGAAAGCTGCTCATTTCATCTACCTCTATGATGCATTCAAAGCGAAAGAAAAAGCAGATGTAATGTCGGCGGTTGCCATAGAAGAAGTTGATGATGCAATCTATTGTACATTTACATGCGAAAGAGGGAGAAAACGTGAGACATCTAAGGCCTATGAATTTATAATCGACAAAACAGATAGCTTGTGTATTAAGCAAATCTATAATGGTTATGTAGACATAGACGAAGACGTGGTTATTGGGATGAAGGATGAAGACGCGATTATTAGTAATTCAACAATCAAATGTAAACGGATTTTGCTGAACTCGCCATGCATCATGCTTGTTGGACAGAAACCGTCGGGAACACTCCTGGTTGCAACAGAAGGTATTGATAACAGTTTGCAACCAGGTGCGAAGTTTGAAATAAGATTGGAGGACGCGGATAGCTTAAAAGTTTCTGCCCCAGACGTGAGTAGATGGTACAAGTTGCAACCTTACGAATACTCTATAGATGACGGAACAAGTCCAGATATGCTGGGATTTGGAAATGCGGTTAAGACTATACTCAAACATTTCAGAAAGCATGGTAAGGATGCACCCGGTCGGCATTTCGAATATATTACAAATGTAATTATTAGCGGTAGCAAACTCAAGAAGCAGGTATTTGACTTCCTCAGCGAACAAGAATGTATATATAAAGATGATAAGGATATAAAGCAGTTTAAACTTGACGCGAATAAGCTTCAAGAAATGGGAGTCAACTGGGGGCAAATTGAACGAAGTGCGCGGCCAGATTTCTCTGTACTTTACGGTGTATATTGTGAATGGCTTGCACACAAGGCGAATCTTCAGCAATAGTGTGAAATCATATAGACAGTCATACTAGTGTGTTTAGGAATTAGCCGGTTGAGAAGATGCACAAATAAACATTAGGTGATGTTATTCTTGGAAATAACATCACCTAATGTTTATTTGTGTGCCATTTATAAGATGGGGGCAGCTATGTACCGCACCTTAGCCCTGTGCCCTGGCTTTGTCCGATCAGGCCGCACAAAACTCATGGTTCGTACGGTACTCATCTTCTTGACCATCTGGCCGCCCACGGAGCCGGCCTCGCGGCTGGTCAGGTGACCGTTGTAACCGTTCTTCAGGTTCACGCCGACCTCAGAGGCGGCCTCCATCTTGAACTGATCCATAGCGGCCTTGGCCTCGGGGACATTCAGCTTGTTGCTGTTCTTGGTAGACATCGTTGTGTTCTCCTTTCATGTTGTGGGGCAAATGCCCTTGTTGGGTATCGCAACGGTAGTTTTGCCGTCCAACAGCGCGATATGCATGAAAAACAGTGGCAAATGCTGGATGCGGCGCGCAAAAAGGATAGACAAACGGGCGTATTCATGGTATACTAAATTCACTTAACAGCGAGGGGGACCTTCTTTCAGGAAGGACCGAGCAGGGAGGAAGAGGAAAAAGCGCGGCAGCTGCCGCGCTTTTTCGCGTCCTGCGCCGGACAAAAAAGAGGGAGATGACAACACCATCTCCCTCTCCGCTATGTAAAAAATAAGTCGGAGCAAGCATACAAACCTGCTCCGACGTGGTCCGAGTGTCGAGATTCGAACTCGAGGCCTCTTGAACCCCATTCAAGCGCGATACCAAACTTCGCCACACCCGGATATTCTGTTGTGCCTCAAACAGCCCACTTAGAATACCACAGTTTTCGGCGGTTTGCAAGTCCTATTTTGAATTTTTTTCAAATTTCTTCCGAGGCTTTTTGTTGACAAAGGCGTCGGCGCATGGTAATATAATACTCGCGTTTGGCACGAGAGACGCTTTTGCACACGGAGAGATGGCTGAGTGGTCGAAAGCACCGGTCTTGAAAACCGGCGATGTGAAAGCATCCGTGGGTTCGAATCCCACTCTCTCCGCCAGAAAATGAATATGTATGCGGAAGTACCCAAGTGGCCGAAGGGGCTCCCCTGCTAAGGGAGTAGGCCGTCAAAAGCGGCGCGAGGGTTCAAATCCCTCCTTCCGCGCCAGCAAAAAGAGACATCCTTTCGGATGTCTCTTTTTGCTTCACGCGGCTGATTTTGCCCTTCCCCCGTGAAACCACCCGTTGACAAACCGCGCCGAACGGTTTATACTTATTGCCATCAAAAAGGCAGTGACGAAGAAGAAGCTGTTTTTCCGCGGCCAAAGAGAGGGGCGCCCCCGGCTGAAAGCACCCCGCCAAGGACACGGCCCGTACCACTTCCGAGCCGCCTGCGACGAGCAGGACGGGTATCGCCCGTTACAGCGATCGAAAGCGACGGCGTATGCCGGATCTCTTCCGCCGATACTGCGTTGCAGAAGCTTGAAATACAGACCGTATTCCTGCGCTCCTGCGCCTTGTCTCGACGAAAGATATCCCGCCTTCCGCAGCGGACAGTAAAAATGCTGCGCAGGCCGTAAGCAGGGTGGAACCGTGGAGTAATGCCTATTACCTCACCCCTGATACCATTCAGGGGTGGGGATTTTTATTTATCCAGCCCCGATCACAAGGAGGAACAGACTATGAGCGAAGTCAACAAGGAAAACAAGGAATTTACGTTTGAAAACGAACAGTACCGCAAGACCTACTGGCACACCTGCTCCCACATCCTGGCCCAGGCTGTCAAGCGCCTGCACCCGGAGGTGAAGCTGGCCATCGGCCCCAGCATCGACAACGGCTTTTATTACGATCTGGACGCGCCCTTCGCCTTCACCCAGGACGACCTGGGCGAGATCGAGGCTGAAATGCGTAAGATCTGTAAAGAGAAGCTGAAGCTGGAGCGCTTCGAGCTGCCCCGCGCCGAGGCCGTCAAGTACATGGAGGAAAAGGAAGAGCCCTACAAGGTGGAACTCATCAACGATCTGCCCGAGGACGCCCACATCTCCTTCTACAAGCAGGGCGAGTTCGTGGACCTGTGCGCCGGTCCCCACGTGGACTCCACCGGCCGCATCAAGGGCAACGGCATCAAGCTGACCGCCTGCAACGCCGCTTACTGGCGCGGCGACTCCAACCGCCAGACCCTGCAGCGTATCTACGGCGTGGCCTTCCCCAGTAAGGACGAGCTGGATGCCTATCTGAAGGAGCGGGAGGAGGCCGTGAAGCGCGACCACAATAAGCTGGGACGCGAGCTGGAATATTTCACCACTGTGGACTGCATTGGCCAGGGCTTGCCCATCCTGCTGCCCAAGGGTGCCCGCGTTATCCAGCTGCTGCAGCGCTGGGTGGAGGACACCGAGCAGCAGCGTGGCTATCTGCTGACCAAGACGCCCCTGATGGCCAAGCGTGAGCTGTACAAGATCTCCGGTCACTGGGATCATTATCTGGACGGCATGTTCGTCATGGGCGATCCCGCGGATGAGACGAAGGAGTGCTTTGCCCTGCGTCCCATGACCTGCCCGTTCCAGTATCAGGTGTTCCTGAACCGCGGCCGCAGCTACCGCGACCTGCCCATGCGTCTGGGCGAGACATCCACCCTGTTCCGCAACGAGGACTCCGGTGAGATGCACGGCCTGATCCGCGTCCGCCAGTTCACCATCTCCGAGGGACATCTGGTGCTGCGCCCCGACCAGCTGGAGGAGGAGTTCAAGCAGTGCCTGGATCTGGCCAAGTACTGCCTGGGCACCGTGGGCCTGTTGGAAAAGTGCACGTTCCGCTTCTCCCAGTGGGACCCCGCCAACCCCAACAACAAGTACGAGGGCACGGCGGAGCAGTGGGACCACGCCCAGGCCGCCATGGAGCGCATCCTGAAGGATCTGGACGTGGACTACACCGTGGGCATCGACGAGGCCGCGTTCTACGGCCCCAAGCTGGACATCCAGTACAAGAATGTGTACGGCAAGGAGGATACCCTTGTTACCATCCAGATCGATATGCTGCTGGCGGAGCGCTTCGGCATGTACTATATCGATGAGAACGGCAACAAGGCCCTGCCCTATATCATCCACCGCACGTCTCTGGGCTGCTATGAGCGGACGCTGGCCTACCTGATCGAGGAGTACGCCGGCGCGCTGCCCACCTGGATGATGCCCGAGCAGGTACGCTTCCTGCCTATTACCGACCGCGCTGCCGACTACTGCGTGCAGCAGGCCGCGGAGCTGCGCAAGCAGGGCTTCCGCGTGGAGGTGGACAGCCGCAACGAGAAGATCGGCAAGAAGATCCGCGAGGCTACCCTGGAGAAGATCCCCTTCATGCTGGTGGTTGGCGACCGCGACATGGAGAACGGCACCGTCTCCGTCCGTACCCGCAAGGGCGAGGACCTGGGCGCCATGACGCTGGAGGATTTCTCTGCCAAGCTGCGCCAGATCGTGGACGAGAAGCAGAAGATCTGACAAGTGCCATAAGTTATAAGGTAAGCGAGAGAGACAGGCGGAAGCCTGTCTCTTTTGCTGCAGTCAGACAAAAAACAGATTTCGCCAAAAGAAAAGTTTATTATAGCAAAACAGCAGGCTTCTGACAGAAAACCGCATGAAAAATACATGAAAATGATGCAAATGCGCCAAAAAATGTGGGAAAGTGTGTGGATGAAAAACAAGGAGATGCGCTATTGAACACTATTCAGAGACACAAATATGTTGACAGAGTGTGAACTTATCTGGTAAAATCAAATGGGTGCGCAGCACCCGAATGCATAGAAGTGAATGGGGCGCGCCCTGTTCGCTGTTTCCTTCTGGCGGAGGAAACAACAAACTATGGTAAAGGAATTTGGAGGTAAACATGAAAAAAGTAGTTTCTCTGCTGCTGGCTCTCATCATGGCGCTCTCCCTGGTCGCCTGCGGCGAAAAGAAGGGCGAGACCGATGACAACACCGACACCGTGCCCTACAAGATCGGCATCGTGACCGGCTCCGTCTCTCAGTCCGAGGATGACCGCCGCGGCGCCGAGGCCTTCCAGAAGGAGTATGGCGAGGATATGGTCCAGCTGGCCATCTATCCCGACAACTTCACCGAGGAGACCGAGACCACCATCCAGTCCATCGTGAACCTGTCCGCCGACCCCCTGATGAAGGCCATCATCGTCAACCAGTCCGTTCCCGGCACCACCGAGGCGTTCCGCAAGATCAAGGAGACCCGCCCTGACATCATCTGCATCGCAGGCGAGGCTCACGAGGATCTGCCCGAGATCGGCTCCGCTGCCGACCTGGTCACCAACAACGACTTCGTGTCCCGCGGCTACCTGATCATCCGCACCGCTCACGAGCTGGGCTGCGACACCTTCGTACATATCTCCTTCCCCCGCCACATGTCCTATGAGACCATGAGCCGCCGCGTGGCCATCATGAAGGCCGCCTGCGAGGAGTTCGGCATGAAGTTCGTCCTGGAGACGGCTCCCGATCCCACCTCTGACGTGGGCGTTTCCGGCGCTCAGGCCTACATTCTGGAGCAGGTGCCCGCATGGGTCGAGAAGTACGGCCAGAAGGCTGCTTACTTCTGCACCAACGATGCGCACACCGAGCCTCTGCTGAAGCGCCTGCTGGAGTGCGGCGGCTACTTCATCGAGGCCGACCTGCCCTCCCCCCTGATGGGCTATCCCGGCGCGCTGGGTATTGATCTGACCGAGGAAGCCGGTGATTTCGAGAAGATCCTGACCAAGGTCGAGTCCGCCATCGTTGAGAAGGGCGGCGCCGATCACTTCGGCACCTGGGCTTACTCCTACGGCTACACCCTGTCCGCCGGCCTGGCCCTGCACGCCAAGAACGTGCTGGACGGCAAGAGCGAGCTGAGAGACATGGACGATGTGGCTGCCGCGCTGCAGGTCTACTCTCCCAAGGCGGCCTGGAACGGCGCCAGCTACACCAACGCCACCACCGGCGCGAAGTCTGAAAACGTGTTCCTGATCTATCAGGATACCTATATCATGGGCGATCCCGGCCACTTCATGGGCAACGCCGACGTGGAGATCCCGGAGAAGTACTTTACCATCAGCTGACGACAGGCTTTTGAAGCAACCATTAAAGCGGGGAGGGAGGGCATCCTCCCTCCCCGCTGCTATAGGTAGGGATGAATATGGAAAAGAACAATGCTCCGCTGCTTGAGATGCGGAATATCAAAAAGGGCTTTTTCGGCAATCAGGTGCTCACAGACATCAACTTCACCTTGAAAGAGGGCGAGGTGCTGGGTCTGGTGGGCGAAAACGGCGCCGGAAAGAGCACCTTGATGAAAATACTGTTTGGCATGGACGTGATCCGTGAGACGGGCGGCTACGAGGGGGATGTCCTGATCGACGGAGAAAAAGTGCAGTTCAACACCCCCTTTGATGCGCTGAAGGCCGGCATCGGCATGGTGCATCAGGAGTTCTCGCTGATCCCCGGCTTTACTGCCACGGAGAACATCCTCCTCAACCGCGAGCCCAAGAAAAAAAGCGTCATTTCAGAAGTGTTCGGCCCGCGTCTGGACACTCTCGACTATAAGGAAATGGATAACCGCGCCGCAAAAGCCATCGAGAAGATGGGCGTGGCTATCGACCAGAAGATGGTCATCAGCAGCATGCCCGTGGGGCACAAGCAGTTCACGGAGATCGCCCGCGAGCTGAGCAAGGAGAACCTGAAGCTGCTGATCCTGGATGAGCCCACCGCCGTGCTCACCGAGCAGGAGGCACAGGCGCTGCTGGACTCCATCCGCGGCATGGCCGCCCGGGGCATCGCCGTGATCTTCATCACCCACCGCCTGCAGGAGATCCTGTCGGTGTGCGATAAGGTGGTCATCATGCGGGATGGCTACGTTGTCAAGGACGTGGCCGCCCGCGAGACGGACGTCCGCGACATCACCCACTACATGGTGGGGCGCGAGGTGGCTGCCGGCGGCGCTGCCCACGACATCCGCGACCACTCCGATGCCCGCACCATTCTGTCCATCCGCAAGCTGTGGGTGGATATGCCCGGCGAGATCGTCCGCAACGTGGATCTGGACGTGAAGGAGGGCGAGATCCTGGGCATCGGCGGGCTGGCCGGTCAGGGCAAGCTGGGTATTCCCAACGGCGTTATGGGCCTGTACGAGGCGGGCGGCACCGTGGAGTTCGACGGCAAGCCTATCGCGCTGAACAGCCCCCGGAAGTGCCTGGACTCCCAGCTGGCCTTCGTGTCCGAGGATCGGCGCGGCGTGGGTCTGCTGCTGGATGAGTCACTGGAGTGGAACGTGGCGTTCCCCGCCATGCAGGTGCAGAACAAGTTCCTGAAGAGAATGGGTTTCTTCACATGGCGCGACGAAAAGGCCATCCACACGGTGACGAACCGGTATATCGATGAATTGCAGATCAAGTGTACCGGCTCCGCCCAGAAGGCCAGAGAGCTGTCCGGCGGCAACCAGCAGAAGGTGTGTCTGGCCAAGGCGTTCGCGCTGGAGCCCCGCTTCCTCTTCGTGTCCGAGCCTACCCGCGGTATCGACGTGGGCGCCAAGGCGCTGGTGCTGGAGGCGCTGAAGAAATTTAACCGCGAATCCGGCGTCACGGTGGTGATGATCTCCTCCGAGCTGGAGGAGCTGCGCCAGATCTGCGACCGCATCGCCATCGTCTCCGGCGGCAGGGTCGCCGGTATCCTGCCTGCTGACCATTCCTCCGAGGAGTTCGGTATGCTCATGGTCAGTCAGGTGAAGTAAGGAGGAAGAAATGGGCAATACGACCACACTTGGAAACAAGTCAAAATTCAGAGAGTTGGTGGACAGCTTCGGCCTGCCGCGTCTGATCATCGCGTGCTTCCTGCTGCTGCTGCTCATCGCCGCGCCCTGCGTGGGGCTGGATTTCCCCACACAGATCACCAATATCATCACCCGTTTCAGCTGGAACGCCGTGATGGTGTTGGCCATGGTGCCCATGGTACACTCCGGCTGCGGCCTGAACTTCGGTCTGCCGCTGGGTATCGTGTCCGGACTGCTGGGTGCCACGCTGTCCATCGAGCTGGGCTATACGGGGTTTGCCAGCTTCCTGATGGCCATCCTCATCGCCACGCCCTTTGCCCTGCTGTTCGGCGGCGGCTACGGCTGGCTGCTGAACAAGATCAAGGGCGGCGAGATGATGATCGCCACCTATGTGGGCTTCTCGTCCGTGTCCTTCATGTGCATGATGTGGCTGCTGCTGCCGTATAAGCATCCCACCATGGTGTGGGGCTTCTCCGCCAGCGGTCTGCGTACCGTCATCTCGCTGGAGGGCTATTACGACAAGGCGCTGGCCAACATTCTGACCATCGACCTGAACAGCATCGGCATCAATCTGGTGATCCCCACCGGTACGCTGCTGTTCTTCGTGCTGTTGGCCGTGCTGATGTGGGCGTTCCTGCACACCAAGACCGGCACCGCCATGACCGCTGTGGGCTCCAACCCCGCCTTTGCCCGCGCAGCGGGCATCAACGTGGACAAGATGCGGCTTATCTCCGTGATCATGTCCACCTGGCTGGGTGCTGTGGGTATTCTGGTGTATGAGCAGGGCTTCGGCTTCATACAGCTGTACAACGGCCCCTTCTGGATGGCCATGCCCGCCGTGGCCGCCATCCTTATCGGCGGCGCGTCGGTGAACAAGGCATCCATCGGCAATGTGATTATCGGTACGATCCTGTATCAGGGCGTGGTGACCATGACCCCCACCGTGATGAGCGCCGCCTTCCAGATGGATATGAGCGAGGTCATCCGTATCGTGGTATCCAACGGCATGATCCTCTATGCCCTGACCAGAAAGACGGAAAGGGGGCGCTGACATGAAGGGTAAGAGATTCGACGTAAAGCAATTCCTGGGCAAAAACTCAGTGCCCGTCCTGTTTATCATCATCTGCGCCGTGCTCATTCCCGTGTCCGGCCTGCCGGTGAGCTACATACTTAACGAGGCTATGACCCGTCTGGGGCGCAACGCCTTTTTGATCCTGAGCCTGCTGATCCCCATTATGGCCGGTATGGGTCTGAACTTTGCCATGACGCTGGGCGCTATGGCCGGCGAGATCGCGCTGATCCTGGTGGCGGACTGGCAGATCTGGGGTATCCCCGGTCTGGTGCTGGCGGCCATCCTGTCCATCCCCCTGTCCATTCTGCTGGGTCTTATGTGCGGCAACATCCTGAACCGCGCCAAGGGCCGCGAGATGGTCACCAGCTACTTTATCGCCTACTGCATGACCGGTGTGTACCAGCTGGTGGTGCTGTATATGATGGGGCCCATCATCCCCATCCTCCACAACACACTGAAGCTGCCCCGCGGCTTTGGTATCCGCAACACAGTCAGCCTTCTGCAGATGCGGCAGAGCGTCGATAACGCGCTGGCCATCTACGTGGGCGGCGTGAAGATCCCCGTGCTGACGCTGATCATCATCGCATTGGCCTGCCTGTTCATCGTGTGGTTCCGCCGCACGAAGCTGGGACAGGACATGCGCGCGGTGGGACAGGACATGAATGTGGCGCGGGACGCCGGCATCAATGTGGACCGCACCCGCCTGATCTCCATCGTCATGTCCACCGTGTTTGCGGGCTTCGGCATGATCATCTATCTGCAGAACATGGGCAACTTCCCCACCTATACGGCGCATACCAACGTCGGCATGTTCTGCATCGCCGCGCTGCTGGTGGGCGGCGCCTCCGTGGAAAAGGCGTCCATCGGCAACGTGTTCCTGGGTGTGCTCCTGTTCCATACCATGTTCATCGTGGCGCCGGCCGCCGGAACCAAGATCACCGGCGACTCCATGATCGGCGAGTACTTCCGCGTGTTCGTGTCCTACGCCGTTATCACCGTGGCACTGGTCATGTACGAGGCCAAGAAGCGCAAGGAGAACCGCACGCTGGGTCAGCAGCTGGCCATTGAGCAGAAGGCCGAGGAGGAGGGGAGAACCGCATGAAAACGACGAAACGCTCGTGGCTCATCCGTATCGCCTTTATCCTGGTGCTGGTGCTCATCGCCGTGGTGATGCTGCGCATCGGACGCGGCCACACCGTCTATTTCGACAACCGCGCAGTGGACAAGGGCGGCCAGTCTGTGGAGGCACCCTATAAGATCACTGTGTATGTGAACGGCGAGCAGATCTCCAAGCTGTACGAAAAGGAGCGCTGCTTGACCACCGTCATCGGCGACAAGCTGGAGCTGACCGTGGAGGTCATGCAGCAGAAGGGCGGCAGCGAGACAACGGAAACGTACCAAATGACACTGCCCCATAACATCGACGGCATCATCATCAACCTGCCGGCGTATATGGCTGGTCTGCCGGAGGAGGCCTATCTGGAGGAATTCATCCCCGCGCCTTCCACTGAGGAGGACGACGAGGAAGCGCCCGGTATCGAGGACGATATGGGCCTGGGCGACTTCTGATAATGTGTGCTGCATACACAGCCCATGCGAAAGCATGGGCTGTGTGCACATAGGGACTCGCTTGCGGGCGGCAGGCGGATATGCTATACTGAATGGGCGGCGCGGAGACCGCGGCCGCATGGGAAAGGAGTATCAAAATGGCTGTTTTGAAAGGCTTGAAGCCGGAAAAGGTGTTCGCATATTTTGAAAAGCTGTGCTCGGTGCCCCACGGCAGCGGCAACACGAAGATCATCAGCGATCTGTGCGTGGACTTTGCCAAGGAACTGGGACTGAAGTACCGGCAGGAGCCGTGCAACAACGTGGTGATCTGGAAGCCGGCATCTCCCGGCCATGAGAGCGCCGAGCCGATCATCCTGCAGGGACACATCGACATGGTGTGCGCCAAGACCGACGACTGCACCAAGGACATGACCCGCGAGGGACTTGACCTGATGACCGACGGGGAGTGGATCTGGGCGGACAAGACGTCGCTGGGCGGCGACAACTGCATTGCCGTGGCCATGATCCTGGCGATCCTGTCGGACGATACGCTGGTACATCCGCCCATCGAGGCGGTGTTCACCGTGGACGAGGAGGTGGGCATGGACGGCGCCTTTGCGCTGGACTGCTCTGACCTGAAGGGCAAAAAGCTGCTGAATTTGGACTCCGAGCTGGAGGGCGTGTTCACCGTGTCCTGCGCAGGCGGCATGCACTCCGATTGCCTGCTGCCCGCAGCGCTGACCGATGCGGCGGGCATGGAGGGCTTCGGCATCACCGTGGCCGGCTTGCGGGGCGGTCACTCCGGTGCGGACATCCATCTGGGACGCGGCAGCGGCAACCGCCTCATGGGACGGGTACTGGCCACAGCGCTGGAGAAGTTCCCCGGCCTGCGGCTGGCAGCCTTCTCCGGCGGGCAGTTCGACAACGTGATCTGCTCCCGCTGCGATGCGACGGTGGCGCTGCCCAAGGGCAGCGGCCGGGCGTTCGAAGCGTTTATTCGGGAGTTTGAGGGGGTGCTGAAGAACGAGTACGCCGTCACCGACCCCGATGTGACGCTGACCTGCGCGGCAGCGGAGACGGCAAAAGCCGTGTCCGCAGAGCGCACCGTGACGCTGGTGCAGGCGCTGACGGCCATGCCGCAGGGCGTGGAGGCTATGGACACGGATTTCCCCGGTCTGGTGCAGACATCCCTGAATATGGGCGTGGTGAAGCTGGACGGCGACGGACTGCACATCGCGTTCTCCATCCGGTCGTCCATCGCGTCCCGGAAGCTGATGCTGGCGCAGCGCGTGCGGGCTGTGGCGGCGCTGGCGGGCGGCACTGTGGCAGAGCGGGGCGTGTACCCCGGCTGGCAGTACAAGCGGGAGTCGCAGTTCCGGGATACGCTGCTGGCGGCGTATAAGGATCTTACCGGTAAGGACGGCGTGGTGGAGGCCACCCACGGCGGTCTGGAGTGCGGATTGCTGATGGAGAAGATCCCCGGTCTGGACGCGGTGTCCATGGGGCCGGAGCTGCACGATGTACACTCCGTGCGGGAGCGGCTAAGCGTGCCCTCCACGGAGCGCACCTATGAACTGGTATGCGAGCTGCTGCGGCGCAGCTGTTGAATGTGACAGAAAGCTGAGAGGCGGGGCTTTGCCCCGCCTCTGTTATTTTGCAGGATTTCCCAGCAGAAAATGCACTTATTGCGGGGCGTTCCTGCATAAAACAATTTAGCATTATGAATAGACAACCGCTAAAAAGTACCATGATACAGACAAAACTACGGATTTGCCGAAAGAAATGATGACTAAGAAAAGCGGAATGTCCGCACGGACTGGAAAATCGTTCCGCAGAAAAATGAAATTTTCCGCATTTAGATATTGCAAAAAGTTTACGCCTGCGATATAATGGCACCGTTGAACACCGCCGTGCCCGACCGGCCGGCGGAAAAAGCTGTTTTTCAGGAAGAGGAAAACAATTTATCTATCAATAAGGAGAAAGAACATGAAAAAGTTTTTTGCACTGGTTCTGGCGCTGGTCATGGCGCTGAGCCTGGTCGCCTGCGGCGACAAGAAGGACGACAGCGGCGATGTGACCGCTGAGCATACCGACACCACCACCGTGGCCGTGGGCGCGGTGATCCTGGCTCGCGACGACGTGTCCAGCGACGACGTGTACAAGTTCGTGGCGGACATCTTCGACAACGCCGCGTCCCTGACCACCAGCCACGCCAAGTACGGCGAGCTGAGTCTGGAGTACGGTGCTTCCATCACCTCCGTGCCCTATCACCCCGGCGCTGCCAAGTACTTCGCCGAGAAGGGTTTTGAGGTCGCCGCCGTGAAGGATGGCGCCGGCAATACCGATTCCCGCAACCTGCGCTTCGTCACCGGCGGCGAGTCCGGCACCTACTACGCCTTCGGCTCCGTCATCGCCCAGCACGCCACCAACAACGCGGGCATCAACGTCGTGGGTCTGGTGGGCAACGGCTCTCAGGCCAACGTGCAGGAGCTGGTGGACGGCACCGCTGACTTCGCCTTCTGCCAGTCCGACGTGATGGCCTACGCCTACAACGGCACCAACCTGTTCGAGAGCAAGGTGGAGGGCTTCTCCACTGTGGCCGCCCTGTACATGGAGCAGGTGCAGATCGTCACCACCAACGCCAGCATCAAGACCGTGGCTGACCTGGCCGGCAAGTCCGTGTCCATCGGCGCTCCCGGTTCCGGCGTGTACTTCAACGCCATTGACGTCCTGGGTGCTTACGGGCTGACCGAGGACGACATCAAGCCCACCTACCAGTCCTTCAGCGACAGCGCCGACGCCCTGAAGAATGGCCAGATCGACGCCGCCTTCATCGTGGCCGGCGCCCCCACCACCGCTGTGACCGACCTGGCCACCACCAAGGATACCTACCTGGTCAGCCTGGACAGCGAGCACATCGCCAAGCTGCTGGAGACCTCCGACTATTACACCGAGACCGTCATCGCCAAGGACGTGTACTTCGGCGACTAAATCCTTAGCAGAAAATTGACGCTTTTCGAGGCTACGGCGGGGTTTCCCGCCGTAGTCCTCGCGCTATTCTGTAATCTTCAGGGAGAGAAACGACTATGAGCATCGACAAGAAAAAACCGGATACCGGCCCGGCCGACGGCGTCAATACCGCCGCGGACGAGGCCCCGGATCTGGACGCGGTCATGCGTAAATATGACCGTGAATCCGCCACCCGCCTGTGGGAGGGTACGCCCCAGCTGATCATCCGCATCCTCATGGCCGCGTTCGGCCTGTTCTGCATCGGCATGACCCTGTTTTCCAAGGCCATGCCCGAGATCCGGCTCACCATGTTCGTGGGCTGCATCATTATCATCGGTTTCCTGACCTACCCCGCCAGCAAGCACCACGTCAGGGTCAACTACCTGCCCTGGTACGATATCGTGCTGATGGTGGTGGGCGCGGCCTGCTTCTTCTACTTCGCGCTGAACGCCATGACGCTGGTGCGCCTGTCCACCCGTATCGAAACGGTCCACGTCATCATCGGCGTGGTGGGTATCCTGATCCTGATGGAGCTGTGCCGCCGCTGCGTGGGTCTGCCTATTCTGTGCGTGGCCGGCGTGCTGATCGTGTACGCGTTCATCAACCAGCTGAGCTACGCCGGCGCGGTGAACGGTGCCACCCTGTATGACGCGCTGAAAACCATCATCTACAAGCTGTTCTACACCACCTCCGGCGTCATCGGCACGCCCATCAACGTGTGCTATACCTACATCGTTCTGTTCATCATCTTCGGCGCGTTCCTGGAGCGCACCGGCATCGCCAACTTCTTCATCAGCTTTGCCAACCGTCTGGCGGGCTGGTCCAGCGGCGGCCCGGCGAAGGTGGCTGTTATCAGCTCCGCCCTGTGCGGCATGGTGTCCGGCTCCTCCGTGGGCAACACCGTCACCACCGGTTCCTTCACCATCCCCATGATGAAGAAGACCGGCTACAAGCCCGAGTTCGCCGGCGCCGTCGAGGCCGCGGCCTCCACCGGCGGCCAGATCATGCCCCCCATCATGGGTGCGGCAGCCTTCCTCATGGCCGAGTACATGAAGCTGCCCTACGCCCAGGTGGCCGTCAAGGCTATCCTGCCCGCGCTGCTGTACTTCACCGGGATCTTCATCGCCGTCCATCTGGAGGCCAAGAAGCTGGGCCTGAAGGGCGTTCCCCGCGAGGAGCTGCCTGCGTGGCGTCTGCTGGTCCGTGACTGCTACCTGATCATTCCCCTGATCCTGCTGGTGTGGCTGGTGTCCTCCGGCAGCAAGACCATGTCCCACTCCGCGGCCTATTCCATTCTGGCCGCCATTGCCGTGGGCTTCGTCAATTTCTTCCTGCAGGGCAAGCGCGGTGAGGGCGACACCCAGCCCATGACAACCGGCAAGGCGCTGGGTAATGCCGGCAAGCGCTCCTTCTTCTCCGCGGTGGAGTCTCTGGAAGCCGGTTCCCGCGGCGCTATCACCGTGGCCGTGGCCTGCAGCATGGCGGGCATCATCGCCGGCTGTATCACCGTCACCGGCCTGGCCTCCATCCTCATCAACGCCATCGTCCAGCTGGCGGGCAACGCCACCATCGTCGGCCTGGTGCTGACCATGCTGTGCTGCATCGTCCTGGGCATGGGCGTGCCCACCACGGCCAACTACTGCATCATGGCCTCCACCTGCGCGCCCATCCTCATTCAGCTGGGCTTCCCGCTGGTGGCCGCCCACTTCTTCGTGTTCTACTTCGGCATCGTGGCGGATATCACGCCCCCTGTGGCTCTGGCGGCCTACGCCGGCTCGGCCATCGCCAAGTCCGACCCCATGAAGACCGGCATCAACGCCACCAAGCTGGCCATCGCCGCCTTTATCGTGCCGTACATCTTCGCCTACAGTCCGGCGCTGCTGTTTGAGAACATCTCCGGCTGGTGGGAGGTGGCGCAGATCTGCGTCAGTGCCCTGCTGGGCATCTTTGCCATCGCGGCGTCCCTGAACGGCCATCTGTACAAGAAGGTCCACTGGGTGCTGCGTATCGTCCTGGCCGTCGGCGGCCTGGGCATGATGATCCCCGGCACCCTCACCGACGTGGCCGGCCTGGTGCTGGTGGCGGCGGTCATCGCCTACCAGAAGATCAGCGCCAAGAAGCACGGCGGCCCCGTGATGACGGCCTGATCCCATTTGAAGCAAAAGCATCCCCGCACACCGTGCGGGGATGCTTTTTACACTGTGTTCATACATTTCCACACATTTTGCCTAAAGTGCATAGTACGGGCATCTTGCAAAAACTGTCTGAATTCGGTATGATACAGGTGGTAAGGCAGTTTTTGCACAAAGAGAGGAGCATGGACATGGCACAGACCACAAAAAACGCCATTCGCAAGGGCTTTCTGGACCTGCTGGAGCAGCGGCCGCTGGATAAGATCTCCGTGGTGGACATCGCAGATCACTGCGGCGTGAACCGGAATACGTTTTATTACTACTACTGCGACATCTACGCCCTGGTGCGCGAGGTGCTGGAGACGGAGCTGGACCGCGTCCTCAACGCACCACCCCTCTGCACCAGCTGGTACCAGCTGATGATGCGGGTGACGGCGTTCATGCGCGCCAACCGCCGCGCGGTCTACCACCTGTACCAGTCCAGCCAGCGCGACCTGCTGGAGCACGAGTATTACCAGGTGGTCTACGGTGCCGTGGAGGATCTGGTGCGCCGCACGGCGGAGGACCTGCCGGTGGCGGAGACGGACGTGCAGTCCATCGCGACGCTGTATACGGCCACGCTGGTGGGCCTGCTGCAAAGCTGGCTGCACTACGGCATGAAGCACGATGAGGAACAGTTCGTGGAGCGCGTCACCCGCCTGACGGAGGGCACGCTGCGCCACGCGCTGGAGCGCAGCTGCGGGGTGGAGAAGGCGTGAGCGGCTTCTGGAAATGCGTCCTGTACGCGGCGGCGCTGGCCCTGCTGGCGCACCCGCTGGGTCAGGCGCTCCCCGGTCCCTTTGACCCGGAGAAGCGGCCCTTCCACAGCCGGAAATGGGAGCAGAACGGCCGCGTCTACACCAAATTGGCCATCGATAAGTGGAAGAAGCTGGTGCCGGACATGAGCCGCATCCTGCCGGACATGGTGAAGAAGGAACTGCCCGGCAGCGGCGCCGTGACGGCGGATCAGGCCGCGGCGCTGGTGCAGGAGACGTGCCGCGCGGAGCTGGTCCACGGGGCCTCCTGTGTGCTGGGCCTGGCGTTTCTGTGGCTGTGGCCCGGCTGGGGCGGCGCGATCGTGCTGGCGGTGTGGGTGCTGCTGGCCAATCTGCCCTTTATTCTGATACAACGCTACAACCGCCCCCGGCTCATGCGCCTGGCGGCGCTGCTGCGAAAGCGAGCGCAGCGGAAAGGAGAGCAAAATGCGCGTACTGATCCTGACCTGTAACACCGGCGGCGGGCACAACGCCGTAGCCGCCGCCCTGCGTGACAGCCTCCAACGCTGCGGCGCGTCCTGCGACGTGATGGACGGCTTGGGCTTCATCTCAAAAAAGGCATCCAAATTCGTTTCCAAGTGGCACACCCGGTTCTACCGCCGGTATCCCAGGCTCTACAAGGCGGGCTATATGTCCGCCGAGGGCGACAAGGAGATGGACCGGCGCGACGGCCCGGTGTACCGCTACATTGCCCGCGGGGCTCGCCGTCTGGGCCGCGCGCTGCAAAGCGGCGGCTACGATGCCGTTGTCTGTGTCCACGTGATCCCCGCCATGATGATGACGGCGCTGAAGCAGGCGTGGAGCGCCTGTCCGGTGTTCTGCTTCGTGGCCACGGACTATACCTGCAGCCCCACAGTGGGTGCCTGCACCCCGGATATCTGCGTCATTCCCCATCAGGAGCTGGCCGACGAGTTCGTCAGCTGCGGCATCGCCCGCGATACCCTTCTGCCCGCCGGCATCCCCGTGCGTTCCGCCTTCCGCGAGCATGGCGATAGAGCCGCGGCGCGGAAGGCTCTGGGCCTGCCGGAGACCGGCCGCCACATCGTCCTCATGTCCGGCAGCATCGGCTGCGGCCCCATGGGCGACGTGGCGGAGGACCTGGATATGCGTATGGCCGACGGCGACTTTGCCACGGTGCTGTGCGGCAGCAACAAGCAGATGCGCTATGCCCTGGAGCTGCGCCGCCTGTACCGCGTGGAGGCTGTGGGCTTTACCACCCAGGTGCAGCTGTACATGGACAGCGCGGACGTGCTGGTCAGCAAGCCCGGCGGCATCAGCATCACCGAGGCCGGCACCCGCGGCGTGCCGCTGCTGCTGGCGGATATGGTGGGCGGCTGCGAAACGCGGAACGAGGCGTTCTTCACCGCCCACGGCTGGGCGGCCTCCTGCCCGCCGGACAACATGGCCGCGTCGGCCCTGGCCTTTCTGGAGGACGAACAGCAGCGTCAGGCCATCACCGCTGCCCAGAGCCGCGATTTCGACGGCCTGGCCGCCGACCGTGTGGCCGCCGCCGTCCTCGCCCGCTGCAAGAAATGACCCCAGCGCCCACGGCGGCAGCCGTGGGCGCCTTCTTTGCGCTTTTTGTACGGCGTCCCTCTTGCATTTCGCGCAAACTGTCGGTATACTTGTTAAAGAAATATCGATTTGTTCACAGGCAGGTCATATTCGTATAGTAGGATGAAACTGCGGCCCCGGACGTGGGCTGCGGCTGAAAGGAGGGCGTCTGCCCATGATGATCGAAAAAAGCGGCACCATCCGCCTGCGGGACATTCCCACCGCCGCGGGCCTTTCCCCGAAGGACCAGGAGCTGGCGGCGGGCATGGTGCGGGTGACGCACCTGTACCGCAGTGCGCTGAAGGTAGCCGTAACGCAGATGGAGATCCTGGACGAGGAGTTCGCCCGTCTGTATGACCACTCGCCCATCCACCACATCGAGTACCGTATCAAGACGCTGGACAGCATCATCGACAAGCTGCACCGCCGGGGCCTGGAGGTCAGCATCGACAACATCTATGCCCACATCCAGGACGTGGCCGGTATCCGCGTCATCTGCAACTATCTGGATGATATCTACTACCTGCGCTCCCTGCTCACCCGCAGCGAGTCCTATACCGTCCTCCGCGAGGTGGACTATATCAAGGAGCCCAAGGACACCGGTTACCGCAGCCTGCACCTGATCGTCAATGTGCCCATCGTCATCAGCGAGGGCACCATGGTCCTGCCGGTGGAGATCCAGCTCCGCACCATCGCCATGGATATGTGGGCCAGCCTGGAGCACGAGCTGCGGTATAAATCCGACCGCAAATTCACCCAGCAGGATGCCGCCCGCCTCCGCCTGTGCTCCGACGCCATCAGCGAGATCGACCGGGAGATGCAGGACATCTACCAGGGCAACGAACCCCAATACCACGCCTGAACACAAAAGACCGGCCCTGCCGGTCTTTTTTCGTTTCCCACAAGACCCCATAACTTCCGCTAATACCTCCCACCTGCATTTATTATACTAACATCTGGATATTCCCGTTGCCTTTCGCGATACTTTCTGGTAAGATGGTCGTACAACAGAGCCTGCGCGCCAAAAAACTTTCCCAACAAGAAATTTTGCGGCACACAAGCCCGGGAGAGAAATATGTGAGCCATAGAAGGAGGAACCGCCATGAAGAGACGACTGCTCCCCATTCTGATGACCCTGGTATTGGTATGCGCGCTGCCCATATGGGCAGCTTTTGTTACATCGGGGGATGTAACAAATCCCCTGCTCACCACCGCCGGCGCGTCGGAGCCGCTTAAATTGGAAGAAGTGAGTACCGCCGACGATTTGCAAAGCAACATAGATGCCGGAAAATCCGTTAAGCTGACAAAGAATATTGACATCAACACGGCCCTGAATGTCACGAGTACGCTGACCCTCGACCTGAACGGCTGTACATTGAGGATGACCGGTAACACCAGTGTGTTTTACGTGTATAATAACGCGACTCTGACCATACAGGACAGCAGCGCGGCGAAGTCCGGCACCATCACCGGCGGTAATGCCGGCGATGGCGGCGTATACATAGGAGACAATTCATCAGAAGGACACCTTGTGATGACCGGCGGCACCATCACCGGCTGTGCGACCGACCCCTCCCGGGGTGGCGGCCGGGGCGGCGGTGTGTTTGTATTTGAGGGGAGCTTTACCATGTCCGGTACGGCCAAGATCACCAACTGCACCGCTGTTTGGGGTGGCGGCGTTGTGGTACATACCGGATCGAGCAAATTCACTATGAACGGCGGTGAGATCAGCGATTGCAAAGCTTCCAATACCGGCGGTGGTGTTTGCCTGATCGGCGGTGCAGGGTTTGAAATGACCGGCGGTATCATCCGGGACTGCACAGCTGGCTCTGTGGAGAGCAGTGCGATCAATATACAGCCGGGAACGATGAAAGCCCACGGCGGCACGGTAAAGGGAAATGTCTGCGTGAGTGGGGTCGGTAACTGTGTTATTACGCATGAACCTTCCCAAGAGGGCTATACCATTTTTGACGGGACGATCACATTTGAGGGTAATGGCAGTACTACGGCCATGTACCCGGTGAAATTCGAACTTGACGGCGGCAGTGCAGACGGACTGCCGGAGACGGTGCGGCTCGGCACCGCGCTGTCCAAACCCGCCGCCCCCACCAAGTCGGGGTATACCTTTACCGGCTGGGAGGATGCAAACGGCGCGTATGACTTCAATACCCCGGTCACCGGCCCGCTGACCCTCACGGCCAAGTGGGAGAAGGTTCCCTCCTCCGGCGGCTATTACTACTACCCTACCACCGATACTAAGGCCGACGATGCCAAGGGTTCTCCCAAGACCGCCGACCCCGG
>ERZ1026884.6-NODE-6-length-133326-cov-22.703942_pt1 | contig 133326 bp, 141 predicted proteins | sample MGYA00380172_ERZ1026884 | MGnify/ENA primary metagenome ERZ1026884 (study PRJEB33269, sample SAMEA4719808) | human gut metagenome | biome: human-associated habitat; feature: organic feature; material: feces | place: Cameroon | collected 2013-10 ... | reverse complement strand
GTAAGGAGTCGTCGGCAGCGTCAGATGTGTATAAGAGACAGGATACATTATCTTTTTATTTTTTACAATGGATATTTTAGATAATCTGTCTTAGTCGTTTATATATTTCGATTATCTGTCTTTTAAGATGAATCCAAGGACAACTTGCTCAGGCCATTGTAATAGAATGTGCTGGCAAAGGACACGTCTTTCTGCTTTTATCATCCTAATAAGTTCAATAGGAGAGGGAAACCTCTCCTATTGGCTTTTAATATATCTCGACATACTAATAAAGTTTAACTCCATTTAAAGGAGGTCAATATAAATGAATTCCAAGAGAAAACAAGCTCAAGATCTTATTTTAAAAGTAATGGATACTCTTGATAAGACTGGAGCTAATACTGCTTATTATCAAAATAAATTCAAGTCAATGAGCGATGTTGAATTTCAAAAATGGGCATCTAAAGCACTTCCTATTAGATTTCATACTAAACCATTTGAAATTGAGCCTAAGATGTATGAAATTGAAGATGCTCTTAAAATCTTAGGAGTTCCTCTTTTGGAAAAGGTAGCTTTACCATATCTCTATGTAAATAAATCAGGAGAACCTGTTTGGTCTAAAGAGGCCATGGTAGTTTATATCCATATTAAGAAGATGAAGCAGTTCATTACAAAAAAGAATGCTACTCCTCTTAGTATTGATAACCGTGATATGAAATCCGGTCTACTCGTTTCTCATGATAAAGGCGGTAAGTCTTCTGATAGAGAGATGGAAGCCATGGTAGTTATGGGCATGGATAAGACCATGAAAGAAATGTCTACTTATAGAGCAGACTATATGGATGCCAAATCTATTGCCTATCAAACTATTACGACTACTGGTACACTGTCTCAGGAAGATATTCCTATTTCTAACTATGACTCTCTTTCTAAGAATCAGTTCAATACATATTTGGTTGGATCTCTTCTCAATACCAATATGCTGAACGTTGATTATATGCTTCCTGCTACTATTGCTAATAGACAGAGAAGAGTAACTAGAGAGACAGAATAAAGAAATATGGTTATATATCATATATATGACTTAAGATCCACAACTTAAGTCATATGTTTAGAAATTACCATAGTCCTAAACATAGAAATAAATACAAAGGAGGTTAAATCTTATGGATAATCAATTCTATGGTGTTATCCAGGAGCAGGGTTTCGTTACTGAAAATACTGGCCTGGGTTTCAAACCTTTGACTGAGTCTGAGAAGAAAGACCTGGAAAAGCAGTTTGACAAGAAAGAAAACAAAAAGAAGTAACTCTTAAAACAATTTCAGGCTCTAGAGTTAGTCTCTAGAGCCTTTAACTTTGTTTGTAGTGTTACACCGAAAGCCGAAAGGAGTCAATCAAAATGTTTTTCGAAAACCATCATGCACCTCGTCACTCTAAACTTATTGCAGTACTGATTCTCGTAATGGTATTTGCAGTAAACACTGGAGTTGTACTTGTTGCAGCTGTGTCGACGATGGCACAAGAAGAAACTACCGTAGGCGAATTGAATTATAGCAATAATTATGATGCAATTCGACTCAATCAGTTCATTGAGGGAAATCGTAGTGATCTCTCTCATTTGAAAGAAGGAGCTCATGAGCTTTATATCGATAGTGATTTAGAAGTTCGTGAAGAAGAAGTCGAAGAAACGACTGAAGAAGAGATCATTGATGAACAGGCTCTTGCAACTTATATTGTGCAGCCTGGTGATTCTCTTTGGAAAATTGCTGAAGAAGTTTATGGAGATGGCACGCTGTATAATTCTCTCATTGATTTGAATGGTCTTGAGAATGAGTATGCCAATATTTATGCTGGTCAGACTCTTCAGTATTACTCTTATGAATTTACTGCCGAAGCAGTAAGTGTACAATATTCTTCATTACATAAGGATGATCCTAAGCCGGAGAAGACTGTGACTTCTTCTGCTAAGAATGGAAAATCTGGAAGCAATATGACATATCAAGGAAAGTTCTTCATCACTGGTTATGATCCTTACTGTGCTCATTGCTGTGGTAAAGCAAATGGTATTACAGCATCTGGCACTAAAGCAACAGTTGGAAGAACTATCGCAACTTCTAAAAAATATCCTTTTGGTACGAAACTTTATATCGAAGGATATGGAACCTATGTTGTTGAAGACAGAGGCGTAAAAGGCAATGTGATTGATGTTGTAGCAGAATCTCATGAGGCTTGCTATAAACTCACAAAGCACAATGTTGACGTCTATGTCGTGAATGATTAATATTTAAGGGAGGAAAAGAAAATGTTAAGATTTCAAGTTATTGGTTGTGGAGCAGCTGGTAACAAGGCAACTATCAATCTCGTTGAGAGCGAAGTTCTGAATAAGGACGAGTTCTCTTATTTGCTCATCAATTCTACGAGCAAAGATATTCCTGCCAGCTATCGTGAAAAGGCTCTTATCTTTGGTAAGAGTCTTGGCGGTTGTGGTAAGGAACGCGATATCGCTAAGGACATGATTATCAATGATGAAGACAATGGTATTCGTGCCCTTGATAAAATGGTTGATCCGTATGCAGACGTGGTTATTGTCTGCGGATCTACTGAAGGAGGAACTGGCTCTGCCAGTGTTCCCATGATTTCCAAGTATATCAGTTCTGTTTTGAAGCAGCCTGTGATTGCTTGTCTCTTCTTCGGCTTCAATGATGATGCCAGAGGAATGCAGAATAGCATTGAGGTCTGCCAGGAACTTCCTGAGAATGTTGGAGTCATCTCTATTTGCAACTCTAAGTTCTTGACTTATACCAATGGTAATAAGTTGAAGGCTGAAGAGCTTGCAAATCATCAGTTCGTTAGCATTATCAGAACTCTGTCTGGTAAGTCTATTTATGAGGCTTCCCAGAATATCGATGATACTGACTTGAAGAAACTTATCACCACTCCTGGATATATGACAGTGATGTCTGCAAATATCACTGGTGCTAAATCTCCGGAGCAGGTTGAGAAGAAAATCAATGATTCTTTCATTGATACCAAGTCTATGGACTCTCCTTCTAAGTCTGCAAAGCGTATTGGAGTTATCTTTGATGTAAAGCAGGAAAACCCCAATGCTGATTATCAGTGCAAGATTTTCAAGGATCTCTATGGCACTCCGTATGAGCTGTTCCTGCATGTTCAGCATGTCGGGTCTCTCGAGACTGTGACTTGCATTGCTGCAGGACAGAAAATGCCTATCGATGAAGTGAAGGAAATCTTTGAAGAGTATAAGAGAACTTCTAGTGAGATCAATAAATCTCGTGATGAGTTCTTTGATACTCTGAACTCCTTCAAAGGTAATGCTGAGGATTCCATGTTTAACATGGGCCTTAACAAAAATAATAACGGCCCTTCTGAAGCAGATCGCAATGCCTTCTTTAAAGAGTTTGGTATTGATCTGTCTGAGAAGAAGCCTGAAGGAAAAACTCCTGTCGTTAAATCCGTCAAGGAGTATTAAGGAGGTATAACTCCAGATGTATATTCCTCTTGGAGATTTCAATTCTAATATCCAAGCATTAAAGCAGCAGCCTCAGGCATCTGAGCAGCCTGTAAACTTTACCGGATTTAATACTGATTACTTCTTCAATCAGATTAAATTCATTGATCAGATGGATGATATTACTCTCATCAATCTGATTAAAAATCATGTGGATATCATCGTTGAGCGTACGCTATCCGATGATAAGTCTATGGGAAGTATTCTTTCTCATCCCAAGTTCGTCAATGCTTATTACAGAGCTATGAAAATGATCCCTATCGATTATGATCGCAGACTCTTCTGTAATAAGCTAACTTACGAGTATTCTATCATTGATAATTATGACAGAGATATTTTGACAAAGTTCAGAGAGATCTCTTCATATGTCAATGAAGATATCGTAAGAAAGTTAACCAATAAAGGTATCCCCGTAAGAGCTGCAAATGATCTTGTTACTTGCAGATATTCTTCTCGTCATGAGAATGTGAATATCAAGAGATTGAATTTCAATATGTGCAAGTACAGCGCTGAGATCTTTAATGAGCAGACCATTATCTGGGTATATGAAGCACTCTTCGATCGTATTGGAGAGCTCTTCATCACTTCTATGCTTGAAGTATATACCCAGCAGGAAATGGATGATCTTGCAACAGATTTCAGGGATGTCTATGGAAATGTCTCTCTGGCACTCTTGACCATTTTGAATAACATGCCTTCTGCGGCTATTCGTGAGATTGTCTTGAAGTATACCGACAGATATATCTCTTGGTATAGAGTGACTCATGAACTTCCTAGATTTACCTTGCGTTCTTTGTCTTCTGACTATGAGCGTATTGTCAGAGTTGTAGAAACTCTGTTAGCTGAAGGACATGATGTTCCTTAAGCAATTAAGAATAGGGCTTCGGCCCTATTCTTTTTTATTTTTTACCATGGCTAGAACTCTTAAGTAACGAAATGACTTGAAATAAGTCGAATTAAATAAAACTTAGGAGGCATAACAATGATTGATTTCACTACTAAAAATATCGAAGACAATGGCCAGGCACGACTGACCAATGGTGTTATGAGCAATGTGGAATTCTCTGGTTTCAATCTGGAGATTCCAGAAGATAAGAAAGATCTGTTTTTTGAGATCTTTGATTCCATGAAAGACGTAAAGAGCCTTATTGATGCAACCAATCTGGTTTCTGATATCAGTAAGGACTTTAAAGCAAATGATCCTCGTATTAAGAAGATCTTTGAACTCATTGGAGGAAACGATGAGTTGATCGCTGATATTCTCAGCTTTATGTATAATCGCATTGCTATTGAGAGCAATACTGTTGCTGCCATTGCAATGAAGAAAATTAGAAAAGATAATCGTGATGATAGAGACTTCGAAACTGCTATTGGTGAGGCATACGATGCAGTTAACGAAGCAGACAAAGCTGATGAAGATGACTATGGTGCTGGAGAAGCCATTGCATCGGACACTGAAAATCACGCAGAACTAAAGGCATAAATTAAATTGACAAAGGAGATTTAAATTATGGGCAGTATCTTGGTGAAACAGTTTAGAGAAGCAGCATCTAAGATGAAGGACTCTAATATGAGTCGTGAAGGCGAGTTTGATGTATGCTATCCTACTGGATTCCTGAACTTTGACTTCCTCAATGGAGCAATTGTCAAGGTTGATGATGGGACTAATCAGTTCTCTTATTTCTCTGCAGGCATTCCTGATGGCTCTCTTGTGATCTCTATTGGACGTTCTGGTTCTGGTAAAACGACGTTCAATATTCAGGCTGCTGCAAATATTGTGAGACCTTTTGAAAACTCTTGTATCTTCCATGATGATATCGAGGGTGGTTCTACTGCTAACCGTAGAAAAGTACTTACTGGTTTCACTGATGAAGAAATGGAAACCAAATACATTTATAGAAACTCTGGCATTAATGCTGAGAATTTCTATGCTCGTATCAAGATGATCTATGACCTGAAGATGAATAATCCCGACCAATATCTCTATGATACTGGATTGGTTGATCCTCAGGGTAAGAAGATTATCAAGATGGTACCTACTGTTTATCTTCTTGACTCTCTGGCATTGCTTATGCCTGGAAAGCTTACTGAAGAAGAAGAGTTGTCTGGCCAGATGAGTGCTACTGCTACTGCTAAGACAAACTCTTCTAGCTTTAAGCGTATTGTCCAGATGCTTAAGCCTGCTAATATCATTCTGATGGTCATCAATCATATCACTCAGAAGATTGAGATCAATCCGATGATGCATTCCAAGGGCCAGCTCTCTTATCTGAAGCAGGGTGAGGAGCTCCCTGGTGGCCGTACTGTCAACTATCTTGCCAATGTCTTCCTGCGGTTTGATGACAATACCAAGCTGAAGGAGTCTGAGACATTTGGTTTCTCTGGAAACTTGACTGATATCACTTTGGTTAAGTCTCGTAACTCCAGAGCTGGACAGTCTTGTACTGTTGTTTTCGATCAGGTAAATGGATTTGATCCTGATTTGAGCCTCTTTATTATGCTCAAGAATACTGGGCATATCAAGGGCGCAGGAGCATATCTATATATCGATGATCATTCTGATATCAAGTTCTCTCAGAAGACATTCAAAGAAACTCTTGCTAAGTCTGATGACTTGCAGAATTACTTTGCTGATGCTGTAGCTGAAGAACTTAGAAAGATTCCTGTGGACACCATTTCTGGTAAGTCCCAGAACTATAAGATGGCTGCAGGAATTATGGCCAAGATTAATTCTATCCCTCTCGGTTAAATTGATCTGAAAAAATATATTATTATAGTAGAGGTGTAAGAAGTTTATGCCTCTACTATAATTCTTAAAGGAGGAATTAATCATGGCTAAACTTAATCTTAACGAAGTCTTTGATAAAGACGTTGTTATAGAGAATCCTAACTTAATGCTGGGCAAAGGTCTGATGATGCCCTTCAATGGATCCAACTCTGGTTCCAGAAAGCTGATGTTTGGTACACACTTGGAGCAACGTCTTCCTCTGTGTAAACCTGATGTCCCTTATATTCAGACTGGTTATGAAAAGCAGTTCGGAGAGTATTCTTCTTCATTCATAACTGCTAAGCATGACTATGAGATCTTTGATAAGATCTTCAAGTATGACTTCAATCCTAACTTTCAGTATTATCTCATTGCAGTTGATCATGAGGATAAAGTGATCACTGTCTTTGAGAAGAAGGCATATAAACATGTCACAGAAAGTTATGGTTATACTTTTAGTAATAATGGTGCTATCAACTATGCAGAACCTGGCACTGTGATTTCTAAAGGTACAACCATTATCAAGTCTCAAGCATTTGATGAGTATGAAAATCGTATGGATGGTAAGAACTTCCTTACGATGTATACTGCATGTGAAGAGACTATGGAAGATGCAATTGTTATCAGCGAATCAGCTGCAAAGGCTCTTGCATCTCCATTGATCAAGAAAGTAACTGTGCAGGTTAATGATAACGAGATTCCTCTTAATCTGTATGGTGATGATGGGAATTATAAAATCTTCCCTGATATCGGAGAAGAGATTAAGAACAGCATTCTCTGTGGTATGAGAGTTGAGAAGAAAGAAGAATCTCTTTATTCTCTTTCTTATAACCGCTTGAGAGAGCTTATGATCTCTGATGAAAGATACACTGTATCTGGCAAAGTAGTTGATATTGATGTCTTCTGTAATGCTCCTGATAGATTTATTGATAATCCTTATTATGGGCAGATCCATAAGTATTATCAGGGTCAGATGAGCATGTATCAAAAAATTGTAGATGCTGTTGAAGTTGGTTTGGCTGATGAACTCAAGAATGGATATAAACTGGATTATGAAATGCAGAAACTCTATTCTAGAGCTAAGGGTGCAATCAATGGTCAGCAGTATTTCACAAACGGAAAAGCATTCTCTAATATGGTGATTGAAATCACTGTAATTGATGAAGTACCTGTATTACGGGGTGATAAAATTACCAACAGATATGGCGGTAAAGGTGTCGTATCAAGAATTCGTCCCGATGCAGAAATGCCCATGACTAATGATGGCAAGCATGTTGATGTCTTGCTTAATCTTTGTGGTGTTGTGGGTCGAATGAATGCAGGCCAGCTCTTTGAGCAATCTATCAGTTTCATTTGTATGAAGTTGGTAGAGTTCTTTAGAACTGAAGTTCTTGATGTAGGCCAGTGCCTTGAAATGTATCTGAACCTTATCAAGATTGTATCCCCCTCTATGTATGAAGAAGCAGCCACATTGATTGATAACATGAGTGATGAAGGACTCGCTAGCGCTTATGTGCAATCGATTATGGATGATGATTCCATTTATCTGGCCATTGAGCCCATGACTGAGAATATGACCATGGATAAATTGGAACAGCTTTATGAGGAATTTCCTTTCATTAAGATGGAGAAAGTTCTCATGCCTATCTTTGATAGTAAGAATGAGTTGAGATATGTTCCTTCTCGTCGTCCTATTATGTATGGCTACTTGTATTTCTATCGTCTTAAGCAGTATGCAGAAGAAAAGTTCTCTGTGACATCTCTATCTTCTACTAATATTAAGAACGAGAATACAAGAAATAAAGCTAGCAATAACTATCGAGCAATGTATGCTAGAACTCCTATTCGCTTCGGCGATATGGAATTCGGTAATCTGTGCCATATGGGAGCAGACTTGGCATCTCAGATTCTGATGATCTATAGTTCTTCTCCTTTGGCAAGACAGCTTTGTGAACAGCTTGAGACTGATGATCCGTTTAACATTGATGTGAAACTTGACATGGATTCTAAGAATCGTAATGCTGAGATCCTCAATGTCTATCTCAAGACTAAAGGCCTTCGTCTTGTGTTTAAGAAACACTTGAAGAAGAAGAAAGTAGCAGCTATTGAAATGCCTGTTGCTTATTATGATCCAGTTCAATATATTCCTGCCATCTTCTATGGGCCTGGTGAAAAGGAAAATGTTGATATTGATAAGATCATCCAGTATTTGAAGGACTCTGTGAATAAGCCCAAACATCCTGCTGTATTCTTCCCGGCTGAATTCTTTGATGAGATTCATCTGGATGAAGTTAAAGAGGATAGCGCAGAGTAATCTGCGCTATCTTTCTTCATGACCATATATTATATCGATGGAGGTGTAGTAAATGGAATATTTACAAAGAATTTTAAATCAACTCCTCAATGCTGATATTTCCGGAGTTAATCCAGAATTCATTCAGTATTGTGGAAATGAAGCTCTGAGAATTCTTGATAAAAAAGAATTGAATGAGTATGACATTGCATGCATGAATCTGATTATTCAGATTTGTCAGATTCTGTATAACAATACTGATCGTAGTCTCCTTCCTCTTGAAGATGGAGTCTATGATCTTCTATTGGAGAGAGATAAATCCTATAATGACAAAGTTCAGGTAGGAGCTCCTCCAATTGAATTCAAGTCTGATGGAGAGATTGTCACAAACTCTGATATCAAAACTCCAGCCATCTTTATGGATGATTCTGAAGAGTATAAGAAGAATCAGATGTTTGAGAAAGATATTGGCTATGCAGCCCCTCTCTATCCTGGACTTTATGATCAACAGATTGATAGAAATGCACCTGTTAATAGTGCAAAGAAGTCTGTATCTGTTGCTCACAATTATCCAAAGCTTGTTGGTACTCTTGATAAGTGTAAGTTTACTCTTAATAAAGAAGCTAAGGATAGAGGAGTATTTGATGATAGAGATGTAGCTATCTTTGAAAGAGATTTCCTTGGTAAGCATATGCAGATGGGACTGTTTGGCCCTCATGATGAGATTACCTTGATACTTGAATTGAAATATGATGGCATTTCTGTAGAAGCAGATGTGACTGATCATATTATCTCTGCAAGATCAAGAGGAGATACTGGAAGAGATCTAGCTGCAGATCTTACTCCTATCTTGGGAGGATATAGATTCCCATTCTGTCCTCAAATGCCTGAGAATGAACAGCCTTTCGGAATGAAATTTGAGGCTATTATTTCTCATAATAATCTGGATAAGATGTCCAGACTTAGAGGAAAGTCCTATAAGAATGCCAGAAATGGTATTATTGGACTCTTTGGTTCTATTGATGGATATAACTATCGTGACTTGATTACTCTTGTACCTCTTGCAACTTCTATGGAAGACTTGGATAGAGTTACAGAGATTGAGTTCATGAATAAGTATTATCATTCTGGTGAGAAGCTTAGGTATGCAGTTGTAACTGGAACGTATAATACTCTTCTTTATCAGGTGTATAAATTTGTAAAGGAAGCTGAGAGAATTAGACCTATCATGCCTTTCATGTATGATGGCGTTGTAGTCTCTTATGCAGATCCTAGAATTATTCAAGCACTTGGTAGAGATAATTCTGTCAATAAGTATTCTGTAGCAATCAAGTTCAATCCTTTGGTTAAGCAAGCATTGTTTACAGGATACACTTATACGGTTGGTCAGAATGGATTGATCACTCCAATGCTTCACTTTACTCCAGTAGAGTTTTATGGAACTATTCATACGAAGTCTTCTGGGCATTCCTTTGCAAGATTTAAAGAATTGAATCTTGGAATTGGTGATGCTGTTGAGTTGGAATATCGGAATGATGTAATGCCTTATCTGACTCGCTGTGAAGATCAGCCTGCATGGGGTTCTCATAATCCTCCTGTGCAGTTCCCTACTACTTGTCCTTCTTGTGGGGGTAAAGTTATCTTTACTGACAAGAGTGCATTCTGTACTAATCCTAATTGTCCTGAAAGGATTATTGCAAGAGTAACGAATATGATGAAGAAGCTTAATTTGAAAGACTTCTCTTCTGAGTCTTTGAAGTCTATCAGACTTAAGAGTCTTCATGAACTCTTGAATGTAAAATACGAGGATGTAAAAGTTCTCGGTGAAACCAATGCCAATAAGTTTATGGAGAGAGTTGCAGAACTCAAATCCACTCCTATGTATGATTATCAGATTGTAGGTGCTATTGGCTTCTCTAATATTGCAGTAGAGACTTGGAAGAAGATTCTTAATAAGATTCATCTCCAGGATATTATTGATCAGGATGAGCATACTCTCTATGAGCGCTTGATCAATATCAAAGGCATTGGGCCTAATACTGCTGCTTGTATCTGCGCAGAAAGAGAAGAATTCTATGATGATCTTGTCTCTGTCTGTAATGAGATGCCTAATGTAACTTGCACTACTGGTATCACTCTTAGCAGTAAATCTATTAGATTCACTGGAGTTAGAGATGAAGAGCTTTGTAATTATCTCTGCTCTCTTGGATATGATGCTAATGGAAATGCTGGTGTTACTAGAAATACAGATATTCTGATTGTACCTTATGATGGATTTTCTAGTAGCAAAACATCTAAGTGTGGCCCTGGTACTACTATTGTCGATATTGCTTCATTTAAGGCAAATATGGACAAGTATTTGGCGTAGTAAAAAGTTACCATGAGTCAAACTGACTAATAATCATATACTATAAAAGTGATTATACAGCCGTACTAAGGCTGATAATTAATAATTCTTTTTGACAAAGGAGAAGTTTATTATGGCACAGACGCATGATTTCACGGAGACTAGTATTTCTCAGGAGCTTACCTATAACCTGATGGAACACTACAACCTGATCTGGGCAACCAATCGCTGCCCCGGTCTCTATCGTACTATTTTCTTCACTATGGCAAACGTTCTTCGGTTTAAGAAGTCCAAGTCTACTCCGAAGATTGGCTTTGCTCTGAAGGACACTAATGGCACCTTCAAGATTGGTGCTATTCTGACTTATCATGCACCTGAGGACAATACCGATGATGATGATAAGGGCAACTATACCCTTGAGTTTACTATCCATGAGTCTGACATGAATGATCTGGATGTAATTCTGGACAATCATTCCGACCTGTTTATCGAGGCATCTGGTAAGATGGCTTTCGATATCATGAGCTGCCGTTTCGTGAGCATGGAGTATTGCAACAACATCTTCGTTGAGGCAATTGATACTCTGATCAAGTTCATGGATGCAAATGCAACTGAAGATGGTGAGTTCACTGTTGTCTATAACGGTGTGTTCACTGCTACTGTAACCGTTGAGGGTGGTGAAAAGATCATCTCCATTGTTCCTGGTGAGATGATTAAGCAGTATATCAAGGGCGACAATAGCCTGTAAGATATACAGTCTATCCGGAGGCGGGGTATTTCCTCGCCTCCGGTTTTATTTTTACAAAAGGAGTGTAAATTATGGCTGTCGTAAAAGCAAGAATTGACAACTACATTTATGATGTAGTTTCTCTTGCGGAGTACAACTCCAATCCCAATTTATATCGCGGTCAGTTTGTAGCTGTCGATCTTCATGATGGCTATCTGTATCCGCTGAGAAATAATCCTAACGACCAGCGTCCGGGCATGATCGATGTTGGTCAAGCGCAGTTCTTTAATAGACCTATGGGAAATCAGTGTCCGATGTATAGTAGTCAGAATATCATTGATTTCTCTAAAGCAAGTTCTACTAAAGATGTCATTGAAGCTCAGGCTAAGTTAGCTAAAGAGGAGAAGGCAATTCTGACGAGTATTGATAATATCTTTATTCCTCCTACTTCTCCTGATGATACACCTGAGATGAGCCTGCTCAAAGAAGCTATCACTAAGAAGCATATCGATATCGATAAGTATGAGCAGAGATTTGGAAGCAATTACAACAATGACAAGCGTCTCTTGAAGAAGAATAATATCACCTTTGGAAAGATGCGCAATGTATGTAGGAATCTGGATATCAAAGCCACTCTTGTTCTTGAGGATAAGAATGGTGATGTTCCTAATCCTATGAATGATCGAATTCAAATCTGCCTGACTGATGGATTTGAAGGAGATGATGAGGGGGATAAGTAATGAATCAGAGAGAGTTAATTTCGAAGATCTGTGACACCAGACCTCGAATGAATCCCCATTTGTTTGAAAGAGATGATGATGAAGTCATCAAACAACTCATGGATGCTATTAAGTCCTGTGAAAGAACTGGAGCTCATTTCTCCATTCAAGTAAAAGGATTTGAAGTCATTGATGATTTTGACCAAGTCAATAAGATCTTGTACGATTACTATGAAAGAGCATATCGTAACAAGACTAAAGCAAAGAGAAAAGACAATCGGTATGAGTTTATCAATCTTAATGAGAGCGATATTCGTCTTCTGATTGTCCATTATCTCATTGCAGATAAAGACAGGCAGGAAGATCTTGATGTAATCATTGCAGTTCCGAGAATAATCGATAAGTATTATTTCCGGATTGATGGAATTATGAGATCCACCTTATATCAGGTAGTCGATGGTTCCACCTATAACAATGGTACTTCTACTTCTAAATCTCCTAGCGTTACTATGAAGCTTATCTTCATGGCAGTGAGAGTCTTTAGAAGATATCTTGAGCTTCCTTTGTCTGATGGATCTGGAACTATCAAGGCTACTCATTATACAGCTTATTCTTTCAATAAGACTGTGAGTGCTTTAAAATATATTATGGCAAAGCATGGTTTCTATGGGACTATGGATTATATGGGAATCAGAGATGTGTATATCACTAATACTGATCCTGAGAATCCTGAGTTCTATACTTTCAAGAAGGGTGATACCCTTTTCGTATCCGTACCGAAGCTCTTGTTCGATCAGGACTTGATTACTCAGTCCTTTGTAGCAACTGTCTATAATTCTATCTATGAAGGTATTCCTATAAACTATTTCTTTGACACAAATTATTGGGTCAGATCTCTTGGTTCTGATTTCAATAAGTTGAATATCGAGAAGTTTGTTGAAATCTTCACTGAGGAAGACAAAACAGTTGTTGCAGATACCTATGAAAAGGGTCTGAGTATTATGGACTCTTTCCAGTCTATCTATGACCGTTGTACTTGTCATGCTTTGAAACTCAAAGAAGAAGATAAGAGTGATATGTATGCAGTCCTTAGATGGATGCTGAGAGAGTATAACAATCTGAGGCTTAAAGACAATCTGGACATCTCTGTTAAGCGTATTCGCTTTGCAGAATATGTAGCTTCTCTTTATGTCATGAAGATCGCTAAAGGCATTTATCGTGTCGCTGATCAGAATAAGAGAGCTAGCATTGAAAGCATTACAAGAGCTATTAAGACAGACCCGCTCTATCTGTTGAAGGCAATTGTTTTGTCTAAGATGATTAGCTATCGGAATATGGTATCTGATATGGATTCTATGCAGGCTCTCAAGTTCACCTATAAAGGTGTATCTGGACTTGGTGAAAATGGTAGTAAATCCATTCCTGATATCTATCGTTCTATTCAGCCTTCTCATATTGGTAGGGTAGACCTGGATGCATCTTCTGATGGTAATCCTGGTATTACTGGCACTCTTAATCCATTTCTTGAAATGGAGAATGGTTTCTTCTCTGGCTATGAAGAACCTGATACTTGGCAGGCAAGCTATGATCAGTCTGTCTCTGAGTATTATAAGGCTAAAGGCCTAAAAGAAGCTGTTGAGTTCCAGCAGAATCTTCTTGGAGTTGATAAATCTGAGGAGATCTCTCTGCTTAATGACATCACCTGCAATATGGAACAAATCATTAAACCGATTGCTAAGAAACTTCAAGAGTGTGCAATCTTTTATGATTAAGAGGTGATGAAATGGCTGTTAAGTATTTCATCTACTCTTCTGAACAGATGAAGTTTAGAAAGACTGTAGATGCAAAGATTGGTAGAACGTATAATCCTGGACAGCTTTATACTGGTGCTAGAGCAATTCTGTTTACAGAGTTGAGTAGCACTGGTAAGTCCAGGTATTCGGATGCGAAGATTGTGTATAAAGGCGAAACGGATGGCCTGAAGTACACACTTCCTGAAACCATTTGATGGAGGTGAACATTCATGTTGGAGAGAGATTCGATTGATCCTATTATGTATTATGGTATCAATAAGTGCCCTAAGTGCAATTCTATTCTTACCATTGTAGATATGGAGACATCATTTCTTGAATTAGCAGATAATGGTTCGCCTATCAATGAAACCACTTTGATCAAAGCTGAAGCTGTTTGTAGAAATTGCGGCTATAAGGCTCCCATGATGAGAGATGGAATGTCATATAAATATGACAACGAAATCAATCGGATTGATAAAGAGCATTATATCCGTATGAAACAAGCAGAAGTTCGGAAGAGAATGGATAGTCTTAAACCTACGAAAGATAATCCATTCTGTATCAACGTAAAAAAGGAGCAGGATTAAATAAATCCTGCTCTTCTATTTTTAAGGAGGTTGCACAAATGAATATCAAATTCGACATCATCAAAACTAATATTACTACCGGAGACGTACATGTAGAAACCATTGAAGTAGATAAGGACGAAATGATGAATAATTTGCTTCCTGGTTATATGAAGGATACCCAGTATAATACTGATATCTGGGTCTATACTGATAACGGAAATAGAAACTTCTTCGCATCTTCTAATAAAGATCGTGATATGTCTGATATTACTAAGGAGAATCCTATTTGTATTGGATATCCAGATCATCACTATATCACGATTTATTGCAAGGATAATGAGATTCATGCAGAATATCATTTCCTCGGTTATTTTGATATGCAGGTTGCATATGACAGGATTGTAAAAACTATAGTAGATATTGCTGATGAATTCTATCCTGCAATTAGAAATAAGTATGGTGCAATTGCAATATCTATTTCCGAAGTTAATTTTACATTTTAAGGAGGTAAAAGATTATGGCAAATACAAAGATCATTCAGACTAAGTATGACAATAACGCAAACTATCTGATGGATAGATTCTTAGAATGTATTATTGAAACTGGCAAGTCATATCCGAATGACAACAGTGTTATCAATGATCCTCTGAGAGTTCAGCTTCAGAAACTCTATGGTATCAAACTGTCCATGTTTGATACTCATAGCTTTAGACTCGGAAGCTATACTGGAGTTTGCTTTGAAGATATTTACTTCATTTATGAAGCTCCTATTGATATCATTAATCGCCTGGTTAATGATTATACCGAGTATTATTTTCCTGAGGTTAATTTCCCTGAAGGAATTCTTCTCGGTTTCTTCCCTTCTGAATTCAAGGATATTGAGTTCCGCAAAGCTCACATGATTGAGTATTCCAAAATTGTTTGGAATCTGTATGAGAATCTAGTTGCACATATGTCTTATTCTCATGCTCTCTCTTCTGATGTAATTGATATCTATAGAGAGCTCTTCAAGCTCAATCTGTTTGCTCAGATTCTTGAAAATGGAATGAATATTCCATGGACTGATCAAGGTGGTTTGTTCAATACCGGCTGTATCTTTAAAGACGCCAAGAATATTATCAATGTTGTTTCTGATATGTCTTTTCAGCTTGGATATAGCATGACTACTAATGAAGTAGAAAGTAGCGTCAAGCAGATTCAGGCTGCATATAGAGCATATAACTATTCTGAGATTGGTGATCTTTTCAGAACATATGGTTCTAAACATGAAAGAATGTATTGGGATGATGTCAATTGCTTCTTGAAAAGGTCTTCCAAACTTATTAAAGAGAACAACGATGAAGCAAGTAAATCTGAAGAGACCAAGTCTGAGGATTAAATAAAAAGAGGGGCTTATTGCCCCTCTTTTCTTTTTTAACAATACCATCAACATTAACGTAATCGCTAGAAATACGTTAGTTTAGGAGGTATTGATATGGCTAAAGATCCTGCCATTTTCTATCCTTACAACTATTGCCATAATTGTAAGACCAATTCAATTGAAATTTATAGTTGGCATAACTATCCACAGAAGTATCAGAAGCTTCTTGATCAATATCAGCTTAATGGAACTATTCCCCCATCTCTTGATAAGTATGGTATCTTCACTATGAGATGTAGTAGATGCGGAAGAGAATATAAAATGGTTTGGGAGAATGGAATTCCTAGACCTATCCATGATAATTTTGATTCTAATTTATTCATGGAAACTTTCAAAGCTCAATCTATCCTTGGTAGACCTGATATAACTACAAATGTCTATGAGGAGAAATTGAAATGAGCCAGCTTATTGTTTGCCCATTCTGTTGTGAGTATACAGGATACTATCCTTATACTTCAGTAAGCTATCTTGAAGATACTAGTACTGGAAAAGAAAGAATCTTTAAGCAAGAATATGCAAAGTGCGCTAATTGTGGAAAGATTTTTCTTAACCCAGTATTTGAGAAAGAGAATGAAGAAGCTTTAAAGAAAGCTAAGAAACAAATGTATGAAAAGCTGAGTTGATTATATACTATGATTATGAGGTGCTTAATAGTACCTCATAATATTTTTTAAAGGAGAATGATCATGAAAGGCGTTACATATGAATTAGAAAATATGCTTATTCTTTTCAATTCCCAATGGTTTGGACTTCATAGAGATCAAAAGATTCCTGATACTTTCACTAAGAAGCAGATGAATGCTCTTCTTAAATTAGAAACTCCTATCGGAACCAGATCTCAATTATATAAGAAAGCTCCTTTTGTTATGGTTTGTATGACAAAAGGAATGGATGTATTCGATATTGCCAAGAGACTTGGCGTATGTCCTGAAAGAGCTAGACAGCTCTGCCAAACTTCTAGAGATCTATATATAGAGAAATGGAAGTTTGAATGTCAAAGAGATAAGTTTCCTCAGTTTGTTTATGATGTAAATCTGAGTGAGAGGATATACAAATTCTTATCAAATTATCTTGTCATTCGGAAAGACTATCCAGTGGATTGTATATATAAATATACGGTTGAAGATCTTCTGAAAGTTCCTGGAATTGGCCCATATTTTATGGACTGTATTCAGCAGTCTCTTGAAAAAGTTGGATTACCTAAAATTACAGATTACAGAGACTTCCAGGATTAAATGAGAAAGGAGCATATTAGCTCCTTTCTTTTTTCGTATTATACAACAAGCGAAACAATCATATAATATTGAAATGAGTACGTTTAGGAGGTTTCAATATGAGATTCGGATCTATTCATTTGGAGAACTATATTGGCATTTATAATGGTATGGGACTCCATGAATTAACTATTGATTTTACAGTTGGTTGCCATAGAAATATTATTATTCGTGGCGACAATGGATCTGGTAAATCTACTCTTATGAAAGCTCTATCAGTATTTCCTGATGGTAATGAGAGTTTTATTCCAGGTCTTCCTGCAAAGAAAGAAATAGTGCTCATTGATGGCACTATTATTTATACTCTTACCTTTGTCCATGGAGTGAAAACTAATGGGCAAAGAGAAACCACTAAAGCATATATCTTAAAGAATTCTGGTGGAATTCTTAATCAGCTGAATGAGAATGGCAATGTCTCCTCTTATAAAGATATTCTCTATGATGAGTTAGGCTTAGATCCTAACTTTGAGTCATTGTCTCAGCTTTCAACTGATGATAGAGGCATTGCTGATAAGAAACCTGCAGATCGTAAAAGATTTGTAAATATGATTCTTAATAACTTAGAAGCTTATAATGAGATTTATAAGACTCTTACTAAAAGAGCTACAAGTTATAAGAATCTTATCAGTTCTATTACTGCTAAATTGGGTACTATTGGTGATCCTACAGTAATTGCATCTAATGTAGCTGCTATTGAGCAAACTATGAATACTCTTCAAGATGCAAAGGATCAAGCTATTGAAGGCTTAGCTAATGCTAAAGCTAAGATTGAGATGCTTGATCCTGATAAATCTATTCAATCTACAATTGAAAGAATTGAAAGAGAGAATAGAGAATTTGAAGAGCAAATGAAATCTATCGGGTCTAGTATGAATAGTGCTAGACTTGATGCTAAGGTCTCTCTTACAGAAGATATTGATACTCTTCTTATTGATACAAAGGCAATGATCGATAAGATCAATATTGATAATCAAATTAAGAGAGGACAGATTGAATCTCTTCTTAGAGAAAGAGAATCTGAAACAGCTGAATTGACTTCTAAACTTCAGAGATTACAATCATTTGAGCAGGAATGGAGATATGAATCCATCTGTGATGAGATTGCAAATAATGAAGCTGATAAGAGACAGATTGAAGTCCAGCTGTCTGGTACTGGAATTGCTAATATCGCTGATTTTAGTAAAGATAGTTTTATCATGGCATTGGAATCGCTCAATAGAATTGCTGAAAACATTTCCAATCTGAAAGACTCTAGCGATTATGAAACTTTATATCCTATTATTGAAGGATATATTAAAACTGGAGGTATTCCCAATCCTGTAATTACAGATTCTATTGAGAAAGGTATTGAAGTTCTTAAGACTAGTATTGAGAATACTAAGCAGACTCTTGTAGAGGCTATTGCAAATATCAAAGCAATGGAAACTCTTAAGCTTAGACCTTCTACTTGTTTAGACGATAGCTGTCCTTTCATCAAAGATGCAGCTGCCATCTCCAAGACAGATCCTGAAGGCACCAAAGCACGTGCATCTGAGAGTCTTGAAAAGATGAATTTGCAATATCAGCAGCTTTCTGATCAACTGCAGTCTTCTCTTAAAATGAATGCTGCTATTACTCAATTTAAGAATTTCTTAAGAGATATTGATAGGAATAAAACTGCTCTTTCAAAGCTTCCTTGTTGGGATGTCTTCAGTAATAAGAGGCTTCTTGTAGAGAAAGTCTTTAAAGGAAATTACTCTGATTATATCAATCAGATCTATTCCTATATCTCTTATGCTAATCTCTTCGATCAGTACAAAGCAATCAATGATGCTTTATCCAAACTGTATTCTGAGAAAGCTATTTATGAGTCTAAGCAGGATGTAGTTGATGAAATTCAGGCTAGTATTAATACTATTAATGCTAGACTTGATGAGATTGCTAAAATGGTAGCCCCCATTCAGAGCTCTTTGTCTAATAATGATAAGACTTTGATTGAGCTTCAGAATAAATATAGTCTTCTTCAGTCTATTGTTGAGTCTCAGAAGAGATATGATGAATTGAAGAATTCTATTGAAGTTAACAAAGCTACCTATAATGCAAATATCAATAAGATCAAGCAGATCAATGAAGCTAATAGACAGGCTAATATCTTTATTGATAAGATTGAAGAGCTGAATAAACAGCTTAGTCCTCTTATGCATGATAGAGATAGATTGAATCATCAGATGCGGCTTGTTGATGATTATAATAAAGAGCTTGCTCAGCTTCAAAATCAGTATAATCTTATTGATACTATCCGTTATTATTCATCCCCTACGACAGGTATTCAGCTTGTATATATGGAGATGTATATGGGTAATATCATTCAAACTGCCAATCAGCTTCTTGGAATGTTTTTCAATGGACAGTTTAAGATCCTTCCATTTGTAATCAATGAAACTGAGTTTAGAATTCCTTGTGCTGGAGAAGGTATTGTTAATGATGATATCTCCTCAATGAGTTCTGCTCAGATTGCAATGATCTCTATGATCTTAAGCTTCTCATTCTTGTATAATTCTTCAAGCAAATATAATATCTTGAAATTGGATGAGATCGATGGACCTCTTGATAGTAATAACCGCCTCATGTTTATCGACGTTCTTCATAATGTCATGAATATGATGGGCACTGAACAGTGTATCATGATTTCTCATAATTCAGAACTTCAGGTTGATGATGCTGATATCATCCTTCTGAAATCTTCTGAGAATAATGACTATAATCATGGAAATATTATTTGGAGATACTAACAGTATATTAGAGAGAGATATTGCCGTTGTCTTTCTTTACGCGCGTTTTCGATCCTTCCATCAAATATAGCCCCTAAGGTCGTCCAGCCTTAGGGGCGCTCCTTTATTTATAACTATTAAGTAAAGACAGATGTTCTTTGATCATGTGTATACCTCCTGAAAATATACAAAAGAATTACAAGAGTGGGTTGACCTCCCACTCTTGTAATAATTTATTACAATATAAACTAAATAGTAATCGCAGAATGCGGGCTGTATCCCGTCTTGTGTGCGTGGATAAGGCCGCCTCCTATTTCCCGAGCGCCGATCGTTCATACGGTTCCTTACCGACACTCGGCATCAGATCCCCGCTGATGCTTTTTCTAAATGTCCATATTGCCACTAAACCGCTTTCGTTTGCTGCCATTTGCGCGGCTCATAAGTTGGAAGCCTCCTACGTTTTGTGTCAGATGTTCATCCATGAATCTCCATCTGTGTTTGTCGGCGCCCGGGCCCCATCGGCAGCCATGACCGTTTCCCGCTATGTATGCGATTGCTTTCAATCCCCCACCGGATTATGTTCCGGTGGGGGATATCTCTTTTTTTTTTTTAATATTCGCTGATGTCTCCATCGCCAACAAAGACAAGAGGCCAAACAATATCAAGATTCTTGTTTCTTGCACTCATGGCGTGGACATCGATATTTGTGTCATCCAAAAGGAATGCATCAGGTCTAGGATAGTTAGGAACAGAAGCACCGTTAGTTCTATCAATGACATCAAAGAACCTTTGACCAGTAGACTGGTTGAATTTAACAACAGTCATGATATTAGGATTGCTTTCCATTCTCATTCTAGCCTGCTCAGGAGTAAGCTGACCAATAGGAAGATCACCAGAACCCATTGTGATCGGATTGATACCATTACCCATAGGATCCATAGTCATTTCTGTAACGCTAGGGATATTTGGTGATGCATAAGTCCCGACAGGTGTATTAACGAATGCCTTATACAGATCCATCATACGGCTATCATCAGATTGATCCTTCTCGGCGTCCTTAGTCATCTTCAAGCGGTCAAGCTCAAGTTTGTGCGAGTTCTGAATAGTAGCGTTAATTTCCTTAATAGCAGCGATCTTAGTAGAGATAAGAGATGCAGAGGATGCAGTAAGATTGGTGATATAAGTGTACTTATTCTTCAAAGTCTTACTGGCTCTGATATTATCAATATCTTCCTTGACCTCAGCGCTAAGCTGATCAGTCTGAGCAATAGCTCCTTCCAGCATCAGGTTAGTCTTACTAAAGGTCCCGAAATATCCAGCGCTTTCATCTGCAACAGCCGGCTTATCGGAGATATCTCCTTTAAATGCAGGAACTACACTGGCTTTCTTTCTGCTATTAATCTTAGCAGTCTTTTTATCAGTATCGTCTTTAAAAGTACTTCCTCCATCCTTAGTAAAGGCAGAGAAGTCTATACCCTTGACGACTTCGCTAGATTCTTCTTTCTCCATATTAACAATTGGAGATAAATTTGTAAACAGTTGCATTTAAGTAAAATCCTCCCTTAAACTTCTGTTTTACTCTCATGTTTGAGAATTATAATTTACAGCAGCATAAACATGCAAGTAAGAGATGATATGCCCATCTCGCTGTGTGAAGTGCCATAATTTACTCCCTTTGTCACAGCTTATCACCCATGGATTAATCCATGGGTGATTTGCCATTTATTCTATGAACCGTAAAAGTCCATATAAATGGTTGTATATTATCATAGTAATAGAGTGATAATAATATAATCATTCTATAATATTATATGGGGTGCGACATAATATACGCACTTAGTCCTTAAAAGGATGAAGAAAGGAAACCTATGCTGTACTATACTTATTCTGATATCTCTGACCTCTTTGACCTTATTAGTAATTATGTCAAGCAGCCTGGTGATTGTGCCTATGTCGATGAGCTCCATGACTATATTAGCTACAATGGAGCTTGTAAGATCCTGGACCGCATCCTCAATGGCGGTATTACCGCTGATGACCATCGCTTTATCAGGGATGGGATTCAGTCCATGAAGACCAAAGGCGAAATCTGCATGTTCAACGTCTTTGGCGGGTATCATCCCATCGACCTCAAAGGATATTACCACCAGACTATTAATGTCTTTGGTCCTAAGTCCTTTGACCTTATCGAGAATAATAATATTTTTGGTAAGGCGTATTGCAATGCAATGAAGCGTTGCAATAAATCTAGCAATAAGCTGGATTGCATCCCTAATGCAAGAATGATTTTTGAGGAGCTTAAAAAACTCCTCAAAAGAATGGAGAACAACGGATATAAGATCAGCAATAATGTCCGTATGTTTATGGAGTAAATAAAAGGGTGGTTAATTCCACCCTTTTATTTTTTCTTAAAATGAGTATAAATGTATATTATAAGTATAGGTGAAACATAAAGGTAATGCAAAATTGAACTCATTGCGTACGTTTAAGAAAGGTGGTTACTATGGAACTAAAATTACCATCTCACCAACCTGGTGATAATATCACTATCATGAATACCCTTTCTGGAAAACTTCCACAAGAAAATGGAAGAAGTGTAGAAGGGCTCATCCTAGTTTATAAAGATTGTGATACAGGATTGAAATATAAGCAAGAGTATATTGATCCTGATTACACTTATTATCTTGCAAAGCCTGATAAGAGAGTCAGTTATAATAGACTCTTTATTGATAAGAATGATGTGCAGGCTGTAACTGTTTCTCATAAGCAGGTCGAGAAAGATATTGCAATTAATGTAGGAAAGAAACAGTGGTTCTATGATAATGTCTCTAATGGAAACTTTAGAGAGAATAATAAGATCCATTGTCATCCTGATGTGTTTGGATCTGATATGCATATCGAAGATCATTATCGATTTGCATTCAATGAAACCTATAAAAATGAACCTTGTCCTGTTACAAAGTCTTATCTCGATATCGAGGCTGATACTATTAGCATGAGAGGAGACTTCCCTCAATTAGGTGAGTGTCCTGTAAATGCTGTAACTCTTATTATGCAGGAAACCAATCAGGTTTATACATTCCTTCTCGAAACTCCTACAAATGATCAGATTCCAGAATTCAAGAAAAGAGTTGAAGATGGATCTGTTTATCCTGAGTTGAAAGAGTTTGTTACAAATGCTGTTGGTGGTCCTGAAAAGGCAGTAAAGTTTGGAATTGATAAATTCAATTTCAATTTCTTAATGTATCCGAATGAAAAAGAGATCGATATGATCTCTGACATTTTCAAGGCAATTAATACCTTTAAGCCTGACTTTACTTTGGCATGGAATATGTCATTCGATATTCCTTATCTGATGGAAAGAATCAGAGTGCTTGGATATGAGCCTTCTGATATTATCTGTCATCCTGATTTCAGCATTAAATTCTGTCAGTATGTAATTGATGAGAGAAATAAGAATGAGTTTGCAGAACGTGGTGACTATGGTCTTATCTCTTCTTATACAACTTATATCGATCAGATGATCCAGTATGCATCTAGACGTAAAGGTAGAGGCAGACCTTTATCTTTCGGATTGGATTATATTGGTGAGCTTGTAGCAGGTGTTCACAAACTTGACTATAAGCATATTACTACGAATATTTCTGAATTGCCTTATAAGGATTATAAGACATTCGTTTTCTATAATATCATGGACGTTATTGTTCAGGTATGCATTGAAAGCATGACTGGCGATATCGAGTATATGTTTTCTAAGGCTATCGTGAATAATACTCGTTATCCTAAAGTGCATAGACAGACCATCTATCTGACTAATAGAGGAATCAAGGAATTCTATAAAGATGGTTTCATCATGGGAAATAATGTGAATAAGTTTAATGAGAAACCTACAAAGAAGTTCCCAGGCGCATTTGTGGCGGACATGAGAAGAGTTAATGATTTCTCTAGAGTTAAAATTGGAGGAGTACCAGTACAGATTTTTAATAATCTGGATGATTTCGATTATTCTTCTCTATATCCTTCTAATATTCGGCAGTTTAATGTCGCAGCTCATACTCAGATTGGAATGATTCTTATTCCCAATCAGGTTATGCAGTTTGAGAATAGACAGAAGGATGATTCCTATTCTAGATCTGGTCAGTTCTTGGAGGATATGCAGTCTCATGTTTGGCTTGAGTCTGCATCTAGATGGTTTAAGCTTGGTAATATCATGGATCTTATTCATGATACTGAGGAGTTTTATACCACTATTGCAAATCCGTCTAGAGGTCTGAGATTGTATAATGATGCAGGGTATATTGATCCTATTATTGAGATTAATAAAGATCTTCCGATGTCTCCTGCAATCTTCTATGACAATCCTAGAGAGCCTGTATTTGTGCCATTTGATAAAACTAAAGCAGAGGAGTGGAGAGCTCATGCAATCGCAAATCCTTACCAGCAGTTCAAATAAGTTCATCTATATTGATAGAGTAGATGACTTATTTAAATTAGCTGCATCTATGAAATGCAATACCTTCATTATGAATCCATTTGAAGGTGTTTTATATGGTTCTTATGAAGAACCATACTCTATCATTGAGACGAATATACCATTCAGAGTCTGTGATGATATATTTATATTTACAAGTAATCTCTTTCAGTCTACTAGATCTAAAGAGATTATTAATAAATATAAAACATTCTTCTATATTCCTGAGGCTCCTCAGTTCTTATTCCCTGAATGCATGAGAGCAAAACTAATGAATAATGGTATTGCCATCGATTGGGAATATTATATTCTTAGAGATGCTCTAACTGGAGAGCCTTTGGAAGACTATCTTTGTAGTCAGCTTCCTGATAGCATGTTTTCAATTAATGGACTTATTGCATCTCTTTCCGGATACAAGCAGTCCATGAGTAATGGAACTTATTATCAGAATATTGTATTCGATGACTGCCAGAAACATCCTGTAGTTATGGATGTAATTCAATCTAAAGTCTCACAAGGTCGTAAACTAATGGTTTTAGAACAAGGCGATAAGAAATTTGCCTTCTATGCATTCAAAGGACTATTAGGACCCTTGACAAGACAAGATAAGCTTGTAATTTACATTGCAGAGAATATATTTATTCCTAAGAAGTTTATAGCTACATTTACAGTAGCTAAGAAATCTAAATTAGGAATTCCTGAAGTGTCTTTACAGTTTATCTCAACTCATGTACCAATGATTAATTTGGCTTAATGAGCTTAAAGAACCGCAGGCCAAGCGTCTGCGGTTTCTTTTTTATCGCCAAACATCCAAGTAATTAAACCTAAATCTTAGATAGGGGTGATTAGTTTGGCAAATGAGGATAAGAAGAACCAGGCGAATCGTAAAATCCAAAATATCGCTGCTGGTATTCAATCCAATATGGATAGTCTCTATCAGACTACCTATTTCTCAAGTCCTCAGGCTAGCAATGATATCAAAAACTTATCTCAAGATATTAATGATAATATCGATAAGATTGTTAGTCGAAATATGAACACGATGGGCATGCCCACCATGTCCATTCTTTTTTCTCGTCTATTAGGCGATTCTAAGGCGAATGCCGATATGGATCTTAGCAGCATGTTTGAGAATCCAATGATGATGGATGACATGTATGCTACATATATGGGTAATAGGTACCTTGAAGAACTTGATGCCGAGATCGATAATGTCTGTAAGTATATGCCTGACCTTGAAGAGGCTCTCAATGTGAAGAAGGATGCAGTTCTTTCTGCAGATCACTTCTCTAAAGACTTCTTGAATGTCAAGTATCCTACAGATATTACAAGTGAATCTTTCGCTCAGAGAATTACTGAGCTTAAGAAAAAGTATAAACTTCAGCAGATGGCTGAAGAAATCTATGATGACACTGCAAAGTATGGCGAGAAGTTTATCTATATTGTCCCGTATTCTACTGCAATTTCTAAACTTCTTGCTCAGAAACCAGATGTAACTCCTGAAATGCCTTATGGGTTAAGAGCAGAGTCTGGAATTCTTACAGAATCTCAGATTAAAGAATGCTTCAGTGCTACTAGTCATAAGTATCTTCTTAAAATGGATCAGAAAGAATGCAGAATTATTTCTGAGTCTGAAGCTGCTTATAAATGCTCGTCTCCAAGTATTATAACAGAATCTGTCGTTAAGTCTTATACTGGAGCTGAGAAAGGAACTAAGTTTGAGTCCAATCCTATTCTTGGTGATGGACAGAGTTTTAACCTCGGTATTGAGATTGATGAGTCTGGTATGATTGAATCTGCAGTTATTGAAGCTGCTCAGATGATTCGAGTAAAGAGTATCAGACAGAAGTCTCTTAAAGAGTCTTTTGCTGAAGGTGCTAGCTTCCATGAAGCTATGCCTCAAGCTAAAGGAAATCTTAACTTCAATAATGTATTGAAGAATAAACAAAGTGAAGTAGTTAGTGATGGCCTTATTGGTACTGCAGTTAAAGGCGATCCTGATTCTTCTAAATTTAAAGTAAAAGTCCCCGGTGCTGTCGTAAAGTATCTGAAGCGTAAGAGTGTAATCCCTCTGTATATTGATGACACTAATCTGGGATATTACTATATCGAACTTAAAGCTAAGGATGATTCTGATACTGCCGGTGGTTTCAGAAATCTTCTTGGTGATAATATGATGTCTATGGGAGGAGCCAGTAGAACTAGCTTGAATAGTATCGATTCTGCTAGACAGGAAGAGACTATCAAGTATGTTGCTGGCCAGCTCTCTAGATTCATTGATAAGAAGTTCGTTAATATGAATCAGGATCTGAGCAAAGAGATTTATGAGATCTTGAAATTTAATGATCTCTTTAATACTCCTAGCTTGGATATGATTAAGATTAGCTTTATTCCTCCTGAGGATATTCATCATAGTTATTTTGACCTTGATGAAGATCTTCATAGAGGTATTTCTGATCTTGCTAAGGGATTGATTCCTGCTAAGCTTTATGCTTCTCTGTATGTAACCAATACTATTGGTATCATGACTAGAGGACAGGATAAGCGTGTTTACTATGTCAAACAGATGGCTGAGACAAATATCGCTCAGACTCTTATGACTGTAATCAATCAGATTAAACAGGGTAACTTTGGCATTCGCCAATTTAACTCTATTAACAATGTCCTGAATATTACAGGTAAGTTTAATGACTATATCATTCCCCGTAGTTCTTCAGGTGATGCTCCCATCGACGTCGATGTCATTTCTGGTCAGCAGTTTGATGTCCATACAGATTTGATGGATGTGCTTAAAGAAATGGCTATTGACTCTACTGGAGTTCCTTTGGAAATCATTCAGACTAGACAGAGTGTTGATTATGCTTCTCAGCTCTCCATGTCTAGCTCTAAGTTCTTAAGAACTGTCTATAAGAGGCAGGAAAGATTCCAGAATATCATGTCTCCAATTATCAGTGCTATTTATAACTATGAGTATGGAGAGAATGTAAATCTGGAAGTTACCTTCCCGCCTCCTGTATTCTTGGACATGGCTAATACGAATCAGCTTATTACCAATACAAAGGACTTTGTTGATTCTATTATCGATATCGAAATGCCTAATGAAGATGATGCTATTAAGTCTAAGTATAGACAGAATCTCTTCATGCATTATATCGGTACGCATATTGATATTAGTGCTCACAAGAACATTCTTGATCAGACACTTGTTCAGATTAAAGAAGAACAGAAGGAGTCTGAGGTGGCTAGCGCAGAAAGCCCTTCTGATTCTGGTGGAGACTATTACTAATATGAGAAAGAGACACACCCAATTAGGGTGTGTCTCTATTCTTTTAGCGGTTAGAGGTCAGAGAGCTCTGAGCCAAACCAGAAGTGGTATTAGACAGAGCCTCATAGTTGTAGTCCCAGCTATTGCGATGGACCATCATGTTATTAGCGGAGTTGTTCATCCAGTCAAGGATTTCCTTAGCCTTGCGGTTAATGGCAGAGCCGCGCAGGGGGAAGCCCTGGTACTGAACGTTAACTGCAGAGAAGTCAATTTCACCGCGCTTGAAGTCGGTGTACTGGGAGATCTGAGCAGTCGTGGGATAGCAGCCAATCCAGTAAATAGCCTGCTCGAGTTCCAGACCAGTGGAGTCGGTAGCCATGTACAGGAAGCTGAAGGTTTCCTTCTGGAAAGATACATCAGAAGGCTTGATAATGGCGTTATCACCAGTACCAATCAGACCATTGTAGGTCTTGAACTGAGTAGCCGGATCTCTGACGGAACGAATGTACAGCTCATGGAGCTTAGTAAGTGTACCACCAGCACGCTCATTATAAGTCATGGAGAATTCAGAACCACCAGGAGCCGTTGACTTACCAATGACATTGATGGACTGAATGTTGTTGTTGATTTCCAGATTATCGGTAGTGATATCATCGATACCAGAATCGAGGCCCAGGAACTCATACTCAATGATATGCTTATAGGAATTGACCAGAGTAGCAACCTCAGTATCTGCGGAAGCCATCTTGGACAGGAAATCGGGGATGGAGACCAGCACCAGATACGGATAGCCCTTTTCATAGAGGTCGAACTGCTGGAGCTGAGTCCAGTCCGTCGTACCACGGAACAGGGTATAGCCAGTAACATCTCTGGGCTGCTTCAAACCATCATACAGATTATACTTACCCATACTTCATAGTCTCCTTTCTTAGGATTCGGAAACGGTGATAGCCGTAACCTTGAACCATTCAGTCTGGATAAAGTCACGGTGGCACACGTTAAGAGCAGCATAGAAGATCTTGTTGTTGACATACGTCGGATCATTGACGTAGCTAAACTCGATAGACTTAAAGTTGCTCCGATAGTTAGCGATAACATCCTCGATGTCAGCCTTGTAACGCTCCAGATCCTCACCATCGATGAAGCTGTAGCGGATAGCAGGACAACGAGTACGAATAGCACGAACAACCTCCTGAGTACCCAGGATATTGTTCAGGAAAGAGAACTGAGTATATTCATCCTGAGAGGTGTACTCAGTCTCGAGAACCAGATCCTCGCCGATATAAGCGGCGTAGTTGATACGGTTGTCTTCCATAACTTCCTTCTGGTTGTTGTCGGGACAAACCACAGGAGTGAAGTTAACGGTACCAGGAACAGCATCATCAACGATCATGCCATACTTAATACCGCAGACAGGCAGAATGCGACCAGCATTCATATGAGATACCATCAATTTGGCCAGAGTATAGCCAATAGTGACAGTGATCTGCTTCTTAGAATACGGATCAATGATATCATAGTAAGTGCAATAAGTTGCAATGAACTTATTCTTCACAGACAGGCTATCATTGTAATCAGTAATCATATCGAGAGTATTGTTATGGATACCCATATCACGCAGGAACACGAAGTCCTCACGGAAGGTAACCAGAGTCTCGATAGCTTCCTTAACCTTTGCAGGATAGTTAGCATCGATGCACAGCTCGATCTTATACTGATCCAGATTGAAGATGCAAGTATCGTAAGTGCCGTCAAGAGCAGCCTCAGCGAGCTTGCCATACTCTTCATCATGCTTACCATCAAAGGGAGTATCACCCAGAGCACCATTGGTACCATCCAGCAGGGGCTGACCAAAGCTATTGTTCAGCTTCTGACCAGCTTCATCAAGCTCGATAGTCTCCAGCTGAGTACCCTTACGGGAGCAACCGAACAGGAAGTCAACAGAAGCAACTTCATCCTCGGTCATACCAGTGATCTCAGCAAGCTTAGCGATGAAGGAGGTAATGCCTTCATCATTCTGGATGCAGCGAATCTGAGAAGAGCTAGTATCAACAACACTCTTCAGAGAATGATTGGTGGAATTCACCACCATATTGGGAACAGCACTGAAAGACAGACTCTCCTGAGTCACATCATTCTCAGTAACAACCAGCGTATAATCCAGATAAGTCTTGGATCTGGAAATACGATAGTTGGGAATGATCTTGATACGCTTGTCAGAAGAACCACGACCATTATCGGTAATGGTGTACAGCAGGAACTTCCCATCCTCAGTAATGGTCTTCTTTACAGCGTCATAGACCTGCTTAGGATCATTCTGATCGATGTTCTCAGTATGAACGTAGTCATACTTGATAGAAGCTTTCTTGATGTTCTTCGGAGTGTCAGTCACATCAAGAGTGTCTTCACCATTAACATTGAGATAGATAAGGTTGCCATCGGCATCCTTAGCCTGCTCGGTCTTTTCAGTAACAGTGGCAACAATAGAGATGTTTGCGAGAGTTGCGTCATCAGCAACAAGTCTCTTAGACAGCAGACGGGCACCAGCGTTAATGGAGACAGCTGCCTGAAGCAGGGGCTGACCATGCTTCGCAAAGGAGATGCTATCGCCATAAGCTTTAAACCAATCTTTGCCAGAGAGAACGGTCCAATCTTCGGGACCCTTGTCAGACGTAAACAGAGACAGATACAGAGGCTGCTGGCTTACTTCAGTAATCGGCAGACTCTGAATTGCAGATTGATCATCGTATTCGATGATAGTTCCGACATACATCTACGTATTCCTCCTTTTATAATGAAATTGAACTAAATCCATAGATGATATTAGAGCTTGTAGCTTTTATTTCTATGTTAATATGCCTAATTAATCGCTGGTTCCCATAATCAGCTTCTCCATGGGCGATCCAACATCATTAGGATGCATAACTGCACCGACAACAGCATTATCCCAGTTCTCACTTCCAATAGAAGAATTGGGAGAAATATACTTAGGTACATCTCGAATACCAAGCAGTTTATAAGAGCATTCATCAGTAAAATTAGTTAATCTGAAAGGAGTATTCAGATCCTTTCTAGATCTAGCCATCTCACTGATAACCACTCCAAACATCTGCAGAGTAAGGCTATAAGATGAACCATTTAAAGCAATAGATTCGGTAAAGTATTCCTGAAGCTTTCCATAAGGAATAGTCTGCGGAGTTTTGCCATACAGGAAGATTCTATAGAAAGATTCGACATTACCGATATCTTGAGGGACCTTTACAGATACAACTACAGGATCATCCTTGTAATAAATAAGTAGTCTATAATCCTGAGGTTCTACATCAGATCTAAGTTTAACTGCTTTTTGCTTTTCAATTCTAGAAGGCTTAGTCAGAAATACTGTGGGAAAGAAGAATCTTTGAGATTGACCAGCCTTACCACTAGGAGAAACTAATGCATAGTCAATAATGCCTAAAAGACTTACATATTCACCATTAACTACAGCATCATTTCTACCTTTATCAAAATAAGTTTCAGGGACATAAAAGATGAATTGCCCATCTCCATTATAGAGGAGACTATCTCCATCTCTTCTTAAGAATTTGGGGACTTCATAAGCCATAATATATACCTCCTAAATCTATAGGAGTCTACTGCCATAGTAGACTCCTAATAGAATTATTTAATACGCAAAGTACCCATAATAGGATAACTACAAGTGCCCCTGATAGTTGCACTACCAGCAGCGCAAGTAACAGTTACGCCAGAAACCAGATCAGAGACAGAATAATCAGGAATAAAAATTCCAGTATTATTTGCAGTGATTCTAGAATCAGAAATGGTTACACTTCCTGTGGTTGGAATTGTTGCTTCAAGAGCAAATTCACTAACCACATCAGGATTCAGGCAAACCCAATCCCCATAATACGCCCAATACTTCTTAGTATCAGTGCAGAAATAGAATTTACCATCGATAGGAACAAGCAAGTTCTTTCTCTGGGTATCAGTTAAAAAGATGACAGTATCTGCCATCTTGACAGGAGTTCCACCAGTAGAAGGAACCATGTACACATTGGTACTATCCTTACAGCAGATAAAAGAACCTGCTGCTAATTTAGTATTTCCAATAACTTGACTTTCATTAAGTTCATAGAAATTGACTCTAACAGAAGCCATTTATATCGCATCCTTTCTTACAAAAGAATTGTCTTAATATAATGTAGCCTTAGTAAATTAAAGGACTGGACCCATTTCAGGTCCAGTCCTTTAATTAAGCAATAAGCTTAGATTAGGCGATAGTGGTCTTCCAGGTCAGAGCATCGATCAGATCCTGTTCAGCCTTCTTAGCACGGGTAACCTCGTCATCGGCAGTCTTCTGAGCAGCCTTGACAGCGGTATCCAGCTTGCCTTCGGCAGTAGTAGCACGAGTCTCCTCAGCCGTAACAGCAGCAGCGGCGTCATCAGCAGCCTTCTTAGCAGCCTGAACAGCAGTGTTCAGCTTGCCCTCGGCAGCGGTAGCACGAGTCTCCTCAGCAGAGACAGCAGCCTCAACAGCCTTCTCAGTAGCCAGAGTGGTAGCATCGGTGGTCTCAGCCAGAGCAGCGCCACCAGCCTTCAGGCCAGCATCGACAGCGTTACCGTCAGCATCGAACTTGGCCAGGTTACCGGCAACAGCGTCGGCATCCTTGTCCATCTTTGCAGACTGATCAACGGCGTCAACATACAGACCGTTGGCATCGCTCTTCAGGATGTTGCCAGTCTTATCAGAGATCTTGACATTAACACTGATCTCATTATCAGCAGAGACGGTGGTAGTAGAGGTCGTAGTGGCCTTACCAGTGTAGATATCGACCAGAGCGGTAGCATCAATCTCAACCTTATCGGTCTTCTTGTCGTCAAAGTACAGAGTAATCTTCTTGGTTTCAGCATCATACTCGCCGGACTTAACGAAACGCTCCAGATCCAGGTCAACACCGGTACCAATAACGTTGCCAGCCTTATCCTTCAGCTGCAGCTTGCCAGTGCCCTCGGTACCAGTTTTATCGAAAGCCAGGTCAACGGGCAGGTTGTCGATCTCAACCTCATGAGTCTTACCATCGTTGCTGGTGAAGGTCAGCTTGTTGGTAGTCTTGCTATAAGAGACCTCCTTGAAGGCAGCCTGAGCCTCAGCGGCAGCAGTCTTCAGAGCATCGGTGACATAAGCTGCAACAGCCTTACCAGAGACAGGATTGGTACCATCAGCAGTGACGGTATCAGAGACGGCCTTGATGACCGTCTTCCAAGCAGTACCAGTATAGGTCTTGCCTTCCAGCGTGGTCTCATTGATGTACAGCTGGCCAACAGCAGGAGTAGTCGGCAGGTCGCCAGTATACATGATGACAGACTGAGTGAACAGGTCATCGCCACGATAAATTTCTTTTGTATCGCTCAGGAAATACAGGTTGTCAGCACTATGAGTAGTAGCAGCCTTATACTGAGCCTTGGTTACATAATACCAATTAAGCATAGGTGTATCCACCATCCTTTCAAAAGATTTACTATATTGTTGATCGAAAGACGACCCCTTAGATCAAATTCATCTCAAAAAAATACTTAATTAAATAGAGACTGGGCCAATCAGACCCAGTCTCTATAAGTTGATTACATGGTAGTTTTCCAGGTAAACATGTCCCGAATGGCCTTCTCAGAGAGGACCTTCTCATCAGAAGCTTCGGCAGAAGCCTCATCAGTGGACTTAACGATAGCAGTTTTAGCGACAGCGTTTTCATCGGTATAGGAATTAGCAGACTCGACAGCAGCAGTCTTAGCGCCATCAACCTTCTCATCCAAACCAGTGACCTTTGCAGCATCGACAGCCTCGACAGAGATGGTACCATCCTCAGTAGCAGAGATAGAAGTGCCATCAACCTTAACCATACCAGCACCAGAGGTGGAGGCGGTAGCAGGCTCATAGACCTTAACATCCTTGCCATCGACAGAGATGTGACCATTCTCAGTACCAGCTTCAACCTTCTGAACGGCGGTATCAGCCTTAGCACCCTGAGCAGCAGTAGCAAACTCAGCGACATTATGAGTGATAATATCACCGAACTTCTTAGCAGTGTCAGCGTCCTTGATAGCCTCAGCGATGTAAGAGATTACATCCTTAGAGGTAGCGGTCTCAGGCAGCTTACCAACAAGAGTATTCAGGCTGGCAATGTCAGTCTTATTCTTGTTGATATCGGACTGCATCTGAGTGACTTCCTGAGAGTGATTGCTGCACCAGTCAGCAATATCCTTCAGAGTATCGAAAGCCTCAGGAGCATCAGCCAGCATAGCAGCAACAGCAGCATTGGCCTCATACTTAATGGAGCCCTCAGTAGTCTCATCACCCTTGAACTTGGTGATATCAGCCTGAGCAGCATTGACATCAGTACGCAGACCAGCGATAGCAGTCTTATTGGCTTCAGCTTGAGCAGTGGTATCGGTTACAGTCTTCTGAAGAGCAGTGATGTTCTTCTGCAGACCTTCGACAGTGGTAGAAGAAGGCTCATACCAGGCCAGCTCATAGCTTTCGCCATTCTTGATGACCTGAGGAACCAAGCCCTCCTTCCAACCAGTCGTCTCGACATAGTGAGCAGCCTCAGTCTCGGTTTCAGCGACATAAGCATAATACTTAGTGCCAAAATCCTTCAGAGTCAGAACTTCACCACTCAGAACGATGGTCTTGTCATCACCAGCAACAGACTTGCCAACTTCCTTCAGGGTCTTATCACCCTGGATAGAATAGTGAGTAGCAACATCGTTTTCAAAGACAGTGAGAATCATACCAAAGTAGTATGCACTGTCAGAGCTACCAGCATTTACAGCAGTAGCAGCAGCAGCTTTAGCCTCAGCCAGACTACCGAACATCGTACGTACATCCAGAGGGAATGCACTAGTCGGGTTAAAGCCTACGCTGAAGTTAAGCTTATTGGATACAGGAGAATAACTAGCCATTATATTTTACCTCCTTTCTTAAATCTGAACATCGAAGGTGTTAGCCTTATCGTTAGCATTAGCAAAGTCACAGACGTAGACCTTGTAAGACTTAGCGGTATAGCCATTAGCACCCTCAACGTCAACATTGCTCACGGTGAAAGCAGACTTAGACTCTGCACCCAGACCATTGACATCCTTAACGGAAGCAACATCTTCCAAAGTAGCAGGATAAGCGAAGACAACACGCAGAGCACCGACAGGGATGGGGATAGAGAACTTGGAACCGTTCTTAGGAGCATCCATGCTCTTAGCCAGAGCACGAATAGCAGCGGAATCCAAAGTACCGGTCTTAGAAGTCAGAGTGCCATAGAAGCACTTACGGAAACCGGTAATGGCAGTAGTAGTCGTAGCAGACTTAGAACCAGCCTTGATCTGGCCAGAGGGGAACTCATTCTTGGTGTTGGTCAGAGGCACAGCACCATCAGCATAAGTAGCCTTAGCAGTGATCTTATAAGAAGTATCATCACCAACAGTGAAAGCATCAAACTTACCAGCGTTGGTAGTGAGACTATGAGCATCAGTATCAGTGACTTCCCATGCAGTAGCAGTGATACCGGTAGCAGGACCAAACTCATACTTACCAGCATTCAGAGTAGCAGTGTAGGAAGGAGTAACAGCAGTACCAACCTCATAAGCCTTATTCTGAGGAGCAGACAGAGAAACAGAAGGCTGAGTGATAGCAGGAGACTTCTCCTTAACGAAGATAGTATTCCAAGCATCAACCAGATTCTTACCACCAACAGCAACATTTGCCTGGCCATTAGTCAAAGTAATGTTGCCGACAGCGGAAGTGGTCAGCAGATCAGCAGGGAAATATACATTCTCTGCGCTGTAGTTGCCATCGAAAGCAACCCAGTCAGTGCCATTGTAATAATAAGCGGTCAGCTCAGTCTTATCACCGGCAATAACCTTCTTTACGATACAATAGTCACCCTTATTGGGAGTAGCCTCACCAACAGCCTCAGAAATAGAAGCACCCTGATAAATGGTTGCATTGCTAGCAAGATCAGCGAAGGTCTTGCCGGAATCAACAACCTGCCCATTAGTACCAAAGGTAGCAATATTGCCTTCCTTGGCATCGGGCACCTTGTCCATCAGAGCAGACAGATCAGGAGCTGCAACATACAGACCGTCTTCCTTGACAATGAGAGTATTACCCTCAGCCTTGGAGATCTTGATGGTAGCCTTGATCTTGTTACCAGTACCAACCTCAACGGTAGCACTAGTAGTTTCCTCACCAGTGTAGACATCGATCAGATCACCAACAGGAATGGTGACACTATCAGTCTTTGCCTCATCAAAGTAGAGGATAATAGACTTGGTTTCAGCATCATACTCGCCGGAGTGGACAAACTTCTCCAGACCAAGATCAATGTCTTCACCAAGCTTGTTACCAGAAGCATCCAGCAACTGGAGCTTACCGGTAGCAGAGATGTAGTTCAGCTTGCAACCAAGACCATCAAATACGATGGTCTCCGTAGTGTCATCACCCTTAGTGGCAGTCAGAATATGCTCAGCTGCATCCCAGCTCAGAGAGGAGATGACAGTAGATTTAGACAGACCAGCCAGAGCAGTAGTGACGTAAGCTGCAACAGCCTTACCAGAAACAGGGGCCTCGCCTTCAGCAGTCACCTCAGAAGCAACAGCCTTAATGACGTTGGTCCACTTTTCACCGTCATGAATATAACCCGCTAAGCTAGCGGAGTCAATGTACAGACGATTCTTAGCAATACTCTCAGTGGGGAGTGTAGCATTATACAATACTACACCCTCGGTGAAGGGTACTGCACCACGATAAATTTCCTTAGTGTCACTCAGAAAATAAAGGTCTTCTGCGACCTTATTTCCAAGCTTGTACTCGGCAGACGTTACAATATGCCAAGACATCATATCGGGAACACATCCTTTCTTTATGGATTTTATTAAATTGTTGACATCTATTCAACGGTAGGAGGAAGGGTGGAATTAACCACCCATCCCTTCTTTCCATTTAAGATGCTCCTCAACTACACTAACTCTGCCTTCGAGTTTTGCAGCATTGAGAAGAGCATTAACCCACTCTTCTTCTGTACCTTCATAACCAGCTTTTTTAGCGATATCATACATAGAAGGGCCAGTTTCACCTTTCAAAGATTCAAGCCATTCCTGTTCAGTGCCTTCAAAACCAGCTTCTTTAGCAAGCTCATAGGCATTCTTTCCAGGCTCACCCTTCAAAGACTCCAGCCAATCGGTAACACTACCAACGAAACCATGATCAACTGCGATCTTATAGGAATCATTTGGTGTTACATCGATAATATCTTGAACTTTGCAGAAAGTGATTCTTTCTCTTTGAGTCCGATTATCCTCAGAGCAATCAAATAGAATGTAGCTATTCTGAGGGCACGCTCTATTCTGAACGATATTCAGAATACGGCCAGACTTATTAATACAAACACCATCTTTAATATAATAGACAATGTATAAGCCATCAGGGCTTACAACCAAGTTCTTCAACTGGCTGCAACCAGCACTCATGGTGACTCTATAGATTGCCTTATCAATAGGCTCAGCACTAATGACAGACATTAGATAACCTCCTTTAATAAAGTCTTACTAAATAGTTAAGCCCTACTCCTATACTTAGGAGTAGGGCCTAATAAGTTAATTTCCAAAATAGAAATCAACCAATTCCTGAAGAGTAACAGTTCCTGTAGGAACTTCATCTGCAGGATCATTCTTATAGTTTACTATCTTATCCTTGAAGTCAATCAGAACTTCCATATCACCAGAATTCATCTTAACTTCCTGATTCTTATAATTACAACTATTGCAATTACAAGAAGGAGTTTCAGGCTTATCAGGTTCCGGATCAGGAGTAGGAATACTATTATCTCTAATCAGAGTGCAATCTCTGATCTGAGACAGAAGGATAGTCTCACCAGTTCCGAAGTTGAAATCAGCCGTATCGAACTTCAGTTCGACATCATTGCATTCCTGATCATCACGAGTGAGAAAATCATCCTTATCAGTGGATCCGCATCCACATTTTGTATTATAGACCGAATCTCCCATTCCGACCTGCTCAGATATACGTACAGGGCCAGCTTTAGGAGGTCTCTTATCGATGGGTCTGATAGAAATCAGCTGTCCATCAAACTCATACATACTCTTTTCATTGGAATTGTAATAGGCAATAGTGTAGTCATTGCCGAGTTTCAAAGTGATGTCTTTAACGGAGCCTTCTTTGTCATCCATCAGCAACTTCAGGTTGACAACTACAGCTTTTACGACATCTGCAGAAATACCAATAAGCACAACTTTAGCCTCCTTATCTTTATCACAGCAACCAGGATCAGGAGGCCCAGGCTGCTTGCTACTAGCATAAGACATATCCACAATATTTCTAATAGGGATAGTGTGGAATACAAGTCCTTGGTATTTATTTGCAGAAGAAGTATTGAGGAAGCAACCACATGAAGGCATGCCGGATCTGATGGTCTTTTCCTCAGTACTCTTCTTTCCAGTTTCAGGGAGACATCTCAGCACAATATACTGATTACCAGGGCAAGAATTATCACCATTAATGGATTCAATCTCACCTGTAATAGTCTTTCTTGCGCCAGTCTCCTCATCAAAGAAACAGACTGTATACTCATAGTCTTTAAAGACAAATACAATCTTTCTAAGAGTTTTTCCATTCGGCTGAGTCTTTACCAGAGTCAGTTCCAAATGGTTAGTAATATAGGTATCAGCAAGAACAAGATTAGCGCTTGTTCTGAGTACGCTTTCCTTTTTTGACGTTGTTATTTGCAGCATTGAATTCTTCCTCCTCTGCACGAATGAGTTCAATGATATCACAGATCTTATTAATAAGTTCTGCTGCAAAGGAGGTCTTGGTTTCATTGGTCAGATTCAGCATAGTGATATTCTTCAGAGCATAATACATATATGCTGCATCAACTACATCCAAAGGATTAAGTCCATCACAATGACGACCAAAGAGAACAATGAACTTATCTACATCCTTTTCAGTAATCTTCATCTGATCAACTCTAGAGTCAGGCTCAAATTCATCAAGCAGAACTCTATTCAGAGCAGGAATAATAGATCTACAATCAGGCATCTTGAACTTAGACCGAGCATTTACCATATTGAACTCATCGCAGAAACGAGTAGGCTTCTCCCAATCACGACGAATCAGCTTACGAGTACGAGTATTGGTTTTGTAATGCTCAGCCATCTTCTCAAGAGTAGTAGCCTGATAGAATCTATCCCTGATAGTCTGCAGCAGAGCAGCCTTCTCAGGATATTCATCCTTGATCTTCTCGATCATCTCAGGAATCTTCTCATCCATCACAGTCTTAGTGTGCTCGGAATACAAGTCAGCAATAGTAGGCATCTTCAGAGCCTCATTCAGAGATTTCTCGAAGTCTACATAAGCCTCATCCATTTCTGCAGAAGAGATAAACTCATCTACAAAGAACTTAGCGATCTGGTTATAAGTAATGATAGAGAAAGGAATACCTTCACTATCAGCCAGATCCTTGATCATCTTCTTAACCCCTTCAGGGAGTTCATTATAGAGATGCATATCCTTATTCTTCTTATACTTGCTAATTACAGCAAGGAAGAGAACAGTATCCTCCTCAGAGAGATTAAACATCTCCATATTATCCTTCATGCGAGCTTCTACAGCTTCTTCAGAAGGCTGCATAAATCCATCAGCAACCTGGAAGATATCTGCATCAGTCTCAGGCATACCATCATCTGTACCATTCATCAGATCACGATAGTCTGTATCGAGACCAATATCTCTGATCTCAGGCTCAAAATCCTCAGAGCCAACATCGGACTCAGCCTTATCAATGCTTTCACGCATCTTAGTTACTTCTTCAGGAGTAGCATCCTCAGTAGCTTTACTAAGATCTTCAATATCAGCTTCACTCATGAAGCCTTCTTTTTCAGACTTAGGTATATTGAGAATCATTTCATTGATTTCATTCAGTTCAGAACCAAACTTATTCTCAGGCATAATAGTAACCTCCTTCAAAAAAAAAAATATTTTAAGTAGCGGGTGCAAGGTTAGGATTCTGAGCCTGCTCATGAGCAATGGCCAGATCCTGAATCTGGAATCTAATTCCAGTGATATACTCTGCATAGTTCATTCTAATCATAGGCACGATATTCTGAGCAAAGAAGTTGCCCTGATCTGCACTTACAGAAAGAATGAAGTTAGAAGTTTCTGCATTTTCAATAGCAGACATAATAAAAGTAGGATAATCAAATTCCATACCATTACAGATATTATCAATTACTTTAATAATATTTGCATTGATAACAGCAAGTTTAATATCCTTATAGACTTTCTTTCCATAGATAGTAGAACTGTCTTTATTCTTTTTGTATTCAGCCAGTCCCATGCTATCATAGAGACCATTTCTCTCTTTGTAAATATATTTTGCAAAGAAGTTGATAATCAATGCAGACATATTACATACAAAGATATCATAAAGAGTATAGGCAGCATTATATACATCCACATCAGAGATTGTAAAAGTCAATCCATATGCATTGCAGATGATATTAATAATTTCATTGTATGTCTCTTGGCGAACCTCCTGGATTTGAGTCATACCTTCAGCGCCATACTGATCAATAATCGCTTTGAAGTTCTGTTCCCAAGCTCCTACAATATTAGGAATAGGAGTAAGATTATAGGCAGTACTTCTCACACGATTTACCTGAAAATTTATTGTATCATAGACGAAGTTTGAGTCATAATGAGACAAAATAGTAGCGAGTTCATTCTCAGTACCCATTTCATAGTAGCGGTTATCCATAGCTGATCTGTTTCCTTTCTTTAACTGATATCAATTAAAGCATATACCATCATAGCCAATGTACATGCGACCATTAAGAATTTTAAAATTGTATTCCGTTTCATAATTATATCCCTCATATCAAAAAATAAAGATGGAGGAAGCTTTTACACTTCCTCCATCCAATACCAAACTATTCCTCATCGGGAAGATCCTCAAAGAACTCTTTTGCAGAAGTAGTTCTATTAGGATTATCCACCATGATAATAGGATCAACAAGCTCCCCAGGCTTAGCTTTAAAGGGAACTTCTTCAGGCATGTTATGAATAACACGCTGAGGAGTTTCCATAAAGAACAAGTCCATGAAAGATGCTCCATGCTTCTTAAATGTAAGAGGACTATAGAACATCCGCTTTACTTTCTGATAGCTCAGACTAATAATCACACTCGGATTATTAGTAAGAGATTCATTAATAGTAATAATTGAATAGGGAGGATTGTAGTTCCACCATTTCGGCATCGAGAACATATCATGTGCATCACGCACCTGATTCATCAAGATGACCTCAATGTGAGTAGCGGCAATATCCAATCCACCTTCGACTACAGTGTCAATCATAGCCTGCAAGATGTCACTTACAGTTGGAAAGCTCTGAGTCACAGGTTTCTTATTGAGAATAGCAAGCAGCATGTGCAAAGTCTTAGTCAGCTCATTATTCTCAATTTGGGTTACGAATAGATAAGATTCTTTGAGTTCATTGAACCCAATAGAGATCTTACCATCAATAGGCTCTCCTTTCTTTCTAATGACTCCATTGAGTTCATTAGTAATGAAGAGCTGCTCATTCTTATCATTGCAGATGTGGAATGTTTCTCCGGTGGAGTTTCTAACCACATCGAATGACGTAATATACTCATTATAGATAGAAGAATCAGAATCATCATCAACCAGATCTTCATCCTCATCGTTCTCCAGCTCAATAGATTCAGGATCAATCACAATGCGATAATCCTTGTAATCTAATTCTGGAGCGAGCTTGATAATATTATCCGTAATTTCAAAGAAGTTATTAAAGTCATCACACCAGTTAACTTTCGTGATTGCAGTTTCAAGCAGATGCTTTGCAGACAACAACTTCTGAGTCAATGCAGAACTCATAATCTCAGATGCAATACGACCAATATTGATACCGAAATTGTGCTCCACATCGAATTCAGTATAAGCGAGATCTCCATAGCACTTATAACAGATGCCTTTTCCAGCAGCTGCGGAAGCACAAGTAATAGGAGATCTTAAATAGATTGTTTTACCGAGTAGATGGATATCCTTTCTGGAGTTTAACAGATGGTCAACTCCATTAGGGGTAATCCGATAATAACGGTTATTCAGCATAGATAGTGCTTTCTTGGAATTGATAGTAATTCTAAGCAGATTATTGGATCTACAATCATAATTGGGATCATCATTCAGCTTAGAATTCATATTATTCAATCCAAGAATTCTTGCAAACTGGCCAGAAGTACCAACGTTTTTGAACTTGATAATCTGTGCACTTCTACCAGTAGAAGATTCAATGAAATAGTCTTTAGGATTAGTCACACCACCATTGATGAAAGATTGATTCACGATAGTGGGGAAGACGCTTCCATGACCATCAGGTTTAGTACCGATATTAATCGCAAACTCTTTAAACTGTTTGGGATTAATACCTTGAGAAGCTCTGAATGCATCAGCAAGGCAATGATCATAGCCAAGGATTTCATCAGAATGCTTCATAATATCAATTGCTTTGTTGGCATATTTCATGCCAACAGATTTTACATCTTCCAGAGGAACTCCAGAGAGGTCTGCATTCATACACTCTCTGAACTCAGGAGATTTCTTCATCAACTCCAAATTATCTTCAAGGCAAAGAGTATTGGAGAGATACATGGCGAATATATCCATATCATGGAATTTATTCAGCATGTCATCGATAATATTATTTAGAATTACGTTAGAGATCTTCTTACGATTATCTTCGATAAGAAATTTGTCCACGTAATTCTTAATACTATTCTGAGTAATCTCATCAGTGAAGAATACATGCTTGCCACAAATGGGAGTCCCAGATGCTACAAGAATATACCACATGATGAGGTTAAGATAATAATCAAAGATGGAAAGTTCCAAAGAAATACCATCATGGAATTGAACAGTAATCAATACCTTATGGACATAATCACTATGGATTCCATCTTTTAATAGATTGAGTAGTGAGTCATAATGCTCATTCCAGTTTTGCATAGTAAGAGAATCAGTCACGAGTGTGAAATGTTCTCCATTTGCAATGGCAGCATACGGACCATAATTTTCAGGATAAACCAATCCGGTTTCAGCGATTTGTTCCTGTGTCATAAATTATATTCTCCTTTGCCATAATTAATTAGAAGTTCCAGGTTAAGTATTTATTTACCTAGATACAAAGGAATAATATATGATTGAAAATATAAATGAAATTATATACTATAACTTTGAAAGGAGGTGCTAATATGAGTAACTATGTAATCGATGGCACTAAAATGGAATTAAAATTGCATGGCAAATTTCAAGTTTTCAAATCAGCTGTAATTCCACAAGGAACAGCTGATAAGATGCCTGAAATCAATTCAGGGTCTTTCTTCCATCAAGCATTCCATAATAATAGCAATGCAGAATATAGTAATTTCTATATTGTATCTAAAGGTAGCACCAATGCTATTTGTGTAACACCTGTCAATTGCTCAACCATAACTATTAGTTTTAGTGAAGGATTCATATGTTTTGAAACTGATTTAGAGGAGGATTATTAAGTTATGGATAACGAAAATATTTTGTATAATGATGATATCATCAAAGTATGGTCTGAAGAATGCAAATCAAGAATCATTAATATGCTCGATCAGGAGATAAATGAGATTCCTGATACTATCAAGAATGAGCATCTTTGGGAGCTTGGATATGATGGCGAGGATCCTAATCCTCATACACAGAATATTGAGAATCTCAAAGAGTATAGAAAACGTCTCGAATTCTTCCATGATATGATTCAGCATATTTCTATTTGAAATATGAAAAAGAGGGTAGGAAAATCCTACCCTCTTTTATTTTTCCTAAGAACCGTAATAACTAAGCTTCTTAGTTATATATTATAATAGTATAATAATGATCTTTGGTTGTTATTATGTAGATAGAGGGGTGCTCATAACACCCCTCTAAATGCCTCTCCCTTTTATATTTACAGTCCCAGGCAAACATTGAAAGGAGAGATTCGCTGATGAAAGTTGACCTCTTTGTTAGAGAGATCGCAAGGATTGCCTTCCCAGACGATCTTTACTCGCAGACTGGTTTTGCTTTCCATCTGCAAATTGAGTTTGAAAACTTCATTAAGAAGTTTCAGCTCAAACATGCTGATAGACGTAAAGCATTTGCACTGTTTTACGCTTATCGGCACATTTTACATATCTGTTAAGTAGGTATGTAAAATATGAAAGGGAGTGATATGAGCACTCTCTTTCTCTCTTAGATATCTAAATCTATTTTTAGATTTATAGATATGCAGATAGAGGGGTGCTCATAACACCCCTCTAAATGCCTCTCCCTTTTACAGTTATGAGCATTTCCCGTAATTAATGAAAGGAGAGATTCGCTGATGAAGCTTGATGACTTTGTCCTCGAGGTCGCTTCTGTTCGCTATCCAGACAACCTTGATAGACAGATGAGTTTTGCTATTCATCTGCAGCTTGAATTGGAAACCTTTATTACAAGGTTCCATTTTGAGCATGAAGACAAGAAGAGTGCCTTTGGTGCATATCTTCTTTGTCACTATGCTTTACATGCTTGTTAAGTAGTATGTAAAGTATGAAAGGGAGTGTTATGAGCACTCCCTTTCTTTTTTTTTTTAGCGATAGTTGCTAGGAATGCACTTCTCGATAATCTCGGTACGTGCATTCAGAGCCACAGGATCAGCCTCAGTACGATACTTATCCATCAGCTCATTCATGATACGACGCTCTTCAGCACGAGCCTTGACCAGCTCAGCCCACAGATCATCATCATTCTCTTTAGCAATATGACAGACTGCAGTCTTCATGCAGCCTTCATCAGAATCAGCCTTACGAGACAGACGATCCAAAGTATCATATGTGATGGAACCAGCCTCAACCATAGCTTTAGCCTCAGAGGAATTTACAAAAGCTTTGATAGTAGCAGGAGTCTTATGAGACATATGCTCATAGATAACAGCCTCTTTGAATTGGTTGGGATTCTTCAGAGTATGCTTAATAGTTGCACTCTCATCAAAGAGAGAAGACGAAATGTTTTTCAAAAACATAGGTTTTATACCTCCCTAATTTAATGCAATTAGCTTACTTAAATGTTGCATAATTGCATATTATTACATTGAGTAGATTAGTCATATTCTATCTACTTGGAAACTTTTTAGTAATCTAATTGAGGAGGATTTTATTTATGAAAGAGAATGTATATCAGATGTATTCTGATAATAAATATTTGGATAATTATAAGTCTGTGGCAGGAGACATGCTACAACTATATTTTCCACTCCTCAGTAAAGATGAAATAAATGTAGCTTTAGATTGGTCTATTAGCAAGAGACTTCAGGATACTCCTATTCAGGTTGATAATAACTATAAACGCCAGACCATTGATACGACTTTGCTTGAAATGGCTAAGTATATTATGGATAGACAGCCTATTATCACGGCATATGGAGTCATGTTTAAGAGACATGGTGAAGTCCCTAATCCGATCTATGAAATGGTTGATAACTTTATCAAGACCAGAAAGCTTCATAAGAAAGAAATGTTTAAGTATCCCAAGGGGTCTGAAATGTTTGAGAGATTCAATCTACTTCAGGCCTTGGATAGATTTTGTCCGGCAGGGAGGCGACTCTCTGTAATAAGCACTTCGTAAATTGCTGGGAACCCCTAAAGCTCTCATGCCTAAAAAGGAGATGAAAATCGGAAACAAGTTGAGAGATGGCCTAAGATGATAGTAAGTCTAAAGGCTAAATTTAAAATGGGCAATCAGCAGCCAAGAATAAAAGAAAGGAAACGATAATTATGAAATTCATTAAGTCATTTATTAAGAAAGAAGAAGTAAAGAAATCTGAAATAAAGGAAGCTAAGACTGATGAAAAAGATCAGCCTACAAACGATATTCCTGGATGCAGATTTCCAACTGATCCTATTGAAGAAGATTTCTATATTTCTCAAGTATTGGGAATTTAGATTCTTTTATTAAGGTTCAACGACTAGACACGAAGTATCTCTGAGGAGATAAAGGTATAGTCTGTCTTTATATGAAAATATAAAGGGTAACAACAAGAAAATCGATGTAAATGGATGCGTAAACGTACGTATTGCGTACGTTTAGGAACGTCCGGTAAAGAGGTGACTCTTTATATAAATTATTCTGAGAATTGCTGGGACATCCTAAAGCTCTCAATCCAAACTTTTGGTGATGAAAATCAGAAATAATTTGAGAGATGACCTATGATGATAGTAAATCTAAGGGTTAATAAAAATGGGTAATCAGCAGCCGAGATTTATCTATGAAAGGAGATGAATAAGGTTCAACGACTAAGAGGCCATAAATAGCTTTGGTCCTGTACAGAACATCTCTGAGGAGATGAAGATATAGTCTGGCCTTCTATAGAAATATAGAGAAGTTCATAAGAGAACTGCATGGATTAAGCAACCGTGTGAACACAAGCGACTATGGAGCTACAGGCATGTATAGTTGTATTTATTACAATCTTTATACAGCTTGTACTACAACAGCTCAGGGTAAAGCATGTATCTCTGCAGCTGCACTTTTCTTTGAATCATTTCTGGCTAATAATGTACCATTTGGTTCTATGAACGAACTGGTTACATTTATCCATGATGTGATTACTGAGGATAGACACTGGAATGATAGTGAGGTTCTCAATGAGAATATTACTCTCGAAGAGTGTTTCTATAAATTGGTTACTAGTACTGGTTGGGGTTGGGTTCCTTCTGAAGAGGAGATGCAAACTCTTTGGAATATGATCACCCAGCTTGGCCAGGAAGATATAAACAGATTGTTCTATAAGAATAATCTGTATCACTTTATCGATAATGATAGAGTGAGAAATACTATTCTTAGCTTCCTTTGTAAACTTGAGGCTCCTTATATGGATCCTAATGAAGTTCCTGAGGAAGCCAAAGATTCTCTGGATGAGCTTTATGATTTGATGTATGAATACGTCTATTATAAAGAGCAGATTATTGATAGATTGGATAAGATGTATTATCTGATTCGGTCTGTTAGTATTATCCAGGATACTGATAGTAGTATCGTTTCTCTTGATGGCTGGTTTAGATATGTATCTAATATGTGCATTGGTATTCCTATGAATATCAAGCATAAGATTAGCGATCTTGACAAGCTTATTGATGGAGAAGACGGAGCTACCAAAGATACTGATGAATATGTCCAGGATTATGATTTCTTGAATGATGAGATCATTGAGCAGAAGAGAATGATTGATCCTATCAAGATTATTCCTCAGGATGGATTGAAGTTCTCTATCATTAATCTGATTGCTAATATTATTAGTCGTCTGGTTAATGATTATATGGAGAGATTCTGTAAGAACTCCAATTCTGATAGTAATTCTAGTTGTATGATCAATATGAAGAACGAGTTCCTTAATAAAATAGGGCAGCATATAGGAAACTATATGACTGAATCCTCTTGAATTGCTGGGAAGTCTCTGTGGAGACAATCAGCAGCTAAGACTCATAATAAAAATGAAAGGAGATGATTTATATGAGTAAAGTTCAACGACTATCGAAAAGCATCTAAATAGATGAACTGAGTAGAGTAGGAGAAATCCGAAGTGGGAGGTACCTAAGGTATGAAAATACTATGGTAAAGATATAGTCTAATCCCTGTAGTGATATGGGGTAGTAAATGATTTTCTCGTGTTCTGATTACTGATGCAAAGAAGCATTATGCATCTAGAATGCAACTTCAGGAAGGAAAGATTGTTCCTGAAGCGAAAGCTCTTGACGTTAAAGGTATGGAAGCTTTCGTTAAATCCTCTATGGCAGAGGAAACTAGATCTCGTCTTAAGAAGATCCTGTATGAGGATATTCTTAAGTGTGAAGAGATTGATCAGATTAAGGTCTTGAAAGATATTGCCATGGTTGAAAAAGACATTTATGAATCTATTCGTAGAGGAGATAAAGTCTTTTATAAACCCGTAAAGATCAAGTCCCAATCTGGTTATGAAGATCCTATGAGAATTCAGGGTATCAAAGCAGCATGTGTCTATAATGCACTGCATGAAGAAGGCACTGAAGCTATAGATTTGAGCATCAGAAACTCTGTCGATGTAATTAAGGTCGAAATGACTCCTAGAAACATTGATATCATTAAGGATACTTTCCCTGATGTATATAAGAAGTCTATTATGCTTTTCAATACAGAAGGGTTTAAGACTGGTATCGATGCAGTTGCTCTGCCTTTGAATGAGCCTGTACCTGAATGGGTAAAGCCGTTCATCAGATATGCTGAAATTATCAATGATAACGTGTCTAAGTTCCCTCTTGAGTCCATTGGTCTTAAGAGAGGAAATGACAATAATAATGGAACTAATATCATTAGTTTCTAAAAAACAAATAGGGGTGGAGAAAATCTCCACCCCTTATAAGTAAAGGAGAATTAATTATGAAACTTAAGGTTTATGATTGTGAAACATACTATGACGGTGGTGATAGAAAGCCTCGTGTATGTAATATCAATCCCGGATATACATGTTTAGTAGGCCCTAATGGATCTGGTAAGACAACTCTTCTTAGACAGATTAGAAGTTTCTGCAAAGAAAATTCTGATAAGTATGAATGCCTGTGTTATGATAATCTTCATGATGGAGGATCCAGAGCAGCTGGAAATTATATCAATATGAATAACCCTACATTTGCTGCTACTCTACTTAGCAGTTCTGAAGGTGAAGGCATTATGCTAAATCTTGGTACTTTTGCTGCTAAGTGTGGTAAGACCACCAGAGTCTGTAAAGAGAAAGGCAAGAGTTTTGTAATTCTTATTGATGGATTTGATTCTGGTACTTCTATTGATAAGATCTATGAGTTTAGAAAGTACTTCATAGACACCATCATTAATCATTGCACATCAGAGGGGATTGAAGTCTATATTATTATAACTGCAAATAGTTATGAAATGGTAGAGGATAATGCTGATTGCATTGTTGCTCATACTAGAGAGCATAAAAGATTTAAAACTTATAACTCTTTTAAGAAGTTTATAATTCAACTTGCAGAGAAGCTTAACGCTGAAGCGGAAGACTGATCTTTTATGATTATATAATATAGATATGAATAATAAGCATTAGTTGTAGCCGCTCAATAATAATTGTGACTGGCTCCTGTACTTATTATGATAGATGGAGGATGTGGTAACATTCTCCGCCACATCTCCATCTGGGGATTTGTGGGCCCCCTTGAGGAAGCTGGTGGAGACACACCAGCTTCCAAAAGTTTTAATGAGGTTTTACACCTCTTTAAATATAAAAATAAAAAGGAGAATGAAAATGGAAACTGTTTATGATGTACTGAAGAGATGGACACCTAAATTCGATTCTCAAGGGCCGAGTGCTTATGTGATTACTGATAGCACTGATTTTTCTGGTACCTGCGGATACCTGACAAATCACGTTTGGGCTAATGATATGCGAGGCCTCAAGCCAATTGAGGTCGATGAAGATAAGCATATTATATATGCTGAAAAGATCTGAGCCACAGTAAAGCCAGAAGGTAGAAATATCTTCTGGCTTTTATTTTTATTAAAAAGGAGAATTTTATATGAGCAAAAATATTGTTCTTAAAGAGACTGAGAATGGATTTGAAGTAATTGGAAAAGACGTTACTCCTACCACAATATGCCGACCGCAGACTGCAAAAATTGATGGATCTTCTGTTGAGTACGTGTTTGTACCCAACATGCTTTATCCTGAGCATAGACCTAAGTTCGTAACCAATTATAAACAGCTTATTGGCGAAGCTGTAGAAAACATCAAAGCCGGCTATGGTGACTTTATGATGCAACTTCATGGAGCCATCTATGTAGGTGAGGTTCTATGCGATACGTATGCAGCAAAGAAACTCAATGAGCAGACAATGCAGGAATGGGGCGACAAGAAATTCAAATACTGCATTGAGACCACTAGACCTGGCATCTTTGGTAGATACTTTGTAACTAAGTCCTCATCTGGCAAAGATGTATTGGACCTTGTAAGTGATTTTCCTAATGGAATCATCACTTTCAATTCTTATGATGATGCTAAGAAAAGAATTGCGAGTTATGAGGAGAAGGCAAAGAAGATCATCGATGCTACAAGATCTGTTGAAGGATCTGAAGCTCAATATGAAGCTTACAATAACAAGCTCAATGAGCTTGGTGAGAATTTCTCTGGCTCGGTTGTAAGACTAGTTCTTACAAGTATTACTGATGATTGGGTTAAAATGCCTGATCTTAGTTATCCATTAGGAATGACCAGAGATCTCACCGTTTCTCAGATTCCAACGAATCTGAAGAAATAAATTAGAAAGGGTAGTTTAATTACTACCCTTTCTTTTTTACTTATACGAACGCGTTGTAAGGAATTACGGCACCTGGAACAATATATTGAGGTGATTTACAATGGCAAAAGTTGAGGTTTATCGCACTCATATTGAAATTACAAATTATGATTTAGGAGACCAACCTGGTCTTGAGAAACGTTTTTCAGTATATGACTATCTTTATCATAAGCATTATCCTAAGGGAATGTATTATGATGAAGATATGAGAATTTTATATCTTCCTAGAGGAATTAGTATTGGATATCTTGAGAGAATTTTCAATACAGAAGCACAGATCTTTACTATGCATGATCCTATTGGGAAGATTGAACCTCTTAAGGTTAAATACAAGCCTAGAGATGAAGTTCAATTTGAAGCTTTGCAGTTTATGCTTTCTTTAGGCAAGTATCAGAATAATGCAAGACAAACTATGCTTTCTCTTAATCTTTCTACTGGTAAGGGAAAGACATACTGTTCTATTACTGCTCTATCCTATATAGGATATAGAAGTATTATCATCACTAATACAAATGACTGGCTTGCTCAGTGGAAATTATTCTTCTTAGAGTATACAGATATCAAATCTGATGAGATTTATTATATATCTGGAACCCCTACTCTAATGAAGCTCTTTAATAGGGATATAAGTAAGTACAAAGTTGTATTATGCACTCATGCTACTTTGAAGAGTATTGCTTCACGTAATGGATGGGAGTTCGTCCATGACTTTTTCAATTATATGCAGTTCGGTGTTAAGGTTTATGATGAATGCCATCTTAACTTTGACAATATGTTTATGATTGATTGCTTCACAAATACATGGCTGACCTATTATGTGACAGCTACTCCTAATAGAAGTGATGAGAAGGAGAATTATATCTTTAAACAGTACTTTGAGAATGTGCCTTCTATTTCATTATTTAATGAAGAAGAAGACCCTCATACAGAGTATATTGGTATTAGATATGATTCTAAACCTAATCCAATGCAGATTTCTGACTGTAAGAATTCTTATGGCATGGATAGAAATAAATATGTATCTTACTTGGTAGGGCAAGATAATTTCTATCGAATGCTGAGAATTATTATAGATAAAGGAATTAAGAAACCTGGTAAGCATCTCTATTATGTAGGAACCAATGAAGCAATCCTTGTAATTAGAGATTGGATTTATGAGAATTATCCAGAGCTCAGAGGAGAAGTTGGTATCTATACTACTCTTATTCCGAATGAATTTAAGAGAGAGCAGTTAGATAAGACAATCATTCTTAGTACAACTAAGAGTGCTGGTGCTGCTGTAGATATTCCTGGTTTAGTAGAGACAGTAGTTTTAGCTGAACCATTCAAATCTAAAGTATTAGCGCAACAGAGTTTTGGTAGAACTAGAGCTTCTAATACTACTTATAAAGATTTAGTAGATACAGGGTTCTATTTTACCAAGAAATTCTATGATCAGAAGAGACCTGTATTTCAGAAGTATGCTACAGAATGTAAAGAAGTAGTTATACGAGATGAAGAACTAAGAAAGAGATCTGATGATATCATAGATAAGAGATCTAGACTAAGTCAGCCTGCTGTTTTCTTTGATAGAGAACAAATGGCTACATTAGTAGATCCTATAGAATTCATAGATCCGAAATAAACAGGATTTATGATTAGATAATATAATAGTAGATATGGATAAATAAATCCATATCTACTATTCTTTATAAGAAAGGAGAAGCAAAAGCATGTACAACTTTAGCGGCCGTCTGTGTAGCCAGACGTTAATAAATGCTACCTAGTCAGTATTCTATCTGACTTGATCGATATACAATAAAATTTGTAAAAAGGAGTTAAAGAAAATGACTAACGAAGAAACTATGAGTCTGTTTAAGATGGCCAAAGGTATGGCTATGATCACTCAAGGAATGAATGAAGAAGATGCATCTAAGCATAGTATCGATACCATGAAGAATCGCGTTCCTAATATTGAGGACATCGTCAGCCAGGAAACTACTATGCAGATTCCGGATCCTGAAGAATCTCAGAAGGTTGAAAGTCCTTCTGAAGTAAAGAAGGAAAAGACCATTATTCAGGCAGAAGTCAAGACCAAGCCTGAAGACCAGAAGACTGACATGGCGCAGGGTCGTCAGGCAGTCCTCAATATTTGCGGGGCTGTGATTGATCCTAATAAGATCAATCAGGGGATTGCTGAGGAAGTAGATCCCAGCAATCCGGCTCGGGTACTGATTCAGCAGAGCCAGCAGCCCCCTATTCCGAATATCGCAGGGGGCCAGCAGCCTGTCTTTAATCAGCAGGCACAGATGATGCCTGCTGATGTGGGAGTCTTTACTCCTGGCACTGCTCAGCAGCAGATGGGCAATATCTGCGCTTGTGGTGATCCCAATTGTCCTGGTGGACATGGGGACATTGTGATTCCCATGGGAGACAAAATTCGGGTTCTTCATCGTATTGATGAAAAGCCCAAGGAGAAGTCTCCTGTGGCTAAACCAGACAACGTAGATGTCGAGTTGAAGGATGTGAACATGACCAAAGGCATGGTCGCATCCAAGCCCAAAACGACAAAGCCTGAGTTCATTGAGCCTTTGCCTCAGGGAGAGCCTATCAATCCTGCGCTGGAGAAGAATGCGGTAGATAACTCTCCTTTGATCGCAAAGGTGGACAAAGTCCCTCTGGATATGATTCAGAAGATTGCGAATGACAATGGTCATTCTGTAGCCTTCTATGAGTATCCCAATGAGGGTATCATTAGTGTCATCACATATGGCATTAATGGCAATGCAGTATATCCTAAGTCCTTCTGCATTGATCTTGGGCATGTGATCGATGCTCGGGTTAAGCTGATCACAAATTGCCCGATTTTGCCGAATAACGATCCCTACGCACAAATGATCGAGTTCGGCAAGTTCTACGAGCTCTTTGTGATTGATCCTAAGTCTCACAAAAAGGTTCTTGATACTCAGTTGCTGAATGACATGTTCTCCGCTGGGTATATGAACCTTAAGAAGCGGCCGATGTATACTGATGAGTATCTGGCTCTCAATAGAAAGCTGGCACTCATCAGCATTCCTACCAAGGGTCTGAATAAGGAGCAGCGTAATGCTGTCCAGACTTTCCTGATTGATAGTCTTGATAAGACTGGATATCTTGATCTTGCTATCAGCAAGACTCCTAACGGCTGTCGGTTTGTGTTCCTTGATAAGGAGCTCAATAAGAAGAACCTGGCAAACTTCACTCTGATCAATGAAGGTGTGCCTAAGTTCTATGGCACTCAGGCTCAGCCTGTTGTACCGACTGTTATTAAGGTCACTAATGGAGTTGTGACTGTCAAAGCCAATGGTGAGGATGTTCCTCTGACCAAGTAAGCTTGAGAAATAAGGAGGGGTAAAATCCCCTCCTTATTTTTTGGACAATTACATATTATAGAACTGAAGATTAAAGAAAGGTAGGTATCCGCTATGGCAGTAGATCCTATTGAATTTATCAAGTATGATAAATTCAGTGATGATGTATATAATCTCGGTCCTAATGTAATGCTCAAGTTTAATGTCTCTTTATCCAGAACAGATCAAAATGGTAAGAGATATTATTTCTATAAAGAGTTTGAATACAACTCTAGATGCCAAGATCCTCAGACGCTTATCACAGTTAAGAGGACCTTTGACTATTATCTCAGTATTGAGAATGTCCAAAAAAATAGAACCACAGATGATAAAGCATTTATCAGAATTGGTCCTCAGGACTATTTTAAGTTTTTAAACCAATTAGAAGAAACTCTAAGATGGTTTGATACAAAGGATAAAAAATATAAATCTCTATTTGCAAGAGCAGGAGGAAAAATTGTACTCTGCAGTCCAATTCCTGAGTCTGTAAGTAGTGGTTATCCTCAGAATAAATTCATTCGAATGGTTCCTATTGTCATTGATAAAGGCGAAGGAGCTGATCGAATTGAACGTGGAGTAGAGATGGATTTATCTAGTTATGATAATTATGTAATCATGAACTATGATAGATTAAGAGGCCTCTATTATTGTGTCTCTAGATTCAATATGTATGAGTCTGCTCAGAATCTTGTGAATTATCTTGGTATTCCTGGTGGAACACATAGATTTGATATGGGTAAGACTTCTGGTAGAGGACTCCTTGCTAGTGAAGATTTTACTGGTGAAATTGAAGGAGTCAACGATAGGGTAATTGGAAGCAAAAAGAATATTTCTGCACTGGAGTGATTCCAATGAATTATATATATGGATATCCTTTATTCGATAAGGAAGATCTTGCACAAGCATTCAATTACCTAAATTACAATGAGCCAAGAAAGACAATTGATCCTAAAGACTTTGCAAGCTTTAAAGAAGATCTTGAAGGAAACAATGGAGCTCTTGCATTAGTATTGGTAGCTAATACTAAATTAGTAAACAATATTACAGCAGAGCTCTGTAAGAAACTAAGAGATTTTCTTGAGACTACACAATATACATTTGGATTTGTAGTTATCAATCCTGAAGCAGCTATGAAAGCTAGAAATCCATTTGTAGATAAAGTTGTGAATAAAGTTTCAGATTATTTTGCAAAGAACTTTTATTCACTCCCTTCTACCTCGATCTATTTTGATAGAATACAGAATACACGACTCGAACAAATCATTAAACTGAAGTATTCTGAGTACTGTACAGAAGATGGAATGCGTCTTTATGTACGTTTAACCCCTCAGGAGAACTTTAAGTTTATTCTGGATTTCATCGATGATGTATTCAGATATTCTTAATCAGAAGGGAGGAGAACTATTATAGATTTTCTAGTTATGAAGTTCTCAGAATGGTTAACTAACTCAAGTCTTGCCCATAAACTTACTAAAGTTAAGGGTGGATATGTAGTTACGTTTATCAATCCTGATGACGAACTGAAAGAGCTTATTAGTTCTCTTTTTATCACAGTTGACACTGGTGAGGAATCTCCTGACCATAAGGCTGTAAGAAAGCCTTTAAACATCTATACCAGTAGCGGTGATGCAATTGTCATCGATGATAAGCATTATGGTGACATCTTGAACACTGTACAACCGGTATTGTTTGAATACGTGAGACGTAAAGTTTAAATAAAATGAGTAGAGGTTTAACCGCCTCTACTCATAATTTTATATTAAAAGGAGTAAAAGAAAATGAAAATCCGTGTATCTATTGTTCTCGACAGCAAATTTATCAGCGATTATAACGGAAATATTATTACAAAGGAGATTACAACTGATAACTCTCCTGAAGAATACCTAACCATGTTATACAAACTACTCTGCAATGATAGTAAATTCATCGCTATTGGAGATGCTATCTTCAATAAGAATTATATTGTAAATATCCACGCATATGAAGTTGTGCCAAGTTATAATCCTGGTTATACTGGAGCAAGACCAGTTTATGAGAGATAAAAATAAAAGGGTAGGATTTTTCCTACCCTTTATTTTTTATACACAGAGAATCAAAGGCTGATTCTTATTGGCTGCAGAGACATGGGCCTCTTCAAGTTTCTCGACAATATCATCTCTTGTAGATGCTTTGCTCTCCAGATCAGACATCTTGAGATCAATACTTACATGAACAGTCTCAAGACCATCATAGTACTTAAGATTCTCATATAAGAATCTAGCTACATCGGCTTCAGCAAGCTTCTCAAAAGTTTCCATCATTGTAGGGGGAATAGTCTTGAGATTAGGAGCATGCTTAATAAATACTGTAATAGGAACAGATTCCATACTAGCAGTAATATCAGAGCCAGTAACAGTACTTAATTTGACTTTATTAGGAGGTACAAAATCCACAAAGATATTATTGTTCATAAGAGATACTTGGTCAGCTCTAGCCTGAAGAAGAGCAATATCATCCAGGCCATAGTTTGAGTTGAGGAAATCATAATAGCCATATCCATAGGCATCATGTCTTCTCATAGTAGACTCATTAAACTTAGCCCAGTCAATATCTCTTACACCGATAATCTCGACATCATCCCCAATGGCTTCATCAATAAGATAATAGCCATCTTTAGCTCTCATAGATTTATCGAGATTGATATTAATAGCATTAGGGAAATATCTACTGAAAGTATCAAGAGTTTCATTTGCAATTACTTTTTCTGCCCATTGATCTTTTCTAAGATCCTCAGGAAGGTCAAGTTGCTTAGTGCCTAATCTTCTTTCAATCTTATCAAGTAGAGCAGTCATCTTATTTGCAGGCATAGCCATAATTTATCACCTCTTTTTAATTCTATGTTGAGGGTTAAACTATGAACAGAAAATTAGTCGTGTGAAGAATTGCTTGGAGCCACATCTGGCCTCTGACTCCAAGGGAGTATTATGCAGAGTAGGTATTTAGCCTACTCTGCATAATATTTTATCTTGCATTCATGACTTTCATGAATTGACTGAATAGATTTCCTCTACCAACACTCTGCTGTTCCATCTGATTGCCATCATCATAGAAGTTGGTAAACACATCATCAGGAAGTTGAGTAATAGTATCGTCTCCAAATTCAGTAGCATCAAGATGATTATCTCTGATGTATGCTTCTCTACCAGCTTTTGTGGCTAAGATCTTTTGCATAGCAGACTGCTCTCTAGCAAATTCAGACTTAGCCCAATCATCAAAAGTAGTATTACCAGGACCAGATTTCAAATACTGAATTTGATCTTCTGTTTCAGCATCATTTTCAACAATCTCAAGTTTATCAGAAATAACTTCTGCATCATTCTGGACATCGTAAATTTCTTCATCAAGATCAGCATCAGTCTTAAACTGATGACGAGTAATCCCGAATTCGTTGGCGATGTCCCCACCGCGATAAAGAACAAACAATGCCAAAGCCCAAGCAATGACAAGGTCGTCGTGTCCTCCAACAGGGTGGTCAATTCTTCCCTTAGCATCCATCTTAAGAGCACAAAGCTCTTCATGGATTCTAGGGTCAATAACTTTATCCTTGTGATAAGATACACGATCACTTACAAGATCGTACAACTCAGCACGAGCATTCTTAGAAGAGTCAAAGCCATAGACTTTAACCTTCTGCTGTCTTCTATGAGTAACTCCATTGATAACTTGCTCTTCAACTACTCTATCTTTGATAGTAAAGAACAAGTTTCTCTTTACATTACTCTTTACAAGCTTAGCAATAACAGAAGTGCCGAAGCCACCATTTCTTTCGATATTGATTACTGCATTAGGCATGTATTTCAAAACAATCTCTTGAATAACAGCTGCAAATTCAATAGTAGAAATGTAGTTACATTCAAAAGTTGCTGTAATTCTGGATGTACGAGAATCTACTACACAGATCGTACTAGAGTCTCGACTGAGTCCAGCAGAAACGTCGACGCCGAGAATAGGAATACTTCTAGAAGCATCCATTCTCTCATAGATCTTAAAAGGATACTTATTGAAAATAAGTATAGTATTGATAGGCTGTCTGAGCATGGTCTTGATAGTATCGAGATCTTCCTTATTGAAAGGACACTCATCATTGACATCAGACCACTCAAGCAAAACCTCACGACGGATGGCTGTCCAGTCACCCATCTCTCTACACAGATCTCTAAACCACTGCTCGGATTTACCAAGCTGCTGATAACTAAATCTAATGTAGACAAAGCTAGAATAGTTATTAGCAGCAATAACTTCATCAAGCTGAGCTTTAGTAAAGTCATACCAAGCTTCCTGGAAAGGAGTAGCAGCTTTTCTAAAGTTATCAGCATATTTACCTTCATCAGTTGTAAGAAGACCAGGCGTTGTAGTCATGAAAATTCCATGAGGAGCTCCAACCATCTTACAGTTATTAGCTGCAGTGTTATATGCAGGAACCATGTTTGTATACACAATTCCATTATAGGGAGAGAATGCAAATTCGTCGTAGTAGATAATAGGAGAAGTTCTACCACGCATCTGTGATGCAGCTGCTACTTTATTTCGTGCAGAAGCAACCGTACGAATACGGTTACCATTCACAGGATGCTGCAAGTCTCTAACATTAGATTTTTCTTTAATCTTCTTGCCTTTAGAGTCTTGTACTTCATTCATCCTTAAGTAAGATGGGAGCATATCTCTCATCTTTCTCAGGTCCTCGAGGTTATCAGTCGCGCCATCGAGTTTCTTATGTAAGAAGTTTATCTCAGTATTAGAAATACCGAACTGGTACCAATGAAGAAGTACAGTTAGAATACCGATGGTTTTACCAGTCTGACGAGGCAAGTCTACAAAGACATTGATATGGTTTAGCATACAGAATATGATAGCCATATTTCCTCGATGAAGACCGAATTTACTACCACCAGGCTCAGCAGTTTCAATTCGAACACATTCTCGAATAAAATAAATAGGGTTATAGATACATTCCTTAAGGACTTTAACCTTATAGTGCTGAGGCAATCTAGGATCAAAAGGATCAATAGATGCCAGATCAGGATCCAATAAGATTAAAGGCCATTTATAGTTCTTAATACCAATATCCTTAAGATATTGAGCCATTTCTAGGAAAGATCTATTGGTTGTACTTGTATGGTAATATACCACTCTTTGCTGTGTATTGTATTGTACAGCCATATATCTAATTCCTCCTTCCTTGAACCATATAGGATTTATTATGATGTAAACTGCCTCCATTTCTGTAAACCGTAAATCTAAGAGTAAATAATCGTATATTATAACTGTGAAAGACTTAAGGTATAAGTCAAAATACCACTACAAAAGGAGAAACAAATTATGGAAGAGATCATCATGAACAAGGAAACCAAGGCCAAGCGCGCATATCACCGGCGTACTCCTGAGGAGATAGCTCAGGAGAAATTGCTGAAGGAGCAACGGAAGGCAGAGCGTGAAGCCAAACGTTCTGCAAAGACTGAAAAGAAAGAGGAGGAGAAAAAGATGGCTAAGAAAAATATTGAGGCAGAAGCAGAGCCCACTGAAAAGAGCGAGAAGAAGGCAGCCAAAAGCAAATCAAATGGTCAGAAGACCATTATGCCCAAGGTGAAAGGTGCATGGTCTGATCCTTTGGACTCTCTAGTTATGGAGAGACATTACTTTGAACTGGAGTTGCTCGAGGACTGCCTCGGCACAGGACCGAGTGATAAAGACCTTCTGAGCACATTCATTGCCAGCCGTGCTCCTGATGCAGCATCCAGAGAAGAAGAAATTGCAGCTCTGGGCGAGGACACGCTGGTTCAAAAAGGAACCACTATGTTCTACAAGGGCATCTTCCGTGATAATGGAAAGAAGTTTATCGATGTCCTTGATAGAAGGGAAGGGTTCAATTTCAGTCCTGAGGACCATGACTTCCAGAAGATGCCGTTCTTCTGGAACTACCAGATCCGCGGCATGTTCAAGGATAGCTGCGGATTGCTGAGCCGTGCTTCTTATGGCGAGTCTGCAGGACTCAAAGCCTATAAGAAAGTCATCGATGGAGGAGTCTTTGTATTCCCCCGCCGTCTTGCCATCAAGACGGCACCATTCTATATCACCGATGAAGGTGATTTTATTCCCTGCGATCCGACGGCACTTCAGGTCCTGCAGCGTCCGCTGCGTATTCAAGACCAGAAGGGTGAACGGACTGCTATTGCAGCATCCGAGGTCATTCCTGCAGGATCTCGGATCAAATTCGGTATTGCAGTAACAGACCCCAAATTCATGGCAGGCGTGTATGAGTGGCTGAATTACGGCTCCGAGCATGGTCTCGGAGCATGGCGCAACTCCGGAAAGGGCATCTTCCGCTGGAGAGAACTGAATAACGATTGGACTCCTATGACTGACGAGGAGTAACCAATCGATAAACGGTGGAGGATTATCCTCCACCGTTTATTTTTACGTACCAGATTATCTGGTGAGAATATCAATGAATTACCAGCAGTAGGAGTTGCCTGTTGATTTAGTTGATCTGAGCCCCTATGCATTACTATGGAATAGATGTGCGTGTTTGTGAGTAAATATGATAAGGAATGGCCGTGAGAAATAATGACCGGTTTTTCTCGGTTCAGATGGCTTAGATATGGAACAGTTTAGTCGGCATAGACGGCCTAGATATGGAGTGGCGAGGACAGCTCAGATCTAACATGATATGGACTTGAGTAGTTTAGTCTGCATGGAGCAGGTATGCTTAGATATGGATGTGAGTTACTTTACTTGGAGTGGAGAGGACAGCTCAGATCTAACATGCTATGGAATTGAATGGTCCTACTTGGTAGTGCAGAGGAGGAGCTAGACAGCATGTAGAGATGGACCTGCTAAGAGTCACCATACGAAACTTTGCTGAGGAGAAGCAGTGACCGGCTTTTCTCGGTGCAGTATTTCTATGGATAGGTGATATATAGAGGCGTAATGACTTACTGTGAGATGAATATTGGCGATGGATTAGACGAGCGAGGTCAGGTTCCGCAACGGAGTGGCCCTATATTGCTTGATTTGTGCTGAATTGGACAAGATAAGATATCAATGGTGTTGAAAAGGACGCTCTACACCTTGATCGGTTTTTTGAAACAATGGAAGGACCAAACCCCATACAGCTAGTAATGCTATGGAGGCGAGCAACTTGGTTGTCCGGAATATGGAATTGGAGAGGCAGATCTATTAGTTGATCGACTTTCTGAGGTAACGGACGGTCTCAGTCCCATACAGTTAGTAATGCTCTGGAATTGAGAGACGTGGTTGTTCAGAATACGGAACTTGAGGAGTAAGCCACATAAGAACTGAGTTTTGCTCTGGAATAGCACACAAACGTTACTCATCGCAATGGAACAGCGCAACAGATTCGAGGTGAATCTTTGAATCGGAGCGGCTCGTTTCAGTCCTCAATCGTATCCCGTTCCAAATGAAATAAAGGGGAGTATTTACTCCCCTTTATTTTTTTTTTTAATTGTCATCAGGACTATTAGGATTCTGATTGAAATCTACTTTCATCTTGTATTTGATTCTCTGCTGCTGACGCTGCAGATTTCTCTGAATAGTGAGAAGCTGCTTAAGAGATTTCATATCATTCTTAGATTCAGCGATATCAATATACTTCTCACACATCTTGAGTTCAATTTCGATTTCATCAAGAACCATCTGACGTTCCTTGATTTTATGCTTAGCAGATAAGCCAAGATAGCCAAGGCATGTAATAACTGCTACAGCAGGATTAACCAAGTATAGTGCTCCAGATGTAATAGCAAGTTTGATAATCTTAGAAGCAGAAGGTAATACAGAGCCCTTGATAACTGCTTCACGACTCTCATTAGTCAAGCTATTTTCAATGCCTTTCTTAAACTGGCTCAAAGAAACATCGACATTTCTAGAAATAGTTCTATCTTTATCAGACAGCTTTGTCATAGTCTTCTTAAGTTTCTCTCCAGCCATCTTAAGAGTATTCATAAAAGAAGCTTCAACCATAAGATTCTTATTCTTATGACTATCAATGATCATCTCCAAAGCATTAGCTGCTTCAGCAAGCAGAGCAAATTCACTTACATAAGATCCAATGGTATTAGGAGTTTCTCTCTCTCCAGATCTGATATAATCGAGGCCAATCTCACAAGCATTAGTCACTCTATATCTCTCCAGAGCATTCTCAAAGAGAACTTTACCCTTTCTAATTTTACTGAGCTGAGCCATGAATACAGACTCCATAAGTTCAGGAGACCATACATCAGGGAAAGTCACACTCAGTTTAGCCAAAGAATCCAAATCCTCAGCATTAAACACATCGATATTTGTAAGAATATTTCTTTCCAAATGATCGAAGTTAGGCAGAGAATCTGCAATATTTCCTACGATACTGATGGTATCAACAGCTGATTCGAGGAAATCATCATCATCTCCCCAATCCAGATCATCCATATCATCATCGTCGGAATCAGTAATATCTGCCTTGATATCATCAAAAGAATCAAGATCATCAGATCCAGAATACTTAGCATCGAGTTCCTTCTCAGAAAGCATTCTATCATAATAATCTTCAATCTTCTTCTTGGCATCATTACAAGACTTCTTATAAGCTTTAAGTCTCTGAATTTCTTCCTCATTCTTGCAAGACTTAATCTTAGCATCAGTCTTCTTAATCTCTGCTTCGAAGCATTTGATCATCTTTTCTGTCTCAGATCTCTCAAAATGCAATCTAGCAAAGATATCACCAATAGCTGCTACTGCTAGTAGAATAGGATTGATAGCTCCAGTACCAAGAACAAGAACAACTCTGATCCAGTTCAAGAAATTAGGAGTCTCATCAACAATATTGCTGACATTCTTTGTATACAGCTTTCTAACAAGCATCATCAGCTTGCTCTCTTTATTCTCAGTATCCTGCTTCTTGAAGTCACTAAAGATCTTATTGAAATCCACACCTTCAGTAACAATCTCTGGCAGAGCACCTTCAGTCAAACTATCTCTAATTTCATCATTGATATGATCAATAGTCTGGAATACTCCCTCAGGAGGATTATCTTCAGGATTAATCTCAGTTAATACCTGCATACCTTCAGGAAGATCCTCAGGCTTAAAGATAACTGTATTCTCGAAAATGGCCATACAATCCTTATAGCCATTAGGCTTCATCAGGAAATAATCAGATGCATACTCAAGCATCTTCTTTTTATCATATTCAATACCATTATTCTCAAAACCATACCAAGCAGTCTCAATAAGAGTATTGAACTTTACGATATTAGGCATATCATAAGTATCAATAAGCTTAGCGAGTTCATGGATAGTATCTTGATAATCATTCATTCTGGTATTTTCAATGATAATCTTCTCCAGATTATAACGTCTGGAGAGCATATTGTAATTTTCGAGGATACGGTCGCAGTCTTGCATTTTGCTTAGAGCAGAAAGAATGTTCTCATAGCATTCGATATAGGCTTCATTCTTCTTCATAGGATGAAGGCCCTTATTGATATTACCCTTAATAGCAGCTGTATTCTTTTTGAAATTATTGCCAGCAGCATGGATCTTGCCGAGAACTTCAGCCTGAGCATCTTCGATATTTCCAGAAACCTTAGTAGAGATCTTAGACTTCAATCTACCAAGTTTTCTCTTAAGATTAGTATTTGTTTCCTTTGCATTACGTACTTTAGGTACAGCTTCTTCACAGATGTAGTTTGCCATCTTAACCATCTGGCCAGTTGTACCATGCTCATATAATGCATCGAAAAGATCTAAGACGGATTCAAGTACTAAAGGATTAGTGTTCCTTGTGACAGTTTCAATAGTCTTCATAAGGTCTCTAGGAATAGAGTTTTCTAGAGCAATCCTTGTAGTTTCAGCATAAGCCTCATTTACAAAATCTTGTCTAGGAGATGTAGCCCTATTAATTGCCTTCAGACGCTTATGAATATCATGAATATTAATCATATTATTCATCGTTTTCCGCCTCCTTATTTTCTTACTATTAAGTTCAAAGGCAACGTTGTAAACAAAAAAGAAATAGGGCCTCAGACGAGGCCCTATTATCCTTTTAGGAATTACTTATCAGAGAGATAGCCATCCATGAAAGGAATCTGGATACTCTTTCTTCCATTCTCGGAAGCGTCCATGAGCAGCTGGCCGGTAGCATACAGTGCCTTGGCATTGCAAGTCCAGGGCACAAAGATGCCGTAGCAACCAACCTTAGAACCAACCAAGCAAGGACGATCCAGAGTTGCATGCCAGGACTTATTTTCAGCATCAGGAACCTCAACAATCATTCTGCCATCTTTATCATCAGTCAGAATGTTGCAAGGCAGATAAGGATGATGAGGATAACCTGTCACCATGTAAGACTTATCGACCATCATTCTTACAGACTCACCATCATATCCAGGGTAATCACCCTTGGTATACTCAATGATAGGATCGACAGCTTCAGAGTGCTTCTTACTGATGATATCGAAGTCTCTCTTCATATTCTGATCTGCAGGCAGATCAGCTTCGATAGCTTTCTCATCGTCGATGCTCTGCTTTGCATAACCCATGATCCTATCGAAGTCTTCATTGCTCATTTCAGTTGTCGAGACAGTTCCATTGGGGTACTGACGTAGAATGGTAGTTGTACCATCGTCATTTCTTTGCAGTGTTAAAACATTTTTCTTTGCCATAATTTATTTCTCCTTCATCAAAATCTATATAGGACTTACCTATACTTATTATATAGTATCTAATTAGATAAAAAGTTAACAGTAGGGTCTGCCCAAGACCCTACTGTTAATCTATTACATGGAGTAACTATTCCGAACATACACCCCTACTAATATGTTTAGCGATTCATGCAATACTCGTCAATTTCATTCTGAATATAACTTTCAAGATTGACAACGAATACATCGCCATTCTTACCAGTAAGTCTAACATGACTCTTATCAACCATAGCTACACTCTCATAGAAGACATCCATCTGCTCAAGAATACTCTTGACATTTGCAGACTCGTTCTTGATATAAGAGAGAACTTCCTGATTCATAATAGGAATCAGCTCACCAGATTCAACAAACTTGGATCTAGCATCAGCGTTAAACTTTCTGGAGAAATCAGTATTGATAGCACCAGACTCAGTTAGCAGACTAGTCTTCGGAGTAGCAATACCTGTAGACTCAGAGATAGTGATGCCCTGAGTATAAGCTACATCATGGGAAGGATAAACAACGCTGTCATAAGTAACCATCTTCAGATTAGTAACAACGTTTCTACCCTTAATGCTTTCCAGAGAACCAAGAGCTCTCAGAGACCATGCAGGAAGAACACCCTCCAGCAATTCAGCATTATAGCCCATGCCAAGAGGAGTATTAATAGGAGTAAAAGTACCCTTAACCAGAGTACCATCCATCTCCAAACTCAGAATACGAGCAACTGCACACTTAGGATCAATGGTCTGCTGACGAACCATGTCTCCCTGAGGATGGCACCATTCAGAATAAAAAGTGTTGCTTCTCAGCAACTCTTTAGTTCTAGCACAGTTGCACTCTCTCAAAAGGTCAGAAGTCAGATAGCATCTACCATTTCTATTCTGCTTCTCAGCTTCCTGGAAGATAGCAGAACCAATAACCTTACCAGTATGACGATCCTGCTTAATAATTTTCATATTAGGTTCCATGTCAATTCCTTCCAGAATGACATAACCAATTGCATTATCTTTAGGCATATATGTATACCTCCTAAATGTCATTAATTACCGATATGTTGACCCTTATGGGATTCAAATGTATAGATATGAGCCTTAAACATTTGATTAAGTAGTCTATATAAAAGGAGGTGCTTTAATGATCTTTGTAAATGAAGATTACCTTCGCAAAATGAACGAAGTTGATGTAAACGGCCAGCCTGTAGATCAGAATGCTGATCAAGATGGTGGTGCTGATTATACAGCAGTCGATGATATGCAGCCTGTAAGTCCCACTGGAAATGATGGTGGAGATGATGCAGGAGCACAAGATACTGGAGATAATCCTTCTACCGATGATCAGGGTGGAGATACCGGTGATGATACCGAAGATTTCACTCAGGATGATGGCGGTGATGGAGGAGATGGAGACCAAGGCTCTGGTGATGAAGGAGGAGATCCTGAAGACTTCACCGGAGGCGATGAAGGTGGTGGAGATATGGGAGATGGTGGTGATGGAGGAGAAGGTGGAGGTGATGATGGTGGATCTGCCGATACTGGTGGTGGAGATGGTTCTGTACAAGCTGATGACAATCGTGGTATGGAAGAGGAGATTTTTAAAGATCTTACTCAAGACCAGATTGATATCAAGCATCAAGAACTCAAAACTAACTTTGGCAAGATCTATGATACCACTTCTTCTCTGATTGATCGTCTCAACGATATCCCCACTAATGATACCTATATGGCATCTATTAACTTTGTCAGTAATCAGCTTGCCGATCTGAGACAGATGGTGACTGATTATATGAATAATGTCTACTCTACCAAGTCTTATATGGAGAATTCTATCAATTATAACAAATTCCTTATGACTTTGAAAGGAATTAATGATATTCTTGAAGAAATCTATAAAGAATTGGGCAAAGAAGAGCCTAAATAAGGCCGCTATCAAAATGTAAAAATTAACAATATATTAAAAATATCCCTTATGAAGGGTATATTTGCAAATATATTCTTTTTCGAAAGGAGAAAATAAAAATGCCTGTTATTGGTGATCGCAAGTCTACTGCCGGCATGGGCAAGGGCTATGCTAATGATCCTATTAAGAAGTTTGCTGCTGCTTTCCAGGAGTGCGTTAGCGATGTTCTGGCCGAGTCCGGTATTGATCTCTTCTCTGAGCCTCAGAAGGCTATGATGCTGGGTGCTTCCAAGGAGGCCCTGAAGAACTTCTTCGTTGAAGGTCAGGCTGACATGGTTGCTGCCGAGGTCAATGCTCTGGGTGAGGATGCTTCCCTGGTTGACGATGCTCAGGAGATGGCTGAGGCACAGTTTGATAACGATGCCAACGCTGTTCTGGAAAATGCCAACCTGGCCAGCTACAACCCTGTCATTGGTATGACTTTCCCCATTCATAAGAATATTCTTATGAACAACATCTTCGACAAGGGTGCTATTCCCAAGGTCGTTGCTAAGGAACCCAAGTTCACTATCTCCATGGAGACCCGTACCCTGATCGATACCGAGGGTAACGAGATCGATATGTGGAAGGAACAGTACAAGATGAAGGATGCCATTGATGCAACGGCTCCCTTCAAGGAAGTTGAGATGACTCTGCCCGAGGCTGAGGCTACCGACGTTATCACCGCTATCGGTGGTTCCGGCGATGAGAACCTGAGCATCGAGACCTACATCTCTGCTGTCCATATGTCTGTCTATCTGTGCACTGGCGATATCAACCCCGAGACCGGCAAGCCTGTCGATTCCGATGGTGAGGTCGCCTGCTGGATTCCCACCCATCTGGACTTCACTCCTGCTTATGGTGAGTATGATCGTACCATCATGCAGGGTATTGAGGTCAAGGGCCGTGACAAGAGCGCTGCCGATCCTGCTACTTCTACCAAGCTGTACAAGGACGTCATCTCTGGTTACATGAAGAAGAACAAGTTCGCTCTGGCTTCTATGCATGGCGTTGTCGATCAGATTCGTCTGAATGCTCGTTTCGACACCAGCTCTGCTATGCTGCCCACTTGCTCTGTCTCTTGGTCTGTCCGTACGGATATCGTTGAGATTCCGTCCGCCAACCCCATCAATGTCCCCGTGTCTCCTGAGGAGGTTAAGGACATTGGCGCTCTGTATCAGATCAATCAGCTGTCCAAGATCCTGAGCCTGATCCGCCTGGCTCTGGGCAACTACAAGGATGATAAGATTCACGACAAGCTCGATGAGTCCTTCATCACGATGCCTGATGAGTGCAAGTTCGCCACCACCTTCGACTTTGCTCCTCGCGCTAATTACGCTCTGGACCATGTCGAGTGGCGTCATAAGACCTTCATGGATTACCTGGATAGCGTTGTCACCGGTCTGATGCAGGTGCTGAATGACCCCAACATGACTATCTCTATCTTCGGTGCTCCTGAGCTGGTCCGTAAGATTACTCCTACCGAGTACACTTACTCCACTCCCAGCAACATCGGTCCTGTCGATCTGGACTTCGTTAAGACTGTTGTCACTTCCGACAAGCGTGTCTATCAGTTCATAGGCTCCGATAAGCTGCGTGGTAACTCCAACCTGATCATCATTCTGTGCCCGAGAAACTCCGAGCGTATCATCTATCGTATCTACGATTATCAGATGTATGTCTCCAACGAGATCCGGAACATGAAGAACTATGCTCTGCCTGCTATCCATGCCTTCGAGCGTTGGAAGTTCGTGGAGTATCAGCCTGTTCAGGGCCGTATCAAGATTCTGAACCCGACTGGTCTGACCAACATTGCCCCGAACGACGATCCTATCGGTACTCGTGGCATGTCCGACTTCAACCTGATTCAGCATCAGTAAAAAATAATCTCGTAAGAGGTTTAAGAGTGAGGCTACCCAAATGGGTAGCCTCTTCTCTTTTTAATCGAATGAATCTACAAGGATAGCATCATAGATCATATCCTTGTATTCTTCCATCATCTCTTTCTCTCCATCCGTATAACGGAATTCTTTACGCTCTTTTAGATAAGGAAGATTTACATCCTCTTTATCAAATTCATCCTCATCTGAATCATGAATATGATAGTCCTCTTCTTTACCAAAGAGCTCTTCATCTGAATATTCGAAATCATATGAAGGAATTTCTCCAAATGACTCTACTTTTTTACGCTTGCTCTTTTCTTTTATTAATTGCTTAAGATCATTGCAGCGTTCACTGAAGAGATTAAAGAGCTCATCAGATGGAGCTACATAGAGTTTTCTTACTGCTTCATCAAAAGCAGACTTTATAGCATCTCTGTTGTATGCTTCATCATCCATTGCTTTCTTATATCCATCAGGATAATTCTTAAGATTAGCCTTATAGATATTGGTTCCGATAAAGATAAAGTCAGAAATAACTGAAGGATCTTTGGCATGAAGATGTGTATATAGATCCCATAAATCCTCATTTAAGAGAATATTATTGCCCATTCTGCATCCCTTTATCTCAGTCCAAAACTTCTTCAGTTCATCGTAAGAGCATTTATTGAAATCGAGGTTTTTGATCTTTGCTCTCAAATCTTCAAATTTTTGCTTTCTCTCGCGATAATCAATTTCCTTAAGATGCTTTTTACGCTCTTCTTTTACAGCTTCCAAGCGCTTCTTCATCTTATCTTGAAGCTCTTTTATTTTGCGCCGTCTTTCAGCCTCCTTCATCTGAGCAATTTTTTCTTTGTCCTTCTTTACTTGGTCTTCACAAGGCAGAACACCTTTGCTGACTATTTCTATTTCCTGAGCATCAGCAAATATTGTTAATACCAGTGAAGCAAGCCTATTAGATCCACTCATGAGTGCATCAAAATCGTTTGTAAATTTGATCATACTGGTAGACAACCAAAATCTGACCTCTTTTACTTTCGGGATATTATAAGCTGTTACAACCCATAGATTGATAAGGTCATCCCATTCCAATACCAGAACTCTATCTTTATCCTCCATTTCTTTATTTTTATATAGAGCGATATAGATGTCAGTTCCATTATTGTAGAACCGACAATAGAAAGGCCTTTTATACCTCTCCTTTACGATATTATGGTATATCGCATCTAAGGGATTTTTATATGCTTTTGACACCTTTTCCTTTCCACCAGGTTTACAGGTATGCACTGTGAAATACCCTGCAAAACCAACAAGATGATATCCGACAGGTCCTGTTTGCTTGCTTCGATAATAAACCCTGTCTAATTCATCATCGATAAATTCGAATACCTTCTCTACCGCACGAGTTTTCACTCTAATTTGCATTTTATTATTCTCCTTTCTTTTGTGGGCTAGCCATATATATAATATCTAATCGAAATTATGGTGTCTAACAATTAAATAAGTACAATACTCCCACAGTATGGGAGTTTAAACTTCTATAAAGGGAGGAATACTAAACGATGAGAACCATTCATTATGACTTTACTCCGTTTAATGATATCTTTTCTCGTATTATTGCCAGAGGAAAAGCTAATGCTTCTGACCTCAATGAATTGAAGAAAGAGTGCAATAAGTTCTTCGATAGCAAATGCGAGAATATCTACTATACTGAAAATACTGACAAGATGTTTTTCGGTATGAAGATCATTGCTAATATTGATCCCAATAAAGTTTATGATTATATTACCGATGATCGTCATATGAGCAATAATGATCTTAGAGTTTGGAACTATTCTATCGAATTGGATTCCAAGCTGTTTGATCCTCTGCTCGGTTTGACTCCTGAGGAGCTGACTGCCATCCTTCTGCATGAGGTTGGTCATATGGTTAATGATACCACTCCTCTGCAGAATGCTAGAGACTACATCAACTCTTATCTGGCAGATAATAAAGAAACTCTTTCTATGACTGATTCTATTCATTATAAAGAGATTCTTGCTTATGGTATTAAGGATTTCATCTCTAAGGATAGATCCATGTTCTATACCACTAATGAAGATGAGATTCTTGCAGATGAGTTTGTTCGTGGCTGCGGTTATTCTGACTGCCTCGATAATGCTCTGAGGAAGATCGTTAAGAACAACAGTAAGCTGTATATCGATTCTGATATCAGCAAGTTTACTGTTATGGCTTGGACTCTGAGACTCTACAAGGGTCTGAAGTTCAGACGTATCGGTGCTCTTAGAACTCTGGCTAGAGCTAAGCAGATGGCTGGCTCTGTTCTTGAGAAGAAAGAAATGGAGAATATCGCTCGTAGAATTCGTCGAATTGATGATACTGAGCTGCTTGAGTCTGTTCAGGACAAAGTTAAAGCTCGTATGAGAAAGATGAGATATGACTCTATCAGATCTCTTGATGATGATTACTATGAGATTTCTATGAGAATCCGTAATGTTGAAGATGAGGACGATGCTCTGTATCTGATGAGACAGATCAATACTCGTCTGAGTATTATGGAGGACTATTTGCAGTCTGAGGATATTGATGAGAAGGAAAGAAAGAAGTGGTTTGACTCTATCGATAGATTCAAGGAACTTCGTGAGAAACTTTCCAAGTCTGTCACCTATAAGTCTAAGACTTATGGCATTTATGTCAATTATCCTGACATTAAACCCGATAACTATTAAAAAAGATTAAGACTGGAGATTAAATCTCCAGTCTTTCTTTTATTGTGGATCGTAATAACGACCAATGATCTGAGGCTTACTGATGTCTCCACCAATAAATACCACAATCCATTTAGAACCTTTTTCAATATATCTATATTGATCTGTAGGTATACTATTGAGAATTCCCTTATAAGTAGTCTCAGCACCATCAATAGTATATGACCCTCCACCACTAAGAGTAGAGTGACTATGAGGTGCCATTCCGCCGCCTATATCAGTAGAGCCACTGATAGTAATTCTACCATTAGACTTTACGGTCATATTTCCTTTATTTACTACTTTGAAATCTCCTCCAACAAAAGCACAAAGTTCTTTAGGAAGATAGATCTCAATATAATTCTGAATCTTGACATTCTCAATATTAGGCCCATTCTCATTAATGATATTGCTGCTATTCTGATGGACAGTTTCTACTTTGGTTTTAAGACTTGTAGTATCAAGATTAGGAGTCAATACAGGAATATAGAATTTCTTCTTTCCAGGGTTAGTACGATCGATCTTTTCAATGCAAACTGCAATCTCAGGATATCGTAAATCCAACTCTTCATAAAAATCAGCATTTGCCATAAATTATTCTCCTAACAAATTATTGATAAATATTTACTAGAGGGTTAACCTTTTATTAAATCATATACTATATTTGTGAGCGTATGAAGAGAGCATATAATTAGTAAGCGAGTCGTAGTTCATGTTTTGTTTTACTAAGAGTATGCTGATTAGCATACTCTCTTAAAATTTTTATGGAGGTGGTTTTATGTGGCCTTTTACCAGAAATCCTGCAAAACCCGACATCGTAGAATGCATTAATTTCAATGGCCAGAATGTTTCAACTGGAGCAGTTGGAAGTTATTTAGTCTGGCTTGCTAATCATGAAGATCTTCATCATTTAGGATTTACTTATAGAAAAGAAAATGATGGAGCTCTCAGATTTGTAATATACTGTCTCAAATACAACCAGAAAGCTGTCAGATACTTTAAAGACAGGTGCCCCGCTATGGTTGAAGATGAGGTTAAGAAATTTAGAAAACCAATCTATCGGTTCAAGTTTAATACTTGGGCTAATGGATTTAGTGAAGTAGTAGAAGATAATTCTAAGGAGGAGAAATAAATGTATCTTTGCTATCACCACGATGATATGGATGGAAAGACTTCTGGATTCCATGTATATCGGCACCTTGAGCAGATTAAGGCTCATCCAAAAGCTTCTGATTTCATTATGAGAGGCTATGATGAACCTTTTTCTGAAAAAGATTATGGTGGAAAGGATGTCTTCATTGTAGATCTTTCTTTCACCAAGAAATCTATCAGTGCTCTATTTGATATCTGTGAAGGAGCACATTCTGTCGTTTGGATCGATCATCACAAGTCTTCTGTTGAAGCTATTGAAGATGACGATATCAAAGAGAAGCTCGATAAGTATGACAATCTTGAATACTTTGTCGATACTAGAGTTTCTGCAACCATTCTGACTTATCTGTATTTCAAGTTCTTGTATAAGTTCGATGTTAGCCCTGCTAAAGAACTTGCAGAATCTGATATGGATATGGAAATCCATTGGTGCAATGATGAGTTTACCAAGCTCACTGCAACAATTGGAGACTATGATATTACTCTTGATAGCCTTCCTATGTATCTTCAGTATGTTGATAGATATGATAGATGGGTTTATGGAGATGATGATCGGCCTTTGCTGTTTAGCTATGGCTGTATGACCCATAACACGAATCTCTTTACTTATCCTGATAAAAATAGTAGAGAGTTGGAGTTCAATAGCAATTTCTGGAATAGAATCCATATGTATACCTTCACTGGCGATATCATTGAAGATGGCCGTACTGCAAAGAAGTATGCAGATGTGACTAATAAGATGAATCGTGATGAAGCCGCATATGAGAGAGAAGTTCTGGGATACAAAGCTATTATCTTGAATACATTTGGTAATAGTATGGTATTCGGAGAGAATGCTCCGAAGGATTATGACGTGCTTATCATTTATACCTATAATGGTAAGAGCAAGCTGTTTACCTACAGCTTTTATTCTAGCAATCCTGAAGTGGATTGTTCTAAGATTGCAGCTCACTTTGATCCCAAGGGTGGTGGTCATAAGGGAGCAGCTGGCTGCAGTTCTAAGGAATTCCTGTTCAAATAAATCAAATATTTTTATAAAGGAGAATTTTATTATGGCTTACGGTAATTATTCTAACAACAAGGATGCAAACAAGCCCTTTGACCCTGTCACTTTCTCTGCTTATCGCATGAACAATGGTGAGTCTTCCGTTGATAAGACTTGCATCTCCATGTCTCTGTGGAAGCAGATGCTGCGTATCGGTATCTTCCCCCGTAAGGAGAATACTGACGAGATGGTATTCGATATGGATGCCGGTATCATGGTTTATCTGAACCATTCTAAGGCTAAGATCTTTGCTAATGAGCTGAGAAACTTCCTGCGTGATCCTGCTCTGTATAATGGTGCTGGTGTTCCCAGTGGTACTGGTATCATCACTATTTCCAATGGCTCTGAGTTTGGTTCTAAGAACCCTGTCATTGTCATTCGTAAGCTGGATGAGACTGGTAATGTCACCAGCATGATTGCATATGAGATCAAGTCTGACTTCTATTATGCAATCCGTGGATATGATGGTGGTAAGGATTTCACCAAGGACACTGAGACTTATCGCAATCTGGAGATTGAAGAGATGATTCTCATGTGCGAAGAGTACTGCAAGGCTATGACTTATGCTGTCGCTCATACTGTGCGTGACAATATGCGCTATGATGTCGACCGTATTAAGAATAACCTGAGCTCTATTGCTGAGAAGCTTGGTGTTGAAGCCAATAGAACTTCCAATAGAGGTTCTAGCTATAACAGCTCTACCAACTTCTTCAACAATGCTGGTAGCAATGGCTATAGTAGCTCTGAGTCTTATACTCCGGCTACTCTGGATGATATTGACTAATATTTATAAAGGGAATAGATCAAGTGTCTATTCCCTTTATTTTTTAGAATCGAGGCGAAATTTATGGATAAGAAGTCCACAAATAACGATAAAAAGCGCAATAAAGTCCTGTTTGACTTTGAAGCCTTAGTAGACATGAAAATCTCATATTTGATTTCCTATACTGATAGAAATGACTCACTTGAGGAGCTCAAATTTAGAAGGATGTATGATACAACCTCTATTCTTGATGGTATGGAAGTCAAACAAGAGGATTATGATCATCCTAAGAAGATCATCTTCACCTGTATGAAGACTTTACTAGAGACATATCATAATATGGCTGATGAAATCAGGCCTAAGGTTCTCTGTAAAGATGAATACCAGGAACGGATTATTAAACAGTATTTTCCCTGGGTGCCTGTAATTACAGCACCTAGAGATAAAGTAAATACTTTACATTTCACAAGGATTATCTTAGGAGATGTAAAACAAACTTTGGAATTTACAGATCCCGTTACTGTAGATTTCTTTATTCTTGGATATAGGGAGAACTTTAGTCCTGATGATGACTCACTTCTTCCTAAAGAAATCCTGCTTCAAGTTGGTGACGTAAATAGTTTTACTATTGTCAGAAAACCATTTCTTGAAATCAAAGATCCAGTTGGATAAGAAAGGAAAATGATTATGAACAAAAATACCATGATTACGAATGTAGTCGATAAGGATACTCTGCATAAGATTCAGAATGATGTATTGCAGAGATTGTCTGACATTCTTGCAAACTCTTTTGGCCCTATGGGTTCCAATACCTGTGTGAAGAAAGAGAATGCTTTCAATATCTATACCAAGGATGGCCATACCATTCTGAAGAATATCTATTTTCATGGTATCATTGAGCAGTCTATCAAGGACGATGTCGAGTCTATTACTCGTCATATCGTTAAGACTGTTGGCGATGGTACCACTTCTGCAGTCATGCTGTCTGCAGAGATCTATACTGCAATCATGGATATCAGCAGGGAATATAACAAGCCTCCTGTTGAAATTCTGAATGCTTTCAAGTCTATCATTGATGAGATCTGTGCCAGTATCAAGTGTTCTGGCCATAAGGCTACTCCTAAAGATATCTATGATATTTCTATGATCTCTACTAATGGCAATGAGTTTATCTCTAATACCATTAAGGATATTTATAATGACTATGGCATGGAAGTTTTCATCGATGTCAGCGCTTCAACTGATGGTGATACTGTGGTTAAGTCTTATGATGGTATGACTCTGAATACTGGTTTCAGTGATCCTTGCTTTGTTACTAATAAGAATAACGAAGCTGTTCTGGATCATCCTCGTATTTACTTCTTCCAGCATCCTATCGATACTAAGGAGATGGCTGTTCTCTTCGATGCTATTGTGTCAAAGAATCTTATTCAGCCTTATTCTAAGCTGGTAAAGGGTCAGGAAGCTACTCTGATTCCTACTGTTATCATTACTCCTAAGCTGTCTCAGGATCTGAGTGCTATTATGGGTAGTGTAACTAATCTGATGTCTCAGCAGGATATGGCTAATAAGCTGCCTTTCCTGGTGATTGAAGGCTATCACCAGACTGATGAAGTTGCTGATATCTGTCTGCTCTGCAATGGTAAGGGCATTCGTAAGTACATTGATCCCGAAATTCTGAAGCATGATGTAGAGACTGGCGATGCTCCTACCCCTGATACGATTCAGGACTTCTGTGGCACTTGTGATCAGGTGGTTGCTACCAACTCTAAGACTAGCTTCATCAATCCTGTTGATATGAAGAACCCTGATGGTTCTTTCTCCACTGTCTACAATAATCTGCTGAGCTATCTTGAGTCTGGTTTGAAGAATGCTCAGAATAACGGTGAAGACGCTAGAGTAATTGGTACATTTAAGCGCCGTATTCATGCTCTGAAGTCTAACCTTGTTGAGCTGATGATTGGTGGCATCTCTCAGTCTGATCGTGATGCTCTGCGTGATCTGGTTGAGGATGCTGTTCTGAACTGCAGATCTGCTGCAACTTATGGTGTTGGCTTCGGTGCTAACTTCATGGCATATAGTGCTATTCGCAAGTTCCGTAGCCATGCAGATAATATGACTAAGGATATCGTAGATTCTCTTAAGGTTGGCTATGAGTATATCATTGGTAAGCTTTATGAGAATACCAGCTTTGGCTATAACAAAACCAATGAGGAAATCTGTGATACTCTGATCGAATATGGCTGCCCCTTCAATATCAGAACTCAGAGTTTTGATGGCATCGTCTCTTCTTCTATTGAGTCTGATATTATCATTCTCGAGACTGTTTCCAAGATTATTGGTCTGATGGCCACTTGTAATCAGTTCATTGTTCCTAGTCCGATGCATAACGTGTACGTCGACTAATTAGGAACATTTATATAAAGATAGACCCTTGTTTTGCCCCATTCGATTCAAAAGGTGTTAGACGCTGTGTGTGTATGATGTCCCCGTGAACGTTGGAGGTGATCCATCTATCTCCATTTAAGAGGAAGGTTACGACCTTCCTCTTTTTTGGCAGTGAAATATAAGAGAGAGGAATTTATCCTCTCTCTTATTTATTTTTATCTCATCTTGTAGTATCCCATAGGCTCTTTGCACTTAAGAGCATCACTCTTAATATCATTAACTACAGATTCAGTATCTGTATCAATGATGAGAATAGCAGTTCCTTCAGGAGCAGTTACAAGATTCTTAGGTTCAGTATCATTCATAGACAGATGAACCAGATTGATAGCATCAACTGCACTGACATTATTGATATCAATACCAGTCTTATCTTCAATACTGCTGATAACTCCAAAAGCATTTCCCTTAGAAGAAATAACACTCTGACTCAGATCATCTTCATCCTCATCCACATCAGGAATTTCTTCCTTAGAGAGAATTTTCTTAAGATTTTTCTTGAATTTAGTGAGGTTCTTCATAGTGAAATTAGAGAAATCAATTTTAAAGTAACCATTATCTCCAAAGAAGAGAATGGTTTTATTAGCCCAACGTTTTAGTACTTCAGGATCTCTTCTCAACATGTAAACCATGACAGAGAAGATATTCAGATCAGTACTCCAGTCAAGCAGGCTATCGATTGTATTACCAGCTCTAGTATATTTAACGGGGAAGAAGTAAGTGATCTTGCTATAGTTCTTGAACACATCTTCATTCTCCATAAGTCTAGAGACAAAATCGAAATACATATACAGAGTTCTCTTATTATTCTTCGGTGCATTCTTGAGATACAATTCATGATAATAAGAGGTATCAACATACAGGTTAAGGCCCTTATAGGCCTTGACATTTCTAAAAGTCTTCACAATCTTAGAGTTGCGAGACTTAATCTGATCATAAATAGAAAGAACTTGAGAAGCATTTCTAAGTCTCTCTTTATAAAGATACTTCTTGATCTTTCTGTCATATTTAGAATCAGCTTCATTGAAAACAAATCCAGCAGACTCGTTAATCATCAAACCATATTCTGTATCAATTTCAGGCATAACTACAGTTGTATTGGTAGCAGGAGGATCTATATGATATCTGAAAGTATATCTTCCATACTTATCAAGATGCTCAGTATCTCCTTTAAAACCAAGTTCTTGCGTAGCAATCTTAATAGATGCAGCATTCTCAGGATTAGCATGCCAAATGTAAGTGGTTACATTATTCTCTTCAGCCCATCCAGAATTAATGAGCTCATTAAACATCCAAGCTACAAAGTGATGGCCTCTAGCATGAGAAGCTACACCAGTAGTAATCTGAGCTTCATTAGGACTGCTGGGGAAATGATAGACATCCATAAAGCTCTCAGGATATCCATTCTCATCATAACGAATGATTCTCTTCTCGATATACTTATTATCCTGATATGTAGAATAGAAAGACACTTTCTTAAATTCATCCATCGTAAAGCTATCGAGAATAGCTAAGACATCATAGTATTCTTTACTATGATTTCCCATGATGATCTCACCATTAATACCAGCTTCAACTCCTGGATAGTTTGTTACTGGCTTTTCAGCTTCAACAGCAGATTCAGTAATGTAATTACTGAGGTCATTATCAGTCCCAATCTTAGCATCTACATTGAATTTCTTCATCTTAGACTTAATTGCTTTGGCAAGTCTAGGCTGATCTTCTTTATCACATTTATTGAAAAATCTGATAGCAGCTTTTACATGAGCTGCATCAGGCATAGGATATTTCTTCTTATCAGGAAGACCATAATCAGAATCTTTAAGATTCTTTCTCTGTTCAGCAGTAAGAGTAGCTTCATGATAATACTTATTGTACAGATCGGAAATCTGTTTTACCATTCTACCACTAGATACTTTTCTTATATCGGAGAGATCGCCATTGAGAATTTTCTTGATTCCAATACGACCTTTAGACTTATAGATATCATAAATCAAGTCTGCAAGATAAAGATTCTCTTTACCTTCTTTATCAGAATCTTTGAACTTGAATTCCTTACCATCATTTTCTTTTCTGAAGTATTCTACCTGACCAGACATTGCCATAGCAATAGCTCTGAAGAATACAGGATTCACTTCAGGATATCCATGAGCAAGCAAGAAATAGATAAGCTCATTTAAACAATATTCTTTATAAGGTCCATCTTCTTCTTTGTATTCAAATTGAGAAAGAATATGGATAGTAGTATCATCGGAGAAAGAATAAGCCTTATCTTCATAAGGAGACATTCTCTGAAGAATTTTAAGGCTAGTATAGACCTTAACATTGATAGTCTTTACAGGGCACTCTGCAAGGCCAATATCTCTACAGATAGCATCAATTTGATCATTGCTGTAAACAGCATTGATAAATTGAGTATCCATAGTAGATCCACCCTGAATATTCAGCTTAGCCTTTTTAGTATGAATAATGCCTTCAGAAAGAACAGCTTCCTGAAGTTCATCAAATTCTTCCTCTTCTTCATCTTCCAGTTTATTGATAGCATCACTATCAATATAAGTCATTACATTGCGGTCAATGTAATAAGATCTAAACAATTTGCTTGGATCATAGACATATCTCATATTCATGAGCTTTTCGTTTTCTTCCTGGGTAGTTCCCATCAGAAAAATAGCAGATCCATGCTTCTTATCCTTTTCATTAAAGGGTACAAATACTTTACGCTTAGCGGGGTATAACCGCAAAGGGATTAACTCATCCATGATAAGCATAGTTATATCACACTCCCTTATATACTTACTAAACTGTTACCAACCCTCATAATCAACCTTTACAGGGTCAAATACATCAAATTAAACGTATTAAGGAGGTTTATAGCATGGCTAATAAATCATTTCAAAAACAAAAAAGAATGAATCCTGTTGCTGCTCAGCTCAATATTGAAAAGAGAATTAAGCAAGGCATGGCTGAAGCTAGAGCTAGTGGTGTAGAATATGCCACTGTAGTTCATCACTTACTTAGCATTCTCGTCTTAGGAGACAAATGCGGCTTCGATGATGAGATGATGGAAAAGTACCTTAAAGGTATGGAATCTTACGCAGATTGCATCACCAAAGAATATATGACTATTCCTGGTCTTATTCTTGCTCTTAAGGAAGATTATGGAGTTGTTATTGATGAGGATAAACTCATCAAATGGTATCCTCAGATCGAAGGCTATTTAAAGCCTGATCATGAGTAATAAAGTATTATATTGCTCACACATTAGTAATCCTAAACGTATAGATTAGGGGGCAATTATGAATAAGAAGTCTGATAAGACTATTGAAAAAGATGACTTCATTGAGTTTTTAGCTTCAATGAAGCCTGGAGATACTGATAAATTAATTAGAGAGAAAGGCAAACCACCTAAGCCGATTTGTCCTGCTTTCTTCTTTCCAACTAAAGAATGAATAGGAATATATTCTATTCTTCATATATAAGTAAATATATCTTTTAAGGAGGACTTTGAAAATGAGTGAATCTGTAAAGGATCTCGTGAAGGAAATTAAGGAAGGTCTTTCCCAGACTAGTTCTTCCCGCAAGGACGAGATTCGCGTTATGAAGGCCATGCTGAATGATCCCAGCTATGAGGTTGATGAGTATGGCAAGGATGGTGTCGTTGGCACCTACAATCCCTGCAAGGATTTCCGGAGCATGTGTGCTTCTGTTATCTCTTCCGCTGCTAAGGTGCCTCAGGCTGAGGCTGCCAATATGATGGAGACCTATGAGGTTAAGAAGTCTGAGGCTTCTTCTATGGTCAACATCTCCAAGGAGTTCGTCAATGCATTCCTGCATACTGGACGTAAACTGCCTATGGGTGCTCGTGAGAAGTCTGATGTTTCTCTGAGCCTGAAGGTTGTTGCTCCTAGCACCCGTCTGTACCCCAAGAAGGTTGGCATCAGCGATGATGGCGCTTCTATGTACTCTAAGGTTGGAACCACTGTTCCTGCTCATGAGGCAATTCGTGTGCATGCTCCTTGCCCGTCTTGGGTTAAGTGATCTCATACATATGATCAAAGGAATATCCGGATACCTTATTGGTATCCGGATTATTCTTTTTATTCATTATCACAGGCGCATGTACAGGTAGAAGTTTCTTCCCAATCACAACCTGTAACAAAAATATCTTCTTCTTCACAAGGGCAGATACATCTTGAAGTTGCATAAGGAAGTTCAGAAGCAGCTTTAGCTTTAAGATCTTTCATATATTGTTCTTGAGCAGCTTCAACATCAGGACAATTACAAGTCAATCTAGCATATCTATCTACAACTTTATCATCCATCTTTTCAGGATCTACTTTCTGAAGTAGATCCTCTTTATTCATTCCTTCAATGACATCGGGAAGATGATAAAGAGTATGATCATCAAGCCATTTGAATCTGTTATTTTTATAGGCATCGATAAGAACTTTAGGAGTTTCATCTTTATTGAAATTGGTGGCAAAGATAATTCTATCATTCTTATCCTTGATGATGGTCTTAATCCAATCATAGATAGCAGAGTAAGGCAAATCACAATAGAAGAATGCCAGTTGCATTACATATACTTCTTCTCCTCTAAATTTATAAGGCACATAGCCATATCTATCATGAGAAATCCAACCAGCACCCATATATCTAGCTTTAGCATCACTCTGCACCATATAAATGGTATCAGTATGATTATAGAACTCATTGAAATCTTCTTTAGGATATTCTCTATCTGTAGCAGTTTTAATCATCTCATAAGCTGTCAGAAAAGAATTTGTATTAGGAGGAACTCTAAGAATCTGGTAATCAGGTCTATCTAAGTCCTTAGGAACGTATCTTGTATATTTAACTTTCTTCATAAATACACCTCCAATTAATTAAATGTGGAGTCCATAAGAAAAAAGAAAAAGAAGAGAGGTTACCAGCCTCTCTTCTTTTCAAAGTGCGTTTTCTCCACGAACACACAGAGTGAGATGATTAAACCATATGATATGGGCCATCACAAACCATATCTTGGTATGGATAAAATGTAACTAACTAAAGATGCACTTAGGAATAGATAAACAAATACAATTTCTGGTGGAATAGTAGAAATTATACTAGTTATCTACTTCTAAATACAATGGGATTGATATACCTATCGGATAGCACAAAAGATACTATGACTGTATCAGGCATCTCCCTGTAAGGCTGTTCCCTTAGGCTTACATTCATCGTATAGTGATCATATATACCAGCCTCAGTACCAATAGCTTGTATGAACCCCTCAAGGCTCTGACCACAAAATTCACCATCACTCTTAATTAAAAGGTTTGCACAACCATTAAAATTTATGAAGATATTTCTATACTTATCAAGCACAGAGACTTTGAAGTTAGAAAACATATCATCATTTCTAAATAATACATTCTTGAGGGTGGCTACATAATAATCTTCTATAGAGGTGGATTTAAAATCTTCAATATTCCAAAATCCACTATCATTGTAATATGAAAGATCCAGCGAAATACCAAAGTCTCTATTAATCTGATCTCTATGAGACTTTAACCAATTATAATTATTGTAATCAGTACTTCTTTCAAGATCTTCTCTATACTGCTTATTGATTTTATAGGCTTGCTGAGACATATCTTGATCTACATGAGTAAGCTCATGACCGATTACAATAAAGATCATACTATAGATCTTATTTCGATTTAATGGACCATTACATTCTTCAACTATATTCATGATATGAAGAGTAAGTCTATTAGGCTTACGAAGATTGGCAAAGGTATAATTTACTTCATCAGCATAATCAACTTCAAAGATTATATTATTGCAAAATCTATTTATTCTTCCATTCAAATAATTGAAAACAGAATAAGCAAATTGCTTATAATGCTCAAAATAGCTTATATCTAAATACATTAGAAATTACCTCTTTCTTTCTTCTTATTAGTATGATAATATCTAACTAAAAATTAAGATGAGAATAGGTTGAAGTCGTATTCATGGTAATTCTCCTTCAACATAAATATTTCCTTTCAAATATATCAGAATCTTTCCATTTCTTCTAAACACTTCTTTTCGTTGTTGTCACCTCCTATGAAATATTGGTTTGGGTAACCGTCAGTTGGCGAGTGCTGTTCCATTGGAATCCTTGCCTATTCTCATCTTTCTCTCTTGGAGTCACCAGGGTTGCGGGGCCCTGGTGACTTTTTATTATATCATACACATATTGGTAAGAAATTCATTTATGGAGGGATTCTATAATGCCTGCTATTAAACACATTGGTTCTGATTGCTATACCATCTATATGAATGATGGTATCCGTATCTGTGCTCAGGCTTGCTCCTGCTGCTGGGATAAAACTATCCCTGAGGATTATGAAGGACAAGTCAATTATTTGGCTAGACGATGCAAGACTGGCCATACTTCAGTACTTGAGCATAGCAATCTGGTTGTTCTCTATCGTCTTCCTAACACACTTGTTAGTCGTGAAGATATAATTCAGCTTCAGACTACTATTGATTTTCTTGGAAACAATAGATATCTGAATACTGTTGCAAGAATGCCTAAAAATGGTGGAGGTCCTTGCATCCTTATTGGTGGTAGCTATAGAGCTTTTGATGATGTATACCATAGTGTATCGGATTCTGTCTACAATTATGGAATGCTCAAGCTTATCACCGAGCAAATATATCAGCATGTCAGCTCTATGATGTTCCCTGATCTGACTGATGGAGATACTCCTATTCTTAATAAGGATAGTTTCTTGGATGTAGAGCCTGATGCTGTATCAGACTATTTCAATCCTATTGGAACTAATCTTTATGAAGATGACAAAGTCAAGTTTATCTCCATTGACAATATTGAGCAGATCAAGAGAAATGTCGATCGCATTAGTCCTAATACTTTCTCTATTGATGATATCGCTAAGGTGGCCAGTGCTACTATTCTCTTTAAGGATATGTCTCGTACTGGTACTCATCAGCTTGTCAGACATAGAAATGGTATTACCCAGGAGTCTCAGCGTTATGTAGACTATTCTCACGCTGCATTTGCTGATCCTCTTGCTTTTAAGCCTGAGAAATATGATGTCGATAAGAAGTATGATTTCGAATTTGGTGGACAGAAGTTCTCCATGACTTCTATGGAGCTTGGTGAATCCATCATTGGAATCTATCACTATCTTATCGATCAGGGAATGATGAAGGAAGATGCAAGATCTTTCCTTCCTGGTAATGTAAAGTGTCGTAGACTGTATATGACATTTACCTATAAGACTCTTCTTAAGTTCTTTGAACTTCGTTGCCATCCTGCAGCACAGGCAGAGATTCGTAGCTTTGCTATGTCTGCTCGGAAGGGCTTTGAAGTTGAGACTGAGAAGTTTAAGGTTGAACCTGATAAGAATACTGGAGTAGACGAGATCATTTCCGATAAGGAAGTTATCATGGAAAAGATCATTGAGAATACTCCGGAACTGAATAAGGAGGAAAATAAAAATGACTAAACTGATTAAGAACTTCGATAGCTTTGACGATCTCCAGACTGCAGCTTCTAGTATTGGAGCTGTAACCAAGCTGGTTGAATTCGATCCTAGCAATCCTTGGAATAGCTATGAAGAGTTTGCTTCTGATATGATTAATTATATCAGTGATAATCTCCCTGGCTGGTTCAATAGTGACTATCCTAATTGTATTAGCGCTAGTCTGAATGCCTATGGCATTAGCATCTCTAAGAATGGTGACGGCTTTGGTGTGAGAAGCACCATTAATCGTAAGACTGGTGATCCTGATTATCAGCTGTCTGTCACTTTCGGTAGAGATGAGATTGAGCTGAAGCATAATCCTACATACGTCAGTCTTATCAATTCTGGATTTGAAATCTTCGATGGCAAGAAGATTGCTAAAAAGAAGAAGTCCTAAAAGCATAGAGGCGGGTCGAATCCCGCCTCTATCTCTAATTGTGCCTGTTAACATTGAATTAAGAAAGGAGTTGATTATTTTTATGATTGACCCTAATTCTATTCACCAGACATATGAATATATTGATGATGTGCCGACTGTTATCAAGATCGATGCACTTCCTCAGTATGACCGTTATGATTATGATCTGGCTGACGAAAAACAATTTAGCAAATATATCTCTGATATCGAGAAGTCTGTAAGAGGCAGTTTTGAATATAGACATATGGTAAGTTATCTTAGAGACTATCTTGATATGAATAAATGTGCTTTCTATGAAAATATCTCTAATGCAGATACTACAAAGATTCATATTGAGATCCATCATGCTCCTATTGGTCTTTATGACATCTGCTTGATCGTATACAATAAGAGAGCTCATTTCCATGAAGATCTTGAGGTTGAAATGGTTGCTAAGGAAGTAATGTTCCTGCACTATAACCTTTGGGTTGGTCTTATTCCTCTTGCTGAGACTGTGCATGAACTTGTGCATAATCAGTATATCTTTGTTCCTTGTACTAAAGTGCTTGGTAACTGGATGGAATTCTATAATAGATATAAACCCTATATGCTTCCTGAGCAGATTGAGACATTGAATAATATTATTGATGCCTCTAAATATGCTGAGGAGAACTCTAAGACTATTCTTTCTAAACACTATATCTATGTCGATCCTTCTGGCTCTTATGCTCTGCCTAGAATGGAAGATGTAGCTTCAATGCTTAAAGGTAGAATTACAGAGCTGATGAATAACCCTGAACAACCAGTTGAGAGACCTAAAGAGCCTCCAATTGACCCGATTGAGTTTATTAATCAGCCTTGTTGAGGGATTATATCCTTTTATAAAGTATAACATAATAGTAAATTCCACGTAATCGTGAGGAATTGATCAATTCTTATTCCATAAAGGAGGAAATTCACTATGCTTTTTGGTAAGCCCTATAAGTTTCTGAGTGAAGCTGCTACTGCTGACCTGATGGATCCCGCTACCTCTGATGAGGTTAAGGATACTGTTGATGATCTGCAGGATACTCTGACCAACAACGTTGAGGAAGTCAAGCCCGACGATATGGTCACCAATGGTGGTGTTCCTGTTACCACCGCTGAGAATGCTCTGCTGGTTGAGTCCAATGGCAGTTACTATGTCTCCATGGAGGCTGTTCTGGCTATCTGCGAGGACGAGGCTGAGGTTCCCGAGACCGCTTCTGACGATGATGCTGCTGACGCTTGCGCCGAGAAGGCTCCCGACGTTGTCGAGCAGATCGCTGACGCTAATGGCGTTGACAAGGAAGACATCACTGTCGTCATCAATGCTGATGAGGCTGCTTATGTCTGCGAGTGCGCCATCAATGAGTCCAAGGCCTCCAAGGGCAAGAAGAAGTCTGGCAAGTCTGTCCGTAAGGCTAAGATTCTGGCCAAGACCGCTAAGGCTCTGGAAGGCAAGATCAAGCTGTTCAAGAAGAAGAAGTAATTTTACCAATTACAAATTCTATACCGGGGAGGATTATCCTCCCCGGTTTTCTTTATTTTCCTAAGAACCGTAAAAATCAAAGGCTTCATTTGTATATTATAATAGTAATAGAATATAGAATTGCATGTATTCTATAAAGTAAGAAGAGGTAGGGAGCGAACCTACCTCTTCACTTTCTCCTCCCCAATACATTTATTGTCGCGCGCACAAATGAAAGGAGGATTTCTTTGATGGTCATCAATAATGATGCCATTAAGGCGGCTTCTGTTGAGTTGTTTCCCGACAGTCCTCAGAAGCAGGCCTTGGAAAGAATGTGGCTTCGCTTCGATGCTATGCAGCATAAAGCGATTACGCATGTTCTTCACCTTCAGACGGGAAACCAGTACGGTTACGTATTGGATTCCAGTGATCAGGGAATTAATAATGTGTTGGTACATTATTAATTTATGATCTAGAAGGTCCATGGCCTTAAAATAATGAGGTGGCAATTCACCTCATTATTTTTTATTAATTCCAGGATTGGTTAGATATTATTACAGTGACAACAAATCATATAACGTTTAGAAGAAGGTGAGTTAAATGAATTTTAAGACGTATGATATTTACACAGATGCTTCTATTAATACAGATTTGAAGGTATCTTGTTCTGGTTCTATAGTTGTCGATAGAACTATGGATAAGATTGTGAGCGAAAACTATTTAATCAAACAGCAAGCCACAAATAATATGGGCGAAGCCATTGGTATCTTTATGGGTGTTAGGGATGCTATTGGTCTTCTCTGGACGAGCCCAGAACCGTTTATCGTAAACATTTTCTCTGATTCTAGAATTAGTCTCTTTGGAGCAAGAGAATGGATTAGTTCTTGGATTATGAGACAAACTGAAGAAGGAGATCTTATAGGTAGTGTAGGAGTCATTGCTAATCAGGAATGGTTCTCTTCTATCTATAATGACATTCTCTCTAGTGGAATTAAGGTGAAGTTCTTTCATCAGAAAGGCCATGTAAATACTCATTTCACAAGAGATGTTTATAAAGCTGAGAAGCTCTTTAAGCTCTCTAATGGTGTGAGTTCTAATATGGCTGGTATTGATCAGTATACTCTTGCAAGATACAATAATATGGTTGATGAGCATTCTCGTACCAACCTGAATTCGTATCTTTCTGGAGGAGATCTGAATATGGTCCCTAATACAATGATGATCGGCGAGCAAGCAGTTAAATTTAATTGCAATCCCGATCTTATTAATAAATACAAGGATCAAACAAAGGGTGGTCTTAATTACCCTATCAATTCTAATTTTGGAGGAATGTAAAATGAAGAAGTCTAACGGCATGAAAGTTTCCCTCTCTAGTTTTTATGGCCAGATGGGGCCCACTAAGACTATTGATGAACTGACAAAGAAGAAACCCGCTGTAAACACTGAGGTGAGCGGGACATATAATGTAAGTATGCAGACAGGGCTTAAGAAGGAGGAAGAGAAAATGCCTGATTTTTATGAAAGATGCAAATCTCTGGCAAAGAGTAATGCTGCCGATACTGAGACGATTTCTAAGCTTATCATCCTTGAATTCAGAAGGGTGTACTTAGATTCTATCAAGGGCGATGGACAGCAGATTGATATCGAATGGTTTAGATATACTGATGAAGTGCTGTTCAATGTGATGCAGCCTATCTTTAAGTATATGATTGATCGTTCTATTCTCTGTGATGATGTGGATAAAAAACGTACCGCTGATATTGCAGAGAATGTGAAAGAGATCATTCTGAGATCTTTCAACAATGCGAATATGTTTGTGGAGTTCGATTCCAAGTATAATTATGACTACACAAATTTCTATAGAGCTTTGGACAAGTTCTTCGACACTTTTAACTGATGACAGAATTATATATTATCAATATGAATTGGCAATATAATTCAATTGATAATTCGATGGAAGGAGTAAATTATGATGACAAATAATTCTCCTACTGTTCAGGCAATGATCTCTGGTATTAGACCTGGCAGTGGGAATATTCCTTATGGGTCGGCTCAAATGCCGACCCAGTTCCAATCCCCTTATCCCAGTCCTATGGAAATGGTTAAAGAGATTGGCTACAATCAGTATATGAATCCTCCCCAGCCTATGATGGGATTTCCTGGAGTTCAGAATGTGAATGGAGTTCCTATGGAAACCCCTAATAGCAATATTACTGTGACTTATAGGGAGATTCCTGGAGCCCCTGTTAATCCTGGGCTTGCAGGTATGGAAGGAGTCACTCAAGTTAAGCCTGGTAGAGCAATCCAGGTTCAGTCTGATATCCCGTATTATAATCAGACTCTGACTGGAATGTATCAGAACCAGAATAGGTTTGTAGGTATGGGCCCTGCATTCAATCCTTATGGAATGCCTTCTATGCCTACTCCTCCTGCACTTCAGCAGTATCAGCAGCAGCCTCAGCATCCTGATATTATGGGTGCTGTTACCATTTATAATGGTCAGCCTATTCATCCGCATTCTAACATGGGTTGGTATGGCTCTGTTGATTTCCCTCTTGATAACCAGGCTGGTAGAGCTATGGCAAATGCATCTTCTCAGAGTACAATGAGAGATAAGTTTGCCCAGAGATTCCATGGATATAGCAATCCATTTGCTCCTCCTGGATTTATGCAGACTCCTCAGCAGCCTGCAATTACTCCTGAGATTCAGGACTTGGCAAATATTGCAGCTTTCTATGGCATGTCCTATGATGAATTCATCAATAATAGTGCTAAGGCATTCAAGAGTATGTCCAGAGCTGTTAATAGAGCTATGGGAACTGATCCTGAAAAGATTCAGAAGATTTCTCATAGATATGATGTAAAGTATCCTCTTCAGCCTGGTAAGGTTCCTGATAATGATACTGACTTCTTCTATCCTAGTGATGCATTCAATTATGTGACTAAGAACTTCACTCGTCTTTATGAAGAGCGGTATTGCACAACTGAGTCTACTAAGGCTGAAATTAAGAAGATGAAAGTTTCCATTACAATCAATGGAGAAGTTCATCAGGGATCTTCTAGAAAGATAAGTTATTCTGAGTCTAGAAACTTCTTAGATGATGTAGCAAGAAGTGATTATAATTATCATTCTTGGCTTGCAGGAAATGAAGTTCGTATGTCTCAGATGTATTGGAGTGCTCCTGAACGCCAGCTTGATCACATTCAGGGCAATGTCTTCGATGTTACTGCTACAGCTATCGCTGAGGCTAAGCAGAAAGATCTTGAGAGACAGCTTCAGTATCAGAGAGCTACAACTACGAGTAATATGTTTTATCATGACGATTATGTAGCTACCTTGAGAGGTATTCGTCTGAGAAACAAACAAAGGAGGCATGAAATTCAAGAAAAGAAATTTATGGACTTCGTCAGGAATATCCCTGATTATAAACCAGAAGACTCTTTAATGCCTAAGGCTGATATGAGCAAGATCGGTATTTATGATGGTGATTATTGTTATGCTCTTCCTGGATATGACGTGATGGGTATTCCTATCGATAAATCTCCTACCAGAATCATTAAGATGAATAATGTGACTGGTGAGGAAGAACTCTGGGATCCAAAGAATCCCAAACCCTATGGAGAAGATATTAGAGAAAGGATTAGAGAACTTGTAAAGAATCCAAAAGTCTCTGACATGTCTGAAGATGAACTCGCTAAACGATTGGATATATTCAATAACGACGAGTTCAGAGACTTCTAAAGGAGGTGATAACTAATGGCAAGAATTGACTATCTAACTAGTAAGCTTGCATCTAAAGTAAAGCTTCCTGAAGAATTCTTTGACGAGATGATGGGGCCTCCTGTCTATGCATTCTTCACTCCTCAAGAGGTCGAATATATTAGAAAGATGATGTTGAGAAATCGTAATGATGTCAAGATCAAAGAGCTTAATAATATTATGAGATCTAGAGGATTCGCTAGACTTTCTGGAGGAACCAACAGAATTGTCTATAGACATTTGGAAGATCCTAGCTTTGTGATGAAGGTGGCCATTGATAGAGTTGGAATGAATGATAGTAATAGGGAGTTCAAGAATCAGCAGTTCTTGAAACCCTATGTCTGTAAGATTTTCGATTCTACTCCTTGTGGGACTATGTCTACTGTGGAGCGTGTCTATCCCATTACAAGTAAGGAAGAATTCCAGTCTGTGTCCACTGAAGTATTCTATCTGATTGTCACTAAGTTGATTGGCTTGTATGTGGCTGAAGATATAGGAAAGAATTATTTCAGGAATTATGGAATTAGACCAGGCTTTGGAGTTGTTCTTTTGGATTATCCCTATTTCTATAGAGTTGATGAAAGCAAGCTGTTCTGTACAGCAATCGATCCTGACACCAATACAAGGTGTACAGGCCTTATCGATTATGATGCTGGATTCAATCATCTCTTCTGTACTAAATGCGGCAGAAGATATCTAGCCGTAGATTTAGAAGATAAAAATCCCAATAACGATCCTATAATATTTAAAGGAGGAAAATATCCTATGAAGGTTACTCTTATGCGCGGTAATGAGGAAGTAGCTGCTCCTATCCGCAGTTCTAATACTATGGTAAATACCAGAAAGGTCGAGAAATCTGAAAGCCATCTCAAGGTTTCTCTGTCTGGTGGTGACTTCTCCAAGAAGGAAGAAGTTAAAGAAGCTCCTAAGGCTGATCCTGCTGAGAAGAAGGAAGAGATGATTTATAGTCTCAAAGCCGATAATCCTGTAGTTGCTACTCCTGCTCCTGTTCTCTCTATTAGTGAGAGCATTAAGGAGACAATTAAGGATGAAGTAAAGAAGGAGCTTGAAGAGACCAAGCAGTCTGAGCCTGAGAAGAACGATGAGCCTAAGGCTGAAGAAAAGGTAGAAGATAAAGTTGAAGATAAGGTTGAGGAGGAAAAGCCTGTGGAGAAGGCTACTAAGCTGGTTGATCTCCGTCCTAGCAATATCTCTAACAAGGATTACTCTGGTGAGTATGAGGGTCTCGAGGATGCTGTCAAAGAACGTCCCAAGACTAAGAAGGCTACCAAGGCCAAGACTGCTGGGAAAGCAAAAACTGCAGGTAAAGCTAAGACTGCAGGAAAGGGTACGAAGTCTAACTTCATTCCCGATGATGATGAATGAGGTGATCTATTATGGCTGATGGAATCATTCCCGTTAATGCATTCATCATTAGCACAAAAGAAGAAGCAGATCAAATTCTGCTTTCAAGAGGTAAGATTATTGTGCTGACTGAAGATATTCCTCAGTATCTTCAGTCTCCACAGTATGGAGCTTCTTGCTTGATGGCTACCTGTCTTTTGCCTGACTATGAGGCGGTTAGTCATTTCGTTGATGGAGACATGCAAGGATTTCATAATATCTATATGAATATGCTTGCAAGTCCTGAGTGCAATATTTATTTCGTAAGTATTCTCTCAGCAATCATCAACAATATTCCTTTGGGGTTCATCTTTGGTACTGAAGAGATTGAAGCCAAATCTATGTTTGAGATCCTTCAGTTCTTTAGAGCTACCTATGGAATTACTCTTGGGGTTAATAATCCTCCTACTCCTGGATGGATGGATCCCAATTATGTGATGCAGAATGAGACCGTTCTTTATCTGAACAATCTCCTGACTCCTCAGGAGTTTCTCATGATGTATCCGGAAGATGGACCGATTGATCAGGGCGTCTTGATGAAGCTTGTTTATGAGCTTAATCCTCCTGTGAAAACAGGTAATGGGCCTCCTGAGCATGAATATGAAAACTATTTCAGATATTGCATGAAGGTCCTGAAGCAGAACAACCATGTGATGATTGATCCTTTGGTAGGTGCTTGAAATGATTATCTTTACTCCTTTTCCCAATACTAAAGAAGTATTGATGGCATCTAGGCCTGACTCATATAATTTCTATGAGTTCAATCTTTCTAGTCCACTTGCCATTGGATACAATCTTGCAGCCCTAATACCAGATGATGCATATATCCCCAAAGAACTCATTGAGGGATCTGTGGATACACCAGAATTTGATATGGCTTATGGTAATTATATAATGGGGAACCAGGAACAATTCTTCACATTTATGAATGTGATTCTTCCATTGTATAATGATCCATGTGCTTGTGTAATTGTCTATATCCAGCATAGTCCATTCAGGGATGTATTTCTGGAGTGCCTTGTAAAACTCATTCAGCAGAGGTATGGTTATATTCCGTATATCATTAATGCTATTGAGGATATCTATGAGATTAGAGATAACTCTAGTTTCAGTGTGAGAGGCATCGTGGCAATTCAGGATGATTCTGATAAAGCATTAGCAGCTGGTTATTATGGCCAGATTACAATTCCAGAGGAGGGGTGATTATGGCATCTCTCCTCTGGAATAAATTCCATTATATAGCTAATATCAATTGTCTTGCAGACATGCCTATTCGAGCATTTGATATGAGAAAAGCAAATATATCTGTATTGCGTGAGGCTAATCAAATCACGGAACAGGAATACAGAACGCTTTTCGAGGCCGATAAGATGACGAGAGAGGTCTATATCGGCAAGCTGTTAGGATCTAAGCCGGAACTTTCCGCAATCCTTTCTGATGGAATTAAAATGGCTAAGAAGTTATTCTTCGAGGCCAATGGAATTGAAGATTCTGATATATTGGAGATAAACAACGATGCTGTATATATAATAGGATATAAACCAGTTGCAATACAGCAAGTAACTCCATATATCTACTTCAAATTAGATGAAGAATATACAGCATTTTACAGAGTCAAAAAGATCTCATATTATTATGGCTACAATCCAGTTACCAAAATGGAGATACTGAGAGCAAAAGGATTAGGTGAGACTGCTACTGCCCTTCATGAGCCATTTATGTTGGATTTCTTAAAAGAGCTGTTCAAAACAGCCCAGTTGCGTGGGTATGAGCAGGCAATCAAACTTCTGATGACCTTTTATAGAAATTATGTAAGCAGATCTCTGCCCATTGGGTATTATAGAAATCTTAATTCTCAAGCTCAATTTGAGATTGGTGGTATTCATAGTCCTAGCAATGCTAAGTACTATAGTGATATTGCTAATCCCTGGTATATCGATATTGTCGATATAAGCTATAATGAAGAGATACTTCGAGACTTTAACAAACTGCTGTCATATCTTTATCTGAGAAAAAGATGAAAGGCTGGGATTTCTCCCAGCCTTTCTTTTTTATTTCTTAGGAATTTCTTTCCCAACAGTCTGCTTATAGACTGTATTATGCGAAGCAACATAGGCAACTACTTGCAGATAAACCTTCTCTGCAACTACAGAACCAATAGATTCTGGACTCCAGAACAATGACAACTTATCGATCATTGCAGGAGAGATACGCTCAGAACACAAAGATCCGAGTTCCCGAATCATATGTGTTTCTTCTTCCTGAGTAATATAGTCTTTATTAACAATATCTACATGCATAACTAGATAGTCATCGAAGACATTCTTAACAAAGGTATCTAATATTTCAGGAATCTTCTCATCAATTACAGCATTGATATTGATCTCGTACTTCTTAAGAGTATTCTCGATTTCAGCCTGTCTCTTATTACTAATAATAAAAAGAGCGCCTACAAGGCAAAAAATTACCACCATAAAAAATCCGCACATAAGTGCCACAGTACAAATAGTCACGATAAATCACTCCAATTCATAATTTTATCCCTCAAATCTAAGAGACCATTGTCATCGGTTTCACCAATATCAATAGCTTTCTTGATATAATAAAGAAGATTGAACGCCAAATCTTGAGTTAATCCTTTATTATACTTCTCCAGTAATTTAGGCCAATTGCCAATACACATAGTAGGATGAATAAAGAAAGACTTATCGGCATGGTAAACCTGATGAGGTGTTTTGGAGAGCATTACCAGTGCAACATTTCCAGCCTTATGCTCTTCTTTAATAGCTTGGACAACATCGAATGTACTGACATAACCAACTGTGTTCAACATGTGCTCGGTGATAAGCATTGCAATGTCAAATAGAGTTAGAATGCAATGGTGCATTTCCAATGTAGCCATCTGAGAATTGATATAGCCATGAACTTGGCAATGATCAAATCCCAGATCCATTAAAAATGACTTATAATTTTTATAAGTTTCTGATTTTCGGACACGCATTTCAACATTCTTAAGAAATTGCCTATATACATCCACATCAGTAAGAGAGTCTCTTGTCTGATAGAATCCAATAGCATACTCACTATTAGGACTAGATAGCATAGGGTTCATATTTTCTTGAAATGAATCAATCCCAGGAATGGGATTATATACATTTTCCATAGGCAGATTATCCCCTTTCTACTTTATTATTATGTTTTTTGCTTTATATATACGCAATTCCGCAGATATTAAAAATGTATAATAATTTATTACTTCTATAACAGATTATTGACGGTTGACCCATACTTGGTCTCCCGTTAAGTATACAGTGAACGAGAAGCAGTCTAGAAATGACTTTTGGAATCGTGTATTCACGGTGTGAAATTTGGCTGAAGCTTGTCTTAAGACTCGCTGGCTGGATATATAGCTGTGGTATTTGTTTAAACTTAAACGAAACCTGAGTTCGCTGAAGTAGTCTGCTAGCTGTATGCTTGAATACATATAAATTAAAACTTGCTTTAGTAGGGAGCATGTACCGTAACTCATGCTATCAGGGAACGCAATGCGTTCCCTGTTACTTCTTTTAACGTGTTCACATAGGAATAAGAATAATAATTGATGAGAGGTGATACAACTTGTCCATCAATATTAAGAAGGTTTATTCAGATAATCCATATGTAGATGAGATGGTATACTATACCATGCTACTTGGATTAGACACAGTATTGAAACTAAGCGATAGAGCAGATAAATATGAAACACTTGATACACTGAAAAAAGCTGGAACTTATATGGCTTGTGTTGAGGGAACAGCTGTACTAAGATCCTTCAGTGAATTTCCGTTTAATCCTGCAGATATTGCTGCAGGAAAAGGTTCTCCTTTGACTTCCACTTACGATGCAGATGGAAGACCTTATGGAGCAGGTTTAAGCCTTGTAACTGCAAAGGAAATCTCAATGTTTCCTGAAAGAGTATTTAAACTTAGCAAAGAGAAACAGAAAGCTATTCTTGATGCCATGATTATTTACTATCAGGAGAATTATGTAGAACAAAACTTCTATTACAGAATGCTCAATGGACTTCCTCCTCTTGATGATCAAGGAAACGAAATTGATCTCTATGTAGAAGATTGGAGATTACCAGCTGATTCTGGAATTGATACTTCTATTCCTATCCATAAGATGGATAAGGGAGCTGTAACTATTCTTGAAGATCTTGGAATCCTTGAAGATCTTTTTAAAGCTGCTAGTGAAACTGAGAGAAAGAACAGAGAATACTTATTCCATTTAGGAAATAAGAAAATTCCTATTTATCTTGCTAGAAAAGCTAGGCCTTTTGAACCTCTTTATATTCCCTCTATTAAATCTGCTGCTATTAGAGAAATGTATATGGAACGATTGGCTAACAACCGTACCTACACTATGAAAACAGTTTACTCTAAGGCATATCAATATGACTCTGACTACTATGATAATATCATGGCAGTCTTCATTATTGTAATTACATTGATCGATATCATTTCTCGTGTACAGGAGTTTATTACTCGTAAAGAGATCTTTGATATCAGATCTTGCCAGTATCTATTTGAGTCTTATGGAGTTGATTTCTTTGATGAAATTCCTCTTAAGTATCAAATTGCAATGGTTAAAAATATCCATACTCTTTTAAAGAACAAGTCTACTGCTAGATGTATGGTAGAGATTTGCTCTTTATTTGGATTTAGCAATATTAAAGTCTTTAAGTATTATCTTCTCAAGGACAGAAATATGAACTTTGCTACAGGTGAGTATTCTTTCACTGGAGATGATGAGAAAGACTTTACTTTGAAATTCATCAAGCTTCCTCTTGAGGATGACATTGATGACTATATCAGAAACTCTGCTAATCATATTGACTATGATGAGCTTACAGATAGTGATCCTACCTGGGATGGCGGATTAGATCACAAAAAAGTTAAGCAAGACATCTTGAAAGAGGCATTCAATATCGTAAGAACCAAGTATATCTCTATTGATACTATCTACGATATCGCTAAGATGTCTATGCAACAGACCTATTTCTTCAATATGCTCTATGACAATTATGAAATGGAAGAGAATCTTAAGCTTAGACTTCCTTTCATTGATGGAGCCAAACAGTTTAGAATTGCAGACATTTTCTGCCTTCTGACTGCACTGTCTTACTACTACAATGGAATCAAAGACTGTATGATGGACTCTCAGGAGAAAGTCCTTTATATCGATGGCTTTGATTTCAAGGATGATTTCGGAGCTTTAGCTGCTGAAATTGAAAGAAAGAATGTAGTATTTCATGCCGACTATGAGAATGAAGTTTTGTATATCAATGGTTTCAATGGTGATGAAGATATAAATGAAGTCACTAAGATCATTGAGAAATATGGATATACTTCTCATGAGTCTACTAAGGATAAAGAGCTTAAAGTAAATGGATTCAACTTCAAAGCTGATATGGATGATCTGAAAGCTAGTCTTGATAGAACCGGCTATACTCTTCATGCCATGGAACAGCTTAAGAAGTTTGAAATTCCTCAGTCTCAAATTCCTTCTCTTGATCAGATGATGGCTATGTATGCTAATAATCTTGATGTAAGAGATGAACTTGTTAAAGGAATGCAGGAATCTGATAATCTCAGAGTATTCCTTGTATATAGAAAGCTTTATAACTCTCTTATGACTGTCCAGCTTACTATGGATTTCTTTAAGAATCCTGATACTGGAGATCTCTATAGAGATGATGAAGGCGATCCTACCTATACCGAGTACTTCAAGCATAAAGAACCCCTCTTCTATCATCTTCTTACAGAGGCTAAGCTGATCGATGATGATGATGAAAGAAAGCAGTTCATTAGTACTCAGATCGATAATATTGTGGCTGTACTCGAGAACTATATTGATCTCGATGAATATCAGTCCTTGTTATCAAATCTTCCTGCAGTTTCTGCTGAAGCTGTAAAGAAATATATTGCTGAGGTTATCAACTTCTATAAATCTTATAAAGTTGATTTCCTTGGCTTGAATACTATTTATTATCTCGATGATAAAAATGAAGGCATTATTAGATTGATTGATGACCTTCGTCTCGAGAGAAACTTCACTAAGAATGAAGTCATTAAGTTGTATGAGCTCATTGCTAAAATGAGTGTAAATATGACTTATGATGAAAAAATCAGATGGCTTGAAACTCTGTACCTTGATATTTTCACATGGGCTAGAAAGCAGTATGATGAATATATCAATGTATATGATGATATCCCTGATAAGATTGTAAGACTTGTAAAATATACTGTCGTAATGATTGCAGAAGAACTTGTTGGATTTCATATTAATATGGATAAACTCGAGTTCATGAGCGTAAATGATTTCATTAAGATGGATGTATCTATGAGTCATGATGATAAGGTTAGTATTACGGATAAAGCGTGGCTTACAACGACTCAGTCAGGCGATTAACGAAAATCTAACCTTTAAACATAATAGTAAAATTCTATGCGATTCTAAACGAGGAGGAAGCATTTTGCCATGAATAAAAAGATCGTTGCTTACGATGGTCTGAAAACTGACGACATCGTTTCTATTTTGACTAGTTCCTCTCTTAAGACCTCTATTGATATTCGTGACCCTGAGACTGGTCATGTTATTTTCAAGGGCCTGAAGAATAAGGTTATCATTCCCGGCTCTGGTCTGCTGGCTCATAAGCTGTTTGATATTAACAGTGATGAGATTACCCCTACTTACAATGAGCGTCTTGGTATTGTAACTCCTACTGGTGAGGAGACTCATAATATTGATGCTAGAACTAATGCCACCGAATCTGATCCAAGGATTCTGTTGTTCTGCATTGGTCTTGACGGCTGTGGTACTGAGAACTCTCAAGTTTATCCTGTCGACTACACTAAATGGATTGCACCTGATGACATGATTCCTTTCAGATATCCTCTGAAGAATTCTGATCTGTCTGATGATCTGAGAGAAACCTATTTCGGCCGTGTTGAGGTTGGCAACCATGTTGCTTATTACTTCAAGCGCTTCGATGGTGAGCCTCAGCTGATTCAGCAGTATATCGATGGTACTCCTATTGATGCAAATGTCTTTGAGTCCAAGCGTAATGTCTCTGCAGAGACTTATGTAGAGATCGTTCTGAAGGTCACTAAGGAAGATATCCGTGATTATTTCACTGCTACCGTTGGTATCGACTCTGCAAAGATTAACTCTGTTTCTCTTTGCTACGCTTGGCCGAAGGAGATCGATGGTAAGCTCTATTTCAATGATATCCGTCCTATGACTAAGCTGAATATTCCCAATGAGCCGATGATTGATATCACCAAAGGTATTGATATCATCTATCACGTCTATATGTAAAACTTATTTACCCATACTCCTAAATGGAGTATGGGTAATTTTATTCTATTTTAGTTAGATATTATTATAGTAGAAACCAGCCATTAATACTAAAGAAAGGAAGAAAGAAAATGGCACAAAGAAAGCAACAGAAAAAGATTGACTTATCACTTGGTCCTAAATATGGTCTTGGACCTGTGGTAAGCCGAGAGCAAGCATATGAAACCTTTAAAAGGGCTGCTGGCTTGCTTGGTAAGGAGGTCTATATTCCTGAAGAGATATTGGAGCAGGAATATCAAGGTTACCTTGAAGATTATGAAAAGGAGTTAAAAGAGCGAATAAAGGCTCAGAAATCGAAGAAACAATTCCTCGACAAGTCCTTTATTACTCCTGAGCTCCTTGACCAGATTCCCCAAGGAATCAAAAATTCTTATGAAGTCATAGTTTACGAAGTCTGCAAACTACTTTATGAGAAACAAGAGTACGAAAAAATCAATAAATCTGCCGGTGAATCACTTAAGCAAGGCGAAGAGACATTGCAGGAAGCAAATAAATATTTTGCTGAATGCGAACAAAAGGCGAAAGAAGCAGAAGAAAAGATTGCAAAACTGGAGGCAGAAAATAAATCTCTGAAGCTTGGCAATGATGACTTAATCACAAAGCTTCAGGAATCGCGTAAATCCAAGCTTAGATTTGTAATGGTTAAACCGGACTATGATCTAGGCTCTTACATCAAAGATCTCGAAGAAGCAAATGATCAGCTCTCTAAAGAGTGTGATATCTATCGAGAGTATTATGATAAGTGTAAGAAAGCGGAGGATGATCTTCATACTGCCGAGCAAGTCTGTAATCAGTATGAAGAAGAAAACGAAAAGCTTCGCATTGAGAATCAGAAGCTTCATGGCAAAATCATGTCACAGGAAATTCAATTGAACTCCTATAAGGATAGATATGGCAATCGCTCTTTAATTAATTATGGAGATGAAACCGATGTCTATTCTGGAGAAATCAAAGACCTCGTCATTGACTGCCTAGCGCAAAAGTATGCAAGTTGTGAGGACATTAGTTCTCGCCAAGCCATCATTCTCAGAGATCTGCTTGAAGCAAATGAGAGGGATGGAACTAGAGATGAGATTAGACGTTTTCTATTCGATCTCTTCAAGGATTACAAAGGTTACACTACACTTGATACTGCGGCCCTTGCTGAGCATGGACTCGAAGTTTCTAAGGGTAGTAAACATGCCGAAGTTTACTTCAAGGACTATCCGAAGGTGCAGGCTCCTATCAGCGTTACCCCTTCGGATAATGCACATATGCAGAATATGGCTGCTACTATTGCAGCTAAACTTCTGTAAAAGAAATAAGGGAGTTTTCGTAACTCCCTTATTTTTTATCACCTGAGAACTTAATAGTAATTGATATTACAGAAAGGAGAATCACTTTAAATGGAAAAGCGAGTCTCTAGAATGATTACTAAGAAAGAAGATGTAGAATATCTTCTTTCCATTAAAGAGAAAGATATCACTACAAGTTTCATCATGGAAAACTTTGCTGACTTTGGTGAAGGACCGAGGTTCTATCCATATGATCTGATTGAAGTTCCTGCTGGAGCATATGGCGGCAAGCTTCCTGATGGAAAAGAGAAAAGAAATAAAAATAAGTTTGTCACTGGTGTAGGTAGACTTATTTTCAATAAATTCATGTTTGAGAGTGTTCCTGAACTTCTTGATCTTGTTGGTTACATTGATGAAGATGTAACCAAGAAAGTTTATGAAAAGTGTCTTAATTCTATGGGCTATTGGATGCTTGAAAATAAACTTTCTGAAGAGACATACAAGGAATTCTGTAAGAAATCTCAGAAGATGATGCCTTATGTTTCTGTATTGGCTCCTAATCACTCTGATAATATGCTTACTATTACTAAGAAGATCAATAAGCGTAAAGAAGAGTTGCTTAAAGAGCATAAAGCTGAACTAGCTGCTAAGGATGATAATTCAGTAAAGGTATTTGATGGGATTTCACAAGAACTTCTTGACTATGCAAGAGAGTTGATGAAAGACGACCCTGCCATGGATATGTTTTTATCTGGTGGCGGTGGAGATTTTGGAAACAACTTCAAAAACATGTTCATCATGCGTGGCGCTGTACGTGATCCACAGCCAAACAAAGGCTATAATCTTATCACTTCCAACTATATGGATGGAATTGATAAGGAAGAATATAGTGCTATTGCTAATACTCTAGCGGCAGGTCCTTATGCAAGATCTAAGAAGACTGAGGTTGGTGGCTATTGGGTAAATATCGCCCCTCATATTCAGTAATGAGTATGTAGTTCTAGGTTAAATGCAGGTAAAGCCTTAAGAGCCCTATTCACCACAACATAATCTGAAAAGATAAGTGTGATGGTTACGAAAGTAGAAAAAAGAAATAGGGATGATTCTATGGTTAAATCCTAAGGAATCGATTAATAAGGGCTGTTCTTTGCAACGACTCACCTATAATGGATAAACTAAATTATCACGGTGAACGCTCAACGACTATCTCCTTAAGGGAGAGTAAAACTGCAAGCTAATGGCAGAGGAAAAATCTAGCTCCTATATCAAAATATATAGGATGAAGAAATAGTCTACTCACGTTCTGTAATGGAAGTGATCTGGAATTGACCAGAATTATTAGAGTTGCGTCTAATAATAAATATAAGGAGAAACTTTTTATGTCCGCTTTCCAGCACATTAAACTTCTTCCTCCTGGATCTGACTGTGGTACTGATAGATATATTGAAATGGTCGTAGATAAGAAAAATATTGATATGATCATGTATAGCTATACCATTGTTGGATCTAAGCTGGTTGAAATTACTTCTGAGAATAGAGATCAATTTATTGGAAAGAAGATTAAGCTTAGATTCTCTTCTATGTGCAAAGCTAAGAATGGAATTTGTAATAAGTGTGCTGGCAATCTGTTTTACCGACTTGGAATTACAAACGTTGGAGCTGCAACTCCGCAAATTCCCTCGAAGCTTAAATTGCTTTCTATGAAGTTGTTCCATGATGATCAGTTGAACTTCACTGAGATGGATCCTATGAAAGCATTCTTCCCTGATAACTAAAATAAAAAGGCTAGGAGAAATATCCTAGCCTTTTATTATTACATCTACAAAATATTAAGAGGTGATTAATAATGAATTACGCAGAAATTAAATACTGTGATATAGCTAATGGAATTGGAGTGAGAACAACTCTATTTGTATCTGGATGTACCAGACATTGTAAAGATTGTTTTAATGAAAAGACATGGGATTTTAATTATGGAGAAGTCTTTACAAAAGAAGTAGAAGATAAGATTATAGATTCTCTTAAGCCTAATTATATTGATGGATTAACTGTATTAGGAGGAGAACCTTTTGAACCAAAGAATCAGAAAGCAGTTCTTCATTTACTTAAAAGAGTTCATGAAGAACTGCCAAATAAAACTATTTGGGCTTTTACAGGAAATATATTAGAGCCTGATGTACTTTATGCTAATGGAAGAGGACATACAGAATATACTGAAGATATTCTTAGATTATTGGATGTATTAGTAGATGGCCCATTTATTGCAGAAAGAAAAGACATTTCTCTTAAATTTAGAGGAAGTGATAATCAAAGACTCATAGATATGAAAAAGACTATTGCTGCTAATAAGATTATTCTATGGGAAGATAAGATGGGTGCAAGAGGAATGGGATAATAACGAATAATAATTAGATACTATTATAGTAGAGCTGGTAATAATTCAGCTCTACTATTTTACTTTAAAGGAGAAAAGAAAAATGATTAGTCCTATTGAAGCGAAGGAAATTTTTATAAAGAAGTTCAATATTGATGACTATTGTAATCAATTGGATGTCTCTATAAAAGAATATCTGACTTCTGATTGTGCATTCGATGGCGAATATGCTGTCGGATATCTTTCTGGCATTATTCCAGAATTTGTTATGGAAAAGATTGCTACAAAGTATATGTATGCTGGATGGAAATATGTGTACTTTATCAGTATGAACAATATGGTTCAATTCAAACTTTCAATGGATAAGCTTGATCCAATGGAAGTAAAGGATTATAAAGTTGTAGTGAGGGAGGATAAGAAGTAATGGAGACTTACAGAATGTATCTGGTTCAGCGAGGAGATTTTAAGGAAAGAGAAAAACAACTCGGCATCGACAAACTGATCACCTGGGACTATATGGGTTCCGCAGAATTTGAATGGGGAGCACTGCCTAAAGCCTATACTTATATCATGGATAACTTCGGTGAATATCAGATGTATGTAGAGAAAGATATGGCAAATACAAATGGTGTTCCTCTCTGCATTTTCTGCAAAAGGGATAAGCATGCAAAAGTTAAAGCCACCCTTGATGAGTTCCGTAAAAAGCCGTATGGGCTGAAGGAATGTATCTCATTTGATAGAGAGTATAAGACTTTCGAAGAGCATCCTGTTCCTAGATATGATGCTATTCATGAACATTTTTGGTTCGATATCGAGAATCATTTTATGTGGTTCTTCGGCGCAGATGATAGAGTAAATGCATTTACTAATGCTCTTATCGCCGATGAAACTCTTAGAAATAAATTAAAGGAAGGTGAAGACAATGAGTAATCTTGCTCATGATTTGAACTCCAAGGAGAACAGCATCGTACAGACCGGAAAGCCTGTCGATTACTTCGGATTTCTCGAAGAGATTGAAGGTAAGTGCGTCAGATTCTATGACACTATGTTAGAAACATTTGAGTCTGATAAAATTCTTAAAAGCCTTGAGGAGCTTGAATTTATCGATACTTGGCATACTGAAAGGGATAGCATGCTGAAGAGAATTGGTATCTACAGGATTCTCTGGACTCTTAAGCATGAAGAATCCATTATCCTTGATAGGCAAATTACTGAGGATAATGATATCAATCGACTTGAGGCATGCTTCGGATTCAGTTATGATGTCGACTATCTTGGTAAACAAGTGATTGATAAGATCAATGAGTGCTGTTGGAATCTGTTCCATCGCATGGTTATCAATATTATTAACAGTGGATATACTGTCGATGATACCGATAACAAGTATATCAAGATTCTTAAGCAAACACAAGATTTTTCAATTTATCTTGTGTATGAGAATGAAGAGAAGTACAAGAGAATTCATCTCATTGCAACTTCTAAGACATGCGAGGATGAAGGACTGGATGATATTATCATCTAGTCCATAATAGAAAGAGTGGATTAATTTCCACTCTTTCTTTTTTCTTAAATATTATTATAAATATATATTATTCATGTAGATGCAAGGCATAATGCATCAATACTATATTTCAAAAGGAGAATACGATTATGGCTTACGAAGAACTGTCCCGCAGAGGTTTGATCAAACTGAACCGCGACTATGATGTGGAGAGCAACAATGCTCTCAAGGAATTCCTGAATGAATCCCAAACTGTCTATGAACATATTCGTCCTATCGAACAGGTCATTGACAAACTGGACAAGACCACTGAAGCTATGGAGGCTCGCGGCAGTGCAGTTTCTGATGCTATCATGGTTCGTGTCAATCATGTCTTCGATACTATCATTGGTGATCTGACCAGTGAGGTTAATCGTTGTTCTGAAGTCATCGATGAATCTGCTGATGATGAGCAGTATCCTGATGATGACAATTCTGAAGATGATGACGATGATGGAGAATGATTGTTTACCACGCTTTGTAATACTAAGCTACGATGCGGAAGTAACAATTGAATTTGCAAAAGCGATTTTAAATGGTGCCAGAGTAAAATACTTGCAGCTCTATCCAAAAGGAGAATTAACATTTGCTACTGTCGATAAGATTGAATTCAGCCCAAAAGTAGCTAAATATATCGTTCCTTTAGTATGCAGGAGCGATGCTAATGAACCTGGTTTGATTAGAGAAATTATACTAGCTATCAATATGATTAATGGTACTGTCTATATTGATTCTAAGTATAGTGATGTGTTTAGTAAGTTGGTCAATCTACATCATTTGGCTAACTTCTAATAAAAATAAAGGTAGGGTCCCGTTTCCCTGCCTTTATTTTTTAAGAGTTTATTAGTCCTGAAACAGATGAATAACTAGTATTAGCAAAATACTGGTCATCCTCTAATCTAACTAATCTCCAGTTAGATTACATACTATAATTATGTAAAGGAGGAATAAAACAAATGACTATAGACCTTTGTAGACACAGAGAATATGTAGACAAAGTATACCATCTTATGAATATGGTTGTGGAGATTGCTGGCCTCGATAAAAAGAAGCTAAGGCCTGATATAGGTGAAGTATATCTCGCATATCTAATTCATAAGAAAGGTAGTACTGTTGAAGCTTATCAGGCAATTGATAAGTATCTGAATAAGTTAGAAGAGATCAAAGATGTAAGACTTAGCAAGTCTGAACTCTCTGATCTTATGAACAAAATGACAAAAGGAGAATGAAATTATGGGAGCAAAAGTTAATGTGAGCTTGCATTATCCGTACTCCGAAGAATATGATTATGAGTCTTATCTAGAACACATTAATCTTGACCGTGAAAAAGTCAAGGATGTCACTTCGGGTAATGGCTTCATTGTAAGCTCTCCTAAGGCGATTAAGGACGACATTAAAGATGAATATGGTATCTTCTCTTCCAAATTTGGACAGACCCTGCAGGATGTAAATCCCTATGGCAATAGATATCGTTGTAAGTGTGGTGCTATGTTTACCAGATTTAACAATGGTATGACTTGTCCTATTTGTGGCACTCAGGTCAAGTATGTGGATGATAACTTCACTTACTTTGGCTGGATTGTTTTGAAAGATCCTTATCATATCATCCATCCTAATCTCTATATGAACATTGCTTCTCTTATTGGAGGAACCGCCTTTAATGATATCATTACTCCTAATGATAAGAAAGATGAAGATGGAAATGAAATTGAGCCAATCAGATCCAAAGACGAGCCGTATAAGAATATCGGCATCAGTCGCTTCTATGAACTGTTTGATGAAATCATTGACTTCTATGTAGCAAAGAGACCGGATAAGAGAGACCACTATGATCTTCTTAAAGAGAATAGAGAAAAGGTCTTTATCCAGTCTATCCCGGTTTATACGATCCATCTCAGACCGTACAAGCTCGAAGCGGGAGAACTTCATTACGAGGGAAACAATGAGATCTATAACATGATGGCTCATCTTGTAGCGAAAATCAATGATGATCGCTATAAGATTAATCGCAGTAGAAGTAAGCCTAAGGAACAGTTGCTGTATAATCTTCAGATGAAGTATATGGCACTGGATGAAGAGATCAATAAGATCTTATCTGGTAAGAAAGGCGTTAGAGTAAAAAGCTTATGGCGCACTATAGTGAAAGCTATAGTTAAAAACTTCTTGAATTGCTGGGAACTCTCGATAAGAGACAATCAGCAGCTAAGACTCATGAAAGGAGATGATAAAATATGAGTAAAGTTCAGAGACTATCGAAAGGATAATTTAGATAGTGATATCTAGATGAATAACCAAGTAGAGTAGGAGGAATCCGAAGCGGGAAGCATCTAAGTAATCTATATTAGATTATATGATGAAGATATAGTCCAATTAATAAAATTGATAAGAACTCTGTTTGGTGGTCGCTTAATAAAATAGGCCAGCTATAGAGCAATCTATAGCTGTATAAGTTGGTTAATTGCTTGAAGGCTAAGTCTATTTATAGATATGCTAATCAGCAGCTAAGACTCATGAAAGGAGATGATTGAATATGAGTAAAGTTCAACGACTAGTCCGTAAGGACGTAGAGCCCAAGTTTATGGGGTACGGCATTCTGGACCAATGTAAGACCGTTTAAATCGAAATGCCATGCTCTTCTAATATAGAAGAGAAAGATATAGTCTAGTCTGCATGGAAACATGTAGAAATTTCAATTATGAAATTTGGCAAAGGCTTACGACCTTTGTTTAATATAACGTAAATTACACAGCAAGATGTGTAATTGCACCGGACAGGACTCTCAGATCTGACCAGATTAGATTGAGTTATCATTGTCTTTGTGGTTTGCTTCAGCAAGTCATTATTAATGTCTTGCATAAAACTTATAGTATGACTTATAATGATGCTTATAAGTATCTTTATGAGCATATGACGACTTATGATCAGAAGATCATTAATATCCTTGAAGGATTAATCAGGGATAAAGACGGCTTAGACATTATTATAAATCGTAATTGGCCGAAAAGGCTGGGTTACACGTAATGGAAACATTGCGAATAAATGACCTCTCGAATTGCTGGGACGTAATAAAGCCTAGATACCTATATGGTGACGAAAGTCAGAAACAAGTTCTAGGATGCTATATGAGGAAACTCTAAGTAGTATAAACAATTTACAATCAGCAGCTAAGACTTATAAAAGAAAGGAGATGATGAATATAAGTAAAGTTCAGAGACTATCGAAAGACATTCTTAAATAGAATGAATTGAGTAGAGTAGGGATCTATAAAAATATAGATTTCGAAGTGGGAGGCACCTAAAATGAAAATATAATTTCATCATGGTGAAGATATAGTCCATCATCAGTAATGATGATACCTAAAAATACGTGGGCACACTTTATGTGTGAATCCTTCTTAATTGCTGGAAGGCTAAAAGGATTAATTCCTCATGCTAATCAGCAGCTAAGGCTTATACAGAAAGGAGATGATTATAGTATAAGCAAAGTTCAGAGACTATCGAAAAGATAGCTAGATGAAAAACTCTAGTGAATAACTGAGTAGAGTAGAGCCTGTATGTCATAAAGCAGGTAGGGCAGTTTACGAGATAAGTCCCTTTAAATTGAAATGGAAGGCATTATAAGATTGAAATATCTTGTAATGAAGATATAGTCCATCCTATATCGAAAGATATAGAATGTCTAAATGACATTATATAGAAGTGACGATTCTATATTAATAACGAAACTATTGGGCTCGGGTCAATATTGGAAATGAAGTGTATTGGCATCGAGTACAATTATACAATGTCTATGCCGGATACAGTGCTCAAGGGATTGGGTGCTGATTTTGATGGTGATACGGTAGTGTGTCCTATGCTAGAAATAGCATAGCTTATACAGTTAATTGCTGGAAGGCTAAAAGGTTTAATTCCTCATGCTAATCAGCAGCCAAGTTTATTTAGTAAAAGAAAGGAGGTTTGTTATATGAAACAAACACAGTATCAAATGGATATCAACAAGCTTCAAGAGTCACAATATAAGAAGATGATTTGGCCGGTAGCATTTACAGATGAATACTGGATTCAATTATCTCTCGTGATTCATGAAGTTAATGACTATTACTGGGTAAGCACATATGGTAGAATTTATTCTGCTAGATATGGCTATTGTTTGATTGCTGACTTGAATCAAAATAAATATCCTACTGTGGTTCTATCCTGTAAAGATGGAATACATAGTAAGAGATTTAAAGTTCAAGAAATCTTTCAAAGAGTCTTCAATAGTCAATATCCATTATACTAAATTTAAAGGTTCAACGACTAGTCCGTAAGGACGTAGGGCCCAAGCGATTGGGGTATGGTTGCATTAGACCAAGTGTAATTCCATTTAAACCGAAATGCTGTAGGCTTGTAATAGCAAGTCAAGATATAGTCTGTTCTGTATGGAAACATGTAGGAGTTCATAAGAGAACCGCGCAAGAGTAGCGATCTTGTGTGACCACGGAAACACTAAATGTGCTTTATATTATAAACAAAGAGTTTGCTCATGCAGCATCTCTTGCTTTTAATCCGAGAAATGCTTTGCATATTAGTAAGAATGATGGCTTCTTTGATAATGGGTATAACCAGCAGAGAGATGTCATTATTAATACTAATACCTTTGCAAGACTTGGTAGAGAAGCATATTCTGCTCAGCAGATTGAAGCAATTCGAGCTGCTCAGTCTGCTGAATAAAATTTAATAAAATATAGGGAGGTACTGAGAAATTAGTACCTCCCTATTATCAAAACAATTTATTTTTTATAGGAGGGTTAAAAATGAAGTATGACAGATTAATTGGCTTAGATGCTATGATCTCTGATTTAGAGATTATGGAAGTTGCTTATGGAAGTAATTATCCTGTAAAAACAAGAGCTAATGGGCATTTTAGAAAATCTAAAATTTGTTTTATTTCTAATAATATAAAAGATCTTCCTAGTCATAAAGGAGCATATAGTGCTGGATATCTTTACTATTTAAAAGAAGTTGATACAATAGGGAGTCTTGTTAACACTCTTAAATTAGCAAGAAGCGAAGGATATAAGCTTAATAGAGAAAGAGGTCGAACAGGTCTAAGTAGTGAATGTATTGTACTATATGGAGATATTTCTCTACAAAAAGACTGTAAATAAAAAGAATAATAATTATATATTATTCTTATGAGCTAGTCATCTAGCTTGCGGTTTAAATCCGCATCTTAAACAAAGGAGAATGTTGTTTATGGAAACTGTGATCGGAAAAGCAATCGGATATAATGATTACCTCGGTAATCTGAGATCCGGCACGATCGGATTCATTGAGGAGTATAAGGCTCCTCAAGACATTGATTCAGATGGAAGAAGAACTGCCTGGATCTATGTAGTGGATGATGATCCGGAATATAACGTCCACCAGATTATTATTCCGGACAAAGAAGGTCAGCCTAAGACTTTATTCTATGCAGATCTCCGCCTTAGCACGGAGGTGTTCCTGGATGAATAAGGGATTCGGCTCTCTAAAAAATCTCATCAATATCATGGATGAGAAAAGAACTATTTCTATCATCCAGGTAATTGAAGGAGAGTATAAGGCTTTTTCCAGATATAATTTTCTGGAGAAGAAATGGGAGGACATTCATGCCACAAGAATGTCTGCAGCCTGTACAATTACTGTAGAGGAGCTCAAGAAAAGCAAGTTGTACAAAGAGAAACTTGCTGACCGGAGACTCTATCAGTTCTCCAGTTTCTCTGCAAAGGGAATTCCTGATCTGTGGGAGACTGGTGTACATAGCATGACTGCATGCTATATCATTGCAAAACCTCCTAGAAAGGAGACTATGAGAATGAATAGGAGGAAAAAGAATGAACCTTGAGCAGATGAGAATTCGTCTGAATGTCTTCAGAGTTCAGACGAGACAACACAAGATCTCAGAGCAGTCCATTAAATGCTTTGTGGAGATTGATGGAAAGAGAGTTCCTCTTTCCAGCATCAAATTCGAGAGAACCGATAATGGCAACGGATCTTTCAATGTAATTATGGAGGGTTAAATCATGAATAAAAAGAGCATTATCATTTTTGGATTCCCTGGTGTAGGTAAGAGCTATGCCTATGATCACCAGGAGGAGCTGAAGGCTACTATTCAGGACTCTGATAGTAGCCATTTCCACTGGCTCTATCAGGGAGAGGGTTTCACAAACCCTGTACTCGATGAGGATGGCAAGAAAGTTGTCCATCCTGCCTGGCCGGCAAACTATGCTGAGTATATCAGCTTGACCGGCAGAGAGCAGAAGGAAGTTCCTGATTTCATTCTTGTGTCTACTCATAAGGAAGTCATGGAAGCTATCCTGGCCTTGGAGTTTCCTGAGACTTGGATCCTTGTTCCTGCAAGGGATGACAAGAAAAAGTATCTGGAGCTCTATAGACAGCGTGGATCATCCGAAGCATTTATCGAGAACATGGACAAGAATTGGGATGCATTTATCGATTCTGTCCATAGCTGCTGGGCGAAGTGCTGCGATGCCGAGTATTGCAGCAATAATCTTTTCATCTTGAATGATAAGATTAAGAATGTGAGTGAATTCATTGCTCACTATCCTACTCGGTAAGAGAGAGGAGAAATGATTATGCCTAAAAAGCTTGATCGTTTCGATGAGGCAGTCTTCGTGACTGCCTCATCTCTCGCAGATGAAATGGTTGCTAATTCTTCGGCAAAGGTTCTCGGTGGAGATAAGTATGAATTCATCCATCGAGCTAAGAGCAAGATCAGAAGTGAACTCCTTAATATCCAATACAAGAATGAAGTATTCAGTATTGGAGTTAGTAGAGGTCAACCTAATCCTACTTTGGTAGAGATCCTCAAATTCAATCCTGACTTGGTCAAGTATTTTCCTGAGAATATCAGGATTGTAATTAATCCAAGCGAAGATTATGCAACTACTCTTATTAAAGGAGGCATTAACGATGCTAGCTTCACAAATCATCGCTTATCTTGACTCTTATATCTCCATGCATGGAGATAAACCTCTCAAAGTAAGCAGTTACCTGCTCGATAATGAGCACTGCTTCTTTAATCCTACTCTGACTGTCATTGGAGTAGACGTCTTCAGTAGTGATCCTGATGTGGATCCCGAAGCCAAAGTGGCAAAGCAGGTATTTGTCATCACAGATGATCCTGAAGATGATGACTACCTGAAGATCATCACTACTGGCCAGTTGAAGACTGTGCTTGAGAGGTTCATGAATCTCGATGGAGATAAAGATGTTTTTCTCCATAGCAAGTACTTCAAAGATGGTGCGAATCTTGGTGATCTCGATACAGGCGGAATGTCTGATATTGTAATCAGCAAGGGCAACATCTCTATGGAAATGACGATGTTCGCCGATTTCCATTTTGCTGATAGTCATGAAGTTTTCGATAAGAAAACAGGTGGAGACAAGTTTCAATATCTTGATCAATGAATAAAGAGGGGAGTTTTCACTCCCCTCTTTTATTTTTCCTAAGAACCGTAATAATCGAATAAATCAATTGTATATTATAATAGTAATAAGAAGTTTGAATGACTTCTTGGTTAATTAGGGAGAGGGTGAGGCCTCTCCCTAATTGCCCTCCACCTTAGATAAATTTTTATTAAATCTATTCTAATTAAGGAGGAATTTAGAATGTACAATAAGTACAAACCTAAGAAACCGGTAGACGACAGAGATGACTATGTTAAACTTTTGGGAAAACTTCGCATGCACCAGCGTAAGTATGAAGAGTACGTAGCCAAACATGGCCTCCCGGTAGATAGAGGTCCAAGCTCCACATCTAGAGCAAGGCACCATTACTGCTATGTTGATGGATTCCTTATTGAGGTAGATCACATGCCAGCAGGAAGAGGATAATAAAAGTAGTATACTTTTATTATAAATTGCAGTAGTATAGTAGATTGTCATATTATACTAAGTGAGAACGGTAAGCCCAACACACTTACCGTTCTCATGTGCCCTCCCGATTACATTTATATACCCATGCAACAAATGAAAGGAGGAACTCCGATGATTGTCCATAAGGACAACATTGATGAAGTTGCCAGAAAAGCATTTCCTAACAATGCTCTTAGACAGCTTCAGCAGAGGTTGTGGACGAGATTCGACATTTCCCAACACGTCATCTCGTCTGCAATTCTCAATCTTAGGACTGGAAACAAGTATGTATATACTTTGGATTCCAATAATCCTGAGATTAATATTGTGTTGGCAGAGTACTAATTTTATACTCTGCTAATGCAGAAAATAATGAGGTGGCAATACCTCATTATTTTTTATATTCTGGAAGGCCTCAACATAGCAGTAATTAAAAGAAGGAGGCCTTATTATGAATAATTATGAGCCTTTAGATATAAATAGATTGAAGCATTCGAAGCTTCTTAATAGAAGTATTTGCATGCCTTCTATGGTACAAACATATTCTCTTTGCATTGAGTATATGAAAGCTTGGTTCTATTCCAAGTTTGAGAATAAGGACTTTATTAAGTCTGAGTATATCGATGGCAAATATATCTATGATGATTTTCGTAAATTATCTAAGATTGAATTGCTCAAACGTCAAAAGCCTTCCCTAACTATCACACCTACGATAGACTGGGAATATGATAATGACAAAATCGATTCATATCCTTATGGGCTGTCTCTCTACACTATGACTGGTAAATTTAAGAATTCTTTCTTTACTGATAATGCCAGGAATGTTTATCTTGGCTTCAATATGGAAACTATTCTTATGAGATTTACTTTTAGACTTAGAGTAGAGACTAGAGCACAACAATTAGATCTCTATAAGTATATGAGAGTTGCTCATAGAGTTGGCTATAGCGATAATAGAGATGCTGATATGGACTTCCATGTACCATATCCTATGATCATCCAAATGGCTAGAGACCTTGGATTTGATGTAATTCAGAAAGAGGATGGATATGACAGAATCTGTGATATTCCTAAATTCCTTAGATATCTGAATATGCATAGCTCTATTCCTTTCGTTTATAAGCATAGAACTATTAACGGAAAGAATGAGTTCTTCATTAGAGTAAGTAGATTGAATGTAAATATTCGGCCTACTTCTATTTCTGCAGATGATGGCGATAGAGAAGGATTCTTAAGCAATAACTTCAATATTGAATTGGAGACTGAGGTAAGATTTCCTGCTCCTAGAATGTATGCATACTATAGTGTGCCTGAGCATCATTTGAATAAAGTTTATACTGCTTGGGATCAGCCTACTGGATCTCCTGTAACTATCTATAGCTTTAAAGCTATTCCTATTCAGGATGAAAATAAGTATGGCTGGCCTTTGTATATGAAAACTCAATATGACCAGACATTGGTAGAGAAAGATAAACCTCTAGTAATGGATTGTCATGAGCTTATTGAAGGAGAAATTGGAAGTGTAATTAAAGACTGTCTTGAACAGGGAATTTCTCCTGCAATTTTCTTCGATATGTGTATTATTAATGGTGGAGAATTAGTTAAAGGAAATATGAACTGGGAAACTTTAACTTTTACTTCTGTTGAACCTGTAAGATCTCTTGCTAGTTTTATTGGTATTTACATTGATATGAATTATGTCAATAATACTATTTCCAATAGAAGAGGTCTTGCAACTGATAGACTCAGAGATTCTGATCATCCTAATAGCCGTCAGGCTGTTGCTGAAAGAGGAGAGAGCATCTAAGCTCTCTCCTTTTATTTTTATTCGATACTTCTACCATTGGTAACATCCTGAACAATTGCAGTATCCAGAATAGCAGTATGTAACATGATATCCTTCTCAGAAAGATCTCTAAAGCACTGAGTCTTATTCTTCTTGAAGCAGCTCATAATGATATTAGTCAGAGTATCCTCATCAAAGAGATCGATGACATTCTGATTAAGACCGAATTCCTTAGCATTTTCTTTCAGCTTAGTAATAGTGGTCTTAATGATAGCTGCTTCATAATCTTCCTGAGTATCAAACTGATCCATGTTTACAGAGAAAATATCAATAGTGCTCTGAAGAGCCTTGATGATATTATCACTATAAGCATCCAGGAATTCATCCATAGTCATAGCCTTGCCATCAGTCTTATTCTTCTTATAAACCTGAAGAGCAATAATGGCACCTGCAAAGACAATGATAAGAACTCCAGCAATAATGTTCCACTGAGTCATAATCAGTATTCCTCCTTAAGTATAGATTACATAAATGTTTTCATATATAAAATAAACTAGAGGGCCTTGGTATTGGCCCTCTAGAAAAAGTATAGTATTCAATTATGCAAACATATTAGATTCTATACAATGTATTGAATAATACAAATTCCTGATTTTGGTTCGTGATGACCATAATCATCTCTTGTACCACCATGGCCATATCCTGCTGATCCATATCCGCCTCCACCACCTCCAGAATATGTAAGTGGATTTAATCCATCATTACCATATCCTCCACCACCGCCACCTGGACTACCACCATCTCCATACCCATATATAGTGCTACCACCATTAGCACCATACCCCCCACCGCCGCCTCCTCCTTTAAAATACACTTGTCCAGATGAATTTCTTGCATAAGACCCTTTAAGTCCATTTCCTCCATTACCACCATATCCGCCTCCACCTGCCCCTCCACTAGTGCATTTTGTATATGAATTATTTGAAACTGTAGTTTCATGACTACCATTCATCCCATATCCTTCATATTCTAATCCTAATCCTATAGTATTTGTACCAGGCATAGCATCCAATTCACCAGTACCCCCATTACCACCATAAATGCCTCCTATTCCATATCTACCTGCAGATACAGTTCCAACCCCTTTAGTATTTCCAGCATATCCGTATCCACTGCATCCACCGCCTCCTCCCCACATTCCTCCATTACCACCACTTCCTCCTACTATTTGAGTATTATTCCATCCAGATTGTGTTCCACCTCCTCCACCTCCTCCACCAAATTGAAATCCAATGCCTCCATTACGAAATCTTCTTCCTTCTCCACCTCCTCCAGATCCACCATTTCCTCCATCTCCATTCTGTTTTCCAGCTTCACCGCCATTTGCGCTTAGATAACTGCCAAAAAACGTTGTTCCACCAGCATTTCCGTCATTGATTTGCCCAACTGTAATTGGAACTATATCTCCTTTATTTAAATTAATTATACCATTATTCATCCATCCACCTCCTCCACCACCATAAGTATGCCATCCACCAGCTCCAAATATCCTTACCATATAGCTTCCTGTTTTAGGAACAGTAAAATTACCATTTTCTGTATAAATTTTTACTTTTAAATTATTAAAACTTCCTGCAGATTTAGTTCCTTTTCTAGTAATTACAGCTTCACCCATCTAGCATCTCTCCTTTCATCAAAGATGATATTCATATAATTCAGTACTATTTATTCCACCATGATGACCTTCTCAACCTCCAATAAAATTATAATCCTCCTTCCCAAATCAAGGGAAGGAGGATAATTGAAGACTATTTGAAAGTAAAGTTTATAAACTTAACCTGTGTCTTCACCCTCCCTCCCTCGATATTGAAAATGTGAGATAATCGGGGGGGGGTGGCACAAATTAAGTAAATAACTTATACCACAAAAGGATGCTTCATTTATTGAAGATCATTTTATTTTTGTGTTAAGTATGATAAATTAGAATCTTACAGATAATATTGAATAATACAGACTCTATCTCCGCCATAATAATTTATTTATAACTCATCATAAATAAATTCAACTCCCTTCCCTAATTCGAGGGAAGGGAGTGAAGATAATCTCTTATATGAAATAAGATGATATCCCCTCTCCCTCCCTCGATAAAATCTTAAGAATTCCTATCGGGGGGGGGGGCCACATAATTTCATTATAAGAAATCATGAGTCCAAAGATTTAAAATAAACCTTCAGATTGGATCTATTAAATCTTTAATGTTTTCTATTAAAGATAAAATTGTAGTGTACTCGATTACAGAAAATATTTTAGATTTTATATTGAAAATTATTTAGATAACAAACTCCAGAAGATCCAGCACTACCACCAGTAGCATATACATTGCAATACCCTCTGATTTTCCATCCATTATTTTTATCTCCTCCAGCTCCCCAAATACTTGCTGTAATACCATAATATCCACCACCTCCACCAATAGATATTGCTTGTCCAGGATATCCAGATCCTTTTGTACCATCAGAAGAATACGACCCAAATGTTCCTCCATTTCCACCTATAGCAGATAATATGCTTGAGAAGAAAGTAGTTCCTCCAGTATTACCATTACGTAGCCATCCTAAATTTATGTCATCTCTACTATATACATGTGTTCTATTCGGTCTATCAGAACGATCATCACCACAATCTTCATTCATATACTTATTAGACCAAGGAGCACTTCCTACACCGATATTTATAGTATAATTTTTATTAGCCTCAGGAGTAAACCCATTTTTATAGTTTATATACCCATTTCCTCCTGCTCCACCATTGTGCCCATTTGCGCTCTTTGATCCTACACCATAATAGTCATAATAAAGTTGAAAATCAGATAAAAACCCTGTTCCACCACCACCTCCAGCTCCAGATAACTTTATATCAACTGTATTGGTATATTTTGAAAACATGACATTCTGATTACTAGTTATAGCTTTATTATATCCATTTCCAAAGGTTCTTCTCTTTAGAATTACTTTGTACACATCTCCAATAACAGCATCAACAGTTTTATCTTCAGACAATTGTATATCGACATATGGATTAGGACCAAGATCTTTTATTGTAGCAGATCCATAATTAGTTTTAAACTTACATTGTCCTAATTCATTTGAAGTATAAATCAAACTTGTATTGGTTACCATTTGGACATTTTGGCCAACCAAGGGGGATTCATCAACATCTTGAACAGTAACAAGAATAGTTGCAACTGAAGGATCTTTTATGGATATAACTTGAATTACATCATCCAAACTAGCATTATTATTCAAGCCTAATGATTGCTTTGTATCATTACTAATATCAGCACTTCCTCCACCAATTCCACCTCTAGTGATTACAGCTTCAGCCATATCAATCTCTCCTTTCTTGGTAAAGTATTTACATAATTCAGTACTATAATTTTTAATTCATCAATTATTTCTCCAACCATGAAATTTATTACCCAGAGAAATATTTATGACTCATCATAAATAAATCACTCCCTTCCTATATCAAGGAAGGGAGTGGGTTCATATCCTATGTTTTAATATAGAATATCCCCTCTCCCTCCCTCGATAGCTAAGTTAATTAGTCTGCCGGGGGGGGGGACTCACATATCAAAAATAAAGATATGAAAAGTCCAAAGATCATTTGATCCTCAGATTGGATTTATAATCTTTTGATGTATTAAATTTGAAAGAATGGATTTTTATAGTACTCGATTACAGTAAATACTTTAGGATATACTGATATATCCAGCTCCATGCCATGATCCATATGAAGTTCCATTAGATGCATTATTCTGTATAGTTGCTCCTTCTCCGCCTCCTCCACCTACAGCACTATAACCAAAGAATGATGATGTTCCACCGCTTCTTCCATCTCCACCTCTACCACCGGTTGCAGATGGAGGATCAGTTTCTATATCATAGCTATAGCTACCACCACTACCTCCTATACTTCCTATTATAGCCGGATATGAGTTATTTTTATTGACAGCCAAATTATTCTGTATTATAGTTTTAGCTCCTCCACCACTGCCCCCATAATATCGATAAGTTCCATGTCTTGTGGTATGGATAAAGGTACCCCCACTGCCTCCACCACCGCCTGACATATTTAGATTTATTGTATTCATTACAAGAAATGAATATGTTCCATTTGCAAGATTGAATGGAGTAACTTTCTTTGCGAATGATATAGTATTCTTTACATTCTTTCCTAAAGGACATTCGACTTCATAATAGGTATTGCTAGTTTGATCTGCTACAATAGTGCCATTGGCATAATTTAATGGAAGATACATATTCACTAATCCAGATTTAAGCGAGCTAAACAATATTTGCCCATTTGAATTTGTAGAATAGTTATACCAAGTATCTCCATCTTTACAGTGCACCGGAAATGAGCTAATAGGATTTCCAGAACTATCATCCAATGTAAAAAGTAAAATTCCAATGTCAGAAGGAATATCTTCTTTGGATCCTCCTGATCCACCGCCAGCTCTAGTTATAATTGCTTCACCCATAAATTAATTCTCCTTTCATTTAAGATATTTGCATAATTCAATGCTATAATTTTATAAATTCATCACTATACCAATCCTTAAATAAATTATCACTCCCTTCCCAATTCAAGGAAGGGAGTGAGTAATATTCATACCAAATCTCGGTTTGATAACGAATATCCCCTCTCCCTCCCTCGATAGATAATATTTAGTCTGCCGGGGGGGGGACTCGTAAATCACATTTGGTGTGAATACTGAGTCCAAAGATCTATTAAATCTTCAGATTGGATTTATTAGTCTTTTGATGTATTTACATTGATAAATTATAGCACTCGATTATAGAAATACTTTATAGTATATATATTCTTACAAGTCCATCTCCTCCAGCTGCTCCATTCATACTATAACCATATGCATCTAAAAAGCCATGTCCACCAGCATATCCACCGCCACCACCACCTCCTCTTTTACCTGCAGTAGGATCTACTGTACTGTTTTTATAATAGCCATTTCTATTTGTATATTCTCTATAACAAGCTAATCCTCCTCTTCCTCCATATGGAGCTCCAGGAAACCAATAGCCTGTATTCCATGTGCCTTCTCCCATTCTTCCATATAAATCAGCAGATCCCCAGCCAAAACCTCCACCTCCTCCAGCAAAATTAAGCTGTGAGTTACCTCCATTTTTACCACCTCCATTTCCAGTACCTCCATTTCCACCTTTGTATGCTAATTGCTTGCCATATGCATCTGGTGCTCCCTCTCCTCCAATTGCTGAATAAATTGTATTTTTAATATAAGAAGTACCTCCTGCTCCTCCATTGGTATTATTTTTACTGCTTAATCCAGCACTTCCTCCTTTACCGACTACGAATTCATATGTTTCTCTAGCTTGTATTTTTTGATCTTGATATAAATTATAATATCCTCCACCGCCTCCAGCTGCATGATATTCCCAACTATCTTTCGTTGCACCTGAATGAGAAGTCCCTGCTCCACCACCGCCACCTCCAATAATATATATATTACAGTTTCTATTAGACGAAAATACAAAATTTTTATTTGCTAGAAATTCTACATATTCAGGATGGTTATGGACAAAATTAACTTTACTGCTTAATCCGACAGGTGCATCAATATTCATCCATGTATCGATAATATCATCATATGCAACACCGTCAAGAGTTGTCTTGCAGAGTAAATTAGCAGATCCTGAATTACATACATACATGCATTGGCCTTTTTCATTTGTCGTATAGTTATAATACGAAGATCCATCTTTACAGCTAACTACAGTATTTGCAACTGGGATACCATCAGCTGTTTTTAAAGTTAAAAGTATTGTATGATATCCAGGAGTAATAGGAACTATTGTATCAGAACTTCCACTTCCTCCAGCACGAGAAATAATTGCTTCTCCCATAATGATCATTTCTCCTTTCAAAAAAAAAATATGAGTTAGGTACACTTACCTAACCCTAACAAATTTTGTCCAAAGAGACTATTTAGAATATATCCATATTCCAGAGAACTTTTTCGATATCTGCATAATTCAATACTATATTTTATTCCACCAGAGATATTTTTGTGATGACCAATCATATTTCCTTTATACTCACCCAATCCAGTTATTTTCCTTTCCACCAAATAACTGTCTCTTTATTCAAACTCCAATTATTTTAGGGTGGGTGGAGAATCTTATAAACTCTACTATAAAGTTTTGCTAAATGGGAATAAATTATAATAGAAAGATTCTCAAAAGAAATAATGTAATTTCTTTTACTAAATTAGTTATGAAAAATAAAAATAAATTAGAAGAAGAGAGCCTTTGGAGTAGGCTCTCTTCTAAAAAAAAATAATTATTTTAATACTCTACTTCATACGTATAGTACTGAATTATACAAACACCATTTCCTCCTCTTGTGCCATAAGAACCGCCTCCTCCAAATCCAGGTTCTTCCATAGTTCCGTTTAACCAATCACTACTTCCTCCATTGCCATAAGATCCTCCTCCACCGCCACCATTACCGCCTTTTCCATAATAGCCACCACCTCCGCCACCATTAGATCCTCCTCTGGCGGATTTGCCATATCCTCCTCCGCCACCTCCAGCTGTATAGTCACTACCAGTATCACTACCACTTGCATTCCCACCATCTCCATAAAATCCTCCGCCACCTCCACCTGCATATACTGCAGCATTTCCGCCATTACTTCCATATCCTCCTCCTCCGCCACCTCCACCACCAGCTGTAGGTGAACCATCATCTATTTCTGAATTAGCTGCAAATCCTCCATTTCCTCCATATCCTCCTCCTCCGCCTCCACCGCCATAATAATTAGCTTTTCCATATTGCACTATTTTCCCATAAGGGCGACCAAGACCAGCTCCAGTATAAAAATTGCCATCATCTTGCTTTTCTAAATTTGTCCAGCCTATTGTATTTATACCATTAGTAGCATTAAAATCATTAAATCCTCCATTTCCTCCAAATCCTGAATATTTAGTAGTGCCGTCACTATCAGCATACATTCCGCCTTTTCCACGCATAGTCGATGAATTGTAATTTGTTGTGCTTCCGCCTCCTCCACCATAATATCCTCCATTTCCTCCAAAATCTCCAGGGCCACCAGCACCTCCACCTCCTCCATAATATCCGCCATCACCACCTCTATAACTATATCTACCTCTCTGTGAACCACCGCCTCCACCGCCCCATTTACCACCATTTCCTCCAGATCTATTGCATCCACCACCTCCACCAAATTGATATCCGTCTCCGCCTGCTGTCTCACAAAATACTCCACCACCTCCACTAGCTCCATTTCCGGCATGATAAGCTGTAGCTCCACCTCCGCCATTAGCAGAAAGATACGACCCAAATGTACTTGTTCCTCCAGATTCGGCTTCCTTATAATCAGTATAGTTGCCACCTGTACCTATCATTACTTTTATCTTATCCCCACTATTCAATTTAAGAATAGCATTATTCATCCATCCTCCTCCTCCACCTCCTCTTAAATAGTCAGATGCTCCTCCACCACCACCTGCTCCAAAAATTCTTATAGAAAAATCATTATTTATGGCTCTTGGAACAATATAAGTCTGAGACATAGTAATTATATCAGTCTTAAATACTTTATTTAATTTAACGCCTCCAGTTCCACCTCTGGATTTAAATAACAGTGCTTCAGCCATATCTAATTTCACCTCAATTCATTAGAATTAGTCATAATATTCAATTATGCATATGCCAAATTCATATTCTTAATATATCCACCAATTCCACCCCTACTTAATAATAGCCTCACCCATAAAACAAAAATCACCTTCCTCATTCAGAGGAAGGTGTATAACTTATTGAGTTCTGTAATTTATAACTCAGTTAGACACCCTCCTCTGTGTTCCAAATAATTGTCGGCAGGGGGGGGGTCCCGTAAGTTATATTGATGGCTTACAGAGCCCAAAGAGTATTAGTCTTTTACTTACTTGTTTGATATATAAAAATCTCCAGAGGAAATTAATCCTCTGGAGAAATGATTTACTCATAAGCATAGTACTGAATTATACAAATACCACTTCCACCATTAGCACCACTACCTCCACCACCTCCATATCCACCTATATTACCACCATCTCCACCTTTTCCATAACTTCCACCGCCTCCACCATTGCTTCCTCCTTGCCCTCCTTTTCCATATCCGCCTCCGCCACCTCCATTATTACCTCCATCAGATGCATATCCGCCTCCGCCACCTCCATTATTACCTCCATTGCCTCCAAATCCTCCACCACCGCCTCCACTTAATAAGCAGGCTAATCCAAACCCTATCATAAAATCATTATTTATATTATAAGTATCAATATTATTCCATCCAATCGTATTAACTCCATTTGTAGCATTGATATTTGTATTGCTACTATAATTATATTTAAATCCATTTCCGCCATATGTTCCTCCATTTCCTCCACTAAATGATGCACTGTAGCCAATAGTTATCCCTCCACCACCTCCACCCCATTTACCTCCATTTCCTCCAGTAGCAGTACTACTAGAATACTTATTTTGTTCTCCATATAATGAATATGCTCCTCCACCTCCATACATTTCTCCATTTCCAGCATGAGCATATACATCATGACATTCACTAGTACCATTGCTATATATTTGTCTAGTATATGCACCACCACCAGATGCCCCATCGCCTCCATAAGTACTCCAACTCCATCTTTTTATCATTGGTCCATCTGGAAAAGGTATTCTTACATAACCACATGTATTTCCTTTTCCACTTACTTGTGCTCCTTTACCACCATTAGCAGACAATAAGCTACCGAATGATGAAGTTCCTCCAGTCAATCCTTCTACACTTTCGCTATATGAATTAAAGTTAGTATTCCCTTTTCCGCCAGCTCCTATTTTAATACTTATATATGATCCTTCAGTTAATTCAACTATGTTTGAGTTTATCCATCCACCACCTCCACCAGCCCAGCCAGCAGATGGATATTGTGCTCCACCACCTCCACCACCAACAACTATAATTTTAAATAGATTGTCTTTTGCTTTTGGTACACACCAATCAATATTCGATGATATAATAACTGATTTATACGTAAATTTTCCACCAGAAGAACCACCTTTACGTACTATTAACCCTTCACCCATAAAACAAAATCACCTTCCTCACTCAGAGGAAGGTGTAATAGAAGATGGATGGTTTGTTCTTTGAGCTCAGCCTAACTTCCAAGACACCCTCCTCTGCTTATTCAAATAATTGTCGGCAGGGGGGGGGTCCCGCATAGTTAGAGTAAGTAACTAGCAGAGCCCAAAAGAGTATTATATCTTTTATATAAATGTTTCCATTTCATAAAAGTAAAGACCTGAGGATTAGCTCCTCAGGTCTAAGTTTATTCATTTATTCTGGATTGCTTTTGTTTACAATGATATATTTGATAGACATTGTCATATCATGAAGTACAGTTCTGATTTTCTCTACTTCTTCATTATTCCCAAAATCAATATTATGAGAAAATTCACAAGAGACAAATCCAAGAATAGTATCATCATTTCTTATAGCCATGCAGAATCCAGATTTACTGTTTGAACCGGCAGCAAAACTACGGATGCTATTATCTTCATCCGTAGCATCTATATTACAGTAATATTCCATATTACTGTAAAGATACGTTACCAAATCATTAAAATAATGAAGAGGCAAATTAATATGAGTAAGACCACGTTGGGTCTTGATTCCGTTCATTCCTTGATCAAAGATGCAACTCATCTTGATAAAAGGAAGACCATAGGGAGTTTCATTACCATTATGAAAAACGTAGATACCAATACGAGAGCATTTAAGCTCATCAAATGCTACTTTAGAGGCGCTTTTAAATACAGTCTCTCTATCAATAAAAAGCTTAACAAGATCTTTACTATGCTTAGGATGTTCTTCTTCCTTCTCCTCAAGCTCTTTATTACCTTCACTATCTTTACCCTCTTTAGTTACATAATCAACAAGTTGATTGGCAATATTTCCACTATTTTCGCTATTCTTGTCAATCTGCTTGGTGATAGTTTTGATCATTGTGTTATTCATATGCAAAAAAAGTGCAAAGATAAGGATAGTAAAAATAATAAAAGCTCCAGCAATAACTGCTAGAATTCCATAATCATTAATGGCCCCAGCAATAGTAGTAATATCATTAGCTGAATTATTAGATAATAGAGTGGTTGTATAAGCCTCTGAATTGGAGTTGCTAATGGTGCCTACTAAGTACGATAAAGATACATTATTCAAAGCAAACAGCTCCTTTCAGAATCTTACCAATATGTTAACTTACTTTATCGACAGGTGCTTATATTGCCATGATGAGTAAGGATAGGTGAAAACATAATATTAAATCGAATGCAAGAAAGGAGAGAAGATGAGATGGCTAATACTTCTCCTGCAAGACCTATTCGTTTGCGTATTTTGGGTGAATCTGGAGTAACTAATTATCCTAATGAGTTGCTTGCCGATTTCACCAATAAAAAGCTCTCTCTTTATAACGCCGATGGTGGAAATACCATCGATTTTTATTCTGAATTGGAGTCTGTTACTAGTGGTAGTGGTAATGCTATCACTGCTATTACAGTGAAAGGCCGTAAAATTACGATCACTAAAGGATCTACATTTTTGACTGCCCACCCTGTAATCTCAAAAGCAACAGATAGTACTAGTACTGCCACTCCTGCCCTTGGTGAATCTTTTACCGCAATTGATGGTGTTACCAGGGACACAAATGGCCATGTAACTAAGATCAATACTAAAACCATTACATTGCCTTCTGTTGACATTCCTGATGTATCTAAGTATGTCAAAGTTGGTAGTGAAAGTGAAATGGTTGACGAGAACCCTGATACTTTTGGTGGCCATACTGTAACTGAATTTGTTTTGAAGACTGAAGTAGTGAATAATTTGACTTCTACTTCTACCAATCTTCCTTTGAGTGCTGCTCAGGGCAAAGCATTGAATGATAAAATTACAGCTGCTAGTGGTACTGCTAACTCTGCCCTTGCTAAGTCTGGTGGCACTATGACTGGTGTTCTTACTGCTCAGAGCAATACTGCATATACAACCAGACAAGTGAGAAATGTTATTCTTGCTACCGCTGCCCCTTCGTCCAGTGATGGTCAGAATGGTGATATCTGGCTTGTTTATACAGCTTAATGGAGGTGGAGTAAATGTCTACCTACGTGATGAATGCTGTAGGAAGCGCAACTTTGTCCCTTCCTAAAAGAATTGTAAAAGGAGATACTCTTAGGTTTAATATAACCAATACAGGAGAAACTAATCCTTGGACAGGTACAATTCTTAGTTATACATTTCCTGTAGATTGCACTGTAAAGATTCATGCATATGGAGCAAGAGGATCTTATGGTAATCTGTATACTTATGGTGTTACAGCAGCATCTAGATCTGGTAATGGTGCATATGTATATGGAACCTTTGAATTTAAAAAGGGCGATCAGGTAATGATTCTTGTAGGTCAGCATGGTAAAGATGCTATGACCTCTACTTCTTCTACCAGAGACCAGACTGCTGGTGCTGGTGGAGGAGGAACATTCATTGTTAAGAGAATGACTGATGGTACAGGAGATACATTTGTTGGCAGCTCCATTAATGGCTCCAATACTACATTCTCTGGATGGAAAGTAAAGCCTCTTATCATTGCAGCTGGTGGAAATGGCTCCAATGATAACGGTTATTCTGGCACTGGCCCTGGCAAAGGTGGATTGTATACGACTAGTTCTCAGCCTTCCTATTCATCTACTTGTACAGGCGGCGGTTATAGTACTGCATATGGTTCTAATTCTGGCAATAATTCTTCCTATGGATATGGATTGTCTTTCCTTAATGGCGGAATTGGTTCCCAGTATTACTATACTAGAAACACTTATGCTATGGCTGGATTCGGTGGCGGTGGCTCCAACATCGATGATGGCCAAGGCGGCGGTGGCGGTGGCTATTACGGTGGTATTAGAGGTACTGCTGCTAGTTCTTATAACGCTGGTGCTAGTACTGGTGGTACTTCTGATCAGAATGCCGGTGATGGCTACTGTATTTTTGAAATTCTTAAAGCTAAATCTCTTCCATTTCAGTTTAAGATCAATGGTTCAATTAAGGAAGTTTCTGAAGGCTATGTAAAAATTAATGGTGTTTGGAAACCTCTTTCTGAAGGCTATTGTAAGATCTCTTCTAATTGGAAGAACTGAAAAATAAGATATAAAAGGAGGTTTAATATATGGCTGCAAAAATTACTCCTTTGATTGATAAGGATGGTAATAAGATTTACCCTCCTACTAAAGCAAAGGCTGTATTTATGTCTGATAATACAACAAATGTTGAAACAGCTGTAACCGAAGCAAAAACAGCAGCTTCTAATGCATCTACAGCTGCTAATGAAGCCAAGACTGCTGTTGCTTCTAAAGCTACAACTACAGTTTATACTGCTACAGTCGGTACTTCTTGGAGTGGGTCAGCTGCTCCTTATACTCAAACAGTATCAGTTCCTGGAATCTTGTCTACAGATACTCCTATTGTTGATATTAATTTCAGCAGTATTGCATATTCCAATAAGGAAGATGTGGTAACTGCTTGGAGCAGTATTTATAGAATTACAACTTCGAATAATTCTATTACTGTTTATGCAGATGAAAAGACAGAAACTGCTGTTCCTATTCAGCTTAAAGTTGTTCGCTAAAAAATAAAAGGACTAGGGAACTATCCCTAGTCCTTATTATCACTTGCTAGTGCTCTTAATAGCACGCTTAGTCATCAGAGCAGTCTCAAGACGAGTAGCAGGCCGCATAGGAGCGCTACCATCGGTAATGCCCATCTTTTTAGCCTCTTCAAACTCTTCCTTAGCCCAATCAGGGCAGCCCTTCTTAGCCTGATTAGCACAATAACGCTCCATCAGCTCAGCAAACTTTTCGTCAGTCATATTATTATCCTCCATTTCATTTTTAACGTCAACACGGAACTGATCCATAGAAAGGCCAAATCTCTTCCACCAATGCATTACATCTGCATGGTTAGAAGCAAAGCCTTTCTTATAAGCCTCGCAATGGCATACAATATTAGTCAGAGGATTGAGCTTGAACATCTCGCAGAGATAGGCACAAAGCTCAACAGCCTCTTTATAGCATGCCTTGCAATAAGCTTCATCTGTCAGATCATCTTCACAGATCTCAAAAGCAATATAGTTGCTATTACCAGATTTACCGGAAGTACCTACACCACAGTGATAACACTTATGATTCCACTTCTGAACCTGATAAGTAGCAACAGTACCGTCCTTCAATTTGCCGATGAACGCATGAACTCCGAGTTTCTGAACTTTACCATTGATAGTTCTTTGGTTCCAGTTAGCAGAGCTCGTAGGTCCAAGCAATCCATCATCAGGACCAACATATCTACGCAGGTTAGGATTATTACAGCCAGTAGAATGTACCATAATGCCTAAAACTTTAGACATATTAGGCAAATCAGTGTAGCAGTAATTCTTTGTTGCAAATACTGTATGAAGATTCATACACTGATACCTCCTTTATTACAACATTATTTATTAGTTCCAAAGACAAGATATCATATTTTTGATTGTATAATATAGAAGTAATACTTAAGGAGGTATTAATATGCAACTTGGTTTTTATGAAAGAAATGGGCTTCACTTTTGTGATGGTAATCTTAGAAAGGATTCATTTGGAGAATTAATAGGAGCTATGAATACAATAAACGACATGGTATATAGAAATCCATCTGGAGGCAAAACTTTAGATGGGTATGACTATGTAGATACCGTAATGATGGAAAATAGAGGAGACATCGTCAAATCTCTCAGAACTATCTGTAATTTCATGGATATTGATCCAGATGAATTAAAGTGAAGAAAAGAGGACTAATTATAGTCCTCTTTCTTTTTTGTAATAGTCGTAAAATTCCATTATATAATATATGGGAGAAAAAGATAAGAATCTAAAATTCATCAATTTCTCTAATACAAAAATAAAAGGAGAAATAAAAATGAACGCCATCACTACCAACATCATTCAATATGTACCCGAAGCAACTTCTAAGCTTAAGTCTCTTGATCAGATCAATATGAGTATCTTTGATAGTATTCATCAAAACTCTAAAATCATGTACTATGATGCGGTCTTAATGAAGATCTCTGTATTTCTCAATAAGATTGGAATTAAGCCTCAGATGAAAGGATTCAAGTATATAAGAATGGCGATTCAAATGGCTATTGAAGATGAGAGTAATTTGGATGCTATAACTAAAACTATTTATCCTGCAGTTGCTAAAAAGTATAATACTAATTGGATGGCAGTTGAAAGATGTATGAGAACCGTTATTGGAAAAGCTGAAGAGAGTGATTTCATGAATGAAACTTTCTATGGAACTGATCACTTCAGCAATAAAGAATTTATTGCTTTAGCTAGCGAATACATAACAACTCTCATGAAATGAGAATAATAGGGCAGATTTACTCTGCCCTATTATTTTTTTTTTAGATATAGTATTCGATTATGCAAATACCATCTCCACCATTACCTACGGTGAATAAGCCAGAGCCGCCTCCGCCACCATAATGACCATCAAAATCTCCCCAAAAAGCATCTCCACCATTTCCATATCCACCGCCGCCACCGCAATATTGCCAGTTAGTATTGCCAAACCGAGTATATCCATCTCCACCTCTTCCATAATATCCTCCTCCACCACCACAATTATTTCCACCTTTAGCAGATTTACCATATCCACCGCCGCCACCAGACATGCTTCCTCCATCTCCACCAAATCCTCCACCACCTCCACCACCTTTCATATCAGCACTTCCATTATCATTATACCCATCACCGATTCCTCCATTACTGCCATATCCTCCACCACCTCCACTAGTAAAATACCCTCCATCTCCTCCACAGCCACCAAATCCTCCACCACCTCCAGCTCCTTGCTGAGTTGCTAAGTAATTTCGTGTATTTATCCATTTTCCATATCCTCCTCCGCCTCCAAGTCCATTTCCTCTAAAATATCCATTTCCATCATTAAACACATTTGTCCAAGTCGATGTATTAGTTCCAGCATTTCCATTAGTTACATAATAATTTCCATATTTCCCATCGGATTTATATTGAACAGAACCTCCATTTCCGCCATAAGCGCCTCCAACACCTGCATATGATGCAACCGCCGATTTACCATAATATCCTCCTCCGCCACCTCCTCCATAAGTACCACCATTTCCACCATTTCCTTTAGATCCTCCTCCACCACCATAGGTTCCACCATGACCTCCTCTATATGGATAATACTTATAGTCATAATCATCACTAGTATCATTCCATGTACTAGTTCTTAAATAACCATTTCCGCCACCTCCTCCACCCCATTGTCCTCCATCACCACCATTTCCATTCGTGCTTCCACCACCTCCAAATTGATATCCTTGTCCTCCAATAATACCTCCGCCTCCAGCACCACCACTACCTCCTTTTCCAGTATTAGATCCACCTTCCCCTCCAAGTGCGCTTAAATAACTACCAAAGGTAGTGGTTCCACCACTACCTCCACTTGTATTTTGATCTCTAGAAAAGAGTCCACCTTTACCAATACCAATGTGTATCTTTGATCCGGCTGTAAGATTTGTAAATATCATATTATTCATACGGCCGCTACCGCCTGCTGTTGCAAAACCAGAATTATTATAGTATCCTCCTCCACCGCCACCAAATATTCTTACAGATATATTTTTGCTCTTTGGAACTACCCAATCTGTATCTTTAGTAATTATTTCTGTTACAAGTTTTCCAATACTTGATCCAGATGAAGAACCAGCCTTACGAATAATTAATGATTCACCCATTGTAAATCACTCTCCTTTATATTTATATAATTCAGTACTATACTTTTATTTCCACCATGATGACAAAATTTACATCCTTTCCCATTTCCGCCCTATAAAAAAGAATAAACTCCTTCCCCATCAAGGGAAGGAGTAATGAACTATGATTTTTACTAGATAAAGTAAAATCTCATTCACCCTCCCTCCCTCGAAATCGCAGGATAATCGGGGGGGGGGGTGAGAGAAATTACTTTGCTTAGCAAATCTCTCACAAAAGGATGCTCGATTTCATAATCGAGATCATTTTAATCTTTTGTTCACTTATATAATTTCAATCATATATTATTAATATGAATGAGTGATTAATTTTAATCACTTAGATCTTAAGAAAAGGAGAATGAGAAAATGAAATTTATAGGCACAGATCAAATCATGTATGCCATTAATGTAAAAATTAGTGGCATAGATCAATCTCAGTATGCAATTCTCAGAAGGATTACAAACAAATTTGATCCATGGGATAATGAAGACAATAATGATTTTGATTGCCTCGAGGGCATTCATAATTCTGGTTCAATCGAGCTTGTCTTTAAAAGAAAATGGCAAGAAATTAATGAAGCTTCATTGATGAAATTCTGTAAGGAGATCATGTATGAAGTCAATTCTAAATGGAAGTCAATTGACTACATTATGAAAGACTTCACTTACTTCTTCTTCAATATGGTCTATATCTGGGGATATGACGATAAAGAGAAGATGAAGTTTAAAGGAAAGCATGATATCGATTACGAGTTTTCCTTCAGCAAAACCAAGATCAATCCAGATACTTTGGTTATTGGAATGAACTGCGATGAGTTAAATATTCATCCTTACTTCGGCACATTTAGCTTTAGCGATATCTACAACGTGACACCATTTATCATGAGCTCAATCTGCCACGATCATAGATTGGTGGTATCATATAAAGATATCGAAAGTGCTGTCTCTTATGTAGCACTTCATGCTACAAGCCATCCTGATGAAGATGAGATCACTCAGGATATCAAATTCGAAACCAGAGATGGAAAAGAATTCACTGGAAAGATGTATTTCAAACTTGAAAGGAGAAACGTATAATGGAAAAGATCAAGCAGTTCAAAATCGAGGTTGTATGTGACTTCAAGGATCCTGATGATAGGAAATGTCTTTTTCGTCTGACTAATGGGCTATCTAAAATTAAAATGGGTGAGTTAGATGACAAGATCTACCTCACCTATATCGGAAGTATAGCTAAAACTCCTTCCTATAATGCTTTAGATTTCATTGATGAAATCCACAAATATGTAACTAATGGCTCCATTGAAAATGAGATTGCATATTGTGTATTCGGTGCAGTTTATTCACTTGATTCTGTGGAGGAAACTACAAGAATCCAAGCCAATTTCAATAGGAAGTATTCAGTTAGAATGGAAATTCCTAATTGCGCCAACCATGTCAGTGTTATGCTCTATCGAAAAGATGGAGAAGCATTCCGTACTATGCCAAATCCGAGATCTGGTCTTGGACTTAAAGCTATTGTAAATCCGAGATTTGAACTTGGAGTTATCGTTATGGCAAATCCGAGATTTGCTCTTGGAACTATCATGAAGAGACTAACAGCTTGCGGTCTTGTTGCAGACTATGCTGTTTTGGAACTCATCTGTGAGGAACTTTTAAGCAGATACGAAGATGGAGTATCTACTAGATATGTAGATGAGATCGATATTATGGATGCCAAGACAGGAGAGATTTACGACTGCAATATCTATTTCGATATTCCGAGATAAAAGGATAAAGGGCTGGAATCATCCAGCCCTTTTCTTTTTTATTCCTTAGTCTCTTCGGCAGACTCTGTGGTCTCAGTTTTATTGGTCTCTTCAGTAGAAGGAGTATTCTCAGTCTTATCTTCAGAAGAAGTGCCTTCGCTCTTGTCGACAGCCTCTTCTTCATCCTTCTTCTCGTCAGCAGCCTTCTCTTCATCAGTACGATAATCGAAGGTAATCTTCTCGACAACCTTACGATCAGTCTCACTGAAGATTTTAGCCTTATACTGGTTCATCAGCTGGAACCAAGGATATACGAAATCATTGATTGCCAGAGTCAGAGCAGTCATATTCTCGATAGTCCAGTCAGTGCAAGCTTCATGAACAGCGTGCCACTGCAGAACAGGAACGATAGAAGGATCAGACTTGGAAGCCTCAACCTGAAGCTGATACTTGCTCAGGTTCAGAGAGATCTCTTCCTGGTCTTCCATAGAGACACCATAGGTCTTACCATCAACCCATGTAATGGGATGCTCACTCAGGAACTTAGCAAATTCAGCCTTATTCTCATTCTGCTTAGCATTCTGAGCATCAGCCAACATCTGAGGCACAGCATCCAGGGGATAGAAAGTGCCAGTCTCATCATCGAAAGCCCAACCTTCGGGAGGCTCAGGATGGATGAAACGCTCATCGCCTTCATTGGTCTCATCATAGCCCCACTGCTCATTTACATAGTCAGGAGCCTCAACAAAGATACAGTCAGGCGGGAAACCCTTAGTTTCTTCCATGGATGTAAACGGAGTGCACCAATGGCAGAAGCCATTTACAATTTGGAAAATCTTCATAGCTTTTAATACCTCCAAATATAAAATATAGAGTTTGGGTAAGTAACTCTATTAGATTGTTTTACTGTCTGTCAACTTTCATCTGGATATTGATATCGTTTTCAGTAGGCTGGCTTGCATAAACCATGATGTAGCCATCATAGGTAAGAATCTTATAGATATATGCATAGCTATCCAACTGCTTAGTGATAGTATCATAAATATCACCAAGAGAAATATCAACTACAGGAACATCAGTTTCCTTAATACCAGTAACTGTAACTTTCTGTGTATAAGGAGCATCAGAACCTGTCCAAGCTTGAGTACCACCAAGAATGGTGGCTTTAATAATTTCAGGATGAGTTGCTTTAGCAGCAGACTCTTTCTCAGTAGGAGAAAGGAATACACGATTATCAGTTTCCTGAACATCATCTGCAGTAATAGTAAATTCAACCTTGCCAGTATTAGGATCGATCTTAGCGATCTTATCAAGCAGATCGAATTTTACATTACCTTCCTTATCTACATAGTAACCGAGAGCATCCTGAATCTGTTTGATTTCAGTGACATTCTTTGTGATTACAGTGCTAAGTTCATAGGTATCTCCATTAATAGTGATTTGAATATTATCGGAGAAAGTAGGATCCTTCTGGATCTCTTTAATAATAACTTCCTTAACAGCAGCGCTGACATCGACAACTGTTCCATCAGCTTTCTTTACATAGAGAGCACCAGTGTTATAGTCAGCAATCAGCTCTTTATTCTCAGCCAAATCTAACTGGTCATAAGAGAGAGGCCTAGTAGGAATTCTAGCGGTAGCAGAAAATTCGGCCATTGTTTAATCCCTCCTTTGAGTTTAATTAAATGTTAATGGGTTAAATTACGAGCATATTGAGTGCTCTTACATGCTTATTTAATTGTTCCATGGGATAATTATGTCATTTATATAGATATTTACAAATCCAGAAACTTCTAATTAAATATACTAAATTAAAGGGGAATAAAATATATGATTTTAATGGAAAATCGCCTTGAAACTTTCATTCATGAGATGAAAGAAATTGATGGTGAATTTAAAGCAGTTGTTACTTATACAGGTAACGGAAAAGATTTTGATCTTCCTGCAACTGTTGAATACGTGGTTACATATTATGATGGCAGTAAAACTATGATCGCCAAGAGAGGTGAAGAACTTACTACATGCCACGATATAAAGAGCATTATCAGTCAAGTTACAGCTCTGATGAAGCTCGGATATAAACCTGAGCTCTGTAGCATTCCTGATGATTATTTTATCGATAATAAGAATTCTACAGTTATATTTAACAAAAGAATTATTATCGGCAACGATAAGACATTTACATTTATCTAATTTAAAGGGGAATAAGATTATGGCAAAGTATGAACTTTCTATGCTTAAGTTAAAGTCAATAGAAGCGGATATTGAATTTCTTAGAAATGTAAATAATGGACTTTTATTCCATTATCAAGGAAAAGATATTAAAGTATCATATACTG
>ERZ1026884.3-NODE-3-length-150921-cov-674.961517_pt1 | contig 150921 bp, 192 predicted proteins | sample MGYA00380172_ERZ1026884 | MGnify/ENA primary metagenome ERZ1026884 (study PRJEB33269, sample SAMEA4719808) | human gut metagenome | biome: human-associated habitat; feature: organic feature; material: feces | place: Cameroon | collected 2013-10 ... | reverse complement strand
ACAAGCCTCATATTTACCAGCGATTTGCTTATAACTGATAGTCTTAGGAGTACAGTTGCTAGGACAATTAGTAGCTGTTACATTCCCCCATCGATCATCATTGCCAACCTTAGAAGGACATGTCTTAGCATCAACAACAGCCTGGAGATTGGCCTTAGTGCCAGAATAAACGTCATAAGCGGCGCTAGACGCAGCTTGAGTCGTGCTCCTGCAATATTCTCCGGCAGAAACAACCTTCATAGGGCTGCTAGGAGCGCACACGTCACCACATTCGCCCGAACATCCCTTACATACCTCATTAGTATAGATCGTATAATCATAAGGGTTACAGCAATGCTCACCACCATTCTGCCAATATCCCGTAGGATCGCACTCGCTAGAATAATGCTCCTCGCTATTACCATTATTACACCTACTATCATCCATATGGTATGTATTATCACATCCGCATCCACAAGATCTGGAATCATACTCAATCACCTCGTCTTGATCAGAAGCAGAGGAACAAGGATTGGTTTGACTCCTTTTCTTACGATAGGTACACCCGTCGCAATAATAACTCCAATTACCATAAGTAGGAGTATCATCATCGTCGGCGCAATCACCATTCTTATTGGCATAAGCCTGAGCGGCGGTCTTAGTCGCCGTATCATTCTTGAAAGCATTCTGAACCTTGCTGTCGGCATCCGCCTGAGATACGGTGGATGTCAACGCTGACAACCCTAAAGCGCTATAAGGAACGGATAAAGCTACACCATGTTTACATGTACCACAATTATCCTTATAGAACGTAGCGCTTCCAGTACCGGTCCATACACAAGTTCCATGTTGATTGGCGTAATCCTGTCCCTTCTGGTCTAGGATTTGCTCAGCCTTGCTCTTAGCGTCAGCCAAAGAAACCTTGCTGGTGATAGCCGTGCCGCCGTTGGCTTGCGTAGAGGTCACCGTTATTCTCTGACCAACCCCGCTTCCGGCGCAATTGTTCCTATAGAAGTCACGGCTTGCCACGTAAGTCCATGTACATCCTCCGTTCTTGTTGGCATAGTTCTGCCCATCGGCTCCACGAACAGCATTCTCTGCCTTCTTATTAGCGTCAGCCAAAGATATGTTGGAAGTGTACGGGTGTCCTGGCAGTCTGTCGCTATTTACGGATACCATGTCGCCCACGCCACCGTCAGCGCAATTGTTCTTCTGAACCTGACCGGTATAGCTTCCTGTCCAAGTACAAGTACCCTTCGAGTTAGCCACGCTCTGACCTTGAGAGTTCACTGCGGCTAATGCCTTGGCGTTAGCGTCAGCTTGCGATACGCATGACTTAAACTTACCTCCCGTAGTAGGATTAGGATCGTTAACATCATTCTGAGTGACAGTAACAGAACTACCCACACCTCCGTCAGCGCATTGACGGGTAAAGGCCTTGGATGCCGTACCCCACCAGAAACAGGTGTTGTTACCTCCAGCTATATACCGCTCTTGATTGTTAGGATCAGTATAACATGTATTGGTATTACGTTGATGCAATTGAGAGATACAGTCCTTACATACGGTCTCTATAGTCTCCCATACCGGTTGCTCGGTCTTAGTATGACACGTGTCATCATAGTTCTTATTAACGAATGCCTGACCCATCCTATCAATATAGGCCTTAGCCAAAGCGTCCGCCTCTTCTTGTGAACGGGTAGAGGTAAAGAACTGCCCCATAAGATCCGGAGTTACGGTAATAGGATCAGCATACTGGCAAGTAGGACATTTAGGAGTGAACTCCTTGCTATAACTACCGACATATATCTTCAACTCGTCACAAGTACCACGATCATTGGCTATAGCCTGACCTTGTGCCTTGACAGCGGCCTTGGCAAGTTCATCAGCGGCATATTGACTCTCGTATGAGTAGAATGGACCTCCGGTTACATCAGCTTCAGTAACGGTAACCGAAGACGGGATAAGACCTGACGGACAGTTATTCTTCTCGAACGCCTCGCTATAATGACCGGTATATTTAGGAGCCTCATGGCAAGTACCACGCTCATCGGCGATCTTCTGACCTTGATTCATTACAGCGGCCATAGCCACTAGATTAGCCTCGTCCTGAGATACGCAAGACTGGAACGGATGACCATCTACCATATCTTGTGTCACTGTGAACGGATCTCCTATTTGATTAGCGCCACAATTGCTCTTCGTGAACTCGAAGCTAGCCTTACCGGTATACATAGTGGCGTTAGAGCAAGTACCCTTGGTGTTAGCCAAAGCCTGTCCTTGAGCTTGTACAGCGGTCATAGCCATAGCGTCGGCGGCGGTCTGGGAGTCGTTGGACTGGAATGGGTGTCCTTCTACCATATCTTGAGTGATCGTCACTTTAGATCCTATCTTACACTCACCACAGTTGTTTCTCGTGAACTCCAAGGAAGCACGGCCAGTGTACGTACAAAGAGCATGGATATTGGCAAGGGCCTGTCCTTGGGCGTCAACGGCGGCCTTGGCCTTGTTATTGGCATCCTCCTGAGATATAGTTGAAGTAAATGGATAACCATCAACCATCCTATCGTTTACCGTATAAGTGCCACCAGTACCAGTACCACAGTTGTTACGGGTAAACGTACGTGCATAAGTACCGGTATATACAGGTACCTTCTCGCACTTACCTTTCACGTTAGCCACATCCTGACCTTGAGCCTCGACAGCGGCCTTAGCCTTGTTATTAGCGTCCTCTTGAGATACAGTAGACCTGAAATCTCCTGTCACCATAGTCTCATCCACGACAACCTTGGTGCCGTATTGGGTCTCATCACAATTATTACGAGTGAACTCCTTATTATACTTACCATAGTAAATTGTCTTTTCCTTACATTCTCCCTCCAAGTTAGCTTGTTGTTGGGCGTTAGCCTCAAGATCGGCCTTAGCCTTATCATCCGCATCCTTCTGAGAGATAATAGAGAAGTACTTACCAGCGGCTACAACATAAGTATAAGGTTGACCGATATGGAACTCATCGCAATTGTTTCTAGTGACTGTCTTCTCCATCCTTACGTTATAATAGACATTAGTCTGACAGTCGCCACGCTCGTTGGTGATAGCCTGACCTTGCGCCTCGACAGCGTCCTGCGCCAGCTTGTTGGCGGCATCCTGCGATACCGTAGAAGTGAACGGATAGCCGGTACACATCTTCTCATCCACGGTAAAGTCAACAGGCGTAGAACCTTCAGGACAGTTGGTTCTCTGGAATACCTTAGAATATGATCCGGTAAATACCGGTATCTTCTCGCAATTACCCTTGATATTAGCTATATCCTGACCCTGAGCCTCTACAGCGGCTTGAGCTAAGCTATTAGCGTCTTCCTGTGACACGATGGATCTAAAGTCTCCTGTAACCATCGTCTCATTAACAACCACTTCCGTTCCGTATTGAGTGGAGTCGCAATTGTTACGGGTAAAGGTCTTGCTAAACTTACCATAATAGATATTCTCCTTAGGCTTACACTCACCTTCCAGATTAGCTTGTTGTTGACCATTCTTTTCAATATCCTCAAGAGCCTTCCTGTCGGCGTCCTCTTGAGAGATAGAAGACACGTACTTACCCTCAGGAACGATGTAAACATATTCCTGACCATCACTGAACTTATCACAATTGTTACGGATAAAGGTTTTCCTTTGCTCCTCGTTATACCAGATGTCAGTTATACACTCACCATGTTCATTGGCGTATGCCTGACCATTTAGGGCTATATCCTCCATAGCCTTGGCATCGGCGTCCTCCTGCGAGATAAATGACTTGTAGGTCCTTTCCTCGACCGTATACAACACCACCGATCCATGTTGGTTGGCCAAACAATCGTCCTTGGTGAACGGCTGAACCATCTTGATATTATAATAAACGGGCTTGGCGTCTTGAGCTATCATATACTCCTTGACAATACTACCGTCCTTTGACGTTATACGGAACTTAGCCGTACAGATCTGACCGGTGTAATTAGCCTTGTATACGATGTTAAGCTTATTATCGCCTACCCCATGGCTCTTGTCGTTAATGGCAAAGCAATTACCCTCGACACAATTCTTATCTATTTCCCTTGCCATATTATCCTTCAGTTATTCTCCATGAAACATCATCTCCGGCCTCTACCCTCACGATTTGGGTATCACCATCCTTATTAAGCGTCAACCTTTGCGGATCCACGTTGAAGGGTGGTTCCGGCTCCGGCTCACTACCATCACCGCAAGTGCAACATACTAGCTCGATATCATACTCGGTATTGGACTTGATATCGATGACAACCTGACCGTTCTCGCTAGTCACGTTATCGAAGTCATGATCAAGTATAATATAAGGTATATCATTAGGCTGTTGATTGATATTAACAACCTTGCCATTCAAGACAAACATCTCATGATGCTGTTCGTTATCCATATTCTTAGGCATAGCTATGACAAAACTAGCCTCATACAAATCAGTGGCTCCGGGATCCTCAGGATCGGCATACACTATATACCTGCTATCCTCTTCCGGAACCTTCATGGATAATCCGTTCACGTTCATGGAAACTATATAAGACTTGCTCACCGAACCACCAAGAGTAAGGCAGGAAGCCTTGACCGAGGCGGAGTTGAGCTTGGCGTTGATGACCGCCGTCCCGCCCTCCATATCGAACATGATACTGGTAGGATCCACGCTTACCCGCTCCATGCCCTTCTGGGTTATGGTAGCGAGCTTCGTAACCTTGCCTTTCTCGACCGCTACGTAAGTCTCCCTAGGCAACCTACCCATCCATCCCGGCTCTACCTTGATCGCCACCTTGTCGGGGCCGGTACCGGAGATCTTGTCATAGGATACCCATGAGGACCCTTGCTCGATCTTGGCAAGAATATCTTTTAAATTATTCGCCATATCACTCTGCTTGCGTTATAGTCCATTTATCACTCTTACCTACGATAATCTCCAAAATCTGCTCACCGCCCTCAGGAGGATACTCGAAGTTAGTAGGCTTAATCTCAAACACGCTGGCGCCACCACAACCAAGATCACAGATCATATCCGGCAACCATCCCTCCTCGAAAAAACGCTCTATAAGCTCCCTGACGGCCTCTGAAAAAGAATCAAGCTCCAACCTGTCTGCAGGGACAGATCCTTTCTTGAGTATCTCACCACATACCCAACCGTCACACTCGGAAGCCAAGACCGTATCATACACTCTCTTAGCCATAGCATGAAGTATTTAAAATATTACTATTCAATGTAGTATATACGATATTAACATCAGTGAACTCATCACCCATGCAATATTTCTTCTTAAACTTAACGGATCTACCAGAAACGACATACCCGTCATTAGGGACGATAGTACCACAATAGGTAACGCTGAGCACGACTAACGGCTCGTATCTTAACCTGACAGCCTGAACGCCCTTGAACGAATCCCTTTGGATGGACGCCGTTGCTCCAGATACGGCAACCAGCTTCCTTACCAGAGACTCGATTACGCTATTCATGCCATCTCCGTTCCTGATATCTGCCTCAGGAAACGACTGACCGTCATATATGATATTGGAACTATATACGCTACACTCGTCTCCAGTCCTATATTCCGGCTTACATGGATTACAATTTCTCATATTATCAAATTAATTTATTGATCATTCTTCTTAATTCAAGTATCTCGGCATCCCTGTCCCGTATAGCCTTTATCATAGCGTTAAGGACATCAGACATATCACAATTAGGGGACAATCCCAGCGACTCCACACGAACCTTATCACCGGGATAAATACAATCGGTGCTCATATACGTAGAACATGGCACCTTGGTTTCATCTACAGTAGGCCTGTATTGTTTTTTATTGCAACCATTCATCACCAAACCTCCTCTTCAGTTCCGCTATCCCCGCCGCTATCACCGGCGTTGACAAGCTCGTTTATAATCCTCTTCAAATCCAGAACCTCACGATGGTATAAATCTATCTGCTTATCCCTAGACGCTATAATACGCCTCAATGAGTCTACAACTACAGATATATCAGTACCTTTCTCTATACCGTCCACCACCAACTCATCGCCTGAGTACAAGACGCATTTATCATACAAGGTTATAGGGCATCCATAACCAACACAAGGCTCGTCCTGACAATCCCGATCGCAAGGATCACAAGGATCCTCGGGGCATTTATTAAGAAACTTGTCTATCTTAACGCCATGACAGCATTCTTCAGGACGCTCCCTCGAATGATCATGACAACAACCACCTGTACTACACATATTAATAATATTAATGTTTTCAACAAAGATACTTATTTGATTTGATAACAAAATAACATACATTATTAAACAATATAGGGGATACCCCTTTTGTATCCCCTATACCCATAAACTATAATAATAAAATAGGGTCAAGACTTCAATTTAAGAACAGGATTACCCCATCTATCTTTCCATTGCCTTCCCAAATCGTTTATAACGCCATTATAGTCTTTTATATATCCAGCCTTAATAGCGTAAGATATATTTTTTTCTATTGATACTATCATATCCAGCTCCTCGAAGGAGGCCCTATTTCTTATCCCTTCCTCATGTACGCCAAAAACAACAAAATTTATACCCTTAGCAATTCTTGATAACGATTCCTTTAAGTTACTTTTATCGCTTATAAGCGAAGATACGCTACTACACATCTCTATATAAGCGTCACCAGCGGCATTTCTTACCCCTACGATATTATCAACAAACCACATCACGACATCGGCGCAAACCTCAGGACTCATTTCCATAGCCACCACAAGGAAAAGGTATGGGTTCATATACCACATCTGTCCATCCCCCTTCCCCTTTCTGCACGCCAATCCCATTTTGTTTAAATCACTAAGATTTAGGGTCTTGTTTTGTAGGCTGATATTTATCCGCTTACATAAATCCCTGTTTTCCAGTCTACTAATTATTTCCCTACATTTCTCCTGAAAGCCATCATACTTAATAATATCATTAAGCTTCTTAGGGGATAAACCCTTTTTAAGCCTATCATCAGACAAGACTTTCATAGCTAAAGTGATGTTAACAAAACCATTATCACTGAGCGCAGGTATAACAACGCCCATCAATCTCCTATCAGAAGATTTGATTTCAACCCGACTTTTCATAACTTTGAACAATATTTTAAATTAAACATAATACCTATCGGTTCGAGATGAATAGATAGGTATGCAAATATAAAACATATTCAACATACAAACAACTGTATTGCAGTATATAAACTTATCACCATTGATATATATACAAAAAAAATGGAGGAGATATACAATCCCCTCCAAACACTAAATCAACTATTATGGAAAACTAAACGCGCATCATCACCAATAACATTGATCCTCTTGATCAATATTCTCAATCCATTTCTCGCACTCAAGATTAAGATCAGCGTACTCCTGCCCCTCTACCATCAAAACCTCACGGGCTTTGGCGTTGGCATCCTCTACTGATATCCATGATCTAAACCTATTGGCTTTGATAGAATAATATACCCTACCTGATTTATATCCAAACGGGCATACCTTCTCAAACCAATCACCGATCGTAGTATTATAGAATACAGGGGAGCAACTACCTTCGGAGTTAGCCTTCTCCTGTCCTTCTTTCATAAACTTCCTATAAGCTAACGTATCAGCATCAATTTGGGATATATCGGACATGACGGCTCCGGCTGGCAATTCATACACAATACCTTCTTTACCTGATGTCCCAGCCTCACAATCGTTCTTGTAGAAAACGCCACGAAAAGGCTGTGAGGCCCAGTCCTCGCAGCAAGCCCCAACAGCGTTGGCCTCCCCCTGCCCGATCCTTCCAAGCTCCACCATCGCCTTATCATTGGCGTCTTTCTTGGATACGTAAGAGACGAACCTGCCTTCCTCTATACATACCTGTTCCTTGGATCCCTTACCGCTTACGCAATTGTTCTTAATAAACTCATCGCATACCTGATCATTATACCATACGGACGGTATTATGTCGGCATATGTGTTGGCGTAGTCCTGACCGTTGGCGTTGATATCATCCTCAGCCTTGCTGTCAGCCTCCTCCTGCGTATCGCCAAAATAGACGTTGGCCGGGACCCGGTAGTCAACAGAGCCTCCCACGTACCCGGCAGGTGGGTTGTTTCTGGTGAACGTCCGAACTATTTCCTTATTTCCGTATATCATCCGTGACATATACGATCCTCCAAGGCATACACGACCTTAGCGATCGTCTTATCCCCGCTTACGCTTACGCATGAATTACCAAGATCCCGAACATCTATAGCCTCCCTGATACGGGTAAGCTCGTCATATATCTCCTCTATCACGTCAGAGATCATAACGCACTCATCAGAGTCCTTATACTTTGACCACTCAGGGAGATCACCCTCGTAAGGTACGCAAGTGGACGGGATTATATGTGAACAATTATACTTTCTCATGCCAACAATTTGTTAATACGTTCCTTTAACGATCTTACCTCATCCGGGCATAACCCGCAATCATTATCACACAAAGACCTTTGTAAACGAATCATCTTGCCCCAATAAGACACATCAGGCTTGTCCCCGATCCTGTACCTATGATATCTCATGTATCTACCCCACTGACAAGATAACCATTCGTCTACGACCCTACATAGATCTATTCTATCAAGGCTTGATATACTTTGCGCGCCCATTGAGTATCTCCTTTCTCATTTCTTGTACCTCCTCATCAGGCGGACATCTGTGTGGCAAATTCCTGATCCACTCACGGAGCTTCTTCTGCATATTAAGATAAGATATGCCAACTCCACCACCCTTGGCACGAACTTGTTTATATATACTAACCACATCACGCTCCATGGTCAGCAACGGTTCCTGCATAACCATACAACCAGCGGTGCTTCTGGAAGCGTATTCCCTATCACTGATAACGGTAGAAGAAGGACGATTCATCATGCCTCTCTCAATCCTTTCCCTCTCGGCCTTTAACGCCTTTTCCTTACAAGTATTACAACCCATGACAATATTTTTATGTTTAACAATCCACGCAATTAGTAGCCATATCAAGAAGCTCTCCGACACGATCAATGATCTCATGAGCCGCCTCTATATTATCCAACCTGACGTTAGCCTCCGCTACAGTCATAAGCGTCTCCATCTCCTGTATCTTATTTATAAGATCCTTATCCTTGTCCTCGCATAGGATATCAGTCTTGATCCATAATCGATCAAGACGTCTGCGTATAAGATCCGTCTTAAGATACTTGCGACTGAAGTTGTAAGTAGAAGGGCTACCTATGATCTTGATATCATATATACCATCAGGTAGATCAAGGTACTTGACATTACAATCATCATAATTAAAGCAATTGAGGCCTAATGTTAGGCTAGTAAAGGTATTGACCTGATTCTTGCCAAGGAACAACGTAACGGGGTCGGACATGCCCGGCGTAGTGATCTCGACGATCGCCTTCCTGTCCTCCAGTAGCCCCCACTCAGACTCATCCAATACCTGAAGCACCTTGGGATCACGTGTCTCTAGCACCTGAAATGACAACCGAATATCATTCATATTAACCTTCTTGTCGTACCTGCACAAGCTATCGTCATAACGAGCCTGCATATCAAGATCAGGGACATCGGTATAATATGTCTTGACCTCATGACCGTTGATAAACACCGATGTTATCTGGCAAACATGAGACCTAGCGACATCGAAAAACACCATCCTTACATTACCCTCATAATCAACGCCAGATGTCGGGTATGTCAATATCTGGGTATTATACTCACCATCGTTACGCCTAGCCACGACAGTAATAACGATAGGTTTCTCTACATCGTAATCATCCATGATAATCCTAGCGGCGAACTTATCATGAATTATCTTCGGTATGATATTGATCTGATTCATTTGTATTTCTTTTTCACAAAGATAACTATAAAGACGAATCTTAAAAAATAGATTCAAAAAATAGTACTACATAGATATATTATCAAAAAGAATGCATACATTTGCGTCATGGTCGGTTGGATGAGTGGTTTAGTCGGTGGTCTGCAAAACCATATACCTCGGTTCGAATCCGGGACTGACCTCACATTTGCAATCCTTTCCGGGGTGATAACCCGCAGGCGTACGAGGTCTCTTGTGCGCCTGTTATTTTATCAATCCGAATCTTTTCAATAATACGAACAATACAACTAATATACCTAAGATCGAGATAAAGATAATAGCTGTAGGCCACTTTGACTCATCCTTATCATCTACATCCTTAGATTTAATATCTATCTTATTATCCAAATCCTTTATATCATTTCTTGTCTTATTGACTCCAACGGAATCAGTCGTCACCGTGCTGTCCCGCCGGCCGATGACGATATGGGTGTCCGTCCGGGAGGACACGGGTCGTTCCCCAGTGGATGGATCCACCTCCTTCGTAGTATCGAATTTTCTCTCAGTTATGACAATATCAGCATTAAGATCAGATGTCTTGATCTCTACGATCTTCCGATCCATGGCCTCATCTATCATCGTCTCTATCCTGCTGATCAACCGGCTATCAATAGACGCTTCGCTAACCTGCCTCCTGCTTCCGCAAGAGGACAGGGACAGCGACAGACCTAAACAAAAAATCGCCCTAAGACTTATCCTTAACCTCATCATCAGCAATCTTCTTTATATCGTCAAACGTCTCGTCAGGTATGTTCTTGGAAAAGCCAAACATCTTGAATACGTTTATCCTCTTAAACACGGCCTTGAATACCTTAACCAAATAAGCGTCAGCGAAAGTATCCCCTATGGTATTCAAGAAAAGCATGACATATCCCACAAGGGCTATATACACACCATATTTGGTTACGGTAAGTATCATACTAGCCTCCTCCTCGATCGGGTATAACGTCTTATATATAACACATAATGTCATTACTATAAAACAAGACAAAGCGAACTCCTTAAGAATATCAGTAAACCTGACCTCCCTAAACCATCTCTTAAAACTAAACCGTCTTCTACGACTTCGTCGGAGCTTCCAGCCCCTTACGCTTTGCGCTAACCTAGCCAAGAAATTCGCTATTAATACTATAAGTAATACGGTCAATAAATGGTGTACCGGCTGGAAATAAGCCCAACAAGAGGCACCATACGCAAGCGCAATATTCCACAAAGCCCCCACTCGCTCTATCATGTCTTTGTCTTTCATTTTATACCCTACTCGCAAAGTTAACTACTATACCATTAAGTACCTAAAACACCACGGCATGTATACCGTTCCTAGTATCAAGGCTATCAAAATGCAACCAATTCACCTTACCCTCAAGCCTAAAAGGATATGGAAGCATATCCTGATGATCTAAGATCAAACCTCTGGCTTGTTCCGCCGTCATCGACTTGACATCGAAATCACCGGCCTTACCCAACACATGAGCGGATAGATAAACATCTTTCTTATCCTTCACGATCTGGCAGATGTTGCATCTAAGACCACGTTGGGAAAACTGCCCCTGCTTGTCCCAATTATTACAATACATAGGCTGTTTGATTATATCCCTCCGTAATATAAGAAGATTATGGAGAAACGCTGTATCAAGAAACTGCCACGATCTGTCCTTCCACTTATTATATGTATGAGGACATACCAATTCCACTATATCAAAATACGAACCTAGTTCTTTTATAATATCATTTCTATTCATGTTATCCATTTTTAAAATAATGTAAAATAATAATACCACGATAACCTGATCCTCCTCGACCGCTCGTAGCTCCACTATTAGACGCTTTAGAGGCTCCTCCTCCACCACCTCCATAATAAGTGGCATTACCTCCATTTTCGCCATTAATAATAACGCCCTCAACATCCTTAGCTCCAGCCCCATCACCTCCTCCGTGATTGCCACCTTTACCTCCGGATAAAAAGCCTGTATCCCATCCTCTTGTATAAGCTCCCGATCCACCACCAGCGCCCATAGGATAAGGGTATCGGTCAGGATATTTGTTGTTAAAAACATATGATCCATCTTGCCCTGGATTTCCCGGGGAAGGATCATGACCATCCCCTTTAACTCCATATCCTCCTCTTCCACCTTTACCGGCAATAGCCTGATATATACCGAATATACTATCACCACCTATATCTCCTACAACCACCCTATATGTAACACCTGGATTTACGGATATAGTCCCAGTCAGTACACCACCTCCGTTACCGCCACTCCCGGCATTATATACATCGGAATATTCTCCATTAAGACCTCCGGCGACCAACGCGAACTCAACCTCTTGGACCCCATCAGGAACCGCCCAATATCCATTATCCTGAGGAGATAATTCCTCGAATACCTCTATTATCTTCCTTTTGGGTAACATTCTTCTTCTCATCATAAGGCAAATAGGATTTTACCCCCCCCAATTTAGTTTTAAAATATTGATATTCATAATATTATTCTGGTTTAATCGTCCATCTCTGGGCGTAGTTATTTTTTAGCACATATATCTTTTCCATAGGTGTAGCGGGAGACCCGTTGGACGAGCCTTTCACGAATCCCTCTGGGGCCTGCTCCGTGCCGGAAGGACGCTGATTTTCGGTTGGATAAACAGCAATATACATGTCTACCGAAAGACTATAGAACTGGTTCCTCTTCCCATCCTTAGCCACGGATGTCATAGTAATCTGATCCCATCCTACAACAAGGTCGTAGAAAGAGTTCACGAAATCATCTGATCTTTTTTGGCTATGAGTGGATGCATTCACGTTAAACCATGTAATAGCCCTCATCTCATAAATATAATCCGGAAGCTTATCCATTCTAAGACTATTGCCATTAGCTGCAATGAAACCAGTAAGATGTTCCAATCCCCTTCCAGACATATTATCATCATTCCAACCCGTCCTCCTTTCTCCACTCATCCAGTCATCTAAAAAAGCAAATGCCTCAATACTTGTATTTATCTTATCTACCTCAAAAGAAGGAATGATATTTATATCAAAATAATTCCACATATCAGGAGGACCGGGAGCTATATTCAACGAAGTTAATTTAGGGAGATCATTAAACTCCTTTATATACCTATCCAAATAGCATGAACTTAAATTAAGAGTCTCAATTTTCTTCATGTTTTTTATATTCCTTACGCCACTCGCTTCTATATCCCTAAGATCAAGCATATTAAACATATTTAAATAATATACCTCTGTCTTACTGGTTATAGCCTCAGGAATTACGGTCATTCTTTGCCCCATATTTTGAAGATCGATATAAATTAACTTTTTGGATCTTGACAACTTGTCTACAGGTATACCGTCATTAACATACAGCGTATGGGATACGATCAAAAATTCAAGACCTGGAATATCTACGATCGGGAAAGCCGTCATCTTACAAATTTGAATATTGGCATAATAAATATCACAAGTAAAATCTATCGACACAGCCCGTTGTACGTCCCTCCTCCCATCAGCGTAAAGATGATTATCCACAGGTACGTATTGCGATCCATCCTCCTTCCTGAACCACCACGTAGTATTGGGATTTTTCCTGTGTTGTATTGCCAAAGAACGGAATATGATACAATATTTATCCTGCCCTTGTACCTTGGTCATAGGAAACTGTTCCTTTATTCCATCCCCCCAATCCACATTAGCCATACCGGGCTTTCCGGATCTAAACTCAACATACGTATTAAAAGGATTACCAACGACAGGATCGGGTACATAATTATAATCATCGGTATAATAATTTCTAAGTGCCCTATCCCATGTAGTAAACCACACGAACTTATTTGATGAAGCCTCATATTTATATAATGTCTTAGCCATTACCTATCTTGTTAAAATATTCTACAATAACATTCCTGTCCAATCCCATAGAATCGCATAAATACTCCCCTTCTGGTTGACCCCCAAACGATAATACCTTATCCGTATCATGAGCTAAAACATCTCCATTGCCTACAAAGGTACGCCCATCATCAAATACGATAAGCTTATATGGCTTATATGACCTCGTGTCAATATCAGAAGATCGTATTGACCTTAACACCGAAGCCTCTGGCGCCATACTAAACCTCCATCCATAATTATTCATAAGCACATAAACCATCTCCATAGGAGTCGACGGAGAGCCATTAGACTGACCCTTTATAAAACCAGAGGGAGCCTGTAATACGCCACTAGGTCTTTTATCATCAGGATTGGAAGCTAAATACATACTTAGATACAATCCATAAAACTGATTTCTTTTGCCATCGGAAGCAGAGGAAGACATAGTGAGATAATCAAACCCCATCACCTTCTCATATAATGTTGATATAAACGTATCACATCGACTTTGGGTTAACAAGCTGCGATGCATATAAAAGCTATTCATAGACCTCATCTCATATATATAATCCGGGAGATTACTTACATCTATATTACTATAACCGTATGAAGCGTCGATACGCTCAATGTTTCCCAATCCCTTACCGCTCATATACGGATGCCAACTCACGACAGGTCCATACCATCTATTTATATGATCGAAAATCTTTAAACTAGAATTTATCTTATCCACCTCATCCATAGCCGGGCATGTATTAGGGTCAAACGATGGCATAGCCACTCCCGGGGATATATATAATTCTCTTAGCTTGCTAAAAGACAGCCATTCCCTTGGATATACCCTAACCCTGCAACCTGCCAAAGCTAATATTATAAGATTAGGCCACATAGAGGGGAATTTCCTTATATTAGAAGACTCCGTATCATTAAAATCAGCCGTTCGATTTAAATTAATGCCTTTTAACTTAGTCAACCTATCCCAATCATCCGGTATGGATGTCAATGCCCCTACGCCTAATTCGTTAAGTGTTATATACTCTATATTTACCGATCTACGTATCCTGTCTTTAGGGATATCGGTTATATTCCCGTCGCCGGTAACGGATAAAGCTAAGTTGATAATACTTGGGACGTCTAATATCGGGAACCCTACCATCATTATCCTTGCTGTTTGAACGTATGTAATATCATTCGTAAAAGTCATAGTAATGACCCGCTCTTTATCTAGCCCATCAGCGTAAGCATGATTAGGCGCAGGGATATACTCACTCCCATCTTCCTTATAAAACCACCATGGATGGCTATCCGGATTCTTACGATAACTTATATCCCTTCTCCTGAACATCAACCTATATCGCCCGTATATGGATTCGCTCCTGTCCTTCACGAAAGGAAATTGATCTTTATTCCCGTCACCCCAATCGACCTCGCACATGCCTGGGGTCTTGGCATAAAACTGTATACTCTCATTGTAATTATTAACATTCAATATAGGATCAGGCACGTCATCAGTAGTATCATTCCTGCTAACGCCCCTAAAAGCATATTTGCCTTTAGTAAAAAAGGTTATAGAGCCTTTATTCGTATCCTTGCATATCAACTTCATACCTCTCCCTCCTCTATTCTCCTGAAATACTCGACAACCGGTGAGCTGTCCAATCCCAGATCGTTACAGATATCCATAGCCTCGTATTTGTCGGCGAAATTATACTTACTCATATTATCATCCAACACGTCTCCGCTGAACACGGATACATGGCCGTCCTTTACGCCAAGGACAAACGGGGTAATCCTAGCCTTCCCAGCCCGCCTTGCCCTCGTAAGGGCGGCCTTAGAAGCCGGGGCAGGGGCCAAGATCCACGTCTGCCCGTAGTTGTTGGTAAGCACATACACCTTCTCCATAGGCGTCGTAGGATTACCGTTGCTAACACCCTTGACAAACCCCTCAGGGGCTTGATAAACGCCAGACGGTCTCTTATTAGTAGGAGTTGCGGAAGTATATAAATCTAAGGTAAGTTTATAAAACTGATTCCTGTTACCGTCAGAAGCCGTCTGTGACATCGTTATATAACTCCACGACATTATCTTATCATAAAATGTATTTACGAATGTATCAGCCCTCTCCTGCGTATTTATAAATCTACCATCATCACGCAAAGTCCATATCCTAAATTCCCTTACCTCATACAACCAATCTGGGAGATCATCCACCGGCACCACACTTGAAGAACAATACGTATTATGGATCTTATTTAACTTCCCTCCTACCAGATCTTGTTTCCATGAACTACCGCTAGCCATAAAAGTAACGCTTTCCTTATCATCTCCAACCTTATCCACCTCATCAAATACAGGTATGTTATTCCTATCGCTAATGATACTTATATCTTTTGCCGGGATAGAATTAAAAGCCGGATCATAAGAAGGAATATTACACCAGTTGAAGTTAAAATTAGTAAGATTCTTCCATTCAGAGAATCTTCTCCAATTAGAATCAGGATCATCCCCAAAGTTAAAAACGCTATTGCATCCGAAATACCTCAGATCTTTCATGTTTAAAAAACCTTCTGGCCAATTACTCCATACACCAGAATGAACAAAAGATCCCATCTGTATATTATGAAGATTAACGCTCTTGCTTATCCTTTCATATGGGATATCACCATTTTTTAAAACGGACCCGACCATAGCCAAATAAGTTATATCAGGTAGATTAACTACAGGAAACTCATGGAGGACAATACCATCCATATTAAATTCCCCATCAATTACGTTAGAGAATCTCATCGTAACCTCTCTACGCCTGATATCGCTATACTTATGTGGAGGGACCGGTATGTATTGTGAGCCATCCTCTTTCTTAAACCACCATACGGTATCATCCGGATTCTTCTTATACTCAATGTCAAGAGACCTGAATACAATCCTATAACTACCATCAGATATCTTAACTAAAGGATATTGATCCTTTGTCCCGTCCCCCCAATCAACGTCCACGAATCCAGGGTTAGATGCCGAGAACCTAAGATTGCGATTAAAAGCACCCGATGATATTATCGGATCGGGTATATAATCAGCACCCTTACCATCAAAACAAGGGAATCTATCCTCATTCACTATAAACGTGACATAGGACGCTACCGTGTCGTATCCTGCCAAAAAAGCCATACTATTAATTTATTGAGGTTATATCATAAGACACCCATTCCTTATATCCATTAACCATCTCATATACTTTGTTGATGGTCTTGCATACGACAGCGAATCCGATATCCACGTTAGGGAACTTCTCGTTAAGCTCATCAATAGTAAGTTCCCTGACAATACTCTCATCCCATTTTCTCATCTCCTTTACCTCCATAAGGATCGGTTTACCGGTTACGCCTACGCTTATCACCCATTCCCCCTCACGATTGGCATCCGCCAGATCCGGGAAGATCGTAACACCAAAAAGATCGGATAGGGTGAAGGTCTCGCCGGTACGGGTGAAGGACGCCGCCGCCCCAGGCGTAAGGACCACCTCGTTCACGGCCAACAGGCTCGTAAGTTTCTTGGCTCCTCCTGATACCGTAGCGTTAAACACGACAGTAACATTACCGGTAGCGCTATTAACGAACTTAATCTCATCCTTATCGCTATTTATAGCTTGTAAACGTGATCCAGATACGATATTCACGATCTCATAGTTCTTGTCATAAGTGCTTTGCAACGTAACATTACCATATCTTGTATCAATCAACGTAATCCACTTAGCCTTACCACCTACTATCTCGACAAGCTTATAGAACACGTCATTACCATCAGCGTCAACCCATCTAGCTATAGCTCCAGGAGCGAAATTAGTCACCTCCCGATCTTGGGTATAACTTACAGTGCTTTCCGTAGGCTTATTAGTCAAAGTAACATAAAGACATTGCTCTACGTCGGCTTCCATCTTAACTATCCCAGCTCCATCGTAATAATAATCAGGTACGTTTTTCTCTCGTATCAATAAAATAGTACCTTCCTTAAGCTTATCGGCGTTAGTAGGATCATCCACGAAAGACTTCATCTGGATATAAGTATCGAAGATAATAGACGTACTCTTATCCTCTATCTTCTGATTGATATCATTGACAATATTATTAATCTCGTCTTTCGTATAATAAGGAGATAAATCAACCTTCGGGCCTTCCTGCTCTAAAGCCTGAGTTCCATCCCACCAATAATCAGGTACCTCCTGCTCCCTGATCCAGAAGCTGTCCCCCACACGGAGCTTAGCCGTGTTCTCCGGAACCGCCAGCCACTCATTCATGGCATCGACCGTATCAAAGATATACGCCGTGTTCTTGCCCTCAGCTATACGTCTTACGACAGCCAACTCGCCCTCGACATCGCTAAGTCTTTCCTTTATATTATTGATCTCTCGCTCTAACTTATCATAATTATCCTCCTGATCTATAGCGTCCCCGATGGACATATAAACCTCGTTAGTGAGCTTATTATAGGTAACACGAGCCACCTTCTCGTAGGATGTCTTATACGTAGATGAACCTTTGCCGGTATGACAAACAAAATCATACGTATTTTGATACACCACAGATCCACCGGTATTTATAAAATTATATCCGTCTTGGCTCATAGTACCGCCCTTGTAACCCACAAGCTCAAAAGAACACTTACCTGTACCTATAGAAGCGAACCATGTAGCATAAGCCATAAATTGCGTCTCATCCGGCAATATGGAATAATGCTGTGCCCTTAGATCCTTTACCGACATCCAAACACACTCCTTACCAGACCCAGTGTTATCACCACCCCATTTAAGCACGCTCCTTACGGACTCATTACCGTTACCGGGGCCATTATAGCCAACACCAAGATTATCGATAGTCGGGACATTCGAATTGAGAGCCTCCGTCATCGTATCCAAGTCCCTTCCCGAACTCTCATCCCATAAATACCTGAAAGTAACATAATCGACATCCCCGATCTTAATGCCTCCGGTATTACTAGGATATGTCTTCGTGACCAACTCATAATACCATTTACCATCACGGAAAGTAGCCCTTATCCTCTCTACTTGCTTGGGAGATATAGAGACATATGATCCACCAACAGAGACGTTATCGCCATCAACCGCACGGGAAGTCCCATCCTTTGGATCCTCAGGATCCACGGGGGTGTAGATCGTAGCCTGCTCATCTCCGGCATTGATAACAACTATATAATAGCTGTCCCCATCAAGACCCTCATCATGAGCCATGGTTACAAAACCCTGCTCGCTATCCGGCCTCCATTCAACGACAACCATATGCTTATCCATAGGTATACCGGAAACGCTGTTAACGTAATTGGTTGACGACATGAAAACAGCATGGTCATCATAAGCCTCATCAACACGTTGATGCTTAGTAGCCAATCCGTCAAGACGTGATATCTCAATGGGGTCGGTTACCTCGACCCCATTATAATCATACCACTTATATCCGATCATCGTATTCTCACGACGATATTTCCTTTTCCTTATGACCTCACCGCCGGCTAGGGCGTCAATCATATAATAATCATTACATACCTTAACCATAGCCTTGATATTAACAGGTTTGACATAAACAAGCCACGATAGTAGCGCCATCGGGGATGGAGGTCAGCGTAGTCCCTACAGGGTAGGTCGGGGAGGATGACTCCATCACCATCAACGACGTCCGCTCTACGACCATATTGTTATCAATCAACCGACTTCCCTCCACATAGAACCGGCCATCGGCCACCTCATAGCACTCTCGCACCGGAACCATATGTCTTTGGCTTTTATCCGCATAATCACAGATCGTCACCTTAGCCCCATCCGGTATAGACGTAAGCTCATCACCTACATTATAATCAGGATGATCAGAGTACACGACATACAATATAGACTTAATATCCTGTAACGCCGGATTGACTGTCCTGAATCCCTTCAAATGTATCTTATGACCACCGATCTCATAACAATCATCCACGTCCATGATATTAAGATCACAACTGATAACCGTCCAGCCGTTAATAACCGTCTGCGTAGGGGTAGTATTGATAGGATGATCGGGGTCGGTAGACTCAACGATCTTATAGTCGAAAGTCTTTACATCCAGATTTCCGTTCAACGACTCCTGTCTCCTGATCTTCACCGTACCCTTTCCGGTATCATAACAAGTCTCAGTGGTATCGATAAGTCGATCCATATAATCCGGCTCCTCGCATTCGATACGAGCGAAATTAGATGGCAAAGAGGTATATTGAGTACCAACATGGATATCATTATCTGTAGAACTCAATACATGATGATTATACGACCTAACATGATTTAAAGGGTTGATAACGTAAGTGGATTTAATCCTTACCGATCCTCCCGGTGTCGAGTAACATTCTATCGCATTTCTGGTAATACGATCATCCAACCTTTCTAGACCACACCTTTCACGGATAAAATCCGCAGGAATATTATTTATCCTACTCCCTAGCCTATACCCATTATCAGACGAGTCCACAATCTCCCAGAACTGGTTTCTTTTCCCAAGATCACCGTCATAAGACACCACATGTCTCATACGCACGCTTCCGGCTGATGTCTTGTAACACTCCTCGATATCAATAGGCATTCTGTCTTCCATATCCGTGAAATCACAAGACACCAAAGACCATCCGGTAGGCAGGGTGGATATCCGCTGTCCCGGGGTGAAACCGCCGTTATCCGAATCCAGTACCTCGTAGCGGACGTGGCGCTCGTTTGCCTTGGCATCATAAGACACGACTCTCCTTACCTTGACATTACCCTCACCGCTATCATAACATTCCACGAAAGACTCGATATCACGATCCTCCATATCCTCCATCTCGCACACCATGCGATCCCATCCTCCAGGTATGGCATTATATATCCTATCTACGAGAATATCGGGGTTCTCAGATCGTGTAACGACATAAACAGCGCCCCTTATATCTATATCTCCATCATAAGACGTTATTCTTAATACCTGTACACGACCTTTATCTGTATTATAGCATTCTTTCCTTGACTGAAGCATTCTATCCTCAAAGTCAACGAAATCGCAAGGAACCAAAGAGAATCCGTCGGGAAGGGTAGCTAGGGCGGCTCCTGGGACAAAGTCTGCGTTATCGGAGTCCACTACCTCGAAACGTGTGTATCTGGCCTTTATCTTGGAGTCATACGACACCATCCTTCGAAGTTTAACGTTTCCGCTACCGCTGTCATAACACTCTATATAGGATTTGATATCTCTCTCCTCCATATCGTCAAAATCACAGACTACCCTTATCCAAGTGTCTGGCAAGGAACTGAAGCTGGCGCCCTCAGGTTGTGACGGATCGGTAGTCTCCAGGACTTTATAGCTCTTATCCCTAACTCCTATATTCCCGTCCCATGACGTGAGAACCTCCAGCTTCACCTTACCGGCCGGTGTCTTATAACATTCTACAGTTACCTCAATATCCCGGTCCTCCATATCCGTGAAGTCACAAACGACCTCAACCCAGTCATCGCTTATGCTGGTGATAAACTTACCTACCGGATTATCAGAATCGGTACTTTGCTTGATGCGATACCATTCCTTTCTGGTACCCATCTCATAATCAAATATCTTATATCCCTCTATCTGTACCCTTCCGGTCCCGGTATCAAAGCATTTAAGCACCGGTATTATCTCCCTTTGGGTCATGTCCGGAAAATCACATACTATACGACTCCATGTGTCGGGTATCTTATCATACTCCGTACCGATAGGATTGCTATCGTCAGTCGTATTCACCACCTCATAATGGGATACCTCCGGGTTCAGGCGGGGGTCTACTGACTCAACGCCCTCAATCTGAACCTTGCCCCCTTCCGTGGCATAACATTTACTTACGAATATCAACTCCCGATCGGTCATCTCCGCTATACTACAATCCATAGCCACCCACTCGGCAGGGATCTTATCCAATTCCGTACCAATGGGAATATCGATATCCGATGAGTTGATGATAAATATCTTCTCGGCCAATATCTCTCCCTTATTATTCATATAGGTATGGATACGAGCCTCTACCTGACCACCCGGCGTGCGATAGCATTGGTTGACGATCGACACACGGGCGTCCTTGATGTTAATGAACTGATAGTCCTTTTTAGGAACCTCGCTTACAAGTCTCTTTACTCCTTTATCATCGAAGTAAACGTAACACCCGTCATTCCTCATCATGACCGGATACGTCTTTCCGTCTATGACAACACCTGAGAAGTCATCTGGCGGAACGGAGAAACCCATGCTACCGAAGATGGAAGCAAGTCTCTTTAGATACTCATTAATAGCTGACATATTACAACATTTTAATTCTTATGCTTCAAAGGTAATAAAAAAGGGGAAAGAATTGAATCTCTCCCCTTTAGGAAATATATGAACGCAAAAAAGGTCGTTCTTATTTGGGTTCGGTCACGATAGCCGGTCCAAGACCAGCGGCAGCTCCGATCATATTGATCATCTCCTGAACACCCTCATGAGCGCCATAGCGTACACGTAAGATCAAGTTAACCGGATCATCGGCGATAACCTTTCCGAATCCTTGAGCGTATCTATGAGGATTAATCGTGATCTGGAAGTCCACGTATTGGGCTGTTTGTTCAACACGGCTGTATTCGTTCATGAATGTCCGTCCCATGAAATCCTGATGTTTCGGGAAGCCGTTGAAATGAGCGTAACCCTTCAACTCATCATCCATCATATTGCCGCCAACATGAGTACGCGGGGCTTTGCTAGACAATCTCTCGAAGTGAAGCTGATCCCACCAAATGGGGGATCCCTCATCAAGAGAATCAGGATAACCACCGCTAGCGCCAACGATCTCAACGCTATCCTCTACATAGGTCATTTTATCCATCAAGCACTCTGACGGAGATAATAACATTTCCTTGCCACGGAAACGGATACCGCACTTACAGTTAGAGCCAAGTTCCTGAGCCGATTCCAATTTCTTCCACATACGGTTACGATAGGAAGCCGGAGCATTGCTGGTGAAGAATCCCTCGAACACCTTGTCGCACTCATCACACAACATGTTAGTATATACCGTTGTCTGGAAGCTATGCTGGCAAGCCGCAGGAGTACCGTAGTCAGTGATCTCCAGTTCCGGGAAAGCCTGTTTGATTTCCTCCAAAGCACTGTTCCCGCACTCATCATCCGGGATCGTGATATAATACTTCTCGGTGGATACCTTGCAAGAACCACAAGCTGACCATGAAGCGGTACGAACCGTAGGATTCTCGCACATATCGGATGTCTTAGCCACATAGTAGATGATAGCCGTAGGATTAGCCTCCATGAAAGTAGAGATCTCCTCATCCGTCAATTTCTTGGAAGTAGCGGCAATATACAAACCTGATCCCTTGATCTGACTCATCTTGTTAACCGTATCGGCTACAACGTTAGGCAATGACTCCACCGTAGTAGACATATCGACACCGTCATCCTCCAAGGAGATAGAATACAGATAACCACCCTTAACCTCGGTATAGTTAGGAGGACAATCCGTACATCCTTTCATGATAGAGATAAGACGTTGAGTATAATCAGCCGGTTTAGTGCCTTTCTTCATCACCTTATAACGTGACATGCTACCCTCGATAGTCTCACGAACGATCTTCAATCCCGGGTATTGGGCGCGAACCTCAGCCAAGGCCAGATCGTCACCGGTATCACATACCTCCATGCAATAGAAGTTCACGTCCTCCGTCTCAGGCTCCGTAGCCTCGTTAGTACATCTTGTAACCGGAGTGATATCAATATAATCAGATACCTTACCACCTCCAGCGATAGGCTGATTCTTCATCCTCTCGATACATTTCAGGACAGCTGGCAACAAATCAACCTCCTCGCAAGGATCGCACTCCTCGCATTGATTTGGAGTATTATCACAATCATCCAAAAGAATGGCGTCATTGATCTCAATACGACCTCCCTCATAACCAAGAAGCTCGAAAGCCCTGCCGGCGAGAACCAAGCGGATAGCGATACGGTCGCCCTTGGATACGGAGAAAGCCGTGTCATCAGAAACACCATTGTATCCTAAGATAACATCATCGACATAAGCATGATCTTTCTTCGGCCAAGAAGCGTAAATCTCGGTGATCTCATTCAACGAGAACAAAGGCGTGGAAAAATCCTTATCATATATAGAGCGGGAAGCCGCTTGTTCATTACGACCGATACGGATCTCATAACGCTTGTCGTTACGAGGCTTACCGGTAAAATCAATCACGGCCTTACAACCGTTCTCGGAAGTATCTTTAGTATCGTAAATACCGATCTGTCCTTCCTTCAAGAAGATGGAATCAACATCCACCATCTTAGCGTGTGGGGATACGAAAAGTACCCGGTCTTGCGGTCTGTGCAACATATTATCAATATTTAGTTTAAAAAATCATTTACCTAACGCAAACATAATAATAAACGAGTTCACGACAATAAAACAAGATCACGAGTGTATAGGCATATAAATAAATTACATTTTTTGTAAAAACATTATTTAAACCACTTTTTCTTATACATCTTCCTCATCATATCAATAAGTTCATCGAAACTTTTTATATAACCCATATCTATAGCCCATATAAGATTGCCTTGTGTTTGCTCCAATTCCTTCAGCTCAGCTTCCGTGGCCTTATTCCTGATCATACTTTCATGGATATTAAAAACAATATAATTAAGACCCTTGGCGATCTTAACATAATCTACATCCTTAAATCTAGAAGCTGCTCTAGACAAAGCATTATACCTATCACCAGCCTCTATTCGATTAAGAATAAGCTTATCGGTCAACCACGTAACAACCTCGGCATACAACATAGGGTTCAATTCCATAGCTACAAGAACCCATATATAAGGATTACACATAGTTCTCCTGTTCTCGCCCCTACCAACAGTCTTATAAGCGCCAAACTTTTTCATTACTTTTATAAGAGACTCTTTTTCAACCATTTCCATAAAAACAGGAAATCCTGTTTCTATCATATATCCTTGTTTTTCAAGAATATAGTATATTCGCTCAGCACTTTCCTTGTTAGAAAGGATATTCTCTATCCTCTTATCATTCCATCCTTCCTGAATCCTTTTCCTGGTATAGGCTTCCTGTAAATCAGTCAACGACATGAAAGACGTTTTAGTGTCTTGCTTGATAGTAACACCAAAAAGATCCCTATCCTTGGAGATCATAACAACATTAGTTTTCATATTATATATATTTAATTATTTAATACGATGCAAACATATAAATAAAAGTTTTACCATAAAAATATATAGATAAAAAATATTCCAATATAAAATCATTATATTAAATATTTTGTAAAACACAAAAATCATACTTACGATTTCTGGAGTCGGAGAAATCTCCGATTCCAGAAAATATGCATAAGATGATAAAAAATAAGCCTACCCATTTCTGGGCAGGCTTATCAATCAAAACTAACGTTGTTTATTTAAAGGAAGCCACATTATCCTTATCCATCCTATATCTACTTAGTTCATTCTCGTTAAGGTTGAATTGCTTGGCGACCATATCCAAAATCTCCTCCACCAAAGGATCGGGCAGCTCAGGGTCGATGTCCGTGGACCGCTCACCGGCGGCGTTGATGTACCCGGCCAGATCCACCCGTACCGGATTCCGGTAGTAGGTCATCCTGACCTCGTCTGTACGAAAGCCGTCCTCATACACCACGACCTTCCCGTCACCTATGGTGTAGAACGTTTCCCGATAGTCAAAAGAAGGCCTATTGTTATCATCCCCAAGAAGCTCATGAACATTCTCGTTCTTAGCCTCCCACATAACAAAATCTCCAACCTCACATCCGTTATAATAAAACGATCCTTTTATATTTGAGAACCATAAATAATCATCAGGAAGACTGAATGATGTAGATTCGGGATCATCAATATGATTGACCTTATTAAGCGATTTCCAGTACACCAGAAGAGTTTGTATAGATCGTATGGTCTCATCATCCTTTCTATTAAGATAGTATCTTATCAACCTGTCCTGAGCCTCGTTGAACAAAAGCACGAACCTCCCGGGATCAAGCTTAATCCCGCCATTGGCGAGATTCTGCTCGTTCTTCTGCAAAGACCTTAGATACGCTTCTTGGATCGTCATCGTTATTCCTCCGTATTAACCTTATCACCTTCATCTACGTCTTCCTTCTTCTTGACATCCTCAACCTTCTTGGTCTTGGTCTTATCGTCTATATTAGAAATAGACATAAGTTCCTCGTACTCATCCAAGACATTAGCCTTTACACTGATAAGATCTTTCTTGGTAGCCAAAAACTCGGCGGACGTACGGGTGTCAGGGCCTATGATCTGACCATTATATTGCAAGCCGGATGGAGTCATGTTAATACGACCGTTACGTTGAAGGACGTTTATGATACGATAGAACTCAAGAACTTCCTTGAAATCACCCTCCAATGACCGATCCCAGATATCAAGCAGGTAATCGATGTTGGTCTTCTTCTCGTTCATCCAGTTTGATAGTGATCCGGTGTAATAATCATCCTCCGTGAAATCAGGACGAGTCACGATGCCGATGTACAGAAGAAGGTCAATGACAGCCTGACGTTCCTTGCCACCTTTCTTAAGGGCGTTGATGAACTTATAGCTGATATTCATCTTATTGATCTCACGCTGCTGAACGAAATCCTTGGCGTTGTCTTTCTCGATGAAACAGAACATGGAGTTCATGAAAATAGGATCACCATCCATTTCCTGAGGGGTCAACATGCCAGAAAATACAGCCAGATATAAATAAAATAACTCAACGGTATTAGCCGTGTTATAAACCTTACCCATATAGATCTTGTCTTTAGCATCATCCCAAAACTCGAAATTTGTCTGGGAAAGATCCTTCTGGGAAATATTCTCAAAAGGCTTCATTATATTATTGACACGTTGATTAACCAACTTATCAACCTCATCCTTATCCATGCCATTATAACATCTTGATCTTGGATAAAAACCGGTATTGTAAACTTCTGAGAAATCATCCCACGGGCAACATACGTGAGTAGCATTCTCCGGAAACGGAGCTTTAGCTATATTAGCGTCTTGGAAAGCCTGAGGAGCACTTCCATCGTGTTTACCTACAACCTCATATAAGGTATCTGACATGATATTGAAACCGTTTACCTCGGCCAATACCTTTCTTGATTTTAAAATTTCTTTCATTTCCTTTTTTTGCGTTACTTAAAAAAGAGGAGAGGAACATCCTCCCCTCTAAAAACCAAATTACATATGAAAAAAAACTTAGCCGAAGTAGTTCGGTTGAAGCTCGATAATCAAGAACTTGCTGTTATCCATAACCCAAGCCGCTGAAGCTGAGTGGCACCAGAATTGCTCTTTCATGCCCGGCAAGGATGATACGATCTCATTTCCGTTGGCTTTGTGCGCCCAACGACCGTACTCATAACCCCACCACATGCTTACGCCTTCTGGCTTGATATAGAATACGTTGTTATTCATATTACCTAACTTAGCGTTAGCCGTATTAGGAATAGCGGAATATGCGTTAGTCGATCCAGCGTCAGTGATATTCTCAATAATACAAGAATAAGAGGATCTAGGATACATGCCATTCACTAACTCGCTACGATCTGTCATGTCAGCGTAATCCAAAGAAGGATCGTGCTCGAACTCTACATTTCCGATACCAGGGAGAAAAGCACCCTTAACCTGTACCGGACCTAAGATCATAGCATCATTAGTACCAGAGATAGGATTAGAAGGCAACATACGGTCACTACCCATACCCCAGCTCAAATTACTCAACGTAGTAAAGAAAGCCTCTCTAATCAACTTCTCTAAGTTGACCATAGCCATAGCTCCTACCTTGAACTTAATCTTACGCTCCGTAATAGGAAGATCTTGACGACCACGGAAAATATAAGCGGCAGCAGCCATAAGAGTATCCTTAGTAATACCCATCGGACGACTATAGTAGATAGTATAACCACGGCGAAGCTGACGATAGATACCTTCATTCAAATGGATAGGACCATTTTGATCCATGATAACACCACCTTCTTGCCACATCAACTGTCTAGCTTCCAGCTTAACCAACTCAGCCATACAGAATACCTCCAGCGTGGACGCTACCTTAGCCGTACGTAAATCAAGTCTACCATTAACAGTCTTGCCGATAATAGCCAAATCAGGAATATTGCCCTCATACTCGCTTCTCATAGCATTCATACGACGAAGAGCGGTCTCCACGAACTCTGAAGTGCTATTCTGGGCGGCCTGCATGGACTTCATACCAGCGTACATAGTTGTCTCACCCTCAACACCACGGTGGTTTCCTAAACGGAACTCGCAGGTCATGGAACCGGCCTTGTCAGCTCCAGATACCTTAGAGAACTGAGTGCTGTACTCACCAAGAGCATGACCGATCTTCCAGTAACGGATACCCGGACGTAATTTCTCTTTAGGGAAGTATTTAGCCTTTCCGCCGATAACACGACCCCAATAACGTGTCAAATCTCCTTCGGTCTTTGATGGAATCTCACCTGAGATAAGGATATTACAGCCGTTAGCGGCGTCATAGGTGATGACATCATAAGCCGTAAACTCAGAGGTATTCAAAACGATATCAAACAAGCTACCGTCAATACCCGGTTTTAGATGATGACCTGAAGTATCCTCAGCCGTAACGACAGCGAATGTCTTTGTAACAGGTAAATCATAACGGAAAGAAGCTCCAATACCGTTAACGGAGATCGTAGCGCCGTTATTAATCATACCCATATACATCGGGACAGGATAGTTAGCGATATTAGAGAACAAGTTCAACAGACCCAAATGATTCTTGTCAGGATCCTCGTAATACCAGCTCGCCAATGAGCCTAAGTTATGCTCTACGAGCGAAGTCTTATAGTTCTTGGCATCGGTAAAGGCAATAACGTTATCGCCATTCACGGTAGCCGGGAAACTTTTTGTAAGAAACGGATTCATTTTCAATATATTTAAACGTTATACACTCTTTGATCCACTTAGATCAAGGAAGTTAGCCTCTATAGTATCATTATCGATATTATTCTTATTTTGCTTTCCTCCCTTATTGCCAGAAAGAAGAGTGATGGTCTTCTTATTAACCTCCATCTTAGCCTTGTTAGTCTTCTGTTTAAGGAACTCGTCCTTATTCATCAAGAACAAAGCCAGATCAGCGGCCATGTCCGGATTCTTGATAGCCTCCGAATAAGCTTTATCTATAGCCGTATGACCTTGATTGTCTATCGGCTTGGTAACGAAATCGACAGCCTTACCTATCATCGTGTCAGTCAACTGGAATCCTGAGCTTATAGACGTCTTAAGACCTTTCTTATAGATCTTCATCTGCTCAATCAACTCCTGTTTCCTTTTCTCGGATTTTTTCTTCTCCTCCTCGATAAGGTTATCCATCTCCTTTTTCAGGATATCATGGAACTTATTGGCCTTGGACTCAATAAACTCATCGCCCTTGCCGATCATCATCTCCATATTATCCTTTATCTCGTCTTCCGGCATACCCAACATCTTATAATAATGCTGGATGACCGCAAGCTGATCATTCTTGTTGCTCATATCAAGGTTATCCAACGGCGCCTGAATGTTCTGATATTGGTTTAGAAGCTGACCTACGTTACCTCCAGCCTTATCCACCTCTATCATCTTCTTCATAAAGTCAGACATAGAACCGGTATCAACCTTATCCTTCAACAACTCATCGGCCTTATCCTTGATCAACCCCTCCACTATATCAAGTAAATCATCTTCTTTTGTGATAGTAGAAAGATCGACTGGCTTATCATCTACCATAATATCAAGGTTATCGATACTGTCGATGATACCTCTAGCGGCCATCTTCTCCAAGAAAGATTTCCCGTTAAACACTGATACCACGTTATTATTATCAGTACCGCCTTCGCCAAAGGAATCCGAGTCTGGGTTGGTAGCATCGCCGCCCTTATCCCCGCCACCGTCAGCCGCTCCGCCGTCGGCAGGCTCTTCCTTGGTATCACCTATAGGATTACCATCCTTATCATATTTACCCTCGATATTATTCTTATCGCCATCACCGTCACCACGGTAAAAAAGTTCCTCGACACTCATGGTCTTAAAACCCTTAGCGAAATCACCCATGTCATTCATACAATTTCCTTTTTTGCTTTTTACAAAAGTATTATTAATCCAATTACCAATTAAATCAAACCCATTATAGTATATGACAGAATTTTACGCCAAAATGATTACAGATTTTGTAAAAATATTTACAAAACTTGTAATCAATTCTTGTTTATTATTGACGTAAACCTATCTGTATCAGAACGTTTGTTCCTAGCATCTATCTCCTTTTCTTTTAATTCCAGCTTCCTTCTCTCTATCTCCTCACGAGATCTTCGCTCAGCCTCGGCATTAGCCTGTCTGGTTCTCATATCCTCCTCACGGATATCCAGATCCCTTTCCTTCAAGGCTCGATCCGCTATAGCTTCCACATAATCCATGCCCTCTTCGTTATCTTGTGTCCTAGCCGCTTGACCGGCGGCCATTATGCTCTTACCCCGTAAATCGAAGTTACCCTTGATATAAGCCAGCTCCTTATCCTTCTCATGCTCGTCATTACGGGCCTGTTGATCGGCCTCGGCTTTTTGCTGTACAAGTCGTTGTTGATTCTGGTACTCCTCCTGTCTTACACGATCTGCGTAAGATCTGGCATCCCTTCCTATCTGATTCATCTCAGCCGTCGAGTTGGCATTCATCATTCTAGTGATATCAAGCAAGTCATTGCCCAAAGTATTCGTCTGTAATATATATTGTTTCAAATTCTCCAATTCCAGACGTTTCTTGGAATTAGAGACAGCCATAACATTAAGATGACGTAACGACAAGCTATTATCCGTAAGACTGACGTAAGCCAAGGACAGATCGCTGTTCCTGTACATCACGGTCCAATCGTATCCTTCCTTCTGGCATACTTGAGCCACGGCTAGATGAATATCCAATGTCCGTTTCTTGAAGTCATCGAAATCATTAAAGTAAGTCTGGGTCTGTAACATAGTAGCGTTAACTCCCTGTTTTACGCCCGTAGAACTCTCATATCTCGTTGACTGACCCATTGCCTGTTCGGATATACCTATCATCCTATAAGCCATCATATAGGCGTAAGAAGCCATTTCCATACGGGATCTTATCTGATCCGTATTAGTAAGATCATATACACCGAACTGATTATATATGCTGCTCATCTGCGGATTCTGGTAAGGATTGTTTGTGTCATTACCACCTACACCCATAAATGAGACGGACTTAACGATCTGCATAAAAGTAGCCAAAGCTCCCTTCTTGTCCATCATATCCTTATATTCAGTAGGCAGGAATCCCAAGTCACCTAAGAAGAACTTACCGATCTCCTTCTCGGCGTTATTGTATAGCTGATTCATAGCAAGGTTATACATCATCTGGAACGGTTGTATGCGATCAGCGAGACTGGCCCCTATAAATCCAGAAACCGGAATGACATAATCATACAGACTGCTGTCACCATGTATCTGATGAGGTATTGGATCCCCACCGATATATATAGGCTTATCCATTAAATTACCTCCGGTGATCTTAACGCCAAACCTAACCTCAGGGACATACTCCAAGATATAGGTGTTCACCTCAGGATCACCAACGGCTTCGGCCATAACCCTCTTCACTTTCTTGATACCGTTCTTCTCCAAGAACTCCGGGAGCAGCTCATCGGTAACAAGCTCCTGATCCACCATCCCAGTCTCCGTCATGTAAGTTATTAAGAATACCGGTTTCATGGATACCCAATATCCCTCCATGACTCTAAAAAGACGGGAATCTATCTCATATCTCTTGCCATTGGACATGTCAGAGTTAAAATAGCCAAAGGGATGGAAGCGGGGCAAGAAACGGGGCTGGGTGTGTTCCTCCCCGTCCGGTCCGAAGGTATGGTATTCTCCCATAGGAACACCATAGTAATCCTCAGCCGCAACGATAGATTCATAATCATGATACCCTTTCCATGGAATAACCTCATTCTCATACATACCGGTAATAGAAGGCTTCTTTTTCTTCTGATCATACCTAGTACCGTCATTGGATACCCATCCCTCGTAATCATCATCACCTCCCATAATCCGGCGCTTATCCTTAGCCGTCATCTTATGACCGTATTTTGATATCAACTCAACACCCTCGTAATAATGAAGACGACCTACATAAGATCCATATTGCGGGTATTTTACATCAGGATGGAAAACCTCCATAGGACTCCATACCTCCGGACGGTAGTAATCGAAACCAACGAAATGATTCCGGAACATCTTTCCGCTAAGAAGACGATCCCGGAAATTCTCCCTGTCAAGCTCATCCATATAAAACCTGCTACGATCAGCCTCGATCGTATGATCTCCCCATACAGCCGCCTGCGTCTTCCATCTGGTACTCATGAACCTCTGGATATCATCTGGTGTCATAGACACCTTAGCTTGTTGAATTTGCTCTGCGTAAGCCTGACGTTCCTCCTCGGAATTAAACTCATTGTATGTAGGATCAAGCCCGGCTTCTACAAGACGCTGATTGACGATAATATCCCACTGTTCTTGTATATGGCGATGAAGTAAGTTTGACATCGTATCCTCATACTCACTTATAGCCATATCCCCTACCTCATTAACCGTATACTTATCCTGTAGGTTTGTCAACCATCCCTCAAAAGCGTTTACAATACCACCTATGATATCATAATGCTTCAAGAAAGAGGGTATCCTTATATCACTCCTTAACTTCTGTACGTTCCTTAACTGTGGGATAACATCCGCCATCTCCATAAAAGATAACTTACCATCCGCCATCAGATAATAGTCACGGTACATTTGGTTACGATCATACTGTTTTAATCCTATCGCCTCAAGAGCATCCATACAATCCTCCTTCCATTTCCTGTTCTTTTTCTTCGTGGAAATAGCCTGAGGAGGTAATCCTAATAGCGCCCCTTTTGCCGGAAACGAATGATCTCTATTGAAAATCTCCATGTCAATCTAATTTGTTTTTAGCAAAGATAAGTTATTAAGCAACACTAAACTACCGAAACGCACCTATAGATACCGATCCAAAGGCAGAGGCATATATCTCATGGTGCTTATAAGCGTCTTCCTTGCGGGCGTTATTCATCTCATCTATCTTCGATTTAGGCATGTAGTTATTATCATCAAAATACCTAGCGAGAACCAACGCATGCCCGAAGGCTATTATCCTATCGACGTTCAATCCGGGCTTATACTGTATTATCTCATCCAATAGGGCTATATCATCGATCAGCTCAATACCCTTGACAGTTATATCAAGACCAGTACTATCATCATATCCGATAACGAAATCCTGCCAACAGTAATCCACGACACACGAGAATAGCAGGTTCTGGTTACCGGGGGTAGGATATAGACCTAACTTGCTGTTCTGCCGGGAGCCGGCCTTCACATACTTATTGGCTATAGCCTCACCAGCGAATAAGAAGAAAGATGCCGGCATACCGCTCTTCCGATTAAGATACTGCTCATACATCTGGTCAGCGTTCTCCATAAGACATATAGCACCATATCCCTTCTGAAGCACCTCGCACGTACGGCAGAATTGATCTATAGATGATGGGCGGGATACGTAAGAGGCAACTATTCTATAGGCATAAGGATCTCGGATACCAACACGCCTTTTGAATATATAAAAGGATCCCAATGAAGGAGTATCAGACTTGGCCTGCTTATACGGATCTTGGCCCGCCACATAAATAAAATCATCAAACCTATTGGATTGAGGCATCTCGAATATCTGGACAGGAGCGTCAATAACACCGCCGCTAAACGGGAATCCAGCCAGTTGCTTATTCGATTTAGTAGTCCCCAGTTTATTACCTGACTCAAGAAAGACATCACACAGCATACCGCTATATTGCCCCGACTCAAGGAGATCATTCTTATGCTTGATAGCGTACTCGACCGGAAATAGGTTCTGGGATGAGCTTAAAAAACAGTCATCGATCGTAAATGGATAGAACATGGTATGAGAAGTGTACGCAACCCTATCTTTTGTAGATAATTTCTTCCGTTCCTCATTAAGTTTATTGGTACTAGCCTCGAAATCAGTAGCGTCGATCTTGATCTTATTAAGCTTCTTGTCATCAGGATTACCAAGATAATCGCCCAATCCTATAGTTCTCTTAACACCGGAGTTAGCCATCTGACCGGGAACGAACATCGCCCATTTCCGTTCTTTCCATGTTTTCCCTTTCATGGCTCTACGATTTAAAATATCCCAGTCCATAACCAGAAGATTGTAGGTCTCAGGATCAGAAAACATTTCTTGAGCGTCCTTGGATAATTCTACCTCACCACCAGTACCAGCCAAGATAGGGCTAAGACGCCAGCCGTAAGGAGTGTCGTAGGAAGGCATAGCGGCAGTGTACGGCTTCTTGATAGGTCCCTTACCAACCTCGTCGAAAATAGCCGTAGCCGGTGTCAAACCAGCCGTCTTCTGAGTGGAGGTCTTCCTACCCATGTTGATGTTGGCTATAGAGATAATGGCATGGATATCACGTACGCCATTGGACATCCTCTTGCCTAATGTAACGCCCGAACTCCAGTCGGTCTTGGTTCTGTTGATCCTGAAAAAAGGATGCACATGATCAAGACCATACTCACAATACTCGCCGATATTGGATAAGTCACTGTCGCTGAATCCTACTACAGAATGACTAAGACCGATAGTCATCGTAGCGTTCATCTGGAGAAGTGATGACATGATGGTCGTATTATGGGATACGACAAAATTAGTAGTAAGAAACTGATGCGATTTATTATCGACCTCAATACAAGTAGCCTTATATCTACCGTAATAATCTATATCAGATATCCTAAGCCTATCGTGAGTCTTAGATATATACATATCGTCACCATCCATGGCACAATAATACCCCATAGACCAAAATATTTTCCTTACAAAGGATATAATATACTCGCTTTTATAAACGACCTTAAAACGATCGTCACCGGTATTTATACCGCAAGCGATCTTCATAAACGATCCTATGAACAACTCTTTCTGTTTTTTGGATGAATAAATGACATCATCCATCTCCTTCTTGCTTAGTTCAAAGATCCTGTCGGTAGCTCCACAAAGGAAGGAGGCGGCCAGAGACCCCATGAGCTGGGGCGATATCAGCCACCGCCGCTCAGGGAAATCTACCGCTTCCCCAATATCTATAGTCATTTTGGAGAAGTCAGAATGGATGATACCCATAGTGCTCATAACCTTATAATCACCATGATACTTGACTTTCCACTGGTGCTGCCCGCAACACACCACGCTGCGACCGTCCTCAAAGGTCACTTTGTACGTATCAACGAATCCCTGAGGATATACGCCCACTATAGTCGTAAGCTTACCATCATCACCATATATGATATCCCCGATATCGGCGAATCCTATTTTCTTAGATCCATGAGGAGTATATATCAGCTCCGAGTCCAGAAGAGCCTTGCCAAAACGACGAGTACCAAACATTCCCAACCCTTTCTTCTCCATACGGGCACGTTGGTACATCTCGGCGAAAAACCATTCGTTATCACGCAAACGACTGATCGCTGGCACACGTTCCCCGTTTGGAAGATCCTGGAATACGGGAAAGAAATTAACATGCCAATAAAGCCATGGAGGGATGAACGTACCATTGATAGTCACCCCGTACTTGACCTTATAAGCCTCTTCTTTAAAGAACTGCTTAACATCGTCATCCTGATCCTCCCAACCGAACAGATCGTTCCATACAGGAGGATTTTTCATGTTTACATAAAATTCTGGACTCGTACTTAGACTCATTTTATAATATCCTTTAAAACAGACTCGATTCCACCAGAAACCTGACCCTTACGTTCCTTTTTCTGGACATTGCTTACAGACCTATATACATCCATGATCCCGCTCTTCTCCATATAAGAATCATTCCATGTATTTATCTTATCGATTAATTTTGATATGAAGTCAAATGCCCTAGCCATATCCTCCGGCTTCTCCTTATCCCAAGGATGTTTATCAATATAAGTCTTAGCGTCGTTTATGGCCTTAGCTATGACCTCAAGATTATCATTGACCCGATCAGCGTCCTTACTCGTCGGCTTTCGTCTTCCCTGTGGCATTGGCTTTCATATCCTTAAACTCGTTATACTGTTTCATAAGAAGCTTATAAGACTGAACAACCCCGATCTTACTTACTTCCGTCACGCTCATGTCATGGAACATATCCTCAAGCTCCTTGTCGGCATATCTCAGACGTTCCTTGTCATCATAAAACACGAATCCAGATGTCCTGTCTTCTATAATACCCTTGGCGGTGGACGCATATGTCGTATCTAAATCCAGATCCATACCGAAGCTGGTAGCCAACTGGATTATGAACATCAACCTAGAATTGACTTTTACAGCCTCTATATTCAACATCTGTATCTTATGGGTCATCTCATGAAGAACGACAAAATCCTCCTCTTTTATCAACGAAGATGATTTAAGGGCTATCTTCTTAGTCCTATCCTCAATATCGCTATACAGACGCTTGCTCTCACGCTTTATGGCTATCCAATGCCTTATATGGGTATCCGCCTCTTCTTTAAGATAATCCCTGATCTCTGTTTTTATATCTTTATCTTCCATATTACGCATTATAATCGTTGTTGTTTAACTCGATCTCATCACTGATACTCTGATCTATTATTCTTAATAAATCCCTGGTACTAACATCCCGCAAGAAGCGTACGTTACCACCATTAGCCTTAGCAACTCTCCTTAAAGCGGAGTAAAGTATATCACCCAATGAATATTCAGGTAACTCACGGCATCCGACTTCCATGACAATAAGGGCATGGATACGATCATCTATCTTACTTCTTACGGGGCTTCTCATACTATCTACTTATAAGCTTCCCCTATAATACGTAGCGGGAAATGTTTGAAATTACGTTCAGGATCGTCCTTCGTATAACCCATAAGAGATAGATGTTTCTCAAAATGACCTTCCGTATATTTTGAGGTATCCAATGTCATCCTAAATATAGTTCTATTCTCATTGTCAGGATGTTTGTTATATGAAACGTCTCCCATACATCCACATCCAAGATGATGCTCCTTGACATGGAAACCATCTTTATGGGTGATAAATAACACGATTTCTATCTTATCACCTATTTTCTGATCAAAAATATTTAGATAAAACTCGCTCTCGTCATCCGTAAGTCCTATATCAAAGGAATCGTTAGGGCACTCGATATTAAAATCGTTATGATCGGCTGTTATCACCTCCATGGCATTCCATTTAGCTTTCTCTCCTTCCACGAACTTCAACGGGCATACCTCGGTCTTCATCCAAGCCTTCTCCTTGATAAAACAACCACACAACGAACATGCCTGTCTTCCCATCAATCTTTGCAGCAATACCTTAGCTGGTAACTTAAAGAAAGCTATATTAGAAGAGTTCTTAGGACATTTCTTACATAATTCAAGACGATTCTTGTACCACTCCGGATAATCCTTCTCATCCTTAGGAATCCTACCCAATAAACTGTCTTCCCAAGCTTGGGCTATTACTTGGGCTTTACCGATTGTTTGCATATTATTTCTTAAATTGTTTTTGTTGAAAATCCTGTAATTGTTCCCATGTCATTCCATACCGACATTGATACATGGCCTCATGGTTATCACGTATAAGAGGATCTCCGTTCTTCAACCCCTCCATATCCTCTATCGCCTTAATCTTCTTATCAAGACAATCAAGCTCAATAGGCATCCTTTCATCCGGATAACGATTACCTTCCTTGACAAATATCCGACGTATCTTATCACGTCTTACCCGCATCTCTCGGAGATTGCATATAACGTATCCGATAAATGGGATTCTGATAGATATATTATCGGTATATCTGGAGAGATGATGGATATAAGATACGGATGCTTTCATGCACCACTCTACCTGTTGTTTGGTAAACTTCCCATCAGATCTTCTTACCACCTCATCCACGATATCCCTATCGAATGAAATAAGATTCCTACCCATCAATATCCAATTTGTTTCTCTTGAACACAAACCCCATTACACGGGTATCATCACCCTCCCCGTCAAGAATAAAATAGTTACGTAAGCTTCTCATCTCAATAGACAGCTCACGGGTACGGAAGTTCCCGTTCTTCTTGTCCACCAGAAAACCCCCACGTTTAAGCTCGTTGTTCAGGACAGCGACGTAAGATTCCTTCTGTCCATGACAATCCATGTACTTAGCCCTGGTATCATCCGAGTATCCGTAGTTGATGTAGAAAGAAAGTAAGTTTATCGTCCTTTCGGTGATCAAACTTCTACCCTTAGAATCCAGATAGCCGTTGTATATCCTTAAGAACTGCTGGATCATATCCAACCTAGTATCATAAGGCAATGCGAATACGAAAGCTTTCCTCTGTTCCGGCACGTTATTAAAATTTTAAATTTTATTTATTAGATTAATATTTATATCACAAGATATTCAATCTAATTGGGTTAAACGCAAACCCACTACTGACTATCGTATTAATGCACGAATCGCCAACTACTTTTCTAGCTATCCCAATAGCCCCGTTAATATCCGCATTTATCAATTTGCCGATAGAGCTTTGAAATAATCCCCTGCGTTTTCTTTTACCTAGATAATTATCTTGATATTTCATCTCCTCAAAAGCCAGATGATCGATCTTTGAAGTATAAGATTCCTCATGAGTAACAACCTCTATACCTAGCAACTTAGCTTTGTACATTATCTTATCAATTAACTTAGAATGAGGGATAGAGACAAAATGCTGGTTATTTCTCCTGCCAATATTTATCTCCTGCTTCCACTCCTTGTTAAGACCGATAATGATACGACCTATATTATTTGATACACAAAAGTTCACGATATACTTGCTAATCTTATGCATCTTATCATCGATCCAACAATTACGATACAAAGAAATCCTTCTTATTCTCCTAGAAGTTCCCTTATCGCCAACATACGACATCAATCTGGCTTTCTTCTTATTATACCACCGATTCAATGATTTGATAACTTTCCCGTTTATAATGAAAGGCTTGATGCCTACATTACTGATACATGAGCATAAATTATTCAATCCTAAATCGATCGAAAGGAAATTATCCTTATCCAAGTTTAGATCCGTCTCCTTTCTTTCATAAATTACCTCTACCACATAACATGTTGCTTGAGGCACTATCCTTACCTGTTTTAACTCATCTTTCTTTACGTTAGTTTTTATCGGTTCAATAACATTCTTAACAAAATGAATATAACCATCATCCTTTACCCGACAAGAGAAAGTCGTAAATACAACCATATTCTGCTTCTTACCTTTCTTGTACTTCGGAAGATGAGGTCGATGATTGTTATACTTATCCGGATTCCTGTCAAAATCACTCTTCAACTTGATCCATGAATTAACGCTCTTGAATACCTGACCAACCACTTGTTGTGATACAGATGCAGGTAGCTGTCTAAAATCAAATTGATTTTCCCTGCCTAATTTAGTCGAGAGATCATATTCCTTTAAATACTCCTTATTGAAAATACCCTGCCTTACCAGATACAGTACGTAATTGTACAGCAATCCGGATTTAAGGCAAATATCCTCAAATCGATTATCTTTTATAATATGTCTATCAACCAATCTCATTTCTAATAATAGAATTAGTTTTCGACAAAACTACTTAAAAAAAATATCGTTGTCAAGAAATTATGCCATAATCAACATAATATATGCTGATTAGCATGTATTTACGAATATCCAAAGGGAAAAGGTGGTGGAAATGGCGGAGGAAGGCCGAATGAGTCCACCGTAAGCCACGGCAACGAGGCCAGTTGAGCACCGGCCATACATGCCTCCGAGCGGCGGTGGACAGCCCTATCCTGCCTCACGGGACATGACCACACCTTTTCCCTTTGGATTCCTTCCTGCCGTGCTATGGGATATAAATCCAAAGGAAATGGGAAGTCTTGGGGCGATGGAGCCTGCCGTAGAGGATACGGGCGGCCGGAGCGTGAGCGACTGCACATGACTTCACTTTTTCTTCTTTGGCTTCTGCTCCGCCCGATCCCCTTCCGGGTCCCGGACTCCGGTAACATCATATGGCATTGTTATTATAAGCCTGCGGTGTCCTGCCTGACGGCACTACACCTTGGCAGTAAAAATATTAATTAGCTATATAGACATTTGACTTCATGATATACCCTACACAAAACATGGAGGATTAGGAAGTAGGATATATTAATATAGTTAATTATAATTAATAAATATACCTATTAATGCGCGCGTAACAAGTATGATGTCAAAAATGATCATACAGAAACACAGATATTTACCCCCCCCCATTTTATTACGACAATTTCGTATAAACAACAAATGGGCGACCTTCACAGGCTACCCATCCATCCGAATAACTTGTTTCGTATTTACGGAACTCGTATATTCGCAGCAAATAAAATCTTCTATGGGAACAAAGATAAGATTTTTACATATAATGAAATCAAATTTCGATAAGATTCTTACCGAAAGATATACTCCACGTAATATTCAGGCCAAAAAAGATGAGCTAGGATGCGTAAAACTTCCAGCCGGGTCACTTATATGTCCAGTCGATTTTAAACCTGTTACCAATAAGGAAGGCAAAAAAGTGACAGCTATAAAATATTCATTGAAACATGAGGAGTATCATGGATCAGGTATTCAGATCAGTGATGAATGTAAGATGGCAATGATATATCTTATTATCATAAACGTATTCAAACATGTGTTTCTAAGAAATAGAATGCATGGCGGGAATAGAGATCAGATAGAGATCAATACCAAAGATTTTATTGATATCCTATCAGATGGATGCGCTTATTTCTGCTACCGCCATGTGTTAAGGGATTCTCATGAGGATATGAACTACCAGCTTATAAGCTTAAAGGCTTGGGCTGAAGGAGAGATTATGATAGCTTTATCAGATATCATAAAATACAAGCATAAGGCTAGTAAGACCCCAAGGATAAAGGATATGTTTGTAAAGAAAGGAGAATCTGTATATACCTGCCTTGATAAAAATCTTGATTCGAATACCAGAAGAAGGATGGCTAACAAAAGTCGTAAATTAAATAGAGTCAAGATGTTATCAAAAATAATATTCTCAGCTAGAAACAAAAATATAAATAAGATATATAAGGTAACTAAAAAAAGAACTGTCAAATTCAATGTGTCATATCTTATGGATAGATTGAATATAAAGCTATCAAAAGAAGGTATGATGCTAATATCCCAAAGAACGGTATATCGGATGATAAAAGAAGTTCTTAGTATGTGCTGTAAGACTATATCCGATTTATATGATGAGGTAAAGAAAAACAATGGAATAGTCAATACCAAAGATAGGAAAAACGTAAATATAGGACACCTAAGACTATCATACCGAGGAACGATAATGCACATAATCATCGCAGAAGATTATATAAGAGACGTTTTATTAGGGGTAAAAGGGGCTGAGATGAGTAAAGCTGTATGATTTGAGTATCAGATATAAAATTTAATATTTATATATTATTCACATTTATTTTTAATAGTTAATTATAACTATTCGTATCTTTGTACCATAAACTTAAAAGATATGGTACAAGAGGATTTTAGAAATGAAAACGACCTCCTTCGTCATATTATGACGGTGGATCAAAATGTAGAGCAGGGTCGTGCCTTGAAGAAGATTTTCACCACTAGGGAGAATCTGTTTATTACCGGTAGAGCTGGTAGTGGTAAAAGTACGTTCATGAGACGTATCGTAAAGTTCTTGGGTAAATGTGTTATTGTAGCTCCTACTGGCGTGGCTGCGTTGAACGCAGGAGGGCAGACCATCCATTCGTTTTTCTCTATAAAGAACGATCCTTATATCCCTTCTATCGAGAGAGGTATGTTGTCTAATAAGGTGGATGTAAGTCCGTTTATGAAGAAGAAGATCAGAAACCTTGATACTATCGTTATCGACGAGATCAGTATGGTAAGACCTGATTTGCTTGATGAGGTAGCTGACGTACTTAGACAATGCAGGCGTAGCAAGGAACCTTTCGGTGGAGTTAGGTTGATTATGTTTGGAGATCTATCGCAACTACCTCCTGTGGTGACGGCGGATGATTTTATCGACAAATATTATGAGAGCCGGTTCTTTTTCTCATCTAAGGCATTAAGAGCCTCAGGATTCTCGGTCATTACCTTCGAGAACGTGTTCCGTCAAAAAGATCCTCAGCTTCTTTCAGTACTTGAGGATATAAGATGTGGTGTTATTACCGATGAGTCAAGACAGATATTGGATAGTAGGGTCAAGTGTCCGGATAATATGGATAATACTATAATTATATGCTCAACTAACAAAGAGGCGTATGAGATAAATAAGACTAATCTTGATAAGATCAATAATAAGGTATTTAAGTTCGATGCTACTGTATTCGGGGAGAAGCCTGTAGCGCCCTGTGAGGATGAGCTTATAGTAAAGGTAGGAGCTAAGGTCATAATAACCAGAAACGGCAATGGATATGTCAATGGCTCGATGGGTATCATAACCAGCATAGATACTGTTGATGAGACGATATATGTTCATCTAGATAACGATACTGAGGTGGAGATAACCAAAGAGAAGTGGGAGAAGATGAAGTATAAGCAGGTAGACGATTCCCTTGAAGGCATTTCTTGCGGCTATATAATACAATATCCATTGAGGTTAGGATACGCCATAACTGTCCATAAATCCCAGGGAATGACTTTGGATAATATATTTGTAGACATTAGTAGAGCCTTCGAGATAGGACAGATATATACCGCTCTTTCAAGATGTAGGTCAATAGACGGTCTTTATCTAAAATCAGTTCCTAAGGAAGATATGGTACTGCTAAGCGATAAGATATCTGACTTCATAGATAAGGTGGATGAGAATGAGGGTGTTTTGAATCCGGAAAAGATATCTGATATCGGGAAGGATATGATCAAGAAACAACAGGATTTGTTTAATTTCGAGGAATACGGATTATAATGGCTAAGAAAGAACTTTTTTCAGACGTGGATGAGTTAGTATCATCTTTAAATAAAGAGCTTGGAGAAGGCTCGATAATGAACTTCGGTGACGATAAGCCTATAATATCCATACCAAGGGAAAGCACTGGTTCTCTGGTGGTGGACAAGGCCCTCGGCGGCGGATGGGCGGTAGGCCGGATTCATGAGCTGGTCGGGATGGAATCCTGTGGCAAGACTATGATGTGTACGTTAAGTATGATCGAGTTCCAGAAAAAACATCCAGATAAGCTAGTAGCTATAATAGACGTGGAGAACGCTTTCGATATTGAGTACGCTAGGAAAATGGGGTTGGATATAAACCGGTTTTTGATCTCCCAACCAAGCTACGGGGAGCTGGCTATTGACATCACAGCCAAGTTAGTCGAATCCGGGAAGGTCGGATTTATTGTCGTAGATTCTGTAGCCAATCTGGTACCGAAGAAGGAGATAGAGGGCGATATGGAAGACAGCAACATGGGACTACAAGCTAGGTTGATGTCAAAGGCCATGAGAGTCCTTACCGGTATCGTTAACAAAAGCGATTGCGTTCTGGTATTCATCAATCAGTATCGGGAGAAGATCGGTGTAATATACGGCGATCCGAAGGTAACAACCGGTGGTAACGCCCTTAAATTCTATGCCTCTATCCGTATGGAGATGTCAAGGAAGAAGGTTATTGTAGGAGAAGATGGCTCTTCTATCGGTCATGAGGTTCGGATAAAGGTGTTGAAGAACAAGACAGCCGTTCCGTTCCAAATAGCAGAGACAGCCTTGTATTATGGCGTGGGTTTTGATAGGGAACTTGAGCTTTTGAAGTTATGCGAGGAAACCGGTATCTTTACCCGTAAAGGATCATGGTACTGGTACGGAGAGGTCCGAGTAGGCAATGGAGTGGATAATACGTTAAGTATCATGAGAGATAATCAAGAATTGTGTCAAGAATTAAGAACTAAACTAAATATTTGAGGTTATGGCTATCGGAGCAAAATTTGTAGACGTAATACCTTCTAGTGTTGAGAACGCTATAGAGGTAAAAAAAGAGGATGTAAAGACCTATCTATTCGTAGGTATTCCTATGAGCGAGTTTATCGGCAAGAAACACGAGTTTGAGGGATATATATTCATGTGCTTACAAGGTGTAACCGGTGGGGTTGAGCTTGGCGGTGATATAGCCGTAGCCGTATTGAGGCCGGTTCGCCCCGCCGTAGGGGAGGCTTCTTACCATTTGGTGGATATCAAGAAGTGTAAGTATAATAGAACTGACGTAGTTTTATTATTTAGAGAGGGAGATTTTAAGGTTGTTAAACGTGATGATTGTAATCTTATCTGATCATGGGTACGTATATCTCTATAAAATCAACAGTAAACGCATTCAGGTACTGTATTGATCCTGTACCTGAATGGTTCGATAAGATATCTAATAAGACTGATGAGATCGATATTATGGTTGACGGTAATAAGGTAAAGGCTTTGGATATAAGGCTAGAAAATGGCATTCTACGGGCTTTTTACGGTTATTATATAGGTATGTACCCGGATAACTCAATACAGGTGTTCAGACCGGAAGATTTTCACTCATTATATACCTTAAAAATATGAATATAGCGATAGGAATAGATCCGGGTATAGACACCGGAGGATTGGCGATGATCCCGGAGAACGGGGAGATTAAGGTAATCATGACACCAAGGATATCGGCTAAGGGGGATATAGATCTTAGGGCCATATCAAGTTTCTTCCTTGACGCAGCGGATAAAATCCAAGAAGAAGGCGGGGGAACGCTGGCGATCGCCGTAGAGGATGTCCACAGCATCCACAACAGCTCAGCCGCCAGTAACTTCACCTTCGGCGGACGGCGCCGGGAACCGAACGCGCTCTTCGCTATGATGGTGGAGATGATGGAACGATACGAATCGCATCCAGATGTCAGGTTCATGTTCGAGGAGGTCCAGCCAAAGACATGGCAGAAGGAGATTCACACTACCGCCGATCGGGTGTATTCGGCGGCTAAGTTAGACACGAAGGCTACATCCATCCGATGTGCTATCCGCCTTTTCCCTTTGGTATCTTTCGTAAAACCATGGTCAGGTAAAGGAGTTCAACCTACCAAAATACAAGATGGAATGTGCGATGCTACGCTTATAGCCGAGTATATTAGACGTAAGTTTAAGTTATTTTAATACTATTAAGCGTTTGTTGTATTTGAGTTAATATAATTATGATTACATTTGCAATGTAATATAAAGGTTGTTCATTATGTTATTTAAGTGCTTGTCGAAATCATTGAATGAGAAGTTAAGTAAATTAGAGTTGGTTGTTAAAAACGCCGGATCTAATTCACTCTATAATAATATTAAGATAGATGTTATCAACAATCTAGCTTATATTACTTCCGTAAACGCCAAGGTATGTGTTATAGAGAGGCTGGAAGTGGAGTCTGATTCTAACTTCTCTTTCTTGGTAGAAGCAAGCTCTTTCATAAGGTTTGTAAAAAAACAGAAGAATGGTGAGATTAAGATCGTGCTTTCCGATAAGAAGGACAGTATTACTATATACTACGCCTCTGGTGAGTATAGCTGTCCGGCATTTGACGTAAATACTTTTCCTATGGTATATAATATCCCTAATGGAGGTATTAATGTTAAGATGAATGATTATGTATCGGTCCTTAACAAGGCCAGTAATTATACGGAGATCAACGAGCTTTATCCTTGCATAGAGAATGTGGTCATTGATATTGATGATATTAATATTAATATAGTAAGTACTGACAGGAATACTATTTACAGGTATTTTATCCCTAATCAGGATAAGGTAGAGAAGGTATTTATCCCGGTATCAAACGCCTCCTCTTTATTACTTGATAAACATATAAATAAGTCATTAGATACGTTGTCTATCAAAGTAGATGATACTAGGACTTACTTCTCTACCCCTGATATGGATATGTATGAGATTCACTTTGACGGTAATTATCCTAACTGGAGGTTCGTGGACGAGCATTTTGTCAAAACAAGTACCTATGTCTTTGATAAGGATCTACTCGTCCAGGCCCTCCAAAATAATATTAAGGTAAATGAGTTTGATCATTGTAAGTTGATATTCACTGAAAAAGGATGCGGTATTATGTCAGAGAACCCTATGTCTGGAAGATCTTGTAAGGAAAGGCTTACGGCTTTATCGCATAACGGTAATGATATTATATGCGATGTGCTATGTGGTAGGTATCTTGGTATAGTTAAAAGCATATCATGTAATAGGGTCGTTATCGAACATGATCATAAATCTCATTTCAACAAGATTTATGGGGAGGATAATAAGAACGAGTATTTCTTGTCATCATCAGTTATTGTTTAATATTTAAAAATATATAAAATGGGAGTTAGAGAAAATTCATCAGGTGGTAATAACCATTACTTTAAAGTAAGTGGTAGCGGATTATTATATCAGTCATCAAGAGAACCAAAGGAAGGTTTCGAGGAGCATATAAACGAGAAGACCGGAGCCGTTTCTTATTGGAGGGTATTCTGGAACGGTATCGAAGGTTATTTGTCTGATATCAATGTGCGAGAAGTGGAGTTCAATGGAATAAATGCCAAATACTTATCCATAAAGATAAGTGATGAGGATGGTAATTACTTTATAAACGTTCCTTTGATGACTCAAAAAGGAGGTATCAATAATTACGTTAAGTCACTGGTAAGGTACTTGCCTAATATCGACCTGAAACGTAAGGTGGTGATCAATCCTGCTCATGCTAAGAAAGGGGATCAATATGCTCCCGGTAATTTCTTTATCTCATACGCTAGGGAAACTCCAGACGGTAATGATGAGCTTATCCAGCAATATTATAAGAATGGACAGAATGGATGGCCTGACAGAGTTGAGAGTACTGATATAATGGGGAATAAGAAGTTTGATTATACAGCACAAGATGCTTTCGCCTATCAAGTACTTAATAAGTACATTCAAAGTATTAAAACGGATGGAGTGAGACCGGTTCAGTCTCCAAGCCAAAACAACGCTGGTGAGGCTACAACGCAAACGCCCCCACCGTCATATCAGCCGCAAGCCAAGCCGCAGACGCCTCCTCCATCATACCAGCAGGCTCCGCCTGAGACAGCCCAAGCGCCTTCTTTTGGAGGTCAGCAACAACCTCCTCAATATCCTCCTTTTGGAGACGATAGTGACCTACCTTTTTGATTAACTAATTGAAAATGAATAATTTGATGGAAAGTAATTTTAATATATCTACTAAAGTGAACCGTGTCTCGATGCCTACCCAAAATAAGGTAGATACGGTTATGAAGAACTTAGGGCATCGACCTTGTGTAGCGTATTCCGAGGAAAAGAATATGTATTATAAGGATGGAGAATGGGTAGCGTCAGATCTTGACGCTACTATCTTACCTCTTAGGGAGATGTTCGAAAAGACATCTGATTTGAAGTTAGGATTGAAGATCGTTTATTTAATAATCAAATTATAATGGCCAGTATTGAGGATATTAAAAAACTTCTGGAGAGTAAGTCGTTTACATCAGCTAGAGACCTTGACGAGTTTGAGGAGAAGCCGGATGATAAACAAAACGAGGTTAGACTGAATTGCGAACCTATGGTAGGGATGGTGGAGAAAGAGGGAAAGATCTTCCTTAACTCCGTAAGATTCTCGAAAGCATGGAACTCGTTGGGTAAGGATATTCCTATTAAACAGGGTAATGCCTTCCCATTAGGACAGGGTGATGTCCTTGATATAGACACAGGGGTATGGGCATCGTTCCCGGACAATACCATAGGGGTGTTGATGATGCTGCCGTCGTTTATCGGCGATACGGGACTTACTTTGGTAGGATCACCGTCCGTGTCGTCTAATAACGGGAATATCATGATCAGGGTCACTAATGTCCGTAAGGATATAGCTATAGTCGAGAAAGACAAACATATAGCTGAGTTAATTATAGTCGGCAAGATAAAGGCCGATATTCATAGAACTTATAAAAGTAATGAGGATGTTCGGATTGAAGATAGTAAAGAGTAGTTATATAGATACTCTAAAACAGGATCTTGATGAGGCCATTAGCTATTCAAGTAAGATAAAAGAGGATTATAAAAATGCCCTTGCGAAGGTATTTGAATTGAATGAGAAAGTAAGCTATCTTAATACTCTCATTGATTCTATTAATAAGGATATAGAATCCAAGGACTCTCATATCGTTAAGATGGGGAATGAGCTTAGTAAATCAAGAGAGCTATATAATGAGTCGGTAAAAGAGAAAGAGACTCTTAAAAGGGCTTATATGGATATCGAGAAGAAACATAAACTATCATCTAAATTACTCGATGAGGCTAGAAGAAGGTACAAGGAAATAGAGGAGCAAAATAAGGCTATGTCAGATCGTATCCAGTATCTGGAAAATCATATTGATCCTGAGGCTTTAGATGGTGATGTGTCTGATGAGGTTATTGTCGAGGAGGATAAGATGGACCCTAATTCAGGTCATATTGATATACCTGAAAATAATATCTCTGAGGTTAATGGTACCGATGCCGGCAATGACGTAAATGTCGAGAATAAAACTGAGGAGAAGAAGAAATCTAAGAAACGTAAAAAATCTAAGAAAAGTGAATAAGATCTTGTTTTTCTTGTTAACGTTATTTACCTTAGCGGTTGTCGGATGCAGTACGTCAAGAACCTATTATACGGAGTATGATACTACTGACATATCTTATGTAGTGGATTCCATAGTGTCTTCCGGGACCGTGATGGGCCAATGGAAGGAGTGGCGGTTTACGCTGGACGACGGCCGGGTCGATAACTTTGGCTTTACCGCCCTGTACGACGCCAAGGGAAAAGCTAGAGGGTCAATACAGGTTAGGCAAAGATCCGATACGTTTAATATCAAGATAATAGATTATCATAAAAAGGATAAGTAATGAAATACGGATTAGGATATATACCATCTCCAGTAGATGACAGAGACGCTATCATGAATATGCAACATGAGGCTGTCCCTGATGAGTATAAGGTCAATAACGTTGATAGCGTAGTGGATCAAGGTTCTTCCCCTATTTGCGCGGCAATAAGCTTGGCTGAGATACTTAATTGGAGAAAGAGTATAAGGGCTATTAAAAGACCGGCTAAGATCTCTCCTTACGATATATATGATCTGAGAGAGGATAAGGATCAGGACGGGATGGTTCTTCGTGACGCTATCAAGTCTATTAAAAACGTAGGCGTAGATGGGGAGAAAATAAACAGTTACGCTAGGATCATAGATCCGGTATCGGCTAAGGTAGCGTTGATGCTGAATGGGCCTCTGGTTATAGGTCTGTATTGCTATAATTATGGTAATCGATTCTGGCAAGGCCAAGGACAGAACTTGGGAGGTCATGCCGTTATCCTCACCGGCTGGGACAAGGCCGGCTTCGTCCTACAGAACAGTTGGGGGACGGGATGGGGTAGGTCTGGTGTAGAGACGTTCCCGTTCGATGATTGGTGCTATATGCTAGAATGTTGGACAATAGTTTCATAACTTTACTATATAAACTTCGAGAAATTCCGTCCCACATCCTCTTGTGAAAGACGATGTGGTATATTTAGGACCCGTAGCTCAATCGGTAAGAGCAATTGGCTCATAACCAGTAGGTTGTCGGTTAAAGTCCGGCCGGGTCCACAGTTGGATTAATAGAGTTTGTCATTAGATTTAGAGTTTAGATTTTGTTTGATGTCCTTGTCCGGGAGGATCGGGACATATGGATCCGAGGATCATTGGATGATTACCATAATATTGGAGATGCTGGTTCGATTCCAGCCGGATTCGCTAAATATTGTTTGGTAATTATATACAATTTATAGATCTTTGAATAAAGGGGAGTTAATTTAACGGATAGAATTTACGATTCCTAATCGTAGCGTGGATAAGGGTTCGATTCCCCCACTCCCCACATGGTGTTTTCTTAAACATATTCCCGTAGGCGGTAATTAACGATAACCGGTAGACAACCTACGGGAATTAATATAAACTTCACGCGCTTGGAGTGGCTTCCAGTTCTATTTTTCGTGTGATATGTTTCAGGAGGGTAGCGCGACCCTCCTTTTTATAATAACTATTTGGGATGGACATTAATCAGATAAAAAAGTATCTACCATCAGGATGGGATGTGGTTGATCTAATAGATCACGGTATAATTGATCTTGATATTATGAATGGGAAGATGATTGGTGAGTATGTGGCTGTGTTGATGATAAAATCTTATGATAAGACCAATGGTCATATTCTAACCACTTTCTCGTTCCATGATAAGGATATGGGTGGATTACGGAGATTGGTATCGAACGCTATAATGGCGGTTGGGTTAAGGAATAATCCTCTGACGGGAGATGGGAATACGGCAATCAAATAAAGGCACGGAATACACTGAAAGAGGGATATTGGATATCCTTAACAGACAGTTCTTGGTATCTCCTAGATGGATTATAAACAACTTGTATGTCTATAACTGGGAGTCTGATTATCTGGCTATAACCAGATCCATGTACGCCTATGAGGTTGAGGTAAAGATCTCGTTGGCTGACTATAACAAGGATTTCGAGAAGGAGGGTAAGCACCAAGTAATGCAAGGCTGGTTCGAGGCTCGGAAGCAAGCCCTATACGAGACCGGGGACTGGGTCAGGTACGGCCGGCCCAACTACTTCTACTACTGCGTGCCGGATGGGTTGGTTGATCCTAAGGACATACCTCCGTACGCAGGACTCGCTTATGTTTGTGGCAGGAATTTGAGAAAGATCAAGGACGCCCCTATCCTGCATCGTGATAAATTTGACCCCGAAGCTTATAAGATGGCAGACAAATTCTACTATAATTGGTGGAATGAGAGACGTAAGGCCAGACAGATAGAAGGGAAGGATATGAAAGATGAGTTCAGGAAGAGCATGAAAAAGGTGAAGGAGAAGATAACCGTCGATGCCAAGATCAGGGCGATGGAGGCGTTCTGGAGCGTCTGCGATTATGCCTACTGGCCGTATGGGGGAAGAGGGGTGCCCGGAATGAGACCCAACTGTTCCGCTTGTGGCGAGGAATGTAAATTACAATGTCCGAAAGGAAAGGAATTTAAAAACAAGATAAGATGAGCAAGATCAAAAATGTATTGGCAAAAGCCATTTCGTTGGCCTCAGAACAGCCTATGAGCTATAACGAGGCAATTGAGTTACTTAATGATATAGATACATGTAAGGTCAAAATATGGCTGGAAGAAGGAGCGATATTGCCTAAGTACGCACATAAGGAGGACGCTTGCATGGATCTGTTCGTTAAAAACATAGAACTTGACGGGGGTAGGATTATATACCATACTGGTGTGCATGTAGCTTTACCTGAGGATTATGAGATGGAAATCCGTCCACGTAGTAGTATCACAAAAACCAAGGCAATTATCCAAAACTCTCCGGGTACTGTGGATGAGGGATACAGAGGGGAGATTATGGTAGTATGTAGACGTATAGATCGTTATGGAGATCCTTCTTATTCTAAAGGAGATAGAGTAGCTCAATTGCTTATCCGTAGACGGGAACGGATCGTATGGGATGAGGTGGAATCATTAGAAGATCTTGGAACGGCTGATAGAGGAAGTAATGGATTTGGTAGTACGGGTAAATAATTGATGATATGGAAGATAGGAATACGTCAACTACGACTAATGAAAGTTTGAGAGAAGCAGGTAAACAATCAAATCCTGTTATGTATGGATGGAAATGTCCGGTATGTGGAAGGGTATATTCACCTTTCACGTCTATGTGCGCTTATTGCGGCAATAATAACATGAATCATATTACATGCAAGGTTACTGGATAATCGATATGAGCGGAAGAGTTAAGATAAAGTCCAAAGATAAGGATAAGAAACCTAAGATCGATGTATTTAAGGTAATAGAGAGCCGGTTTAAGAACATGAACGAGCTTCGGGATCTGATCGATACGGATCCAAGGAAAGGGCTGGTCAGGATCCGGGACGGGGCCGGCTTTAGGGAGGTGGAGCGGGGAGGATGCCTGCACCGGAACTACCTTAACCTGTTGGAGGAGGAGCTGGGAACTAAACTATCAATAGATCTGATAGATAAGTATGTTAAAAGAAAATAGCACATCACCTACCCTAGTAATTACCTAGGGTAGGTTCGTTTTATACACCGAAGTGTCTACCACGATCTGGCTATCCATATCCTCAATCAACTCAATGATCTCATCCCTTATATCGTAAGAAAGCAAGATCGGGATTATGGTTAATATAAAAGATAGTAGTATCCCGAATCCTATTATGATAATGATATCATTATACCCTATATCTAATATCGGCATGACAAACATCAACCCGGACGTGAATATCATTACGAACAACGTGGATATCTCATTTATCACATCCCTTTCCATTACGTCCTTGATCATATCTCCTCAACTTTAGTATGGTTTATTATCCTACTGATATGACGGATACTTAATCCCGTCCTGTCCTTTATCTTACCGTATACGTAGTTCCTTGATACGACCGTAGCCAAGTCACCTAGCTCGTCCAGTATCTCATTATACATCCTATGGATCTCGTTGTTGCGGATAACCGTACTGTCCCTTACATGTATCTTCTCAACGTCGTCGTCGCAGAAGAAGACCTTAATATTATGAAGTATGTCTCTAAACATGATTATAGTTTTGTCCCAAAGATATGAAAATTTGAGGATAAAACCAGAAGGAAGCCAAAAAGAACGTGGAGGCGGCGGTAGGACGGGGGAGACCCGGAAGGACGAGGTCTCCCTCCTTCCCTTGGGATTACACTATCCTTACCGTTACTCGATAGTTACCATGAGAACTTTTCCCATAGGCATAAGATTCACATCCCGAACAAAGATCAGTTACTATACAATTATCGTTTAATACATAATCGCCATCCCAAGTTACATAACTTTCATCTAAAACCTGAGTCTGTAATTCAGATCTGTAAGTGAAATTAATGATCTTCCCAGGATCTTCTATCACCGTTACAGGAACAAAATTAGTTATCCTATTCCCGTATATCACCTTATTAGCCAACTCGCAATGCATACCCGAATTATATTGATACGTAAGGGTTCCCTCTATAATACCTCCACTTATGCCCAAAATAATATTGTACTCATTTTTCGGATTTAGATATGATATCTGTCCACTTATGCTTATAGTTTTTATCTTCTTATCGCGATATATATCAAGATAAGATCCGTTAAAATCAGATTGATATGTATCTCCATCAATATATATATCTACAGGATTAGGACACATGCTCTTGTCTATATTGATACGGTAGTGGATATTACCGGAAGAAAAAGTCCTGCGCCTAAACATACCCCCTCCTTATCTGAGGGTTAAAATACCCCCCCCCCCACGAAGTTATCTGTAATATATTGATACATGATTAAATAATTTAAGTTACGTACAAATATAATAAATTATATTAGATGGGGGAGGGAAGATACCAAGGAAGGGTGGCTGGCGTCATACCCGCCGGGAAGGCTATAAGGGATGGGAGCCAGCCCCGTTCTATTGGGTCAGTAGGGTGTATGATCACTCGATGTCACGTACAAATCGAACAGAAGAGGTTAGGCGCTTGTATCGGGTGAATGTGCGCCCATTGTTGAATAGTACGATCCATCCGGAGTTGGAGCTATGCTCTGAACTAGACCAATAATATCTGGTATCTAACGGCTGTCCACCAATAGCCAATAACGCGTTATTGACGCTAATCAGGTACATATATATCAATGAAAGCTGACCACATGATGGGATATACCAATCATCATATCCTTTAGCGTCAGCACTAGCTAAGAACGTATTAAGTACATGACCGGCTGTCGCATAGGAAGTATAAGAACCGCCACCGGTAGTCACCCCTTTTAATACATTGGAATTCGCTTTCCCATCCCAATCAGATAAAGCCCCATTCGTCCAGAAGCTAACATCATCCGGAAGATATGGAGTACCTTTGTATGAATCTTGCTCAGGTTTCAGGAAACCAAAATCATTGCTCCCGTCTACTTTGTCATAATTTGTAATGCCGGTCTGATCCGTACCATATTCACCCCAATAAAAAGAGTAAGTCTTGTTAGAAGAATCGGGCAAACCAGACGTGGCTGTTTTGTAGCTTTGATTAGAATCTTCATTCTTCTCAATCATGATCTTATGATCATCATGTACAATAGCTACGGATATACATTGATAATCCGCCTTTGACAAAGGTATTAATCTACCATCCTGTTTAACGGCATAAACGCCATTATCAACAGGGGATTTATAACTTGAATAAAATCTCCTCCTTATCATAAGAATAAATTTTTACGGAGGATATAAATACCCCCCCCATCATGTATTTAACTTCTTTATTCATAATATATTATGTTTTAATTATATCGCAAATATAACAAATTAAATGAGATGGAAGGTGATATGGTTGTGAGGAAGTATGAGGGATATTCGGGGAGGATGATATGCGGGACGTTATTGGAAGGATGAGGTGGGGTATGATGGGAGGGGGATATGCGGGACGGACCACCTCCCCGAAATCGGCCCGGCCGGGCTGCCGTTTTTGGCCCGCCCCCCCGCCAACAAAGGCTGGGAGACAGGAACGGCAAACGACCAGCGAACCGAAAAAAGAATGTTTATTTTGCATTTAACTTGCTGATTATCAATCATATAAACCAATATTTTAATATATATTTACATTTGATTAGTTTTATTATATATAATCGTTGAATTTTTATTGTAAAATATTTGTTTGAAAATAAAACATGTACTATATTTGCAATGTGAGATAACAATATTAACAAACAAGGCGTGCTAGAAGCCTATACAAGTCCCTAGGGCAAGGGCAAATCTAATGACAAGTAAAGATCTTAACAAAGTACAAAACGAGGTGAAGAAAGCGAGTGAGAAAACATTGACAGGTGCGGTTAAGGCGTGGTGTAACCTGTTTAAGTCTAACAAAGAAATCAACGAAATATTGAAGGATAACGATATTAAAGTAGATAAGGCTATCGTTCCAGCTTTGGTATCTTTGGCAAAGGATAAGGAGGTAGTAATACAACTTTGCAAGGATATATTACCACGTGTAAATGATACCTTTTGCGCATATAAAGAAGTTGAAAGAGAATATTATGATAAGCAAGATCAGGCAAATAACAGCAAGTTGCCATTGGATAAGGTAAACAGTATAGCTGTATTAGGTAATACGCATAAACGCTTTGGATATTGCGAACCTGTAGCATACAGCGACACGGATAACGTACCCTACTACGAAGTGTTTAATGGATCAGACAAACGTATTGTAAAGTGCGCCGTACCTATCAAGCGATACACATATAATTTGATAGCCAAATGTATCACTTACTACCTAACACACCCTAAAAATGATAGATAAATAGACGGGCTATTATAGCCCGTTATGGTTGCATGTGTTTGCCTCCTCGCGGCGCAACCGGACTAAGACTAAAAACACACGATATTTAACATATTGATATAAGCATACACAAGTGGGTAGGTGTATAGCCGTTGGCGTTCGATAGCTTGTGTAAATAGGCCGCCTCTTAGCAATGTGGTTTTAGGTTCGTATTCAGTCGTAGTATGAACCGCTATTCTTTGGGCTTGTATCAAGACGGGTTAATACGTCCGGTTTCCGGATAGGCCGTGTAAAACACGGGGTATATTGGTGTATATACGCATGTATAGGGCGTATGTTTATGCGTTGTGAGAGTAGCACGCATGGAGTGCATGACGGTGTTATAACCGTGTCAATATATCAAAGCAATAGAGTTTGAGGTAGCTTAAATACTTATGCTCTATATGTAGTAGCAAAATAACAACCCTTACAAGGGTATTTAGTGCGGTTAAATTGACGGACTCAATACGCCTTGTCGGTACGTATCACGGGCGACGTATGTACGTATTTGGCCTCGTTCGTTCGGGGCAAAGGGACAAAAACCAAAGGGAATCAGGCGGGTGTGGTGTGTCCGGCTAGCGGTATTGATAACGGCGGCCTTATGCCTTGTTGGCCTCCTGTTTCTTATTGGTTTCATTAAATGCGATTGATTATGTACAAGAAGAAATTTAGTAACTTGAATAGGAAATTATCTATTCAAAAAGAAAAGGCTTTAGAATCTGCCAGAAAGTCTCAAATGGAGTTTTATATTGAGCTTACCAAAGATCTATACAAGTCTAATAAATTAGATTGTAGTAGGGACTCTGATAAATGTAGGCGCAAACGTGTTAGTTATATGGCAAACAAATTACGACAATAGATCGTTTGTTTTTATTTGATTTTAAAGTTTGTGCCCTTCCGTACCGTAGTGATATAGGACGGAAGGGCTTTTTTTGTGCCTAATTTTACAAAATGATAGCATATGTATATATTTTGCTTACACATAAAAGTGTTGAGGCGGCAAATTTTAAGCCTTGATCGAAAATGTGTAAGTAAAATGCTTTATTTATCATCATTTTGTATACATATATATCCATGCGGACGGGTATATTGTGCCCTTATGTATGGTTTTGCGCTTGAATCGATCCTAAAAGGTATATAATAGGCGGTACTTATTGTATATTTTTTTATCTATATCTAGGCTTGTCTTCTCTTAGAGGTAGCTCTATGGATTGATATATATTATGTTGTTGATACTCAATTTGTTGTATTATTTGAGTGTTGTTTTAAAATCGTGTTTACTTATTGTATATTTTTTATGGGTATATTTATATATTTCGTGCTTATCTTGTTTTGTGGGTACATGGCGTTTGAGTTAGGGCGGTATGTTATAGCTACTGGCGACGCTCTGCCTTTAATCATAGTTATTTTATTGGTTTTATTATCAATACATTGTATTAGGCAAGTATATAAGGCAATCAAGAACAAAGACCTCGATATCCTAGACTGAATCAGCGTTCCACGTGGAACAAAGTAGCGGAAGGTCTTAGGCTTTCGTGGTAGTTTCGAGGGAGGTTTTGGTTTTGCGTGATGGGACACCAACAAACAAGAAAAAACACCAACAACAAGAAAACACCTTTCGAGCAAGGGAAACGCCTTTCAACAAACAAGAAAAATACTTTTCAGGCGAGAAAAACGCCTTTCAAGCAAGGGGTATCTTCCAATCAAATGTAAAAGTTTACAAGTAGTAGGAGTTTCCCGTCAAGGCGAGGCAGTTGTGAGCGATGGGAGGTATGGTATTATTGGTGGTAGATATTGTTTATTAGTATGGGGTGATGCGGAGGAAACCAAGGGAAACGATGGCGGCGATGGCGTGGGGTTGGCCCCGCTGGTCGTCCGTCCCTGTTTTCTTTTGGCGGTAGTGTAATATTAAAAATCGGATAGTGATATGACGAAAGAAGAAGCGAAAGAAAAGTTCGGTGACAATATAATAAATGAACTATTGTCACTTGGTGCTGAACCAACAAACGTATGCAGAGGTGACGATATTGTAGAATGGTGCAGTGATGGGTGCATAAAAGTGGGCGATATTGAGGTATGGGCTTACTATTGCTTTTATGGAGGGGAGAATCCGGATTTATGCAATTGGGAAGATCGTATGAAAATTGATACGGTAGAATGCGTCTGGTAACCCAAAGGGAATAGGGACGGTAGCACGGTATGGCGGTATTTTGCCGGTCGTGCGCCGTCCTTATAATAGTGATATATAATTTAAAAACACAAGAATATGAGAAGCATGGAATTAACCGCTTATAACAATAAAGATATTCGTATAGGGGATAAAGTTTGCAAGAAAGTAAGGATATACAAAGGTAGGCCATTACGTGATACTCCTTCATCATATAAGGAATGTGGAGGATTTGTGGCTAATGAGTTAAGCTCATTTTATAATTCCGGAGTGGTTACTATCTATAAGGCGAGAAATGGTGGATTAAGGTACGAAGTATATAGGGACGGTAGCTTTTATCCCTATTATGGGAAATTAGAAATAATAGAATGAAAGAAAGGAAGGTTAAGGTAAAAGCCTTAATATTTAAGGACAAGAAAGAGATTATCCTATATACGAATGGTATAGGTACGTCGGATCTGGATTCACCGTATATAAGTATTGATGCTGAATGGATTGGTAGGATATTCAAACGTTTCCCAGAAGAAGCGTGGAATAATACTATCATAAACATGAACATATGTGTTGGATACGGATCTGGTGATATATGGTATTCTCGGGTAAGGATATTTGAGGGAAGCTGTTGTGCGGAATATATTCTCACGTCTAGGAAACCTAGGAAAAATAACCGGAGAGAACTTGTGAATAATCCCGAAGATCAATTATTGGATTTTGATACGGTAAGGGAGACTGTATTTGGGATGAAGAAAGAATTAAACATTGATGAGAGTATTAATGTGAAATTCGATTATGAGATTATTGGAGGAAGTTAATACCACCAAGGGGAATGCGGGCGGCTGCGGGGAGGCTGGGCAGGTCTTGTCATTAGCCGTTCTTTTCCGCTTGGCAAAAATAAGTGTTTATGCGTATAAGAAGAACTGTAAAGGAAAGGGATATTGTAAAGGTATGGGTATTCGGGTACGATCGGAAACTTATAAAATCGGCGGCGGATTCCGGGTTCAGAAACATGTCGGAGGTATTATCTTACGCTAATTGTATGGCAGGAGATAAGCCTGTAGATCATATTAGGGTCTCGAATGAGAATCGTGGCTGGTGTGGATCGTATACTATATATGGTAGGGAGATAGATTAGTTTGATAGTGAACAATAAAGGAGGTGCGTATGAATAATGTTATAACAAACGCCAATGGCGTGAAGGTAAAAGTAAGGGCGTATGATATTGGTGATGGGGAGGTAGATAGATACACGATAATATGTGTAAGTGATAAGGGTAAAGATAGTAATGGGTTGGTATATTATCCTGTGTTTGCATGCAGCGAAAATCCATTTCATCCACAAGGGATAGGAATATATGTTGGTGATTATTATCCATATAGGAGACATTCATACAATTTAGGGAAAAGGGTTAAAGATATAATGATCTTACCAGAGAAAGTGATAGAGTACATAAAATGGATAACAAGATAAAATCATGGAAGGAATAACTTACAATAATTACGATTTGGTTGCTTTTGAGCAAAACGGCGAGATAGTGGTGGCTGTGACGTTTTACAGATATTATAGAAAGAAAGCGCATAGCGAGGTAAATTACAGGTGGAAAACCAGATGTCCGGAATTGGTGGATAAGATTGTAAGACACCGTACCAAGGTGTTTACCGGTCAACTTATCCAGTTAGCGAAAGCGTATGGGGAGAAAAAGGTTATAAAATATCAAAAGGAGGAGGAAGAAGTATGTCAAAATACGATAGAGACGCTATAGAGATATATATACTGGATCATATAGATATAGATAATTATGGTAAGCAGTTTAAATACGATAGGGAATATATGTCTTTTATGCTTAACGTGTTTAAGGATGAGTATAAAGAACATATCAAAAGGGATGGGATTGAGAAAGCTTTCGAGGATTATATAATGACTCTGCCATCTATATTTAGTGTAGATGTAGCAGATTATAAGATCAAAGACTTGTTACGTTCATGGGAAGTGGAGTTCGATGATGATGATGAGATATACATCTTGTATAAAAAGATCATAAGGGAGGTCTTCTTTAAGATGTGTAATGATATGAACATTAGATTTTAGTTTGTTAATATTGTGACCATGACCTTGGCGGGGTGGAAGGATATATCATAATCGTACGTGTGCGGATATGGTCCGGGGCCGGTTCCCGGCACCTTGGCATAACTTAAATGTAAGTAGTATGGAAAATAATATTTTAAAAAGAGCGGCAGCGGAATTAAAAGAAGCCGGTTGCAGGGTTTTCGCATGGCAGGATGATACTTATAATAGAGGTTGGAGTAAGGGTGATTATATAATGTTGTATTACGCCTTCCCTGATTCACCCAACATCGGATATCTGAGCCATGGAGAATATGGGATGAGCGTAGCATATAGTAGAGCTTATATACCGAGCCGTGGAAGTGGATCGGGATGTGGCATCAAGGAGGAAGCTACGTTCGACCTTGCGACGGCACTGGACGTGCTAAACGAGCCATTACCTAGGTGGTGCAAGTCTTATGGGGTTTATCCAGAACAATATAAGGATATTGATAGATGGTACAATAGAGATAATTATAACAAAAAAATATTTAAGGAAATTTGATATGGAAGTAAAAGATTGGGAAAATCTGGTTTTGAATACAGAAATAGGATCACATTGTTTTGTTACGCTGATTGATGATAAGGACATCAGTAGAGGTTATGCGCAGATCAGACGTGCGGAACATTTCGGATATAACATCTGCTTCACCCGGTTATATGGGAATAAATTTTATTTCGAAAAAATAAAAGAAGGTAGTACACAACAATATATCAATAGGAGGAAATGATATGGTGATAGAGTTTGATTTTGAGATATACAAAAACGGAGATTACGATAAGGTATATCTCCGCAATGGAAAAGAGGCAAGAGTATTATGTGATAATGGGAAGGGTAATCGCCCTATAGTCGTGATGGTTGAGGATGATAACGCGGATGATTATATTATTCTACGTTATAACGAAACTGGCAGGAGGAGTATCAATAGTCGATCGAGTTTTGATCTTATGTTATCGATAAAAGAACGGGAACCAGAATTATGGGTTGTTGTCATATCTTACATGGATAACAAGGATAAGAGACAAAAGATGGTCTTGCCTAATTTTTTCTCAAAGAATATAAGGGGGAATATATATCTTCAAGGAAACTCTAAATCAAGCGTATCATATTATGTTGATAAGCTAGAAGAAGATGGGTGTTTCGATGAGCTATGCGAGAAGATAAGGGTAAAGAGAGATCGCATCTATAACATGGAAATAATATCACTATCAGATGACGAGACGGCAATTTAACCAATTGATAAATGAACTGGACGGCAAAAGCCCGTTTATCGTATTACATAGGGATACTGTTGCGCCTAAATACGTGGGCGTGGAGATCTCGAAAGAAGGCATGGTATACAACTACTCGATTATAAGCATAAATGACGAATATAAGCCTAAAAAGGCTCTTATTTCGAAGATATTGGGTATAGCTGATAATCTTAATAGCAATAAAGACTTAAAAAAGGGTTGATTGGATGTATTTATGATCTGCGGCATCATATCGTGTATGAACCGTGAATAGCATTGTATAAAGGATATATATGATAATATGATAAAGAACGTATTTGTATCTTAACATCATGATATTATGATATTATATCCTCTTTTTGTATAAAAAGAATAACGAATAATATAAACATCTTGGATATGGAAGAGATTAATATAGGAGATAAAATCGTGTTTCATATAACCGGCAATCATAATATAGGATATGCCAAAGGGGGAAAATATATCGGGACAGTATTAAGTAGGGATACCCGATCACGCCTTCATGTATGCGCGGAAGGCATGCCTAGGGTTTGTATTGATGAACGGGACGTGGATAAGATTATTGATTCGGATGGTGATTTTGATATGAATGAGGCGATCCCGAATCCCGTGGCAAGAGAGTTATATAAGCTAATGGGAGGGTACGTCTATACATTCGGAAGGTCTCATGAAAATATCAATGGCTATACCGTGTATGAGTGTATGATGATGGACAGGGATTTAAGACACAATGTTATGTATGCGTTGCATGATCATGGATTCGAGACACGACATATTGATAGTTATTCTTGGTGGATGACTAATGAGAGGCTGATGTCCGAGGTAACATATACGGAGGGGGATATTCATATAGTTGTTCATGAGTGTATGGAGGATTATGTGGATAATGTGAGATTTGAAGAGGAGTTTTATAAAAACAAGGAAGTATGATAAGATGCTTACTCGTGACGGCGATGATAGTATTGACACCGCCAAAAGGGAACGGTGGTCTGCCCCACGCCCCAAGGCCTGCCGTGGTCGAGGCACGGGTATGGGATAAGCTGGCGGCCGCCCTGTCTTTCGTGGAGTCAAGGAACGACGATCGAGCGTACAACGCCACTTCAGGGGCTTTAGGGAGGTGGCAAATGAAAAAGGTATACGTTGATGAGGTTAATAGGATATTACGCCTTAAACGGGATAAAAGGAGATATAGATACGAAGATCGAACGAATCCTGTCAAGGCTAGGGAAATGTTCGAGATATATCAATCTCATCATAATCCAAATAGAGATATAGATCGGGCGATAAAACTACATAGGGGATTGCATTCCCCTAAATATGTTAAGGAGGTTAAATGTAAATTAAGGGAATAATATGAATCGTGAGGTATTAATAAATATCATTAATAGAGGTGGAATAAGGTTTATCCCAGTAAGAAGATGTTTCTTATGCAATGAATATGTAGGATATAAATTCGTTAGGATGTGTGATGGAAGTATGATACCGGTATTTTCTAGTGGATGTAGGTGTTGTGGCATGAATAATGGGACGTTATCAGAAAGGACTTGGGATGAGGTGTTTGATGTTGTCAAAACGGCACAAAATAAGCCTATGAATGAGAGAACGGAGGAAGATGAATTTATATTAAATAGTTTAATATAAGAAGGTATTGTATATGAAATGGGTGATAATAAAAGGGGTTAGATATCCTAGTTCTGTGATATCAGCATTTGCGGCATATAATATGGATAACCCTTTCGTGAAGATCAGGATCAGAAACAAGTATCATATAGTGTCTTTTGATGATGTCAATAAGATGGCTAGTCAGATGGTATATTTAATGAACAACTATCCTGATTTCGTTCAGATAGGAAGGTGGTGGATATCCAAGAAACATGTGATGTCATGGACGCCCAAGGTGGAGGCCGTGGACGGATCGGGCTGGGTTATATCCTTCACCCTGTCCTTTGGTTTGGATAATGGGACTCAAATTAAGTTTGATAAAGAAGATGAATATCTAAGTGAGGTAGATAGGTTGAATGAATTGTTTAATGTGATATTATGATATGAGAATAAAAAGATTTATCGCCTTAGCGGCTATGATGGCGAACGCAATGTCATACGATGATATGTTCGCAGGGGACAAACAACGATCCGGGATGGTATTCAATCCGAATTATAAACCAGCGGGAGATCGAAAGGAGTTGAGGAAGTTCCGGATTAAAGGGGAGGATATCGAGGCGTATTCGAGAAAAGACGCTATCAAAAGATTGAGACATAAAAAGAGGTAATGTGATGAGAAGCAAGAAAGATTATATAAGCATGCTTAACGAGTTTGGTGGTTCTTTATCCAGAGAAGAATGGATAATAGGCGGTAAAGATAGATATACTGGTAGGGATAATTATGGGGTTATGTTGAAAAGATATGACCCCATAGCTTTTGAGGTAGGATATAACGAGTGGAAGAAACAACCATAAATAATATGGAAGAAAAGTTGATTCTTAATAGCATAGAAGATGCTGAATAATATCAGTAAGGTTAAGTCCAGATAAAACACCTATTGCTTATGAAGATAAAGTTAGATGTTTAATGTTGTCAGGATTAAGTCAGGAAGAAGCGGAGAAAGTAGCGTTAGAGCCAATGGATCTTGAGTTATATTATGAGATAGGCGCAGGGCTGATGGCCGTTGATCCAGCGGCGGTGGAGTCAGGGACAATCTGGAGTCCTTATACAAGGGAGTTGTATCATGAAGACCATGATACTTAGAGGAGTATTGATACTGATGGTGATCAAGGCAAATGATGTTATTTAATTTTAAAAAATAAATTGTTATGGAAATGAAAAAGTATTTATCAGTTTATTTAGAGAGTGGATATCTTTTTGATGATATGTCAGAAAAATTAAAGTGGTTTGAGATTGATAAGATCTTGATCAGTTTTACATATGGAGTAGTTAGATATGTAGGAACATGGGGAGGATGTAGGACTGAGAAGACATTAGATGGGAAATCATTTTATTCGTCCGAAGAATGTTTTAAAAAGGGTAAGAGCATCCCTAAGACAAAACTATCAATATATGATGTTTTTAAGTCATTATATGGATTCGCTCCAATAGGTGATGTGTGGAAATACAAAAACGGAAGAGCTGTCAAGGGTGAGTTGGAATATTTTGATGTTGAAATAGATAATAAAGGAAAAATTTATTGTAAGGAAACATATTACAGAACATGTGAAGATGTGTATAAATTCAATGACTTAACTGTAGTTGACAAGAATGGAGACATGAGATTAGTAAAATCTTCAAAAAGTAAATTAATGCTTACTAATGATCAATTAGATGTTGTGGAGAGAATGAAAGGCATCATTGATGACATGGTTAGGTTAAAGATGATTATGTATATTGATCAAGACTATAATCTTTGTTTTCTGCCGGGAGATAAAATAGAAGATTTGACAATGGATGAAACAGATGGATTTGTGGATACCACCGGTATAGTGACATCTATAAAATCTAAGGATGTAGTGGAGTTTTATGTAGAAAACCCATTCGTAAAGATAAAGGATGAATGATATCTGAATCTGGATTGTGGTGGTTCGTGAGAATAGCCACGATCATCCCTAAGCGTGAACATAAGGAGGTACGTATGTCATTCGATTGACGTTAGGGATCTAATTATATTAAAAAAGGAGGGATTATGAAAAAGATTGTATTAAGACTGTATGAGTTTGATGAGCTGTCAAAAGATTCACAAGAAAGGATCGTGGAGCGTGAGCGCTGGAATATAATGGATCAGTGCATGGATGCGTATGACGAGGATTATAAAAGCACTATGAAGTCTTTTGGGGATCTGACAGATACTGAGGCTTATGGCTGGGAAGTTGGATACGAGGGATATGATTTTAGATTCAAGTTCGAGTACAATGATCCTATATACTGTCATCCAACTGATTATAATAAGGATATATATCCTGAGAACTTATGTGGCAAATTACTGTTCAGGTATATCAACAATAACATTATGCCGCATATTACCAAGGGCAAGTATTTCTCCACGTCAGGTAAATATATTGATGGGAAATACAAATACAAGCACAAGCATAGTAGGGTGATGTTTGACTATGGAGATAATTGCCCTTTAACAGGAATATGTTATGATTCATATATCCTGAAACCTATAATTGATTATTACAACGCATGGTGTACTTATCCGGAAGATTTTTCTTTGGAGGATCTGATGAGACAATGTTATGACAACTTTTTCGATTCATGGCATGAGGAGTACAGGTATTGGGCGGATAACGAAGATGCTATATGTGAGGAGCTTCGTCATAATCAGTATGAGGATCGACTTTATTATGAAGATGGAGATGTTTATGTTGGACCATTAAATGAAATAGCATGAAAACACAAGAAGAATATGCCCGTGAGATTGACGAGATTGTTCGCCGTGATGTAGAGAGTTGCCAGATTGACTGGTTTAAGATTGATAAGGAAATATTCATGCTTCCGGAAAACAAGAACAAGACATTTATTCTCGGAACACGAAAGACAGGATGTGATTTGTTGATACTGGGAGGCCCTAATTGTGATGAAAGTTATTTGGATGGGGTTTTTGGGTGTCTTGGTAATGAGAAATTCTATGTTTGCCAGCCAATATCTCTTTATGAGACAACACGAAATATCCAAGAAAGACCTGCCTTGTACGCTTTTAAAATAGCGACCGAGTATTTCAGGGCGCATGGAATGGTTCCCGTATTTGAAAATTCACATTGTAAATTGATGAGATTATGAATATAGAGATAATAAGATATAGGCTTCCGATTTATTGGGCTTGCCCGTTAATCAATGATGATTACACTGGATTAACGGATGAAGAATGTAAGGAAATTAAACGCTTCTTGGAAGCAGCAGAAGGTTATCCGGTAGATGTAGATTTGGAAACACAAGGATTCTACCAGTATAATGACGCAGGAACACTCCCCGGAGAATGTGCGGATTTTATTTTTCACAAGTATAATGATTAAACTAAAATGATATGGAAACTGCAAACAAGCTAATTTATAAGCAAACAAATTATCTTAAAGAAGACGGAGAAGAATATAGAATAATAGTCACTATATCTTTAGATGATGATTGTCATAACAATATGTGCGAATGGAGCATAACTGCCGATATCAGACAAAAAAACAAATATGGACGATATGAGGAGTATATGGGAGGTTGCTGTCACGATGAAATTGCGGAGTATGTTCCAGAATTGGCAAAATTCATACCATTACATTGCTGTAACCATTATGGTGCTCCTATGTATCCGGTGGAAAATGGTACGTATCACATAAAGAATAGCGATAAGTCTGTAGCTATTGAATATTTACGTATATCAGACAAGGAATATTCCAAGTTGTACGAGGCGGTGGATGATAAAATGTATTTCAAGTATCTGCTTTTCAATCTTGGGATCGTGGATAGATGGAAAAGAGAATCAGACAAGCTTCTTGTTGAACTTGAAGACCTGTGTGGCAAGAAATGGGTAAATCCATATACGCCAGAAAAGGAAAGATTTACTTTGATATTAACGGACGAGGAGCGTTTGCTTATTGAAGAGCACATTAAAACCGGGTATTATTCCGCAGAAAATATAGAAAAACGTAGGGAGGAGGCTCATAAGGCAAAGATGTTGAAAAAGCGTACTGAAATTTGTGAGCAATACGATAAGATAATCAGGAAAGCGGAAACAGATAAAAAGATAAAGCTCTGTGTACTTGATTATGGATTGTTAACCGATAATGTGATATATTACCCTCACTCAAACACTTTATCTTTCAACTGGAATGATTATGAAAAGAAAATCACACAGGAAGAGTTTGATGATTTCGTAAATAACGTAGATCGCTCCCGACTTCCGGAAGGAATTAAATTTGAGATCAGAAAATGAACAAAATTATAGAAGATTACAAAAAGATAGTTGCCGGCAACGAAGTCGGCAAAAACATCTGCTTTATGTCAAGAGGAGAATACGCTGATCCGAAAATAGCGTACAAAGGTATCCTCATGAATTACTGGGATGTGTATGATTGTATGGATGAGGTAGAAGAACCGACAGATGATGATTGGTTGAACGCGGTAAGTAATTTGTTTGACTCATATACATATGATGTTGAGAATACGAATGTTGATAAATTCAAGATGTCGGATGTAATGAACGTATATCGTATTATTAATCTGTAGTTGTATAACAAAAAAAACAATTGATATGAATAACTATATGGTAGCTCATTTATGGGCGAACGAAAAGAAAGAATCAGCTAGAGGTAGCAATTTCTTCTTTGAAGGTGAAAGTATTTATTCTTATGGCTATCACTTTGAGGTAGGAAGAATCGTAAGAAACAAGCGTGGAGAAAAGGCGTATTTGATTAATAATATGCATAAATCTAATTCTACCAGCATGCATCAATATTATGTTCGTCAAGCAATACCAACTGGCTCAAAGGTGTTTCATGTTGGATACAATATGTCAAATACCGGTAACATGACTTTTGTTACCAACAAATTAGAATCAATCAAAACAGCTATTGGAAAATATCAAAAAGCAAGAACCAGATTGTTCTATCAAGATATTTGGGTAGTTTTCAGGAGTATAATTAATTATATTGAGTTCTTTGGTATGGGGACTCCAAAGAGTCTTCTTAAGAAGAGCGCAAATGACTGGCTTGGGGCGAAGCATGAATTGTCATGGAGTCCAGACAAGGTTAAACGTGAATATGTCCGTGAATTAAAACATATTTTTCAGGTATTGCTAGACCACCAATCGTTAGAAGTCTTAGGAACCGCGAATGTGGTTGTAGATGAGATTTGTGGCCAGGGGACGTGGAACAGATACACAATAAGATGCCAGAAATGGGCGAATGATCTAGAGAGAAGAAGGAGAGAAGTTCGTGAAAGAAGACAGAGAGAGTGTAATGCTCGCAATAAAACGTTAGAGGAACAGGTACAAATGTGGAAATCGGGTGAGATTTCCAAGATATATTGTAATGATATTTATTTTGATAACGGCCAGCCTAATGTATGGCTTCGCATTAAGAATGGCATAATTGAGACTAGCAAGAATATCAAGATAGAACGAGCTGAAGCTGAGAGACTTTGGAAATTGATAAAGCTCTTCCATAATGGCAGTAAATTCCAACGCGATATGGTATTGGATACAACCGGTCACAAATGGAAGATCAATAGCTATAAGAATGATATATTGGTTGCTGGATGTCACAGGATCGCATATAGCGAGATGGAGGGTGTTGCGAGACAATTAGGATGGGATTAAACAGATATCAACTAACATTTGAGAGCTATGGCAATCACTATCAGGTTTACGGGAGAGGCATCCAAGATGTCATGGGTGGCGTTACCGGTGGAGCCGGCGTATATGGGTAGGCGGTCGGGGAAGGCAAGGCGTCCGCTCATGCCCGTTGGATTGGCTAAACAAACAAACAAAGTTACAATGTAATGATATAACTAAAGTGAAAATAACAACATAAATACATGTAAAATGAAAGAGAGAATGATAATAAAACCATTTAACTTAGAGTTGGCAAAGAAAATCAGCAATGGTGAACGCAAGGGCGAGATTATAACGTTCGGGCATAATTATAAGGTAGAGTTAGTGTATACTGATAATGGGCTAGGAGCAAAAGGATGTATGCTTTGTATTAATATTCCGGAATATACCACATTCAAGGACGGAGATGTATTGAGCAATGAAGAAGGTGATTACTTATTCATATTAAATACAAACGGGGAATACCTTACGTCTTATCATGCCTCTTGGCAAGAAGGGGGTTATTTATGTTTCGACAATGGAGCTGCCAATGAAAATAATATTGAGAGATATAGATATGCCACTGAGGACGAAAAACGAAATTTTATTAACGATCTTAAGGCAAGTAAAGAACCTAAAGCCAAAATATGCTTGAAACAATTCTTTGGTATTGAAATAGAACCGAAATATAAATTCAAGCCATTTGATAAAGTTTTAGTAAGAGATACAGAAGACGATGATTGGCACGTAAGTTTGTTTGTTAGGGAAATTGCTGATGCTCAATATAAAGAAGAGAGATATGAATGCTTAAATGGGACGGGATGGATCTATTGTATTCCTTATGAAGGTAACGAACATCTTTTGTAAAAAACGTATTACCGGAATATGAAAATAAAGGCAACCAAGTACAGAAATGATTACAGGGTATGATTGGACTATGCCGGGAATTACAGAAACGAAAATATAGAATAACATGAAATATCAAAATTTTATGTGCCCTTATGAGCTTGCGCTAAAGTTGCATGAGTTGGGCGTAAATTCGGAGTCGGAATTTTATTTTGTGAAAGAGATGAAAGGAGGGGGAACCCAGATAGATTCAGTTGTGCAAAATACAATGAGGTATTCATATAGAAAAGAAGGAGACCTCATACCGGCTTATATGAGTCATGAACTTGGAGAGATACTACCAAGTATGATAAATATCAGTAAATCAAAAATATGGGATGACTGGTTGCAATTGACACAATATTTCCCGAATAAGGATATCGAATACTACGAGGCTGCTTATGTTCGATACGATGCTTACAATCCACAAACAGAAGTGTATAGTGGATTTGTGGAAACGGAGGCGGAGTCAAGGGCGATGCTTCTCTTTGATTTGTTGGAAAAGAAGACATTGACACATGATAGTTTGAATTTAAAGGAAGTGGATAGGAGAAAGGAATATGAGAACGAATTTGAATAGTACAAGTATGAGAAACACATGTCCAGAATTCCCGCTTTTCGGTGCGAATTATCCAGACGCGACTTGCATAGATGGCATATTGTATGATCTGGATAATGTAGGTGATGATGGTCTTCTAATCAAACCATTGGAAGAGATCCCATGCCCATTCTGCCGAACAGAGGAGTTTATCAGATACGATCCATTCAATAAAGAGTATAGCATGGATAGTGAAGAGGATATAAGAGATTGGTATATGAGCTATATTAATGAAATGAGAGATAAGTATGGGGGAAAATAAGAAGAAACAAACATCATGCCGGAACTTGAAAGATTGGCATACGAACAAATGAAGGAGGTAAACGATGGAGACAGTAAGATTATCAGATTATTCTTCTTATGATAAAAACAAGGGAGGAATACAAAAATTGCGTCACAAATTCAGGAATCAAATACTTGAATATTGGGGAGAAGATATTGGTATTCTGATTGGCATCACTCCGATATATAAGAGACGTTTGTGGAGCGAAGAAGTAAATGTTATAAATGATAAACAATAAATATGAAAACAAGAATATACGAAGGAATACGGCATGGTGACTGGGTAAGATGTACTCAATGTGGAGCGCAAATGCTTCTTCCATGTGGAGCCGATCAGTGTCCAGAATGTTATGGATACGACACGTTGGTGTGGATAGACGAAGATAGGCAAGAAATGAATGTTGAACATCTGGATTGTCTTGTCCAAATACGAAAATTGGAGTTACAAGACTATTTGTCCCCAGATGTTTTGGAGATAGAGAATAATGAATATTATAAATAAGGTAATTATATACCCTTGAATATTGGGGAGAAGATACCGGGATTTTGATAGGAATAACCATGGTACATGAAAGACATTTGTGGAACGAGGAAGTTAAAGTAATATGATTATGGACGATAATAGGATAATGGAAGCGGCTAAATTGATAGCCAACTCCTCAGCAGCCTTAATACAGGCTATAGGGATGATGAGTGAGAATATAGAGAGGGCTAACAGAGGGGAATCTCTGGCTTATACCGAAGATCAGTTTATGAAACTAATTCAAGATAACGGAATAACGTATAACGATGTAATACAAAGGGGGTGGATATGAAAAACGTAGAAAGAATAAACGCATTAAATAAAGTTTATTATGAATAGAATGAAAATGTTTTTTAATTACTTATTCTTTAGGGATATGGGTAATCTTGGTGAGGGGTGTCTTATAAGCGCATTCATCTGGCTTATAATCATGCTTGCCATTATTGGGGTATTTTGCTTATACTAAAGATCATTTCATGAAATTGATTCAAGATAATAGGATAACGTATAACAATGTAATACAAAGGGGTTAGAGATTATGAAGGACGTAGAAAGAGTAAATGCATTAAATAAAATGCTATTAAATGCGAACGTAGTAGCTTATGGAGCTATGGTTGATTTGATCAAGAGAATAGGGAGACTTGATCTTGATATGGATAGCGGAACCCATGTAGATGATTTTCCGGCTGAAATAAGGATCTTTACCGATAACGGGTTGATTTGTTTATCTATAACATCCGTGTATTTATCGGGGGAAGATAATTTGATGGTCGATGGATATGATGACGATAATGATAAAGTTGATGGGGTGGATGTTTATTACGACCAGATAAGTGAGGTGGTATATCTGGCTAAAGTCATATTAGAAGAAATGGAGGGAAAAGATCATGGAGAAAGCAGTTAAAACAGATATGGAGTATAGGGAGATATTGGAGAAATCATTATCAGCTATTCAATATCTAAGGATACATGGATTCTCGACATACATGGAATCGGAGGGGATTGTAAATAGGATAATGATGTTCAAAGATAAGAATGAGATGAGGAATCGAAAGATTAAATCAATTCTGTAATGGTTGATCATAATGGTAGAGAGATATAAGTACAAGTGTATTGATGCTTATGAGGAGCCGGAGAATCCAATGGAATGGTTGCCGTGTCCACGATGCGGCCTCCGGCCTCTGGTCTGGGAGTTCGATAACGGGAGATCCACGGCGTGCGGGTGCGGGACAGACTGCTATCGTCATTGGAGCGTGCAGGCGGAAAGTATTATGTCAGTTATAAAAAGGTCTGACAATGGTCATTCGGCTGAGGCGTATGACATTAATGAGCTTAAAAATAACTGGAATCATTGGGTGAGTACAGGAGAGGTATTATTTATACCTGGGAATGGGAAATGGTAATATAATTAACAATTTAAGATATGGATCATTATTTGGCTATAATTCAAACGATATTAGATAGATGTGAGAACGACAATACATCTCCTAGTATTAATGACATGGAGATAATAAAAATAAATCTATGTAGAATAATTCAGACTCGTTACGGAATAACTCAGTTATGGTTCATTCCGTTGATAGAAAGAATACAGAATGCTTGTTGTAAACATCACAATGACGTTGATATGTTATGGGAAGATTTTGTTAAAAAAATGACTGAATAGGAGGGATAAATATGGATGTGATATAGTTGAGCCGGATTACATAAACATTGTGAGCGAAGGTATTATCAATGAGGATAATATAGTGGATGATGATATGATAGATCATGTGTTGAAATTAAAAGTTAAAATAGTAATATTAAACGAAGAATCATATGGGAGCTACAATAACCGTAATTGGATCGGGGTGGATATCATTAGATAATTCTCTACCGGAAGTACAGAAACCATGTTATTTTTTGGATAGAGAGAACATTTTTCGTGGGGTAATGGATGAGTCGGGTGACGTATATGAGATATTGGATAATGGCACCAATGATGTTGTATATCATAGCAATATAGAGGATGGATATATAGCTTTTTGGAAACAAGAATTAAAAATGATTGAGAATATGGAGGATAAGAATATTTCAGATAAGACAAGAATGAAGGGCATGAACCAAGGGATATGGCTGGCGGTTCAGACGCTAGCCCACGCCGGGCGCTGGACGCAGGCCGCAGAGGAACTGGTGTCTTCTTGTGGATTGACCGAGGATGAATGTAGGAAGCTGCAAGAAGAAAGTGGATCATTCAATGATGAGATGCTTGAGTTTATTGACATAATATTTGGGCATAAAGATATGATAAGTAAAGAAAATACTATACATATAAATATTAAGCATCATGAAGTAGGGGAAATCTTTAACTATAGAGCGGGTATGTCTGAAATGACGCTGAAAGTAGTTAAGGCGAATGATGAATGTTCGGGATGTGTTTTTTGAAAATAGTTTGTATAATTGTACAAGATCAAATTGCATGGAATATGAAAGAGAGGATGGGGAAAGTATTAAATACATAATAGTTAATACAAATGAATGGAGAAAATATAATACCCAAGATAACGGATAAACGTGGAATGTCATGGAATCAACCTCATAGGAGATACATAGAAATCGATGAAGAGTATGCCTTAATGACCAAACAAACCTTTGAGGGTCTTAGGGAATATTCATTGACAATCCCATCAGGGAAATATGAAGGGAAGATGTGGAAGGCTAATAGAGGAGGTACATGGTATCTATATTGGTATGATCATGACGATAATCCGGAGATGATCAAAATAGAACGAAGAGAAATATTGTTACTTAATTAATACAAAATAATATGGAAGATAGAGTGCAAGAGGCTAAGGAAGAAGGCATAAGACAAGGAATATGGTTATGCATACAAAGATTGGTACATATGGAGCAATACGATATGGCAAAACATTTTATAAGGTCATTTGGATTTGATAGAAATGAGTGTGAGACGCTATTGGACAAGAATGGTTCGGATGATAAAATGGAATCATTTATTATTCAGATGGTATTTAATAAAGGCGATAAGATAATCTTGGATGATATAGGATATCATAAGATAGGATCTATATTTAAATACAATATCGATTCGAAAGAAGTAGAACTGGAGGTGATTGAATCCAGTGACGCTAGTTGTGAAGGATGCGTATTTAATAATAGTAAGAATTATTACTGTAAGGATACCCATTGTATTGATGTAGATAGGGAAGATGATATAGACGTTATATATAAAAAGGTAAAAAGATCATGAGTTTAATAGATAAATTAGAGGATTTGGTGATCAAGGCAGACACCGAATACCAAGAGAAGATGGAGGCAGTGATCCGGAAGATAGTCCCGGGGATGCCGGAAGATAGCGTACGTCATGCCGCCGAGTGTATGTGCACGGACAGGATGGGGAATATGATGGACATAGATCTTTATATACTACATGAAGAGAATAGACCTTATAAATGCCCTTATCTAAAAGAACTGCTAGAAGATAGAATAGCCAGAGTGACTAAGATGCATGAGAATAAAAGCTATGCATACGATACGGATGATAATTATTGGTGCGCTACTTGCGGATCTCATTCTCATAAAGAGGATTCCAAAACAGGATATTGTTGGCATTGCGATACAGATAATTGGATTAAAGAAGATGGAGCAGATGTTGGGGTATAATTGTTAAGGCAATTATACCCTATTCTATAATTGAATGAAATATGGGAAAAGATAAGAAAATAAAAATAGGTCAGAAGAAAAAAAGAGTCCACAAAAAAGGTACTTGAAGAAATAGAGAATAAGACTATTGAATGTCTTTACGTCAATATGTGTGATTGGCAACGCAGGGATCTTTCGAAAGAAGATTTATTTGAGTATGCCGAGGAGATGAAGAGATGCCTTGATAAGATATTTGATTTGGCGATTGATGAAAGATTAAAGTAATAACTTAAAATATAACAATATGAAAATTCAAGTAGAATTAAATTTGGAAGATGTATTCGAGGAAGCTATGTGCAACGAAGCGACGTTGAAAGAGGAGTTTACCAGCTCGGTCAGGTTAGCCGTAGTACGTGAGCTTAAAGAAAAGTTCAAGAATGAGTTGATGAGGGAAATATGTAATCCGATATCAGAGAAAATTGAGGAGATAGCGAGGGAATCAATGAGTGATCTCATCGAGAACGCCGGCGAGAAGAAATATAGATTCAGGATAGATTATATGGATGATGAGTTGACGGTAGATGAGTTTATAAGAGGTAGGATGAAGAAAGTTATAGACAGAGGCATTGAATCAATGATAGAATCAAGAGCTAAATCTTTTGTTGATGAGTTAAGGAAGAGATATGATATGGCGTTCGCTACCTTTATCGTGGATAATATGAGGAAGCAAAATATGTTGAAGGATGAGAAGATAGCTGAACTGTTAAAAGATAATCCAGATGAGAGGTAGGAAGGATGCCAAAAGAAGGCTGCGATCGGTGCTCATGACGCCGGCTGTTCCCGAAAGGGTGATATTAACTATTAATAATGTTTATTTAATTTAATTCAAAAACAAAATGTCTACTTTTGTAGACACATAAAAATTACATATATGAAAAAGAGTGAGTTTGTAAAGAAATTGGAGAAGATCATCGATATGGTTAAGACCGAAGATGATGGTTTCGAGTATGGTGGTAAAGTCATTTTCTATAAAGAAGATAATGATAACTATGAAGTCTCGGCAATGAACATTGAGATGGATTTGGAAGTAGAAGCCAATGTTATGGCTAGTATGGATGATAGGCATTTTACCTGCCTTATGAGTGAGGTTTATAAACAAAAGGCGGTAAAGGCTATAATGATGGAGAAGGATGACGATGAAGACAATTAATGAGATGATCGATCAGGAGATATATGATCTTACTGACGAACAGGTAGGGAAATTGATCGTAATAAAATGCGCCGAGGAAGGTGTTAGATTCATAGATGAACCTCCAGTTATGAAGACGTATGACTATAAGCCTATTTCTCCATCTAATTTTTTCTACCTTTTAGAAGGATTGAGCATAGCTGTTTTTAATCAGGATGATGCTATTAAAATAGCTAAGTTCTTAAGTAAGTTTGATTTATACAAGACTACATACGATTTCACTATATCCAATGAGAAGATATATAATAAGTTGGATATAATCAATATCAAACATATTCCAATGTTTGATACGAAAGATGAGGAATCCTACAAATCTATAAAGGACAAGAATAATAAGATTGAGGAGGAGTATAAAGATCAGGTAGATAAATACAAGGAGAATACAAAAAAGATGTGTGAAATCCGTGCCGAAATATGGTCAAAAGTAATTGATGTAAGGCGCAAAATTGATCACATGAATCATCTTAGAACTCTTTTTGTAAAGGAATATCTTCCGTTGGTGGATCATAACACGAATACGGCTATGACGTTTTTCAAGAAAGCTTATGACGTGGATGATGATACGGAAAGATATATTCGTGAAGGGATAAAAGATTATCCGTTGTTTAATAATAATATAGATTAAGATGCACAATTGGTTTAAATGTACGGTTTCTTATGAGACCGATGCCGAGAACGGTATGAAGAAGAAGGTAAAGGAAGAGTATTTAGTGGATGCCCTTTCTTATACGGAGTGTGAGGCTAGAATCATAGAGGAGATGAAACCGTTTATCTCCGGTGAGTTTAGTGTTGATATCAAACGATTCCGGATAGCGGAATTATTTGCCATGGATGGAGACCGGTTCTATAAGGTCACGGCTGATTATATTACGATAGACGAGAAATCGGGCAATGAGAAACGCAAGGCGTTTAACTACATCGTTCGGGCCAATGACCTTGATCATGCCAAAAAGAATTTCGAGGAAGGCATGAAAGGGACCATATCAGATTTCGTTGTCACTTGTATCAAGGAAGAGAAGAAACTGATGGACTTCTACGAGTTTGATGGTAAGATCAGGAATCCGGAGAAAAAATGAGGATAGTAGGCAGTAAAGCTAGCTACGAAACCACGTCGTCCATAGCCGAGAAGTTGATGGAGATAAGTAAAATGGAGGGTACGATTTATCGTATCCTCACATTGTCTAACAAAACTTATCTAGCTTCTAAATTAGGATATAGCAGATCGGGGTTCTATAAGAAGATACAGAACAGGAGCTTTAATATCCGGGAGTTGGCTCAGATATTCGATACGATTATCAATTTCAAGGATCAGGATTGGACGAAAGGTAAAATAGATAGGCTTAAGAGATATAGAATCATGAGCCTTATGGAGTTCAATAAAAGTTATAAAAAGAAAAAGGCATGAAGGGTAGAATGTTACCGTGTGAGAGGTGCGGCAGGATGGTAGCCATAAGGAGCAAGGGGTTGTGCCCTGCGTGCCGGGCTAGGGAACTACCGCCAAAGGAAAGGACGGCGATACGGGTGAAAGCCAAGCCGAAGGGACGAAGCCTCAGTATTTTTTTTGGCGCTCATGTGGCAAGATTAAGTATGGTAAGAAGATCCCTTACGGGGATGTATATACCATGCCCCGGAGTAGGCAATATATGCCACTTATATCCTAAACGAAGATATAAGTCTGTAGCTGAGGATAATGATAATGTTATTTATTTGACGATAGACGAACACACGAGGTTTGACTATCTGCTAGACACGATGGATTTTGACCGGCTTTTAGAGGAATTCGGTGACACATGGCTATTGGTGGCCAAAAAGATGAGGGATCTCGCACCTAAAGTCGAGGAGGATGGTAAATTAAAAACCAGATTATTATTATGGATAGAAGAAAACAAAAATTACTTCTAGCTCTTGGATACGAGGCTATAAGTGATACGATATATAAGAAAGGAATGGATATGGAAGTCATAAGCGATCAAGAATCGTTTGATGATATGAGAGTCCGTTTATCCAAAAAACATCGTGTGGTTATCACGGATGATGGCATTGTAATAGAGTTTGTTCATAATAAGCCAATGGACGAGAATGCGCCATCATATTATTGGCGATCATCATTACCAATATTAAGATCATATCATACAGATCCTAAATTTACCGCTTTCTTTGGCATATTAGACGTTTTGTCAACGATACCAAAGAAAGATATGGTTGAGGAGGAAAAGCCTGTTGAAGAGCCTAAAAACGAGCCTAAGGAGGAGATGGAGGTTGAGTATGACCTGGAGACTGAGCAACAGTATTATGCCGCTGAATGGATAAAGGATATCCCGACACCAGTCTTATACAGAATGACCGTGGCTGGCAAGCGTGTTTATTATGAAATGGGAGCTGATGGATATCCTATCATATATGATGGGGCTACCAATAATATTGCGAATGGGTATTGTGATACTTCCGGGGCATTAGAAAAATGGAAAAATGAGATGAGACTCAAGGGTAAGGACCCAGACGAGTACGCCAACTACCGGGCTGACTTGGGTACGATCATGCATTACTTATTTGGATTGTATTTGACGGGAGTTAAGATAAAACTGATTCCAACATGGATAAGAAAAGCTGTCAAGGAAGCTAAGTTGAGAATAGACAAGTATAGGATGGAGCGGATATTAGTGGATAATATGGATGAGTTGATAGAAGACCTAATATCATTCGCTATATTCTGTAAAGAAAGACATGTAAAACCTGTGTTGATTGAGAAGATGTTGAGATCAAGGAGATTGAAAGTGGCTTCCTCTGTGGATGCCGTGGTGGAGATGGATAGCGAGCCGGAGATGGTGGAGATAGAGGTCGAGACAGGAGAGTTCTATAAGACTGGAGCCAAGAAAGGCCAACCTAAGACAGAGAAAAAGAAGATAAAGAGATGCAGGAGGATATTTGCTATATTGGACTTCAAATCAAACAGGAAAGGCAATTTCTATGACGAATATGCTTTCCAGCTTGAGTTATATAGAAGAATGATAATGGAGAACTACGGAAAGATATTGGAGATAGAGGAGATATATAACTTCGCTCCGGGTGATCCTACCGCCAAGACAAGCCAATATAAACTGAAGAGACAAACTGATAATTCTATACTTAACATGGCTACAGTCGTGTATCTCCAAGGTAAGTATAAGTTTGAGAAAACCAGTTATACGGTTACATCAAGAATAGGATCTTTGGATATAGAAAGTGATTTTGAATTGAATAACTTGATAAGAAAAGAATCACTGAGAGATTATATTTATCGAATCATGAGTGAGAGGATAGGATAATGGAGTTTAGGGAATTTGACAAGAGCGTTCACAGATATGAATTGGATCATAGTAAGCCAAGAAGAAAGCTGACGTGCCCGCAATGCGGCAGGGATAGATGCTTTACGCCGTACGTAGATGTAACCACCGGACAGATAGTAGGGGAGCAGTTTGGGGTATGTGATCACAAAAATAAATGTGGTTATTTTAAATATCCAACAGGCAATGAGCTTGGGAGCAATGATCTTTTTACCGATTCTAACAAAGTGCTAAGAAGATACAGGCCTCCTGTGAACCCAGATATAGCCAACTGTATCCCAGTAAACAAGATGTTTGAGACCCTTAATCCTTTCGAGACATCCGATCTTCAAGATTATCTATCCAATATATTTGGGTCGTATCATACCAATAGGGCATTTAACTTGTATAAGGTGGGGATGATGAGATTCGGGGACTGGGGTAAGTGCTGTGTGTTCTGGCAACTGGATAAGAATTGGGTGGTGCGGACCGGGAAGATAATGGACTACGGGCCTGACGGGAAGAGGGTAAAGGTTCCCATGGATCATGTATGTTGGGTGCATATACTGGACGGTCAGGATTACCTGCTTAGGCAATGCCTGTTCGGGGAGTTCCTTATCAACTTCTATCCCAATGACGCTCCGGTGTATATAGTAGAGTCAGAGAAGACGGCTGTTATCTGCAACATCGTGTACCCTAGTAGGTTGTTCATGGCCTGTGGCGGTATCCATATGTTGAAGAGGGAGATGGTAGAGACATTGGGTAGGAGGCGGATAGTCCTGTACCCGGATAAGGGCGACGCTTTCAACGAATGGAGAAAGAAGGTAGACAAGGATATGAGGGGGATGAATATAGAGATAAGTGATTTTCTAGAATCAAAACCCAATATAGATGAGGGGATGGATATAGCGGATTATTTTATAATTAAACAAATTTATAACAATGGCAAAGGTAGTTGATAATTACAAGGGATTCAAGGTGCTTGAAATAACAAGACAGGAGATGATGGATAAGCTTACCAGATATGGGTGCTTAGGCATTTGTGATATGTGCAACAGGCCTACGTCCGTAGGCTATTATGTAGCGGTAATCAACCAATGGATGTGCAAGGACTGTTACAATGATTTCATCAAGTTAATTAACAGGCATGAGGAGGATATGAAAATAGAAAACAAGAATTTCAATAGATACTGCAATCTATTTAATGTTAAGATGGAAGAGACGGTATGAGAGAATTGTCTTTAGCCCAGAAAGCTATGTTAAGCGGGTCCATATGCCCGTATTGCAAGACCTCATCCACTATGATAAATACGGTAGAGGGGAAGCAATTTGGGTGCGAGAAGTGTGGGGCTTGGATGAGATCCGATCCTTTTGGGAAACCGATGGGGAGGTTGGCTAAGCCAGATCTTCTTAGGAGTATGGATATGGTAATGACTGAGATTAATATATTTTCGTATAGGACAAAACGGGATGTACAGGATATTTACAAAAGCCTATCTGGTGAATTGGATATACCAATAGAACATGTATCTCCATATAAGATGTCTTTGCCATCACTACTTAATACCATGAGATATATTGAAAAGTATAGCGATAATCATATACGGATATATGATAGAACCATGGTAAAGAAGGCTTGCCCTAGGCACGGAGCGGTGGCGATCGGGAGCAACGCCTGCCACGGATGTCCGGAGTTCCTGTTCCATGTGGTAAACGACACGACCGATACGGTGGTGTGTGATATGGATATGAGTTATGGAGATCGCAAGAAGGATAAATATGAGCATTAGAGCTAATGATAATGGAACATTTGAGTATCGAATCAAATTGGATACCTTTAATAAAATGAATAATACATGTAAAATGAAGAAAGTTTATTTTGTTCACAAACCAACAGGTTTTTATGTTGGGGGCAATGTGAGTAGCGTAGAAGCTACAGTTTATAATAAAATGGTTAATATGGGGATGAGTAGCGAATTAGCCGATAAACTTAAAAAGGTAATAGGTACATTCCCTTGCACATGGGAGATACCAGATAAATTTGCGTCTGATCCATATTCGTATATGATTAAGCGTCTGGGATTGGAATATCTATCTTTTTTAAAGGAAGAGGATTTGGATATACAAGAGAATATAGATTTTGATGATGAGGAGGACGAAGAGGATGGGGAGATCGACTGAATATTACAGGACACATCCGGAGGCCAGAAGAAAGAAAGCCGAGACGGATAAGAAGATCAACGCCCGCCCTGAGCAGAAAGCCAAGAGACGGGAGTTGGGTCGCAAGAACTACAAGACCGATAAGCTGAAAGGTAAAGCCTATCGGAAGGGGAAGGATTTATGCCATACGGCTAAAGGACTTAGATATAAATCAAGATCAGCTAACAGAGGGTCTAAATCCGATACGGCTGGCGATAAAAACGCAAGAGGATGAACGAGAATAGGATATGGAGGTCATCCAAGGAGATTATCATGGATGCCTATGAGAGGATAAGAAAGTATCAGTCGGGAGAGCTTCTCCCGGCTCGTACTGGATACGCTTATCTTGACAAGGCGTTGCTGGGCGGGTTCTACCCACAACATGCGGTAGCTATCGGCGCTAGGCCCGGAGTGGGCAAGTCTTATTTGGCTCAGAAGATTATGAGCAATGTAATGAATGTTAATATCAATCCCCAAGCTGATGATTATGTATGGCTCAGATGTGAATTTGAAATGAATCCAGAGGATTTGATGTTACGTTCACTATCAAAAAAAATGGGAAAGGATATACAAGATATTCTCCTTAACGAGATGTCTGATGAAGAGATAAAGGAAATGCAGAAATGTCTTAAGGAGGAAAACTCCAGCAGAATAACATACATCCCTAAACCATCGACAGTAGACGAGCTTCAGAACTTCTTATGGAATAGTTATATGCCAGCGAACAAGGATAAGAAAATGGTATTTGTATCCATAGATCATACAGCTCTTATACAAGGTACGGGCGACGCTAAGAGGAATATAGATAGCCTGATAACCATGTGTAATATAGCTAAAAGAACTTTTCCCAATATATTCTTTCTTATAATATCACAACTTAACCGTGATATTGAGGGAAGACGGGATCCTAAGGATCATATGCCAAAACAATCTGATTTCTATCAATCAGATACATTGGGGCAATTGTGTACGGCTATGGTAGCGTTGAATATCCCAAAAAGATACGGATATTCATCATACATGCAATTCCCGCAAGGCTGGTATCCTAATCTGGAACGTTTTAAGAGTGAATCAAGGCGTTCTTTTCGTGTAGATGGACTTATATTCCATCATATAGTAAAAGTCCGTCAGAGATCGTTAGAAGAGATTGAGGCTATACATGTGGATATCATGAAAGGATATGAGCGATATTATCCTGACGGAGGTGTGGTACGCCAAGAAAGACCAGGGGGCTCGGATGCCCCTGTGGGTAGCGGCAAGCCGGACACGACCGTGGTGACACTGCCTCCCCCACCTCCCGGTGTTCCATTGGAGCAACAATATATACCACCCAGTGATGATTTCAATGTAGTACATGACGAAACACCTTATTGATATGAGATTGAGACATAACTACTTGCTTGTAGTGATAAAGGTGCTGGAAATGTTCTTGAAGACCGTATTGTCGGTTGAGGACAAGATGGGGATAAAGGAGATTATATCCTCATTAAAGGAAATGGCTAAATACAGTATCAGATATATCATAAACCGGGAACGGGAGAAGGAGATCATGGGCATATGTGACGAGGTATCTAAGAAGGTTCTGGAATATAAGAAAATGAACGACAACTCTATGGTACTTGAATTAGAGAATCTGAAGAGGGAGGTCGTGGCGGTAGAGGATCTTCTTAGCTCTTACAAGGGGGTTCTTGACGCTGAGTTGGTAATAGCTGAGGATGATATCAGGATCATACGAGACAAGATCGCCATAAGCCTGAGAGAGGATGGATCGTGCAAGAGCATGACTGACGCCGACAAAAGAGCTAGGGTGGACGTAAGGTACGAGAGGGCGTTGGAGGATTACAGAGTTCTTCTAAGATGCGCCAATACGGTTAGAGCCAAGATGTCGGTTATAGGGCATCTTAATCAATCCATAAATCAATCCATATCGGTTGGCAGGGTTGGTATGGCTAATGAATCTTATACGGTAAAACAGTATGAAAAAGGGAAAGAGATTATCGAAAGCAGACGCCCTTAGGGTGTTGACAAAGGCTTACAATCTAAGGTGATTATATGCAATTTTACACCAAAGATGAAAAAGATATATTTGTACGATAATCCATACCGGGTGTCACCAACACCCTCTACCGGTTGCTCAAGAGCGATATCACCGGATTCTTTTACTGAGCTAAACGTTTTTGATTTTACCTATCTTACGATTTTTTTTCAAGATAGAACCTTATATCAAAGACCTATTTTACTCAACCGTCTTGTCCGAAACAAGGGACTATATGATTCGATTGAGTGAGACAAATGTAAAAAAATGAGAAATAAATACATACATCAATAATATGTTTTATAACATAGTTGGTGTAAAATAGTATATAATTACCTATGTATATTAATTTTGAACAGATGATGACATCAGGATTAACGATGTCTGATGTCGGGTATCTTTTGATGATCCGGCAGAAAGAGGAGATGGCTAGCGTCATTCCTAAGGAGAAAATAGATAGTTATAAATCGTCTGGTTATATCGAGCTTCAGAAGAATGGGAAGTGGAAGATAACGCCAAGGGGAGGATCGCTGCTGATGCTGATAGAGACACCCGGCCTGACACCGGAGGTCGAGGGGATCCGGGACCGTATCGTTGGGGTATATAACGATATGGGTAAGGATACAGGAGCTATCAAGGAGGTGGAGAAAAGGCTTATCTGGTTCGTGGCTAACACCAACTTCAAGGAAGGGCCTATAGTAAGGGCCGTAATATCCCATATAGACCTTAAACGTGAATATACGATGAGGTTGGATAACTTGATATGGAAGCCGTCAAACGTCTATAGCGTACATATGAGCTTATCGGAATCAACGTTATTCGATACGATCATAAAGATGTATGGCTTGACATCCGATCTGTATCTTAGGGAGAACAAGAACAAGGAACTGGCATGGTTGTTCGCCGTAAGCCGACTCCCGGATCCTCCTAAGAGGATGGATAAGGAATACACTATTACCAGCGATGTTAAAATGGATATCGAAAGGATATCAGATATAAAAAAAGAATTAGGTAGAAGGTTAAAAATGTCAATTTAGTATGGAAAGAAAAGAATTTGAAAAAATAGTCAAGGAAACGATATTTGAGAAGATGGGTGAGTTTACGGGTCTTAATCATGCTTCCGAGATCGTTAACGAGGATGAATTAGCGACTGACATGGCTATGGATTCCTTGGATTATGTAGAGGTGGTGATGGAGATGGAGAGAAAGACAGGTGTATGCATACCTGATGAGGTGCTTAATATCAAGCCTTACACTGAGCTTACAGTGGGGGAGTTAATAGACTCGTTATATAAATTTTTTAAGGATAGGCAATGGATTTCGGATATGATGATTGGGAAGAGAGGTTAGAAACCCCTCTTGTTGATGATTGCGATGACGATTATAATGAGGAGGATGAGTATGATTTCAGCTAAGGAACTAAGGATAGGGAATCTTGTAAAAGATGAGAATGGTAATATATGGAGAATAGGATGTATTACCAATATGTATAAAGATGATAGTAGTTTGATCCTTGAACGTAGGATTGATAACTGGATGATAAAATGGTATGATAACGGGGTGATAAAATGGTATGATAACAAGTGTAATGTTTATCCTATAGGATTAAATGATAGGATGTTGGATCAGATGGGATTTGATGATCGTGATGAATATGACTGCCGTCATAAAAAAGAGATAGCGATATATAAAAATAATGAAGGTGAATATATTTTAGATACTGGAGTGTATGTAGAATATCGTGATACTGGGGTATATATCAAATCTCTTCATCATCTCCAGAATATGGCATATGATTTATATGGAATATCACTTGATTTAAATATATTCGATGATGATTATCCCGGAGACGCATCTTTTGTGTAAGACGATAAACGGAGAGAAGGTTCTCGCCGCTTCTTACTCGCAGATAGACACGTTCGTCCAGTGTCCATATAAATGGTATAAGACTTACGTGGAGGGTTATAGGTCCACGGAGAAGCATGAGGCTACGTCATATGGTACGGTTATCCACCAAACGATGGAGTATTTCTTCAAGAACGGATGCAGACCTTCTTATGAGGATATGAGCAAGGCATTCAACTACTACGCTGATATAGAGAAAATACCTTTTGATAGCGTTAAATCTCAGATTGAATCTATGCAACATGCGGCTAGGCTAATAAGATGGATTGTAGGATTGTTCGAGAAGGATGCGGCTGGTAATTACAAGAAAGCGTGGTCGAACCTTACGCCAATGGAGAAAGTGATCCGGGGGTCGAGACCGGCCGGCGTGGAGGAGGACTTCGTCCTGCCTTATAAGCTACCCAAACCTCTTACTTTGGATGGTGTTACGTACGATAAGGTACATATCATAGGATCAGTGGACTGGAGAGGTGAGTATAAGACAAAAGACAGAACAGCCATGTATACGATAGACTGGAAGTCTGGAAGAAAATTATTCGATAAGGATAAATTACTTCACAATCTTCAGCATCCGATATACGCCTTTTACATACTCAGAAAATATAAGGTGCTGCCGGATATGTGTAGCTATTTCTTTACCCGTATGCTGGACAATCAAAACGTGAAGGTAGATAAGGAAAAGGTAGAGAGGTCAGTCAAGGAGCTTAATGATATTCTCCTTGATATGTATGATTTCGAGACAAAGAAAATAGATAGCTATCAAGCTCACGTTTGGGACGAAGCCAAACAAGAGTATAAGTACGAGACACACTACCTGATGGGACGCCAGCCGGCCTGCCTTGAACCCCGCCCCAAGCCCTTGTGTTTTTGGTGCGATTTCTCAATCCATAAACAAGGGACATGCAGATATTCATCGAATTGGGATGAGTCAAAAAGAAAGAATAAAAAAGATTAACTTTATTAAAAAGCCTAGGTAAATATCTAGGCTTTAATTATATTTGTATCACTAAAGGACTGATTATGGACAAAAGTAAAAAAGAAAAACAGATATTAGATCTTCTGATGTCTAGAAAGGATATCAGGAAATTGCTAGAGAAATCAAATGAATGTTACTCTAGGATGGATTTCGTTGGAGCCATGAGATACCGGCAAGAGATAAAAAGTATTTTAGATCGAGAATCTAAAATTATGTTGACAAAAAGTGAGTCTTTGGTAGATTTGATGAATGATGCTGACAACGAATATAAATTCAATATGCTAGTATGGCTGCATTCCATGATGTGTATGGCAGATGTGTTTAATGGGATATTGGAGGATTTCAAGGATGGGGTAAAAAAAGCCAATGGAAACTCCAAATTTATTAAGTTCGATAATCTAGATCGGTTGATGACGGAGTGTAAGAAGGAGATTGATTATCTGATGAAAGGCACAAGTAAATCATTTCAGATATCCTTTGCCGTAAGAAGCGACGAGATGAGGGAGATGATAGAGAATATGGTTGGGGATAATATCCGGGAAGGGTATGACATGTTCAAGGAAGAGGCTGAGATGGTGAATGAGACAGATAGAGGTAAGATAGAGGAATTTAATAAGAAACTAGATCATGATTGAATGCGATATAAAGGTAGGTGATATAGTTCATACCCAGGTAGGCACGGGAGAAGTGATAGCTATAAGTAAGACGATGGATACATTGATGGTAAAAATGTTTGACGGTCGTGAATGCCCAGTGAAATTAAAATACGTAAAGGCTGTTTTTGATAACTATAAATCCAAATGACATATAAATTAAGACCATATCAAGAAAATTGTGTTAAAAGCATTTCTGATTATATAAGTTCTGATAGGCGTGATCCAGTCTTGGTTGTAGGTCCGGTAGGTTGCGGTAAATCCTTGTTGATAGCAGAGGCGGCAAGATTGATGGGAGATAAGACGCTGGTCTTACAACCATCAAAAGAATTGCTACAACAGAACTATGATAAACTTACGTCATATGGCATACCAGCAACCATCTACTCCGCTTCATGCGGCAGGAAGGAACTATCTAACATGATATACGCCACGTTAGGATCTGTCAAGAAAGTTATTGGTCAGCTCAAGGAAATGGGGATCATAAATGTGTTGATAGATGAGGCTCATGCCGGATACAGTCCTGAGGACGGCAGTGAGTTCATGACATTCATGAATGAGCTGAAGCCGAGAAAGGTGATAGGGTTTACAGCCACGCCATGTAGACTTAAAAACATGTCGATAGGACAGATATCATATTCCCAACTTAATTTCATCACTCGTATGAGACCGGTATATTTCAAGAACCTGATTCACGTGATACAGGTAGAGGAGATGATAAGGCAAGGATTTTGGACACCTCTTAAATATGAGACATGGGATTTCAATGGAGATGCTCTTAAACTTAATTCTAACGGCTCCGAATATACGGCTGAGTCAATTAGTGAGGCGGTGAGAAAAAATGGCTTAAACAACCTTATTTTACGCCGATTAATGATATTAAAGAATAGCTGTAAGTCTATATTGGTATTTATGGATTCTGTTGAGAGCTGCAATACGGCCGCCGAATGGATGAATGCTAAGATATGCGCTGGCATGGCGGAGGTGGTTCACGGAGGTACGCCAAAGAAACAACGGGAGGCTATCGTCGAGAGGTTTAAGTCGGGTAAGACGAGGGTAGTGTTCAACTATTCCGCCCTTGGGACGGGATTTGATCACCCCGGACTGGACTGTGTGGTATTCGGTAGGCCTACGTTCTCGTTCTCTACATGGTATCAAGCCCTTGGTAGAGCCGTGAGAATCAAGGATGGGAAGGATAGTGCGATGGTGGTTGACTGCTGCGATAACTCTTCGAGATTCGGCGATATACGGGGTCTAAGTATAGAGAACTACAAGGGATATGGATGGGGAATGTTTATTGGTGATAACCTAATTACCAATATCCCGATGGGAGATAAGGTAACGAAAACGGATCTGGATATCAAGGCCGCCAAGAAAGACCGAAGGAGAGGACTGGCGCAAGGCATAACCGCAGCCCCTATCCCCGGGAGACCACCCCATCCTCTTGGCTCTACGGTAATGACATTTGGGAAGTATAGTGGATGGATGTTGCATTCGATCCCAGTATCGTACTTCAAATTCATAAACGAGACATTTGACTGGGATAATAATAGAAACAAGGATATAAAAGAATACATAGATTTTTTAATCAAAAACAATAGATTATGACAGGATGTATATATCATGAGGCTGATCTTGACGGAGTAATGTCAGCGGCTATAGTAAAAAAGTATTTCAAAGGGGACATTGATCTTCTTCCTTACAATTACGGCAAGGAAATACCTGACGTGAATAAATATGATAAGGTATTTGTAGTTGACGTATCATTTGGAAACAGAACAAGATTCCTTTTCGATGAGTGGAAAGAGAAAGGTACAGATGTCATATGGATAGACCATCATAAGACGGCCATAGACGATATGAGGGATTACGAGGTAAAGGGTAAGAGGCGTATAGGGACGGCGGCCTGTGAGCTTACGTGGGAATATCTTTTCGATGATATCGAAACCCCTAATGTGGTAGAATTATTGAGTGCTTATGATGTATGGGATCACGACCGGTTCGAGTGGAGTGATGTCATGGCGTTCCAGTACGGGATGAGGGGATATTGCGGTCTTGATGTAAACATTGTTAAGGATGTACTAGATAAAGCCGATAGCGACTTAGTGAATGATATGATAAATAACGGGGAGGCTATAATAGAGTATATAGTAGAGAAAAACAGAGGGGAGATGAATATGTTCTCATTCGAGGCTGATGTATTTGGGTACAAGGCGATATGTATGAATACCACGGAGTTTAACTCTACTACATTTGAATCTATGTATAACCCTAAGAGACATGATCTGATGATGCCATTTTGCTGGAATGGAAGATTCTTTAGATGCTCATTCTATACCACCAAAGAGGAGGTGGATGTCTCGGCGCTGGCACGTAAAGCCTATCCCGGTGGAGGAGGTCATAAGGCGGCGGCAGGCTTCCAGCTTAGTGTGGAGGATATGATGGAGTTTCTAAAAACAAAGAAAATGTGATATGATATGGGGCTTGCTTAGTATGGTAGTGATTATATTATCCATAGCTGTAATGGTGAAAGGCTGGGATGATTTACATGGAGGTATGTTCCACGGAGGATTAATTATGATAGCTGTAGGGGTAATATCAATGGGGGCATCGGTGTTTTATATGGATAAAGAAAATATGGAGGATATGAAAAACGTGTACAAATTCAAGAGACTTAACGAGATGAAGCTAGACGATTACGGCTTCGGTTTGTTCGAGTACAATGGTGCTCTTTATTTCAAGGAGGCAGATGAAGGGAAATGCTTTGATGTAAGGAGCGGGAATGAGGTTGTTATCGGGAAAGATAAGATTATAATGACTATGGAGGATTAATATGAGAAAGCTTAACGACACCAACAGGACGAGAAAGAAAAACGTACGACACTCGTGGGTAAAGTCTGGACCAGGGATTCAACGATGCGCTATTTGCGGGATTACGAAGCAAAGCGAGTGGAGAGACGGAAAGGCATCGATTTGTGTGCATCTATCATCTGGTGAGCTTTACTCTATGACAGGTGAGACTCCAGAATGCAGGGATCTTAGTGAATTTTATTAATCTAAAATACGAAAACATGACATGGTATGATACTTATGAGGAAATAAAGGCCAAATATCCGGATACTATTTTTGAGGAATATTGGTTAACGAAAGATGATGCTGATAAACTAAGGAATCATGAATCAGTTAAAAAGGGATGGGCTACAATCAAGAAGATCGGGAATTTTCTTTCAGTTATATCAGGGAAGAATGAGGGTGATGAAAGAAGAATATTGTTACATATTAGAACATTATCTTCATTTAATGATGATATAGTAATAATAATAAAACAAGAAGGAATTTAAAATGAAAGAGGAATTTTATAAGTATGAAAAGGTGGTCTATGATGGCGATGTGTTTGAGGTAGTTGAGACCGCTGATAAAAATGGCAGAATGAAAATCCGCCTATGGTCAGATGAAACAGATGAGATTATTTGGGTTGATGAGGAGATGGTCGTATCATTAGGCAGAGCTATTAAGTTAAGACTTATTGATGGGGAAAAGGCAGATAAGATAGCTTACGATCTTTCCCATGAAGCCTACGAAGAGAATGTAGCCAAGACACGTGGGACTGCCGTAGGGAAAGACGGCAGCGGCAAGGATGACCGGGCCGACGGTAAACTCCGGTGGGATCTTCTTCCTTTGGCTGAGATAGAGGACATCGTGAGGGTATATACGGAGGGGGTTAAGAAATACGCCGCTAATTCATGGCAGAATATACCTGATGGATTTGAGAGATATAGAGCGGCTTTACTTCGCCATATGACGGCGTACATGAAAGGCGAGAGATATGATAAGGAGACAGGGTTGATGCATTTGGCACAAATTTGCTGGAACGCCATAGCGATGTTATATTATGACAAACATAACAAAGGGCTTATAGGATGGAAGAGTCAGGAGAAAGAATAGTAGATGAGAAATTAAAAGCTATTGACAAAAGGACTGGTAGGTACATTAATGTGATCAAGCGTACTGTTGACGATGGTACTCCATTCCCGATAGTTAAGTACCTTAATAAGAATCGTAAGGAGCTGGATTATGACTGTGTAAGGCATCTTAATTTTGATGTAGACATAAATTGGGAGCAGCGTAGATATCAGATCGTAAAGGATTTATTATCTAACAGTTTCGATGGGAGGAAGATGAGTGTAGATGAGATAGATAATGCTATATTTACAGCAGATTTAATTATTAACAAATTAAAAACTATTTAAAAATGGTAAGAATTAATTTTTTCACGAAAAAAGACGCTGAGTACAGCGATTACATGCGATATATTATCGCCAACACGTTACAGGAGTATGAGGGTGAGGTTACGTTGAACCAGATCCCGGAGAACAAGGCCACGGAGGAGGAGATATCCAAGTACGGTATAGAGGTATATCCTACTATTATCATCAGTGGAGATAACATGGATGGCTTTAATAAACTTGAGGGGATGGTCAGAAAGGCTGATCTTATTAACGTCATGTCATTATACGATAAAAAATAGGCTCATGACGCTAAGGGATAAATATTTTGGTTGGAAAGATATATTCTTTGACAGGTTCGTGCATTGTTGTAATGAAAAAAGTGATCAACCACAAGGAAGTAATATACCTCTAGCCAAAATAAATTTCGATAACAAGACAGGATACGTGGAGGACGGGACTATTAACATAGCCGAGTTTCTTCAATATCTTTGGATAAATAATAAGGTCTATGGGTGTGAATATGCACCCATAGATATATCTTCTGTCTTACAAACATTGATCAGATTGACCGAGAACGCTAAACATATGTTTGAGGATCAACCGGGTATATATGACATGATACCATATAGAGGTTTTTTTCTTAGAGATGATTTTTCATCCGGGAAAGATTATTCGCTTGATTTGGATAAAATAGTGAGCGGTATGGGAGGATGGTATGGGGAGGATGAGGATCCATGCTACTCGATGTTCGTCAGTCAAGACCAGATATGGAACTTGAACCCGATATTGAAGGTATTAGCTGATGAAGGATCTATTCTGGCCAAAGAACTTGGATATGATATAAACTCATATGTCAGCGATAATGGATACACGATATACAACCCATATCTTTCATGGATCAATCATTACTATCATTATTGCCCGACATTTAACGAGGATAAATTAAAGCCTTGGGATAGGGTAGAGGATAGAAAGAATAAGTTCAAGATGACGGATAAGGTCAAGAGAGGCGCCAATAACTGGTATTATTCAGGCGGAACTATATCTTGTGTGGATAACTTCTTGGGGAAAAGATACAGAAAGAACCTGCGAACCTTTATCTATCGTGGAATAGTATTCTTCCTTGACAGGATATGGCATACGCCTTTATTTGAGAAGATGGGTGTGAAAATGAAATACAACGCTTATTACTGTTATGCCGCCACCTCCGGTATTTGGTACAATAAAGGGTTCAAGAAAAGGCTAGCCAAGAGATTTAACGAGTCTTTACGTGGCGGAGGGGATCTGTTCGGGGCTAACCTAGCCTGCATGGTCTGTGACCGGCGGGATATCGATTGGGAAGCGCTTCGTCTTTGGCTTGACAAGTATGACGAGCCTACTGATAAGGGTATGGTGAATAGCCCTATCCAATTTATGTATTTATATTTATATTACGCTTTTAATAAATAACTTGAAATGAAGAAGATAAATGACTATGTTATAAGGACATTTGGGTTGAGAGGTTCATGGAGCTGGGCTAAGAAGCAGATGTTAAATGGAGCGATCATTAAACGTAAGGCTACTATAGGGACATATAAAATAGCTATTGATAATGACAAGAATAAATTACTTGTAGCTACATGGGATCATCTAGATCAAAGTCCTGTATGGGAAAGGTGTCCGCATAGTTTATTAGATGAAGATGCGGTTGATTATTTTGTCACAGCTCATAAGGAATTATCATATGGAGGCATAAAGATAAGGATGAAAGATGAATTTAATTGTATCGATAAAATGTCGAAAGTGAGGCTCTTAAAGCCGGAAAGAAGGTGACAAAAGGCTTTATCCATATGCAGTTGGATAATAAGGGGAGATTGAACATGTGGACTGATATCAATATAACTGACAAATATAGGGATCTTGAAATAGACGCTAACAAATTGTTTGATCATGGGATTCTTACTGAAGAATATGATAAACTTAGAATTATAAATATAGAACAACAAGGAAGAAGATAATGAAAATATATATTATTAATCATCGTTGTAATGATGATGAGATAGAAGCTAAAAATGGCATACGGGTTTTTGATAGAGAGGGTAATGCGTTTATTATCAATTTGAATAATCTTGGAGAATTGGAAATAAATGGGTTGACTGAAGGTTTATGTATTATACCTCAATATGGGAACCAAATTGTTATAAAGACTAGAAAATAAAGGTAATTATATATCACAAATAAACACTAATAAATATGGAAACTAAGATATGCGGAAAATGCGGCAAGGAGTTATCGATAGATAACTTTTACAAGGATAAGTCAACAAAGGATGGACTTCACAATTACTGTAAGGATTGTATAAAATCCTATAGAACATCTAAGAAATCGAACGTAGAAAAAAAGGGGGGGGTATTGACGAAAGTATACGCCAACCCGGATCTGGCAAAGTTTAAACCAAGGGAACTTATAGAGGAGTTAAGAGCCAGAGGTTATAAAGGCACGCTTACCTACGAACAGGTGATAACATTATAATACAATTTTAAAGATTATGGCAAAGAAGCAGTTAAAGATCCCGTTTAAAGATGGGAGACCATGTAAATGGATTAAGGATGATCATGATGAGGAACGTGATAATTATGAGTTCGAGGAATGCCTTGAGATACACGGATTCGTTCGTGGATGCTCTTCGACTGTAATGATATTAAGACCGGCGGATGATTTTAATTATGTCAAAAGTATCTATTACCAAGTATTCTTGACAGACAGTAAGGAAGTAATACAGAACATGATGCATGGAATCATATATGGTAAATGGACTTTTGTTAAGAGGGGAGAAAATTTTGGCATTAAATTGGTTAAGGTCTTACCTAAGATACATAAACTCACCTTTGATATGATCGTAAAGGACATTTTTAGGCCATAAATGTATTATCATTAATAACATGAATTGATTATGATAATCAAGGGGATGAACTCAGAAGATATGCTTTCTGACATAAAGATAGATGGCAATCTGATAAGGAAAGCTAGAGTGAAAGTATATAAGGATATCATGAAGGGCATCAAGAAGACGGGCGATACGGATATGTGTGTTATGAGTGTAAAGTCGGATGCTACAAGAAACAGATATGTGGTATATGCTTCGTGGTACAAGGGAAGACCCTTGACATATTATGTGGCGATAGCGAACCTGTTTGGCATAGGTGACGATTTTGTAATACCCACGAAAGAAACCATAACTGTCATAACAGCGCACGCGATGAAAAGGATACGGGAGAGAATAATGCCCACGAATGATATTCCCGACAGGGATGTCAGGATAGCAACAATAATACAAAAATTATTCCGACCTAACATGGTGTATCCTATGGCTATGGCCAATGATCCATCATTTCTTACAGAAGGTGTCGATGGGCTGGTTAGAAGTCTTACTAAGTCCAAGATAGACCTCATGAGATGCGATGGTATGTTTCTTGTTTGCGATAAAACTGATGGCAGAATGGCAGTCGTGAAAACTGTCATGAGTATAAACATGATTTTGAGTGGCGGAAATAGCGATATTGGCAATTATCTGAACATAATGTTCTATTATCTTAATCATGAGATGATAGATATATCAAAGATCAGTGATGAAGAGAGAAAAAAGATAGCGAATATGTCTTATGCCAACATAAGTATCCTCGCCAATCTTTTTACCGGATACCAGAATAGGATAAAATTAAATGAAAGGAACGGAGGACTTGATTTTAAGAGTTTATTTAAAAGTATGGGTTCTGAGCGTTTGGCGTACATGATCTATAAAAGGAATCGTTCCATTCTTAAAAAATTTAAACTATAAGAAAATGAATATATTATCATTATTTGATGGAATATCATGTGGATATCTAGCGTTACGAAGGACCGGTATTCCTATTGGGACTTATTATGCGTCAGAAATAGATAAGACATGTATAAAAGTAAGTCAAAAACATTTTCCGAATATCATCCAGTTAGGAGATGTCAATAATTGGAGAACATGGGATATCCCATGGAAAGATATAGATCTGGTCATGGGAGGATTCTGTTGCCAAAGCTTCTCTAGTTCCGGTAAAGGCAAGGGATTTATGGACTCTCGTGGAAGACTGTTCTTTTGTTTCTCAGACATAGTAAAGCATTTAAAGAAGGAGACCAAAGGAAAGATCCTGTTCTTGGGAGAGAACGTCCGGATGCGGGACGAGCATCGCCGAGTGATAACGGAGGAGCTGGGCGTAGAGCCTGTAGAGATCGACAGCGCCTTGGTATCGGCGCAGACCCGGCATCGTCTTTATTGGTGTAATTGGCCGGTAGAAATGCCGAAAGACAAACATATATCGTTAGATGATATTTTAGAGAATGATAAAGGATGGAAATCTGGGGCCATAAGAGGACGTTATATATCAACTATCGTTGGTCGAAGAATAGATAGCAACGGACACCGAAAGGATTATGACAAGAACGTAAAAATCATACAATGTCTGGAAGTAAGAAAAGACAAGAATACTACCTCTATTAAGAAAAGTAATTGCCTTACAACAGTCATGAAAGATAACGTGATATCATCATTACCGCCCGGAAGATATCTGAACGCCTTTGACCTGAAAGATAAGTTCAGATACCTGACTCCTGTGGAGATGTGTAGGTTACAGACATTGCCGGATGATTACCTTGACGGGATAGCCCCGAATACGGCCATGTCTTTAGCGGGAAACGGATGGACAGTGGATGTGATAGCCCATTTGCTAAGAGGTATAGAGCGTAAGCAGATGAATGATATTGTAAAGGAGTTTAGCAAGATCGCCGATGAGCTTATGTTCGGATCATCAGAAACGGATACTAATGTGACATGTGATAAACATGAACAAAATGAAGCCATACGGAAGAGTCAAGACAGTTAAGGGATCTTCATGGAAAAAGGATATACATCCACCAAAAGGACACAAGAATTGGTGGGAGGACATATGCGATCCTGTACCTAGAAGTACTATGAAGCTTAAATTTAAAACAGAGTTAAGAGATGATTATAAACAAGAAATGGTCAATGCCGAACAGCGAAACATTCAGCATAAAACCGATAAAAGAACTTATAGATAGATATAAAAAAGACGGAATGGTTATAGTAGATCCATTCGCCAGAAACAGCGATATAGGGACAATAACCAACGATCTTGATCCTGAGACTAAGGCTATGTATCATAAAGACGCCACGGATTTCTTGTGTCTTCTTGATGATAATATAGCTGATATGGTATTATATGATCCACCATATTCTGCGAGACAGATATCTGAGTCGTATAAAAGGCTTGGAGAATCTGTTAATATGCAAACAACGCAATCTAGTTATTGGGCTAGGCAGAAGAATGAGATAGCTAGGATCACCAAGAAGGGCGGGGTGGTCATTACCTGCGCGTGGAACTCCGGCGGTATAGGGGCAGGGCTTGGTTTCGAGCAGCAGGAGATTCTTCTTGTGGCTCATGGGGGATGGCATAATGATACGATCGTTACGGTAGAAAGGAAGATAGAACATGAAACAGATAACAAGAATAAGATACAAAACGAAAGATAATCCTCCTATGGCAAATGTCCCTCTTATAGGGTATAGTAGAATATATGACTGCTGGGTAGCGTTAGTATATAGAAAAGGGGATAACTATTACACCAATATGGAGTGCGATGTTGAATATAAGACATTTCCTCCAGATGAGTACGAATACGTATATCCGTGAGAACTAGAAGGGATATATTTATATTTAAGCATGATTAATATTATTTTAATATTATTCATGCTTTTATTTTTGTTTAAATCCTATCTTTGTATCAGCATTAAAAACCAGATTGTTATGGACAAATTGATTTTAAACGACATCCAAGACCTGTGGAGGTGGAGGGAGAAGATAAACATTGATGACTTTAGAGAGGAGCCTATGGCTGAGGATATGCCCCTCTATTTCCCATGCGCTGTTATCTGGCATGTTGATTATGGGAAGCATGACGCTGATAATTATATATGTTATGGATTTGTTTATGTAGCAGAAATATTAGGGATATAATTTAGTTTATTTATATGAGCATAAAAAAACAGATAGTTCTTGACGAAAAAGATTACGATGAATTAGTGAATTATGCTAATCTTAGTAATGATGAGATAAAAAGCGAAATCGCCAGCGCTCTAACCACCGATATAGTATTTAGCTTCGATTTTGATGTAAACAAAAAGGTTACTGGGAATATGAGGATCGAAAGCGCTACCCATAATCTAGGATATAATGAATATGATAATATTGTAAGGGCTAGAGACGAGAATATTCACCATGCTGTTTATACGGCGATATATGATTATCTTGAGAAAATAAAGAGAGATAATAATAAGCTAAGCACAAAAGATTGGATATTATTCACGTCTATAATCTTATCTGTTTTCGCAATGGGATTTGCAGGCGGATGGTTGGCATTTAATTGATTAAATTATGGGTAATTTAAAAGGCATAAAACATGAATAAAAGAAAAGTCAAAAAGAAACTCCATTTAAATAACAAAGAATTTCAAGTCTTATTTCGTTCAGGCAAGAAATACTTTAGATATGCGATAGATAATCTATGCTTTGCTTTTGGATGTTCTTCATTAAAATATTGGATATACTTCTTTGAAGGTGAAAGAGTTGATGGAAATATATATTATAAAAGCATTTCACGACTAGCTCTTAGATAACGATAAATTAACAAAATAAATAGATATGAGCAAATTACTATTTTTCGATTTAGAGACAACCGGGGTTAAGTTCTGGAGAAACGGGATACACCAAATAGGAGGGATCGTGGATATCGACGGGCAGGAGGCTGAGAGGTTCGACATCCGTCTAGCCCCGAATCCTGCCGCCACGATAGAGCAAGAGGCGCTGGATGTGGCAGGCGTTACCTTGGAGCAAGTGCAGTCGTATCAGCCTATGGAAGAAGGGTACAGGCAGTTAGTTGGTATATTATCCAGATACGTGAATAAGTTCGACAAGAGGGATAAAATATATTTGGTGGGATATAACAATGCCGGGTTCGATAACAGGTTTCTACGTGCTTTATTCGAACAATGTGGGGATAAGTATTTCGGATCATGGTTCTATCCTAATTGTATGGATGTATATGTTATGGTGACACCGTTTCTGATGGGTGTAAGAAACGATATGGAGAACTTTAAGTTGATGACCGTAGCTAAGACTATGGGTATTGAGATTGATGAGGATAAGCTCCATGACGCTACTTATGATATTGAGCTGACTAGGGATATATTTTATAAGATAATCAACAAAATGGATGTTAAGTTATGAGGGGAATTTTAGAGGCTATGCATGATTACCCGGATGAGGCGCTTGGGTTGTGTTTCTTTTTGATAGTGGTCATTTGGTTATTGTCAGGTATATTTGAGAAAAAAGATGAATGATAAACTCAATGAGATACTAGATCTCCTAAGATCTCAAAATGAGATGATCAAGGATATTCACGATTATGTGAAAGAAGTTACCAGTGAGAAGTATATAGGAGAATCCAGAATGACAAGTTTTTCTATTAACTTGGCCGCTGATATACTTACCGAAGCCATTAGCCCTAAGATAAAAGAGATGATGGTGAATTTACTAAGAAAACAGGGATGGAAAACTGAGTAGGATATGGGGACATACGAGAGAAAAGTAAACCAATTAAAGGATTTGATGATAAGGAAATACAAATCGGCTTACAATAAATCCAAGGAAATGGACATAGATATAAGTTCGATGACATATCTTCCGGAACCAGACGCATTTAACGTCATAAATATTGAAAAAATGCATATTATTCTTGATAAGGTCAATAAGATCATAGATGATAACAAGGATAAGCTTAAGAATCCGACTTGCGCCACTTGCGTACATCTACATGATCAGGAATGGGCGAAAAGATACGGGAAAGTATGCTGCTCTATTTGGCAAGTGTGCGACCATTATATAAATCCTAACAGTAAATATAACAGGAAGCAAAAGACTTATGTTAGACGCCCAAGCAACAAAGCTTGTCCTAATTATGAGTATGGTGATGATAATTTTGAAAACAGAAGAAGATGTATAAAAGAAAAGAATACCCAATAAAGAGCTATGTGCCGATGCGCACCAACAAGGATAGGACGTGTATCTGCTGTGGCGATACGATCCCAGCCGGCAGCAGCAGGATGATACCTAGACACGCTAAGGCAAATCACGGTCTATGTTTCCCGTGCTTCAGGAAATGGAGAGATACCGGAGGAGATCTTAAGCTTATGAACAACCCAGGAGATGCGAAGAAAGAATATGTCATACATATGTCTAATATCCTGAAAGGGAATTGTGATATAATAAAAGGTCGAAAGCTTTACGTGGCTTTTAAAAAGGCGATAAACGGCGGAAAGAAGATCGTTATCAAATTTGACACTGATCAACCGATATCTATGTCAACAAGAGTCATGAATCCTTCATTCGGGGAGATTATGGATGAGTACGGCAAGGACATATTCCAAGGTAATCTCAAACTGGTAGATGTCCCAAAAGGAGTTAAAGACTTGATAGTTAGCTATATAGAAAAATATCGTAAATTATGAACTTCAAGACATTTATATTCATGATCCTGACATTCAGGAGAGTAGATCCTATACCTAGGAATATAGGTCTTATGTTAAGTACAACGTTCTGGATATCTATAGTATGGATAATATCCAACTTTACTATATTGATAATGAGATTAATAAAATAGACAAGATGAAACAAGGAGACGTGATATACAAGAATGGTGTGGAGCTGCTTGTGGTATTAAGCTACGACCATAATGAGCCATGTAAGGGTTGCTTCTTCTACGAGGATAAGGCGTGCGGATCAGAAAGACTGATAAAATGCTGGGATTGTAAAAAGGAATATATATTCACGGCTATACGTAAATATAATACGACTGAACTGTGCGGAATAGTAAAAAGATATGAGGAGACGTATAAGATAATACTTAAAACAATCAAGAAGATTGAGAAAGAATGTCAAAAATATGTTATCTGGGATACTGTGCATGTGATGTTGAAAGATGATGGAGAGCTTATTATAAAAGCCTTATCCAAGGATAAGTCCGTGCTTTTAAATGATTTCATTATATACATCAACAATAATGGGAGTATAGACGAAGAGGACTATGATCTATTATTAACTAAATAATTGATAGTACAAATGGACAAATCAAACAAAATAGAGAATCTAGCAAACAAGTATGTTGAAAGGCATATAAGAGATAGACATCTAAGCGATGATACGATAAAAGAAATAAAAATAGCTTATATTATGATTATAAAAGATTTTATAGCTATTGTCGATAAATCTACATCAATGAATGAAGATGATATAATATACGTCGTTAACAACATATCATCAATATTATATGAACCTGTAGAAATCTCTAATACCGATAAAAAAATATTGGAGATAGGGATAGCGCTAGGCCTAAAGAGCGCCATATCATGTATATTTGGTTCATTATTAAAAGATGATTGCAATATAAAAGATGAGATAATTGATATATCTAAACATATAAAAGAAAAATTAATATCAAATAAGACGGAATGAATCACGCTAGTCTTTTCTCAGGTATAGGAGGCTTTGATTTAGCCGCTAGAGAGGTAGGATGGAACAATGTCTTTCAATGCGAGATAGATCCATTCTGTCAAAGTGTATTAAAATATTATTTTCCAAAAACAGTATTATATGAAGATATTAAAAGAACTGATTTCACTTCATGGAAAGGGAAAATCGACGTGCTCACCGGAGGTTTCCCTTGTCAACCATTTAGCGTCGCTGGACAACGAAAGGGAGCGGATGATAACCGTTATCTCTGGCCGGAAATGCTTAGAGTCATACGAGAGACAAGACCGCTCTGGGTTATTGGCGAGAATGTTGCTGGAATCACCAATATGGTTCAACCCGGTAGTGAAACTGACGTGGAAACGAAAAGTGATCAAGATGAAGAAAATTACAAGGAAACGATACTTGAGCAAGAATATATCATCAATACCATCTGCGACGATCTTGAACGTGAAGGATATTCCGTCCAACCGATCATTGTTCCAGCTTGCGGTGTCGGAGCGCCACATAAACGGTATAGGGTATGGTTCATTGCTTCCGACTGTTCAGACGCAAGGGTTGAAGGTTTGCGACAAGGACGGGAAGACAAGATTCATGGATTTGAGTTCACTTACCAAACAAGGGATAAAATACGGAGACTTATTACCGACACCAGTGGCCTCAGATCACAAAGGTTCTTGTACGATAAGGAAGATGACAAAAAGCAACGGAGCACCGAGAACAGATTCTTTAAGAAATATGCCTGCCGTGATTGGGATGGACGGGGATCGACTCAATGGAAGAGTTTTCCAACTCAGTCCCCTATTTGTAGAGGAAATGATGGGCTACCCTTTAATGTGGACAACCTTACCATTCCTTACGGGAAATGGAGAAAAGAATCAATAAAGGCTTATGGTAATGCCATAGTTCCGTTGATAGCGGTGAAGATATTCGAGATGATAAATAAAATAGAAAGATATGAATAGCAAACAACTTTATAAAATAACGTTGACAAGGGAACAGCTAATGCTGATATCCCAATGCGTGGAAGACATCAGTAGATTCGCCGCTGGCGACATGGACCTACAACATACGACAGATACGTTGATAAATGATATGGATGGAGCGGAAACGCTAGGGATAAGAAGCTTTATAATCAATAACTCACGAGCGATAAGAAGAAGGTTGTTCCCTGATCTTGGGGATTATGAGCATATAGGATATGATGGGGGTAGTAAGGATAAGATAAACAGGAAGAGACTTATCGGCAACACCTACCAGATATATAGGTCGATATTACATCAGTTGGCCATTGACGAGAGCTGGAATAACGTGTATAGTGATATCACGTTGCCTTCAGGTGATATGGGAACAATTAAAGTGGAGAGGATTGACAATGAAAAGGGGAATGAGGATGTTTAACGGGAATATGGTGTGGAAGGCAATCCAATGAACACCGTGCCGGACGGGGCGATAGATGTAGCCCTTCCCTCGCCGCAGGGGGGGATGGATTCCCTGCTCGTGGAGATAGACCGTCAATTCTTTGATGAGATGATAAACAGATTTAATAACAATAACATTAAAATAGATAGAATATGAATAAGATTGAAGAATTAGAAGCCCAGTTAATGGCGGAAAGAATAAGAATACAGATTGATCTGAAGGAAAAATATAAATGGGTTATTGGGAAATATGTTAAACATGACTATTCTTTTATAATAAGAATAGATGATATATGTCATATCTATACATCTTGTATGAATGGCTATGCAGATAATTTAGAACCAGATGATTCTATTTACATAAATGGTACTGTAGCTAATTGCGATGTCAAGAATAATCACTATTCTTTATCAAAAGGTGAAAACATCCAAGTACAGGAAAAAGATATAATAGATATACCTGATGGGGAATTTGAGAATCTGGTAGAACGGTTGTTCAGTGAGGCAAAAAAGAACTTACTATGAGCCTGTTTGTATGCGCTAAATGCGGTTGCGTTGATAATACCGCTACGTCTAGTTACTGGATGTTGACAAACGAGTATATGGTGGATAAATTCGACTATGCCAAGGAACTACAGCCATACAAGGGCATGGGACTGTGCAGCGAATGTGGGAGGCTGGCTACCAGCCCAGACGGACGTGATGTCGTGGTGCCCGGTAAGTGGCACGGGAAGTTCCCGAAGGAGAAAGCTACCGAAGAGCAGTTAAAGAAAGTAGGATATAAAAATTTGATAAGATGAATAAGGTAAGAAGAGGAGAGGTTAAAATATATAAAGGGAAAGAATACATAGCTATCCCTGAGATAGAAGAAGAGAGTTGTAAGGGATGTTGTTTTTACGACAAAGGGATTTGTTTAATAAATCATGCTAATGATCCTAATTGCCTTCATAGCGGCATGATCTGGGAACAAAAAGAAAATGGTATGAGCGATATCAAAGAAAAGGCTATTAAATTGGCTATAGAGGCCATGAAACCTATTCCAGTATATTCATCGCCATGTTATAGTATAAACGACAGCAGATCGCCCGAGGAAAAGCATGAGGAGGAGATGAGATTTTGTAGGGAGTTTAACGACCTAAGATGTGAGATGCTTATTGATATGGCTAAGAAAATAGAAGCATATTTATCACATAATTAGTTATCAGAGTTTAATAACTAAACAAATCAATAATATGGGAAAGAAATATTTTACTGATGCGGGAACCGAATGCACCCCGGAAGAATGTAAGCTGATTGAATCATTAAATAGATTAGCGAAGAAATGGGAGAAGGACGGCGAACGTCTCTGGTTGTATTCCGCTAGTGGGGTTCTTACCGTCATGATGCATGGTGATAGGGAAGACAATCCTATACCTGAGATGCTTCCTAACGCAGGTACAAATCCAGATAATATTATAACTACAATCTCAGGAATAGGTAATGATGGAGGAGATTGGTAATGATACGTGGAAATAAGTTATACATAAATATCACAAATCATTGTGATGTATGTTGCCCATTTTGCTGTATGAAATCAGACAGCGAAAAGCAATCATTCATGAACTTTGATACTATCCATAAAATCATGAAAGATATGGATGTACCATATATCGTACAACTAGAAGGAGGAGAGCCTACCACGCATCCGCAATTCTATTTATTCATGGAATATATCTCCACGCTCGAAAAGGTGGAAGAGGTCGTGATAGACACCAATGCCTTCACGATCGACAGGCATATCGACAAGATCGTCGAAATAGCGGTAAGGAACAAGAAGAGGATAACCGTGAAGTTATCTTACAACACCTACCTTAAAACGGTATTCAGCCATAGGTTTGTCATTAAATTCGCCAATTATCTCAAGAACATCATCTCGGCTTGTGAGTTTATACCATATGTGAATTTTGCCATAAACGTAAGAGGATATACCGATAAGGAGCTAGATACGCTTAAGGACGAATTACCGCAAGAGATGGTAGACATATCAAGCTTCCATCTGTTCAACTCCTACGGCAGGGCTGAAAATGACAAATCTCTTCCACCTTTGAGAATAAACGACGTGTATGACGAATGGCGTTGTTACGCTTCTGATGGCGAGTGTTTTGGACGTGATCTGGAAGATAGGGCAAAACATGAATCTAAATTATAATAAAATGAATACATTGAAATTTCAAAATATACGAGAGAAGAGGCAAGAATGCTTCAATGTTGACGAATATACATTTAATGATTTTGACTTTGACGGGAAAAGACGCAGGGTGTATTCGAACGTTAACCTAAGCATATTCACCGACGATTACTGCAACGCCAACTGTAGGTTCTGTGTTGCCCAACTTAGGTTCGAGAACAAGGGAAAAATGTATAAGAAAAGCAAGATAGCGTCTGATGATGAGTATCTGTCCAGACTTGATGATATACTTAACAGACTTAGACCGCTTAATCCTTCGATATCAATCACAGGAGGGGAGCCTACAAAATCAAGAAGACTCGTGCCAATCCTGAGGCTTATCGAAAAATATGGCTACAGGAAAAGGACATTAACGACAAACGGGTCAGGCCTGTTCGATATCGTGGAGGGTAAGCCGATACTGCAACATATCACGGATAACCATTTCCAGCATCTCAATATCAGTAAAGCTCATTTTGACGAGGAGATAAACAAACGCATTATGCAATATGAGAACGGATATTGTAGCAACGATGATATTGCCCGTATAGCTATATTCGCTAAAGCCAACAATCTCCGTCCACGCATGAGCTGTTTACTGCTAAAAGAGGGAATAAATGACATGAATGGAATTATACGTTATCTTGACTATTATAATAGTCTTTATATTGACAATGTTATATTCCGTGAGACGATGGACTATGATGAGCAGGCAATGAAAAATCATGATAAAATGGCTTATCTCAAGAAGAACAAAGTATATCTGAATGATATATGGAAGTGTATTGATAAAGACAATAGATTTACCCCTGTAAAACAATTACTTGGATACTATTACTATGTAGAGGTATATAAATATCAAGGTATAGATATGGTAAGCGAAAGCGCAAATCTCGTAAAACTGTATGAGCAAAAACAAATTGCCAATGATGTGGTGTTTGAAATGATTTTTCATCCAAACGGCAACCTTAATGGAAGCTGGGTAGACAATGAGGATATATTACTTGCGTATAATCCCTATAAATCATAGAGATTTACCTTAGATTAACAGATAGGTACTTGAAGTGGGAGGACGATCCTATATCTATTAAATCATTCATTGATGGAATAAAAATTGTCAAATCAGAAGATGAGGAAAATTTGTGGAATAAGCAGAACCTCATCGTCTAAGAATCGTAAAACCATAAATATGAAGACAGCAAAAGATTATCAACAAGAGTTTAGATTAAAGGATGATGAGTTAGCTCAATTCGATGAGTTCTTAAATGATCCTAAACGTACATGCTTCCATGGAAAAGAATATTTAATATATAAAGATCCTGATCCAGAAGGGAGTTTTATAATAGTTGGTGTTAATTTCAGGATATTACCAGCCGGAACTCCTATAGTTACAAAAGATGGATCTGTAATTTAATGATGGGTAATTATATAATAAATTATATTTATGAAAAGTAATAAGAAATAAAAAGAACTGGAAGAAAGGTTAGCTTATTTAATAGATAAACCTTTCTTAACGAAAGAGGAACATGATGAGATGGTAAGAATTGGCAATGAGTTGCCAAAGTCTCCTCCTACTACGCTCTCTTTTAATATTCGCCTTGATAAAATGGCTAAATAATCACATATCATTTAAATTTTGAATCATGAAAAAGTGTAAATTGTTAATAACAGATTTAGACGGGACACTGATTGAGACATTGTCAGGGGATACATTCCCTAAAGGTATATGGGATATGAAACTCAAACTCTACGTATTTGAGGCTATCAAAAATTACGCTCCTGATGATATACTAATCATATCAAATCAGGGAGGTATAGAAAAAGGATTTGTGGACAAAGAGATGTTTGAATATAAATTCGATTACATATCAAACGCCTTGGAAGATTACACGGATATATCCGTAAGTGCTTATTACTGCGAAAGCAATAATAAACGCAACGTCAATAGGAAGCCGAATATAGGGATGATAAAAGAGTATATGGATTTCATCGAATACATGAATAACGATGAAGATGAGGAAGAAAAGATCGTATACGATACTATCTTGATGATCGGGGACGCTTCCGGAAAAGAAGGACAGTTCTCCGACTCCGATAAGAAGACGGCGGAAAACTTCGGGTGCGAGTATATGGATGTGGATGATTTTGTGTATAAATATAATAACCGATAACGAAAATAAGAAGGATAGGATGATAATTGCCTATCCTTCTATTATTATGTAAATCCATTTTTGGATTACATTAATTATCAATGGTATAACTATACCTTTCTATCTTTAATACTACTTCTTAGCCGAGTAAAGCCATACTCATTGACTATATTCTCTATATCTTTTTCTGATAAATCAAACCACTCTCCATTTACCCTCTTAGAGCTAAATTTTTTATGCAGTTCATTCTCTATATCTCTGTCAATGAAAGCTATTATCTTAAAATCAGCATTACCAATCCTTATAGAATCCTCTCTTTTGCTAACATCCCTAGATTTACCTATCTTGATATAACCATTGGAATTTCCAGATCCTAGATACGTATGTACCGTTTTATTATTATCATCTTCAGAATCTAAATCAATATCAATAATTTTTGAGAAGACATCATATATTTTAGTTATGGCAAATCCAATATTATGCCAACTGATACCATATCTAAAGCCTAGAATATTTACGACATTAAACGCCATAGCTTTCTTCTCGTCAAGAAATTTACCAAACAAATCAAACAATTTGGTAGACATATTTACTTTCCTATCAATAGGATAAAAAGCATCTATCTCATCTATTACACAGTAATCATATCCTGTTGTTATCCTTATTGAAAATTTACATCCTACTATATTATCAACAAGGAATTTATAAAACAAATTCAAACATCTAACAAACCCTTGCGGAATATCCTCACGCACATTGATATCTCTTGCTTGTAACTTATGCATATTGTCATAGGTTATAAAAGACATATTTATATTGTCTATGACCAGATCTCTTTCGGTCATATTATTCAATCTTATATTATATGTATATCCATCAAGTTCTCCATTATCATTCATTTTACATATCCTAGATAACATAAGGCCTAGTAATGGGAAAGAGTCAAACATCTTTTTCGGATCAAGCTCATGGATCCCGTCATTATAGCTACTCATAAGCATGCGTGTCAAGGAATAATCATACCCTTCCTTTAGATCTGATGATATATCTGGATAATAATAATTCTCCTTGTCTATCATAGGGTCATCTACATGACAAATATAAGATGATTTGATAGATAATTGAGTTAACTTATTAGGCATGATAATTTTTAAAGATCCCATTTCGTTGGATTCGGACGTCAAAATTCCATTACTATTGTTCGTGGAATCATGAAAAAGATCTACATTTGTATTCATAAAATAATTACCTATTCCCATCCGTCCGGGATGGATAGATGGGAATACAAAAATAGCCAATCAAATTGTCTTAAACAATTGACCGGCTATTTTTTTTGTCATACCATATCAGTTATCTTCCCCTGTCAAAATACCAATTAGCGTCCTCCCCGGACTCATCCTTATTCCTACCACCTAGGAAGAATCCCATCGTCATGCCGTTGGTCATCAACCAGTAGTCGGATGTCTGCTTAATATCCCTAGCCGTCTTGATATTATACCATTGCTTACCAAACGAGAACTTCATGAGCTGCCTCCATAGCTTGCTCTCGCCCTTATACACGCCGGTCTGGACGGTAGCGAACGGGTCCCAGTTCCGGGGATCGGTGAGATCGCCTAACTTCCGGGCCGTAACCAACGGATCTTGCAGCATATCTATGGCGTTAAGTTCCATGAACGGGGATGTCTGGGAAGCGATCTCATTGATCGTCCTGAACCCGATATAGGTAATGAACTGCCCGAACCAGCTATCCTCATTATCCTCCCTATATCCCATCAAGGCCCTTCCTATAGCCATCATCGTGGCGAATACCGCCATATTGATAATAGATCTCTTGATATTAACCTGCTCATAAGGCGTGAGCTTATCATACTCCTCCTTAAGCACGTCATACGCCTCTCCCATACGACCCTCGGACATCGTGTTATAGACATTTCCCGCCAATCGCCATAATGTCCTCATATATCCTTCCTCGAACTGGTTGGTCTGGAAGTTAAACCCGGCTTTCTTGTATGCCCGTTGAATGGCAAGTATAAACCAGCCACGATGAGGGAGCACCATGTTAAGGATAGCGTTCCGGCTAGCCCCCACCCGGTTCTGCTCGTTCAGGGCGCCGTCGCATATCTGCACCATACTCCTGACCCTGCTGGACAATGTAGGTATGTATCGGTCTACAATATCCTTATTAGCTTCGTTTTTAGCCACGATCTTCCCGTCCTTGACATTTACTAAGTTCCACATGGAATAATCCCTCAAACGCTCCCAATCACGTTTAGCTTCATTAGCGGACATATTCCTGTCTTTCATCATCATCTCCTTGAAATTGGAGTATGACCAGAACTGCCCCTCATACAGGCGGGTGTCATCCATTACCGAGATAATAACCTGCGGATCCAAAGGAGAGTTCAAAACCTCCATCATCTTAAACGGAAGATCTCTAAACATGGTTCTCCAGATCTTGTTATACGCCGCCGATCTTACACGGTTGCGAACGTTAAATACGCCTAGAGCCTCACCGACAACATACAACTTATTGGTACGATTTATGTCCCCGATCTCAGACACGTACGTGCTTAACTGTTTCTGGGCTTCTCCATAAGCGTATTTCATGGAGTCCTTGCTTATATACTGTCCTACCATACCCTCCAAAAGGAAGTTGGCCTGCCCGGTAAGGGCACCGGTAGCCGCCACGAACGGAGAGAAGCCTAAGTTGGATTTGGACACAAATTTGGTAAACATAAGAGCCAGCTTATTAAGATCGACCTTATAATTGCCTATATTCCATTCAGTCCGCTTATTGTTTATCCTAACGTCATAGATACTGGCGTTAACCCAGTCCTGAAACATCCTGTAGGCATGAGTGGCTTCCGGATTCTTTCCCCCATCATATTGTGTCTCAAGCATCATATTCCTATATCCCATAACATCACCCAAAGCAGCTCTCTTATACTTATAAGATGCCGCCTGAAGGGATAGCATAGAATAGGAGTACGCAAAGTCATGGGATACGTCATCGGCATTCTCCAGCTTACTCAGATAGTACTTGGGAATCATGCGATACTTGTTATCGTTCTCATCAATCCCTCCTAGGTCTTGTCCTTGACCATGTATGGGATCATCAACCCTCTCGCCAACGATGTCACGTACGGCGTTCCCGATGGCCGCTTTCGGGTCAACCCCGGCCTGCACCATCCTCTCCACTCCGCCCTTGGATATCTGTGGTATCTGGTAGATATTTCTGAAACGCTCATCATAATCCTCCATGGCCTTACGACTTATGTCAAGCAGCTCCTTCCTCATCTCCCACTTATCCTTGTTGATCGTGGCTTCCTCTCCCTCATTGGTAATACCGTATTTTTTGAAGAAAGCCTCGTTTTTATACTTATCAAACCTAGGAGTATGATATCCATAACCTAGATCGGGATTATAATTAGGATTCCGGAAAGAACTCTCGGAATCAGCCTCGTCCAACCATTGATTGTTGATTGACAAGTCAATCATATTAATATCGAAACCGAAACGGGATACGCTTTCTTCCTTGGATATACCACTTTCCATGGCGTCAAAAAAGTCCGACACCTTATACGTACCGTTATTTATCTTCCTGACAAAATCAGAATACCCTTTGGGAGAGTATTTTCTCATATAAGGATATAGTCGGGTTCTGGCATACTCAATAAGTATACTATTAGCCTTACCCATAGCTATATCATTAGCCAGCTTATCACTGAAATCAGGACCGTATTTTTTTCTAAGGAACATTGTCTCCATGGATGTCCATGATGGGTTCTTCTGCGACAGCTTGGCGGCCATCCTATCTACCTGACTCCGGGAGCGGGCAGACATATGTTCCTTGGCGAATTTAATCTCATCCATTCCCTTGTCGTATGTCACGGCATCTCTTAGTGCGTTACGGTAGGAATCTGTAACGCCACTCTCCACCGTATCGGGCATATTCATCTCAATATCCTCAGCGGAAGCGGCGGCGTTAATAACACTCTTGGCTTCGGCCAGACGGTCGTATAGCTCGTTTATCTTCCTTAATGACGATGATCCACGAAGACGATCGAAATCATACTCGCCATATCTGGTGCTGTCCCGGTACTGAATAAGCAAAGGTCTTAACTGATCGTTGATCTCATTTATTGTTGCCATCGCCTCCTCTACCTTCTCTATCCTTGATGATGATGCAGATTGCTCCGTGATCTTATCAACCAGATTCTCGTAATAATCACCCTCCTCGGATCCCCACATATCCTTAGAGAAACCAAGATGACCGCCGGCTAGCAGGAACTCGAACGCCGCCTTACCGCCCTCAGACCGCTCTATCCCACGCAGTATCTCCTTAAACTCGGCGGAAGCCTTGCGACCCTCGTTGGTATTCCCGAACTCCTCGGCCCATGCCTCATCCCATGCCTTGATCTCCTCTGACATCATCAACGCCTCGGACCCCGCCTCCTTTGGTGTCCCGTCGGAATACCACTCGCTCTTGGCTATAGCCCTGTCACGAAGGATATCCAGATAAGATCTCCACGCTATAGGATCGGATTGAAATGCCGACCAATCCACTTTCCCGTCTTTCACGAATTTATCCATAGCCACATATCTGCTTCTGCGGATACGGGACATGAAATCGGACGTGGCTTGTGATACCCTACGTCCTAGCCTCTCCTCGACCTTCTTATTGACATTCTCTATCTTATCATAATACGCTTGAACCATAGGTTTCTCACGATTCTCGTCCAACCACCTATTTATCGTATCCAGATATCGTTGCTGGTCCTCGAATGTCATGGCCGAGATATCAAAATTCTGGATACTTGGCTTAAATATATGATTGACCTCCTTTGTAATAGGCTTATCCCCATCATACCCTACGATATCATCACGAGTCTTGACCTTAAGCCCCTTATCAGATAAAAGCATGTCGATAAGTTGCTTCTCGGTCTTACCCGTAACCTTTTTAAGATCATATATATCAATAATAGCTTTCGCCTGCTCTGTCCGATACAGTAAATCGTATTTGGCGAAATCACGGGACGAATCAAGGTAATCAGAGTTCTTACCGTTTATCTTCTGTATAAGATCCTCATTATCCTTTATCCCCCATCCACGCTCTTTCATCATCTTAGTCATCTTATTGATATTAGCCACACCCTCAACATGAGCGTCGCTATAAGCCTTGCCAAGGCGTTGTCCTAACATACCTAAGATAGCGTTCCCACTATGCTCCAATGTCCCGAAAAACCGGGACATGACATTGATATCCTTATGGATGTTATTTATCAACTTCTTTATCCCATTCCAGAATCTTTCCGGAATGTTAAACATCCGGAGCTGTCCATCCAGCCAATCCTCGTTACGATCACTACGGAGGGCGTTTATATCGGACATGGATGTCTCCGCCATCCGTAATATATCATCCATATCCTCTACCATACCAACCTTATCGTTGCTATAATAATCCGCCGCCTGATTATTGACGAATCCACGAAGATTCCTGATTAACGGTACTATCTCCCCATATACGTTATCGATAACCTGTATCGTCTCATAATCCAATCCCTTGTCGCTCTTACGCAAGCTACTGGCAACCGTAACCAAATACTCTACCTCAGCCTTGGCGGTCGCTATGACGCTCTTGGTGGATAACAGGTTGTTGTTCTTATTAAGCTCACCCCCGACTTGTCTCACCTTCTCGCCTATATCACGGAGAAGGGTGATACTTTCCCCGATCCTCTGGCTCTGGCTTGACCTCATCCTCTGCAATCTGGTGTATAGCCTTTCCAATGACCTCCCGTTCTTGATCAACTTATTAGCCACATCAACATCCGATAATGAATACATGAGATGGTCGCTATCCTTTAACAGAAGCACGTCAAATGCGCTTGGATCATCAGCTAACGCCGACTCCTTTATCCTGTCAAGGACCTTGTTCAAGTCTGATCTTTGGCTAGTAAAGAAATTACGTATGGCTCGTATCATCCTGCCAAACAAGGAAAGCTGGGCGTCCTCATCCGAGACCAGATCCTCCACCGCCCGCTCCATGCCCGGAGCGAACCGCTGGGCCAACGTTTTGCCTAGGATCTCCCGCTTCACCATCCGGTCTAGCTCCTCTCCTTGGTACTCCTTCCCATATACCTCATAATAACGACCAGCGAATTGGTTCCATAATGAAGTTCCCTCGACAGAATCAAGTATCTCGTCAATCTCCTGCTGATTACGGTAAGTATCGATCAAGAAGTGAGCCACCTCCTCATTAAGATCCTCTACCGTAGCCCCCTCAGCCAATGCTATCACGCCATTAGCCATATCGGATAACGCCCTAGCGGAAGGATCTACGCCATTACGCATCTTATACTTATCCATATATTCGGACATACCCATCACACGGATACCTAACGTGGATAAGATGTTGGTTATATCGGTCCTGTTTTGAAGATCTTCCGCCTTCTCGTTCTCAATAACCCCACGGACATTGCTTCCGTACAAAGCGTTATCCTCCATCATCAACGACAAGGCTAGTTCCATGAACCCATCATACTTGTTATTAAGCTCCTCAAACTTACCTTGCCTTAACATGCTCTTGATCTCCGATCTGCTTACCGTAACCTTCTCCCCTGATGTCGTGATAAGATCAAGATCGTTATTTACCTCCGTATCAAAACCTATAGAACCCAATACGTTCATTTCGGAGGACTGACTTCCAAACCTATTCCTTAGCCTAGACAAGGCATCCATAGCGTTATAGATCTTAAGACCATCGGAGTTGCCGGCCCCTGTAAGATAATACCTATCCCCTAACCTTATACGCTCCCCGCTCAACAGACCTTTCTTGATAAGGTAATTGACAAACCCTCCACGGGTACTTATATTAGAATCTGAGCTGATGCCAAGGACCGGGATGAACGAATCACTGTTGTTAAGGGTTATGGAGGACGAGCCAAAGGAGATGTCAGCCGTACCGGACGGGACGTCGCTCTCCTCGACACTGCCGGCCAAGAACCCGGCCTCGATCCGCCCGCCGGACGAGCCTTTTATGGCGTTGGCGTAAGTATCATATACCTTGCCATCATCCGATCTAAAGAACAGGCGAGGCTCACCGGAATCATACACCAATCTTGAAGATGGGGGCGTATAATCTTCAATATCATTTAACGGCAAGACATTACCAGAAAATATGATCTCCCCATCTATATTTCCGCCCTTCACCCTGATATTAGGTCGTTGACCGGTAAAAGCGCTTTCCACGGCCTTCCATAACATACGGGCTGTCTCCTTAATATCTATATTCTCCCTGATAGCCCTTATATCATCCCATGACGCCTCTTTCAGTATCGTATCGCCAATATTATCCTCGTTTATGGAATCCAGATCCACCTCCTGTACCGTAGATGTATCTACCACAGCCATATCATTGACATCACCTACCTCTCCGGAGGTAAGATAAGCCACGACATTGTCGCTATTCCCAAGGCTTCTGGCCAACGCCGGGGCATCCATATCGCTTATGGCGGACAAGACCTTGGCTGACATAAGTTGCCCCCACTTGCTGGCGCTAAGTCTGGCACTTATGGATCTGGCCGCCTCCTTATTCCTTGGCACGGATCTCGTCCAGTCTCCGAACTTAGACCTGAACTTATCGTTATAAATAGTCATATAAGCTTCAGCGGCCTTATTAAGGTCACTTACGGCGGCTATACCCGCTATCTTATCGAACAAGGTAGATACCTCGCCGGAAGGAGTCAAGACACGAGCTATCTTACCTTCCTTATTCCTTTTAATTACGCAACTGCTCATAAATAAATGTTTTTCACAAAGATAAATAAAAAGCCTCCACGAATAAGCGGAGGCTGATATTCTTGTATCCCTTGTATGAATTTATAGTCTAATCCATATCCTTGTTGTTGATAAACTCACCAACACAATGACCCGCAAAACCGGCTATATACGCTGCGTGTTCATCCTCTCCAACCTTAAATCCAAGAGACATGTTGCAAAATTGGCATACGCTCATTGCTATATGGAATGACTCGTGACATATATTTCTCATTATTAAATCATCGTCGCTCGAAAAATTCCAAAGTATGGCAAATTTATCATCATCGTCCCTATCCCTTACCAAATTCACGAAAGACGCCTCCTTATCCATATCATCTTCATCTCCCCATTTCCCCTCGTGTTCAGGTTCCATATTCTCGAAACGATCACACAACGTCTTATAATCTAATCCAACCGTGATAATCAAATCCAACGGATATATCACGAAATCAAATTTCTGCTCTCTCATAATATTCTTAATTTTTCTACAACCTCAAAACACATCTTACACTCAATCCTACGATACAACTGCCTTACGCCATCTATCGTAGTCCAATAACGACCACCATCACGGTGCAGGAACTCGCTCATGACCTTAGTGTCAGCCACATCATGTAGGTCATATGAGTCAAAACATAACTTACATATATCGTCAAGATCAAAATAAGTAACCTTATTATACGATATACAACTGATTTGTCTCCCATCAGGAATCTGAACATCGAAAACATCTATCTTATCCATATTAAAAAATAGAGGGATGCCGATCCCATCACAGACCGGTATCCCTTATAATAAATTAGCGACGAAAAGCATGGTGATGGACATGCGCCACAAATGTAATTACAAAATTCGTAAAAACAAAATATCAAGGGCAATCACCCGTGCATTCGCATGGAGCATCGCTTTTCAAAACCCCATACACCCGATTGTCGCTAGTCAGCCATCGTTTGCCGTCACTCGTGATATAAGCCTGCCGGCATCCCTCCTGATTCACCGTGAGCGTCTTCTTAATACCTTTTGGAGTTGTTATCTCCAGCTCAAGAGTCCGATCAAGACCGTTGTTCATCACCGAGCCAAAGGAAACGGGGGCGCTTCCGGCCCCGGACCCCGGACTGACGGTCAGAGGCTGGTCCGTTACCTCGCCTACCCCGTCCTTCCAATTAATATTCAAATCATTAGCCATAGTTGTATTATTTTTGTTCTATTGCAAAGATAGCAAAACAAATAAACCCCAACCGGCTTTAGTCGATCGGGGTCTGAGTAAGAGAAAAGAAACTGATTATCGTCCCATCATTCTCAATACGGTTCTAGCCGCAGCTTGCGCCCATGTCCAGCTGTCATTAGATGTTACGTTAACCGTCTGTTGAGTACCATTTACATCCAAGTTAATAGTCTCCTTGTCAAGCTCGATAGTAGAGTCTCCAGCGGCTTGCGTTACCGTCACGTTGGCTATCTGGCCACCAGCGGCAGTTACCTTCAATGTGGCTGTCAGTTCCTCGATCGTGACGTTGGCCGGTACGTTCGAGATCGTGATGCTCCAAACGAACTCGCCAGCGGCTCCGGGATCGTCGGCGATAACCGCTCCGTTAGCCGTAGTCTTTCCAGCCGCCGTGTAGTTAGCAGGGAGTTGTAACGTAAGCCCGTTCTCATCAGCCGGCGTGACCGCGAACGTAAGCTTAGTACTGTTAGACTTACCGGTGATGGTAACATTACCACCTGTCTTTTGTACGGAAGCGTTAGGGCTGTCTGATCTTACCACCTCAGCAGCCGCTGCCTGATTAACTACCAACGCCTTCTTAGCCCCGCCGTTCGTGGTGACCGTAAGATTGATAGTGCGTTGAAGACGACCGGTGTGTTTATCACCGGAGAAATTAACCGCCTGATCTCCTGATCCTGATACCGGGTCTACGGTTACGAAACCGAATTTTTGTGATGCCATACTTAAATATATTTATAAATGTCCTTTTATTATGCCAAAAATAACTTATATAATGTTAGTCATAAAATATGGGGGGGGGGTAAATCGCACTACGGCTACACCCGCTCCACGTACAGACCTATTAAATCCTGTAGATTATGGCTGAGAGGAGTTCCGCTATCCCTAGTACACTTATACACATCAGCGTTCTGGATGTAATATTTATCCTTGAATATCTCCATTGGAGGGAAATACGGGATAGGATCCCCTATGGTCCCGGCATGCTCCTTATCAATGACCTTGTATAAGGAAGCCGTATTTAGTCCGGGTTCCCATTCCTCCGACAGCGTATGTTGTTGGATAACCTCATAAAGGATATCCGTATCCTCCTTAACCACCCTAAGACAAAATCCGGTATCCACGGATAGCCCGAACTCCGCCCCTTCTTGTCCCCATATGGGGAATAGGACCTTAACATCCAATTTATCGTTAGAGGATAAAGATAAGTCTTTATTATTAACCACCATTCTAGAAAATTTTACAGCCACCTTCTGAGGATCAGAGGCGTCCTTCTCCTTCGCCTGTTGCTGGATGTACGCCGTGGTAACACTTACCTTATCAGGATAGCCGGACTGAGCGTCAATAGCCCTCACCTGCTCTACGGTAGTGGCTAAGCTTACTTCCCTCTGTTTGGCTCCTAACGCCGACATCAGGTCATTATCATACTTATCCATCATCCCGATCAAGATCTTGCCTTCCGTCATATCAAACTTCAGACCCATGATCGTTATCTTACCAGCTATAGCCCCATCAGCCAAAGCGTTACGCCTATCATATTCAGGGATATAGATATTTTGGTCATCCAAGAAAAACTCATGAAGATTATTATTCTCATAAGTCCTGATCTCCTCATATTTAGCCGATTTCTCCTCATTAAGAAGCCTTGAGTCATCCAATTTAGCCTCGATAATTTCCTTAACCGTAGCTTTAGGATTGGCCTCCTTGAACGCCAGTTGCTCCTCCCCAAGTTCTATCCATGGGGCGGGATTCCCGTTAATGTAATCATCATAACTATAGCCCTTAGCGTAATTATCATCAAGCGGATCGTCCTGAACTAATTGATTGGGATATATTTCCCTATTTATATATACGTAGCTCATGTCTTATATCATTAATCTTGTTCTTTAACGGCGATGCTATACTTACCTGAAGCGTAACACCAGATATTTATCTCGAAAGGCTTGTTAGCCGTAGTGGTTATAGAAGTTCCGCTCATGCTGACATAATCCCCGGAGTTGGGTATCGCTTGGGTGAAAGCCGCTGAGGGAACGCACCTGATCATCAACTCCTCCCCTACCTGCATGCCGGAAGCCACGGATAAGGTCGTAGCGGCTGATAACGTGGCCGTGATACTTCTCTTGCTAATAGGCAGGTTAGCTAATGTCGTGACCGTATTAACCCCTATAAGCCTGTTCATGGTCTTCTTATCGGCGGCCGCCATCAAACCGTTAGTAGACTCATTGGCTACGGCGTATGTCGTGTTAGGAGGTGTAGCCCAAGTGCCATCTCCACGCATGAAACTGGATGTACTGCCATTAAGCTGTCTCAACAAGCCGTTAGCTGTAGTAGAGGCCAATCCGTATGTGGTATTGGTAGGTACGACCCACGTTCCATCGCCACGAAGAAAAGATGCCTGCTTGCCAGCGGCTGGGGCCGGTACCAATCCCGCAGCACCAGCCGCCGAGGCCGTAGCCGCCTTCATATTGGCGTAGGTAGTATTCGTATCCTTATAATAGGGGATACCACCGACAATAGGACAGGCGGTATAGCCGGAAGCGCTTGTCACGGTACTGCCGTTCTTGACCAACCCCGTGGACCCGTTAGCTCCTACAACACCATACGTTGTATTAGTATCCGTCCAAGGCACGTTGACATACATCTTACCACTACTATCCAGCTCTACCGGATAATTCTTACCATTCTCAGCATATCCGATCATCACCAATCCTAAGGTTGTGGTATTGGCCTTGGCGTATGTGGTATTTGTCGGAACCACCCATGTGCCATCACCACGAAGGAAGGAGGCTTGCTTGCCGGCGGCCGGAGCGGGTACCAATCCCGCCGATCCTGCGGCTGAGGACGTTGCTCCTCCCATGCTACTATATGTGGTGTTAGGAGGAGTTTGCCATGTCCCATCACCACGAAGATACTTACCTTGCGCTCCAGCGGCAGGAGCAGGGACCAAACCAGCCTTTCCCGCAGTAGAGGAGGTTGCCGCCCCCATATTGGAATATGTGGTGTTGGTGTCCGTCCACGGAACATTCACATACATCTTACCATTTCCGTCAAGAGCTACCGGGTAATTCTTTCCGTTAGCTGAATACCCGATCTTAACAAGACCCAGATTATCGCTTGTAGCTTGGGTATAAGTCGTGTTACTGTCAGTCCAAGGGACATTGACGTACATCTTGCCATTAGCCAAGAGCACAGCGTAGTTCTTTCCATTAGAAGCATAGCCGATCTTAACCAATCCTAAGGTGTCGGCCGTGGCTTCATTATACGTTGTGTTATTATCCGTCCACGGAACGTTAACGTAAGCATTGCCGGACGAATCCAGTTGCACCTTATAGTTCTTCCCGGAAGTCGTATATCCTACCTTAATACCGCCAAGAACGGTAGCGGAGGACGTGGGAGGGGCGAAGGTACTTGGTTTGCCCGTAACCCCGGACCAAGGCACGGAGGAAGCCTGACTGGCCGTGTAAGGCTCATACCCATCCTCACTGCTTAATTTAGACTCGTCTTTTATCAGATACATCTTACCTGTAGACGTGACCTTTACCGTATCACCACTTTGAGCCGTAGCGGTGGTAAGGGCGAATCTAGCCGTATCATCAGCCACCACGACCAATCTCTCCAAAGCCGCCTTAGGTAACCTATCTATGCTGATGGTTCCGGACGCGATCTTAGAGGCATCAAAATTGGCCAATGTCGTGGAGATAGTTACGTTGTCTCCGAAGTCCGATGAGACACTACCGGTAACAGCCCCGGACAGCGCTATGGTCCTAGCCGCCTGTAATTTCGTGGCGGTAGGGGCATTATCCGTCTTAAGAGCATATTTGGTAAGATCAATATCATTAGCCTTATCCAAAAGCTGATCTATCTGCTTACCATTGTATTTACCTTGAAAATCTTCCATATCAAACTTATTTTTTGCTCAAATATAGTTATATACATAAATACCAAGAAATCGAGGGGGGGGGGAGATACGGGTAAGTGTCAGAAACTGCCGTCCCCGTGCAGGAATCCGCTACGGAATATAATAGCCTTGTCTTTAAGTTTCTGGACAGACTCCCACTCCCATTCACCCTCATAAGGCTTAATGACATACTTATTCCCCCATGTCTTAAACTTCCTCTCTATAACAAACATCTCTGGGTCTTTTAAGACATGGAAGATACTTCCAACAGGGAAATACTTATCAGTTCTCAATATAACTCGATGATGTCTCTCGTCATATTCAGGATCGCCTACGATACGTGCCTTATAAAACTGAAAATCATTCAACGTCTGATCCACTGGCTCTATCCAATAATACCCCTTACCCATTGCAGTTTGTATTTAATTATCTATATTTGCGGTGTAGTAACTCATAATGTTTTAAGTGATTTTCAACCAAAGGGGAAGGGTGTCCGTGAGGATGCCTTTTTTCATTCCCGCCCACCCTTCCTATGAACAAAAGATCTACCTCGAACAAATGTAATCATAATAAAGCTACGGTCAAAAAGAAACCCTATCGGTATTCTATTGCCGACAGGGTTCTCCAACGTTGTATCAAACTAAATCATATCACTCCATTTGATTGTGTCACCGACGAAGCACCGCACCGCCAGATACCTTACGAACGCCGTCCCTTCCGGGGCGTCAGGGTCTTCCAGATAAGCCAAGACAGCCTTGACTATTTTCTGGTCGCAATCCAATACCTTAGGAAAGTAGTCGCTATAGAACATAGCGAACAGGTATTGGATATCTCCCCAAGTGGCGTTATCAGGTTTCTTGGCCCCGCATTTATCGAACATCTGCTTAGCGTCCTCCATCGTCCATCTTCTCTTGGACCCGTCGGCGTTAAGCATCTTGTCAGCGGCTTCCCTAGCCAGCTCCTTGGAAAAGTGATATCCATGGGTGTCTATATACCGCTTATAATCCGGGTCATCGGCGTCTGCTCCTCAGTAATAACGACTCCTGCGTCCCCTGCGCATATACGGTTCAGTACCTTCGTACTCGTCACGGATGCCGCGCTCACCGAACCATCCCCTGCGATACATCTCGTCCTCGCGTTCATGGAGTCTCTCACGCTTCTCAAGCTCACGCTCGTCACGTTCCAGTTCCCTCTCACGTCTTTCAAGATCACGCTCACGGCGTTCTAGCTCATCCATCCTACCGTCATGCTCCTTGCCATAATGGTCATATATTCCACCACCATAACCCATGTAAGTCCCATCCGAACGTCTGCTACGTCCACGGCCGCCTCTACGATCGTAGATCTCGTCATTGTAGTCCTCATCGTGACCGCCGCCTAAATCTATAACTCTCATCTTAACCTAATTTTTTAATTAACAACTCTTTTAGCTCATCGAAAGAGGATCCCATCCTATCGACTTTCTCCTCAAGATTCTTGATCTTCCGGTCTTGATCCTTAGTCTGCTTAAAAGCCGGATTGATTTCCTCAAGGATCGAATCACAAGCCTCTAGCGTCCTCCTATGCTTATCGATACTATCGAGAATATCGGAGCTGGTTCTCTTAGCGGCGTTAAGCTGGTTCATGATCGGATCGACCGAGCAGGCCAAAGTTATGTTATTGGACATAGCGACATCCCTGCTCTCCGGTACGACATAGGTCATGGAAGACCCGTTTATCTCCACGGTAAGGTCTATCACCCTATCCTGTAGTTGCTGATATTGCCCCATCTGACCCATCTGGGGTTGCTGGAACCTAGGCTCGGACACGTTAACCACATTCCCCATCCTGAACACCGGAACATCGGACGTATCCAGCGTATATACTTGAAATCCTTTCTTTAAGTCTCTAAACATATCTCGATTTTTAAGCGGGAGGGAATACCCTCCCATTAGACATCCAATCTAACCTATTCCTCATCAACATCCGTTTCCGACGCTGATGCGGCGGTTGTAGGCACACAGCAATCCATGAGCCTCAATACACCCCTTACCTTGTTGAAATAAACAAGGCGTTCGGTGTTGTTAACCATAGCCGCTCCGGTCACAGCCACGTTGATCGGGTTCACCACAGCCACGCCGGTTACCGGGCAGCATGTGTCATCACCTACCGTGGATACGGTGCTATTCGCTGGGACAGCTATCTGTACTGGCAATGTCTCGCCTGTTGTCGGAACCACCTGCCGGATTTTCAGCAGCAGAAGGCCCTCGCATGGCAAGGACAGCCATATCCTTGGGTTGATGCCGAAGACGGTGTTGGTAGTAGTCACTACCACGTTCTTCGTGACCAACTCATAAAGAGACCCTATTTTAGAAACACAAGCCATAATAGCCTCCTTCCTTTATAGAGTTAAATAGCGGCGTTTCCGTTGTTGCAGCATCCATTGTTGCACCCACATCCGTAATTACCTCCATAAAATGCTTGACCCCATCCATAAGTCTGGTAAGGAGAGCATGAAGGATAAGCCGGCACAGGGGTAGGTCTCAACTGGTTGATCAAATTCTGAGTCTGTTGCTGAGTCAACGCGGAGGCTTGGTAAGCCGACCTTTCATCACGCAACTGATTGATCGTATTCTGCATCTCACGCATTTCCAATTGACAGAATTTATCATTAATCAAGGTTGTTTGAGCATCAATCTTAGCGCTCAAGATATTGAACTGCGTAGTAGCCTGCTCACGATTGTTTGTCAATCCTTGGTTGATGTTACTCTGAAGAACATTGGTTTGCTCTAACGTCCGTAATTGATTGTCAAAGCCTTGCTGCGTTATCATATTTTGAGTAGCGCACGTGCTTTGGTTGATCAAAGAACTCAAATTGCAGCAGCAAGAGCTGATCTGATTGCCGATCTCACAACCTTGTTGCTGTACGGCGTTAATAACAGCCTGAGAAGTCATACCTACCTGACCAGCTACCTTATCGATAGCGCCTTGCACGTTACAGATAGCGCTTTGCAATTGAGTAGTAGTACAGTTCAAGGCGTTAGCGATCTGCTCGATAGCGCTTCTGTTACCTTGGATAGCCTGCATCAGAAGCTCACGACCATAGTCGTTATTCAATTGAGAGGGAAGACCATTAGCGCAGTTCTCACCACCGTTACCAAAACCATTGCCAAAGCCACGGCCACCCCATAACCAGAACAGGACGATGATCCACAACCACCAACCGTTAGCCCCTCCGTACTGATCTTGGTTGTTACGACCATTCATCAGCGCTGCGACTAGATTCGGATCCATCTTATTTCCACCCAAAAGGCTGGTAAACATACCCGGAATCATAGATAATAAACCATTAGCGGCACTACCGCTCCCGGAACCCATGCCGTCTAACAAAACGATTTTGTCTCCACTTGTACCCATGTCTATTTATTTTTGAATTAATAATAACCCCACCTGATGGCGGGCGTTACAAAGTTCAAAAATTAATAATCCTAGGATCGTGATATATGTCACCATCAAGGCACGTCATGTCCTGTAAATGGCATTAATAGCAACCGGTACAAGACAAAAAAATCCGGAACGTATCACTACGGTCCGGATTCATGCAAATCTATAAAATTCAATGTTTCAATGCTCGAAAGAAAACGTCTCACGACGTCAAAGAGAGATTAACTACACGAAAAATCTCGCATCAACTTATTTGTATTAGCAGTGTATTCATTAATTATCTTACTGGATGAGGGATTATCCTCTATCCTTGACAGGCGGTTATCGTCACTCCTTACCGTAACGTCACCCATCCTTCGTACCATGTTTTCTTGATATGATGATGGATCGGAGTATATAAGATCATCAACGAACCTGTATATCGCACCATCAACCGTCTCACCTACCTTCTCATATAAACCGGATTGGAATGACACGAAATCATCATACCTCCCACGAGCCAAGAACGAACCGTCCGGTCTCGCCTCGACGCCGCCGTTGACCTCCCGGAGCAGGCCCGGATTCCTTTGGTACAGATACCTGTAAAACCCGACATCCATCATCCTATCCTGACCATCCAGATAGAAAAGGTTTCTCATGCTACTGTCACCGGACTCGATAGCCACGTCAAACAGAAGATCCCTTACCTGACCTTCCGGCAACGACATCTCCATGCTTTTTAACGTACCTCTGCCATGGTGGTTCAAAGATACGTTATAAAATCCATTAAAATCAAGGAAACGTAAGACATTATTATATAAATCCGATTTTTTTAACCTTTCCTTGATCTGGATCTTCCTCAACGAGGTACAGGATTTGATAAAATCCCGATCCTTTCCCTGCCTAGCCTCGTATCTCCTGAACTCCCGATCAATATCGACATCATCCATCTTAGGGGTTACGGGATGCTGATATATTAATCTGGTAAGGATCATGTTCTCGGTATTCGAGGATGAGATGTTGGACATAACCAGCTTTTTTATATTATCCTTGACCACGCCAATATCAGAACGGGAAGCCCCGGCGGGAACCACGCCAGCCGGCAAGTACGAGGGCCGCTCTATCCCGATATCGGCCAACATCTCATAGGCCTGATCGGTGTCGGTTATCGGAGCCGTGTTATGGTACGTATTCCTACTAATATACAACATGCTCCTATCATACATATCGGAAGGGGATGTATTCCCGGACCTTACATACACCATCCTATCCCCAGTAGAATAAGTATCCTGAACCTCGTATATCGGATTCCCTTTTCCTGTTATCCTATCAAGATCGGAGATAAAGCTATCGTATACCGAATTGCCGGCCTGTATGGAAGACAACATGACGTCCAGCGACGCCATAAGATCACGGATATCCTCCGGTCTGGATATAATCATCTCATCGCTGATCGCTTCGCTTATATCAACGCCAATATCGGCAAGATCCATAGCTATATCATATAAACGACCAGCGACATTCTTAACATCCTTAAAATCGTCCATATTGATTATCTCCCCAACCTTACCCCTTAGGGCTTTCATGTCCTTAGGCGTACTGATATACGGTATGGTGCTATTGGAGTATGAGTCGGTAATCGTATTCCCTTCCTGATCCCTAACCTCCATACGGGTCATATTACGATACGTGTCATACATCCGATCGGCGTAATCCTGATCCTCCTGATACCGGAGCGCCAAAGAAGGGTAGGGGATGGAGGCGAAAGCCTGATCGAACTCCCGGCGGTCGCTGATACCGCCTACCGCCCTCATGATCGTATCCCTTACCTCCATTGGATTCAAGACCCTTCTCTTCCCCAATGAATCATACGCATCCTCATATATCATATAATCATCACCAAGACCTGACTCGGAAGATAGGAAATACGTATCCTTCTCATTAAGATCCCCTTCAGACATGAAATCGACAATCCTCCTCATCATATCCCTTACCCGCTCATACTCCGATCGGTTAGTCATGATATTATCAATCTCATCAGCGTCATACATCCCGGATCGTTCAAGGTTATATCTGTTGATGAATATATCACCGCCGGAAAGGAAGTTAGATACGATCATATCATTAAGATCATTGATATTATCAACGCCCAGGGAAGTAATGGTATTATTGATATCCTTAACCTCGTCAGCCATGAAATTACCCACAGCATAATTCTTTTGTTTGATAAAGGACATGACATCATCATACCTAGGCTCCCCATTGCTATCTAAGTCGTATTCTGATGGCATGGACATCCAATCGCCAAAGAAAGACACGAAGTCGGGGGAGTAGGCCGTACCCCAGACCGATAAGGCCTGCTTCTGGTCGCCAAGCACCTCCATCGCCCTTTGGTATAATCCGGATGGTTGGTCGTTCGGGGCAAGGACATTATCTATCCCACCCTCCTTATTTTTTATCACATAACAAGATCTACCCATGTCTAAATCGTTTTGTTACAAAGATAAACAAAATCCCGCCTACTCTCACGAGCGGACGGGAGCCAAATAACAATAATAACAAACCTTATGTTTCTCCGAAAAGTACAAATCTTTTTGCCGATCCTCACGGACAGGCAAAAAACTCAATCCTAAATAACAAAAAAAATGAAACTTATCGTTTAGCAAAAATCTCCTATGCGATCAAAATATCTTTTATTATTTTCTACAATATTAAAACCATGTTCTTTAATAATGTTTTCAACTTGATCTTTCCTTAAATGAAACCATTCTCTGTCAATATTATATACACTATATTTAGAATGAAGAATAGATTCTATATCCTTATCTACATATGCTATCATGTGAAAATATACATTAGCAACCCTCAATGCTTTTTCTCTTGCACGTATATCCTTAGATTTACCAATCTTCACAAGACCATTATTTATGTCTACTCCAATATAGGTAGATTGTATCATTTTATTATTACTATGTGATATCTTACCTAATGAATAAATAGCACACATTGTAAAATCATATAAATCATAAATGTCAAAATTCATACATCTAGGCATTATTCCATTTACAAATTCAGCCAATCTTCTATTAGCTTTCAATTTACTGGAAATAGTAAATTTAATGCTATCAATATTACTATCCGTATTTAATATAGTTATATTATAAACAACACCATTAAATACATGATCTATGCACATCTTATCAAGAATATATTCTCCATAGCCATATTGATACAATTCATCTTCATACTCTATAGCCGCCGATATAAAACGATTGTACAATATCGAAATATAATCGAAATCAAAATCACTATGGCCGAACAGCACTATCAATGCAGAATAAATAAAATTACTATAATCGCTATCGCTTGAAGTTATAGTACAATCTTTGATAATTAAAGCATCATTGCTGTTGGCATATTTAAGATCATCCACGAAATTCCTTACAACAACATACAGCTCTTCTGAATATAATGGAGGATCAGTATATTTCAGTTCTCCTTTTTGACAAAAATAATTCAAATCATCATACAACTTCAAAATATGTTCTTTATCCATAATATAAAACAACGAGAGCCACCAGCGTCCGTTACTCCACTAGTGACTCTCATCTATCGCCTACGCCTAGGCGAGTTAATATCTTCTTATGGTCTAGCAACGGATAGACACCGCAAATATAGAACCTTATTTTGAAACTACAAACAAACAGGAGATATTTTTACAAAAAACGTAATCAATCGTATTCCTCTGTCATATATAAAGCGTAATCATACCTATCCTCCATCATCATCACCACCTTCTTGATATCAGATAAAGTTAATTTCTTTATCTCCATATTCCTACTATCCATCCTGACGAAAGAGTCCTTGAACTCCTGCTTGGTTATGGCATCCAACCTAAATAGATTGTATTTTATAAGTAACTGGGTTACGTCAAATATCAAGATATTAAGATCAACATCATCTTTCAACTCATTAAGTAGATCGCGCATCATGGTCTTAATAGCGTCAGTGTCAAGTTCCAGCTTCTCGGCTTCCCTCATCAACTTCTTAATGATGCCATTGTACTCGATTATGATATTAGCATTATCATCATCGGTAGGTAGAAGAATATCCATCGTACATTCTATACCTATCTTATCACTAAGTCTTTTATTGAACTCCGTCATATAATCGAAAGCCTGACTTCTGCTTAAAGCGTATGTATGGTCAAGCAACTGCCTTTGTCTGTTATTGACAAAATAATGACTGGTGTATAACATCATCAAGACCTTCACTCGCTGGATGCGTAGGTCTTGCATAATTTTACGGTGTAAAAAAGAATCTAATTGCATAATGTAAAGAGTCCCCACCGGGGCCATCACACACCCGACAGGGACTAACTTTTAAATATCTTACTCGTCAGGTGATGGACTGACACCGCGAAGATAAATCAAGATAATTTATTTAGCAAGGATTTTCCGCTTCATTTTCTCCGGATACGACATTCCCGTCGGAAACCAAAGACTTGTCCTCGGCTGCCTTCGTAGGCGAGGCGAACTCCGATTGGGAACCGGGCGGGTTGACGAACGGGGTCTCCGTATCCTCGAAGAACGTCTCATCCCTCCTAATACTCATCCTGAACTTAGGGGCTATGAAAGGATCGTTATTAAGATCGATGTTGATCGTAACGTCATTCATCAAAATATCCTCCTTGGTCCTAGAATCGCCTATCCATCCTCTTACATCAGCGATCATAGGCATCTTACTAGCGGCTTCCTTGACAGCCTTTAACCGTCCCTTGATAACATCCACGTCTCCCGCCAACGGAATCATATATGTCTTGTTATCCAGCCCTGATCTGGCTATAGCGTTGTTAAGATCCATTATATCATCAATACTTACTCCACCACCTAGACCCTCTATAATTCTGTCAGCCATCGATCCGATCATAGATGAGAATGATGATGTATCCTGATTTTTCAATCTTACGGGGTACAGGTAATTTCTTCCATTTCCTGTCTTTATAGCTACGACCGGGATACGTGAATTTTTATAATCACCATACTTGTCCCTGACGATAGCCGTACAGAACGGAAATATATTATACTTAATATCATCCCTCATCGTAACCTCCCCGTTCTCTATATATCCTACGCTCTCGACCTTACCAACCGTCTCATTGGTAAAGTCATTTTCGGATACCATCAACGTACCATTATCATCACTTACACTGAAGTTCGGTCTTCCCGGCAAAACACTGGTGACTGCGCCTACGAACGGTATATCAATCTCGCCAGCTACAGATCCCACATTATCCCTATACAACTCAAAGGCCATACTCCTTAAATCAGCGTTACTACCTTTTGAGTCTGGATCATTGGCTTTTAGCACCGAGACAAAATTACCGTCACCATCCACGATCTTAATAACCATATTATTAACCAAATCACTACGGGCAGACTTGGTCTCGTCAGAATTAGGATCAACGGCATAAAGGCTATTGTATTTATCATACAATTCCTTGGTATAGGGATCTAACATATCTACCTTGAACCTCACGATATCGTTCTTACGAAGACTAGCCGCAGCTTCTTGATTTATCGACTCATTATTAGAGCCAAATGCATCTCCTGTATAATAAGGGACAACAGATCCATCCTGCCCCTTGCGATACACCATGAACCAGTTGGAGGTCGATAAGGCGGTCTGCCTCCCCAGTATGACACCGGTAGCGTTCTCGAAAGCCTGAGCGTCATCCTCGCTAATCATCCATCTTGAATGATTTTTAGACTCGATAACGCTGAACATGTTCGTCCCGTCAGTGAAATCCATCACCACCTTATCATCCATAACATATTCACCGGGCGTGACAAGAGCCTTAAGCCCGGATCCCGCCATGAATCTATCAAGCCTCATTCCTCCTACCTCATAATACATGACTCCGCCAATCTCTTTCTTCTGGGCCATCAACACTACCGGATTCTGGGCGGCATTGGCCTCCGTCCTGCCGGTGGATGTTCCGGGTTCGCTCTCCGTGAGAACATCACCCATAGGTATAGACTTATCGTAATCCTTGACAACCATACTTCCATTATCATACAGCCTCATCCATTCCACGAACTGGAGAAGAGGTCCATTAGAATAGTTATTGATAATATCAATAGCCTCATTAAGTTTATCCTGATCAACTTCATTCCCGTTGTCAATATCATTCATAAGATCATTATAAGTCTGTATAGCCTCCTTAACCTGATCCTGATCAAGACCATTAATGTTCATATCTATGATATCATCAATAGTATCCCTGATGTTATTTAAGACGTTATCGTTGGTATTTAACCTATCTATCATTGACCTAATCTTATTAAGCTTAGCTATAGGATTATCGCCAAACCCATTTACAAGATCATTGATACGATCCTTGTTATTATCATATATCTGCCTCTCCCTAGGAGATAAGATATCCTCATTACCGTTCCATATCTTTATAGCTATATTATTAATTCTATCATCAGAAGGATTTATGATATCCTCATTATCAGGTACATTCTCAACGATACCGCCCTCATCATCCTTGATATCATTCTCCATAGATCTGGCGATCATATGATTATAGGTCTTGAACATAAATGCCTCATCCTCTCCTATAAGACCATCTTGATAAGCCTTATCTATGGCCTGATCATTGACATAAATGGAATTAGCATCAGGATCATCGGTATTCCTGAAATCATATCTACTATTATCCTCCTCATAAGTCTTTCCCCATATGTTTGACAAGACCTTCATGAACCCACGTTCCTGCGACCGTATGAATCTCCTATCACGCATATGGCGAAGAGACTCATTTATATTCTTATAAGCCACAAGATTATGACGATACTCGCTAAGTAACGCCATAGCCTCTTTATAATTATCAACCCCACGGATAGATACAGCATTCTCAAAACCAACTATAGTCTCATAAGCCGCCATAAGATCGGCGGCACTGATCCTTGATTCATTCCTGTTTAATAACAGCTTAGATATATCTGTCTCTGAGTTAACTAACGTAGCTAATCTCCTCTCCAAAGCAATTCTATCCTCCGTCAATTTAAGAAGTCTATCATTCTCCTTGGCTAACCTGATCTTATCAGACTCAAGAGCTTCTTTAGACGTGATACTCTGCTGAAGCTTCAAAACATTCTTCTCCATCTTCTGTATATCATCTGTAAGCTTCCTGAGTTTCTCAAGATCCCTACTCGAATCAGGATTAAGACGAGAATATATATCTAAAGCGGAGCCTATATCCGTATTGTATATCCTTCCTAACTGATTGGCGATATCATCCAAATTATCCTTAGCCTCAAGACCGTTATAAGCCATGTTAGAGATGTAGGTGTTAAATGATCTATTGGATATACCATCGGTAAGGGAGTCGGCAAATCTACTAGCCATAGTAAAATTATCAACCTTCTTATTGAACTCGCCAACAAGGCTGGACTTATACTCATTTACCTGCTCATCTGTCATATTCATATCGGAGGCTATATCGCTATTAGGTATAGACTCAATAACTGTCTTGAAATTCTCCTTGGTATCATCTAACATCCCCATTTCCTGATCATAACGAAGACGGTTGAATACGGCGTCACTAAAAGTCTTATCTACGATTCTAGAATTAGGTATATCGTCAGCGTTATTATCCATACTCAAGCCTGATAATTGAGCATTCAGGGCCATGCTGCCACGAATAGCTTGGACAGCCGCCGAGGTCAGGGCGCCGGCATTGGCGTTGTAGGCCTCCACCATCCCCTTGTTACGGGACATGTCTTGGCTCCATTCCCTTATACCTCCAAGGCTTTTTCCACCCATAATCGATCCGATAATCATACCGATGCCGATCTCCTTCCAGCCCTCATTAGATCCATAGGTCTCCTTGAATCCGTTCTTTATAGCTTCCATATAACCTATATTCTGGCGAATAGCCATGGGATTGTATCTTGATTCCACCCAATCCTCCGCGGACTTACTGGACACGCCTTGAAGACCTTCCTCGAACAAACCCTCAGATACCGGTCGCTTGATAATATTAAACGTATTACCGGCTATTTTCTGCCATTTCTTTGGTGTTATAGCCCTTAGTGTACCGTTATCCATTCTCTCGGCCCCTACGCCAAATATATTGCGTTTTATGAACTTGTCTACGCCCAGCTCCATGCCAAACATATCACCAAACATAGCTATGTTGGATAATGATAATATGCCGACGTTTGCGGCGAATACGGCGTTAGCAGCATCAGCATTGTCAGCCCTGAACCTCATAAGCTCCTCATACGGGACTTCCCTCCCGTAAGCGTTACGATAAGATTGCCTGAAGTTCTCCTCGGCCTCCATCAACATACTTCTGGCTTCCACTGAAGCTTCCCATGAGGTAGACGTACCAAGAAATAGGACGGTATCCAGCCCCTTGCCTACCCTCTGCCCTATACGGGCGGCTCTAAGGTAAGCGCCGAATGCTTTCTTGGTATCCGAAGCGGCCTTTCCTATCCTAGCTAAAGCCACCCCAGCCCTAGCTCCTGTACGAGCAAGATTCATCAGACCGGCTCCGGAATATACGGCGGATGATAACATGGCGCCAGCGGTAAAAGCCAGACCCGACAGAAAGTCATTAGACCAGAAGTTAGCCGTAGTCATACTTTGAAGAAAGTTCATGTCCCGCTCCTCTCGATTATAATAATGAGCTAGACCATAATCCATCTTCTTATCCTGATCGTCTAACCATCTCGTAAAATCATTATCAAAAACAGCGTTGAAATTACCTTTAGATACTCCGGCATAAATACCATAAAAAGGCTGGATAACGCCTCCTAATCCGTACAAGGCGGTTTTTCCGGCAAGCTTACCCAATCCTCTCATCCACTTCTCAGTCCTACTCTGGGTCTTTGATAGACGTGTATCATTATCTACACCGGGTATATAGGACTCGTATTTGGGTATCCACGTTCCACTACTTAAACGATACCTTGAATCTTCTAACGATACCTCAGGCCCGGTGAGATTAAATCTACCCTTGTAACTCTGATCAGAAGCCATATATCCCAAAGGGGGCATATGCTTCATGTTATCATAATAATTAGTCTTTACCGTATTCTTGATCCTTTCTGACAATGACGGTATCTGGGACTTTGATCTCTCGGAAGCAGAATACGGATCCAATACCGGAGGTAAGTCACGATCCGGTATATTATAGGGATCCGATCCAACAGCCTTTATATTATCCACGCTCATAGTAGGATACCCGTATTTGTTGGCAAGATCCCTTCCACTGGGAGCGTTATTATTGGTTTCCACTATTTCCATTATTTCCACTATTTCCGTTATTCCTGTTTCTTATCTCCTGATCAATCATACTAGCTATAGGCGAGATGAAACTTTCAAAATCATCAGTAGTAGATCTACCTTCACTTCTCCAATACACCTCATTCTCCTTACTAAGTATCTGTTGCCATGCCATGACCAAATAATATTGAGGACTAAAATCAATTTTTCTAGCTACCTCATCAGCATAATTAACGCCATCCAGATCAATTGAGTATAATGGAGTACCGCCATCCCTTGCTCCTCCCTTGCCGTATATATCAACATTTATCCCAGAAGAACCATTATTATATTTATATCCAGAAGCCCGAAGCTCATACATAGAAGCGTTATCAAATAACACATCGGTAGCGATCATCATCTGATTCTTCCTGATATTACCGTCATTTATATTCGTGAACATATCTATATAAGGCATTATCATATCCTTGGCTCCGCTGGCATAAGCTACAGGAGCTACCTGCAATGCCTTGGCCATCTTCCCATAAGCGTTATCACTTGAATTGGCAAACGATATAGATACAACACCAGAGTCGTAGGTCTCTGATGGGATGTTTACATCTTCTTTATAAAAAGTGAGGTCATTGGCGGCTAAATCAGCCTCACTTACCTCAACAACAGATCTGCCATCACCTCCATTATTACCAATGATCTGATAATTGCCATCACCTATAGGAGATATAGTAAACGTTATCTTCGTATTGGCATTATCCTTATCCTTAGGAATAAAACCACCTCCACGGGTAAATAAGTCACTAACCTTTATATAATCCTCCTCCGCCTTACTTTTAGATGGATAATCGCCAGAGAAGATATACTCACGCTCAGCGTACTCATGACGATATTGTCTTAGATAATCCTCACCGGCACGTTTAGCGTCGCTAGCAAGTCTTCCTAAATCGCCACGACTCCATTTATGTCTTAACAAATCGTTTCTTTCCTTATGCGCTTCGTCATATATAGCGGTAGCGACAGCGATCGCTCTATTATCCCCAGCAAACCTGTCTTTTATTTCCTCGATATGCCTATTCTTGTTAGCCCCAGATACGGCAAGAGACATTATAGATTCAATATCATCAAGCGACAAAGACGTTCCCATAAGATCATTCAAACGATCCATAATAATACTTGACTGACCTGAATCTACCGATACGTATGGCGCTTCCCCTTGAATATTACTATTAACAACGTTTATATTATCATTTAGCAAAGAACTATAAGCAGATAGCTTAGCCCAATCGTCTAATGTTATATCGTTTATGCCATCTATATCAAAAACCTTATCACCATTATTGTTGATATCCCCAAGATTGAATGTGCCAAATCCGTAACTAATATCTATACCTGATCCTTCATACGATCTAGCCTCTTTCTCAATTATAGCATCAACACCATCCAAGACCGCATTCTCGGCCTTGGTAAATCCATCATTGATCTTATTATACTTATCTCTTTGGGTATTTAGCCCAAGAAGCTTTATATAACTATCCTTGCCATTATAATCAAGAAGCGTATTCGTAGATCCACCATTAGCCTTGAAATATGTCATGATGATCTGGTCTTTATCCATATCCTTGACCACGTTACTATTCTCAGGATCGGACGCCCATGCGTCGATCTTCTTTCTAGCGTCATCCGATAGTGATTTAACGAAATTACCCATGCCGGTAGTCACCGCCCTCTCGTTGGCTATGAACCCGTTCATGAACTCATCACTTATATTTACGTCCTCAAGGTTAGCTCTCTTAGTAACCACGGTAGGTCCTGTCGTATCATCGCCTCCACCACCATTCTCTGATTTGCCCGATTTGCTGGCTTTCATCAACGCGGCTTTCTCCATAGCTAGATTATGTCTCTTTATCTCGTTGAACTTAGCCCTCTCCATCATCTGTTGATTAGCCTTGAAATAATAATCGTCAACGCCCAACGTCTCATATGAGTTATTATAAGACCATCTCAATCCGACACCACGAAGGAACTGCTGCCTTACCATAAACATGCCGGCCCGCTCCGGACTGTAGTTGTCACCGATAACGCCCTCAGCCTCCTCCACGAAATCATTTTTCTGCTTGGTGATATCCGCCAGCTCCGACTCCAATTTAGCCTTCTTTATCTTATCATTACCTACCCCTTTGAGTTTGGCACGTATAGACTCTTCCTTGGTGCTAAAATCATCAATATACCCTTTAAGAAAATCAGAGGTGCTTTGGACGTTAAATAAATCAGGGTTTGTCCTAGCCATATATCTTCCCTCTAACCGCATCTGGGCCTTACCGTTCTCAGATATGGAAGCCATAGCTATATCCCTGACCTGAGCGTAGCTCATTTCATCTATATACATCTCACGCATCTCCCCCGTCCTGTTACCATTGGCGTCAACTACCGGCACATTGACTTTCTTCCCCTTGTTAAGGGAGATGAAGTTCTTCATCTTCTCATCAATCTCAGCGTGATAATCCGTATAAGGAGTGTAATGTATAGGGTTAAGACGTGTCCCTACCTGACCGTCATTCATCCAAGCCACGGCATCGGCGAAAGCCTCAGCCTCATTGATAGGACTATACATCTTAGGATTATTCAGCTTCATATCCTCCATCTTCTCGCTGAAAGCCCGAATCTCCCTAGTACCGGCGATAGCGTTCAATACACGGGTATCTAAAGCCTCTCCAAGACGGGCTTGTATGCTTCTAGCTATACCATCAGAAGCTAGATTGGATTTACGATACACGTTATTCACATCCTGTATCAATCCATTTAACCTATTCTGAAGATATTCCCTATCCTGAGGTTTAGCTATATCAGAATTAATAATATAATCAGCGTACTCATTAATAGCTTGCCGATTCGTATCTATCTTCTGTTGCATGTATCCCATACCCTGCATCATGACATCCATGTTGTAGGGTGATACGTATTTACCGTAATTCCTTAATATACTGTATTGTGAAGCCATTATTTATCCCTTTTTGCCTTTAGTTACTTCCTGAGCAGGATATAATCTCCTGTAACTTAATATATCCCCTTGAGGATCTGCGATCAACTGACCATTGGGACCAATCTTAACATCCCCGAATATAGATCTTAATGTATTCATGGTCGTAGCCGTGTTCCACTTCTGCTGGATCTCATCATTTACGCTATCGAAATACCTAGCCCAGTTCTCGTCATTAATAGCCAACCCCTGCAATATCCGTTGTTGATAAGCTTGACGTTGGGCTATATTCTTGTCGTAAGTATTCGCCCATGATTGAGAATTGACATTATCAGCCCAAGTCCTTTGAGCCACGTTACCTTGCTCTACCTCATTAATGTACTTACCTATATTGGAACTCATTATAGCCTGTAGATTAGACGATAATGCCCCTCTTTGGGAATCCGGAACATTTCCCATCTGATCCAATTGCGACTGAAAAGCTCGATTAGCCTCAACTATATACTGATCGGCCGATCTCAATACCGGATCCACGGTAGGAGCGTAATGCCTTTCCAGACCTTCCGTTGTCACGGATCCCGGAGTCATCCTGAACACCTCAGGGAAATCAAGACCACCACCTACTATATTTCTTTCTCCCCTATTGTTATCCAACTTACCTGTATTTGTATTGGTCTTCGTCTTAGGAAGGGTACTAGCATCAATAAGCTCAGGCATATCCAGCTTAACATCGGGGTCCTCCACATCACCTATATCCATAGGACCGGGAGCCACCTTGTGGGGATCGAGTATAAAGTCAAGACCTTCCATGCCTTTCATGGATCTTAACGCCTGCATCTTAAGCATATCCTCCCCAAGGATCTTATTAACAATATCTTTATTCTTGTCAGAAAACAGTTGACTGAAATGAGTGATACCAGCGTCGTTAAGAGCCTTGTGTTGATCCTCTGTAACTACATCCAAACCAATCATAGGACGAGATGACGAATATTGACCAAACTTATTATCTCTCATTCTATCATGATATGCGGCCTTCTTGTCTTCCGGGTAATTACCTTGGCTATCCTCACCGCCAAAAGAAACGAGCGTCGTGTAATCCCGAAGCGCCTCTGCGTTGGCGATGATCGGGTTCTCCGCCGTAACCAAGCCCATCCAGCCACCAGTGGTGTTATATATAGCATCCTGAAGAGCTTTGGCGGCAGTAGCCTTAGGCGCACTCATATAAGCATCATAAGCCAAAGGCATGAATGTCTTATAATATTCCAGTCTCTCATCAGCATTAATGCCGCCATAAGAACCATCCTGACCTTGACGTTGATACCCAAACGTATTATCCTTATTATTATACTTGTTCTCAACAGGACGGAAAGTAAGTAAATAATCAAATAAAGAGCTACCACCCTTCTCCATTTTCTGACGAATACCAGCCACTTTCTTAAGCAGCTCTTTCTTAGCCTCAGCTATATCATCTTCTGTAAGACCATATTCTTTCATGGATCTGGATATGATGTTATCTATCTCACCACCCTTAGCGAAATACGTATCCTCATCCTTCTTCATCTTCCGGTCTTCCTGCTCCTTGTATATGACATTAGCGAAGTCCGTAAATCTTCCCTCTAATCCATTAACGGTATCGTTGCTATCATTTATAGCCTTAGATAATACGGAGGCGTTTAAACGCCTTGTATTCTCGTCATCTATCTTATCGTTTTTCTTCAGCTTCTCCAGCGCCTTTTTCTGATCATCGTAAGCCGATTTAAGACCGATCTTAGCCTTATACCTGTCCATTAACGTAGCATACGTATCCTTAGGCGTGGCTTTGATCCCATACGTATCTCTGATGTATTTAGCGAAATCCGGCTCTATGGTTGTGTCGTCGGTAATAACCTTCGTTCCCTGCTCCAAGGAAACGGGGGTTCCACCATCGGCGTGCTTCTGCCCCATAGCCTCCATCGGCGCCTCTCCGGGCTGCGTCACGTACTCACCCTTCTCGACCTCTACGTTGGCTTGATCTTCCATCGACTTAGGTAACGGATACAGGTACTCACCGGTAAGGCTTCCGCTATCGACCCTATTATTAGGTCCTAGATAAACACCCCCACCATCCTTGTACTGCATCTGGGATTGCCTTCTTTGTCTAGCCTCACGTTCCTGAGCTAACATGATATTGGTACGAGTACCTTTCTCTGACGCTATCCCAGAAACCACGTTACGAGCCAATCCCATGATACCACTAATCCCTGAGGCTATGGTGGTTATCGTATTAGCTGTTTTAGCCCCTGTGGATAAATCACCATATCCCTCGCTTCTCATACGTCCTATACCACGACCCACCTGAGTGAACCTAGATCCTATATCATCAGCACCATAGTAAGGGATAGTGGTAAAATCAAAAACATCCGTACTACCAGACTTATCAACCTTCTTATTACTGTCAACCAAAGCGCTCAAATCACTTGTATCAATGGTATTAATATCAGGCTGCTGAATATCAAATCCTATCTGGGTAGACGAAACCAAAGGCTCCACTCCAATACCCTGAAGACCAACAACATTACCGGGCATGATAGGGGTGACTTCCCCAGCCTCTTGATATTTAGGTATCTTCCTCTTGATTACATATTTGCCCATATCAAATTAATTTCGTTCTGACACAAAGATAATCTAAAAAAACGGAGACTCACCATTTATATAACGATGAGTCTCTTTAATACTAATATTTTAAATCCGCAACAGGATTACCCCATTTTTTCTTCCATTCATGCCCAAGATAGTCTATAAGCTTATCATAAGTATCTATAAAGCCTCCATCTATAATGCCGGTAATAACATTCTCTATAGCTACTATGTCGTTTAACTGATTCTTTGTGGCCGTATTCCTTATCCCACTCTCATGCTTGTTAAAGACGATAAAATTAATAGCCTTAGCTACCCTTGATATCTTATCAGACAACTGACTCTTGTCGCTAACCAACCTGGCGACGGCCGAACTCATCTTGATATAAGCCTCGCCAGCGGCATTCCTGTCCTCTATGAATCCATCATGCAACCATATTATCACCTTGGCGTATATCTCTGGGTCCAATTCCAATGCTACCATAACAAAAAAATACGGATTTACATACCACTTCTGACCCTCCCCCTTTCCTCTTCGGTAAGCCATTCCGTATTTTTTGAGATCGGTTATCTTATTGATTTTCAATTCATGGTTTTGTACCGTAAGATTTCTTACAGTACATATATCATTAATACTCAGCTCCCTAACAAGAGCTTTCATCTTTTCCTGAAATCCATTAGTAGCAAACAAATGATCAAGCCTTCTAGACTCCAACCCCATAGATTTACGTTTTTCATTCAAGGCTTCCATAACTTCCGTTATGCATACAAACCCGTCCTTGGACATAACAGAAATGTTCCTACCTAATAATTCCCTACTCTCTGATGATAAAATCAAATTACTTTTCATACCTTTACTAAAAGTTTTAAATTAATAAATGCGCCTATCCGCTCGTGATGAGTAGGTAGGCGCACAAATATAAGCAATACTAATATTATTACAAAATATAATAGCCTATATTATAGATAATAAAATCTTGAAATTTTACATATCTCAAATAATTACAAGATGCTAGATCCTTTTTACAAACAGTGATCCTATAGCTTTCACCAGATCGTAGAAGCCGGCACTACTGAACCCAACAGCTACCCCATACAGCAATGCCTCCCACCATTCACTCCCTATAAGCAATGGAGACACCTTTAGGAACCACGCTAATATACAAACCAGCATACCTATAATTACGGCGGATAGGACTTTAGCCCACTTATGAGTGTCAATATACGGCACTACCTTGGCTAGTTGGGTAGCTGACATCGTGACAAAAGCCATGATGCCGGTAAAGGTAGTTAGATCAATGGTGATAGTCCCATCTGATGGAATTACCTCTTGCGCCATCAAAGCGAATGGCGTCAATAACATAACGAATAAAAATAATAATCTTTTCATACCTAAAAACGTTTAATTACTTCACAAATATAGTATTAATTCTGGGTTCTGCTCATACCCTTTATATTAAGACTTAACCCCGGTATCATATTAAGCACCAACTGCCTTTTCGCCTGTTCCTTACGCATACGCTCGGCTTCCGCTATCTGCGCCTCTGATTGGGGATCGTTCTTGATGTTATTAGCGATATCCTCTATAGCTTTCTTGTTAGCGCCGGATTGAGCTAGCATCTTATATAACAGGTCTTGACCTTCCTTCTCCCACCAGCTATCCACGGCAGGACGGGAAGCCAAAGAAGGATCGGCGGGGGCTACCGTCTCAGGCACGGGCTGCTGGTCTCCGTCCCCCGTGCCCGAATCCCGCTGCCCGAACTCGTATCTCATTGGCTCGACCTCAGGGACACCATACCTATTAGCGAATACATCAGCGAACTCAAATCTCTTCTCGTTTCTTAATGTCGATCCAAGAGGCCTTCCATACCCCTGATTCCATGCTACGGTAGCGTCCTTGTAGTTGGTAGCGTTATCAAAATCAGCCTTTGAGTACATATAATAATTATATACATTGCCTTGAGCGTCCTTATCAAAGAACTTGCCTTGGTTCATGTAGTTCCAGCCTAGCCCCGGTACCTTACCTTGATACTCATCCACAAGATAATCCAGTTGTTGGGTCAATGTCGGTTTCTTACCATACCTGCGCTGTAGCTCCTTCTTCCTCGGTCCAAGCCATTGCTGGATACCAAAGTCACCGGCGGCTCCTAGGGCTTCGGTGTCCCCTCCGGACTCGGCGGCGATGTTCGATAGGATGCCGATAGCTTGAGTTTGTGGTATCCCTTTCTTTTCTGTCAGATAGTCCCATATCTCATCATACACAACCATCTTACTATCCTCTGATCTACTAGGATCAATAACGTATTTACCGGCACCATAATCTCGTTCTGTATTTACCGGACCTCCATCCTCCTTATCCTCCAACTTATTCTTAGACATAATAGCGTTACGGATAAGAGCATCCTTCCCGCTTTCCAGAAGAGGATTATGATCCTCAAACGACCCTCTCTCCTCAAACTTATCGCCTATAGCGTCTAGTACATTTGTGGCTACGTTTACAGGAAATTCCTGATCGTCACCATGAAAATCGTATACGTCATAGACACCTAACCTTCCATCCGGACGCCTATAAATTGTAAAATTACCAAATCCTGACAATGGGGTAAGATCACCAGCAGCTTCGGGATAAAAATCGTATTCAGAAAAAACCGTAGGCTTTCCAGATCTTACCGAATTACGATTCTTCTCAAAAACATCTACCCATTCTCTAGACTTTTTCAAAAGCTTCAGCCTACCATAAGCATCATCTGTAGCCGGCTTATCAGAGCCATATATTTCTTGCTCCGTATCATGTATTTTCTTATCTAACCTCTTTATCTCATCCTTAGTGTCACGATTGAACATCTTCTCAATATCAGTAATGACATTATCAGGAATCCGTATCTCCTTATTATTGCCATCTAGATTATTAGGTTGAGATAAAAATCTCGCCCATAGTTGATCGCTATATTCATCAACGTTAGCCTTCCCGTTTCTGCCATATATAAACTCATTGACCTTGTCAGGAAGGCTAGCATTTGAGGCTACCACATCAGGGGTGACATTCTCGTACAACCTCCTTCTTATGGCGTTACCTATGATGTCTTTTAAATACGAAGCTCTATCAGATACATCTTGTCTTACATACATAGGATCATTACCAGTAGGACCTCCTTCGGCTTTCCGCTCAATTTTCTCTCCCCATAGCCCATATTTCTCCATGGGCCATATGCCGTCTATGGCATCCACATAACCAACGGGATACTCCCCGTCCAGACGCCGGTTTCGCCGCTCGTCCGCCGGGTACAGGGCGTTGCCCAACGGCTGCGTGATATGACCCAACCCCTTATCCTTGGAACTCGACATAGCATCCACCACAGTCCGATATACAGGTCTTAATTTCTCAGGTAGATATAATCCCGCCTCATCAACCAACTCACCGATCTTCTTATTTATACCCCTGATACTGAAATTATAATTACCCATACCGTTATTCAACGGGGACAATGTACCTCTTATCCCATTCATGCCTTTAACTGCGGCTCCTCCGCTAAGGATATCAAACTCCGGGGACACGTTTCTCAAAGGACTATCATCCATACCTCTGAAATACATAGGACGCTCGCCATTGACAACCCGGTTAAGATCCTCCTTATATAAATCCTTTATCCACGATGGGATTTCCTCCGGTTTATTCTTCTTAGACATATATTACGTTTTTCACAAAGATAACCATAATATCATAAGCCTAAAAACACGAAACGGGTACATAATAAATCATGTACCCGTTTATACGCTAATGCATGTGATAAGCAGCCAAGGCTCCTTTAGCTTTCTCCTTAGACTTGTACTTAGCCGGCCATAATTTACCGGTCTTGTTACTGACCACTCGCCAATCACTCCCTACTTTCTTGATACATCCTGATTTCGGGCATTTGCCCTTCTTTTTACTGCTAGTTTTCCCTGCTGCCATAACATCAAATATTTAAAGGGATATAATCACCTCAATAAACTTTCTCATCATTACTAAACCAACGAACTATCATCTTGAACCGGCTCTCAATGTCATTCACGAACCTTGCCAAGAACCAATCGCCACGAAGACGATCACGCCACCTCCGATGATAATCGACAGCCCTGGGGTCGATCTCCCGGCCAATATCGTTCACGTCCTTAACCCATACCGGTAGGTTATTAGTATCGTCCTTAACCTCGTTGAAGTAGTCGTTGATGTTGATCTTCTGGTCCACTTCCGTCACCAGTATATCACGGCTATCGTCGTTAGTTATAGGATATCTTAGGCGCTGGCTCATGTCGTTCTTATCGGCGATGGTCATCCTAAGCTCTCCACTGTTGTTGGTATCGTTATAGAACCATGCCTTATTAAATCCAGTTGTTCTTCTAACCTGATAATTAACCTCATCCTGATACCTTCTGGCATCCATCCGATATTGGTAGTTCGTGAGGATCTTATTCACGTACTGCTCACGGACAGGTACCTCTATGACGAACGGATATAGCTTACCGTAAAATACTTGATACGATTGGTTGGTCAATCCATGAGACCATAACCCTATCTCCTGACTTTCACTTGAGTAGTTCTTTCCAGACTGGAAATAATGCTGGTGCTCGATATAATAGTCAGGGGTGTATGATAGATATGATTTCCACTCACCCTTCAGGCAGTTATACCCAACGGTGAACGAGACGTCCGTGAAATGGCTGGCGTCCTGTAGCTCCACCTCCTGCCCGTTCCTGTAGAACCGGCCGCCACGGAATTGGTACTCGCTCGGATTCCCTACCGGTATATAATCTTTCTTGGTTATCAATACCCTCTTGAAACGATTATCCCAGCCCATGGATAGCCCTATACCAAAGAACTTGTTATCGATATCATAATAAGACAGCTCAGCATCCGTATCAGCGTTATATATCCGGCTACGGATGATCTTCATCTGAAGATGCTCCTTAAACCAGTTTCTAAGCCCCGGTGTGACCTCCGTAAGATTCCTACCATTAGAATCTACCTTAAACACCTGACCACGCCTTAAATCGACCCAAAAATGCCCAAATTCACAACTGATCATATCCCGGCTCTGGGTTCCGGAATATCCTAACGTCGTATTATTATACTCGATACCACGAGAGGCAAAAAGACCACCTGTACCTAGCTCACTATTCTCCGGGGATATTCTCTCCGCCAACACGTCTATAGCGTTGTACAGCCCTACCTGATTCTCGAAGCGGGCTAATATCTGATCCGACTCTATCCCCTTCATGCTTATGAGTTTCCCAAATGAGGTCTTGAACTCATGGTAATCCATAGGCTTGTACGACAGCCAAGGATCGGTCATGCCGTTCTCCGACACGTCGGCGGTGCTCCATATGACGCCGTTGGGTCTTTGGTAAGCGCAGTCCCAAAAATTGCTATCATACGTCTCTGGTAATGACCTTCCGCCTAGCGTAAAACGATTCTTATACACAGGACTTATCTTAAACACATTATCCCTTGATATAGGGACATTACGCTCTTGGGTCCATGATATATAATCCCCTACTTCTGGATAGAATCCCTCATAAGGCTCAGGCCCGGCTATACGGAAATTGCAATTGATCTCAGACTCCACAAGAAACTGAGGTATGCCATAGAAGTATAGGAAGAAACGACCGCTAAGATACATATCTCCGGTCTTGCAAACCATCTCATAAGCGCTCTTCCGGCTAGGGAAAGAGTATAGCGATCCGGTATCCGTATCGGTCTTATTAAGATAATCCTCCCCGGTGTCGTAATTAACGAAATAACGGGGATACCCGATGTTCCGATAATCATAATAAGGGAATGGTATCATGTCCCCCTGACCGAACTGAGTCAAATAAAACATAGGCATCTTCCTCTTAAGCGAGAATCTTGATATAAATACATCACCTCCAAAAACAGGTTTACGCTTATCCTTATCCATCAACCCGCAACCACCTAACGATACCCACCTGATATCCTCTATCTGCCCGTATTGAGCCGGAGAATATTTCTTTATCCTCATATAAGGACAGGATACGAAAGATTCACGTGTCATAAAATGAGGCGTCATACCAGCCACCTCATCGTTACGAATATTACACTCATCCTGAATACGGCTGGTATCGTAACTTGAAACCAACTCCGGATATTCAAGCATATATTTATCCATACCAAATGACATGAACAATGAATGCTCACGATCGAGGTTGTTTATGATAATAGGCTTACCGCCTACGGTCTCCCCTTGCGAAGAGATATCTGTTACCGGATATAACCCGCTCTTGATATATTTAGCCGTTGACAATCCACGTAACTCTGACTCCCCTATTTTTTGGTAAAATAAATTATAATGAGCGACAGAAGTATAATAATAAGCATAGTTCCGTCTAGGTCCCCTATCTATCAATGCCGTTAACCACTGATACCTGTACTTGCCTATATCCACCACGGACTGGGCTGTGGCCTTGGCGATACCCGTAGCCAGACGGATAGCCGTCAGCGCTATGCCGACAGGGTTGGCTAAAAAGAACACGCCTCCACCGACATATTGCTGTGAAGCCGACTGATATGTATACTCAGCTATAGCGGATATTAAATTAGCCATAGCCTCCACCGTAGCCAATGATGTTGCCATACTGTAAGCCTTACTCCCTAATATCGTCCATTTAGGGTGATCCTCCACCTCCCTGAATATACCGGAGGATTTACCTAATTGATAACCATCAACAAGGCACTCGGTGGGAGCGTCAGGCTTGTTAAAGGCAATATCAGGGCTTAAGAATGAATACCAGATATTACCCCTCCTGTTAAACGGATGCGTTATAAATTTCTCACGATTAATATCCTTATAGATATACATATCATCAGACAAATCGTTGTAAGGGTAATTAGGATAAAGGTTAGCCGATCCGTCGGGATCATCGTACTTAAACATATCATAAGCCAGACCAGTTCCGATAACGCTCTTATCCAACGTCCTATCTCCCCTATACAACTCATATCCTATTATAGAATCTCTTCTAGCCTTATCTATAAGACCGTTCTCTACCGCTATATCCAGAAACTCATTAACGATATCGTCATCAAGCATCACCCCCATAGGATAAATATAGGAGTCAACTCCATATTGACCGGTCAGTTGAGACGGATTACCCATAAAAGGAGCGACAGAGTTATCCGGGAACTTGTAATGACGTATAGGTCTCTGACAAAACGTGGTTGACGTATTGGGGTACTCAGCATTACCCCCATTACCGGTGAAATAAGACTTACCCCCAACTGATTTAGGAGACCCATAGTATTTCATCAAAGAATCTATTATGTCCTTCCTCTTTGATCCTCCCGACGATATCCCGATCTTACTTGAATCATACAACTCAAAATTAGCCGGATACTTATTGGTAGACTCCCAATATCCGAAATCACCGTACTGATATGGTCTGGGAGCGCAATCAGCGGGTTTATCTCCACATGAGATGCATTTCGCCTCATATGTGACAAATCTCCTTAATTTAAGCTCTTTTGTAAAGAAGAATACGTATTTCACCTCCAGTGGCCGAATGCCAAAACAGAACGGGGCGGGGAAGATGGCGGTGCCAGCCGTATAGAATCCGGCAAGCTCCTTCATGTCCTGCCTCATGGCGAAACCGGTGAAGAACACGCATACCGCAGGCTCGATGCAAACATATATCTTATGGAAAGTAGTCTTGTCATCATTCCAGAACAAGTACTTTGGCATCATAAATATCTTATGATCCACGTAATTCACTATAACACCTTTCTTGGCATCATTAGCCAAAGGATTAGGAGCCACGGTACCTTCCTTGTCCGAGAAAAACGTTATACGAACCTTATTGTATGATGACGAGTCGCCGATCGGATAATTATAGTTACCCATCATCTCTATATACATAATACCGTTATCAGGATCGGATAAACCACTTATGTATTTCTCGTAATCCAACTCCACCCATCTGGCGTATGAGGATACATGTGGATAGAACTTGAAATAAGTCAAGTTGCTTCTGCCGAACCAATTGGTCTTGGCGTCAATATCATTCTGCACAGACACACGACCTTTCCAGTCAGTAGTTATACCGGTATTAAACTTAGAATTATCACCATCGCCAAAAAGACACATGGCGTTCTCGATACCAAACTGACTCTCATATTGGGGGAAATAAGCCTCCATCGTATCCATTAACTGATCAAGCATCGTCTCCGTATGCTTCTTTCCTTCCCATCCGGGATATTGATACAAATATGTGCACTTACCCAATGACCTACCCCCTTGGAACGTGGGTAGTTGAACATCGTTAATAGTAGGATTCACGTGAGGATCACCTACCGAACACCCATTAGTACATATACCCTCATCATATAACTGCCGGACATTAGACATATCCTGACACAAGACCAGGGCGGAGGAGTCTATATCAGACGGGAATTTATCCTCATCCTGACCATCCAGCCATTCCTGAACCAGATCTATGATATTCTTACCTCCACTGGAATAATTATCGAAATCACACAATACAGAGAACTTCCTTTGTGACTCGGCATTACTTTGTATTAAGGTGGTAGGCTCGGTCTCCGTATAATCACTAGCCAGCTTATACGTAAAATCAATCCTAGAATCCACCAAAGAGTTTTTATCCAATATAGTCCTGGTCTCTATTCTCTCGATATCATCACATCCACTAGGGAAATCGGGAGCCTTTATACCATCTTGATCCTCAGGTAACGATATAGCCGCACATAACTCGTCAGTAATGCCTACATTGGATTCTATAAGATCACACAGATTCTCTATATTATCAGCGATATAATCAATAGCATCATCTACCGTAACATCTTCCCCCATCGTGTTGATAACGAATTGGGTCTCTCCTACCGTGGCATATTCCTGCTCTACATATCTGAGTTGCTTAACATCTAGCTGATTCTTGCATTCTCCTCCAAAATCATCAAATCCCCAAGACGGGTCGTTTATGATCTTTGCCGTATTCTTAAACTGCCAAAGATGACGGCGGCTGTTCCCCGCGCACTGCGGGTTGTTCTCCAGCACCGACGCAGCCGACAGGTCGTCAGAGTTACCGTCCTCATCAACGATAACCTCCATCTCCTCCCTTGTGGCCGGACGAGGGATAAGCGGGAATCTAGCTGTCCTGTATCCCGTATTGGTAAAGAATCTTATACCCAACGGATATACCTCGTCACGCATGAAAGAGGCGTATTTAGAGCAAGCCACACCGTCTTTATATAGATTCTCCGTGGCTATCGATGTCTGCCATTTAACGAAATGACCCAAGAAATTAACGACCGGTTGAAGATTCCATTCATTCTCCACGGTCAAGCCGTATTGAAGAAGACGATTCCCGACAGACGTCATGCCTCTGGCTGTCTTATATACCGGTATTTCCTTGGATAACTTCTCCATGGTCGTACGCTCGCTATACTGATCCGTAAGGTAATAGATGGTCCTTTCCGTTATCGGATGTATACCTTCTATGAAATACTCAAGAACCGGGCTTTGCTCACCATTAAACCCAACCGTGTTCTGTATAACACCTATCTTATAATGAGATACCTGCTTATCTATATTAGACACGGTAAGGCGGATACCCATGTTGGTTGACTTACCCCATAAACCATCGCGGATAACCATGTCTTGACGATCGAATAACATGATAGGGTTGGTCAATGAGCAATATCCGGTCTTCTCTATCCCGAACTCATCGCACAGCGCCACGCAGAACTGGTAGGTCCCGGCACGCAAGCTTCCCCCGAACTCCACGACCTCAGGCTCCACGCATGGGACCGTCAGCAGCGGGAATACCAGTAGCTTCTCGCAAGCCAGCCTACACCTCTCTATTGGCTTATTATCCCCACATGTCTTATATCCATGATAATGATACCAGAAGTCACCATCATCATCTGGATTAAGAGCCTTATCAACCATAACATATCGCTGGGGGTTATATCCATCAGTCCAGTATATCACCTTACCACACTTCTCATCCTTGATCTCTATATCAAAGATCGGGTGATGAATGGAAAAGTTAAGACAAGGGTCATCGATCCCATCCTCTATCAACACCTCCATCAAATCACATATCTCATCGAAACGACCATCCGACTCCTCAAGCCTCTCGCCAAGGATACGATGAATATCTTTCCCTGATCCCGCTAATTGATCCTCTACGGTCTTGACATAATCCAATGACCTCATGAACGTGACCTTAGAGGTGTTATTATCAGGATTCACCAGAAAGAAATAAGTGTTATCACCAGCTATATCATTCTTATACCCAATAACCTTATAGCCATCAAATCGCTTACATAAAAGGGTACTAGGCTCGTTCTGGATCTTAAGCTGGCTTCCATCGTCACCCTCTATGGTAGCGTTTAAGGCGAAACTGTACTCAGACGGGGATAGGTCCTGTGGATGCTTATCCCTGTTCATCCCGGAATCGGGAACCGCTATGTTAGAGTTATTTTGCACGATCTTATCTTTTTCGCAAATATAATAAATCCGCCAGATAATCACTTATGTGGCGGATTCTAATAAACTGTACGTATTATGCAAAACATTCAAATCGCACAAAAATAGAAAATCCTTCTGACTCTCACAAGCCAGAAGGAAAATCTAAACACTTTGCAACGTTTACCCCTAATGAAAATACAAAAACATAATAATTATGGATTTTTTCCCATGTAGCTTGATTGCTTATCGGCGTCCTCTACGGATATGTAGAAGAACCCGTTAGTCACGTATCTCTCATTGACATCCACAAAATCGGTAGATCCTTTGTCAATTCCTTTCTTCGATCCCTCGTCGCACACGGCCACCAGACTATTGAAATCATTGGAATAACCAACGACAACGCCATGTATGTCACGATTCCGAGGATCGAAAACATATCTCATCTTACATCTGTCATAAGCCAATTCCAGAGGACTTTTGTTTATCTTACCATCAAACCCCATACCTGTGGTCAAGGCGATAATGCTTCTTGATATATCGCTCATAGTAGTATCTTTTACCGGCACCTTAGGCATACAAGCACCCTCCATGACAAAATCCAACGCCTTGTCTAGAATCTCGTCAAAATCATCGTCTCGAACATAATCCTTGAACACCTCCAATATATACAACCGGACATGAAGTTCGTTATTGACATCATTTAATGCGATCATAATGATAGTTTTCGGCAAAGCTAGATTATTCCTATACAATAGAAGATCAAATATGTCATAAGTAAAGGACTAAAAAATAAAAAAAACTCTCCTATCCTCACGGACAAGAGAGCCGATGTGTTTATATTATGAAGAAAAATCTACTCGCCAATCCTTACAATGCAGTCACGAGATTCCTTGTTATAGATCATCGTGCCTACCTTAGAATACAAGGTCTTTATATTTTGCCAATTATCCTCACCATGGGCGGATACGTTGGTAGGGGCATCACCGGTATAAACCTCCTCGCCTCCGATGTTAACAAAATCATATCCACGTTTTTCCATCGTCCCACCCTTATAGGCGGTGAATCTGATAGTGACATTCCCTGTTCCACGTCCTCCATACCAGTTACCGTATATACCACACTTGATCTCAAGGGGAAGCTTATCATAATTACCCCCGTCAAGCAACGGTCCCATCTGGATCAGGGCCGCCTCATTCCCTGATTCCATGTTATCACCACCGTGGATAAGATAATCCCCTACCCGTTCCTGCGTGGTCTGGTACTGTTTACTCCAACCAACCAGCTTGCCGTCCACGTCCGGGAGGCCGGTGTTGTCGAACCCGGTTGCCGTGTCAAAGTCAATGCCGTCCTCGTCAGCCCAGATATACCTAAGCACAAGGAAATCGAACTCAGGGATGATCACCACCGGAACCGACTCCTGCCTGCACACGAACGTCTTTTCTTCCTTGGTACTTTCTTTAATCACCTTAAACGTAACTTCCCGTATCTCACCGGTCTCGTTAATATCAGCGGTAACCTTAACCTCAGCGGGACCAGTACCACTTGTCTTATCTAAATGTATCCAATCAGCCATATCATCGTATTTTGTTAAATAAGTTTAATATACTTATCAAAAGCGTTGGGCCACATACGCTCATAAGACAGCATCCTCCTCCTATTATCCTCAGCCAGCTCCCGGTAATCATTCAAGGTAATCATCGACATCTTAAGCTCTTTCATGGCCCTAGCGAACTTACCCGGCTCCTGCTGGGCGTATAGCTTATAAGCGTCACCGGCGCCTTGTATCAAACCGTTAACGGCGGCGTTCTCAAAGATCTTCATCTTGATATACGTCTCGACATAATCCTCAAGATAACCTAACGCCGTTTCAGGTATATACGGGAGACCGTCATCATCCTTGGGTGTAGCACGATATATGATATAAATAAATCCATCAAACCCTGTATACATAGTATTGCCGGATATAGTTATATCATAATTATCCCAAGCATATTTATCCCGATACTTGTCGGCGGAGCAATCACGCCTCAGTCCTCGACCTATAGACAGCCTTACGGGATGATGGTAATGAAATCGAACCTCGTGAGACCCGATATATATCCTCTCCGTGATCGTCTTCTCAAACTCCTCCTTACAGCACTCGGTGCAGGAGTTCCAACGGAAACCGCGCTCGGTGCGCTCGACCCAGCCGATCTCGTGTTGGAGGTCAGCCTTGGCCTTGTCGCCGCCCGGAATCTCACAGACAAGAGGCTCACACCTATAGGCATCAAGCATGTCGAAAAAATCAGAAGGCAATACCGCCTGTTTGTTGCTGGTCTTGACAACCGCCTCGGACATGACCGCTATAACACCCCCGAACCTTTTCAAGGCGATCTCAGCCCATCTATAAACAGACGAGGTATCTATAGCCCCGCTATCATCGTATTTATGTAAATCGGCCTTGATCTCGGCCAACAACCCTTTTATAGTCATATTCAAGTCTTTTGCACAAAGATATGTATTTGAATCCGTGATACAAAAAAAATCCAGTCTACCCTCACGGGCTAACTGGATCACAAAAAAAACTTCTACAGCTTGTAAACCCATTTAACTCCAAATACCTTACTCTCCGACTCAACCTCCCGATACAAGAACTTATATCTCCTACCTGATTCCATAGCCAACCTACATTCCTTATTCAAGGCCGGAGAGATATATAGATGAAAATACTTATTCCTAGGCATAAAATCCATACACGTATGGACGTAAGAATATCCACCCGTCCCACGCCTATTAATAGTACCGGTAAGTTTATTCAGATATATCTTGCGGTTAGGATTAATCTTATGACATAGATAACCGATGTTGTTTATATAAACCCCTCCCTCATCCTCCAGATACCTATCACGTATGACTTTCCAGATCAACGACTGGCACTCAAGGATATCATTCTTATCCACGATCGTATGCTTCCTCCTTTTCCCGTTCTTAGACATAATAGATCTATAGAATCGAAGAAAGTATTGATCAAGTATTTTAAATGACTTTGTTTTCATATCACAAATATAACGATTTCATCCTAATACAAGAAATTTATACACAAAAATACACCGCCTGC